>Ga0207713_1000163_pt1 | contig 98277 bp, 92 predicted proteins | sample KBSS64metaG_FD_184404 | JGI IMG/M metagenome (GOLD analysis project Ga0207713, IMG submission 184404) | Switchgrass rhizosphere microbial communities from Kellogg Biological Station, Michigan, USA - KBS S6-4 metaG (SPAdes) (version 2) | ecosystem: Host-associated > Plants > Roots > Rhizosphere >...
AAAAGTGTCCACCATGTCCCCGCACACCCGTCAACCATGTGTCCGGTCCGTACATTCGGCAAAGTAACCAAACCATTTGCGACAGGCTGGGCCGCGACTTCGTCTCGGTTCCCTCACTCCGGCGCCGCTCCGTGGGTCCGCCGTGATGGGCCATCCATGGCCTGCACGGCTTTCGCGGCTTCCCTGCCGCTCAACCCACTCCGCGACACCTCCGTTCGGCCTGGCGCCTTAACGTCGCGTTTCGCGGCGCCTGCACCATCGCGCATGAAGATCAAGAGCCAGATCAAGATCAACGGCAAAGGCCGGCAGCGCCAGGCCGACCGGGTCGGCGTGGCCGCGGGCTTCGCCGGTCATTGTTGGGTTTGGCGCACCTGATTTTCAAGTTCGGCCTTGAGGCTCGGTTCAAGCTTCAGTTGGCGCGCCAACTCATCCAGGTATGCCCGCTCCATGAAGTGCTCTTCATCGACCATCATCACACTGGCCAGGTACATCTCTGCGGCGATTTCCGGGGTGTGGGCTGCGCGGGCGACGTCGGCGGGGTCCAGCGGTTTGTTCAGCTCGGCGTGCAGCCAGTGCTGCAACTGCTGATCGCCGGTCAGGCGCGTGAATTCGCCCTCGATCAACTGCCGCTCGTTGTCATCCACATGCCCATCGGCCTTGGCCGCTGCCACCAGCGCCTTGAGGATCGCTTCACTGTGCTGCTCGACCTGGGCGGGCGGAACGCGGTCGACGGTTTGCGGCTCGGCGGCGCTGGCAACGCCCTGATTGGCCTGCCAGTTGCCATAGGCCTTATAGGCCAGCACACCCAGCGCCGCCAGGCCGCCGTAGGTCAGCGCCTTGCCGCCGATCTTGCGGGCCTTCTTGCTGCCCAGCAGCAACCCCATGGCCCCGGCCGCCAGTGCGCCGCCTCCGGCCCCGGACAGAAAACCTCCCGCATTGCCGCCCGCAACCTTGCCCAGCAAGTCACTCAGGCCGCCTTGCGCGCCGCTGCCCTGAACGCCTTTGCCTTGGCCGCCGGTCTTGCTTTGCAGCAGGTCCTGACCGGATTTCAACAATTGATCGAGCAAGCCGCGAGTATTCATGGAAAACCTCTTGATAACGGGAGAGACAATTCGACCCGCAGGTTAAGGCGAAGTCGTCAGGGCCGGTTTCCGGGAGTGCTTCCAGATGTTGCAGCCGTATCCCGGGCACTTGGCAGCCTTTCTAAAAAAACGATATACACTCGGAAAAATCAAAAAAACCAAGCGGGCGACCCTTTTTATGATGACGCTACGCCAGATCCGTCACTTCATCGCTGTGGCCGAAACCGGATCGATTTCAGCCGCAGCCCAAGCCGTGTTCATTTCCCAGTCCACTCTGACCCTGGCCATCCAGCAACTGGAAGAGGACATCGGCGTCAGCCTGTTCAGCCGCCACGCCAAGGGCATGACCCTGACCCATCAAGGGCATCAGTTCCTGCGCCAGGCGCACCTGATTCTCGCCACGGTGGAAAACGCCAAGCGCAGCCTGCAGCAAGGCGCCGAACAGGTGGCCGGGCAACTCATCATCGGGGTGACCAGCCTGGTGGCCGGTTATTACCTGGCGGACCTGCTGATCCGCTTTCAGCGCGCCTACCCCAATGTCGATATTCGCGTCATGGAGGATGAACGCCCCTACATCGAGCATTTGCTGGTCAGTGGCGAGATCGATGTCGGGGTGCTGATCCTGTCCAACCTCGAAGACCGGCACGCCTTGCAGACTGAAGTGCTGACCCATTCCCCCCACCGGTTGTGGCTTCCGGCGCAGCATCCGTTGCTTGAGCATGACAACATCAATCTGAGCGACGTGGCGTGCGAGCCGCTGATTCAGCTCAACGTCGACGAGATGGGGGTGAACGCGCAACGCATCTGGTCCCGCGCCGGATTGCAGCCCAAGGTGACGCTGCGCACCGCGTCCACCGAGGCGGTGCGCAGCCTGGTCGCTGCGGGGCTGGGTGTTTCGATCCAGCCGGACATGACCTACCGGCCCTGGTCACTGGAAGGCGACATTATTGAGGCGCGACCGATCGCCGACCTGACTCAGACCCTGGACGTGGGCTTGGCGTGGCGCCGGGGCACAGCACGGCCCTCAATGGTCGATCCCTTCCTCAGTGTGGCGCGGGAGCAACCCCATCCCGGACGCAGGCCATCGATTTAATCGAACGCTGCATTCTTTATTTAGAATTTGTCGTGCGCTGTATGTGGCACTAGGCTCTGAGGCTTGGGACTAAGTCGTTTCAAGATTTTGCGTGAACGTAGGCCCCTACGACGATTGATCGGCAATAACAAAAATCGACACAAGGACGCTCGAACAATGGCTGGCACTGCAACCCCACAATTCTTCACCTCGCTGTTGATCGACGGTGAACTGGTCGAGGGCCAGGGGTTTGTCGAGCCGATCGTCAACCCGGCCACCGGCGAGGTGCTGGTCCATATCGCCGAAGCCAGCACCGAGCAGGTCGAAAGCGCGATTCTGGCGGCCAACCGCGCGTTCACCGGCTGGTCCCGGACCACCCCGCAGCAACGCTCCAACATCCTGCTCGGCATCGCCGACGCCATCGAAAAACACGCCGACCATTTGGCCCGCCTGGAATCGCTGAACTGCGGCAAGCCGCTGCACCTGGCGCGTCAGGACGATCTGAGCGCCACCGTCGATGTGTTTCGCTTCTTTGCCGGTGCCGTGCGCTGCCAGACCGGGCAGTTGTCCGGTGAATACGTGCCGGGCTACACCAGCATGGTGCGCCGCGATCCGATTGGGGTCGTGGCCTCGATCGCCCCATGGAACTACCCGATCATGATGGCCGCCTGGAAGATCGCCCCGGCGCTGGCGGCGGGCAACACCCTGGTGTTCAAGCCCTCGGAGCACACACCGCTGTCGATCCTCGCGCTGGCCCCGGTGTTCGCAGATCTGTTGCCCAACGGCGTGATCAATATCGTGTGCGGTGGCGGCGAAGGGGTCGGCAGCCACCTGGTCAGCCACCCAAAAGTGCGCATGGTGTCGCTGACCGGCGATATCGTCACCGGCCAGAAAATCCTCCAGGCCGCTGCCAAAACCCTCAAGCGCACCCACCTGGAACTGGGCGGCAAGGCACCGGTGATCGTCTGCAACGACGCCGACATCGCCGCCGTGGTCGAGGGCGTGCGCACCTACGGCTACTACAACGCCGGCCAGGACTGCACCGCCGCCTGTCGCATCTACGCCCAGGCTGGAATCCACGACAAACTGGTGGCCGAACTCGGCGCCGCCGTCAGCAGCCTGCGCTTTGCCAGCAAGCGCGACGCCAACAATGAAATCGGGCCACTGATCAGCACCCGCCAACGGGACCGCGTGGCCAGCTTCGTCGAACGCGCCCTGAGCCAGCCACACATCGAACGCATCACCGGCGCCGCCGTGCATTCCGGCCCCGGCTTTTTCTATCAGCCGACCTTGCTTGCGGGCTGCAAACAGGGCGACGAGATTGTCCAGCGCGAGGTGTTCGGCCCGGTGGTCACTGTGACCCGCTTCGACGAACTCTCCCAGGCCGTGGACTGGGCCAACGACTCCGAATACGGCCTGGCCTCGTCGATCTGGACCCAGAATCTGGACAAGGCGATGCAGGTCGCGGCGCGCCTGCAATATGGCTGCACCTGGATCAACAGCCATTTCATGCTGGTCAGCGAAATGCCCCACGGCGGTTTGAAACGCTCGGGTTACGGCAAGGATCTGTCCAGCGATTCGCTTCAGGACTACAGCGTCGTCAGACACATCATGGCCAGAAGCAGCTACGAGCTGTAAGCGGCAAGCTTCAAGTAAGAGCAATAAGAACAGCTGTACCCGCGATCTTCCAGCTACAAGTAAAAGTCATGAGTGACGACCTCTTGCCGCTTGAAGCTCGCAACTGATGTCTCTCTGCCCAAGAACATAAATAAACGAGGGGAAGCACCATGTCAGTACACAAGACCGCGCTCCTGAGCGCCATCATCACTGCATTATTCGCCAGCGGCACGCTGCAAGCCGCCGAAGCGCTCAAGGCTGTCGGCAACGGCGAGGGCCAGTTGGATATCGTCGCGTGGCCGGGCTACATCGAGCGCGGCGAGAGCGACAAGGCGTATGACTGGGTCACCGGTTTCGAGAAGGAAACCGGCTGCAAGGTCAACGTCAAGACTGCCGCCACCTCCGACGAGATGGTCAGCCTTATGACCAAGGGCGGTTATGACCTGGTGACGGCGTCCGGCGATGCTTCGCTGCGCCTGGTGGCGGGCAAGCGGGTGCAGCCGATCAACACCGACCTGATCCCCAACTGGAAGACCCTGGACCCGCGCCTGAAGGACGGGCCCTGGTACACCGTCAACAAGCAAACCTACGGCACGCCCTATCAGTGGGGCCCGAACGTGCTGATGTACAACACCAATGTGTTCAAGACGCCGCCGGTGAGCTGGAGCGTGGTGTTCGAGCCGCAGAACCTGCCGGACGGCAAGCCGAACAAAGGCCGCGTGCAGGCCTACGACGGTCCGATCTACATCGCCGACGCTGCGCTGTACCTGAAATCCGCCAAGCCTGATCTGAAGATCGAAGACCCCTACCAGCTCACCGAAACCCAGTACAAGGCCGTGCTCGACCTGTTGCGCGCCCAGCACCCGCTGGTGCACCGCTACTGGCATGACGCGACGGTACAGATGAGCGACGTGAAAAACGAAGGCGTCGCGGCGTCCAGCTCGTGGGGCTACATGGTCAACGGCCTGGTGGCCGACAAACAGCCGGTGGCCTCGACCATCCCGCAGGAAGGCGCCACTGGCTGGGCCGACACCACTATGCTGCACGCCGACGCCAAGCACCCAAACTGCGCCTACAAGTGGATGGACTGGTCGCTGCAACCCAAGGTCCAGGGCGACGTAGCCGCCTGGTTCGGCTCGCTGCCGGTGGTGCCTGCGGCGTGCAAGGGCAGTGAACTGCTGGGCGCCGAAGGCTGCGCCACCAACGGCTTCGATCTGTTCGACAAGATCGCCTTCTGGAAAACCCCCGAGGCCCAGGGCGGCAAGTACGTGCCGTACAGCCGCTGGACCCAGGATTACATCGCGATCATGGGTGGGCGTTAACGCAATCGTCGCTCCCACGGTGGTGTGAACAACCACAGTCCGTGGGAGCGAGCTTGCTCGCGAAAGCGGAGTGCCAGGTAACGGATCTGTCACGGCAAGAATGCTTTCGCGGGCGAGCCCGCTCCCACAGGGACCGTACCCCCCTCATCTAACGCCTGTCGTCTGTACCGGCCCTTACGCGGATCGATCCGCTTCCAGGAGGGCCAATTGGAGTTTCACCATGACCCTTGCAGTCCAGTTCACCCACGTTTCCCGTCAGTTCGGCGAAGTGAAAGCCGTTGACCGGGTTTCCATCGACATCAAGGACGGCGAGTTCTTTTCCATGCTCGGCCCCTCGGGCTCGGGCAAAACCACCTGCCTGCGCCTGATCGCAGGCTTCGAGCAACCCAGCGCAGGCTCGATCCGCATTCACGGCGAGGAAGCCGCAGGCCTTCCGCCCTACGAGCGAGACGTCAACACGGTGTTTCAGGACTACGCCCTGTTCCCCCACATGAACGTGCGCGACAACGTCGCCTACGGCCTGAAGGTCAAGGGTGTGGGCAAGAGCGAACGCCTGGCCCGTGCCGAAGAAGCCCTGAGCATGGTAGCGCTCGGCGGCTACGGCGATCGCAAGCCGGTGCAACTCTCCGGGGGCCAGCGCCAGCGTGTGGCCCTGGCCCGCGCACTGGTCAATCGCCCTCGCGTATTGCTGCTGGACGAACCCCTCGGCGCCCTTGATCTGAAGCTGCGTGAGCAGATGCAGAGCGAGCTGAAAAAACTCCAGCGCCAGTTGGGCATCACCTTCATCTTCGTCACCCACGACCAGACCGAAGCGCTGTCGATGTCCGACCGCGTGGCGGTGTTCAACAAGGGCCGTATCGAGCAGGTCGATACCCCGCGCAACCTGTACATGAAGCCGGCCACCACTTTCGTCGCCGAATTCGTCGGCACCTCTAACGTGCTGCGCGGCGAACTGGCGCAACACCTCAGTGGCAAACCCAACGCGTTCTCGATTCGCCCCGAGCACATCCGCTTTGCCGATGGCCCTGTGGGCAGTCATGAAATCGAAGTCAGCGGCCTGTTGCACGACATTCAGTATCAGGGCAGCGCCACGCGCTTTGAGTTGAAACTGGACAACGGCCAGACCCTGAGCGTCAGCCAGGCCAACACCCAATGGCTGGACACCAGCGCGCAGCACCAGCCCGGCCAGCGCGTCACCGCACGCTGGGCCCGCGAGGCGATGATCGCGCTGCATGACACCGTTGCCGAGGCCCAGTGAGATGAGCCAGACACTCGCCCATTCGGCGCCGGTACCGGGGCAATCGCCCATGCGGCGCTTCTCCAGCCTGCTGTACCGACAGCCCAACCTGTACCTGTCGTTGCTGCTGATCCCGCCGCTGCTGTGGTTTGGCGCGATCTACCTCGGCTCGCTGCTTACGCTGCTGTGGCAAGGTTTCTACACCTTCGACGACTTCAGCATGACGGTCACCCCGGACCTGACGCTGGTCAACTTCGGCGCGCTGTTCAATCCGGCCAACTTCGACGTGATCCAGCGCACGCTGACCATGGCCATCGCCGTGTCCATCGCCAGCGCCATCGTCGCCTTTCCCATCGCCTACTACATGGCGCGCTACACCACGGGCAAGACCAAGGCGTTTTTCTACATCGCGGTAATGATGCCGATGTGGGCCAGTTACATCGTCAAGGCCTACGCCTGGACGTTGCTGCTGGCCAAGGGCGGCGTGGCGCAGTGGTTCGTCCAGCACCTGGGGCTGGAGCCGGTGTTGCAAGTGACCCTGGGGATTCCGGGTGTGGGCGGCAGCACCCTGTCGACCTCGCATCTGGGACGGTTTCTGGTGTTCGTCTACATCTGGCTGCCGTTCATGATCCTGCCGATCCAGGCCTCCCTCGAACGCCTGCCGCCCTCGCTGCTGCAAGCCTCGGCGGACCTGGGCGCCAAACCCCGGCAGACCTTCATGCAGGTGATCCTGCCGCTGTCGGTGCCGGGCATTGCCGCGGGTTCGATCTTCACCTTTTCGCTGACCCTGGGCGACTTCATCGTGCCGCAACTGATCGGCCCGCCCGGCTACTTCATCGGCAGCATGGTCTACGCCCAGCAAGGCGCCATCGGCAACATGCCCATGGCCGCAGCCTTCACGCTGGTGCCCATCGTGCTGATCGCCATTTACCTGTCCATCGTCAAGCGACTGGGGGCTTTCGATGCGCTCTAATCCGGTTATCAAACATGGCGATCAGGCCTCATGGGGCCTGAAAATCGCCGCCTGGGGCGGGCTGGTGTTCCTGCACTTCCCGATCCTGATCATCTTCCTGTACGCCTTCAACACCGAAGACGCAGCGTTCAGCTTCCCGCCTCAAGGGTTCACCTTGAAGTGGTTCAGCGTGGCGTTCTCGCGGCCGGATGTTCTGGAGTCGATCAAGCTGTCCCTGCAGATCGCCTGCGTCGCCACGCTCATCGCGCTGGTGCTTGGCACGCTGGCATCGGCGGCGTTGTATCGCCGGGACTTCTTCGGCAAGGACGGCATCTCGCTGATGCTGATCCTGCCCATCGCCCTGCCCGGCATCATCACAGGTCTTGCGCTGCTGTCGGCGTTCAAGACGCTGGGCATCGAGCCGGGGATATTCACCATCATCGTCGGCCACGCGACCTTCTGCGTGGTGATCGTCTATAACAACGTGATCGCCCGATTGCGCCGCACCTCCCACAGCCTGATCGAGGCGTCGATGGACTTGGGGGCCGACGGCTGGCAGACCTTCCGCTACATCATCATGCCCAACCTGGGTTCGGCGCTGCTGGCCGGCGGCATGCTGGCGTTCGCGCTGTCGTTCGACGAGATCATTGTCACCACCTTTACCGCAGGCCACGAACGCACCCTGCCGATCTGGCTGCTCAACCAGCTCAGCCGCCCTCGCGATGTACCGGTGACCAACGTCGTCGCGATGCTGGTGATGATCGTGACCATGCTGCCGATCCTCGGCGCCTATTACCTGACCCGCGGCGGCGAAAGCGTTGCCGGCAGTGGCGGAAAATGACGTAGCTGCGGACAACAACCATCCCCTGTGGGAGCGAGCTTGCTCGCGAAGAGGCCGACAGATCCAACGCATATGCCGGCCGGCAGATTGCCTTCGCGAGCAAGCTCGCTCGCACAGAAACACAACAATGCGTCTGGAAGAGGACAAACCCATGCAAACCAAATTGCTGATCAACGGCCAACTGGTCGCCGGTGAAGGCCCCGCGCAGCCTGTGTTCAACCCGGCGCTGGGCCGGGTGCTGGTGGAAATCAACGAAGCGACCGAGGGTCAGGTCGACACCGCCGTGCGCGCCGCCGATGCCGCGTTCGAAAGCTGGTCGCAGACCGCTCCCAAAGACCGCTCGCTGCTGTTGCTCAAACTGGCCGACGCCATCGACGCCAACGCCGAAGAACTGGCGCGCCTTGAGTCGGACAACTGCGGCAAGCCTTACCACGCCGCGCTGAACGACGAACTGCCAGCGATCGCCGACGTGTTCCGTTTCTTCGCCGGGGCCAGCCGCTGCATGGGCGGTTCGGCAGCAGGTGAATACCTGCCCGGCCACACCTCAATGATCCGCCGCGACCCGGTGGGAGTGATCGCCTCCATCGCACCCTGGAACTACCCGCTGATGATGGTCGCCTGGAAAATCGCCCCGGCCCTGGCTGCTGGCAACACCGTGGTGTTGAAGCCTTCCGAGCAGACCCCGCTCACCGCGCTGCGCCTGGTGGAACTGGCCAACGAGATCTTCCCCGCTGGCGTGCTCAACCTGGTGTTCGGTCGCGGCCAGACGGTCGGCAATCCGCTGGTCACCCACCCCAAGGTGCGCATGGTCTCGCTGACCGGCTCCATCGCCACCGGCTCGCACATCATTTCCAGCACCGCCGACAGCGTCAAACGCATGCACATGGAGCTGGGTGGCAAGGCCCCGGTGATCATCTTCGACGACGCCGACATCGACGCGGCGGTCGAGGGCATTCGTACCTTTGGCTTCTACAACGCAGGGCAGGACTGCACCGCCGCCTGCCGCATCTACGCGCAGAAGGGCATCTACGAGAAGTTCGTGGAAAAACTTGGCGCGGCGGTCAGCACAATCAAGGTCGGCCAGCAGGATGACCCGGAAACTGAACTGGGCCCGCTCATCACCGCGCAACATCGCGATCGCGTGACCGGCTTCGTCGAGCGTGCCATCGCGCAATCCCACACCCGCCTGGTGACCGGTGGCAAGGCCATCGAAGGCAACGGTTTCTTCTTCCAGCCGACGGTGATCGCCGACGTGCAGCAGGACGATGAAATCGTGCGCCGCGAAGTGTTCGGACCGGTGGTGTCGGTCACGCAATTCGACGATGAAGCCCAGGTGCTGGGCTGGGCGAATGACTCGGATTACGGCCTGGCGTCGTCCGTGTGGACACAGGACGTGGGCCGCGCCCACCGGTTGTCTGCGCGCTTGCAGTACGGCTGCACCTGGGTGAACACGCACTTCATGCTGGTCAGCGAAATGCCTCACGGCGGGCAGAAGCTGTCCGGTTATGGCAAGGACATGTCGATGTACGGCCTTGAGGACTACACCACCGTGCGGCATGTGATGTTCAAGCATTGAGATGTGGTGTCGGCACCGACGCTATCGCGGATGAATCCGCTCCCACAGGGTTATGCATTCCAACTGTGGGAGCGAATTCATTCGCGATAGGGCCGCGCTGACTCGCGGGCTTCAGAACCTGTTTCACCGCAATCGCAAACACAACAATAACCACCGATCCTGGCTGGCCCTTGCGGCTCAGCCACGGGTTCGGCCATCCAAAATCTGCCGATTTTCTGGAGAAACACCATGAGCAGCGTCCCTGTTCCACCGGCCGCCGACCACGACGCCGAGCAACTGAGAAAACTGGGCTACACCTCCAACTTCAACCGCAGCATGACCCTCTGGGAAAACTTCGCGCTGGGCTTTACCTACCTCTCCCCGGTTGTCGGGGTCTACACCCTGTTCGGCCTGTGCCTGGCCGCCGGCGGCCCGCCAATGTTCTGGGCTTACCTGCTGGTCGGCATCGGGCAGATGCTGGTGTGCCTGGTGTTTGGCGAAGTGGTCTCGCAATTCCCGATCTCCGGCGGCGTCTACCCCTGGGCGCGGCGCCTGGTGGGCAAGCGCTGGGCGTGGATGGTCGGCTGGATCTACTCCATCGCGCTGTGCGTGACCATCGCGGCCGTAGCAGTCGGTGCCGGCCCTTACCTGGCCGCCATGATGGGCTTCGAGCCTAGCGCCAACATCAACATCGTCATCGCCCTGGTGCTGACGCTATTCGCGACGCTGGTCAACCTCAGCGGCACCAAGGTGCTGTCGCGCATCGCGATGTTCGGCTTTCTCTGCGAACTGATCGGTGCGGTGCTGGTGGGCGGTTACCTGCTGATTTTCGAGCGTCATCAGCCACTGAGCGTGTTCTTCAACACCTTTGATATCCGCATCGACGGCTCCTACCTGCCGGCCTTCCTTACCGCCTCCCTGGCCGGGATGTTCCTGTACTACGGCTTCGAAGCCTGTGGCGACGTCGCCGAAGAAACGCCCAACCCGAGCAAACAGATCCCCCGCGCCATGCGCATGACCATCTGGATCGGCGGCGCAGCAGCGATGTTCGCCTGCCTGGCGCTGATCCTCGCCGTGCCGGACATGAACGCTGTGATCAACGGCACCGACAAGGATCCGGTGACCACCATCCTCAGTAACGCCTTCGGCGTGACCGGCTCCAAGGTGGTGATGGCGATCGTCATGGTCTCGTTCATCTCTTGCGTCATCAGCCTGCAAGCGGCCGCCAGCCGGCTGCTGTACGCCTACGCGCGAGATGAAATGATCGTCGGCAGCCACCTGCTCAAACGCATCTCGCCCAACACCCAGGTGCCAGTCGCTGCGCTGTTCGTCTCCGGCGTACTGCCCGCGATCATCATCTGCATGGGCTTCGTGCTGCAGGACGCCGTCGCCACCATCGTCAGCTTCGCGGCCATCGGCATCTACCTGGCGTTCCAGATGATCGTCCTCGCCGCCCTCTTCGCCCGCATGCGCGGCTGGATTCCCAGTGGCCAGTTCACCCTCGGCAAATGGGGCCTGCCGGTGAACCTCGGCGCACTGATCTACGGCGTACTCGCCGTCATCAACATGGCCTGGCCACGAACACCGGATGCAGCGTGGTACATCAATTATTCGATGGTACTGACGACTGCGATCGTCATCGCTCTTGGGCTGATCTACATGTGGATCAGCCGGCCGTATGACCATGGGACTGCGCCAGCCGGGGATGCGTGGAAGAGCGGACTATAAAAGACTCGACGCTTCGTAGCAGCACGGCTTGCCGGCGGGGGCGTCCTCAAACCGCCTCGCCGGCAAGCCGTGCTACTACGGATGGCGTTAGGCTAGTAAAGCTCCAGATAGTTGATTTTAATTTGATATCACCCGCAACCCCTGAACGTTCCCATGGTCAACAGTGAATGCGCTGCTTTGGATGGGCAGGGGTTTTCTGGTACTCATATGATGGCCAAATCGCTTAAATCCTCATCCAACAACCATTCAATTGGATATGAATGGCAGGGACTCTTTCGATCCGGCTCCGTATACTGATTTCTTCTGACTGGAGCCTGTCCGTTGACCAGATACCCCCGCTTCCCCGCAGGTGACAGTCAGGCTGGTCTCACGCTCAGGCAGATCGACTTGAGCGCAGAGCTGAGTTGCCTGTGGGAGATTTCTCCGGACTTACTGGCGATGGTCGATCTCAATGGCTTGTTCCTACGGGTCAGTCCGGCCTGGACGACGGTCTTGGGTTACCAATCCCACGAACTGGTCGGCACTCATGTCACGAGCCTGGCTCATCCGGACGACGTGCACGCCACCGAGTCAGCGCTGACCCAGGCCACCAGCGGCGTTCTGCCATTGTTCGAGAATCGCTACCGGCACAAGGACGGTTCCTACCGTTGGATCGGCTGGACCGCAGCGCCCGACCACGGTCTGATCTTCGCCCTGGGCAAGGACATGAGCGCCGAGAAAGAGCGATCGGCTGCCCTGCGCGCTGCCGAAGATGCGTTGCGCCAGTCGCAGAAAATGGAAGCGGTCGGACAGCTGACCGGGGGACTGGCCCATGATTTCAACAACCTTCTGATGGGCATCAGCGGCAATATCCAATTACTGAAAGGCCGCATCGCCAAAGGCGGCACCGAGAACCTTGCGCGCTACATCGACTCAGCCCTGGAAGGTTCGCGCCGGGCTGCGGCGTTGACTCATCGCCTGCTGGCATTCTCACGCCGGCAGACGCTTGACCCGCAACCCACCGATGTCGATCAACTGGTCGACGGGATGGCCGAACTGATTCGGCGCACGCTCGGCCCTTCCATTGCCATGGACATCGTCGCCACGCGAGGGCTCTGGCCGACCATGGTCGATCTGCATCAACTGGAGAACGCGCTGCTCAACCTGTGCCTCAACGCCCGCGACGCCATGCCCGATGGTGGCCAGGTGCTGATTGAAACCTGCAACACGCAGCTCGACGCGCAGCACGCAGGTGAACTGGAACTGTCTGCCGGCCGTTATGTGATGCTGTGTGTCAGCGACAACGGCTGTGGCATGACCCAAGAGGTGGTCAAGCGCGCTTTCGACCCGTTTTTCACCACCAAGCCCATCGGCATGGGTACGGGGCTGGGGCTTTCGATGATCTACGGCTTTGCGCGCCAGTCCGGGGGTGGCGTGCATATCCAGTCGGTGCCGGGGCGCGGCTCGCGGATCTGCATTTATCTGCCGGCCTATACCGAGATTACCGCGGCCACTGCCGAACCGCCCGCGCGGCTTGACTCGCCGGCGCACAACCATGGCGACGAGACGGTGCTGGTGGTCGATGACGAACCTTCGGTTCGTGCATTGATGATCGAAACGCTGGCCGATCAGGGCTACACGGTGCTTGAAGCAGACACTGGCCCAGGCGCACTGACCATCCTGCAATCTCGCCAGCACATTGACCTCCTGGTCTCGGATGTTGGCCTGCCGGGCGGCATGAATGGCCGGCAACTGGCCGACGCGGCACGTTCATTGCGACCGGGGCTCAAAGTGTTGTTCGTCACCGGCTATGCGGAAAACGCCGCATTGGGTAACGGCCGGCTTGAGCCGGGGATGCATGTACTGACCAAACCGTTTTCGATTCCGGTGCTCAGCGAGCGGGTGAAGGGGTTGCTGGAGGGCTGACCGATCTTGAGGCCGCCCCCGCCGGCAAGCCGTGCTGCCAGGGGTTCGTCCCGAATGACATGACCACGCGCCTCCTTTGTGGGAGCTGGCTTGCCAGCGAATGCTTGGGGTCAGCCGCCATCATCGTTGCATGACCCACCGCTTTCGCGGGCGAGCCCGCTCCCACAGTCGTTAGTTTCGCGCACCGTCCTGAGCGCTCTTCAATCGCGCAAATCCGACTCGTGAATCGGCTGGTCGCGGTGTGTTGCGCGTTGGTATTGCGCAGGCCATACGGCGTTGCGTCCGCCCAGGTCGTCATCGGCGTGGAGGGGCCAGTACGGGTCGCGCAGCAGCTCGCGGGCCAGCAGGATCAGGTCGGCCTGCCCGGTACGCAGGATGGTGTCGGCCTGGAACGGTTCGGTAATCATGCCTACCGTCCCCGTGGCGATGCCCGACTCGCGACGCACACGGCCGGCGAACTCAGTCTGGTAGCCCGGCCCGACCGGGATCTCGGCATTGGCCGCCGTCCCGCCCGAGGACACGTCGATCAGATCCACGCCCAGCGCTTTCAATCGCTTGGCCAGTTCCACCGTTTCATCCGGATTCCAGCCATCCTCGACCCAGTCGGTCGCGGAAACACGCACAAACAGCGGCAACTCTTGCGGCCAGACGTTGCGCACGGCTTCGGACACTTCCAGGGTCAGACGAATGCGGTTCTCGAACGAACCGCCGTAGCGGTCCTGGCGCTGGTTGCTCAACGGCGAGAGAAACTGGTGCAGCAGATATCCATGGGCCGCGTGGACTTCCACGACCTTGAACCCTGCGTCCAGCGCGCGTCTGGCGGCATCGACGAAGGCCTGGATGACTTTCTGGATCTGCGACTCGTCCAGCGGCGTGGGCGGTGTGTGCTGGGGATCGAAAGCGATTTTCGACGGTCCCCAAGGCGTCCATCCCCCTTCATCGGCCTTGATGCTGCCGTGCTTGCCCAGCCAGGGGCGGAAGGTGCTGGCCTTGCGTCCGGCGTGGGCCAGTTGAATACCGGCCACTGCGCCTTGCGCGGTGATGAATCGGGTAATGCGTTGCAACGGGGCGATCTGCTCGTCGTTCCAGATGCCCAGGTCTTCCGGCGTGATGCGGCCATCGCGGGTCACGGCAGCGGCTTCGGTAAAAATCAGGCCGGCACCACCCACGGCACGGCTGCCAAGGTGGACCAGATGCCAGTCATTGGCCAGACCGTCGGCGCAGCAGTACTGGCACATCGGCGAAACCACGATGCGATTGCGCAGGGTCAGTTGGCGAAGGGTATAGGGTTCAAGCAGCAGGCTCATGGGCACCTCTCAGGGTCGGGTCTCAGGTTCCATTTAGTTCTGAACCTTGAGCCTAGTCGACAACCCGAGAGAAGAGCGGGTTCCTGAAGGGACGAATCAGCGCGGCGAGATATGCGCCACCATCAATTGCACCGTCTCGTTGCCACGAAACTCGTTCAGGTCCAGTTTGTAGGCCAGTTCGACCCAGCGAATGCCCGGGTTGGGCCACACGTCGCGGTCGATGCTGAAGGCGATGCCGTCAAGCTTCACCGTGCCGCATTCGGTCTTGAGCACCATCTTCAAATGCCGTTCGCCGACGATGCGCTGCTCCACCAGCTGGAACACGCCATGGAACAGTGGCTCAGGGAAATGCTGGCCCCAGGGACCGGCATTGCGCAGAGCGCGGGCCAGCTCCAGGTGAAACTCCTCGACAGCCAGCGTGCCATCGGACAGCAGACGCCCGGTGAGGTCTTCTTCGGTGAGCTGACGCCGCACTTCGGCATCGAAGGCGTCGCAGAATGCCGGAAAGTTTTCCTCGGGCAGCGACAGCCCTGCCGCCATGGCGTGGCCGCCAAACTTGCTGATCAATTCAGGGTGCTTCGCCGCCACGGCGTCCAGCGCATCGCGAATGTGAAAGCCCGGCACCGAGCGAGCGGAGCCTTTCAATATGCCCTCGCCTGCACTGGCGAAGGCGATGGTCGGCCGGTGATAGCGCTCTTTGAGGCGCGAGGCCAGAATCCCGATCACACCCTGGTGCCATTCAGCCTCGAACAGGCACAGGCCGAACGGCATCGATTCCACCGGCAAGTCCTTGAGCTGGGCGAGCGCCTCACGCTGCATGCCCTGCTCGATGGATTTGCGGTCCTGATTCAACTCATCCAGTTGTACGGCCATTTCCCGGGCGAGGGTTTCGTCCTCGCAGAGCAGGCATTCGATGCCCAGGCTCATGTCGTCCAGACGCCCGGCAGCGTTCAGCCGCGGCCCGAGGATGAATCCCAGGTCGGTTGAGGTGATGCGCGACGCCTCGCGGCGGGCGACTTCCAGAATCGCGCGCAAGCCAGGCCGCGCCCGACCGGCGCGAATCCGCATCAGCCCCTGATGCACCAGAATGCGATTGTTGGCATCCAGCGGCACAACGTCGGCCACGCTGCCCAGTGCCACCAGGTCCAGCAATTCGCCCAGGTTGGGCTGCGCACGGCCATTGGCCTCGAACCAGCCGATCTCCCGCAGGCGCGCGCGCAGCGCCATCAGCACGTAGAACATCACGCCGACGCCGGCCAGCGCCTTGCTCGGGAAGGTGCAGCCCGGCTGGTTCGGGTTGACGATGGCGTCGGCGGCGGGCAGTTCATGGCCCGGCAAGTGGTGATCGGTCACCAACACTTGCAGCCCCGCCGCCTTCGCAGCGGCAACGCCTTCGACGCTGGAAATGCCGTTGTCCACCGTCATCAGCAAATCAGGCTGACGCTCGAGGGCCACGCCGACGATTTCCGGTGTCAGGCCATAGCCGTATTCGAAGCGGTTGGGCACCAGGTAATCGACGTGGGCGGCGCCCAGCAGCCGCAGGCCCAGTACACCGACGGTACTGGCCGTGGCACCGTCGGCATCGAAATCGCCGACGATGAGGATGCGCTGGCGCTGCTGCAAAGCGGTCACCAGCAAATCAACCGCAGCATCGATGCCCTTGAGCTGCTGATACGGAATCAGCCGCGCCAGCCCCTTGTCCAGTTCATCCTGCGAAACAACGCCGCGCGCCGCGTACAGGCGGGTCAGCAAGGGTGGCAGATCGCCGAGAAATGGCAGGGTGTCGGGCAACTGGCGTGATTCGATGCGCATGCGGGTTCCGCTGAGGTTCTTCTGTCGGAGCTTCTGTGTGGAGATGAGAGCGACGATCAGCCGCGCTCACCCGCCAGCCATTGCAATTGCACTTCGTGCTGGCCGCGATCGTCGGTCACGAAGATCGTGCCTTCGCTGATCATCACGTCCCACTTGATAACGCGGGGCATGTCCTTGGCCAGGGTTTCCAGCACTTCCTGAGGCACGGCGGCAATGTTGACGTTCTTCAAGGATTTCACTGCCGGCACCACCTTGCCTTCCCAAACACGCAGGCTGCCGTAGGCCAGCAGGCTGGTGCGTTCAGTGCGACGGGAGCACCAGGTCAGCCGGTCGGCATCGGGCTGGCCGACTTCGATCCAGTGCAGCACACGGTCATCCAGGCTTTTTTCCCACAGAGCAGGTTCGTCAACGTCCGACAGACCGCGGCCAAACGACAGGTGCTCGCTGTACCAGAACGCGTAGGCCAGCAGGCGTACGGTCATGCGTTCTTCGGTTTCCGAAGGGTGGCGGGCGATGGTCTGTTTGACGTTCTCATAAACCCCACGGTCGAGGTCGGTGAGGTTCAGTTCGAATTTGTAGGTCGTGGACGGCTGGGCCATGAACGGGCTTCTAAAGGCTGGAAAGGCGACAAGTCTAACCGATGCCGGCGCATTGAACGACCGCACAGGTCGCGTAGGTCGCCAATCAGTGCAAATAAGCCGGGCCGGCGATTCATCCCGGTGCTTTACTCATCCAGGGTGACGAGTGTTAAACAAATGATTCACAACGCCGATACCTTGGTGCGAGACCCTATAGCATGAAGTACACAGCGCGGCCGGTTGCGAAAACCGGCCTTGGTGATCAGGGTTGTGCCAATCCGGGCAGCCGTCAGCTTTTTCGGGATTTACATCGACGGATGGTCAATCGTTCCCCCCTGCACCCAAGATCCGGGCTTGTGGTGCTGCTTTTCACATCGGTATTGAGCGCCGCTCCCGCGACGGCAGACGCCAAGGAAACCTTGACCTGGCTGTTGCGTGATTTTCCGCCTCTGACCATATTTTCCGGACCCCAAGCGGGGCAAGGGGCCATCGACAAAATGATGCCTGAGCTGATCGCACGCATGCCCGAATACAACCACCAGATCATGCACGTGAACCGGGCACGCGGGACGCAGATGCTGCAGGACCCCGATGTGTTCGCCTGTGATCCCACCCTGCTGTGGACCCCGGAACGGGACAAGACCATCCTGTTCTCTATCCCCACCTATGCCACACCGGGCAACGGGGTGACTATCGAGCGCAGCAACCACAAGCGATTCGCGCCCTACCTGGGCGAAGACGGTCATCTGGATCTGGCCGCAGTGCTGGCAAGCAATACGGTCAAAGTAGGTATTGTCGGCGAGCGCAGTTACGGCCCCACGATCGACCAGGTCATTCGTTCAACGACTCAGCCGGACAACCTGATTCTCCACTACGGCAATGCCGCCGTTGGGAGCATGCTGCAAATGGAACGCATGGGTCGCTTCCAGGCGATCATCAGTTATTGGCCCGAAGCACGGTTCCACGCACAACAACAGGGCATCGCGCTGGATGATCTGGAATTTTTACCGGTCAAGGATGCGCCCAAATACCAGTTCGCCCACATCGGTTGCTCGAAGACGGACAAGGGGCGTGCGGCCATCGAGATCATCAATCGGGAAATGCGCACGCTGCGCGTCACCCGGCTGGTAGGCTTCTACGCCGAATGGATGGTCAAGAAAGAAGAGTATCTGCGCGATTCCAGGACGTTTTTCGACGAACCCGGGGACTGAGTCATTGCGCCCGGCGAATCCTGGGCAAAAGAAACCCCGAGCAGCGGGGAGACTGCTCGGGGTCAACCGTGGTCCATCTTGGACCCGTACGGCAGGCAACATAAACACCGGAGCACAATGCCTGCACCTGCCGTAATAGATAGGAGCCTATCGGACCCAGAAGGTTCCGCAGGCGTCAGACAAATGCACGACCGGCGGTAAAGGCAGAGGATTGCGAGACGTTGCGCATCGCCGCGATGACGCACGGCTCGATACGCCCTTCGGCCACCATCAGGTCGCGATGCAAGCCGTCGACCACGTCGGTCAGCTGACGTTTGTCACACAATTGCGCCGCAGAGAAAACGCGTTCAATCACGATCGCACCGGCTGCATTTTTCAGCGTCACCAGACGCTCGCCATTCACACCGGCAGCCCCAAGGCTTGCCTGATACGGTGCCAGTGCTTCGGTTAGCAGTAAGCTGATATTTTCCATCTGGATCACCACTCAAGAGGTTGAATGCAAAGGTGCTTATCAATGACCATCGGCCAACGCACAAAGTTCGTCTTGCCGTGACCAGGGTGCCTGCGACCTACCCGTTCACTGGAGCATGCCTGCCCAATGTGACAGGCACAATTCACGCCATTACGCGCAATCGTCACGCTTCAACAGCCTGCTCGGATTCAAGACTTCTGCACCCGGTGATGTCCGTCCAGCCACCCAGCAGCCCTTGCAACTGACCGTCTGCACGATAGAACGGCACGATCCAGTGCCGTGTATCAACCCTTTGCCCGCCCAGCTCCATGATGCGATCCACTGAAAGCGGCTGCTGATTTCGCACCAGGCGCATGTATTCATCATGTAGCTCCTGCGCCAGAGCCCGGGGGATCAGGTCGATATCGATCAGGCGTCTACCGTTCATCTGCTCGAAACTGATGCCGACACTCTTCTCGTAGCCGGGATTGCACGAAATCAGCCGACCGGTCAGATCCCGCACATAAACTGGATTGGGTATGCCCTCGAACAGTGCGCGCTGGAAAGCCAACTGATCACTCAACTGCGCCTCGGCGCGCATTCGCTGAAGAACCTGGATCTTGAGTCGACTGCTCCAGACCAGCGACACCACCCCAAGCAGCACCACCGCTGCCAGCACCCAATAGATCCATTGGGGGATGCGCTGCCATACCGGTGCCTGAGGCACTACGGCGCTCAACCACTTCATACGGATCGCGCGCATTTCGTCCACCGGGAACTCCAGCAAGGCCTTGTTGAGGATGCTCAACAGCTCGGGCTGCCCCTTCACTACCGCCATCCGGTCAGGGGACCATCTCCCCTCGACGCTGTTGCCGATCTTCAAGCGCCCGGGGACTGACATTGCGGCCCCCGCCTCGTTCTGAATAGTCGCATGCGCCTCGCCTCGCTCCACCAACGCCCTGGCCTCCTGGTAGGTTGGAACAAGCCGTAGCTGGATCTCGGAATGTCTGGCTCGTAAGTATTCCAGCAGCGCATGCTCCGCCGGCATCGCCAATACCTTGCCGTACAGTTGGGCAAGATTGACCGGCGACTGACGATCAGCAGGTATCACAAAGACCCAACTGTGCCCGCCGTAGGCATAGCTGAAGTCCAGAAACTTCCTGCGCTCAGCGTTTTCAGCAAGCGTGGTGTTCATATCGGCCTGCCCCGCGCTCAATGTTTCGAGGGCAGCTTGCGTTGAAGGCATCTCTTGGTGAACGAACGACAGGCCTGTCATTCTTGAAATACGGTTGAGCAAATCGATGTTCAATCCCACCCACTGGCCACGTTCATCCTTGTAGATGTAAGGACGATGCAGGGTCGAAGCGACTGTCACCTGCTGGTGGCGACGGACCCAGGCCTGCTCGTCCTGGCTCAGCCGAATGCGGCGAGAGTCGTCTTGCGCTTGCGATCCGATCATCCAGCGACTGAGAGTCTCACGTGCGACAGACTCGTCGAGGTCCGCCAGGGAGCGGTCGAACAACTCGAGCAGCTTCGCCTCATCCTCGCGCATGGCGAAGGCGAAACCCGCTGCGGGCAACAAGCTGTCGAACCTGATCTCCAGCCCCAGGTAAGGCCTGGGGTCGAGGTAGGCCCGTGCGATCGCTTCATTGAGGATGAGCGCGTCGGCATCACCGTGCTCCAAGGCCTCCATGGCGCTGTAAAGCGTGGGTGCCAGTATGATCTGGCTTTGCGGGTAGATACGCTCCACGGCCTCGATGTCGGCGTATCCATCCTGGAGAACCACTCGCTTGCCGACCAACTCCGTGTTCAGTGAGTAGTCGTTCTCCCGACCCACGACCACCGCCCGATCCGGCAGGTATTCAAGGCTGAACGCCAGACCACCGATCCCCCGCTCGTAGCGGCTGGCGCTGGCCAGCACGTCGACGCTGCCCTCAAGCAGCGCAGCGACCATGTCCTCGGGCCGGGCGAAACCGGTGATCTGTAGCGGCACGCCCAGCCTGGCGCCGACCAGACTCAGGTAGTCGGCGCTCAAGCCCTGATATCGATTGCGATCACCGGTGATGTCGATGGGTTCGTAGTCTGCCGCTGCAATCCCGACCCGAACCTTGCGGCGCCCGTCGAGCCACTGCCGGTCGTGGGTGTCGAGCGGTAAGGCAGATTGCTTCAAAAGCGGCGGGCTCAGGGTGAACGGCAGCGTTTCGGTGCCGTTAGCCGCTTGAGCCAGGACACATGCCAGCACCAGGAGGGTGAACAACATGTGCTCGATTATTCGGTTCTGGACGGGCACTCCCTGCTTGTCCATGTTCATGTACTGCACCCCACATAAAAATCCGGGAAATTGAATTGTCCGGAAAGTGTGGCACGCACAAACAAGAAGGCCCGCTGGGAAGCGGGCCTTAGTTGTTACAGGGAGCAACCGTCAGAGCGGCTTGCCCCGGTTACCATGCTGGCTGACAAAGGCCTGCATGGCCTTGAGGTCGTTCGGCAGCACTGTGCAGCGCTCATCGCGTTCGAACAAATCAGACAAATGTGCAGGCAGTTCGAGTGCTTTTCCTACACCGGCCTTCTGCACGGCTTCCGGGAACTTGACCGGATGCGCGGTGCCCAGCACCACCATCGGCGTATCCAGGCTGCGACGGCAATCGCGAGCAGCCTTCACCCCGATGGCCGTGTGCGGATCGAGCAGTTCGCCAGTGCTGGCGAATACTTCAGCGATGGTCTCGCAGGTCTGTTCGTCGGTGACGGCCAGGGAATCGAACAGCTTGCGGGTTTCGGTCCAGCGGTCTTCTTCGACGCTGAAACCGCCACCCTTCTTGAAGCTCTCCATCAGCTCGGCGATGGCGGCGCCATTGCGACCGTGCATATCGAACAGCAAACGTTCGAAGTTGGACGACACCATGATGTCCATCGACGGCGACAGCGTGGCGTGCAGGGTTTCCTTGACGTACTGGTTGCCGCTCATGAAGCGGTGCAGGATGTCGTTGCGGTTGGTGGCCACGATCAGCTGGCTGATCGGCAGGCCCATGTTGCGGGCCAGGTAACCGGCGAAGATGTCGCCGAAGTTGCCGGTCGGCACCGAGAACGCCACCGAACGCGCCGGGCCGCCAAGCTGCAGGGCCGCGTGGAAGTAGTAGACGATCTGGGCCATGATCCGCGCCCAGTTGATCGAGTTCACTGCCACCAGGCGCGTCCCTTTCAGGAAGCTCTGGTCAGCGAAGCTGTTCTTGACCATTTCCTGGCAGTCGTCGAAGTTGCCTTCGATGGCGATGTTGTGGATGTTGTCGCCGAAAATGGTGGTCATCTGACGGCGCTGAACGTCAGACACACGGTTGTTCGGGTGCAGGATGAAGATGTCGACGTTGTCGCATCGGCGGCAGCCTTCGATAGCCGCAGAGCCGGTGTCGCCGGAAGTGGCACCGATGATAACCACGCGCTCGCCGCGTTTTTCCAGCACGTAGTCGAGCAAGCGACCCAGCAGTTGCAAGGCGAAGTCCTTGAACGCCAGAGTCGGGCCGTGGAACAGCTCCATCACCCATTCATTGCCGTTCAACTGGCGCAGCGGGGCAACCGAGCTGTGGGCAAATACACCGTAGGTTTCTTCGAGAATCTTCTTGAAATCGGCATCAGGGATGCTGCCGGTGACGAACGGGCGCATTACCCGGAAGGCCAGCTCGTGATACGGCAGGCCGGCCCAGGAAGCGATTTCTTCCTGGGTGAAACGTGGCAGGTTTTCCGGGACGTACAGACCGCCATCGCTGGCGAGGCCGGCGAGCAGGACGTCTTCGAAGTTCAGGGCCGGCGCCTGGCCGCGAGTACTGATATAGCGCATTTTTCAAACCTTCGGTTCGAGCGGCGAGCTTCAAGCTGCAGGCCACAAGTAAAAGCGAAACCGTTTTTACCTGTCGGCCGCAGCATGAAGCTCGCCGCGATGTGATTTTGATCTTGCTTGAAGCTTGCGGCTTGAAGCTTGTAGCTGTTTAGTTGAGATGTTCGACGCGGATACGAACCACCGGGCCAGCGACGCCTTCCAGCGCTTCCAGAGCCTGTATGGCGTCGTTGATGCGTTTTTCCACCACGCGGTGAGTCAGCAGGATCATCGGGACCAGGCCGTCCTGTTCCTCGGCTTCCTTCTGCATGATCGACTCGATGTTGATGCCGCGCTCGGACAGGATACTGGCCACCTGAGCCAGGACGCCTGGGTGATCCTTGGCCTGGATGCGCAGGTAGTAGGCACTCTCGCAGGCCTCGATCGGCAGGATCGGGTGGGCAGACAGCGAGTCCGGCTGGAAGGCCAGGTGCGGCACGCGGTTTTCCGGGTCGGTGGTCAGGGCACGTACCACGTCCACAAGGTCAGCGACCACGGACGATGCGGTCGGCTCCATGCCGGCGCCAGCGCCGTAAAACAGGGTCGAACCTGCCGCATCGCCGTTGACCATGACGGCGTTCATCACGCCGTTGACGTTGGCGATCAGGCGATCGGCAGGGATCAGCGTCGGGTGCACGCGCAGCTCGATACCGGCCGGGGTGCTGCGGGCCACGCCCAGGTGCTTGATGCGGTAGCCCAGCGCTTCGGCGTAGTTGACGTCAGCGGTGGTCAGCTTGGTGATGCCTTCGGTGTAGGCCTTATCGAACTGCAGCGGGATGCCGAACGCGATCGAAGCCAGGATGGTCAGCTTGTGCGCCGCATCAATGCCTTCGACGTCGAAGGTCGGATCGGCTTCGGCGTAACCCAGCGCTTGGGCTTCGGCCAGCACGTCCGGGAAGGTACGGCCCTTCTCGCGCATCTCGGTCAGGATGAAGTTGCCGGTGCCGTTGATGATGCCCGCCACCCAGTTGATGCGGTTGGCAGACAGGCCTTCACGAATGGCCTTGATCACCGGAATGCCGCCAGCCACGGCGGCTTCGAACGCGACGATCACGCCCTTCTCGCGGGCCTTGGCGAAGATTTCGTTGCCATGCACGGCGATCAGCGCCTTGTTGGCGGTGACCACGTGCTTGCCGTTTTCGATGGCCTTGAGCACCAGTTCACGGGCGATGGTATAGCCACCGATCAACTCGATGACGATATCGATTTCGGGGTTGCTGGCCACGTCGAACACATCGGCCGTGGTCGCGGTACCGGTAATCTGGCAATTGGGGTTTGGCCTACGCATGGCAATCTGCGCCACTTCGATTCCACGCCCGGCACGGCGGGCAATTTCCTCGGCGTTACGCTTTAGCACATTGAAGGTACCGCTACCGACAGTACCCAGCCCACAGATGCCTACTTTGACCGGTTTCACTATGAACTCCCCATGAAACGGCCGGCGTTCAGCCAGCCGTGAAACAGCCGCATTGCAGTGCGGCTCACTGTTGAATTACTTGGCGCTCAATGCCAGCTTGGCGACTTGCGGCGCCGGCTGGTAGCCCGGGATCACCTGGCCGTCGGCCAGAACGATGGCCGGCGTGCCGTTCACGCCGATCGACTGGCCGATCTCGAACTGCCTGGTGACCGGGTTATCGCACTTGGGCGCCTTGATGTTCTTGCCGTCGACCATGCGGTCCATGGCGTCACGACGATCCTTGGAGCACCACACGGCCTGCAGTTGTTCGTCACCCGGCGAGCCCAGGCCCTGACGCGGGAACGCCACGTAACGCACTTCGATGCCGCGCTTGTTCAGCTCAGGCACTTCCTCATGCAGTTTGTGGCAGTACGGACAGGTGGTGTCAGTGAATACGGTGATGTGCGATTTGGTTTCACCCACGGCCGGGTAAACCACCATCTCGGCAGTCGGGATGCCGTTGATGGTCTTGGAGATCGCCTGGCGCTCGACCTTTTCGGTCAGGTTGACCGGCTTGCCGCCTTGAATCTGATACAGATTGCCCTGCATCACGAACTGGCCGTCAGCGCTGGCGTAGAGCACGCGGCCGCCCTTGAGACTGACTTCGTATAGGCCATTGAGCGGGCTGCTGGAAATGCTTTCGACAGGAATCTCCAGGTTCAGCGATTGCAGGGTCTTGCGGATGGCCTTATCGGACGCTTCGTCAGCGTGGGCGAACAGGCTCAAGGTGCTGGCCAGCGCTACGACGGCAGCGCCAATAATACGAGTCACGCGCATGAAAACTCCTCGGGCGGTGAGCAGACGGGCGAAATGGAAAACGTTGGACACAAGCGGTACCGGGAGGTTTTCGTGGCTCCAATCTGCGAAACCGGCAAAGCCTATCACATAAGGCTCGCAACACCGACGCCGACTGATGTAAGACATGTCGTTTATTGCCTGGGGATTCATCCCCGCGGGTGATGCCTGGCGTGCAGATCCTGCAGGCGCGCGCGAGCGATGTGGGTGTAGATCTGGGTGGTCGACAAATCGCTATGGCCCAGCAGCATCTGCACCACACGCAGATCTGCGCCGTGGTTGAGCAGGTGGGTGGCGAAGGCATGGCGCAACGTGTGGGGCGACAGCGACTTGCCGATCCCGGCGACTTTTGCCTGAAGCTTGATGCGGTGCCAGAAGGTCTGCCGCGTCATCTGCTCGCCGCGCAGGCTGGGGAACAGCACATCGCTGGGGCGTCCGTTGAGCAATTCCTGACGGGCGTCGCGCATGTAGCGCTCGACCCAGACAATGGCCTCCTCCCCCATGGGTACCAGCCGCTCCTTGCTGCCCTTGCCCATGATGCGCAATACGCCCTGGCGCAGGTTCACCTGTTCCAGCGTCAGGCTGACCAGCTCCGTGACCCGCAGCCCGCAGGCGTAGAGCACTTCCAGCATGGCCCGGTCACGCTGGCCGATGGCGTCACTCAGGTCCGGGGCTGCGAGCAGCGCCTCGACGTCCGCTTCGGACAGGGATTTGGGCAGTGGCTTGCCGAGCTGCGGCATGTCGACCTGCAAGGTCGGATCGACCGAAATCAGCTTCTCGCGAAGCAGGTACCGGTAAAAACCCCGCACCCCCGACAGTAGCCGCGCCGTAGAACGCGCCTTGTAGCCATTGTCCACGCGCCAGGCCAGATGATCGAAAATTGCCCCACGCCCGACCGCCATCAGGTCGATACCTCTTTCCTGCAGCCATCCATTGAACAGCGTCAGGTCGCTGCGGTACGAATCGCGGGTGTTGTCCGACAGCCCCTTCTCAAGCCACAAGGCGTCGAGAAAGCGGTCGATCATGGGGTGGTCCAATGCAGGCATGAGATTGGTCTTGAAAGGAGAACGGCGGAGTCTTTCATATCCGTTGCAACGATACAAAATCGTCGAACAGATACCCGACCCGTGGGAGCCGCCTTGGTGGCGAAGGCGGCGTGTCAATCGACATCGAGTTTTCTGGCCCACCGCATTCGCCGCCAAGGCGGCTCCCACAATGAGAACGCAGCCCATATCCCGGATTCATACAGGATCGTGTAAACACCGGGCATAAAAAAAGCAGCCCGAAGGCTGCTTTCTTTTGCATCGAAAAACTGGACTTAAACCAGTTTTTCCTTGATGCGAGCTGCTTTACCCGACAGGTCACGCAGGTAGTACAGCTTGGCCTTGCGAACGTCACCGCGACGTTTCACAGCCATGCTGTCGATTTGCGGGCTGTAGGTCTGGAAAGTACGCTCAACGCCAACACCGTTGGAGATTTTGCGAACAGTGAAAGCACTGTTCACGCCACGGTTACGCTTGGCGATTACAACGCCTTCGAACGCTTGCAGACGAGCGCGATCGCCTTCCTTCACTTTAACCTGAACGACAATGGTGTCGCCCGGGGCAAAAGGAGGGATCTCTTTGGTCATCTGCTCTGCTTCGAGGGCCAGAATGATTTTGTTTGTCATGTTGTGCTCCTAAGGTAAATCGTACGGATCTACCATCGATACGTTAACTATCGTCCCGCTCACGGAGGTATTCCGCCAGCAGCTTGTTCTCTTCTCCAGAAAGCGAGCGCCTTTCCAGAAGATCGGCACGTCGTTCGTAGGTCCTACCAAGGGACTGCTGCAAACGCCATCGCCGGATATGTGCGTGGTTGCCACTGAGCAACACGTCGGGTACACGCTGATCCGCATACACCTCAGGTCGGGTGTAGTGCGGGCAATCGAGCAGACCATCCGTGAAGGAATCTTCCTCCGCGGAGTCCGCATGCCCTAAAGCTCCGGGCAGCAGCCGTGTAACCGCATCGATCAGGACCATGGCCGGCAGCTCACCGCCAGACAACACGTAATCCCCTATCGACCACTCTTCATCGACATGCGCTTCAATGAAACGCTCATCAATGCCTTCATAACGACCCGCAATCAGGATCAGTGCCTGTTCCTGGGCCAGTTCGCGTACAGCGGACTGCTCCAGCTTGCGGCCTTGGGGCGAGAGGTAAATCACCTTCGCCACCTCCCCTGCTGCCTGCCTGGCCTGAACCAGAGCATCTTCCAGGGGCTTGATCTTCATCACCATGCCAGGGCCACCGCCAAAAGGGCGATCGTCCACAGTGTGATGCCGATCCGTGGTGTAGTCCCGCGGATTCCAACAGGTAAGCTGCAACAGCTCCTGTTTCACCGCACGGCTGGTAATGCCGTATTCGCTGATGGCGGAAAACATCTCGGGAAACAGCGTGATGACTTCTATGCGCAGGCTGGCCATTGCTAGAAATCCGCGTCCCATTCCACCTTCATCTCGCCTGCAACCAGATCGACTGCCAACACGCATTGCTCCGTATAGGGCAACAGGCGTTCACGATCATCCAGGCTGCCTGCGCAGGGCTTGACCACCATTACATCATTGGCGCCGGTTTCCAGAAGATGATCGATTTTCCCGAGCAATTGCCCAAGACCATCAATGACCTTCAGACCTTGCAGCTGGTACCAGTAGTACTCGCCGTCGGTCAATTCAGGGAACAGGTTGCTTGGCACGCAGATCTCGTAACCGGCCAGAAGACGAGCTTCTTCACGATCATCAAGACCCTTGAGCTTTGCGACCAGGAACTTGTCAGTTCCGCGTCCGCTGACCAGCTCGACCTGTTTCACACTACCTTCGCGCTTGAGCGTCCAGGTTTTGTACTGCAACAGGTTTTCAGTCGGATCGGTAAAGGAATACACCTTCACCTCGCCGCGAACGCCATGTACCGAATAAATCTTGCCGATGACGATGAGATCGTCGGCAGAAGCTGGCGTCGCGTTCATATTGCTCAGGCCGCAGCCTTAGCAGATTCCTTCAGCAGCGAAGCTACGCGCTCGGAAGGTTGTGCACCAACGCCGAGCCAGTAGTTCAGACGCTCTTGGTTCACGGACAGACGGATTTCCTGACCACGGGCAACCGGGTTGAAGAAACCAATTTGTTCCTTGTGGGAACCATCACGTGGGTTACGGCTGTCAGTGACAGTCAGGTGGTAAAACGGGCGCTTCTTCGAGCCGCCAAGGGCCAGACGGATTGTTAGCATTGAACAATTTCCTGTAGTCGGTGCTGCAAATCTAAGGTGCACGGACGGGCACGGGTGCCCGAAAGGCCGCATATTCTAAGGAATATCCGGACTTTTGCAAATGACTTTTTCGGGCACGAGCCGTCTGGGCCACTCAAGACTTGCCATGAAGCCATCATCTCTGACGACTGGTTAGCGCCTGCGCGTGCAGGCCAGTGGGGCGTCGCCCCAAAGAAAGTCGCGCGAAACAGGGTTTCGCGCGATACGAATCACATCTTGGGCATGCCGCCGCCGGGCAGCATGCCGCCCATGCCACGCATCATTTTGGCCATGCCGCCCTTGGTCGAAAACTTCTTCATCATCTTCTGCATCTGCTTGTGCTGCTTGATCAGACGCCCGATGTCCTGCACCTGGGTGCCGGAACCCATGGCGATACGACGCTTGCGCGAGCCGCTGATCAGCTCGGGGTCGCGGCGCTCGGCCGGGGTCATGGAGTTGATGATGGCTTCCATCTGCTTGAACTGCTTTTCGGCAGCGCTCTGGGCGTTGCCCATCTGGGCCAGGTTCACACCGCCCATGGTCGGCAGCTTGTCCATCAGGCCACCCAGGCCGCCCATGTTCTTCATCTGTTGCAGCTGGTCGCGGAAGTCTTCGAGGTCGAAGCCCTTGCCCTTCTTCAGCTTCTTGGCCAGTTTGTCGGCCTTTTCCTTGTCGAGGGTCTGCTCGGCCTGCTCGATGAGGCTGAGCACGTCGCCCATGCCCAGGATGCGCGAAGCGATGCGGTCAGGATGGAACGGCTCGAGGGCGTCGGTCTTCTCGCCCATACCGATGAACTTGATCGGCTTGCCGGTGATGGCACGTACCGACAAGGCGGCGCCGCCACGGGCGTCGCCGTCTACCTTGGTCAGGATCACGCCGGTCAGCGGCAGCGCATCGCCGAATGCCTTGGCGGTGTTGGCCGCGTCCTGGCCGGTCATGGCGTCGACCACGAACAGGGTTTCAGCCGGCTTGACCGCTGCGTGCAGGGCCTGGATCTCGCCCATCATCTCGGCGTCGATGTGCAGACGACCGGCGGTGTCGAGGATCACGACATCGATGAACTTGAGCTTGGCTTCTTTAATGGCCGCTTCAGCGATTGCCACTGGCTTCTGGCTGATATCGGACGGGAAGAACGTCACGCCGATGTCGTTGGCCAGGGTTTCCAGCTGCTTGATCGCCGCAGGACGGTAGACGTCCGCAGACACCACCATCACGCTCTTCTTCTTGCGCTCCTTGAGAAACTTGGCCAGCTTGCCCGCAGTGGTGGTTTTACCCGCACCCTGCAGACCGGCCATCAACACGACGGCAGGCGGCGTGACGTTGAGGGTCAGCTCTTCGTTGGCGGCCCCCATCATCTCTTCGAGTTCGGCCTGGACGATCTTCACGAACGCCTGGCCCGGCGTCAGGCTGCGCGACACCTCGGTGCCGACCGCGCGTTCCTTGATGCGATTGACGAAGTCCTTGACCACGGGCAACGCGACGTCGGCTTCGAGCAGCGCCATACGCACTTCACGCAGTGTGTCCTTGATGTTGTCCTCGGTCAGCTTGGCCTTGCCGGTGACTTGGCGCAGCGTCTGCGAGAGACGATCTGTCAGATTTTCAAACATGCGTGATCCTTTGAGTCCGTGTCGAACCCCGGTTATGCGGCCGCCCTGTCCCGCGAATCGGGTACACACGGCCCTTCTATATAGAAGCAGCCGGTATACGCGAGCCGCGCAAACAGCGCTCGGCGAGCCTGTGGCTTGAGCAGGTCGCGGATTATAGCGAAGAGTCGGGCCTGCGCACACCATGACGTCTGCTTCTGTGGTCTTTCGTGTACTGGCGGTTCTATGCCAAACTCAGCGGCTTTCGGGCACGCCCTCCAGGATCTATGTTCCCCTTGCCACCGAGTTTGCTATTCAGCCTCGCCGCCGCCGCTCTTTATGCCGCTGCGACCCTCTATCAAGGTACTCGCCTGCGTCAGGGCAAGAAGGCCGACAAATGGCTGCTGTGCCTGATCGGCACCCTGGCGGTCGCCTGTCAGGCCAGTGCACTGTTCGGGCAACTGGTACGCCCCATCGGCCTGGGCCTTGACTTTTTCAGCGCCGCCAGCCTGATCGCGGTGGCGGTGATCATCGTGACCATGCTCGCCTGCATCCGCATTCCCGTGGAAATCCTGCTCATCCTGCTGTTCCCGCTGGGCCTGCTGACGACCCTGATGGCCCAGTTCGCGCCCTCAGGCACCTTGCAACCGATCATTGGCGAGCAAGGGCTGATCGGGCACATCCTGTTGTCGATCCTGGCCTACGGCATGTTCACCATCGCAGTGTTCCAGGCCTTGCTGCTGTTGTTGCAAAACCATCAGTTGAAGAACAAGCACCCCTCCGGGCTGATTCGCAACTTCCCGCCATTGCAGACCATGGAAAGCCTGCTGTTCGGCTTCCTCTGGGCCGGCTGGACGCTGCTGTCGATGTCGCTGATTTCCGGATGGCTGTTCGTCGAGAACCTGTTCGCCCAGCACCTGGTGCACAAGACCCTGCTGTCGATCCTGGCCTGGGTGGTGTTCAGCGTGCTGCTGTGGGGCCGCAACCGCCTCGGCTGGCGCGGTCACAAGGCGATCCGCTGGACCCTGGGCGGATTCCTGCTGCTGATGCTGGCCTACTTCGGCAGCAAGCTGGTACGCGAATACATCCTGCATATCTGACGGGCGCCGATCATGGATAACCTGCCTATAGGCACGATGCTGGCGATCCTGGCCCTGCTCACGCTGTGGTCGGGCCTGATGACTGCCGTGGAAGCCGCCCATCACAATTTGCGTGCCGCGCGCATCAACCCGCGCTCGACCGAACCGCCCAAGCCGGTACTGGCGTTCAACCTCAACAGCCTGATTCTGGGCAACACCCTGCTCAAGGTGCTGATTACCGTGCTGGCGACCCTGCTGGCCGTTGCCCAGTGGTATGTCCACGGCGCCATGATCGCCTGGCTCGTCGTTGCCAGCGCGCTGGTGGTGATCACCGAATTCATCCCTCGCAAGCTGGCGTCCCGCCGTCCGGAAGCCATTGTGCTGCTGGGCAACAGCTTGCTGCGCATGCCGATGCGCCTGCTGCGTCCGTTGACGTGGGTCTACAAGAACGTCGCCAAACTGCTGCTGCGCCCGTTTCTGTCCAAGCGGCGCCCGGACACCGCCGCCGATGACGACGACCTGGGCGCCACGATGTATCAGGACAACGACAACACCTTCGGCCGCGCCCAGGTCATTTCCGGCATCCACGCGCTGGACAGCATGACCGTCAACGACATCCTGGTGCCGCGCAGCGAAGTGGACGGCATCAATCTGGATGACAGCATCGAAGAGATCGCCGACCAGTTGATCATTTCCCGCCACACTCGCCTGCCGGTTTATCACAACGACATCAACCAGGTCGAAGGGGTGCTCAACACCCGCATGATCAGCCACCTGCTGCCACGCGGACAATTGACCGCAGAGGCACTGAAGGCCGCCTGCTACGAGCCCTACTTCGTGCCGGAAAGCACCTCGCTGCAATTGCAACTGCTGAACTTTCACAAGCAGCAACGGCGCATGGGCGTGGTGGTGGACGAATACGGCGAAGTGCTGGGCATCGTCAGTCTGGAAGACATTCTGGAAGAGATCGTCGGCGAATTCGAAAGCGAGCAATCGCTGGACAACCCGCACATTCACCCGCAGCCCGACGGCAGCCTGGTGGTCGAGGGCGCGGCATCGATTCGCGACCTCAACAAGAGCCTCGGCTGGCACCTGCCGGCCGATGGGCCGAAAACCCTGAATGGCCTCATCACCGAGGCGCTGGAAACCATTCCCGACAGCTCGGTGTGCCTGAAGATCGGCCCGTACCGGCTGCAAACCCTGGAAACCGAAGACAATCGGGTCACGCGTGTGCTGATGTGGCAGAACACCCGGACTAAACAGGTCAACTAGCCTGTGCGATGCGTTTGAAACACTTGTTTCTGCGCTTGAGCCGTTCTTATAATCGAGCCGCTTACCCAGCCCCGCCAATCCGCGTGCTACCCGCACAGTGCGTGATTCGGCCAGTCACTGCGCCTGACGTCTTATCGCAACACCTCTGGCACCCACTCCCATCCCGAGTGTGTGCGATGCCTGCACCCACATCCGGGCTAGTCTGTTCAGCGCTGCACCCAAAATAATTAATGTTTGCCCCAGCACGCGTGCGAATTTTCGTCGACGGCTGACAGGCAAGACGACTGCCAGGGATACCCGCATGACCAGCACCTCCGCCTACCAACCCAGCGACGAGAGCGAGAGCCGTCCAGCCAACTCCGCCGCTCGGGTGGCGACTGCCAGCTTCATCGGCACCGCCATCGAGTTCTACGATTTCTACGTCTACGCCACCGCAGCCGCCCTGGTCATCGGGCCGGTGTTCTTCCCGCAAACCTCCAGCACCGCGCAGATGCTGTCGGCGTTTCTGACCTTCGGCATCGCCTTTCTCGCACGCCCCTTGGGTTCTGCGCTGTTCGGCCACTTTGGCGACCGGATCGGCCGCAAATCCACGCTGGTGGCTTCTCTGCTGCTGATGGGGGTCTGTACCACGCTGATCGGCGTGCTGCCCGGCTATGACGCCATTGGCTCATGGGCGCCGATCCTGCTGTGCGTGCTGCGCTTCGGCCAGGGCCTGGGGTTGGGTGGCGAATGGGGCGGCGCAGCGTTGCTGGCCACAGAAAACGCGCCAAAGGGCAAACGCGCCTGGTTCGGCATGTTTCCGCAATTGGGCCCTTCGATTGGCTTCCTAGCCGCCAACGGCCTGTTTCTGACGCTGGCCATGACTTTGAACGACGAACAGTTCCGCTCATGGGGCTGGCGCATTCCGTTCCTGCTCAGCGCGGTGCTGGTGGTCATCGGTCTTTACGTGCGCCTTAAGCTGGAAGAAACGCCCATCTTCGCCAAGGCCATCGCCCGTCATGAACGCGTGAAAATGCCGATTGCCGAACTGTTCGCTCAATACTGGGCGCCGATGCTGCTGGGTGCAGGATCGATGGTGGTGTGCTACGCGCTGTTCTATATCTCGACCGTGTTTTCCTTGAGCTACGGCGTCAAGACGCTGGGCTACAGCCGTGAAACATTCCTGGCCATGCTGTGCTTCGCAGTGCTGTTCATGGCGCTGGCGACACCGCTGTCGGCCTGGGCCAGCGACCGTTTCGGCCGCAAGCCGGTGCTGATCGTCGGCGGCGTGCTGGCGATCCTGTCAGGCTTTTTGATGGAGCCGCTGCTGACCCACGGCACCACCTGGGCGGTCACGCTGTTCCTGTCCATCGAGCTGTTTCTGATGGGCGTGACCTTCGCACCGATGGGCGCCATGTTGCCCGAGCTGTTTCCTACCCGTGTGCGTTACACCGGCGCGTCGGCGGCCTACAACATCGGCGGAATCGTCGGTGCCTCCGTGGCGCCATTCTTCGCCCAGAAACTGGTGGAAATGGGCGGTTTGAGCTGGGTAGGCGGCTACGTCTCGGCGGCAGCCCTGCTGAGCCTGATCGCCGTACTGTGCCTTAAGGAAACCCGCGACGCTGATCTGGACAAGATCGCCTGACCGGCTGCCCCACCTGCCGACGCTACTTGCAATCACAGCATTGCGAGTAGCGTTGCGCGAATCTTCGTCTATGCTGGCGGCATGCCGTCAGTGTTCACCTTCGCGTCCGGCCCCATCGCACTTCGCCAGTTTGCAGCGAGATAACAGCCGACCTTAGCCAGACTAAGCGAGACTCTATGCCTGCTGCCTCTGCACACCTCTCATATGCCATGAGCAATACGCTCGGCATCATGCAACCTTATTTCTTTCCCTATCTTGGCTATTTCCAGTTGATCGCGTCGGTCGAGCGCGGGGTCATCTTCGACACTGCGCAATACGGTCGAAAAAGCTGGATGAACCGTAACCGGATGCTGGACGGCAAGGGGGGCACGCAATACATCAATGTGCCTGTCAGTGCTTCGCTGGGAACGTCGATCCAGGCCGCCACCGTGATCGATCCTCAGGCGGCATTGAAACGCATTCTTGGGCAACTGGATTTGTATCGCAACAAGGCGCCGTTTCACGCCCAAGTTACGGATCTTCTGCGCGAGACGTTCAATTCGGTCAATGGCAACGGCCTGGCGGAACTCAATGTCCAGTCGCTCAAGGTCACGTGCGATTACCTTGGCCTGCGGTTTGGATGGACGACACTCTCGTCCATGGATCTACAACTTCCAGCCATCACGCATCCAGGCCAGTGGGCCCTGGAAATCAGCAGCCGGATGGGGGCGACTCGCTATATCAACGCGCCGGGCGGCAGGGAAATATTCACGGTCAGCGAATGGAGGGACCGCCAGATCGAATTGCACTTTCTCGACCTGACGCCCATCCAGTACAACACCGCGCCATATGACTTCATCGAAAACCTGTCGATTCTCGATGTGCTGATGTGGAATGAGCCGCAGGAGGTGATGGCGTTCATCCGGGAACACACCCGGACCATCTGCTAGAAGCCGCCGCCGGGTCGAGACTGACCCGGCAGCGGTGTCGCTTACAACTGAACCTTGACCGCCATCGACGAGCGGGTCGCCTTGCTGCGGGCGGCTTCGATGGACTCGTCACGCGCCAGGGCCACGCCCATGCGGCGCTGTCCGTTGACTTCCGGCTTGCCAAACAGGCGCAGCGCGGTGTCTGGCTCGCTCAGGGCCTGCTCCAGATTGGCGAAAGCGGTCTGGGTCGAGGTGCCCTCCACCAGGATCACCGCTGAAGCGGACGGGCCGAACTGACGAATCAGCGGAATCGGCAGGCCGAGGATGGCGCGGGCATGCAGTGCGAACTGCGACAGGTCCTGGGAAATCAGGGTCACCAGGCCCGTGTCATGGGGGCGCGGCGAGACTTCGCTGAACCACACCTGATCGCCCTTGATGAACAGCTCGACGCCGAACAGGCCACGGCCGCCCAGGGCTTCGGTCACAGCCTTGGCAACGCGCTCGGATTCGGCCAGTGCCACCGGGCTCATGGCCTGTGGCTGCCAGGATTCCTGGTAGTCGCCCTTCTCCTGACGATGGCCGACCGGCGCGCAGAAAGTGGTGCCGCCCACATGACGCACCGTCAGCAGGGTGATTTCGTAGTCGAAATCGATGAAGCCTTCGATGATCACGCGACCTTTACCCGCACGGCCGCCTTCCTGGGCGTAGTCCCAGGCTTTCTGGACGTCGGCGTCGGTTTTCAGCAGGCTCTGGCCCTTGCCCGACGAACTCATCACCGGCTTTACCACGCACGGGAAGCCCAGGTCTTCGACGGCTTTCTTGTAGTCTTCGAAGGTGTCGGCGAAGTGGTACGGCGAGGTCGGCAGGTCCAGCTCTTCAGCGGCCAGGCGGCGAATGCCTTCGCGGTTCATGGTCAGCGACGTGGCACGGGCCGTCGGGATGACGGTAAAGCCTTCGGACTCAAGCTCCACCAGGGTCGCGGTGGCGATGGCTTCGATTTCCGGGACGATATAATGCGGTTTCTCCGCTTCGATCACTGCACGCAGCGCCGCGCCGTCGAGCATGTTGATGACGTGGCTGCGGTGCGCGACCTGCATGGCCGGGGCGTTGGCATAACGGTCGACGGCAATGACTTCAACGCCCAGGCGTTGCAGTTCGATGACCACTTCCTTGCCAAGCTCGCCACAACCGCAAAGCATGACGCGAGTCGCGGTCGGCGACAGTGGAGTTCCGATTTGAGTCATCTCAGGTCCTCGTGGAGCGGATATCAAGGGCAGCCCGGCATGTGCGAGCGACCACAGGGGAGAAAGGCGCGCAATTTACCATGAAGGCAGGGCTAGCGGGGACGCCCCGCTGATGAGCGTACCCCCGTAACAGCACGGCTTGCCGGCGGGGCGGTGTGTCAGGCACACCTCCTTGTCTGATACACCCCGCCCGCCGGCAAGCCGTGCTGCTACGGAGCGTTTGAGCTACGGCTGGCCCACCGAAAACATCATCCCGCCCGCCTTCGCCCGCTCGCCACACAGCAGCAACACCGCGCGCCGCTCGTCGTTGCTCATGCGGCTCCAGCCGGTAATCTCGGCCACGGTACGCTGGCAGCCGACGCAAACGTCGTGGTCGTCCAGCGCGCAGATGTTCACGCAGGGCGAACGTACGGGTCTTTCATGGGTGGGGGTGTCGGTGGACATCAGCCTTCCTGTGGTGCCAGATCACGTGCATAACGCTGAGCATTATGAACGTAGTGAGCGGCGCTGGCTTCGAGCATTTTCTTCTGGGCATCGGTGAGCTCGCGAACGACCTTGCCGGGCGAACCCATGACCAGCGAGCCATCAGGAATCACCTTGCCCTCCCCGATCAGCGAATTGGCGCCGATGATGCAGTATTTGCCGATCTTCGCGCCGTTGAGGATCACCGAATTGATGCCGATCAGCGTGTTGTCATCGACCGTGCAGCCGTGAAGCATCACATTGTGGCCGATGGTCACGTTCTTGCCGATGGTCAGCGGCGAGCCCATGTCGGTGTGCATCACGGTGCCATCCTGCACGTTGCTGTTCTCGCCGATGTCGATCAGCTCATTGTCACCGCGCAGCACGGCGCCGAACCAGACGCTGGCGTTGGCCTGCAGGCGCACCTTGCCGATCAGGGTCGCTGTGGGGGCGATCCAGCTTTGCGGATGAGCTTCGACGCGGGCGTCTCCCAGACCGTATTTCATATTGTTCTTCCTTCATGGCGCAGCTCTACGGCCGCAGGTCGAGCGCAGGGGCTCACGGTATGACAAACAGGGCTCAGGACTTCAGGGTCAGGATGGTTGAACGGCTGGGCGGGCGATGCAGGTCGATGTCGCTGTCGAACAACACGTTCATCAGCTCGACAATCATGATCGCGGTCAGCCCCCAGATCTTGAACTCGCCATAGCGGTAGCTGGGCACGTACCAGCTGCGGCCCTGATAATCGATGCGATGAGTGTGCTCGCGTGCATCCTGGCGAAAGAATTCGAGGGGAACGCTGAACACGGCGGCGATCTCGCCATCGTTGGGACGGTATTCGACGAAGTCGGGAATCACCCCGACATAAGGCGTGACCTTGATCCCGTGCTTGGAGATCAACTGGCCAAGAGGCCCGACGACCTCCACGAGCCCGGGTGGCAGGCCGATTTCCTCTTCTGCCTCGCGCAAGGCGGTGAACACCAGGTCAGGGTCTTCAGGGTCGCGCCGCCCGCCGGGAAAGGCCACTTCGCCGCCGTGGGTGGACAGGCCGCTTGCGCGCAGGGTCAGGACCAGTTCAGGGTCGTCGCTGCGGGTGATGGGCAGCAGCACCGCCGCTTCAGGGAAGCGTGCATCAGTCTCCAGAGTGCCTGGCGTGTGGCTGCTTATACGGCGAAGTAGCTCGTCCAGCATGGGAAGCCTCGATCTTTTGCCTACCCGGCATGATGCACCAAAGCGGCGACGCGCCCAAGCCTTTGTCAGGTGCCCGGCCCGTTTGTCAGCTTTGCCTGGCAACGCCCCCTTGCCGGACACCTGCGCCACACGCCAAGATAGGCGCTGACGCAAGGAACGACTCGAACATGAAATTCTGCAGCCAGTGCGGCGAACAGGTTACCCAGCGCATTCCGGAAGGCGACAGCCGCCCACGCTACGTGTGCGACCACTGCCAGACCATTCATTACCAGAACCCCAATATCGTGGCGGGCGTGTTGCCGGTCTGGGGCGACAAGGTGCTGCTGTGCCGGCGCGCCATCGAGCCCCGTCTGGGCTACTGGACGCTGCCCGCAGGCTTCATGGAGAACGGCGAGTCGGTCGAACAGGCCGCGCGCAGGGAAACCGTCGAGGAAGCCTGCGCGGTGCTGGAAGACCTGCACTTGTACGCGATGATCGATGTGCCGCACATCAGCCAGGTGCATATCTTCTACCGCGCCAACATGGCCAGCGAAGATTACGCCGCCGGCGTCGAAAGCCTTGAGGTAAAGCTGTTCGACGAAGCTGACATTCCATGGTCCGAGCTGGCTTTCCACACGGTCAGGCGTACCCTAGAATGCTTCTTCCACGACCGGCGGCATCAAGTTTTCCCCGTGCATACCGATTGCCTGTCTGTTACATCTGCACTCAAGACCACTTGATAACATGAGCTGAGCGCCGCGACGCGCAGGCTTCAGGGATACCGTTTCGATGCGCTGTTTGCTTGCCGTTTCATGCCTGTTCGCCTGTCTGTCTGTCGCTCCGATGTCCCAGGCCGCGTTCACCCAGACCATCGTGCCCAAGGGCAGCGAGCAGAAATTCGTCGACGGCAAGGTGGTGGACACCGCAGACATTGCCCAGCGCTCCATCGACAAAGTGCTGGTGCTCAAGTCTGCGCACCAACTGCAGCTCATCAGCAAGGGCGAGCCGCTCAAGACCTACCGCATCTCGCTGGGCAAGGCGCCCAGAGGCCCGAAACTGCAGGAAGGCGACCAGCGCACACCCGAAGGTTTCTATTGGCTCGACTGGCGCAAGACCAGCGACGCCTTCAACCTGTCGATGCACATTTCCTACCCCAACATCTCCGACTCCGCCCGCGCCCGCCGCGAAGGCGTGAACCCCGGCAGCATGATCATGATCCATGGCACGCCGATCAACGACGAATACCCGGAGTGGTATTTCCACACCCTGGACTGGACCAACGGCTGCATCGCCATGCGCAACAGCGACATTCGCGAGGTCTGGGACCTGGTCAAGGACGGCACGATGATCGAGATTCGGCCGTAGCCAATCCCCCAGCAGTTCTCGCTTCACCACGCGCCCCATAGCAGCACGGCTTGCCGGCGGGAGCGGTGTGTCAGAAACATATGCGCTGACTGACATACTGCTCCCGCCGGCAAGCCGTGCTGCTATCACTCTCTCATGATCGCAGACCTGGACCTGCCGGACTGTCTGGAGGTGACCTCCAGGTCAACCGTTGATGGCTACATCATGGGGGTTCGGCATCGCGAGTTGCCAATCGAGGGCGTTCAGTACCATCCCGAAAGCATCCTCACGGAAAACGGCCTGGACCTGTTTCGCAGCTTCATCAGGCATTACGTGAACTGACCGTCATGGCAGTGGGGGTGCGCCCCACCCAGAAGGCGGGCGCTATCAATTTCAAAAGCCCAAGCAACAGGTTGCGCAAATTTGCGGGGAAATCTCTCGTGAGACTGAGCGAGGCGTTGCAAGGGATGGTGAAAGCAGTTTAAGCACCGATCCCACCACTTACGAACATCATTGTGGGAGCTGGCTTGCCAGCGAAAGCGAAGTGTCAGTCGACGGCTTTGTGCCTGGGCCTCCGCATTCGCTGGCAAGCCAGCTCCCACAGAGGATGGCGGTGAACGCTAGAAATCTTCCAGCTTCCACACTTCATAAGCTGGTGTTTCGTAGGGATGGCTGCTTTTGAGCGCAGCCACTGTCTCGCGGATCAACTCGTCGGCGACGACAAGCTCGACCTTCCACTCTTCAACCTGCTCGATCTGCCCGGTTTGCCCAATGAACGGCTGGCTGCCGTCCAGCGGGCGAAACTGGCCTTGACCCAGCACCTGCCATGAGCAGCAATCATAAGCACCGATTCGCCCCGCACCGGCGGCGAATAGTGCGCTTTTGACCTGCTCCAGGTGGCTGGGTGGCACGAAGAAGGCGAGCTTGTACATCTCCTTGTTAATTGACCCAGACGCGAGCGTTTCGGAACATGCGCATCCACGCGCCGTCTTCAGCCCACTCATCCGGACGCCACGAGTTGTTCACCGCGCGGAACACGCGCTCAGGGTGCGGCATCATGATGGTGACGCGACCGTCGCGGGTGGTCAGGCCGGTGATACCGCGCGGCGAGCCGTTCGGGTTGGCCGGGTAGGTCTCAGTGACCTTGCCGTGGTTGTCGACGAAACGCATCGCCACGGTGCCGGAGACGTCGGTTTCCAGCAGTGCATCGGCCGACTTGAATTCCGCATGGCCTTCACCGTGGGCGATGGCGATCGGCATGCGCGAACCGGCCATGCCTTGGAGGAAGATCGACGCCGACTTCTGGATTTCGACCATCGCCACGCGCGCTTCGAACTGCTCGGAACGGTTGCGGACGAAGTGCGGCCAGAACTCGCTGCCCGGGATCAGTTCGCTGAGGTTGGACATCATCTGGCAACCGTTGCACACGCCCAGGGCGAAGCTGTCGGTACGCTCGAAGAAGCCCTGGAACGCATCGCGGGCACGGCTGTTGAACAGTGCCGACTTGGCCCAGCCTTCACCGGCGCCGAGCACGTCACCGTAGGAGAAGCCACCGCAAGCGACCAGACCCTTGAACTCGTTCAGGTCGACACGGCCAGCAAGGATGTCGCTCATGTGCACGTCAACCGAGGCGAAGCCTGCGCGGTCGAATGCAGCCGCCATTTCGACCTGGCCGTTGACGCCCTGCTCGCGCAGGACCGCCACTTGTGGGCGAACGCCTTTCTTGATGTAAGGCGCGGCGATGTCGTCGTTGACGTCGTAGCCCAGCTTGACGCTCAGGCCCGGGTTGTCTTCTTCCAGCAGGGCGTCGAATTCCTGATCGGCGCAGTCGGCGTTGTCGCGCAGGCGCTGGATCTGGTAGCTGGTTTCGCTCCACTGACGTTGCAGCAGGCGGCGATCACCCTTGAACAGTTGTTCGCCGTTCAGGCTGATGGAGACTTCGCTGTTGTTGACCGGCTTGCCGATCACCGCAACGCAGTCTTCGCCAAGGCCCGCAGCGCTGAACTGAGCCAGCACCACCGGGGTTGCGTCCTGACGCACTTGAATCACCGCACCCAGCTCTTCGTTGAAGAGGATGGCGGCGACTTTTTCGCGCTTGCCGGTCAGGGTATCGAGTTCCAGGTTCAGACCGCAGTGGCCAGCGAACGCCATTTCCAGCGCAGTTGCCATCAGGCCGCCGTCGGAACGGTCGTGGTAGGCCAGCAGGTGACCATCGGCATTGAGGCCCTGAATCACGGCGAAGAATGCCTTCAAGTCTTCAGCGTCGTCGACGTCCGGTGCCGCGTTGGCCAGCTTGCCGTGGGTCTGGGCGAGAATCGAGGCGCCCATGCGGTTCTGGCCACGACCCAGGTCGATCAGGATCAGGTCGGTTTCGCCCTTGTCCATGCGCAGTTGCGGGGTCAGGGTCTTGCGAATATCAGTGACTGGCGCGAAGCCGGTGACGATCAGGGACAGCGGCGAAGTGACGGTTTTTTCCGCGCCTTCTTCGTTCCAGCGGGTCTTCATGGACATCGAGTCCTTGCCCACCGGAATGGTGATGCCCAGCTCAGGGCACAGCTCCATGCCGACCGCTTTCACGGTGTCATACAGACGCGCGTCTTCGCCCGGGTGACCGGCTGCGGACATCCAGTTGGCCGACAGTTTGATGTCGGAGATCTTCGCGATGCTCGACGCTGCGATGTTGGTCAGGGTCTCGCCGATCGCCATGCGGCCGGACGCCGGAGCATCCAGCAGAGCCAGCGGGGTACGCTCGCCCATCGCCATGGCTTCACCGGTGTAGACGTCGAAGCTGGTCGCGGTGACCGCAACGTCAGCCACCGGCACCTGCCATGGGCCCACCATCTGGTCGCGGTTGACCAGGCCGGTGATGCTGCGGTCGCCGATGGTGATCAGGAAGTTCTTGCTCGCCACCGCAGGGTGACGCAACACGCGCTGAACGCTGTCTTCCAGACTCAGGGTGCTCGGGTCGAAATCGTCGCCCAGTTCAGCTTCGCGAGTGGCCGAACGGTGCATGCGCGGGGCCTTGCCCAGCAGCACTTCGAGCGGCATGTCCACCGGACTGTTGCCGAAGTGGCTGTCGGTGACGGTCAGTTGCGGCTCTTCGGTGGCTTCACCGACCACGGCAAACGGGCAGCGCTCGCGTTCGCAGATGGCTTTGAAGCGTTCGAAATCAGGGGCGCTGACGGCCAGGACGTAACGTTCCTGGGACTCGTTGCTCCAGATTTCCAGCGGTGCCATGCCTGGCTCGTCGTTCGGCACGTTGCGCAATTCGAAACGACCGCCACGGCCGCCGTCGTTGACCAGTTCAGGGAAAGCGTTGGACAGACCGCCCGCGCCCACGTCGTGGATGAAGGCGATCGGGTTCTTGTCGCCCAACTGCCAGCAGCGGTCGATCACTTCCTGGCAACGACGCTCCATCTCAGGGTTTTCACGCTGAACAGATGCGAAATCCAGGTCCGCCGAGCTGTCGCCGGTGGCCATGGAGGATGCTGCGCCGCCGCCCAGGCCGATCAGCATCGCCGGGCCGCCCAACACGATCAGCTTGGCGCCAACGGTAATCTCGCCCTTCTGCACGTGCTCTTCACGGATGTTGCCCATGCCACCGGCCAGCATGATCGGCTTGTGGTAGCCACGGACTTCTTCGCCGTGCGGGGTGTTGATCGACTGCTCGAAGGTACGGAAGTAGCCGGTCAGGGCCGGACGACCGAATTCGTTGTTGAACGCAGCGCCGCCCAGCGGGCCTTCGATCATGATGTCCAGCGGGGTGACGATACGCTCGGGTTTGCCGTATGGCTTCTCCCAAGGCTGTACGAAACCCGGAATGTTCAGGTTGGAAACGGTGAAGCCGGTCAGGCCAGCCTTAGGCTTGGCGCCACGACCGGTTGCGCCTTCGTCGCGAATCTCGCCGCCGGAGCCAGTGGAGGCGCCCGGGAACGGAGCGATGGCGGTCGGGTGGTTGTGTGTCTCGACCTTCATCAGGATGTGCACCGGCTCCTGCACCGCGCCGTACTGGCGGGTTTCAGGGTTCGGGAAGAAGCGACCGGCCACGCTACCGACGATGACCGAGGCGTTGTCCTTGTATGCGGACAGCACGCCTTCGTTGTGCATCTGGTAGGTGTTCTTGATCATGCCGAACAGGCTTTTTTCCTGGCTCTGGCCGTCGATATCCCAACTGGCGTTGAAGATCTTGTGGCGGCAGTGCTCGGAGTTGGCCTGGGCGAACATCATCAGTTCGATGTCATGCGGGTTGCGCTTCAAACCGATGAAAGCGTTGACCAGGTAGTCGATCTCGTCATCGGCCAGGGCCAGGCCCAGTTCGACGTTGGCTTTTTCCAGCGCGGCGCGACCGCCACCCAGCACGTCGACAGCGGTCAGCGGCTTGGGCTCGGCGTGGCTGAACAGGCCGGCAGCGTCTTCCAGCTTGCCCAGCACAAGCTGGGTCATGCGGTCGTGCAGGCTGTCATTGATCAGTTGCGCTTCAGCGTCGCTGAACTGGCCTTCTACATAGAAGGCAATGCCGCGCTCAAGACGCTGGATCTTGGTCAGGCTGCAGTTGCGGGCGATGTCGGTGGCCTTGCTCGACCACGGCGAAATGGTACCGAAACGCGGCAGCACCAGGAACAGACGACCGCGAGGCTCTTGAACCGGCACGCTCGGGCCGTATTTCAAGAGACGGGCAAGCACTTGCTGCTCGTCTTCGGTCAGCGCGCTGGTGACCTCGGCGAAGTGGGCGAATTCAGCGTACAGGCCACTGACAGCCGGAACTTTTTCGTTCAGCTGCTCAAGTAATTTCTTGTGGCGGAAGGCGGAAAGAGCGGGAGCACCACGCAGGATCAACATCGTCGGGACAGCCTCAGGGAAGGGGGTGTGCTTTGAGGCCCCGCATTCTAGCCTAAACCGTCACTTTCGGCACCCGAAACCATGGGCCGGACGCACCCGAATATCGGGGTTTGCCGTTTGCCGTGCCGAATTGGTAAAAAATCCTACGGCTCTATCAGACGCAATCATCGCTGTCGAGATATGGCGGCAACGGCGCTTTGCGTATACTGCACCGATGTTTTCCCCATCGGATTTCCGCCCACGCTGCGCCAAGTGGCTCATCGCAACCGGAATCTTCCTGCTGCTCGGTGCCTGTGTTGAAAAACCCAACACACTGGAACGAGTCAAGGAGGATGGCGTCCTGCGCGTTGTCACTCGCAACAGCCCGGCCACTTATTTTCAGGATCGTAACGGTGAAACCGGTTTCGAATACGAACTGGTCAAGCGTTTCGCCGACGATCTGGGCGTTGAACTGAAGATCGAAACCGCCGACAACCTTGACGATCTCTTCGACCAGATGAACAAACCCGGCGGCCCCGTATTGGCGGCGGCCGGTCTGGTCAGCACCGAGAACCGCGCCAAGCAGGTGCGCTTCTCCCATTCGTATCTGGAAGTGACGCCGCAGGTCATCTACCGCAATGGCCAGAACCGTCCCACCGACCCGGGCGATCTGGTGGGCAAGAAAATCCTCGTGCTTAAAGGCAGCAGCCACGCCGAGCAACTGGCGGCGCTGAAAGTGAAGTACCCCGGCATCAACTATGAAGAATCCGATCAGGTCGAGGTGGTCGACCTGTTGCGCATGGTCGATGAAGGGCAGATCGACCTGACCCTGGTGGATTCCAACGAACTGGCGATGAACCAGGTGTATTTCCCCAACGTTCGCGTGGCGTTCGACCTGGGCGATGGCCGCGATCAACGCTGGGCCGTGGCGCTGGGCGAGGACAACAGCCTGCTCAACGAGATCAACACCTTCCTCGACAAGATGCAGAAAAACGGCATGCTGCAGCGGCTCAAGGACCGCTACTACGGACATGTGGACGTTCTGGGGTATGTCGGCGCCTACACCTTCGCCCAGCATTTGCAGGAGCGCCTGCCCAAATACGAGAAGCATTTCCAGGCCGCCGCCAAGCAGGAACAGGTCGACTGGCGCCTGCTGGCCGCCATCGGTTATCAGGAATCACTCTGGCAACCGGCCGTGACCTCCAAGACCGGCGTGCGTGGCCTGATGATGCTGACCCAGAGCACCGCGCAGGCCATGGGGGTGTCCAACCGGCTGGACGCCAAACAGAGCATCCAGGGCGGCGCGAAGTACTTTGCCTACGTGAAAGAGCAACTGGACGACTCGATTCAGGAGCCTGATCGCACCTGGCTTGCGCTGGCGTCCTACAACATCGGCACCGGCCACCTCGACGACGCCCGCAAAATGGCCGAAAACGAAGGCCTGAACCCGAACAAGTGGCTGGACGTGAAAAAGATGCTGCCGCGTCTTTCCCAGAAGAAGTGGTACAGCAAGACCCGCTACGGCTATGCCCGAGGTGGTGAGCCGGTCAGCTTCGTGGCCAACATCCGCCGCTACTACGACATCCTGACCTGGGTGACCCAGCCGCAGCTTGAAGGCAGCCAGGTGGCCGAAGGTGCCCTGCACGTGCCAGGCGTCGACAAGACCAAGCCGCCGGAAGACAAGGCACCGCTGTAACTGATGGCGTATGTTCTCCCGTAGCAGTCCGGCTTGCCGGCGGTGACGCCCGAAAGATCGCTGCCGCCGGCAAGCCGGACTGCTACAGAGTAAGCGTCGTTGATCAGCCTTTCGCTCTACGCTGCTTGAAGAACTCGCTCAGCATCGTCCCGCACTCCTCCCCCAGCACGCCGCCCTCGAACAGCACCCGATGGTTGAGAAACGGCTGGGTAAAGAACTGCCCCTGACTTTGCACCACCCCCGCCTTGGGCTCGGTCGCGCCATACACCACACGCCCGATGCGCGAATGCACGATCAACCCCGCGCACATGCTGCACGGTTCCAGCGTGACGTACAGCGTACTGCCGGGCAGACGATAATTGCTCAGTGCCTGGGCTGCGTCGCGAATGGCGACCATCTCGGCATGGGCGCTGGGGTCGTTGCCACTGATCGGGCAATTGAAGCCCCGTCCGACGATGACGCCATCGTGCACCACTACCGCGCCCACCGGCACCTCGCCCAGCATCGCCCCTTCGGCGGCCAGGGCCAGGGCCTCGCGCATGAAATGCTGATCGCGGCTGCGATCAATGATTTGCGGCTGCCGCATTAAGAAACCTCGATAGCTGCCATAAGACCGGTCTCCATGTGATCGATCACATGGCAGTGGAACATCCACACGCCGGGATTATCCGCTACCAGCGCCACCCGTGCGCGCTCGTTTCGGCCTAACAGATAGGTGTCGGTGAAATAAGGGATCACCTCTTTGCGATTCGACGCGATCACCTTGAAGCTCATGCCGTGCAGGTGAATGGGATGCTGATACTGGGTCATATTCTTCAGTTCGAAGATGTAGCTCTTGCCCTTTTCAAGCTTGGCGATAGGCCGGTCGGCGCAGGTCTTGTCGGTGATGTCCCAGGCCTGGCCGTTGATCTGCCAAAGGCTCGGCGGCTTGCCGTTATCGGTATTGACCGACACCGCCCCCGCCCATTCGAAGTTGAAATTGAGCTTTTCGGCGTTGGCCAGATCAGGCTCGGCCACCGGGTTGGCGGGCAGTTCAGGCGGCCAGTCAGTGGCCGCGCCGTTGCTGGCCACAGAACGGAATGTGCCCAACCGCACCGGGCCGTTACGCAGTGACAACTCCTCACCCGCCGCCGGCGCCTTGATCGCCAGGCAGATGCGCATCCCCGGCCCCAGCCAGTAATCCTTGCCCAACGGGCGCGGCTTGACCGGGTTGCCGTCCAGCGCATAGATCATCGCTTCGGCACCCGGCAGGTTCAGCCGATAGGTCACGGTGTTGTCGAGGTTGAGAATACGCACCCGAGTGATCTGCCCGGCAGGCAATTCAACCACGCCCTGAGGCACACCGTTGATGGTCGACAGCCGCCCCGCCGTGCCTTCCCGCGCCGCCTCACGCACCACGCTGAAATCAGTGAAGGCGCCCAGCTCATCCACGTGCCAGCTCTTCAGGCTCACCGTGCGCTCATGCAAGAAACCTGTAGGCTCGCGCTCCTCGACAATCAACGGCCCTACCAGCCCACGCCCCAGCTCCTCGCTGCTGCTGACGTGGGGGTGATACCAATAGCTGCCCGCATCCGGCACGCGGAATTTGTAGTCGAAATATTCCCCCGGCTTGACCGGCAACTGCGAGACATAGGGCACACCGTCCATCTCCAGCGGCAGACGAATGCCATGCCAATGAATGGTCGTCTCCACCTGCAGGTGATTGATAAACCGCACCCGCAACCAGTCGCCCTGACGCACCCGCAACTCCGTCCCCGGCGCCGACCCGCCAAACGCCCAGGCAGGCGTCTGGTGGCCACTGACCAACTCCACGTCCAGAGGTGCTGCGATCAACTCGTAATCATGCCCTTCCCCCGGCCCCGTGCGCCCCAGCCAGTAACGCGAAACGCCACCGGCGCCAAGCCCGACCACCGCAAGGCCGGCCAGACCTGCGAGAATTTGTCGACGGGTGAAGGACATCTTAAGCACTACCTGTTCAAAAGGCGGAAATGTGCAAAGCGCTGGATGCGAGGCTTTGCGAGGGGCGAATACGATACACCTGCGTTTGAGGAAATTTAAGTGATGTTGGGGTGCGGTACATATTTAGTACCAATTCCACGCATGAAGAACCGCGAAAATCGTGTAAATCAGAGGACCGTTACTTGGCCGTCCGCCAATCCACTGAACACAGGAAAAACCCCATGCCCGTGCCCGTGCCCGACACAAAAATCTTCGAGCAGGATCGAATACATCCGCTGCTTTTGAAGGAAGCGGTTAGAGGAGTGGAGGACCTGGCAACGGGCAGAACCAAGGATGCTCGCGAAGCCATCCTCGCCATCAAAAACCGCCTTCGCCAAGCCTTTGAACAACCCTCAAAACCACAAGAGCGGCCATCGGCTTCCTGATAGGCTTTCCCCAGCCACCTCAACTCGCTGGCCACACTGGACTGACTTTCCCCCACAGGATGTTCCACGGATGATCGATTTCAACAACAAAGGCTTCTTCAAACTCAAGCAAAACGATGAATACGCCGAGCGCGTACGCGCTTTGCTGCTGGACGGCGAAACGGTCGTCGACTCCTACAAATCCATGCGCGACGGCGTGGTGTTCACCAACAAGCGCATCATCGCCGTGAACGTGCAGGGCATCACCGGAAGCAAAAAAGATTTCACCTCCCTACCCTACAAAAACATCGTGGCCTACTCGGTAGAAACGTCCGGCACGTTCGACCTGGACTCGGAGCTGGAAATCTACTTCTCGGCCTTGGGCAAAGTGAAGTTCGAGTTCACCGGCAAGACGGCAATCATCGAAATCTCCCAGCTCATCTCAAAGCATATTTTTGGCTGAAGACCTGAAACGACAAAGCCGGATGGGCCTGAAAGAGGCACCATCCGGCTTTGCTGTAAGCGAGACTTGAAAGCTCAGGTGAGCCTTCGTCAAAGGCCCGCTATCACTCCCACTCAATCGTCGCCGGTGGCTTGCTCGACACGTCGTAAGTGACGCGGGAGATGCCGTCGATTTCGTTGATGATACGGCCGCTCACGGTTTCCAGCAGTTCGTATGGCAGGTGCGCCCAGCGTGCGGTCATGAAGTCGATGGTTTCGACAGCGCGCAGTGCGACGACCCAGGCGTAACGACGGCCGTCGCCGACCACGCCAACCGACTTCACTGGCTGGAACACGACGAAGGCCTGGCTGACCTTATGGTACCAGTCGGCCTTGCGCAGTTCTTCGATGAAGATGTGGTCGGCGCGACGCAGCAGGTCGGCGTATTCCTTCTTCACTTCACCCAGGATGCGCACGCCCAGGCCCGGGCCAGGGAACGGGTGGCGGTAGACCATGTCGTACGGCAGGCCCAGTTCCAGGCCCAGACGACGGACTTCGTCCTTGAACAGTTCGCGCAGTGGCTCGACCAGCTTCAGGTTCATCTCTTCCGGCAGGCCGCCCACGTTGTGGTGCGACTTGATGACGTGAGCCTTGCCGCTCTTGGCGCCAGCGGATTCGATCACGTCGGGGTAGATGGTGCCCTGGGCCAGGTACTTGATGTTGTGCAGCTTGGTGGACTCGGCATCGAACACGTCGATGAAGGTACGGCCGATGATCTTGCGCTTCTTCTCCGGGTCGGCTTCGCCTTCCAGGTTGCTGAGGAATTGTTCTTCAGCGTTGGCGCGGATGACTTTGACGCCCATGTTCTCGGCGAACATGGCCATCACTTGCTCACCTTCGTGCAGGCGCAGCAGGCCGTTGTCGACGAAGACGCAGGTCAGTTGGTCGCCAATGGCCTTGTGCAACAGGGCCGCTACAACCGAGGAATCGACGCCGCCGGACAGGCCCAGCAGGACGTTGTCGGTGCCAACCTGGGCGCGAACCTGGGCGATGGCGTCTTCGGCGATCTTCGAAGGGGTCCACAGTGCTTCGCAACCGCAGATGTCGAGCACGAAGCGCGACAGGATGCGACCGCCCTGCTTGGTGTGGGTCACTTCCGGGTGGAACTGCACGCCGTAGTAGCCACGGGTATCGTCGGCCATACCGGCGATCGGGCAGCTTGGGGTGCTGGCCAGGATGTGGAATTCGGATGGCAGTTTAGTGACCTTGTCACCGTGGCTCATCCAGACGTCCAGGCCCAGCAGGCCGTCGGCGTCGACATGATCTTCGATGCCGTCGAGCAGGCGGCTCTTGCCGACCACGTCGACACGGGCGTAACCAAATTCACGCAGCTCGGAACCTTCGACCTTGCCGCCCAGTTGCTCGGCCATGGTCTGCATGCCATAGCAGATACCGAAAACCGGGACGCCCAGGTCAAACACGGCTTGCGGGCAGCGCGGGCTGTTGGCTTCGTGTACGGACTCGGGGCCACCGGCGAGGATGACGCCTTTGGGAGCGAATTCGCGAATCGCTTCGTCGTCCATGTCGAAAGGGTGCAGCTCACAGTAAACACCGATCTCGCGTACGCGACGGGCGATCAGTTGGGTGTACTGGGAACCGAAGTCCAGGATCAGGATGCGGTGGGCGTGAATGTCGAGGGCCATGAGAAGACTCTGCTGGAGCAGCTTCAAGCCTCAAGCTTCAAGCTGCAAGGTGTTGGAGGGCTGCAAGTGCGTAGTGCCAGTCCGGTAAAGGCGCTGGCACTACGATCGGCTTGCAGCTTGGAGCTGATAACTTGCCGCCGGGAGGCGTTAGCCGACCCGATAGTTCGGCGCTTCCTTGGTGATCTGTACGTCGTGGACGTGGGATTCGGCCATGCCGGCGCCGGTGATGCGGACGAATTCAGGCTTGGTGCGCATTTCCTGAATGTCGGCGCTGCCGGTGTAGCCCATGGAAGAACGCAGGCCACCCATCAGTTGATGGATGATGGCAGACAGCGAACCCTTGTAGGCGACACGGCCTTCGATGCCTTCCGGCACCAGCTTCTCGGCACCTGCGGACGAATCCTGGAAGTAACGGTCCGAAGAGCCTTGCGCCTGGGACATCGCACCCAGCGAACCCATGCCGCGGTAAGCCTTGTAGGAGCGGCCCTGGAACAGCTCGATCTCACCCGGTGCTTCTTCGGTACCGGCGAACATCGAACCCATCATCACGCACGAGGCGCCGGCCACGATGGCCTTGGACAGGTCACCGGAGAAACGGATGCCGCCGTCGGCGATCAGGGGAACGTCAGTGCCTTCCAGTGCAGCGGCCACGTTGGCGACGGCGCTGATCTGTGGCACGCCGACACCGGCGACGATACGGGTGGTGCAGATGGAGCCTGGGCCGATACCGACCTTGACGCCGTCAGCGCCGGCTTCGACCAGTGCGCGAGCTGCAGCGCCGGTGGCGATGTTGCCGCCGATGACCTGCACATCAGGGAAGTTCTGCTTGACCCAGCGAACACGGTCGATCACGCCTTTGGAGTGGCCGTGGGCGGTGTCGACAACGATGACGTCAACGCCGGCTGCGACCAGGGCGGTCACGCGCTCGCCGGTGTCTTTACCAGTGCCGACGGCAGCGCCGACGCGCAGACGACCTTGATCGTCCTTGCTGGCCAGCGGGTAGGCCTTGGCTTTTTCGATGTCCTTGACGGTCATCATGCCCTTGAGCGCGAACTTGCCGTCGACGATCAGGACTTTTTCCAGGCGGTGCTTGTGCAGCAGCTCGCGCACTTCGTTCTTGTCGGCGCCTTCGCGGACAGTGACCAGGCGCTCTTTAGGCGTCATCACTTCGCGGACAGGCACGTCCAGGCGGTTTTCGAAACGCACGTCACGGGAGGTCACGATGCCGACGAGTTCGCCGTCATGCAGGACCGGTACGCCGGAAATGTTGTGCAGACGGGTCAGTTCGAACAGGTCACGAACCGTTGCATCCGCCTCGATGGTGATAGGATCCTTGACCACACCCGCTTCGAACTTCTTGACCTTGCGCACTTCGGCAGCTTGCTGCTCGACGGTCATGTTCTTGTGGATGATGCCGATGCCGCCTTCCTGAGCCATGGCGATTGCCAGACGGGCTTCAGTGACGGTGTCCATAGCGGCGGAAACGAGGGGGATGTTCAGTTCGATGCCACGGGTCAATCGGGTTTTCAGACTGACTTCGTTGGGAAGCACCTCGGAATAACCGGGCACAAGGAGAATGTCGTCGAATGTAAGGGCTTCTTGGCTGATACGCAGCATCGCTGGGCTCCCGAGCGGGAAAATGGAAGCGCGCCATTATACCCAGACACCTGCCCTTGCTCAATGTAAAGATCAGGCAATTTGATAATGTTCTTGATAGTTGCTCGCTATCGACTGAAAACCTGTCTACAGACGGACTTTGACCCACGACACCGGGCGATCCAGCCGCTCGGCGAATTCCTCGAGAAAGGCCGGCTTGAAGCCTGCATCCAGCCAGTTATTGAAGATGAAGCCCAGGTTGGAGAAGCCGCAGGGGTCGAGAAACAGAAAGCCATTGATGTCGTCTTCGAAGCGACACTCGGGGCACATGAAGTTGTCGGTATGCCGCGGGCTCCACTCTTCGAGGCTGTCGAACAGCGCTTCGCCGATCTCGCGGCGGCACTCCGGGCACCCCGCCTCCTCCTTGAATCCCTGCTGGGGTGTATAGATGCAGCGCTTGAGCACGATCTCCAGCCCGTTGATGGCGTGGCCATATGGCAGCGCATCGGGATTCTCGACAAAACGCCGCGCGCCGGGGGCAATCGCGTAGGCCATGCGATTGAAGCTGCGCCCGCAGGTGGTCAGCGACTCTTCGACCACGTCCAGCTTCACCAGCCAGCGCAGGATCGCCCGGGCCTTGGCTTCGTGGGCCGGAAAGCTGGAGATTTGCGGGACGATGATGCTCTGGGTGTTCATGACGGACCTGCCACTGACATTGAATCGGGGCGCGCAGCTTAATGCCCGCGCCGGTCACGTCAAGTATTGACCTTAACCGGCCAGGTAGCGACCGATCAGGGTGATGCCGCTGATGAGCACCATCCAGGTCACCAGTCGCACGAACATCTCCCGCGACATGCGCATCACCAGATGCCGCCCCACCCACGAGCCGACGATCATCGCCGGTAACAGACAGACCGCCAGCACCAGCAAGGAAATCTGCGCGTAAACGCCGGTGATCACGAACAGGCTCAGACGCACGATGGTGCTGCAACTGATGAGCGCGTTTTGCGTGGCGCGGGCCTGGACCTTGTCGGTCAGCCGGCCGTTGAGGTAGATCGCATAGAGAAAGCCACCGCTGCCGAACAGCGCGCCAAACAGCCCGCCCGTGGTGCCCATCGGAATCGACCACGCGGCAGACAGTTGGGTCGGCCGCACTTTCACGGCCAGGCTGTAGACCGAATAGCCGATCAGGAACAGCCCCATCATTAATAGAAGAACGTCCGACTTGAGGTTGAGCAGAAACAGCACACCCAAGGTACAGCCGACCGCCATGCACGGAACCATGCGCAACAGCTCTGAACGCACCACCGATTGCCGCGACGGCAGCAGGTGGCTGAATGCGGCGAGAAAATCCAGCATCACCAACAAGGGGATGATCCGCGACAGTGGCATGAAGTGAATCAGCACCGGTCCTGCGACCAGCGCAGTGCCGAAGCCTGCAATGGCGAAGACCAGGTAAGCGGCGATGACGCCAGCTTCGATGAACAGCCAGTCGGTCGGGGTCAGGCCCAATTGGTTGAAGGCAACCGAAAGATCGGTGAGCGCGGCGAGCATTATTTCCTCCTTGGATGAATGGCGACGTGCAGCATACGCGATCCCGCAGGCAACGATTTCACGTAGCAGTCCGGCTTGCCGGCGACGGCGGCGTGTCAGTAAAAGAAAATGTGAACGAGAGACCGCAATCGCCGGCAAGCCGGACTGCTACGGATCTCTGCGCGCAGGACAGATCCCCGCAATGCCTTTATCATGCCTGCCATGATAAAAGACCCCTTCGCAAGACTCGGCCTTGACCGGGAAGTCCTCACCGTCAGCCAGCTCAACGGCCGTGCGCGCGTGCTGCTGGAAGATGTGTTCTCGAACATCTGGGTCGAGGGCGAGATTTCCAACCTGTCGCGCCCGGCCTCTGGCCACGTCTACTTCACCCTCAAGGACAGCGGCGCCCAGGTACGCTGCGCGCTGTTTCGCAGCAATGCGGCGCGGGTGCGGCAGGTGCTCAAGGACGGGCTGGCGGTCAAGGTGCGCGGCAAGGTTTCGCTGTTCGAAGGGCGCGGCGATTACCAACTGATTCTCGACACCGTGGAGCCCGCCGGCGATGGCGCGTTGCGGATGGCCTTCGATGCCCTGAAGGACAAGCTCAACGCCGAAGGGCTGTTCAGCGCCGAACGTAAGGTCGCCCTGCCCCTGCATCCGCAGCGCATCGGCATCATCAGCTCGCCCACGGGCGCGGTGATCCGCGACATCATCAGCGTGTTCCGCCGCCGTGCGCCGCAGGTCGAACTGACGCTGATCCCCACCGCCGTGCAAGGCCGAGAGGCAATCGTCCAGATCGTGCGCGCACTCAAGCTCGCCGATGCCCGCGGCTTCGATGCGTTGATCCTGGCCCGCGGCGGCGGATCGCTGGAAGACCTGTGGTGCTTCAACGAAGAGGCCGTGGCCCGCGCCATCGACGCCTGCGTGACGCCTATCGTCAGTGCGGTCGGGCATGAAACCGATGTCTCGATCAGTGACTTCGTGGCCGACGTGCGCGCCCCCACGCCCTCGGCCGCCGCCGAACTGCTGGCCCCGGATTCCAGCGACCTGCATCGGCGCGTCGACAGCCTGCAGAGGCGTCTGGTCAGCCGCATGCAGGATCGCCTGATGCGCGAGAAGCTACGGCTGGACGGCATCTCCCGTCGCCTGCGCCATCCCGGCGAACGCCTGCGTCAGCGTGCCCAGCGCCTGGACGACCTGGACATGCGCATGCGTCGCGCTTTCGAGCAGCAGATGCACAAACGTCAGGTGCGCATGAGCCATCTGGAGAGCCGGCTGGCCGCGCAGCATCCGGGGCGTACCCTGGCCTTCCTGCGCCAGCGCCTGGAGGTGTTGGCCGAGCGCCTGCCTAGGGCAATAAAAGAAAATATCAAAACCCGCCGCCTGCAACTGCAAAACCAGGTGCAGACCCTGAACGTGGTCAGCCCGCTGGCGACGCTAGGCCGTGGCTACAGCATCCTGCTGGATGATCGCGGCAGGGCCATTCGCTCGGCCGAGCAGACGCAAACCGGACAACGCCTGACTGCGAAGCTGGCCGAAGGCGAGCTGCAAGTGCGTGTGGAAGACAACCACCTGACGCCCGTCACCCTTTCTCTTCTGGATTGATCGATGCTGCCTTTTATTTCCCGTTCTCTGGCTGGCGCTGCGCTGGCGATCTGCCTGGTGCTTCCGGCCCATGCTGACAGCTACATTTCCCGCCTGCTGAACAAGCCCGTGCCGGGTGGCGTTGCCGTGGTCGATCTGGGTCCGGCGGCGCAAGCGCCTAAAGCCACCTTTCAAGGCAAGCCGGTGCTGGTGGTCAAGGATCAGGACGCGCGCTGGCTGGCGATTGTCGGCATCCCGCTGAGCGTCAAGCCGGGCACCCCGCAGCAGGTCAGCAGCGGCGGGCGCAACCTGCCGTTCAGCGTGGGCAACAAGAAATACCCCGAGCAGCACATCACCCTGAAGAATCAGCGTCAGGTCAATCCGAACCCGGATGATCTCAAGCGTATCGAGCAGGAACTGGACGTGCAGGTTCGCGCTTACCGCAGCTTCAGCCCCGGCACCCCAAGCAACCTGTTGCTGGACAAGCCAGTCGATGGCCCGCTGTCGAGCAAGTTCGGGGTGCGCCGCTTCTTCAATGGCGAGGAGCGCAACCCCCATGCAGGTCTGGATTTCGCCGTTCCGGCAGGCACGCCGATCAAGTCGCCGGCAGCGGGCAAGGTGATCCTGATCGGCAATTACTTCTTTAATGGAAACACCGTGTTCGTCGATCACGGCCAGGGCTTTATCAGCATGTTCTGCCACATGTCGAAGATCGACGTGAAAGTCGGCGATGCCGTGGCCCGGGGTGGCGTGGTGGGGCGTGTGGGTTCGACGGGGCGTGCGACAGGGCCGCACATGCACTGGAACGTGAGCCTGAACGATGCGCGAGTAGATCCGGCGATCTTTATCAACGCCTTCCAGCCCTGAGCGGTGACGCCGAATCCGTAGCAGTCCGGCTTGCCGGCGGTGGCGATTTAACTGACGCTGCCGCCGGCAAGCCGGACTGCTACCGGGTCGCGTTGCGCAGACCAAAACGACTCAGCAATTAAATCGCTTACAAACGTCATAACCCGCTATAAAACATCTTAAAGTCTGAATTTCCGAGTTCTCCTCCCAATTTCTCCCAACTACTTGCCAGCTTTCACCCCATTGGTTACGGTTGGACCTATGAAAACCGCTCAAACCCTCATCCTGCTGCGTCAACATCGCTGCCTCAGCCTCGTCAGTGCACGACTGCCAGGCTGAATCGCGGTGCCTCGCCCCCTCTATTCGTAACAATCGGTTGGCCGCCTTCTCTCGGCCCTGAGTCCAAAAAGGATTATTCACATGACCATGCTCAAAGATCCCTCGAAGAAGTACCGTCCGTTTCCTGTCATCGACCTGCCTGATCGCACCTGGCCTTCCAAGACCATTACCGAAGTGCCGATCTGGTGCAGCTCTGACCTGCGCGACGGTAACCAATCGCTGATCGAGCCCATGGACGCGATCAAGAAACTGCGCTTCTGGAAAACACTGGTGCAGGTGGGCGTGAAGGAAATCGAAGCCTCGTTCCCGGCGGCATCGCAAACCGACTTCGACTTCGTGCGCACCCTGATCGAAGATGGCCACATCCCGGACGACACCACCATCCAGGTGCTGACCCAGGGCCGTGAAGACCTGATCGCGCGTACCTTCGAATCCCTGCGTGGCGCCAAGAAGGCCATCGTTCACCTGTACAACGCCACCTCGCCTTCTTTCCGTCGCATCGTCTTCAACCAGGACAAGGACGGCATCAAGGCCATCGCGGTCAACGCGGCCAAGCTGTTCGTCAAATACGCCGCCCAGCAGCCTGAAACCCAATGGCAGTTCGAGTACTCGCCTGAAACCTTCAGCGCCACGGAACTGGATTTCGCCAAGGAAGTGTGTGACGCGGTGATCGAGGTGTGGAACGCCACCCCGCAGAACAAGGTGATCCTCAACCTGCCGGCCACTGTTGAAGTCGCGACGCCAAATATCTACGCCGACCAGATCGAGTGGTTCTGCCGCAACATCAGCCGTCGTGACAGCGTCATCATCAGCCTGCACACCCACAACGACCGTGGCACGGGTGTTGCCGCCACCGAACTGGGCCTGATGGCCGGTGCCGATCGCGTCGAAGGCTGCCTGTTCGGCAACGGCGAGCGCACCGGTAACGTCGATCTGGTGACTGTTGCCCTCAACATGTACACCCAGGGTCTGAACCCGCAACTGGACTTCTCCGACATCGACGGCGTGCGCAAGGTCGTCGAGGAGTGCAACCAGATTCCGGTTCATCCACGTCACCCGTACGTCGGCGATCTGGTCCACACCGCGTTCTCCGGTTCCCACCAGGATGCAATCCGCAAGGGCTTCACTCAACAGAAAGAAGACGCGCTGTGGGAAGTACCGTACCTGCCTATCGACCCGGCAGACATTGGCCGCAGCTACGAAGCGGTGATTCGCGTGAACAGCCAGTCCGGTAAAGGTGGCATCACATACCTGCTGGAACAGGAATACGGTATCTCCCTGCCGCGTCGCATGCAGATCGAATTCAGCCAGGTGGTTCAGGGTGAAACCGACCGTCTGGGCCTGGAAATGACCGCACAGCAGATCTACTCGCTGTTCAAGAACGAGTACCTGCAAGCCAACAAGCCGTACGCGCTGGTCAGCCATCGCCTGCAGGAAGAAAACGGCCACAGCGCCGTGGAAGTCGAAGTCACCGGCAAGGGTGACGGCGAGAGCAACCTGCACTGGCGCGGCAAGGGCAACGGTGCGCTGGAAGCACTGGTCGCCGGTCTGCCGGTTCCAGTTGAGATCATGGACTACAACGAACACGCCATCGGCGCCGGCACCACGGCCAAGGCCGCTGCCTACATCGAGCTGCGCGTGAACGGCGACCGTGCGGTACACGGCGTGGGCATCGATGAAAACATCACCACCGCAAGCTTCAAAGCGCTGTTCAGTGCGCTGAACCGTGGTTTGATCCAGGCAGAAGCGGCCGCCAAAGCCGCCTGATGGCCGGGGGCGTTCTTCAAGGACGCCCCCGCCGGCAAGCCGCGCTGCTACGGGGGTCACAAGTTGGTCGCACATCTTGTGCTCACCCCAAGACACGTAGCAGTCCGGCTCGCCGGCGTAGCGATCCTGAGAACACCTCACCGCCACAATAAAAAAGGCCCTGACGCAACACTTCAGGGCCTTTTTTGTGGGTGCGGATCTGTCAGGCGGTGGTGTTGACCGAGCCTTTCATCAGCTCCAGCAACGACGCCTGCAGCGTCATCAACTGCGAGGTGGTGGTGGCAATCTGTTGGGAAATGGCCGTTACCTGCTGAGCCTTTTCCATGTCCTCCATTTTGCTGTTCTGCGCTGCCGACAACTGCTTCTGCTGCTCCTGGAGCCGCTTCTGCACCTCTTTGATCTGCTCCTGAATCTGCTTGATCATCTGGTCGCGCGTGGTGGTGCCCACTGTCGAGGACTTGCTTGCTGGAACCGCAGTGCTCAGATCGGCCGTTGCCTTCACCGTATCGTCTTTCGTGGACTCGTCATTCTTGAAGCCAGCCGTGAATACGCTGGGATAAGCGGTCAGGCCACCGACATTGATCGTTGTCATGATGAACTCCTTTTTCAGTGCAATTTGTATCGGCCGGCTTACAAAGAACTGAAGTCCGCTGATCGGTCGCGCACGACGACACCCCACGGCGGTGGCCATGGAGTGTTTTTTTCAAGAAATGTCAGGCGGTGGTGTTGATGCTGCCGGATTTCTGCAACTGAACCAGCGCCGCTTCCTGGGTCGCCAGACTGGCGGTGGTGGTTGAAATCTGACCTTGAATGGCCATTACCCGCTGGGATTTCTCTTCATCGGAGCCTTTGCTCACCTGAGCGGCAGCCAGTTGCTGCTCCTGCTCTTGCAGGCGTTTCTCGGTTTCCTTGATCTGCTGCTCAAGCTTCTCGATGGCCTGCTCGCTTGAGCTGGAAGAATCCGAGCTCGAGCCTGCGCCTCCAGCACCCGCTGCCCCGCCCGCCGCACCCGCTGCAGAAGCGGAAGTGGTCGAGTCGGCTGCGGTGGCCGTGCTGTCAGTGTCGGTGGCGTCTGTGGTCGTGGTGTCTTTCTTGACCGCAACGGTGAAACTGCTGGTGTAGGCACTCAATGAGGATGTGCTGATGGTGGTCATACCGATCTCCTGTTTTGGTACAACCGCTATCGACCACACACCCCGCAAACTCCATGCACTTAGTGTATCTCGAATGTATCAGCGTCGAGATATGCCGGGAACCGTTGCCGGTACGCCGCCAGGCTCTCGGCAGAGAGGCTGACGTGGAACACGCCATCAGCCTCGCCGATGTTCAACAGGCTCTCGCCCTGGAAGTCCAGGACCTGGCTGTCGCCGGTGTAGGCAAAGCCTTTGCCGTCCGTGCCGATGCGATTGACTGCCGCGACATAGCACAGGTTTTCGATGGCCCGGGCAGGTAACAAACGGTTCCAGTGCTGGCGACGGGCCCCCGGCCAGTTGGCGGTGTACAGCAGCAGGTCGGTGTCTTGCGAGCCACGGCTCCAGACCGGGAAACGCAGGTCGTAGCAGATCAGCGGACGAATCCGCCAGCCCTTGAGTTCGAACTGCACCTGTCTGTCGCCTGGGCTGTAGTGCTCATGCTCGCCGGCCATGCGGAACAGGTGGCGCTTGTCGTAGTGCAGCAACTCGCCGTCCGGCCGCGCCCACAGCAGCCGGTTACGATGGCTGCCGTCGTTTGTGCGAATGATCACGCTGCCGGTGACCACGGCATTGATGCGTTTGGCCTGGTTGATCAGCCACTTGGCGGTGACGCCGTGCTCCGGCTCGGCCAGGGTTTCGGAGTCCATGGAAAAGCCGGTGGTGAACATCTCCGGCAGAATCACCAGATCGGCGCCCTGGGCCTGGTCGAGCAAATCCTCGAAATGCGCGTGGTTGGCCTTGCAGTCGTGCCAGACCAGCGTGGTCTGCACCAGGGCAATGTTCAGGTTGGGCAGTTGACTCAGATCGCGCATAGTTTTTCCGCTGCCTTGAGCAACGTCTCCTCACGCTTGGGAAAGCACAGGCGAATCAGACGCTGGCCTTCGGGCGGATTCTGGTAGAACACTGAAATCGGAATGCTGGCCACGCCGTGCTCGCGGGTCATCCACAGTGACATCTCGACGTCGTTGAGGTCCGGGCGGATCGTCGAATAGTCCACCAACTGGAAGTAGGTGCCGCCGGCGCGGGTGAAGGTGAATCGCGAAGCTTCAAGGCGGTCGCAGAAGAAATCGCGCTTGGCCTGATAGAACGCAGGCAGCTCCTCGACATGCTCCGGGCATGCGGCCATGAAATCTGCCAGCGCCCATTGCAATGGCGTCACGCCACAGAAACCGACGAACTGGTGAATCTTGCGCATTTCGGCGGTCAGCGCAGGCGGTGCTACCAGGTAGCCGGTTTTCCAGCCGGTGACGTGGTAGGTCTTGCCGAAGGAGCTGACCACGAACGCACGCTGATACAGCTCATCATGGGCCAGCACACTGGCGTGCTTCACGCCGTCGAATACGAGGTGCTCATACACCTCGTCGCTGACCAGATAGATATCCCGATCACGAATCAGCGCAGCCAGCTTGTCCAGCTCGCTGCGGGTAATCAGCGCGCCGCTGGGGTTGTGCGGGCTGTTGATGATAATCATGCGGGTGCGCGGGCTCAGGGCGGCGCTGAGTTTTTCCCAGTCGATGGAGAAGTCGCCATCGGTGAGCTGCACGTGCACGCAGCGGCCACCGGCCAGTTCCACCGAGGGCTCGTAGCTGTCATAACTCGGGTCGAACACGATGACTTCGTCCCCTGCCCGTACCACGGTCTGGATGGCGCAGAAAATGGCGTGGGTCGCACCCGGGGTGATGGTGATCTCGCTGTCGAGATTGACCTGGCGGCCGTAGGCGCGGGCGATCTTGGCAGCCACCTGCTCACGCAGTGCAGGCAGGCCGGCCATGGGCGCGTACTGGTTGTGGCCTTCCATGGTGTGGCGGCACAGGGCCTCACGCAGTGCGTCGGGCCCGTCGAAATCGGGAAAACCCTGGGAAAGATTGATCGCCCCGGTTTCGGCTGCAAGCTGGGACATCACGGTGAAGATGGTGGTGCCAACGTTCGGTAATTTGCTGGTGATCATAGGGTTTTCCTGCTCCACACCCCGCTCAAGAACGGCAGGGGAACCCGCAGGATAGCCCGAATGACGAGCACAAAAAAAGGCGCCGTTGGCCAGACCATGTAAAAACTGCTGCGCTCGACAATCCTGCGTTAAAAGCAGGCGGAAAATGCTCATTTAGAGCACCTAGACTCCGCTTTTCCGCCTGCTTTTGCCTTGTCTTGCCTTCGCTCGCTACGTTTTTACAGGGCCTGCCTTCGCGCCTTTTCGAAGAAAGTCCGTTACAGAATCAGCGCTTGTCCTTGCGCTTCTTCTCGGCTTTCTTGTGGTGCGACATCAAGCGACGCTTCTTGTTGACCTGGCGGTCGGTCAGCGTGTTCTTGTTGCCTTCGTACGGGTTTTCGCTGCCTTTGAACTCGATGCGGATCGGCGTACCGACCAGCTTGAGCACCCGGCGATAGGTGTTTTCCAGGTAGCGCACGTACGACTTCGGCACTTTCTCGACCTGGTTACCGTGGATCACGATGATCGGCGGGTTCGCACCACCCAGGTGGGCGTAACGCAGCTTGATCCGGCGGCTGTTGACCATCGGCGGCTGGTGCTCGCTGACGGCGTCTTCCAGGATCTGGGTCAGGCGGCTGGTCGGCCAGCGGGTGACAGCCGACTTGAACGAGTTCTGCACCGACTGGTACAGGTTACCGACGCCGGTGCCGTGCAGTGCGGAGATGAAGTGAATGTCGGCGAAGTCGACGAAGAACAGACGACGCTGCAATTCGGTCTTCACGTAATCACGTTCGCTTGGCACCATGCCGTCCCACTTGTTCAGGGCGATGACCAACGCACGACCGGCTTCCAGTGCAAAACCCAGCAGGTTCAGGTCGTGATCGACCACGCCTTCGCGGGCGTCCATCACGAAGATCACCACGTTGGCGTCTTTGATGGCCTGCAGGGTTTTCACCACCGAGAACTTCTCGACTTCCTCGTGGATCTTGCCGCGCTTGCGCACACCGGCGGTGTCGATCAGCGTGTACTTCTCGTCGTTGCGCTCGAACGGGATGTAGATGCTGTCGCGCGTGGTGCCAGGCTGGTCATAGACGATCACCCGGTCTTCACCGAGCATGCGGTTGACCAGCGTGGATTTGCCCACGTTCGGACGACCGATGATGGCGATCTTGATGCCGTCTTTTTCGCTAGGGCCCGGGATGCGCTTGGCTTCCTCACCCTCGGCGACTTCCTCTTCTTCGCCATCTTCGACTTCGTCAGCATCTTTGGGGAAGGGGCTCAGGGCAACTTCCAGCATCTGCGTGATACCGCGACCGTGAGCACCGGCGATCGGGATCGCGTCGCCCATGCCCAGCGGGGCGAATTCGGCGCGGGCCATATCAGGGTCGATGTTGTCGACCTTGTTGGCGACCACGAACGAGGTCTTGTTGCGCTTGCGCAGGTGCTCGCCAATCATCTGGTCGGCGGCGGTGAAGCCGGCCTTGGCGTCCACCAGGAACAGCACGACATCGGCTTCTTCGATGGCCAGCAGCGATTGCTCGGCCATCTTTTCGTCCATGCCGTGCTCGTCACCGGAGATACCGCCGGTGTCGATCACAATGTAGGAACGCCCTTGCCACTTGGCCTCACCGTATTGGCGATCGCGGGTCAGACCGGACAAGTCACCGACGATGGCGTCGCGACTCCTGGTCAGGCGGTTGAACAAGGTGGACTTGCCGACGTTCGGTCGACCCACCAGGGCGATTACGGGAACCATGCGGCTCTCCACTTCGTTATTTCAGAAAATACAAAAGCCGCTGCAAGGCAGCGGCCGGAGTTCGGAGCGGCACTCGAAGTGCCGCAAGCCCCGTCGGGCGGGGCCGCAAGGGGAACGCCGGTCACCGGCCTCCCCAAGCATAGACAGCCATCACTTGATCGTCAGGGCTTCCAGCTTGCCGCTGTTGCCAAAGACGTAAATGGTGTTGCCGGAAACCAGCGGACGAGCCCGCAGGCCGTCACTGTCGATCTTTTCACGGGCGACGAAGTGACCGTCTACCTGGCTGAGCAGGTGCAGATAGCCTTCCATGTCGCCGACTGCCACGTAGCTGGAAAACACTTCCGGCGAACCCAGTTGACGACGGGCCAGCGAGTCGTTGCTCCACAGTGCAGTGGACGAACGCTCATCGACGCCTTCAACGGTGCCGCTGGCCAGGGAAACGTAGACGCTGCCAAAGCCCTGGGCGACACCCGAGTAGCTCGACGCATCACGCTGCCACAGCACGCGGCCGCTTTGCAGATCCAGGCCGGCAACACGGCCCTGGTAGGTGGCGACATACAGCGTGCTGCCGGACAACAGCAGGCCACCGTCGATATCGACCACACGATCCAGTTCCGAGCGACCTTGTGGAATCGCTACGCGCTGCTCCCACACGGGCACGCCGTTGCTGGTGTCCAGCGCCACGACCTTGCCGGTGGAAAGACCGGCAACGGCCAGTTGGCCGGTGACGATCGGTGCGCCGGTGCCACGCAGGGTCAGCACCGCAGGACTGCTTTCGTAGATCCAGCGCTGATTGCCGGTCACGGCATCATAACCGATGACCTTGTCATCCTGAGTCTGGGCAACGACCACATCACCGTTGGTAGCCGGAGCCGACAGCACTTCGCTGGTGGCCTTGGCCTTCCACTTCTGCTCGCCGGTGGACTGGTCCAGCACGATCACTTCGCCACGCAGGGTGCCGAGCATGACCAGGCCGGAACCTACGCCCACGGCGCCGGAAACGGGCTGTTCGAGTTCTTTCTTCCACAGCACGTCGCCGTTGCTGCGGTCGATGGCCATGACCAGACCGTTGGCGTCGGCAGCGTAGATGTGCTCGCCGTCGATGGCCGGAACCAGCATGTTGTAGATGTCGCCCTGGCCGTCACCGACCGAACGGCTCCACAGCTTCTGCAGGGTCACTTCCTCTTTGAAGTCGACCAGTTCCGCAGGGGGCAATTCCTTTTTGCTGTTGCTGCTGCAACCCGCGGCCAGAACGACCAGAGCCAGCACTGCCGCATGTTTCCAACGAATCACGTCACGCATCCCCTTTGGCCAGATCGTCGAGCTTCATTTGCAGGCCGCCCACTGCCGATTGCTCGGACAGTGCAGCTTTGGCCTTCTTGTATGCAGCGTAAGCATCGTCGGTACGACCCAACTGAACCAGCAGGTCGCCACGCAGTTCTTCACGGCTGGCGGCGAATGCCTTGTCGGCGTCGCCGTCGAGCAGTTTCAGGGCCTCGTCAGCCTTGTTCTGCGCCGCCAGGACACGGGCCAGACGCTGACGGGCGATTTCGCCCAGCGTCGGATTGGCCGGCTTGTCGCTGACAGCCTTCAGTTCGCTGGCAGCGTCGTCCAGCTTGCCGGTGTCGACAGCCACCTTGGCCACGAACAGGCTGCCGTACTGGGCGTAGGCCGAGCCTGCGAAATCGCTTTTCAGCTTGCCGGCGATCTGCGCTACCTGGCCAGCATCGGCCTGGCCGCTTGGGGTCAGGGCTGTCTCCAGCAATTGCTGATACAGGGCCGACGCGCCTTGCGCCTGGTTGTTCTGATAGCGATGCCAGGCTTGCCAGCCCAGCACAACGATCACTGCCAGCAGGCCACCGGTGACCAAGGGCTTGCCGTTACGCTGCCACCAGTCCTTTACCGCGGCCAACTGCTCATCATCAGTATTCGACACCCCAACACTCCTATTCGCTAATTCTGGTTGTTATCAGGCCTGGCCTGGCTTCAACCCTGCGCAATGCAGGTGGCCAGGTGCTCGGACAGAGCATCCCAGGCAATATTTTGTTGTTCGCCCTGACCACGCAGAGGCTTGACGCCCACTTCCTTGCGCGCCAGCTCTTCGTCGCCAAGAATCAGCGTGTACAGCGCGCCGCTCTTGTCAGCCTTCTTGAACTGGCTCTTGAAGCTGCCAGCGCCGGCATTGACTTGCAGCCGCAGGTTCGGTGCCTGGTCGCGCAACTGCTCGGACAGCGTCAGTGCAGCCAGTTCAGCCGCTTCGCCGAAGGCGCAGACGTAGACGTCGATGGTGCGCGAGATCTCTTCCGGGACCTGCTGCAGGGTTTCCAGCAGCAATACCAGGCGCTCGATGCCCATGGCGAAACCGACGCCGGTGGTCGGCTTGCCGCCCATCTGCTCGACCAGACCGTCATAACGGCCGCCTGCGCAGACAGTGCCCTGGGCACCGAGCTGGTCGGTGACCCATTCAAAAACGGTCTTGCTGTAGTAATCCAGGCCACGAACCAGCTTCGGGTTGATCACATACGGAATGCCAGCCGCGTCCAGGCGCGCCTTGAGGCCTTCGAAGTGGACCCGCGATTCTTCGTCCAGGTAGTCCGCAAGCTTTGGCGCATCGACCAGCACGGCCTGGGTTTCAGGGTGCTTGGTGTCGAGCACGCGCAGCGGGTTGGTCTTCAGACGGCGCTGGCTGTCTTCGTCCAACTGGTCATGGCGAGCGGAGAGGTACTCGACCAGCGCTTCGCGATAACGCCCACGGGCTTCGCTGGTACCCAGGCTGTTGAGTTCGAGCTTGACGGCGTTGCGGATGCCCAGCAGGCCCCACAGGCGCCAGGTCAGCACGATCAGCTCGGCGTCGATGTCCGGACCGTCCAGGTTGAAGACTTCGCAACCGATCTGGTGGAACTGGCGATAACGGCCTTTCTGCGGGCGCTCGTGGCGGAACATCGGGCCGATATACCACAATTTTTGCACCTGGCCACCGCCGGTGATGCCGTGCTCCAGCACCGCGCGCACGCAGGCCGCCGTGCCTTCAGGGCGCAGGGTCAGCGAGTCGCCGTTGCGGTCGGCGAAGGTGTACATCTCTTTCTCGACGATGTCGGTGACTTCGCCGATGGAGCGCTTGAACAGGTCGGTGAACTCGACGATCGGCATGCGGATCTGGCGATAACCGTAGTTATCCAGCAGACCGGCCACGGTGCCCTCGAAATAGCGCCACAGTGGCGTCTGATCCGGCAGGATGTCGTTCATGCCACGAATGGCTTGCAGAGACTTACTCACAAAAATTCCTTGAAAACGGGTTAGCCGCGAACGATCAGCGCTGCGTCGGCCTGGACCTTTTCGGCCGCTTTCTCGCGGATCAGGCGTTCAAGCTCGTCCACAAGGTTGTCATTGGTCAGCTTTTGCGACGGCTTGCCGTCGATGTAGATCAGGTTCGGCGTACCGCCGGTGAGGCCGATATGCGCCTCCTTGGCTTCGCCAGGACCGTTGACCACACAACCGATCACCGCAACGTCGAGCGGGACCAGCAAATCTTCAAGGCGACCTTCCAGCTCGTTCATGGTCTTGACCACATCGAAATTCTGCCGCGAGCAGCTCGGGCAGGCGATGAAGTTGATGCCACGGGAACGCAGATGCAGCGACTTGAGGATGTCGTAGCCGACTTTCACTTCTTCCACAGGATCGGCGGCCAGCGAGATACGGATGGTATCGCCGATTCCTTCGGCCAGCAGCATACCTAGGCCGACGGCCGATTTCACTGTGCCTGAACGCAAACCACCGGCTTCGGTGATGCCCAGGTGCAATGGCTGGACGATTTCCTTGGCCAGCAGGCGGTAGGCTTCAACGGCCATGAACACGTCGGAGGCCTTCACGCTGACCTTGAAGTCCTGGAAATTCAGGCGTTCGAGGTGCTCGACGTGGCGCAGCGCGGACTCGACCAGGGCAGCTGGGGTTGGCTCGCCGTACTTCTTCTGCAGGTCCTTTTCCAGGGAGCCTGCGTTGACGCCGATGCGAATCGGGATGCCCCGATCACGCGCAGCATCGACCACGGCACGCACGCGGTCTTCGCGGCCGATGTTGCCCGGGTTGATGCGCAGGCAATCGACACCCAGCTCGGCCACGCGCAAGGCGATCTTGTAATCGAAGTGGATGTCCGCGACCAGCGGCACCTTGACCAGTTGCTTGATACGCCCGAACGCCTCGGCGGCGTCCATGTCAGGAACGGACACGCGAACAATGTCCACGCCCGCCGCTTCCAGACGGTTGATCTGGGCGACCGTGGCGGCCACATCATTGGTGTCGCTGTTGGTCATGCTCTGTACTGCGATCGGGGCATCGCCACCAACCGGCACTGAGCCGACCCAGATTTTACGAGATTCGCGACGCTTGATCGGGGATTCACCGTGCATGACTTATTGCCCCAGTTTCATACGGGCGGTCTGGCCCGAGGTGAATGGTGCGACGTCCACAGGCTGTCCGTTGTAGCTCACTTGCGCGGCACGGGCGACGCCCAGGCGCACGGCCAACGGCGGCTTGCCACTGACGTTGATGGTGTCGCCGCTGCGTTTCAGGCCACTGGTCAGGACCTTGCCGTTGGCATCGGTGACCTGGAACCAGCAATCGGCGGTGAACTGGATCTGGACCTGGCCAAAGCCTTGCGGGGTCGGTGCTGTTTCTGTTGCCGCAGGCGCAGGGGCCTGTGCAGGAGCAGTCGCGGTCGCCGGGGCAGTCGGCGCTGTCGGTGCAGGCGCGGTGTGCGCAGGTGCAACCGGTGCGGCAACGGTGCCGTGGGCAGGCGCAGTGGCAGTGGCAGGCGCAGACGGCGCAGGTGCAACTGGTACAGCAGGCGTGGTCGCGGCAGGCGCGGCAGGCTCGGCGTTGTTGAGCGGCAACGGCGCCGTGGTGCTGTTCTGAGCCTCGGCAACCGCCTGGTCTTCAGGCTCGTCCAGCGGATGAATCTGGGTGGTGCCGTCGGCGCTTTCGACTTCGACGTGCTCCATGCCAAGGCTGGTCGGTTCCTTGCCGCGCAAGGTCGCCTGATCCTGCCACCAGACGAATCCACCGCCGATCAGGGCAACCAGCAGCAACAGGCTGACGATGCGCAGAATGTTGTGGGACAGTCGCACGGGTTCTTCGATGCGCCCCAGGGCATGGACGTTGCTGCCCTTGCCGTCGGTGCCGGTGTACTGGTCGAAATCGTTGACCAGGGCCGCCTGGTCCAGGCCCAGCAGTTTTGCGTAGGCACGGATGTAGCCCCGGGCAAAGGTGTGGCCGGGGAGCTTGTCAAAATCGCCCGCTTCCACATAGCCCAGGGAAGTCGAGGTGAGGTTGAGCCTCAAAGCCACATCTGGCAGCGACCAGTTTCTGCTCTCGCGAGCCTGGCGTAAGGTTTCACCAGGGTTCGTGCGAGTGGCTGCTACAACTTCGGGATGCGCCGCTTTCATCATTGCTCCGACAGGTATTGCTGATATTCCGGAGTACCGGGATAGAGTCTTTTAAGTAGCAGGCCATAACTGGCCGCCTTGTTGCGATCGTCATAAACCTTCGCCAACCGGGTGCCGAGCAACAGACTGCGTGCATTCTGCTCGCTAAGCTGGCTGAATCGGTCGTAATAGTCACGCGCCGGCACATAATGCCTGTCTTCGTAAGACAACTCAGCCATTTCCAGCAAAGCGCGTGGTTGTTGACGATCGAGCCTCAAGGCTTTGTTGAAGTGCTCCAGCGCCTGGGCGCGGTCATCGAGCTTGAGCGCCGTCATGCCCAGGTTTTCGAAAACCCTGGCGCGTTCGGCGTAGAGATTATCATCGGCGGCCTGTTCAAAGCGCTCGTAGGCTTCCTTGTAGCGCTTCTGCTCGTATAGAAAGCCGCCGTAGTTGTTGAGGATCCGCGCATCCTTGGGCCGCGATGACAGCGCCTTGGCGTAATACTGATCGGCCAACTGCGGCTCAAGCTCGGTCTGGAATACCAGCGCCAGGGCGGCGTTGGCGTCGGCGTCGGAGCTGTTGAGTTCCAGCGCCTTTTTCAGCGGCGCCTTGGCCCGTTCCGTCTGCCCTTGCTGCAGATAACCCAGCCCCAGTTGCACATACGCCTGACGAGCCTCGTCACGTCCCTTGCTGGTACTCAGCGGATCGACATTGCCGGTGGACACACAACCGGCCATCAACGTGACAAGAAACAGCAGCAGCGCAGCGCGCAGGGACATAGAGATCCTCTCAGTCAAATTCGCATTCAGTTGCGAGCCGCAGCGGCCTGGGCAGCGTCGGTCTCGGCACTGAGCTCGCGCACGGCGATATAGCGTTCGCTGCGGCGAGTGCGGTCCATGACCTGTCCGACCAACTGGCCGCAGGCGGCATCGATGTCCTCACCGCGAGTGGTGCGCACGGTGACGTTGAATCCAGCCTGGTGCAGCAGATCCTGGAAACGACGGATCGCGTTGTTGCTCGGGCGTTCGTAACCCGAGTGCGGGAACGGGTTGAACGGGATCAGGTTGATCTTGCAAGGAGTGTCCTTGAGCAGCTCGATCATCTCGACCGCGTGCTCAGGCTTGTCGTTAATATCCTTGAGCAAGGTGTACTCGATGGTCAGGACGCGCTTCTCGCCCAGTGCCGACATGTAGTTGCGGCAGGATTCGAGCAACATCTTGAGCGGGTATTTCTTGTTGATCGGCACCAGTTGGTTGCGCAGCGCGTCGTTGGGCGCGTGCAGCGACAGGGCCAGGGAGACGTCGATATGCTGGGCCAGCACGTCGATCATCGGCACCACGCCGGAGGTAGACAGGGTCACCCGGCGTTTGGAAATGCCATAGCCGAAGTCGTCCATCATCAGACGCATGGCCGCAATGACATTATCGAAGTTCAGCAATGGCTCGCCCATGCCCATCATCACCACGTTGGTGATGGCACGGTCGACGGTCGCCGGGACACTGCCGAAAGATTTGTTGGCAATCCACACCTGGCCGATCACTTCGGCGGCGGTGAGGTTGCTGTTGAAGCCTTGCTTGCCGGTGGAGCAGAAACTGCAATCCAGGGCGCAGCCCGCCTGGGAAGACACGCACAAGGTGCCGCGCTTGCCCTGCGGAATGTAGACGGTCTCGACGCAGCTGCCGGACGCCACGCGAACGACCCATTTACGGGTACCGTCGGTGGAGATGTCCTCGCTGACGACTTCAGGACCACGAATTTCGGCACGGCGCTCGAGCTTTTCGCGCAGCGCCTTGCCGACGTTCGTCATGGCTTCGAAGTTATCGACGCCATAGTGGTGAATCCACTTCATGACCTGACCGGCACGGAAGCGTTTCTCCCCGATGGACTCGAAGAATTTTTCCATTTCCGGTTGAGTCAGACCCAACAGGTTGATCTTGCCAGTTGTATCAGTCATGGATTCACCCTCACTCGAAGCGGCAGCTTAGCGAGTGGTTACCTCGGTAGCAGCGAAGAAGTAAGCGATTTCGCGAGCAGCAGCGGCTTCGGAGTCCGAACCGTGGACGGCGTTGGCGTCGATGGACTCGGCGAAGTCAGCACGGATGGTGCCGGCGGCAGCTTCTTTAGGGTTGGTAGCGCCCATCAGCTCACGGTTTTTCAGGATGGCGTTTTCGCCTTCCAGAACCTGAACGACAACTGGACCGGAAGTCATGAAGGCAACCAGGTCACCGAAGAAACCGCGAGCGCTGTGCTCAGCGTAGAAACCTTCTGCTTCGGCCTTGGACAGTTGCTTCAGTTTCGAAGCCACGACGCGCAGACCGGCTTTTTCGAAACGGGTGGTGATCTCGCCGATTACGTTTTTAGCAACGGCATCAGGCTTGATGATCGAGAAAGTACGTTGAACAGCCATGGTGTAACTCCAGAAACAGTGAGTTTTGCGAAAAATTAAACCCGCGAATTATACGCGGGTTCTCATGTATTGCCTAACCTGCAGAGACGATCAGTCTATTTCGTCGGCCCAAAGGGTCTGAACTGCCTCCAGGACCTTCTCGCCGACCCGGCCAGAAGTGTCATCGAAATCCGGCAGTTGCTGAATCATCTGTTGCAGTCTGACGAACCCTACCGAATACGGATCGACGCCCGGATGGGCCTCGGCCAGTTCTTCGGCGATGCGTTGTACGTCATTCCAACCGTAGCTCATGACAATCCCTCGGTCAGTGCGGCGCTTCGGCTGCATGGTTAAGCGAATATTTCGGAATTTCGACGGTCAGGTCTTCGGTCCCGACCTTGGCCTGGCAGGCCAGACGCGAAGTCGCCTCCAGACCCCAGGCACGATCGAGGTAGTCTTCTTCCAGCTCGTCGGCTTCCTCCAGCGAGTTGAAACCCTCGCGGATGATGCAGTGGCAAGTGGTGCAGGCGCAGACGCCGCCGCAGGCACTTTCCATCTCGATATGGTGCTCATGGGCGAGCTCCAGGATCGACGTGCCCGGCTCAGCCTCGACCACCAGCCCGTCCGGGCAGAATTCCTTGTGGGGCAGAAAAATCACCTGCGGCATCGTTATTCCTCAATCTCATTCAGGTTGCGCCCGGCCAGAGCGGCTTTCACCGTCGAGTCCAGGCGGCGGGCCGCGAACGCATCGGTCACCTGCGACAGACGCTTGGTCTGCTGCTCGATGGCCGCACCGTCGGTGCCCTTCATCAATTCACGGAGTTCTTCGACCTGCATCTCGATGACCATGCGCTCTTCGGCGTCGAGCAAACGCTCGCCGTCAGCCTGCAACGCGCCTTCGACGGCCTCGATCAGGCGCTGGGCATCGACCTGCTGCTCACGCAGCACGCGGGCCACCTTGTCGTCACCGGCATACTGGAACGAATCCTTGAGCATGCGGGCGATTTCACCGTCGGTCAGGCCATAGGACGGCTTGACCTGAATGCTCGACTCCACGCCCGACGCCAGTTCGCGAGCGGAAACACTCAGCAATCCATCAGCATCGACCTGGAAGGTGACACGAATCTTGGCAGCGCCGGCGACCATGGCCGGGATGCCACGCAGATCAAAGCGCGCCAACGAACGGCAGTCGCTGATCAGTTCACGCTCGCCTTGCAGCACGTGAATCATCATGGCCGACTGGCCGTCTTTGTAAGTGGTGAATTCCTGGGCACGGGCCACTGGAATCGTGGTGTTGCGCGGAATCACTTTTTCCATCAGGCCGCCCATGGTCTCAAGACCCAGGGACAGCGGAATCACATCCAGCAGCAACAACTCGCCACCGTCGCGCTTGTTGCCGGCCAGCGTATCGGCCTGGATCGCTGCACCAATGGCAACCACTTGATCCGGATCGATTTCGGTCAGCGGCTGGCGACCGAACAGCTCGGCAACGGCGTCACGCACGCGAGGCACGCGGGTCGACCCACCGACCATGACCACCGCCTCGACTTCGTCCAGCTCGATGCCGCTGTCACGCACGGCGCGACGGCAAGCCTTCAGACTGCGAGCGATCATTGGCTCGATCAGCGCATCGAAGCCGCTGCGGGTAAGAACACCGGCCCACTGACCGTAAGCGACATCGACTGAATCAGCGTCGGTCAGCGCTTCTTTTGCCGCACAGGCGATCTGCATCAGACTGCGCTGGGCTGCAGGGTCCAGATCGTCAGACAGACCGGCCTCGGCAATGATCCAACTGGCAATGGCGTAGTCGAAATCGTCACCGCCCAGGGCGCTGTCGCCGCCGGTGGCCATGACTTCGAAGACACCGCCAGTCAGGCGCAGGATAGAGATATCGAAAGTGCCGCCGCCCAGGTCATAAATAGCCACGATGCCTTCGGCGTTCTGATCCAGTCCATAAGCCACCGCAGCAGCCGTCGGCTCGTTAAGCAGGCGCAGGACGGTAAGGCCCGCCAGCTTGGCGGCGTCCTTGGTGGCCTGGCGCTGGGCGTCGTCGAAATAGGCAGGAACCGTAATCACCGCACCGACCAGCTCGCCGCCCAGTGTGGCTTCTGCGCGCTGGCGCAACACCTTGAGGATGTCGGCGGATACTTCAACCGGGCTTTTCGCACCCTGAACCGTTTCGATGAACGGCATGTGCGACTCACCGCCGATAAAGCGGTAAGGCAGTTGCTCGCCCAGGTGCTTCACATCGGAGATGCCGCGCCCCATGAGGCGCTTCACCGAAATGATGGTGTTCAGGGGATCGGTGGCGGCAGCGTCCTTGGCGGACTGGCCGACTTCCACGCGATCGGCGTGATAGCGCACGGCCGACGGCAGGATGACCTGGCCATCCTGATCCGGGAGCGGCTCACTGATGCCACTGCGCAGGGCAGCAACCAGCGAGTTGGTGGTGCCGAGATCGATCCCGACGGCCAGACGGCGCTGGTGTGGTTTTGGACTTTGGCCGGGTTCGGCGATCTGCAGTAGAGCCATTGCTTTTCTGATATCACTGGCGCGCCGCCCAAAAGGCGGCGCGGGGTTAATCGTCGAGGCGCTCTTCGAGCTGGCGCACTTCGTAGGAGAGCTTGTCGAGGAACTGCATGCGGCGCATCAGCCTTTCGGCCTGCTCACGCTGTGCAGCATCGTCCCAACAGGCCGCGAAGCTATCGTTCAGTTGTTCCTGCGCCACCTTCAGGCGACGCTTGAACGTCGCCACGCCATCCAGGTCCGCTTCGTCCTGCAGGTCTTCGAGCTCTTCGCGCCACTGCATCTGCTGCATCAGGAAGTCAGGGTCGTGCACAGTGACTTCCAGGGGCACTTCGCCCTTGAGCGCCAGCAGGTAACGCGCCCGCTTGGGCGCATTCTTGAGCGTCTGGTAGGCATCGTTCAGGCTTGCCGAGCGCTCCAGCGCAACACGCTGCTCACGCTCGGAAGCGTCTGCAAAGCGGTCAGGGTGCACACTACGGGCAAGCTCGCGATAGCGCGTGGCCAGCAAATCGAGGTCCAGCAGGAAACCCGGCTGCAGATCGAACAGAGCAAAGTGACAAGGAGTACCCACGATAAGCCTCAGACGTTGAAGCTTTCGCCGCAGCCACATTCACCGCGCGAGTTGGGGTTGTTGAACTTGAAGCCTTCGTTCAACCCTTCCTTGACGAAATCAAGCTCGGTGCCGTCCAGGTAGACCAGGCTCTTGGGATCGATGATCACCTTGACGCCGTGATGCTCGAACACCGTGTCTTCGCTTTCCGGCTGGTCGACGAACTCGAGTACGTACGCCAGGCCCGAACAGCCCGTGGTGCGAACGCCCAGACGAATGCCATCACCCTTGCCGCGCCCTTCGAGGGAACGGCGCACGTGGTTGGCGGCAGCTTCGGTCATGCTGATAGCCATCGTGACTCCTTACTTGCAAGCGGGATGAAGACTGCTCAGAGCAGGCCTTTCTTCTGCTTGTAATCGCGAACGGCGGCCTTGATGGCGTCTTCGGCGAGTACGGAGCAGTGAATTTTCACCGGCGGCAGGGCCAGTTCTTCAGCCAGCTGAGTGTTTTTGATGGTCTCTGCTTCGTCCAGGGTCTTGCCCTTCATCCACTCGGTGGCGAGGGAGCTGGAAGCAATGGCCGAACCGCAGCCGTAAGTCTTGAACTTGGCGTCTTCGATGATGCCCTGCTCGTTGACCTTGATCTGTAGACGCATGACGTCGCCGCACGCCGGCGCGCCGACCATGCCGGTGCCGACATCAGGGTCTTCCGCGTTCATCTTGCCGACGTTGCGCGGGTTCTCGTAGTGGTCGATGACCTTTTCGCTGTAAGCCATGATCTAAATCCTCATCAGATACGTCTGTCGCTCTCGCGACACTTCAAAAACCCTGTTTTCAAAGCGCCGCATTCATGTGGCGACTTTAAATTAGTGTGCGGCCCACTCGATCTTCGAGATGTCGACGCCGTCCTTGAACATGTCCCACAGCGGCGACAGAGCGCGCAGCTTGGTGACGGCTTCGCAGACTTTCTGCGCAGCCCAGTCGATTTCTTCTTCGGTGGTGAAGCGGCCGAAGGTGAAGCGGATCGAGCTGTGTGCCAGTTCGTCGTTGCGGCCCAGGGCGCGCAGCACGTACGAAGGCTCGAGCGACGCCGAGGTGCAGGCCGAACCGGACGAAACGGCCAGGTCCTTGAGCGCCATGATCAGCGACTCGCCTTCGACGTAGTTGAAGCTCAGGTTCAGGTTGTGCGGCACGCGGGCAGTCAGGCTGCCGTTGACGTACAACTCTTCCAGATGCTCGACCTGCTTGTAGAAACGGTCGCTCAGTGCCTTGATGCGTGCGTTCTCGGCCGCCATGTCTTCCTTGGCGATACGGAACGCTTCACCCATGCCGACGATCTGGTGAGTGGCCAGGGTGCCCGAACGCATGCCGCGCTCGTGACCGCCGCCGTGCATGGTCGCTTCGATGCGCACGCGAGGCTTGCGGCTGACGTACAGCGCGCCGATACCTTTAGGACCGTAGGTCTTGTGGGCGGAGAAGGACATCATGTCGACTTTCAGCTTCGACAGGTCGATCTCGACCTTGCCGGTGGACTGGGCAGCGTCGACATGGAACAGCACGCCGCGCGAACGGGTCAGTTCGCCAATGGCAGCGATGTCGTTGACGGTGCCGATTTCGTTGTTCACGTGCATGATCGAAACCAGGATGGTGTCGTCACGCAGGACAGCTTCGATCATCGCCGGAGTAATCAGGCCGTCGGTGGTGGGCTCAAGGTAAGTGACTTCGAAACCTTCGCGCTCCAGTTGGCGCATGGTGTCGAGTACTGCCTTGTGTTCGATCTTGCTGGTGATCAGGTGCTTGCCCTTGGTCGCATAGAAATGCGCGGCGCCCTTGATGGCCAGGTTGTCGGACTCGGTGGCACCGGAGGTCCAGACGATTTCGCGCGGATCGGCGTTGACCAGATCAGCCACTTGACGGCGGGCATTCTCGACCGACTCTTCGGCTTTCCAGCCAAAGACGTGGGACCGCGAGGCCGGGTTACCGAAGTTTCCGTCAACCAGCAGGCAATCGCTCATCTTCTGGGCGACACGAGGGTCGACCGGGGTTGTCGCGGAATAATCGAGGTAAATCGGCAATCTCATTGAATATCTCCTATCGGGCAGGCGCGCCGCGCGTTCATCTGCGTTCACTCAACGGCGGATGTTTCAATCTTGTCCAGGAACTGTGCCTTGCTGTTGCAACGACGCAGGTCCTGACGTTGGGCGACTTCCTGCACTTCACGGCGAGTGACGAGGTCGGCCAGGCTGATACCGCTTAGAAATTCGTGAATCTGCTGGCTGAGGTCGCACCACAAATGGTGAGTCAGACAGGTATCGCCAGCATGGCAATCACCGAGCCCCTGGCAGCGCGTCGCATCGACCGATTCGTTGACCGCATCGATCACCTGCGCCACCTGGATCCCCTGCATGCTGCGCGACAGCTGATAGCCGCCGCCCGGACCACGCACGCTGGACACAAGATTGCCGCGGCGCAGCTTGGCGAACAGTTGCTCGAGATAGGAAAGGGAAATCCCTTGCCGCTCGGAGATATCGGCCAGGGACACCGGCCCATGCTGCGCGTGTAACGCCAGGTCGAGCATGGCGGTTACGGCGTATCGGCCTTTTGTAGTCAATCGCATGACGTGTACCGCGGAGGTTCGGAATAGGGGCGAGTATGCTATTTCCGAGTATTTAAGTCAACTATAAGACCTAGTAAAGCACTCAGGATTACCCGCAAAAACGCGGCGGTATCGTAGCAAAGACTGGGGCAAAAGGCATGCCTGCATTTTGCCCACCGCGTCGGGCGCTTATTCCTGAGCGACTTTCCCTTCGCTGCGCTCCTTCATGCAGTCGAAGACATCCTGATGCAGCTCCGGCAGCTCCTTCTCGCGGTACTCACAGCCCAGGCTTTTTAGCGCCTTGCCCATGTCTTCCATGCGCACATCCACCGCCTGCAGGTGATCGAGCAACTGGCCAATGGCCCGAGCGACCGGATCGGGCATGTCTTCGCCCACGCCGTAGGCATCGAAACCGATCTTCTCGGCCATAGCCTTGCGCTTGGCTTCGGCGTCATTCTCGTCAGTCTTGACGATAATCCGCCCCGGGATCCCCACCACGGTCGCGCCCGCCGGAACCGGCTTGGTCACCACCGCATTGGAGCCGACCTTGGCGCCTGCGCCTACGGTGAACGGGCCGAGCACCTTGGCGCCCGCCCCTACCACCACGCCAGACTCCAAAGTCGGATGGCGCTTGCCTTTATTCCAGCTGGTGCCGCCCAGGGTCACGCCCTGATACAGCGTCACGTCGTCACCGATCTCGGCCGTCTCGCCAATGACGATGCCCATTCCGTGATCGATAAAGAAGCGCCGGCCCACCTTGGCGCCCGGATGGATCTCGATCCCGGTCAGCCAGCGCCCGAAGTTGGACACCATGCGCGCCGGCCATTTCAAATCCTTGCCCCACAACCAGCCAGACAGACGATGCAGCCAGATCGCGTGCATGCCGGGGTAGCAGGTCAGCACTTCAAAGGCATTGCGCGCAGCCGGGTCCCGGTGAAAGACGCTCTGGATATCTTCTCTCAGACGCTCGAACATCACTGATCCTTCCGCTTGTAGGGCTCACCGTGGGCGACTTTCTGGGTCTCGGTGAGGATGCCACGCAAAATGCTCATTTCAGACCGGCTGATTTCCGAGCGACCGTACAACCGGCGCAACCTGGCCATCAGGTGACGCGGTTTCTCAGGGTCGAGGAAGCCAATGTCCACCAGGGTGCTTTGCAGATGCTCATAGAATTTCTCCATGTCATCCATTGCCACAAGCTCAGTGCTGCGCGGCGAGGTCGTTTCGTACTTCAGGACCTTGGTCGCCTGCCCGTCCGCCGCCAGCCACGCCATGCGCGTCTCGTAGCTGAGCACCTGCACCGCCGCCGCCAGGTTCAGCGAGCTGAACTCCGGGTTGGACGGAATGTGCACGTGATAGTGACAGCGCTGCAGTTCTTCGTTGGTCAAGCCTGCGTATTCGCGGCCGAAGACCAGCGCGATCTCTTCACCCTGCGCTGCGTGCTCGACGGTCATGACGCCCGCTTCACGCGGGTCGAGCAGCGGCCAGGGAATCTTGCGGTCGCGGGCGCTGGTGCCCATGACCAGATTGGCACCCACCAGCGCTTCCTCCAGCGTGCCGACAACCTGGGCACTCTCCAGAATGTCGTTGGCCCCGGACGCGCGCGCATTGGCTTCATCGTGGGGAAAGTGAGCCGGATCGACCAGCACCAGACGCGAAAGCCCCATGTTCTTCATGGCACGAGCAGCGCCACCGATATTTCCCGGATGGCTGGTACCGACCAGGACTACACGAATATTTTGCAGCAATGGTGGAGTCTCGCTAGCAGGTGAAAAGGGGGATGAATGTTACAGAAGCACCCGGCCCAAGGCTATGAACCCTTGCACGACATCACCTTCATACACCCGGGGTCTGCGCTTTACCACTGCCCGTGAGGCGACCGGACGCAGCTTAAAGCAGGTTCCGGCGCTGGAAATCATCGACAAGAACCCATAGAATGCCCGGCTCTCTTTAACGACCTAGGTGATACATCCATGCAGCCCATGCTGAATATCGCGCTGCGCGCCGCCCGCAGCGCCAGCGAATTGATTTTCCGCTCCATCGAGCGCCTGGATACCATCAAGGTTGACGAAAAAGACGCGAAAGACTACGTCACCGAAATCGATCGCGCCGCTGAAAAAGTCATCATTGACGCCCTGCTCAAGGCCTACCCGACCCACGGCATCCTCGGCGAAGAAAGCGGCCTGCACGCTGGCAGCGGCGAAGGCGCCGACTACCTGTGGATCATCGACCCACTGGACGGCACCACCAACTTCGTTCGCGGCGTTCCGCACTTCGCGGTCAGCATCGCCTGCAAATACCGTGGTCGCCTGGAACACGCCGTGGTCCTGGACCCTGTCCGCCAGGAAGAATTCACCGCCAGCCGTGGCCGTGGCGCCCAACTCAATGGCCGTCGCCTGCGCGTCAGCCCGCGCAAGAGCCTGGAAGGCGCCCTGCTGGGCACCGGTTTCCCGTTCCGCGAAAACCAGATGGACAATCTGGAAAACTACCTGAACATGTTCCGCTCCCTGGTTGGCCAGACTGCCGGCATCCGCCGCGCCGGTGCCGCGAGCCTGGACCTGGCCTACGTGGCTGCCGGTCGCTTCGACGCCTTCTGGGAGTCGGGCCTGTCCGAGTGGGACATGGCAGCCGGCGCCCTGCTGATCCAGGAAGCAGGCGGCCTGGTCAGCGACTTCAACGGCGGCCACGAATTCCTCGAGAAGGGCCACATCGTTGCGGGCAACACCAAGTGCTTCAAGGCCGTACTGACCTCGATCGCACCGTTCGTACCGGCTTCGCTGAAGCGCTAAGCTTTTCGCAGCTGTAAAAAAACCGGCCATGTGCCGGTTTTTTTGTGTCCAGATCCAAGGGCAACGTCCCAACCTGTAGCCGCCCGGCCGGGCTGCTACCGGCCCGCCGTCACGAGCGTCGGGGGTCGTCTCGCGCTCAACTGCCGAGACAAATCGATGAAGTTCTTCAGCGGCGGCAGCTGGTTGAAACTGCGACACACCAGCGTAATCGGCGCATGCAGCCTGGGCCGGGCGTTGGCGATCGGGCAATAGACCACGCTCTCCCTGTGCACATCCCTCATGGACGCCGGGACGATGGAAACCCCGGCCCCCGCAGCTACCAGGCTGACGTTGGTGAGCATACGCTCGACCTCGAACGCGATCTTCGGGTTGAAGCCCGCATTCAGACAGGCCTTGATCAGGTTCGCGTACATCCCCGGCGCGCCAGGGCGGCGGACCAGAATGAACGGCTCATCGCTCAGGTTTTCCAGCGCAATCGCCGGTGGCTCGCCGTGCCCGTCGTAGTTGGCCAGCAACGGATGCCCGACCGGCAGCGTCAGCAGCATCTCCTCGTTCAGTAACCGATGAAACTCCAGGCTCTGATGGCGGCCAACCGGCGCTCGGACAATGCCCACATCAACGCTGCCCTCGATGGCCGCTTCGGTGAGCTGCTGGGCGCTGCCCTCTTTCAGCGACACTGCAACAGCGGGAAAGCGCTCGCGATAGGCGCGGATGATCTGCGGGATCAACGGGTGAGCGGCCGCCGAGCTGGTAAAGCCGACACTCAACTGCCCCTCGATGCCGTGAGCGGCGCGTGACGCCTTGAGCGAACCTTCCTGCACACGGGCGAGAATCTCCCGAGCCTCTTGCAGGAAAACCTGCCCACCTGCCGTCAGATCCACACCCTTGGGATGTCGCTTGAACAGATCGAAACCCAGCTCCTCTTCCAGCGCGCGGATCTGCTGGCTCAATGGCGGCTGCTGCATGTTCAGGCGCGCGGCGGCGCGGGTGAAATGTCGCTCTTCGGCCACCATGACGAAATAGCGCAGATGACGAAGCTCCATGGTGGTCTATCCCGCTGCGAGGTTTTATGATTGCCGCCCGGTCAATGCGACATTGGCCGGCAAGCGTGCCTAATCCGCCAGACGCTGACAAGGCACGTCCACAAATAACAATAAGCACATCCAGACTGGTACGCCGATGCCTGCAAGGCTTCTTCGCAGCAGCACCCTGCAACTTCTGCTGGCCATCACCTGCGGTGCGCTTCTGGGCGTTTTCGATCCCGCCCTTGCCGTGACCATGAAGCCTCTGAGCGACGGTTTCATTCGGGTGATCGGCTGGCTCATGCCGTTCATGATGTTCCTGCTGATCGCCTCCGGCGTGTCGGGTCTACAGGTGCGCCAGCGCGGGCTGGCGGGCAAGGTCTTCGTTTATTTTCAAGGCATGGCGTTGCTGTCGCTATCACTGGCCTGTTTGATCGCCGACGTCACCCAGCCAGGTTCAGGCACAGCGTCAGGCCTGGCCTTCGACACTCAGGCAGCGGGCGGATTTTCGTGGGCCGGGTTTGGGTCGCTGATTGCACGCGGGCTGATGCACAATCCGATCCTGCAAGTGATGCTGGCCGGGTTGTTGACCGGAGTGTTGATCGGCCGTGCCAGCAGTTTTCGGCACGCCGAAATGCTACGCCTGACCCTGGAAAAAGTCGTCCAGTGGCTGTTCAGCGCCCTGAAGCTGATTCTGCGTTTCGCCCCGCTGGCCGCCTTTGGTGCCATTGCCTTCACCATCGGCAAATTCGGCCCGGCCTCGGCCCTGCCGCTGCTCAAGTTCGTTGCAGTGATGTACCTGGCGTCTGCGGCGTTCATCTTGTTGATCCTGACACCTCTGACTCACGCCTGCGGAATTTCGCTGTGGTCGCTGGTGCTGCATCTGAAGGACGAACTGTTGCTGGTCACCTTTACCGGCTCTTCAGTCGCTGCCCTGCCCGGCCTGATCGGGAAAATGCAAATGCTCGGCTGCGACCGTCAACTGACGCGACTGGTACTGACCACCGGTTACACCTTCAACCTCAACGGCTCGAACATTTACTTGATGACAGCAGTGATGTTCCTGTCGCAGATGGCCGGGGTCGATCTGACTGCTGCGCAACTGCTCACGCTGCTGCTGATTTCCATGGTGACGTCGCTGGGTTCTACCAGCATGGCGGGCTCTGCGTTCTTCACGCTGATTGCCACGCTCAACTTGCTGAACCTGGTGCCTGTGGAAAGCGTAGGGTTGCTGCTGGGCGTGGAACGCTTGATGAAATGCCGGGTGCTGACCAACGTGCTGGGCAACTGCGTGGCGTGCCTGGCGATTGCGCGTTGGCAGGGCAAAATTCTGCTCCCGATGACAACGCGACCTCCCCGTAGCAGTCCGGCTTGCCGGCGTCAGCGACCTCAATGATGCCAACGCCGGCAAGCCGGACTGCTACGGGCCGTTTCAAACTTCGGCGTTGATCATTTGGACGACAACAACTTCTCGAACGCCCGGTCCAGCTTGCCTTCGGCCTCGGTCAGCTTGCCCCGACGCACGCTCAGCCAGGCCTGATCGGCTTCCAGGTTCTTGTGGGCTTCGGCCAGCATGCGCTGGACCTCCTGCGGTTGCGGGCCGCCGGTGCCCTTACGGGTGTTGACCATGTTTTCCGGCGACAGCGATGCGCGGAACGTCGCCTCATCCAACGGCAGCGTGTTCTGTTTCCACTGATATTTGTCGGCCGCCTTGGTGTAAAGCTTTTGCGCGTCGGCATAGGGGAATGTCTTGGGCGTCAGGCCCTGATCGCGGGCCTGCTCGACAATCAGCGACGCAAAGCTGTGACCAATGCGGAACGGCACTTTCTGCGTGCGCTCCAGGGTATCGGCCAGCTCCATCGACGTGGTCCATTCATTCTCCAGCTCCTCACGGGCGCGCTGTGGATTGACCTGCAAGGCATCGAACACCGCGTCCGTCGCGGCGAACATCTCCCTGGTGGAATCGAACACCCCCAGCGAATCAAACGCAAACTTGTAGTCCGTCATGCCGGTGGTGACGTTGTGCGCCCTCAGGGTCACGGCCTGGGCCAGTCCTACCACATCGGACGCACTTTCCCGTGCACGCATCAGCAGCCCCGGATTGCGTTTCTGCGGCATGGCGCTGCTGGTGTAGGTTTTCTCTTCGTCGAGCAGCAGCCAAGGGCGAATCTGGTGATACTGGGTGTGGATGTCGCCAATCATCGCGCCCACCCTGATAGCGGACGACGACGCAATGTTCGCCGCCTCGATAGGAATGTCATAGGTGGAAACCTGGCTCGAATCCAGCGAGTTTTCGCGCACCGCGTCAAACCCCAACAGCTCGGCCATGCGCTCGCGGTTCAGCGGATAGGCCGAGTTGGCCAGCACTGCCGTGCCCATCGGGCTCTGGTTCAGACGCTGATACAACTCGCGAATCCGCTGGCCGTCCCGGTCAAATGCCGCCTCGAACGCCAGCAGATAATGCGCATAGGTGATCGGCATCGCCTGCACGCCGTTGGTGTACGCCGGGATGAGCGTGTCGACGTTCTTGTCGGCCAGATCCAGCAGTCGCTTGCGGGTCGCGTTCAAGGCCTCGCTGTAGGCCAGCACGTCCGAGCGCAACCTGGCCAGGCGGTAAGTGGCGAGCATGTCCTGGCGGCTGCGGCCAGAGTGGATCAGCGAAGCTTCAGGGCCGATCTTGTCGGTCATGATCTGTTCCAGTTGCAGCACATCGCTGGGTCGCTTGCCGTTGGGCTGGTCGGCCTGATCGATGGCGTAGCGCACACCGGTAGCGATCTTCTGCCCCATTTCAGGTTTGACGATGCCCTCCTCCGTGAGCATGACGATGGAGGCCTTGTTGATGCGGTTCAGCCAGGAAAACTGGCTCTCGCCCTTGCTGCCTCGCGACTTGGCCTTGTCGACAGTCGCACCGATCTTCGCTGCCTGGGCGGCACATTGTTCGGTGGTGGCACAGGGCACATCGGCGGTATTGGCCGCCCAGGCGCCATGACTGTTGAACAGCGCGAAGGCGATGGCGAGATGGATCAGGGTCTTTCTGGTTGGCATTTCAGGCTCCGTTGAGGCAACAGCCTAGGGTGAGCGATTGAGGAAAGGTGTTCACGAGTGCGACTCAGAGCAACGGCAGCGTGTAACTGACGATGACGCGGTTCTGGTCGATGTTGTTGCCACCATTGCTGCGGTAAGTGCCGTTTCGCCACCTGAGTTCGAGGTTCTTCAGCGCGCCGCTCTGGAACACATAAGCGATGTCGGTGTTGCGCTCCCACTCGGTGCCTTCTTTGGCGCCACGGGCAAAGTTGTCGCCCTGCAGGTAACGGGTCATGAAGGTCAGCCCCGGCAGGCCGGCCGCAGCGAAGTCATAGTCGTAGCGGGCTTGCCACGAACGCTCTTCGGGGTTGGCGAAATCGGGCGAGATCATCACGTAGTTGACGAGGAAGGAGTCGGTTCCCGCCAAGTGCGGAAACCCGGTGTCGCCGCTCATCTTCTGATAGGCCACACCAAAACCATGGCCGAGCACGCTGTAGGTGAAACGCGCGCCGATGGCGGTGTTGTCGACGTTGGTGTTGCCGTCCTTGAGCGAGCGCGCGTAGCGCAAGTCACTCTTGATCGACTGCGACTCGGTCAGGGGGAAATTGTGCAGCAGCGTCACGATGTGTTGCTTGTAATTGTTCTCAAGCCCGCCGTAGTTGTAGGACGTGGTCAGGCCTTTGGTCCAGCTGTAGCTGGCGCTGGCGAAATCGAACTTGTCGCTGGGCCGCCCGCCCTTGATGCCCTTGCCTTCAGCCTCGATGTCTTCGTGGCCGCTATCGTTGCGTTCGCTGTTGCTGGTGAGGCGCCCGACATTGAGGGTCATGTCGGTGATGTCTCTGGATGTTACCTGCGCGCCACGAAAGGTCTGCGGCAGCAGCCGTCCATCGTTGGGGAGCACCGTAGGCAATTTTGGCATCAGCGTGCCGACCCGCAGCACGCTTTTGGAAATCCGCGCCTTGGCCGTCACACCGGCGCGTCCGTAGTCGTCCGGGGCTTTCTCATCGCCAACTGGCAGCAGGCCGGAGTTGCGGCGCTCGGGGCCGGAGTCCAGTTTGAGACCAAACAGCCCGATGGCGTCCACCCCAAAACCTACTGTGCCTTCGGTGAAACCGGATTCGTAGTTGAGGATCAGGCCCTGGGCCCATTCATCGCGCTTGGACTGGCTGGCGCTGTCCTGGCGATAGTCGCTGTTGAAGTAGAAGTTGCGAAATTCGAGGTCGGCCTTGCTGTCTTCCAGGAAGTCGGCTTCGGCGAAACCTGGAAAAGTAAGGCTCAACCCAAGGGCGGCAGCAGACGTGAGGCCAAGAGATACAGGGCTTTTTTGCATTATTGTTTCCCGCGTGGCGTAGCTGTTTTTTATTGGTTTTGTCAGGTGGATGACCACCTGCAAAAAGCTTACGCGGCGAGGATTCAAATAAAAAATATATAGTTAATACCAAATGAATACCTTTTAGATATAGAGATCACTTCGTAGCAGCACGGCTTGCCGGCGGGAGCGATCTCAAGTACGCCCCGCCGGCAAGCCGTGCTGCTACGAATTCCGGGGTATGGCGCAGAATGTATTTCGCCCCAAACCTATAGGAGCGCGCTTGCCCGCAACGGCGGTGGCGCATCCGACACATCCCCATCGAATGTACCGGCCATTCGCGGGCAAGCGCGCTCCTACGGGATGGCCGGATGGGGCAAAAAAAAACGCCCCTGCATGAGGGGCGTTTTCGGGGAAGCTGACCGAGGCTTACTGACCGGCCTGGCTCAATTCCAACTGACCATCCTTATTGACCGGAATTTGACTGCCCGGATCGCGGTCCATCCGAACCTGACCGACCTTGTCGTTCAACTTGTACTTCACGTTGTAGCCCACGACCTTGTCGCTGATGTCGTTGACTGTGTTGCAACGGGTTTCAGTAGTGCTGTAGGTGTCGCGGTTCTGCATGCCTTCCTGGACCTTGTTGCCGGCGTAGCCACCACCGACAGCACCGGCCACAGTGGCGATCTTCTTGCCGTTACCGCCACCCACCTGGTTACCGAGCAGGCCACCTGCGAGGGCACCCACCACTGTACCTACGATCTGGTGCTGGTCCTTGACCGGAGCGCGATGGGTCACCGCGACGTCCTTGCACACTTCACGAGGGGTTTTGATCTGTTGTTTTACAGGCTCGACGGCTAGCACGTCGGCATATTCAGGGCCGTTGTTTTTAACGAGGCTATAGGTGGCCAAAGCCCCACCGGCAGTTACACCGACAGCGCCCAATACAGCACCAACTAGCAACGATTTGTTCACGTGAACCTCCTGACCATATTCAGCGCAATTTCTTACGCTACTCCCAGCCTTGGAGCACAAAAAAAGGCGCGAGTTCACACTCGCGCCTTCTAACGTGACAACCGGTCAGATCAAACCGTTATGGACGATCGTCCACTTGCTCGGTTGCAACCGGTGGCAGCAGGTCTTCGGTACGCAGGTTCAGCCAGATCAACACCACGTTGGCGATGTAGATGGAGGAGTAAGTACCGGCCAGGACACCGATGAACAGTGCCACCGAGAAACCGTGCAGGCTGTCGCCGCCGAAGATCCACAACGCGCCGATTGCCAGCAGCGTGGAAACCGACGTTGCGATAGTGCGCAGCAGGGTCTGGGTGGTGGAGATGTTGATGTTCTCGATCAGCGATGCCTTGCGCAGCAGACGGAAGTTCTCGCGAACCCGGTCGAATACCACGATGGTGTCGTTGAGGGAGTAACCGATGATCGCGAGCACCGCCGCCAGTACCGTCAGGTCGAAGGTGATCTGGAAGAACGACAGGATACCCATGGTCACGACCACGTCGTGGATCAGCGAAACGATCGCACCCACGGCGAACTTCCACTGGAAGCGGAACGCCAGGTAGATCAGAACGCCACCCAGCGCCAGCAACATGCCGATGCCGCCCTGGTCGCGGAGCTCTTCACCCACCTGCGGGCCGACGAACTCGACACGCTTGACCGTGGCCGGGTTATCGGCACCGGTCTTGCGCAAAGCCTCAGCAACCTGGGTGCCCAGCTGCGGGTCTTCACCCGGCATGCGCACCAAGAGGTCGGTGGTCGCGCCGAAGCTCTGCACGATCGCCTCGTGATAGCCGGCGTTGGTCAGTTCTTCACGCACCTTGCCAAGATCGGCAGGACGCTCGTAGGTCAGCTCGATCAGCGTACCGCCGGTGAAGTCCAGGCCGAAGTTCAGACCCTTGTGAAACCAGCTGAACAACGCCAGCGCGGTCAGGAGCATTGTCACGGCGAACGCAATGTTGCGAACGCCCATGAAGTTGATTGTACGTTTCATGGCAGCCCCTTAGATCCACAGCTTCTTGAAGTCACGGCCGCCATAAATCAGGTTGACCATTGCGCGGGTCACCATGATGGCTGTGAACATCGAGGTAAAGATACCGAGCGACATGGTCACGGCGAAGCCTTTGACCGGGCCGGTGCCCATGGCGTAGAGGATGCCGCCGACCAGCAACGAGGTCAGGTTGGCGTCGAGAATCGCGGTGTAGGCGCGGTCGAAACCTTCGTTGATCGCACGTTGCACGGTCATGCCATTGGCCAGCTCCTCACGGATACGCGAGAAGATCAGCACGTTGGCGTCCACCGCCATACCCATCGTCAACACGATACCGGCGATACCCGGCAGGGTCAGCGTGGCACCCAGGATCGACATCAGCGCCAGCAGCATGACCATGTTGAAGGCCAGTGCCACGGTCGCGATCAGGCCGAAGAACCGGTAGATGGCGAGAATGAACAGCGAGACGAACAGCATGCCCCACAGGGAAGCGTCGACACCCTTGGTGATGTTGTCGGCACCCAGGCTCGGGCCGATGGTGCGCTCTTCAGCGAAGTACATCGGAGCTGCCAGACCACCGGCACGCAGCAGCAGTGCAAGTTCAGACGACTCGCCCTGGCCGTTCAGGCCGGTGATGCGGAACTGAGCACCCAGAGGCGACTGGATGGTCGCCAGGCTGATGATCTTCTTGTCTTCCTTGAAGGTCTGCACCGGCACGTCTTTCTCGACGCCGTCGACCATCTGCTTGACGTAGGTGGTCTGCGGACGCTGTTCGATGAAGATCACCGCCATGCTGCGACCAACGTTGGCGCGAGTGGCGCGGCTCATCAGGTCACCACCGTGGCCGTCGAGCTTGATATTCACCTGCGGGCGACCGTGCTCGTCAAAACCTGCCTTGGCGTCGGTGACCTGGTCACCGGTGATGATCAGGCCACGCTCCACCGCTGCTGCCGGACGACCGCCTTCGCGGAACTCGAACATCTCAGTGGTGGCCTTGGTGTCATCAGGACCTGCGCCCAGACGGAACTCAAGGTTGGCGGTCTTGCCCAGGATACGCTTGGCTTCGGCAGTGTCCTGCACGCCCGGCAGCTCGACCACGATGCGGTTGGCACCCTGGCGCTGAACCAGTGGCTCGGCCACGCCCAGTTCGTTGACACGGTTACGCACCGTGGTCAGGTTCTGCTTGATCGAATATTCGCGAATCTCGGCGATCTTGGCCTGGGTCATGGCCAGACGCAGGATCGGCATCTCGCCACGCTCGCTGGTGGTGATGTCGAAATCGCTGTAATCCTTGCGGATCAGGCTACGGGCCTGCTCGCGGGAATCGGTGTCGCTGAAGCCCAGTTGAATGGCATTGCCATCCTGCGGCAGGCTGCGATAACGCAGTTTTTCCTTGCGCAGCAGGCTTTTGACTTCGCCTTCGTAGACGTTCAGACGCGCGCTGAGTGCCTTCTCCATGTCGACTTCCAGCAGGAAGTGCACACCACCGGAGAGGTCAAGACCCAGTTTCATCGGGCTTGCGCCCACATTGCGCAGCCACTTTGGCGTGGTCTGTGCCAGGTTCAGTGCAACGACATAGTCGTCACCCAGCGCCTTGCGCGCAACATCCTTGGCGGGCAGCTGGTCTTCCTGTTTGGTCAGACGCAACAAACCGCCCTTGCCATTCTCGGCCAGAGACGCGCCCTTGACCGCGATGCCAGCATCGGTAAGCGCCTTGCTTACGCGATCCAGATCCGCCTGATTGACCTGCAACGCAGTGCTTGCGCCGCTGACCTGGATGGCCGGGTCGTCAGGGTAGAGATTGGGTGCGGAATAAATAAAGCCGATGCCCAGTACTACCAGGATCAGGAAGTATTTCCACAGTGGGTATTTGTTCAACATCACGCCGCCTGCTTATAACGCGGGGCGCCTTGCGCGCCCCGTCGATTGGTAAAAGACTGGAATCAGATGGCTTTCAGGGTGCCCTTGGGCAGGGTGGCAGCGATGGCGCCCTTCTGGATCTTCAGTTCTACAGTGTCGGAAACTTCGATCACCACGAAATCATCAGTCACTTTGTTGATCTTGCCCGCGATACCGCCGGAAGTGACGACTTCGTCGCCCTTCTGCAAGTTACCCAGCAGATTCTTCTGCTCTTTGGCGCGTTTGGCCTGTGGACGCCAGATCATCAGGTAGAAGATGACCAGGAAGCCGACCAGGAAAATCCACTCGAAACCCGAACCCGCCGGACCCGCAGCGGCAGGCGCGGCTGCGTCCGCCATGGCGTTGGAAATGAAAAAGCTCATTTAGCACTCCAGTTGCATAATTTTAATAAGATAAGCGGATAGACCGGCTGTCAATCAATCCAGGGGCGGCGTAGCAAGCCCGCGCTTGGCATAGAACGTATCGACAAAGGCGGCCAATGTACCCTGTTGAATAGCCTCGCGCAAACCAGCCATCAGCAGCTGGTAATGCCGCAAATTGTGGATCGTATTGAGCATGCTCCCCAGCATTTCGCCGCACTTGTCCAGGTGATGCAGATAAGCGCGGGAGAAGTTCTTGCAGGTGTAGCAATCGCACGTCGGATCCAGCGGCGAATCATCATGGCGATGGAACGCATTACGGATCTTCAATACACCGGTGTCGATGAACAGATGACCGTTGCGAGCATTGCGCGTAGGCATCACGCAGTCGAACATGTCGACCCCGCGGCGCACACCTTCAACCAGGTCTTCAGGCTTGCCTACACCCATAAGGTAACGAGGTTTGTCAGCGGGCATGCGACCTGGCAGGTAATCGAGCACCTTGATCATCTCGTGCTTGGGTTCGCCCACCGACAGGCCGCCAATGGCCAGGCCGTCGAAATCCAGCTCGCTCAAGCCTTCCAGCGAGCGCATGCGCAGGTTTTCATGCATGCCGCCCTGGACGATGCCGAACAATGCCGCGGTGTTCTCGCCATGGGCGACCTTCGAGCGTTTGGCCCAGCGCAGCGACAGCTCCATGGAGGTGCGTGCCACGTCTTCGTCGGCCGGATACGGCGTGCATTCGTCGAAAATCATCACGATGTCCGAGCCCAGGTCGCGCTGGACCTGCATCGACTCTTCCGGCCCCATGAACACCTTGGAGCCGTCCACCGGCGAGGCGAAGGTCACGCCCTCTTCCTTGATCTTGCGCATCGCGCCCAGGCTGAACACTTGGAAACCGCCGGAGTCGGTGAGGATCGGGCCTTTCCACTGCATGAAATCGTGCAGGTCACCGTGGGCCTTGATGACCTCAGTGCCCGGACGCAGCCACAGGTGGAAGGTGTTGCCCAATATGATCTCGGCGCCAATGGCCTCGATATCACGGGGCAGCATGCCCTTGACCGTGCCATAGGTACCGACCGGCATGAACGCCGGGGTCTCGACCGTGCCACGGGGAAAGGTCAGGCGACCACGGCGAGCCTTGCCATCAGTGGCCAACAGCTCAAACGACATACGACAGGTGCGACTCATGCGAGATCCTCGGGGGCCGCATCTGATCCTTGAGGTGCAGTCGGCGCCGGATTGCGGGTGATGAACATGGCATCCCCGTAACTGAAGAAGCGGTATCCGTGCTCCACCGCAGCCGCGTAGGCCGCCATGGTTTCCGGGTAACCGGCGAAGGCCGAAACCAGCATCAACAGCGTGGATTCAGGCAAATGGAAATTGGTGACCAGGGCATCGACCACATGGAAGGGACGGCCTGGATAAATGAAGATATCGGTGTCGCCGCTGAACGCCTTGAGCACGCCATCACGCGCCGCGCTTTCCAGCGAACGCACACTGGTGGTGCCCACCGCGACCACTCGCCCACCGCGCGCACGGCACGCTGCCACGGCATCGACCACTTCCTGAGTGACTTCCAGCCACTCGTTGTGCATGTGGTGATCCTCGATCCGCTCGACGCGCACCGGCTGGAACGTCCCCGCGCCCACGTGCAGCGTGACGAAGGCCGTCTCTACGCCCTTGGCGGCAATTGCCTCCATCATCACCTGATCGAAATGCAGCCCCGCCGTCGGCGCCGCTACCGCACCGGCACGCTGGGCGTACACGGTCTGATAACGCTCGCGGTCGTCTTCGTCGTCCGGGCGGTCTATATAAGGAGGCAACGGCATATGCCCCACGCGCTCGAGCAGCGGCAGCACCGGCTCGGAAAAACGCAGCTCGAACAGCGCATCATGGCGCGCCACCATCTCGGCTTCGCCACCGCCGTCGATGAGGATCGTCGACCCCGCCTTCGGCGACTTGCTCGACCGCACATGGGCCAGCACGCGATGCTGATCCAGCACCCGTTCCACCAGGATTTCCAGCTTGCCGCCCGAGGCTTTCTGCCCGAACAGCCGCGCCGGAATCACCCGGGTATTGTTGAAAACCATGAGATCGCCAGGGCGCAAATGCTCCAGCAAATCAGCGAATTGGCGATGTGCCAGCGCACCGCTCGGCCCGTCGAGGGTCAGCAAGCGGCTGCTGCGACGCTCGGCCAGAGGGTGGCGAGCGATCAGTGCATCAGGGAGTTCGAAGGTAAAGTCGGCGACACGCATGATGGGGTTCGTCTAGCAGGGCCGGGAAGTTTAGCGGAAAAGCACAAAATTGACCATGAAACATGATTGACCAACGGTAGGCACGTCTCTATACTCCGCCGCCACAAGCCCTGATGGCGGAATTGGTAGACGCGGCGGATTCAAAATCCGTTTTCGAAAGGAGTGGGAGTTCGAGTCTCCCTCGGGGCACCAAACAGCAGTACCTTCAAGGGGTTGCGTCGCTTGAAGATGAAAAGAACCGGCCATGTTTGAGCCGGTTTTTTTGTGTCTGTAGATCGGTCAGGAGCGAGTTAGCCGGCCGCGATTTTCCTGAGCCCTTACTCCAGCTTGATCGTCTTAAGGGCCTCGCTTCCATGAAGCTAGAGCTTCTCGCCTCACCCATCGCCAAACGTCACCTGCAACAGAACGATTCTGCTCAGACACACGCTCTTTGATCATCGACAGCACAATCAGCAATAGCTCAGGCTCCTCGCAACCAAACCGCTCGGGGATAAAAAGCAAGTCGTACCAGGAAAGAATTTCATAAACCGAACCGTCGCCAGCCTCATCTTTCTTGACAAATGAGACTATATCTTTCTGCAGCGAGAGGATCGCCATGCACGATTTTTTCTCAACCCAACTGTCAACGATTTCGTCGAGAGTCAGGATGGCAGTGCGCTGACTTTCAGGTAAATACTCCTGAATTCCGTCACTCAGCTCTCGCATAAAATCAAGAAGCTGCATATATCCACGCATAGAAACCTCAGGGCACAGGGTACGCCGTCACAATATAAGCTGGCATATGGTTAAACTCCGTAAACTCCACCACAACTACGATGTTTTTCATCCCGACAGGCGTATCCGCAGCCGTGCGTGTAATCCCCCACCCCACGTCCTCCATAAAGCTCATTTTTAACGTCAGCCTGTTATTTTTTCGTAACAACTTTAGCCTTGAATATCCCAGAACTTTATACCTGTGCGTCTTTAATGCCTTACTCACTGCCCATTCTGCTTTTTCCAAACTGCTGAATGTAGACATGACATCAGCATTCTTTTTTCGTTTTAACCTTTTTTGCAGATCCCCGACATCCTTGCCAATATGGAATTGCTTTGTATGTCCCCCTAAACCTTTGCTTGGCGCATTTGGAAACCTCTCGCTCACGACGAGCGTCATTTTCCCCGCCCGGACTGAGGACACTCTAAATGCGCCATAGAGAGAAGCGGTGGACAGTGGGACGGCGAACTCCGTAGCCAATCCAATGACACGCGCACCGGTCTGTGATGCCCCCATCATTCCGGCTGTAGACGCACCAATCTTGAAAGCAAATGAGTCCGTAGACCTCCCTGTCACAAGCTGATGCATACCAGCGGACGATTGATCCGCGCCATGTATACCCATCGCGACGCAACCTGCTTTTGTTACCAAAGTAGGTTCGGGTGCAGCACAGAGCACCCCGGCTCCCGCCAGCTCGATAATGCCGCCGACGAGGCGCAGACTGCCAAATATCCGATTCGATCTTATTTCAGTCTCGGAGAGAGACTCATGTTCCAGAATAGCTGCCATTTGGGCATAGCTTAGAACGACGCGAAATTCTTCCTGATCTGACATATAGCTCCCTGTCCCGTCCATTGTTCTCTAACTAAAAGAACCACAGAAAATTTCGCGATTTCGACACAACGATGAGTTATCGCCTCTCACCAGTGACGAGGTTTTAGTATCTCGATCTTTAGGAACAATGGAAGCTAGCTATCTAGAACTTCGGAGGCAAGATGGAAATATGCAAAACATCTCTTTTCATACACACCCTACATAACTCGCAGAGTAATCCTACAAAAAACCTTGGTAGCATCCGAACCCATTGGGGTCTCCCCAGCCAGCTTTCTGGGCGGGGTGCCAATGAAACTGCTCCCGCCGGCAAGCCGTGCTGCTACGGAATCGGGGTGTGCTTGCGATTTGTATTGCGCCGCTGAACCGTAGCAGCACGGCTTGCCGGCGGGGGCGGGCTTGAGATCGCCGACGCCGGCAAGCCGGACTGCTACGGGGATTTGGAGGGTGCTTGCGGTTTGAACCCCACCGCAGATACGTAGCAGTCCGGCTTGCCGGCGAGGCGATCTGGAGAGCGCCGCACCAGCAAGAGATGTTCGGATCAGAAATCCTGCGCAGTCGGCCGCAATACGATTTCGTTGATGTCCACATCACCCGGCTGTTCGATGGCATAGGCAATCGCTCGCGCTACGGACTCGGCCGGGATGGCCATTTTGTAGAACTCGTTCACCACGTCAGCGCTTGGCTGGTGGCCGCTGCCGAGTTTGAGTTCGGATTCCACGGCACCTGGCTCGATGGTGGTGGTGCGGATCTTGCCGCCGACTTCGTGGCGCAGGCCGTCGGAGATGGCGCGTACAGCGTATTTGGTGCCGCTGTAGACCGAGCCGCCCGGGCTGAAGACCTTGATGCCGGCGACCGACGAGATGTTGATGAAGTGGCCGAAGCCCTGGGCTTCGAACTTGGGCAGTGCGGCGGCCACGCCGTAGAGCACGCCCTTGATGTTGATGTCGATCATGCGATCCCATTCCTCGACGCGCAGTTCGGAGATGGGGGCGATGGCCATGAAGCCTGCGTTGTTGATCATGACATCGACCTTGCCGAAATCGCGTACGGCGTTTTCGATCAGGGCGCTCAAGTCTTCGCGGCGGGTGACGTCGACGGTGTAGGCCGATGCCTGGCCGCCGGCTGCCTTGATTTCGCTGACGATGACATCCATGCGTTCCTGGCGGCGTGCGGCCAGGACTACCTTCGCGCCGAGACGGGCCAGGTGGCGGGCGGTGGCTTCGCCTAGGCCGCTGCTGGCGCCGGTGATGACAACAACCTTGTTTTGAATGCCATTGCTCATTTTGGATCTCCTCAAGCGGGTGTGAAGTGGTTGAGAGGAAGTTTGCAGTGGATATCCGATCCAGAAAATGGAAGAGTTAGGATTTGAGAATTCCACTTTCTGGAACGTGAGGCGTGCAATGCTCAATCGCATGGAGATGCTGCGGGTGTTCCTGGTGGCGGTGGATGCGCCCAGTTTTCGCGAGGCGGCCCATCGGCTGGGGACGTCGCCGCAGAAGGTGACGCGGGCAATCAAGGAACTGGAGCGCACCTTCGCCGAGCCGTTGTTTCATCGCAGCACCCGCCAGGCCCATGTCACCGCGTTCGGCAGGGAGATCGCCCAGCAGGCGCGAGACACACTGAACCGGTTCGATCAGCTGTTCGTGGCACACAGCAAATCCCGCAGTCCCGAGATCGCAGGGCGGGTCGGCATTACTGCGCCCCATGCCATCGGTAAGTTATATCTGCCGGGGTTTCTCAAACCGCTGATGGAGCAGCATCCGGGACTGCGGATCGAGTTGAGCCTGGAAGACCAGTTGACCGATGCAGTGGCGTCGCGCATCGACATCGGCATCCGCGTGGGCGCGGTGCGGGACCGGCGCTACATTGCGCGAGCGGTGGCGCAGGTGCCGTTGAAGGTCGTCGTAGCTCCTGCGCTGATCGAAAAGGTTGGGATACCCACCAGTATCGAGGATTTGAAGGCCTTGCCCATGTCGCTGTTGATCGACCGCAATCATGGTCGGCCATGGCCGTGGTTTTTTACCCAAGGTCAGGACTACCTGCCGCCTTCCCCCGCATTCAGCTGCGACGATCCGGAAACCGAACTTGAATTCGTTCTCGGCGGGCTGGCTTTCGCGCAGATGCCGCATTATCTGGCCGAACCGCACTTGAGCGAGGGACGGCTGGTGGAAGTGCTGGCCGACTGCGCGCCGCCCACCACGGACCTGATTATTTACCGCACGCAGTCAGGCCCGGTACCGCCACGTGTACGATTGGTCTACGACCACTTGATGGCGTGCCTGGCCGATCCGGCATCATTCCCGCATCGCCGTCACCCGTAGCAGTCCGGCTTGCCGGCGTATCGTCTTCGAAGGCGCCGAATGGCTCAGGATCGGCCCCGCCGGCAAGCCGTGCTGCTACGGTTTTCGCGGCGGTTGTAAGAATTCATTTCGTCACCCTTCCTGCAAATCCCCAGTTCTCAACTAGCCTGAAAAATGACTGATCCAGAGCGAAATGGACCATACGTTTAACCTCGCTGATCGGATAAAAACAACAATGAAAGATCCCTATGCATTTGGTTTCTACTGTGCCCTCTTTGCCCTCGCGGCAATGACCGGGGCTGTCTTCTACGAGTCCTACACGGGCGCTGGCGTCTCAGGCTCGGCCCGCGCATACGACGTCATCAATTCCTGTTCGGCCCTGGTGCAGGCGCTGGCGGCCATAGGCCTGGTGGGCCTTGCCTTCAAGGCCTATCGCGCCTGGAAGAACGAGATAATCCATAACAAGGCCCTGGGCATCATCTGGGACGCCAATGTCGCCTTTCGTGAGATCGAACTGAGTTTCAACGAGTGGTTCTTTGGCCCCAATGCTGTAGACAAGGCCAACAACGAAGGCTCGCGCATCACCTCGCTACTGGCGGCCAGCCCCTTTGGCGCCAGCCTGCGCAGCTTCAAGAAGCAATGCATTCTCATCGACAAGCTGGTCATCAAGGACAACTGGCAGTGGGTCAACCACGCGACCGAGCTGGACATGCTGGCGCGGGTACTGAGCATGGACGCCTTTCGCCCGACCACCAAAGCCAAGGAAACCGCGAACGTCATCGATTTCCTGTACTCCCGCGAAGGTGAGGCGCTGAAACGCACCCAAGGCGAGTGGGAAATGTTGATGAAGGTGATTGAGAAAGATCTTGCGGCATTGGAGGCCGAATACAGCGACTGAGTGGCTACGGGGCGGGAAACGCGATAGAACTGTTGACGAACCGATCAGGTCGAACGGCAAACCTTCCGCCCGTTGCGGCGGGTCCCTGCCTTGAGGCCGCTTTTCCCCATGTTCGAACATGTCGACATCAATGCGCTGCTCGCCAATTATGGCTACTGGGCTGTGTTCATCGGCTGCCTGCTGGAAGGCGAAACCATTCTGATTCTGGGCGGGCTGGCGGCACATCAGACATCCTTGCGCCTGGTCGACGTCATACTGATCGCCACCCTGGGCGGCATGCTCGGCGACCAGATCCTGTTCTGGACGGGTCGCCACTTCGGGCCGCGAATCCTGCCGCGCCTGCATCGGCAGCAAGCCACCATTGACCGCGTCTCGGGACTGATCGAGCGTTATCCCATGGCCTCGGTGTTCTCGGTGCGTTTTCTCTACGGCATGCGCCTGATCGGCCCGTTGGTGATTGGTGCCAGTCGCCTGTCGCCGATCCGCTTTTCCGCGATCAACCTGCTCGGCGCCGCCGTGTGGGCCACCCTATTCGTCATGGCCGGATACTGGGCCGGCGAAGCGCTGCAAAACTTTCTGGGCAACCTGAAACCCTATCGCCTGCCGATCTTCATCGGCGTGTTGGTGATTGCAGCGGCGGTGGCGCTGTTTCGGCATCACCGGGCGAAGGTTCGGGCGGCTCGGGCACACAGCAAATAGATCAGTCCCTGGTGGTGCGACTATCTTGTGGCAGATTGACGCTTCCCATCCCTCTCCCCCACCTCTATAACAACACACCGGATGTCACCTCACACGGATCGATCACATGAACAACAAAAACATCACGGCCACCCTGCTGGTTAGCCTGCTCGGGATGGCGCAGGCGCAGGCGGGCGAGGCGGTTTCGCATCTGGACTCGGTGCAGCAAAGTGGCAAGCTTTCGGTCTGCACCACCGGGGATTACAAGCCGTACACCTTCCACAGGCCGGACGGCGGCTACGAGGGCATCGACATCGAGTTGGCGCAGTCACTGGCGAAGAGTCTGGGGGCGCAGGTCGAGTGGGTGCCGACCACCTGGAAGACGCTGATGACGGACTTCACCGCGGGCAAGTGCGACATCGCGGTAGGCGGGATTTCAGTGACGCTGGAGCGGCAGAAGAAGGCGTTTTTCAGCGACACGCTGGATGTCGACGGCAAAGTCCCGCTGGTGCGATGCGAAGACGAGGCCAAATACCAGACCGTTGCGCAGATCAACCAGCCTGATGTGCGCCTGATCGAACCCCAGGGCGGCACCAACGAGGCGTTCGCCCGGGCGTTTCTGCCCAACGCGAAGCTGGCCTTTCATGACAACAAGACCATCTTTCAACAACTGCTGGACAAGCAGGCGGACGTGATGATTACCGATGCGTCCGAAGCCCTGTACCAGCAGAAACGCCTGCCGGGTTTGTGTACGGTCAACCCGTCACGCTACATGCAGTATGGCGAAAAGGCCTATCTGCTCCCTCGCGACGATGTGAGCTGGAAGGCCTACGTCGATCAATGGCTGCATCTGGCCAAGGCCACCGGTACCTATCAGAAAGTGGTCGGCGAATGGCTGGCGGTCCCGGGCCAATGACAAGCCTGTAGGAGTGAGCTTGCTCGTGATGGCGGCGTGACGGTCGCGACTGGCCTTTGAGCCTGACAGCCATCGCGAGCGAGTTCACGCCTACAAAAGCGGTCACAGGCCATTGCCCGGTTTATGGCGATTACGCATCATGCCCTTATGTCACCTGGGCAAAGGAACCGGCCGCCTTCATGAAGACCAGCAAGAGCATCACTCGCGCGTTTTGTGTCGAACTGCAGCAGGAGCTGTCGATCGTTGCGGCGCGGCGTGAATACTTTTCCCAGGAGCCGCCGCGGGCGCGCTTCAGTTTCCTGTGTTCCTCCGAGGCCTGCCGGGCACTGGGGGTGAAGGTCACCGGCGTACGGTATGACGTCAAGCCGCAGGAAAACCCGGCGTTTGTCGCTGCGCACTTTCGCGCCAATCCCAATTACGAACACCACGCTGATTGCGAGTGGGTCGACGACACGCCCCAGGACGCGCCGCCTGCCGAAGAAACGGAGTCAGAAAGTGCGCTGCGCAAGGCCAGGCGCAAGCTGGACGACTACATCGACGTGTTCGATCCATCCCTCAAGGAGCGGGTGAAACCGACGCCTGACACAGACAAGCCTGACATCCCCCAGGTAGAAGAACCTGCGCAACCAACGCCTGTGTCTGACACACCCAAGCGCAATCAGCCCAAGGAAACCCGCACCAGCAATCTGGAGCGGCTGGTGGACAGTTTCCGCCAGGCCCAGGCCGAGCTGAGCAAAGAGGAATTTGCCCTTCTGACGCTGCGTGTTCCGGGCCAGGGCGAGGTGACGTTGCGCTCGTACTTTCGCCACATCAAGTACGCACAGGTCGGTGACGAGCGACGCGTGCTGTATGGTGGCGGGTTGGTGGAGCGTTTTGGGACCGGGTTCAGATTCACCTTCTTTGATCGGCTACAGGGCAAGCGGGTGACGCTGTATGTCTCGCCTGCGCAGATGCAGGCCTATCGTTCCAGCCGTTATATTGCGGAGCTGCTGAGCCATGCCGATGAGGTGAAGTTCTTCACGCTTTTCGCGCTGGGCACGCTGGCTGCGAGCCCTTCGGGTAAGAGTTTGAGCGTTGAAATCGAGGATTTGCGGCACCTGGCGATTGTACTGGGGCCGGCGAAGGAAACCCCAGCCCTGTAGCAGTCCGGCTTGCCGGCGTCGGCGCCCTCAGGATTGCCCCCGCCGTGATCGTTCCCGCGCTCTGCGGGGTGACGGCGGTCTTGACGCTACGCCTCGTTGGGTGACTTTGGGAGCAGGTGTATATCCGTTTTCGTGGTGGTCCGGATTTTGGGTTTCGCCCCTTACGGGCGACCTACTTTCTTTCGGGAAAGTAGGCAAACCATTTGCTCCTGGCTGGGGTCCTTCGGACTTCCCTCGACTCCGGCGCCGTTCCGGGGGCACGCTGTCCCGTCCATCTGAGCG
>Ga0207713_1000164_pt1 | contig 98195 bp, 84 predicted proteins | sample KBSS64metaG_FD_184404 | JGI IMG/M metagenome (GOLD analysis project Ga0207713, IMG submission 184404) | Switchgrass rhizosphere microbial communities from Kellogg Biological Station, Michigan, USA - KBS S6-4 metaG (SPAdes) (version 2) | ecosystem: Host-associated > Plants > Roots > Rhizosphere >...
GTGGCGTATATTACGCTTTCCTCTTTCAGAGTCAACCCGTTATTTCAGGATTTTTTCTCTTCAACCGACCGGGTTGTTTGTGAAGTGATTCACATCTGCCGTGTCGATGGAGGCGCATTATAGGGAGCCACCGAGGAATGACAAGCGGAAAAATGCATTTTTATTTCAACCGCTCATCTTTTCACCGAAAAGGTTATTTTTGGAGCTTTTTAATCTCTTTTGGCAGGTCAGCCAGACTATTAATCACCCAATCTGCGGCATTCTCTGCTTCAGGGGTCACAGGTTTGCCGGTGCGCACTAACACTTTAGTCCCCACGCCAGCGGCCGTTGCCGCCTGCATATCTTCCAGTTTATCGCCCACCATATAAGAAGCGGCCATATCAATGTTCAGAAACTCCTGCGCAGAGATAAACATCCCCGGGTGCGGCTTACGGCAATCACACGTCTGGCGATACTCGTCTACAGTGCCTTGCGGGTGATGCGGGCAATAATAGATACCATCAAGTTCAACGTCGCGATCGGCCAGTGACCAGTCCATCCACTCTGTCAGCGTCTCAAATTGCGCTTCGGTGAATTTTCCACGTGCAATGCCGGACTGGTTTGTCACCACCACCAGTGCATAGCCCATCTCTTTCAGCTGGCGCATAGCATCTATTACGCCTTCGATAAACTCGAACTCATCAATCTCATGGACGTAACCGTGATCCACATTAATAGTGCCATCACGATCGAGAAAAATTGCGGGTACTGATTTTGCCACCGGTCTGCTCCTGAAAAAGGCATGTTGCGCTAGTATCTCATGAATCGCGGTGCAATAAAGTGCTCATCGTACAGAGCTGGATTGATTTAGACGTCTGGATGCCTTAACATCCATTTTGTTTACGGTCATCACCCGTATTCGTCAGAAGAAAATGCCACGGCTAACTTACATACGATAAAAATAATCTAATGATTAAACTTTCCAATATCACCAAAGTGTTCCAGCAGGGGAACCGAAACATTCAGGCGCTGAACAACGTCAGCCTGCATGTTCCTGCTGGTCAAATTTATGGCGTCATTGGCGCATCGGGTGCGGGTAAAAGTACGCTGATCCGATGTGTTAACCTGCTTGAGCGCCCAACCCAGGGCAGCGTAGAGGTAGGCGGACAAGACCTTACTGCCCTCTCGGAGAAAGAGCTCACCAAAGCACGCCGCCAGATTGGTATGATCTTCCAGCACTTTAACCTGCTGGCTTCCCGCACCGTTTTCGGTAACGTCGCGTTGCCGCTGGAGCTGGATAACACGCCTAAAGAAGAAGTGAAGCGCCGCGTAACCGAGCTGCTGGATCTCGTCGGTCTGGCCGATAAACATGATAGCTACCCGGCAAACCTGTCGGGTGGGCAAAAACAGCGTGTGGCGATTGCCCGTGCGCTGGCAAGTAATCCAAAAGTGCTGCTGTGCGATGAAGCCACTAGCGCACTGGACCCGGCGACAACGCGTTCTATTCTGGAACTGCTGAAAGACATTAACCGTCGTCTGGGTCTGACTATCCTCCTTATTACGCATGAGATGGATGTGGTGAAACGCATCTGCGACTGTGTCGCCGTCATCAGTAACGGTGAACTGATTGAGCAAGATACGGTAAGCGAAGTGTTCTCTCACCCGAAAACGCCGCTGGCACAACAGTTCATTCAGTCCACGCTGCATCTGGATATTCCAGAAGACTACCTGGCGCGTCTGAAAACAGAAGCGACTGCAGACAGCGTCCCGATGCTGCGCATGGAGTTCACGGGTCAATCCGTCGATGCTCCCCTGCTTTCTGAAACTGCGCGTCGCTTTAACGTGAACAACAACATCATCAGCGCGCAGATGGATTATGCCGGTGGTGTGAAGTTCGGCATCATGCTGACAGAAATGCACGGATCACAAGAAGAAACACAAGCAGCAATTGCATGGCTGCAAGAAAATCACGTAAAAGTTGAGGTACTGGGTTATGTCTGAGCCGATGATTTGGTTACTGGTTCGCGGCGTGTGGGAAACGCTGGCAATGACCTTCGTATCAGGTTTCTTTGGTTTTGTGATTGGCCTTCCCGTTGGCGTGCTCCTCTATGTAACGCGTCCGGGGCAAATCATTGAGAACGCAAAGCTGTACCGCACACTCTCTGCGCTGGTGAACATCTTCCGTTCCATCCCGTTCATTATTCTGCTGGTGTGGATGATTCCGTTTACCCGCGTGATTGTCGGTACCTCCATCGGTTTGCAGGCGGCAATCGTTCCGTTGACCGTCGGTGCGGCACCGTTTATCGCCCGTATGGTGGAAAATGCCCTGTTGGAAATCCCAACCGGTCTGATTGAAGCTTCCCGCGCAATGGGCGCAACGCCAATGCAGATTGTACGCAAAGTCCTGCTGCCTGAAGCGTTACCAGGCCTGGTAAACGCGGCCACCATTACGCTTATTACTCTGGTAGGTTATTCCGCGATGGGTGGTGCCGTGGGCGCCGGCGGTTTAGGGCAAATCGGTTACCAATACGGTTATATTGGTTACAACGCTACCGTAATGAATACCGTTCTGGTATTGCTGGTTGTACTGGTTTACTTAATCCAATTCTCTGGCGATCGTATCGTCCGGGCTGTTACTCACAAATAACGTTACACACAACACAAACTCGACGAGTTAAGGATATAGCATGGCGTTTAAATTAAAGACCTTTGCAGCGGTAGGCGCGCTGATCGGCTCTCTGGCACTGGTGGGTTGCGGTCAGGACGAAAAAGATCCAAACCACATTAAAGTGGGCGTGATTGTGGGTGCAGAACAGCAGGTCGCTGAAGTTGCCCAAAAAGTTGCGAAAGAAAAATACGGTCTGGACGTTGAACTGGTTACCTTTAACGATTACGTTCTGCCGAACGAAGCGCTGAGCAAAGGCGATATTGACGCCAACGCCTTCCAGCACAAACCGTACCTGGATCAGCAAATCAAAGATCGTGGTTACAAACTGGTTCCAGTAGGTAATACCTTCGTTTACCCAATTGCCGGTTACTCCAAGAAAATTAAATCTCTGGACGAACTGCAGCCAGGCTCTCAGGTTGCTATTCCTAACGATCCAACCAACCTCGGCCGTTCCCTGCTGCTGCTGCAGAAAGTGGGCCTGATTAAACTGAAAGACGGCGTTGGCCTGCTGCCGACCGTTCTGGACGTCACCGAGAACCCGAAAAATCTGAAACTGGTTGAGCTAGAAGCGCCTCAGCTGCCACGTTCTCTGGACGATGCACAGATTGCCCTGGCGGTTATCAATACCACTTATGCAAGCCAGATTGGCCTGACGCCAGCGAAAGACGGTATCTTCGTTGAAGACAAAGATTCCCCGTACGTCAACCTGATCGTTAGCCGTGAAGATAATAAAGACGCGGAAAACGTGAAAAAATTTGTTCAGGCGTATCAGTCTGACGAAGTTTACCAGGAAGCCAACAAAGTGTTTAACGGCGGCGCTGTTAAGGGCTGGTAATCTCACCTCAGTGTAATATCATCAAGACGGGCTATTGCCCGTCTTGTCATTTGTGCAGGCAACTGATTCAATACCAGACGTTTTGATTATCCATTGAGGAACTATTATGCGTGCTTTACCGATCTGTCTTTTAGCACTGATGCTGAGCGGCTGTTCTATGCTAAGCAGATCTCCTGTTGAGCCTGTTCAAAGCACTGCAACCCCGCCAAAAGCGGAGCCAGCAAAACCGAAAGCGCCTCGCCCTGCGCCAGTACGTATTATTACCAAAGCCGACGATCTCGTGGGCAAACCTTTCCGCGAAGTGGGTGACGTCAGCGGCGAATCTTGCCAGGCAAGCAACCAGGATTCTCCGCCAAACATCCCAACGGCGCGTAAACGTATGCAGATTAACGCGGCAAAAATGAAAGCGAATGCGGTGCTGCTGCACAGCTGCGAAGTCACTAGCGGTACGCCAGGCTGCTACCGTCAGGCCGTTTGTCTTGGTACTGCGCTTACCATTACGGCGAAATGAGTTCATTTCAGTTCGAGCAAATAGGCGTTATCCGCTCCCCTTATAAAGAGAAGTTCGCCGTGCCGCGCCAGCCAGGTCTGGTGACGCGTGGTGTGGGTGAGCTTCACTTAGTTACGCCTTATAATCAGGCTGATGCGGTACGCGGGCTCGAAGCGTTTAGCCACTTATGGGTTGTCTTTGTATTTCATCAGACAATGGAAGGCGGCTGGCGTCCAACGGTGCGCCCTCCTCGTTTGGGGGGAAATGCCCGAATGGGCGTATTTGCGACCCGTTCAACCTTCCGCCCCAACCCGATCGGCATGTCGCTTGTCGAGCTGAAAGGTATACGTTGTCACAAAGATCAGGTGATACTTGAGTTAGGGAGTCTTGATCTGGTTGATGGTACGCCGGTTATCGACATCAAACCCTATTTGCCTTTCGCAGAAGCGCTACCGGATGCGCGAGCCAGCTATGCTCAGGAAGCGCCGCAGGCCGATATGCCCGTTTCTTTTGCACCTGTGTTACTCCCCGACCTCATTCAGCTGGAAAAGCGCTATCCCCATCTACGGGATTTTATTGTCGAAGTACTGGCTCAGGACCCCCGTCCGGCCTACCGTAAAGAAGAGGACGCCGGAAAAACGTATGCCGTCTGGCTGTTGGACTTTAACGTTCGCTGGCGCGTAACAGAGGCAGGCTTTGAAGTGTTTGCTCTGGAACCCAGGTAATTTTAATCTCCTCTCTTTTGGCATCTTTGCCACACTGGTAAACTAAACCACTTTTTTTGTGTCAGGTTGGCCTTACAACCTGTCCCACTAGTCGAAACGGAACCGTAACAACATGCGTACTAGCCAATACCTGCTCTCCACTCTGAAGGAGACGCCTGCCGACGCCGAAGTCATCAGCCACCAGCTGATGCTGCGCGCCGGGATGATCCGCAAGCTGGCCTCCGGGTTATATACCTGGCTGCCGACCGGCGTGCGCGTCCTGAAAAAAGTCGAAAACATCGTGCGTGAAGAGATGAACAACGCCGGTGCTATCGAGGTGTCCATGCCTGTGGTTCAGCCCGCTGACCTGTGGCAGGAGAGCGGTCGCTGGGAGCAGTATGGCCCGGAACTGCTGCGTTTCGTTGATCGTGGCGAACGCCCGTTCGTCCTCGGCCCAACGCATGAAGAAGTTATTACTGACCTGATTCGTAACGAGCTGAGCTCTTACAAACAGCTGCCGCTGAACTTCTTCCAGATCCAGACCAAATTCCGTGACGAAGTGCGTCCACGCTTTGGCGTTATGCGTTCTCGCGAATTCCTGATGAAAGATGCTTACTCTTTCCACACGTCTCAGGAATCTCTGCAAGAGACTTACGACAAAATGTACGAGGCTTACAGCAAAATCTTCTCCCGTATGGGCCTTGATTTCCGTGCGGTACAGGCTGATACCGGTTCTATCGGTGGTAGCGCGTCCCATGAATTCCAGGTACTGGCACAGAGCGGTGAAGACGATGTGATCTTCTCTGACTCCTCAGAGTACGCCGCTAATATCGAGTTTGCCGAAGCGCTAGCACCTAAAGCCCCGCGCGCTGCAGCAACCGAAGAGATGAAACTGGTTGATACGCCAAACGCAAAAACCATCGCTGAACTGGTTGAGCAATTCAATCTGCCGGTTGAGAAAACGGTTAAAACGCTGCTGGTTAAATCCACCGAAGGCAGTGCATACCCGCTGGTTGCCCTGCTGGTTCGTGGCGATCACGAGCTGAACGAAGTGAAAGCAGAGAAGCTGCCTCAGGTTGCCAGCCCACTGACTTTTGCAACGGAAACAGAAATTCGCGCGGTGGTAAACGCAGGACCTGGCTCTTTGGGCCCGGTGAACATGCCAATCCCTGTGGTTATTGACCGCACGGTTGCGGCGATGAGCGACTTCTCTGCTGGCGCAAACATCGACGGTAAACACTACTTCGGCATTAACTGGGATCGCGATGTCGCCACGCCAGAAGTCGCGGACATCCGTAACGTGGTTGCAGGCGATCCAAGCCCGGACGGCCAGGGTACATTGATGATCAAACGCGGTATCGAAGTCGGCCACATCTTCCAGTTGGGTGATAAGTATTCCCGTGCGCTGAACGCTGCCGTACAGGGCGAAGATGGCCGTAACCAGGTTCTGACGATGGGTTGCTACGGTATCGGGGTGACGCGTGTGGTCGCGGCTGCTATTGAGCAAAACTACGACGATCGTGGCATCGTCTGGCCAGACAATATCGCACCGTTCCAGGTTGCTATCCTGCCAATGAACATGCACAAGTCTTACCGTGTGCAAGAACTGGCCGAGAAACTGTATGCAGAACTGCGCGCGCAGGGCATCGAAGTGCTGATGGACGACCGTAAAGAGCGTCCAGGCGTGATGTTTGCTGATATGGAACTGATCGGTATTCCGCACACCGTTGTGATCGGCGACCGCAACCTCGATAGCGATGAAATTGAATACAAATACCGTCGTAGCGGCGAGAAGCAGATGATCAAGACCGGAGACGTTCTGGATTACCTGGTGAAAGCCATCAAAGGTTAAAAAACAAAAACCCCGCTTCGGCGGGGTTTTTTAATGGGATTACGTCAGCTTATTGGCTGTTGCAGTCTTTCCCTGGCACAAACTTCGCGTCCTTATCTGCCACCAGCGTTTTCACCAACTCACCGCTATCCGGGTTTGGCTCCAGCGTAAAGTGGCCGTTAACCGTCAGCAATACTGGCTTGCTGTCATTACCGCGAGCAACCGCAAAATCGCGTTCCAGCTGCGCATTATTCGCTACGCTGACTTTCTTGCCGGTAGCACAATCGGTAAAGATTGCGGCATCCGCCATATAGAAATACATCCCGCGCATTGCCATTGGCGTTGCAGGCAGAGCCGCTTTTACCGGAGCCAGCGTATAGTTGAACTGGGATTCAATCGGGTTACCTTCACGATCCAGCATCTCCATTCCCTCACCTTTGGCTCGGAAATAGGTTTTATCGCCCGTCGTATCCGTCAGCACCAGCTTCTCTGCCGTGCGCGCCCACGTTCCGTAAGTGGCAAATGACGACGGCTCTTTTGCTCCCTGATAGCGCTGATTCATCACCCAGGTGCCATCTTTTTGCAAGAACAGTGACGTTTCAATGCCTTCACAGTCCGCACAAGGCAGAACGCCGCGCCAGCTTTGCTGCATTGGTTTTAATTCTTCATTCTGCGAGGGCTGCAATACCTGCGTTTCTGACCGGTTATTACACCCGAAAAGCGCAAACAGCGTACTCACTGCCAGCGCTGACAATAATGCTTTTTTCACAATGAATTCCTTATGAAAAGTATGTTCCTTTTCGTCACGCTAGGAGTGACGAACTTTACCGCGTAGTGCTTTCACTGTGGATTTTTGGGCCTTCGACGACAGCCGGCGCTCCTTCGATGCACGGGTTGGCCTCGTGGCCCGGCGGCTTTTTTGTACCGCCGTTAGCTCTTTTATCATCGCCACCAGCCTGGCAACCGCCGCTTCCCGGTTAAGCTCCTGGCTACGGTACTCTTGCGCTTTAATCACAATGACACCGTCGCTGGTGATCAGATGATGACTGGCAGCAAGCAGACTTTCTTTATAATACTCTGGCAGGCTAGAGGCCCGAATGTCAAAGCGCAAATGTATCGCCGTTGAAGCCTTGTTAACGTGCTGTCCACCCGCGCCTTGAGCACGAATGGCGGTGATCTCCAGCTCATTATCAGGGATGCTGACGTTTCGGGACAAAACAATCATGATGCCGGTTGCCATGCCGTCAAATGAATTTCCAGATTATTCTGAGAATCCGAGAGCCAGATTGCGCCATCCTGAATTGTGGCCTGCAGGCTCATTGTTCGGCCAGCAAACTCGCTCAACTGCGCCAGCTGTTCATCATCCAGATACCAGACGGAAAGATTAGTAAACTGCCTGCATTTACTCTGGTTTTGTTGCCACCAAATCTCCGCAGCCCGCTGATTATACGTAAATAACGCCACTTCTGCAGACTGGGTACATGCCTTTTTAATGCGACGCTCATCCGGAAGGCCAAGCTCGATCCACAAATCAATGCCCAGATGATCGTTACGCAGCCAGGCTTCCGGCTCGTCTTCCGCACTTAAACCGCGGGTAAATTGCAGACGCTCGTTGGCGTACTTAATCCACGCCAGCAGGCGCAGCATCATACGCTCCTGGGTTTCAGAGGGATGACGCGCAAGCGTCAATGACGCATCCAGAAACTGGTTGCGGTCAAGATCCGCCACATTGACCACAGCTTTATAAATTGTCGCTTTCAGCGCCATGAGAGAACTCCTTTCGATTCAGGCTCACATTGTAGCGAAAACCGCGGCAAAAGGCTGTTACGAGGTGATGAATCCACCACTATCAAGGCTCTGATATTGCTTAAATGAGTATGGTATAGTCACCTTGCTAAACCGAGTTTATCTTCGTAGGCTTAATGATATCTCACAGTAAGTCAGTGCGCTGGCGGGAGGGGATGTGAATAATTATTGTGAGTTAATTCGCAAACGGTATGCGGAAATCGCCAGCGGAGATCTGGGATATATCCCGGATGCGTTGGGTTGCGTATTGAAAGTGCTTAATGAAGTGGCCTCTGATGAGAGCCTTTCAGAATCGGTCAGGGAAAAAGCAGCGTATGCTGCGGCGAATTTACTGGTGAGCGATTATGTCGATGAATGATACATATCAACCCATCAATTGTGATGACTATGACAACCTCGAACTCGCCTGCCAGCATCATTTAATACTGACGCTGGAACTAAAAGATGGCGAAGTGTTGAAGGCGAAAGCCAGCGACCTGGTTTCACGTAAGAATGTGGAATACCTGATTGTGGAAGATGCTGGTGCGACGCGAGAGCTGCGTCTGGACAAAATTGCCAGCTTCAGCCACCCGGAAATCGGCACCGTCGTGGTGAGCGAATCCTGATGTCACTCACGGGCAGCCAGTCTGCCCGTTACGCTTCCCACTCAAAGTTAACACCCTTTTCTGTCCAACCCTCTTTTGTGATGAACACGCCCGCCGCCGCAATCAGCGTCTCACCGTAAAACAGCAGCGGTGTGCTATCGCGCCGCCAGGGGGGGATATGGTTCTCCTGCCAGATTTTCTTCAGCTTACGTCCTCCATTGCGCCCGACCACATGCAGCATACCGCCCGCTTTAAAGCGGACGGTAACCGGCTCATCGGCATTTGGAAGACGAACATGTCCGGAATTCACCAGCGAAACGCCCCCCATGCCACTCGGCAGCATGAGCGTTTCACCAGGCGTTAACCAGTCGAGCACCACATCAGAGAGCGAGGGAGTGGATTGAACCCACCAGAGCTGGCCTTTAAAACGCCTGACCTCGAAACCATTCAGGTACACGTATGGCGTAGCATCTTCCCGCGCCTGCGCAACTTCTTCCCAGATCCTGCTCAGCATCGTGCGAGACGGCATTGCTGCACCCTGGGATGCCAACCAGCGCCGAAGCAGCGCGGCCCGGCGCATTACGCTCATCGATTCCATCGGCGCAATGGCCAGCGCGCCTTCCTCCGAAACCAGCTCTGCCAGCTCGCCACCCAGCAGTTCGTCCAGCAGACTTTCCTGTTCAGCGCAAAGCATCGCGCTTCTTGCCGTCGCTTCAGTAAAATGCCCCCAGCGAGCAGTCAGCAGCGGCACAACGCGCAAGCGCAGGAAATTGCGGTCATAAGTGTCGTCCTGATTACTTTCGTCCTCTATCCAGCGCAGCCGGTGTTCTCGCGCCCAGGCTTCGAGAGACGTGCGCTTCTCACCCAGCAGCGGGCGAATTAAGTGCGTTCCGACAAAATCAGCACGCTCCGGCATAGCGGATAACCCTGCAGGGCCGCTTCCCCGCTTAAGCGCCAGCAAAAAAGTTTCGCACTGATCGTCCAGATGCTGCGCGGTGACCAGCGCTTCTCCAGGCTGTAATGCACGGGCAAAGGCGGCATAGCGGGCTTTTCGCGCCTGCCCTTCGATGCCCAGGCCATCATCTTCGAGCACAACTCGTTCCACAACCAGGGGGATTGCCCAGTCTGCGCACAGCGCTTCACAGTGCGCAACCCACGCTTCCGCATAAGGGCTTAAGCCATGGTGGATATGTATCGCCCGAATCTGCACGTCAGGCTCAAGATCGCGCCAGCGTTTTAGCCGATGAAGCAGAACAGTGGAATCCAGGCCACCGCTGAACCCCACCAGCAGTTGGCGGTAGGGCGAAACGGCTTGCGCGATAACGGGTATGGTCATAGGAAGTCACACATAAAAAATGCCCGAGCTGAGCGGGCATTATCACACATGACGAACATTACTGCTGGTAAAGCTCCAGCGGGAGACCGTCCGGATCGTTGAAAAAGGTAAAACGCTTATCAGTAAAAGGATCAATACGCACCGCTTCGCACTTCACACCGTGTGATTCCAGATGCTTCACCGCACTATCAAGGTCATCGACGCTAAAGGCCAGATGGCGTAAACCACAGGCTTCCGGGCGAGACGGACGCGCAGGCGGGAAAGGAAAAGAGAACAGCTCAATCACATATTGCCCGTTTAACGCCAGATCGCCTTTCCAGGAGTCGCGCTCCTCACGGTAGGCCTCGCTCAGCAACGTAAAGCCAAGAACACCGCAGTAGAACGCCTTACTTTGCGCGTAATCGGTCGCAATGATCGCAATGTGATGAATCTGTTTTAAACCCAGCATAGCTTCTCCTTTTTTTGATGCCCTGAACGTTACAACCGAAAACCCGCACCTGGCAAGCGGCCACCTTTATTTTAGGACTCGCACCCAGTAACTGCCGTATTCATCGCGCTTCGCGCCGTGGATATCCGTCTCAAAACCGGGATAGTGGCGTCCTACAGAACAGAGCATCAGCAGGAAATCAAGCACCGCCCGACTCTCCTCAACGATCATCTCACCCGGCATCAGTAGCGGTACGCCCGGAGGGTAAGGCAGTATCATGTTGGCCGATACGCGTCCGACCAGATTTTCCAGCTCAACGGTCTCCACCTCGCCTCTCACCTGCCGTTGCCAGGCTTTGTGCGGCGTGAGTTTCATCTCCGGCAGCACGTCAAACGCCTGCAGCATCAGGCGCGGCAAATCGTGCTGGCGGATCAGTTTGTGGATCCCCAACGCCAGATCCTGAATGCGCATATTGCGGTAGAAGTCAGGATCTTCCGCGTAGAGATCCGGCAGCATGTTCTTGACCCGCAGGTTCAGATCGTAAGCTCGCTTAAACTCCATCAAACCGCGTAAAAGCCCCATCGCGCGGGTTTTATCGATCCCAATACTGAACAGGAACAGCAGGTTATAAGGGCCGGTTTTCTCTACCACGACACCGCGCTCATCCAGAAATTTTGCCACCAGCGCCGCGGGGATCCCCTCGTCGCTCATGACACCCTTTTCATCCATGCCCGGCGTCAGGATCGTCACTTTAACCGGATCGAGGAACATATGGTCGGCATCGGCATCACGAAAGCCGTGCCAGCTTTCACCCGGCGCGACGGGCCAACATTCCGCTTCTTCAATCTCTTCTGGCTGCCAGATGTCAAAGAACCAGCCATCCGCTTCGTCTTTCAGCCGCTGGACCTCTTTGCGAAAATGCAACGCCCGCTCAACCGAACGATTGATCAGGCGCTTGCCGGGATTGCCGCGCAGCATCGCTGCCGCCGTCTCAATAGACGCCACCAGCGGGTAGCTTGGCGACGTGGTGGTGTGCATCATAAAGGCTTCATTAAATGTCTCTTCATCATACTCACCCTTAATGTGGATCAGCGATGCCTGAGAAAATGCCGCCAGCATTTTATGCGTCGACTGCGTTTCAAAGAACACTTTGCCCGGTACGCGTTCACCGCTCATCCCGCTTTTGCCAGCGTAGATAGGGTGGAAGTTGGTGTAAGGCACCCACGCAGAATCAAAGTGGATCGACGGCACATCCAGCGTCTGCTTGATCCAGTTAGTGTTGTACAGCAGGCCATCATAGGTAGAGTTGGTGATCACCGAGTGGACAGGCCAGCTCGCGCCAGGGATCGCCGCAACCTTGCGTTCGATGGCTTCATGCGTGAACTCGCGGCGAGGGATGCCACCGAGAATACCGAGCGCGTTGCGCGTCGGCGACAACCAGAGCGGCACCACATCGCTCATCATTAACAGATGGGCCAGGGATTTATGGCAGTTCCGGTCAATCAGCAGCGTACTTCCGGCAGGCGCAGCATACATCCCCACGATTTTATTCGACGTGGAGGTGCCGTTGGTCACCATGTAGCTTTGCTCCGCACCAAAAGTTCGCGCAATGTACTCCTCTGCCTCCAGATGCGGGCCTGTGTGGTCGAGCAACGACCCTAGCTCCGTAACCGAAATCGAAACGTCAGCTTTCAGCGTATTACCGCCAAAGAAATCATAGAACAAGCATCCGACCGGGCTTTTTTGATAGGCAGTGCCCGCCATATGCCCAGGCGTACAGAAGGTGTACTTACCTTCTTTCACATACGTGAAAAGGGCACGGGTAAACGGCGGCGTGATGTTATCGAGATATTCGCCCGTGTACTGCTGAATACGGGTCGCAATATCTTCTGCAACGCCAAGAGAATATTCAAAGAACCACAGCGCCATACGCATATCGTGGGCGCTGACATCCATCGTCGAATGGGTATTGATAAACGCGTACAGCGGGAGATACTCGTTCAGCTTGTTGATCTCGCTGCACAGCTCGAGGTCGTATTCATCCCAGTCAAAAATCACGCCGCAAATTCGCGGGTTGTGCTCAATAAACTTCAGCAGATCGGCGCTGTTGTGCGGCCAGATAAGCTGGTAACCGCGGGACTGCAGGGCTTGCTCAAGCTCCTTGATGGGCTCGTCTTTATAAAAGACGCCGTGTGGCCCCATGATGGCAATGATGTTCATGGTTTACCTCCTTGAAATACATCAGCTAAGCATAGTTAAGCTATACCGCAGGTATAAAAAAAGCCGCAACAATGTGCGGCTTTTCAGATAATTGTGAGACTTACGCGTAACCGTAGGTCATCAGACGCTGGTAGCGACGGTTGAGCAGGTCTTCTTTGCTCAATACATCCAGGTCTGCAAGGTCTGCCAGCAGCTGTGCCTTCAGAGACGCGGCCATGACTTCCGGCTTACGATGTGCACCACCCAGAGGTTCCGGGATGATGGAGTCAATAAGCTTAAGCTCTTTCAGACGCGGAGCAATGATGCCCATCGCTTCTGCAGCCAGCGGCGCTTTGTCGGCACTCTTCCACAGAATGGATGCACAACCTTCCGGAGAGATGACGGAATAGGTGCTGTACTGCAGCATATTCACTTTATCACCTACGCCAATCGCCAGCGCACCACCGGAACCACCTTCACCGATAACGGTACAGATGACCGGAACGCTCAGACGAGACATCTCACGCAGGTTGCGTGCAATGGCTTCGGACTGACCGCGTTCTTCCGCGCCCACGCCTGGGTATGCACCCGGAGTGTCGATAAAGGTGATGATTGGCATATTAAAACGCTCAGCCATCTCCATCAGGCGCAGGGCTTTACGATAGCCTTCTGGGGCTGGCATACCAAAGTTACGACGGATTTTCTCTTTGGTTTCACGGCCTTTCTGGTGACCAATGATCATCACCGGACGCCCGTCCAGACGCGCGATACCGCCAACGATAGCTTTATCGTCAGCGTAAGCGCGATCGCCTGCCAGTTCGTCAAATTCATCAAACGCCAGGCGGACATAATCCAGGGTGTACGGGCGCTGTGGATGACGCGCCAGCTGGGCTACCTGCCATGCGCCGAGATCGGCAAAGATTTTGCGCGTCAGTTCTACGCTTTTTTCGCGCAGACGATGCACTTCTTCGTCGATGTTAATATCCAGTTTTTCATCCTGACGGCTAACTGCTGTCAGAGAATCGATTTTCGCTTCCAGCTCTGCAATCGGCTGTTCGAAATCAAGGAAATTCAGACTCATAGTATTCCTGTATTAGTCAAACTCCAGTTCCACCTGCTCCGAACCAATGAGGCCACGGAGATCGTTCAGTAAACGATCGCTCGGAGAGACACGCCACGTTGCACCAAAGCGCAACCGCGCACGTGCATCCGCCCTCTGATAGTAGAGATGTACTGGAATTGTCCCCGAGCGGTGGGGTTCCAGAGACTGACGGAGTCGGTTTAAAAGCTGGTCATCAATTTGCCTGTCCGTCAGCGAGATAGCAAGCCCGCGAGCATATTTTTCCCGGGCTTCGTCAATGTCCATCACTTCGCGGGCAGTCATTTTAAGCCCCCCGCTGAAGTCATCAAAGCTGACCTGTCCGCTGACGATAAGTATGCGGTCTTTTTCCAGCAATTGCTGGTATTTATCCAGCGCGTCGGTGAACAACATCACCTCCAGCCGCCCGGAACGGTCATCCAGCGTACAGATGCCAATACGATTGCCGCGCTTGGTGACCATTACCCTTGCAGCAATCACGAGCCCCGCAGCCGTGGTGATTTTACCACGATCTGTCGGATGCATGTCTTTTAGCCTGTTGCCTCCGACATAGCGCTCAATTTCTTTGATGTACTGGTTGATCGGGTGCCCCGTGAGGTACAAACCTAACGTTTCACGCTCGCCATCCAGCACCACTTGTTCAGGCCAGGGTTGGCAGTTGGAATACGACTGCTCAATCTGTTCCGGCTCTTCCGCCAGCACGCCAAACATATCAGCCTGGCCGATAGCTTCCGCTTTTGCGTGCTGATCGGCTGCTTTCAGCGCATCGCCGAGCGAGTTCATCAGCGCGGCACGGTGCGGACCCAGCCTGTCGAACGCACCGGACATGATCAGTTTTTCCAGCACGCGGCGGTTTAGTTTTTTGGTGTCGGTACGGGCGCACAGATCGAACAGCTCGCGGAAGTAACCCCCGCTGTTTCGCGCTTCGATAATCGCTTCGATCGGCCCCTCGCCCACGCCTTTAATCGCGCCGATGCCGTAAACAATTTCCCCGTGCTCATTAACGTGGAAATGGTACAGGCCCGAGTTAATGTCCGGCGGCAGGATCTTGAGTCCCATGCGCCAGCACTCATCCACCAGGCCAACGACCTTCTCGGTGTTGTCCATATCGGCAGTCATTACCGCCGCCATAAACTCGGCAGGATAGTGCGCTTTCAGCCACAGCGTCTGATAAGACACCAAAGCATAGGCGGCAGAGTGCGATTTGTTAAATCCATACCCGGCGAATTTCTCTACCAGGTCAAAGATTTTCATCGCCAGCTCGCCATCAACGCCGTTCTGTTTCGCTCCTTCTTCGAAGGTGCCGCGCTGCTTGGCCATCTCTTCCGGCTTTTTCTTACCCATCGCTCGACGCAGCATATCCGCGCCGCCAAGGGTATAGCCAGAAAGCACCTGGGCAATCTGCATAACCTGTTCCTGGTACAGGATGATGCCATAGGTTGGCTCCAGTACCGGTTTCAGGCTTTCATGCTGCCACTGAACGTCCGGGTAGGAAATCTCTTCGCGCCCGTGTTTACGATCGATAAAGTTATCTACCATCCCCGACTGCAGTGGACCAGGGCGGAACAGCGCCACCAGTGCGATCATGTCTTCGAAGCAGTCAGGCTGCAGGCGCTTAATCAGGTCTTTCATGCCGCGAGATTCAAGCTGGAAGACGGCGGTCGTCTCCGAGCGCTGCAGCATGTCGAAACTTTTTTTATCATCCAGCGGGATGGCAGCAATGTCTATTGGCTCCAGACCTTGCTTTTCCCGACGCGGATTGATCATCTTCAGCGCCCAGTCGATGATCGTCAGCGTACGCAGGCCGAGGAAGTCGAACTTCACCAGGCCGGCGTATTCCACATCGTTTTTATCAAACTGGGTAACCGGATGCTGGCCCGCTTCGTCGCAATAAAGTGGCGCGAAGTCGGTGATCTTCGTCGGGGCGATAACCACGCCCCCCGCATGCTTACCGGCGTTACGCGTGACGCCTTCCAGCTTGCGCGCCATGTCGATCAGCGCTTTGACTTCTTCGTCAGCGTCGTAGATTTCCGGCAGCTGCGGTTCAGCCTCAAAGGCTTTCGCTAGCGTCATACCCGGATCGGGCGGAACCAGCTTAGAGATACGATCGACAAAGCCGTACGGATGTCCGAGCACGCGGCCCACGTCGCGAATTACCGCTTTCGCGGCCATCGTACCGAAGGTAATAATCTGCGATACCGCATCACGACCGTACATGTCCGCTACGTGCTCGATAACCTGGTCGCGCTTTTCCATGCAGAAGTCGACGTCGAAGTCGGGCATAGAGACACGTTCCGGGTTAAGGAAGCGTTCGAAGAGTAGGTCAAATTCCAGCGGGTCGAGGTCAGTAATTTTCAGCGCGTAGGCGACCAGAGAGCCCGCACCAGAGCCGCGGCCCGGGCCTACCGGCACGCCGTTGTCCTTCGACCACTGGATAAATTCCATTACGATCAGGAAGTAGCCCGGGAACCCCATTTGGTTGATCACCTGGAGTTCAATATCCAGACGTTCATCGTACGGCGGACGCTTTTCGTTACGTTCGGCTTCATCAGGGAACAGAAATTCCAGACGCTCTTCCAGACCTTCTTTCGATTTCACGACCAGGAAATCTTCGGTGGTCATGTCGCCTGTCGGGAACTGCGGCAGGAAGTACTCACCCAGACGCACGGTAACGTTACAGCGTTTGGCAATCTCTACGCTGTTTTCCAGCGCTTCCGGGAGGTCGGAGAAAAGCTCACACATCTCCTCTTCGCTGCGCATGTATTGCTGCGAAGAGTAGTTGCGGGGACGTTTTGGATCGTCAAGGGTGAAACCGTCATGGATCGCAACGCGGATCTCATGGGCATCAAAGTCACCGGACTCCAGGAAACGCACATCGTTGGTCGCCACAACCGGCAACCCACGCTCTTCTGCCAGCGCCACCGCCGCATGCAGGTAGCTCTCTTCGTCAGCACGCCCGGTACGGATCAGCTCCAGATAAAAGCGATCCGGAAAATATTCTTCGTAGAACGACACGCACTGATCCACCAGCGCGCTGTTGCCACGCAGCAGGCTTTTGCCCACATCGCCCATGCGACCGCCGGAGACCAACAGTAAGCCTTCATTCAGCTCCGCCAGCCAGTCGCGGTCGATCCACGGCCCCAGCGCGCCATAACCACGCTGATAGGCTTTAGAGATAAGCAGAGTGAGGTTCTGATAGCCCGTGTTGTTCATTGCCAACACGGAGATCTGCGTCATTTCGTCGCCGAGCAGTTCGCTCTGCACATGAAAATCTGCGCCGACGATAGGTTTTATTCCTGCGCCATGCGCCGTTCCGTAGAACTTCACCAGGCCACACAGGTTGGTAAAATCGGTGATCGCCAGTGCAGGCATGCCAAGCGAGGCCGCCTTTTTTACCAGCGGCCCGGTCTTCGCCAGCCCATCGATCATGGAGTAGTCGCTATGCACCCGCAGGTGTACGAAACGTGGTTCAGCCATCTTCAGATTCCGCGTTACTTAATTGCTTGCGTCTTGATTCAGGACACCCGTCCCAGCGCGCGTTTCACCGGGCCAAAACTGCGCCTGTGATGCTCGGTTGCGCCATGTTCAGCCAGCTTTTCCAAATGGAAAGCCGTTGGATATCCCTTGTGCTGGGCGAAACCATACGCGGGATAAGTGAGGTCCAGTGCGGCCATTTCAGCGTCACGCGTCACTTTTGCAATGATAGACGCCGCACTGATTTCAGCGACCCGGCTATCACCTTTGACCACGGCCATTGAAGGCACGGGTAGCGCCGGACAACGATTACCGTCAATCAGAACATATTCAGGCGTAATCTTCAGACCCGCGACCGCACGCTGCATCGCCAGCATCGTGGCATGCAGAATATTCAGCTCGTCAATTTCACACGGCTCCGCGCGTCCGAGACTCCAGGCCAACGCCTTCTCTTTGATCTCATCGAACAGCGCAAGCCGGCGTTTTTCAGACAATTTTTTTGAGTCATTTAACCCAATAATGGGGCGAGCAGGATCGAGGATCACCGCAGCAGTCACTACCGCGCCAACTAACGGGCCGCGCCCCACTTCGTCCACACCCGCAACAAGGTGCGTGTGTGGATAAACAAATTCCATCATTTTGCTAACTCCAGCACCGCATCAGCCGCTTGTTCATCAGCATTACAGCGGATCTGCTGATGCAGTTCGCGAAAAGTATCATGCATCTGGTGGCTGGTCTTGCCGTCTGCAAGCAGCGGCAACAACGCTTCAGCCAGCGCTTGCGGCTGACACTCGTCCTGCAAAAGTTCTTTGACCAGTTCGCGTCCGGCCAGCAGGTTAGGCAGTGAAACATAGTCTGTTTTCACCAGGCGTTTCGCCAGCCAGAATGTGAAGGGTTTCATACGATAACCGACGACCATCGGGCATTTTGCCAGCATGCATTCCAGTGCAGCCGTACCAGAGGCCAGCAGTGCGGCATCGCTTGCCACCATCGCCTCGCGGCCCTTGCCATCCAACAGGTGAACGTGGAGGTCCGGCGCAACGTCTGCTTTGATGCGCTCAAACTGCTCGCGGCGTTTGGCATTCACCAACGGCACAACCACTTCGAGGTCGGGATACGTCTGGCGAAGAATTTGCGCCGTTTTCAGGAAATCAGCACCCAGCATCTCAACTTCAGCACCGCGGCTGCCGGGCAGCAATGCCAGACAATGTGCATCGTGAGGGATACCCAGCACATCACGCGCCGCGTTTTTATCGGGATCCAGCGGCATTGCATCCGCCATGGTATGCCCAATAAAACGGCATGGAACATTAAATCTGTCGTAAAACGCTTTTTCGAAAGGCAGGAAAGCCAGCACCATGTTGGTAGACCGTCCGATTTTGAAAACGCGTTTCTGCCGCCACGCCCAAACGGACGGGCTGACGTAATGAATGGTTTTGATACCCTGCTTTTTCAAATTCCCTTCAAGGGTAATATTGAAATCAGGCGCATCGATACCGACAAACACATCAGGTTTGAGATCGGTAAAACGACGGGTGAGATCGGCTCGAATATGCAGCAAGCGGCGCAGGCGACCCAGCACCTCGACGATGCCCATCACGGCCAGCTCTTCCATCTCATACCAGGCTTCACAGCCTTCAGCCTGCATTAGCGGGCCCGCAACGCCGACAAAACGGGCATTGGGCACACGAGCCTTGAGCGCGCGGATGAGACCTGCACCAAGAATATCGCCGGAGGTTTCTCCGGCGACCAGGGCAATCGTAAGTGGACGACTGTCGACCATTAACGAATCAGACCACGCGTGGAACGTTCAAAGAATTCAATGAACGCATCCACTTCCGGGTGCTTATTCGCCAGCTCGGCAATTTCCGGCTTAGCCTCTTCCAGCGTTTTACCGCTACGGTACAACAGCTTGTACGCGTTGCGGATGGCTGTAATCGCTTCGCGGCTAAAGCCACGACGCTTGAGGCCTTCGATGTTCACGCCAAACGGCGTGGCATGGTTACCCTGCGCAATGACGTACGGTGGGACATCTTGCGCCACACCGGAGCATCCGCCGACCATCACATGTGCACCAATGATGCAGAACTGATGGACTGCGGTCATGCCGCCAATAATTGCGAAATCATCTACCGATACGTGTCCTGCCAGCGTTGCGTTGTTGGCAAGAATACAGCGGCTACCGACGGTACAGTCATGCGCGATGTGCGCATTAACCATAAACAGGTTGTCACTGCCCACCTTCGTCAATCCACCACCCTGTACTGTTCCACGATGAATAGTGACGCTTTCGCGAATACGGTTACGATCGCCGATTTCCAAACGGGTCGACTCACCAGCATATTTCAGATCCTGGTTAACTTCGCCAATGGACGCGAACTGATAGATCTCGTTATTACAGCCAATGGTCGTATGACCATTCACCACAACGTGAGATTTCAGTACTGTACCCTCACCAATTTCGACATGGGGTCCAACAATACAGAACGGACCAATGTGAACATTAGCACCAATGATGGCACCGACTTCCACAATGGCAGTAGGATGAATAAAGGCAGATTTATCAATCACGTATCAGGCCTCCCGGCTACGCGCGCACATCATTGTCGCTTCGCAAACAACTTTGCCATCAACCAGAGCTACGCCTTTGAAGCGAGTCAGGCCACGACGCGTTTTTTCAAAAGTGACTTCCATGATCATCTGATCACCAGGTACGACGGGACGCTTAAAGCGTGCTTCATCAATACCCGCGAAGTAATAGAGTTCGCCTGGTTCCAGCTTTCCTACGCTTTTAAACGCAAGAATACCGGTAGCCTGAGCCATCGCTTCCAGGATCAACACACCCGGGAAGATAGGTTTACCAGGGAAGTGTCCCTGGAAGAATGGCTCGTTAACCGAGACATTTTTCACTGCGCGCAGAAAACGACCTTCTTCAAAATCCAGCACACGGTCTACCAGCAAAAACGGGTAGCGGTGCGGCAGAAGTTCTAAAATCTCTTCAATATGCAGAGTATGAGTGTCAGTAGTCAAAATACTCTTCCTGTCAAATGTACTAAGTAGCAATAATAACACGGCCTGCCGGTTTATAAAAAAAACCGACAGGCCGAGAAAGTTAGCGTTAAACGGATGAACGCTTAGTCTTGTTGATCGATCTTGCGCTCAAGTGACTTGAGTCGCTTGCTCATATCATCAATATTCATCACCAAAGCAGCTGTTTTACGCCATACCTTGTTTGGTTGCAGCGGGATACCAGAGGAATAGACGCCAGGTTCTGTGATAGGACGCATGACCATGCCCATTCCTGTCACCGTCACCTTGTCGCATATTTCCATATGGCCATTGATCACGCTGGCGCCGCCAATCATGCAGTAACGGCCAATTTTCAGGCTACCTGCCATGATGACACCACCTGCAACTGCGGTATTGTCGCCAATCACGACGTTATGTGCAATCTGGCACTGATTATCGATGATAACGCCGTTGCCGATAATGGTGTCGTCGAGCGCACCGCGGTCAATAGTGGTACATGCACCGATCTCAACGCGATCGCCAATGATAACGCGACCAAGCTGTGGGATCTTAACCCAATTACCACGATCGTTAGCGTAGCCAAAACCGTCAGAACCAATCACAGTGCTGGACTGAACGAGGCAATTTTCGCCAATCTCGATGTCATGGTAAACAGACACATTGGCCCATAAACGGGTCCCTGCACCGATTTTTGTATTTTTCCCAACGAAGCAGCCGGGACCAATGACAACGTTATCGCCCAGCACAACGCCAGATTCGATAACGGCATTCGCGCCAATTGCCACGTTGTTACCCAGCTCGGCCGCAGGATCGATTGCTGCACTCGCAGCAATGTTCTGTGCAGGCTGTGGCGTGGTATCAAGAATTTGGGCCATGCGCGCATAGGTCAGGTAGGGATTTTTCACTACCAGCGCAGCGCTTGCGGCAAACGGAAGATCGTCCTGCGTCAGAACAACAGCCGACGCCTGGCACTGGGCCAGTTGTTCACGGTACTTAGGGCTTACCATGAAGGTAATATTGCCAGCTTTAGCAGATTGCATGGACGCAACAGCGGTGATGACGATATCGCCATCACCGTGTAATTCTGCATCCAACTGCTGAGCTAAATCAGCCAGTCGAATTGAAGGCATTACTTATTTAACCTGTTTCAGTACATCAGCGGTGATGTCTTTAACATCGCTGCTGTTGTAAGCAACGGCATTCGCATCTACAACCAGATCGATACCCTGATCGGCAGCAACAGATTTAACTGCTGATTGAATACGAGTAACCAGCTTGCCACGCTCTTCGTTAGAACGACGCTGACGATCCTGTTCGAATGCCTGCGCTTTCTGGGAAAACGTCTGGCGCTGAGCCATTACGTCTTTTTCCAGTTTGCTGCGGTCGCTCGCTTTCATGGTAGAACCATCACGCTGCAGACGCTGCATCTTGGACTGAAGATCGTTTTCCATACCTTGCAGTTCGCTTGCACGGCCTTTGAACTCGTTTTCCAGCGTTGCGGAAACACCTGTTTTCTGCGCAACCTGCTGGAACAAGTTACCCATATTGACGATTGCTACTTTGTCTGCTGCCTGAGCAGAAGTCACCATCGCTAAACCGAGACCTGCAGCTAATAACCACTTTTTCACAATAAACTCCTTACCATCCCATTGGCACCAAAAAGGTACCGTTCTTTGCGTGGCAAGGCGATCGTCTTACCGATCGCCGGTTGTCAGCGCTACACTGCCAACGCATTCCATTGCAACGGATTATTACCAGGTTTTACCAATGTTAAACTGGAATTGCTCCGCTTTGTCTCCATCGTATTTCTTAAACGGCTGGGCGTAAGAGAAGACCAACGGCCCCAGCGGTGACATCCATTGTAATGCGATACCTGCAGACATGCGAATATTGCTCGGATCGCTGTAGTCAGGAACGCCTGCCGCACGCATCTGAGCAGTATTCTGCCAGTTGGTATCCCACACAGTACCCGCATCCCAGAAGACGGAGGTACGGACTGAGTTCGCGTACTTATCACTGATAAACGGCGTTGGCGTAATGAACTCCAGGCTGGCTACAGCCATGGCGTTACCGCCCACCGCATCATCAGAACTACAGACTTCGGAAGACGAGGACTTGTAGCAGTTATCCTTGTCGTTCCCGCCGTAGTAGACCGCTTTCGGACCAATGTTATTGGACTGGAAGCCACGAACGGTACTGGAACCACCCGCATAGAAGTTCTCATAGAACGGCAGTTCTTTACTGCCAATCCCATCACCGTAGCCCCAACGGGTACGGCCCAGAACAACCCATTTATGGTCATCATCAATTGGGAAGTAGGATGCTGTATCCAACGTCACCTTATAGAACTCGTTATCAGAACCTGGAACGGTCACTTTACCGTTCAGGTTGACGCGAGAACCTTCCGTTGGGAAGTAGCCACGGTCAAGGCGGTTATACGTCCAACCGTAGTTGAAGGTGAAGTCATCCGCAGCAAAACCGTTGTTGTCGCTGTTTTTGCTGGCAGACTGGCCGATAGAGTCCAGATAACGCCACATCGCCACCTGTGGTTGCATGTTGGACAGGTCGTTATGCACATAACCTAAGCCCGCACGCAGGGTGTTGTATTCGTTAACAGGGAAACCAAGCGTACCGTCTACACCATAGCTCTTGTTGGTGTAGGAGGACAGATCCGCGTCATCTGCTTTAAAGTCGTTATAGAAAATACGACCGCCCAGGCTCACACCGTCAACGGTGAAGTATGGGTTAGTAACAGAGAACTCAGAGTAGGTCTGGTAGTCGTTTTTGGTGCCGTTAATGCCTACAGAGTAGCCCGTACCCAGCCAGTTATCCTGCTGAACACCGACCTGGAAGCTCACGCCACTTTCAGTGCCGTAGCCCACACCGAAGTTGAAACTCCCGGTGTTGCGCTCTTTCACTTTATAAACAACATCAACCTGATCCGGGCTGCCCGGTACACGCTGTGTATCGGTATCAACCGTTTCAAAGTAGCCCAAGCGGTTCAGACGCTCTTTACCCTGGTCCACGAGGTCGCTACCCAACCATGCGCCTTCCATCTGGCGCATTTCACGGCGCAGGACAGAATCTTTAGAAGTGTCGTTACCTTCGAAGCGGATTTTACGCACATAGAAACGGTTGCCCGCATCAACGTTAACGTGAAGCTTAACGGTTTTATCTGCGTCGTTAATTTCTGGCTGCGTTTGTACGCGCGGGTAGGCATAACCATAACGGCCGAGCAGCTTCTTAATGCTGTCTTCCATCTTGGTCACTTTAGAGCCGCTGTACAGATCGCCCGGCTGAATTTTGGTCAGCGATTCGATCTCTGCAGAATGCCCCGCCAGGTTTCCACTGACTTCAACACCGGAAAGCTTGTACTGATCGCCTTCAGTGATGTTAATCGTAATGTAGATCCCTTTCTTGTCCGGAGTCAGACTAACCTGGGTCGAGTCGATGTTAAACCGAGCATAACCGCGGTCCAGATAGTAACTACGCAGGGTTTCAAGATCGCCCGCCAGTTTCTGTTTCTGGTATTTGCGATCGCCGACGACGTTCCACCACGGCACTTCGTCACGAAGCTGGAACGTGGAGATCAGTTCGTCGGTGCTGAACGCGTGGTTCCCTACGATGTTGATCTGTTGGATCTTCGCAGAGACGCCTTCCTGGAAGACCAACTTCAGGTCTACACGGTTACGCGGCAGCGGTGTGACAACCGCTTTCACGCTGGCGCTGTACTTACCGACGCTGTAATAGAAATCTTCCAGACCTTTTTCAATGTCTGAAAGGGTTGTGCGGTCCAGAGATTCCCCCACACGAACACCCGATGCTTCAAGGTTTTGCTTGAGCATGTCATCTTTCACCGACTTGTTACCGGAGAAAGTGATACTGGCAATCGTTGGACGTTCTTTTACCTGAACCAGCAGCGTATCACCATCGCGCAGAACGCGAACGTCCTCAAAGTTGCCAGTGGCAAACAGAGCACGGATGGTGTTACTGATGTCATCATCATTAACCGTATCGCCTGGGCGAACTGGCATACTGAGGAGGGCCGCACCAACGGCGACACGCTGAAGGCCTTCGAAATGAATATCTTTCACTACGAACCCGTCAGCACCGTATACGGTGGCGCTGCTAAACAGCAGCGACGCTATGAGCAACTTTTTCATCGCCATCGTTATTATGCGTTCTTCCTAACTAACTCTCTTACAACCGAGAGAAATCATTGAAAAGTGCAAGCCCCATTAACAGCACCAGCAAAATCGAGCCAATGCGATAACTAAAGTCTTGAACTCGCTCGGATACCGGTCCGCCTTTTAGCTTTTCAATCGCTAAAAACAGCAGATGACCCCCGTCTAACACGGGAAGCGGGAACAGGTTGATTATCCCAAGGTTCACGCTAATGAGCGCGAGAAACATAAGATAGTAAATCACCCCGAATTCCGCTGACATCCCAGCCCCCTGAGCAATCGAGATTGGCCCACTGAGGTTGTTCAGTTTCACATCACCGGTTATCAATTTCCCCAACATGTTGACCGTCAGTTTCATCAGTTGCCATGTTTTATCCGTGGCTTCAAGGATGGCGCTAAACGGTCCATACTGGCGTATTGTCTTATACTCATCTGGCAGTGGGATCACTTTCGGCACTACGCCTGCAAACCCTTCTGCCTTTTTGCCGCCCGATTTGGTATCCGGAATCAGCGTTAGCGAAAGTGGATTCCCATGTCTTTCCACTTCCAGCGCGAGCGAAGTACCCGGATTATCGCGCACCAGAGTAACAAAGGTCATCCATTGTGTTAATGGCTGACCATCGACTTTAACGATCCTGTCCCCTGCTTGCAAACCCGCTTTGCTCGCCGCCGAATTTGCTTGTACTTCGGCTAATACCGGCTCGATCTGCGCGCCGCGTGGTCGAATACCCAGCGCAGATACAGGATCTTCTTTGTCAGGCTCGAAACTCCAGTGGCGTAAATCCAGCACTTTTTGCTGTCGCTGGTTAGCCCCAAACGGCGACACGCTGACCGTGGTCTGCTCGTCACCGATTTTGGCTACCAGCTGCAGCCGCACGGCATCCCAATCAGGGGTTTCGATGCCATCAATCGCTTTAAGTTCCATCCCCGGCGTAATTTGCGCACCCGCCGCGATGGAGTTGGGTGCCACTTCACCCACAACCGGACGCACACCAGGCACGCCGATGATAAACACCAGCCAGTAAGCGAAGATAGCAAAGATGAAATTGGCTACCGGTCCGGCAGCAATGATGGCGGCGCGTTGTCCAACGGTTTTGTTGTTAAACGCACTGTGTCGAAGTTCAGGAGAAACAGCCTCGACGCGTTCGTCGAGCATTTTGACATATCCGCCCAGTGGAATCAGGGCGATAACAAACTCGGTGCCACGCTTGTCGGTGCGCTTCCAGAGCGATTTACCAAATCCAATGGAAAATCGCTCTACCCGCACACCACAGCGGCGAGCAACCCAGAAATGGCCAAATTCATGCACGGTAATCAGTACACCCAGTGCAACAATGAACGCCGCCAGATTCCAGAGAATGCTCAGCATAAAACCTTCCGTTAAATCGTCCCGAATACCAGTAAAAGCAGACAAGCAAACACGGGTACTGCCGCTGTCAGGCTGTCAATGCGATCCAGTATTCCACCATGACCTGGAATCAAATGACCACTGTCCTTAATCCCTGCTTCACGCTTAAACATACTTTCGGTTAAATCACCCAGTACCGAGGCCAGCGCAGCGAAGATAGAGCACACCAACAGCGTTGAAGGTGCAACGTCAAGATTCGCCCAGACACCATAGCCCCAGGAGATGATCGCTGCGGTAAACAGGCCGCCAATGAAGCCTTGCCACGTTTTCCCCGGAGAAACCTTCGGCGCCAGTTTATGTTTGCCAAACAGTTTACCAAACATATAGGCCCCAGAGTCAGCCCCCCAGACAAGAATCATCACATAAAGCAGCCAGAGGGCACCGCTATAGTGGTTTTCGTCATAGTGCCAGGCGCGCAGCGCGAGCATACCCCAGAAAAAAGGAACAATTGTGAGCAGACCAAAAATAAGGCGCAACGCTTTAGAATTGCGCCATATTGCCGCTGAACCAGGATAGAAGAGCACCAGTACAAGCGCGGCAACCCACCAGACCAGCGATACCCAAAGGGATCCGGCAACCAGCGGTTGATGAATATCATGGTGATATTCCGGTAAAGTAAAGAGCATCAGGGCCAGTAACAAGCCACAGAGCACCGCCAGCCATACCCGCTGAGTGCGCGAGGTAAAGCCGCTAAACTGTCCCCATTCCCACGCGGCGAGCATGCACACCACCAGCGTAAGAATAGCGAATCCCACTGGGGGCAACAAAAACAGCGCCGCAATGACAATGGGTATTAATACAAAAGCGGAAATCAGGCGATACTTCAGCAAAAGCTACCCCCATCAGGCTTTGTCGCCACCAGGCTCGGTGCCGCCGAAACGACGCTCTCGATTGGCAAAGGCATGCAGCGCACCTTCAAAGTCTTGTTCATCAAAATCGGGCCAAAGAACATCAGTAAAGTAAAGTTCGGCATAGGCAATTTGCCACAGCAAAAAGTTACTTATGCGATGTTCTCCCCCTGTCCTAATTACCAAATCCACGGGTGCCAGTTCATTCATGCAGATTTGCTGACCCAGCGCTTCTTCATCAATTTGGTCGGGTCTCAACAGCCCTTCCTGAACCTGCTCGGCCAAATGCCGAACACCCTGGATAATATCCCAGCGTCCGCCGTAATTCGCCGCGATATTGAGCGTCAGACCGGTATTATTTTCAGTCAGCGCTTCTGCTTTGCGAATCCGTTCTTGCAAACGTGAGTTAAAACGACCGGTTTCGCCGATAATACGCAAGCGGACGTTGTGGCGGTGCAGGCTTTTTACTTCGCTGTCGAGCGCCCACACAAACAGCTCCATCAACGCAGTGACTTCCTGCGCAGGTCGATTCCAGTTTTCACTGCTAAAAGCATAGAGCGTTAACGCATCAATGCCGTTGTTGGCGGCAAAAGAAACGGCGCGGCGAACTGATTTCGCCCCGGCTTTATGCCCAAAGGCTCGTATCTTCCCTTGTCTTTTCGCCCAGCGGCCGTTGCCATCCATGATGATTGCTACATGACGACAGCCATGCGCTGGCAAGTTTTCGCTCATTGGTTGATTCGCAGACAACATAACGCGTTTTTGGTCCCTGAAAAGGATTTAACGGTACTCAGGAATACTGAAGCCTAAACATAAAAAAGCCGTGTCAAACCACGGCTTACCTGACCACATAAAGCCAAATACCTGCGATCAGGTGGCGCAGACTATATCACTGAAGCCCTACGCTAACAAATAGCACGACCACTAGTGCTTGCTTTATCACCAGCTTGCGAGACGTGTCACCTGTTTGCGCGCAACAATACGAGCCTGTGCATCCACCGCCAGCACTTCTTCCACGCTTTGTGGTTCACGCAAATCCATCATCTCCAGCACCGACAAATTCAGCGCGGCGATATCCGTAAAGCGAATTTGCTGATTCAGAAAAGCCTCAACGGTAATTTCATTGGCTGCGTTAAGTGCTGTCGTCGCCGCCTGCCCTTGATCGAAAGCATTCATCGCAAGCTTCAGACAGGGGTAGCGGTCATAGTCAGGCTCGCAGAAGGTCAGTGAACTCAGCTTGCAAAAATCGAGCGGTTTCGCCCCGGATTTCACGCGGTGTGGCCACGCCATTGAGTGTGCAATTGGCGTGCGCATATCCGGTTCGCCCAACTGTGCCAGCACGCTGCCGTCCTGATAGCGTACCATCGAGTGAATCACTGACTGCGGGTGGATCAGCACTTCCATCTGTTTCGCTGACGCATTAAAGAGCCAGCGCGCTTCAATGTATTCCAGACCTTTGTTCATCATGGTGGCAGAATCGACGGAGATCTTACGTCCCATCGACCAGTTCGGATGACGGCACGCCTGATCTGGCGTCATTGCGCTCAGTTCAGACAGTGGCGTTTCCCTGAACGGGCCACCAGACCCGGTAAGCAGAATTGACACAACGCCATTCTGCTCCAGGTCAGCGTACCCCAGGTTCTGTTGAAAAGGTTGCGGTAAACTCTGAAAAATCGCGTTATGTTCGCTGTCGACCGGTAAAAGGCGTGCCCCACGCTGCTTAACGGCATCCATAAACAAACGCCCGCAGGTCACCAGCGACTCTTTGTTCGCCAGCAGAACATCTTTACCGGCATCAATAGCGGCAAGCGTCGGCAGAAGACCTGCCGCACCGACAATGGCCGCCATCACCTGATTCACCTCATCCAGTGCGGCCATCTCACAGGCCGCCTGTTGCCCACTGAGCACCTCGGTGCGACTGCCCTTTTCCTGCAGCAGTGCTTTCACCAGGCGGGCACTCTCTTCGTCATCCATCACCGCGTAGCGGGGCGAGAACTCCAGACACTGTTCAACCATTCGCTGCACGTTCTTTCCGGCCACCAGCGCCGTCACGGTGTAGTGTTCAGGATTATGGCGAACGACGTCGAGAGTACTGCAACCAATAGAGCCGGTTGAGCCAAGGAGAGTTAAATGCTTCATGAGATGCCCGAAAAAAGTTAGACCAGATAAAAGCAAAACGCCGCCAGCGAGACACTCAGTCTCTCTGAACGGCGTTTCTCAGTGTACGACAGAAATCAGAACTGCATCAGTTCCGCTTCTTTATCTGCCAGCGCCGCATCAATTTTCTTGATGGCTGCGTCAGTCATTTTCTGCACGTCGTCCTGGGAGCGACGATCGTCATCTTCACTGATCTCTTTTTCTTTCAGCAGCGCTTTCACTTTATCGTTCGCATCGCGGCGTACGTTACGCACGGAAACGCGACCTTGCTCCGCTTCACCACGGACCACTTTGATCAGGTCTTTACGACGCTCTTCAGTCAGAGCAGGCAGTGGAACACGGATGTCTGCGCCTGCTGAGCTTGGGTTCAGACCCAGGTCAGATGCCATGATCGCTTTTTCAATCGCTGGGCTCATAGAACGATCGAATACGTTGATTTTCAGCGTACGAGTATCTTCTACGGTAACGCTCGCCAGCTGGCGCAGTGGAGTTGGCGTGCCGTAGTATTCTACGATGATGCCATCCAGCAGGCTTGGGGAAGCACGGCCGGTACGAATTTTGCTGATTTGGGTTTTGAACGCTTCTACGCATTTGTCCATGCGTACTTCAGCATCTTTTCTGATGTCGTTAATCACGTTACGAATCCTTGAAAACTTGTCTCAGGCAGACTATCCGCCAGCACAGCGCTACAGGTGTGCTAAGTATAGTCGCGTTTAATTCATGACAACGCCAAAGGCGTGCCCGGGTAAGATACCACTACAAAGTAAAGCGGAATCTTACCTGTATTTGTCGCCGACGGAAATTATTCCGTGATCAAAGTGCCTTCTTTTTCACCCATGACCACGCGACGCAGTGCGCCAGGCTTGTTCATGTTGAAGACACGGATCGGCAGTTTGTGGTCACGAGCCAGCGTGAACGCGGCAAGATCCATCACTTTCAGCTCTTTATCCAGCACTTCGCCGTAAGTCAGCTGATCGTACATGGTGGCAGAAGGATCTTTTGCCGGATCGGCAGTAAACACGCCATCCACTTTGGTCGCTTTCAGCACCACATCGGCTTCGATTTCGATACCGCGCAGGCAGGCAGCGGAATCGGTTGTAAAGAACGGGTTACCCGTACCGGCGGAGAGGATCACCACGCGGTTGTTGCGCAGCAGGCTGATCGCTTCAGCCCAGCTATAGTTGTCGCACACGCCATTCAGTGGAATCGCGGACATCAGGCGGGCGTTCACATAGGCGCGATGCAGCGCATCACGCATTGCCAGGCCATTCATCACGGTTGCCAGCATGCCCATGTGGTCGCCCACAACGCGGTTCATCCCCGCTTTCGCCAGACCAGCACCACGGAAAAGGTTGCCACCGCCAATGACCACGCCAACCTGAATACCCAGTTCGACCAGTTCTTTGATTTCCTGTGCCATGCGGTCAAGGATGCTTGCGTCAATACCGAAGCCTTCCGATCCCTGCAGCGCTTCGCCACTCAGCTTAAGCAGAATGCGTTTGTACACGGGTTTTGCATTGGTAGCCATGTTTCTTTCCTGAGACTGTCAACGATTAAGATGGGGGTTAATTCTGGCGACATGATATGCCGCAAATCAGCACAGCGATACTGGAGCCTGTCTGATTTCCTGTGACGGGTGACAAAAAGAAGCCGCCCTCAGGCGGCTCCTTTTCAATCATTAAGACTGCTTGGACATTGCAGCAACTTCTGCTGCGAAGTCAGTCTCAACTTTCTCGATGCCTTCGCCCACTTCGAAGCGGATGAAGCCAGTTACGTCAGCGTTGTGCTCTTTCAGCAGCTGAGCAACAGACTTGCTTGGGTCCATTACGAATGGCTGGCCAGTCAGAGAAACTTCGCCGGTGAATTTCTTCATGCGGCCTTCAACCATTTTCTCTGCGATTTCTTTTGGCTTACCAGACTGCATCGCGATGTCCAGCTGAACCTGGTACTCTTTCTCTACCACTTCAGCAGACACGTCTTCTGGCTTAACGAATTCTGGTTTGCTTGCAGCGATGTGCATAGCCAGCTGTTTAACCAGCTCTTCGTCAGCGCCTTTAGCCGCAACCAGAACACCGATACGTGCACCGTGCTGGTAAGAGCCCAGAACGTCGCCTTCCAGAGAAGATACGCGACGGATGTTGATGTTCTCACCGATTTTAGCAACCAGCGCAACACGTTCTTCTTCGAACTGTGCTTTCAGAACTTCAACGTCAGTGATTTTACCAGCAACAGCTGCGTCCAGAACTTTGTTAGCAAATGCCTGGAAACCGCCATCTTTAGCAACGAAGTCAGTCTGGCAGTTAACTTCCAGAATGATGCCGTAGTTGCCGTCGATCTTAGTGATGATCACGCCGTCAGCAGCAACGTTGCCTGCTTTTTTAGCTGCTTTGATCGCACCGGATTTACGCATGTTTTCGATTGCCAGCTCGATGTCGCCGTTCGCTTCAGTCAGCGCTTTTTTGCAATCCATCATGCCTGCGCCAGTACGCTCGCGCAGCTCTTTTACCAGGGATGCGGTAATTTCAGCCATTCTTAAATCCTCGGGAGATGTGAACTGCCCGGCCGGGGGCCAAACAGTGTAAATTGAAAAAAGGGGCCGGTAATGGGCCCCTATTCATACACGGTACTAATAAGGGGTAAAACCTTATTATTCAGCTTCTACGAAGCTTTCTTCCGCCTGAGAAGCCAGATCCTGGGAACGGCCTTCACGAACGGTAGCAGCTACAGCGCTCAGGTACAGGCTAACAGCACGGATTGCGTCGTCGTTACCCGGGATAACGAAGTCAACACCGTCCGGATCGGAGTTGGTATCAACGATAGCGAATACCGGGATACCCAGGTTGTTAGCTTCTTTGATTGCGATGTGCTCGTGGTCTGCATCGATTACGAACAGCGCGTCTGGCAGGCCGCCCATATCTTTGATACCGCCCAGGCTGTTTTCCAGCTTGTCCAGTTCACGAGTGCGCATCAGCGCTTCTTTCTTAGTCAGCTTGTCGAAAGTACCGTCCTGAGACTGGGTTTCCAGATCTTTCAGGCGTTTGATGGACTGACGAACAGTTTTCCAGTTGGTCAGCATGCCGCCCAACCAGCGATGGTTCACGAAGAACTGGTCGCAGCTGTTAGCAGCATCTTTCACAGCTTCGCTTGCAGCGCGCTTAGTACCAACGAACAGAATCTTACCTTTACGGGAAGAGATCTTGTTCAGCTCAGCCAGGGCTTCGTTGAACATTGGTACAGTTTTCTCAAGGTTGATGATGTGAACTTTGTTACGTGCGCCGAAGATGAAAGGCTTCATTTTCGGGTTCCAGTAACGGGTCTGGTGACCAAAGTGAACACCAGCCTTGAGCATGTCGCGCATGGAAACAGTTGCCATGTTTAAAACCTCTATATTGAAAGTTGGGGTTATGCCTCCACGTATCCCATATTACCGACCCCGAAGGGCACCCCGGAATATGTGCCGATACGTGTGTGTTGTTACACAAAGTGAGATTTGTCGCTTCCGTCCAGCCTGTGTATCTGAGATGGATCGGAAGTCCGGCGCGCTTTATACCACAAAACACGACCAGAAACCAACAGTTGTTGGCGGAGTGTGCTGTTAATGATTCTCAATTTGGCACGGAGCGTGCCTGACTGATACCATTGACGACACTTAGACTAGTATTGTCGAAAAAATCGACACCGATGGACAGATTACATGGCTATCTCTATTAAGACACCTGAAGAAATTGAAAAGATGCGCGTCGCCGGTCGTCTGGCCGCGGAAGTGCTGGAAATGATCGAGCCGTTCGTTAAACCGGGCGTTAGCACCGGCGAGCTGGATCGCATCTGTAATGACTATATCGTTAACGAGCAGCGGGCTGTTTCCGCCTGCCTCGGCTACCACGGCTTCCCGAAATCCGTCTGCATCTCTATTAATGAAGTGGTTTGCCACGGTATTCCGGATGACGCGAAACTGCTGAAAGATGGCGACATCGTGAATATCGACGTCACCGTCATCAAAGATGAATACCACGGTGACACCTCTAAGATGTTCATCGTTGGCAAGCCAACTATCCTGGGCGAGCGCCTTTGCAAAGTCACGCAAGAGAGCCTCTACCTGGCGCTGAAGATGGTTAAACCCGGCATTCGTCTGCGTACCCTCGGTGCGGCCATCCAGAAGTTTGTGGAAGCGGAAGGTTTCTCCGTTGTACGTGAATACTGCGGTCACGGCATTGGCCGTGTATTCCACGAAGAGCCGCAGGTTCTGCACTATGATGCGGACGACGGTGGTGTGGTGCTGCAAAAAGGCATGACCTTCACCATCGAACCGATGGTCAACTCCGGCGATTACCGTATCCGTACCATGAAAGATGGCTGGACGGTGAAAACCAAAGACAGAAGCTTGTCTGCACAGTACGAGCATACTATTGTGGTAACAGACAACGGCTGCGAAATTATGACGTTGCGCAAGGATGACACCATCCCGGCGATACTGACGAACATTGAGTGATAAGAAGCCGGCAAATGCCGGCTTTTTTAATGGCGATAGCTTTTTCTTATGGGTGGCGCGCGATGAGTAATCTTTTACCCGAACAGTATGCTAACACAGCACTTCCCACCCTCCCCGACCAGCCCGATAACCCTGGCGTCTGGCCACCGCATGAGCTGAAGTGTGCCGATATCAAAGCCCATATGGACGTCTTCCAGCGCTGGCTCGGAAGCGCATTCGACGCGGGTATTTCTGCTGAACAGCTCATTGAAGCGCGCACCGAATTTATCGACCAGCTGTTACAGCGCCTGTGGATCGACTACGGCTTTGGACAGATTAGCGACGTCGCGCTGGTCGCCGTCGGGGGCTATGGCCGGGGCGAACTTCACCCGCTTTCCGATATCGACCTGCTGATATTAAGCCGCAAAAGGCTGCCGGATGAGCAGGCGCAAAAAGTTGGTGAACTGCTGACGCTGCTCTGGGACGTGAAGCTGGAAGTCGGCCACAGCGTGCGCACGCTGGAAGAGTGTCTGCTGGAAGGGTTATCGGATCTAACCGTCGCCACTAACCTGATTGAAACTCGCCTGCTGATTGGCGACGTCGCGCTGTTCCTGGAGCTACAAAAGCATATTTTCAGCGACGGCTTCTGGCCATCAGAAAAATTCTTTGCCGCGAAGGTTGAAGAGCAAAACCAGCGCCATCAGCGCTACCACGGTACCAGCTACAACCTTGAGCCCGACATCAAAAGCAGCCCAGGCGGCCTACGCGACATCCATACCTTACAGTGGGTTGCCCGCCGCCACTTTGGCGCGACATCACTGGATGAAATGGTCGGCTTTGGTTTTTTAACGGAAGCCGAACGTAACGAACTCAACGAGTGTCTGCACCTGCTATGGCGGATCCGTTTTGCACTGCATCTGGAAGTCACCCGCTACGATAACCGCCTGCTGTTTGACCGCCAGCTCAGCGTTGCCCAACGCCTCAACTACAGCGGTGAAGGCAACGAGCCGGTCGAGCACATGATGAAGGATTTCTTCCGCGTCACCCGCCGCGTCACGGAGCTGAACCAGATGCTGTTGCAGCTGTTCGACGAAGCGATCCTGGCGCTGACCGCTGACGAAAAGCCTCGTCCCATTGATGACGAATTTCAGCTGCGCGGCACGCTCATCGATCTGCGCGACGAAACGCTGTTCATCCGCGAGCCAGAAGCGATCCTGCGGATGTTTTACACCATGGTGCGTAACAGCGCGATCACCGGGATCTACTCCACCACTTTGCGCCATCTGCGCCATGCGCGTCGCCATCTGCGGCAACCGCTGTGTTATATCCCGGAAGCGCGCTCGCTGTTCCTGAGCATGCTCCGTCACCCAGGAGCCGTGAGTCGCGGGCTGCTGCCCATGCACCGCCACAGCGTGCTGTGGGCCTATATGCCGCAGTGGTCGCATATCGTCGGGCAGATGCAGTTCGATTTATTCCACGCCTACACCGTGGATGAACACACAATTCGCGTCATGCTCAAGCTGGAGAGTTTTGCGAAAGAAGAGACGCGCCCCCGCCATCCTCTGTGCGTTGAACTGTGGCCGCGTCTTGTTCATCCCGAGCTGATCCTGATCGCCGCGCTGTTCCACGACATTGCCAAAGGCCGCGGCGGTGACCACTCCATTCTGGGAGCGGAGGACGTGCTGAAATTTGCCGAGCTGCACGGTCTTAACTCTCGCGAAACGCAGCTTGTGGCATGGCTGGTACGCCATCACCTGCTGATGTCGGTCACGGCCCAGCGTCGTGATATTCAGGATCCTGAAGTCATCAAGCAGTTTGCCGAAGTGGTTCAGACTGAGAACCGACTGCGCTACCTGGTCTGCCTGACGGTGGCCGATATTTGTGCCACCAACGAAACGCTGTGGAACAGCTGGAAGCAAAGCCTGCTGCGTGAGCTCTACTTCGCAACGGAAAAACAGCTGCGTCGCGGAATGCAAAACACGCCGGATATGCGCGAGCGCGTGCGTCATCACCAGCTTCAGGCGCTGGCGCTGCTGCGGATGGACAATATCAATGAAGAAGCGTTACACCAGATTTGGGCGCGCTGTCGCGCGAACTACTTTGTCCGCCATAGCCCAAACCAGCTTGCCTGGCATGCGCGGCATTTACTGAAACACGATCTGTCCAGGCCGCTGATTCTACTCAGCCCGCAGGCCACGCGTGGCGGAACGGAAATCTTTATCTGGAGCCCGGACCGAGCCTATCTGTTTGCCGCCGTCTGCGCCGAGCTGGACCGGCGAAACCTGAGCGTCCACGACGCGCAAATTTTTACCACTCGGGATGGTATGGCAATGGACACCTTTATTGTGCTCGAGCCGGACGGCAGTCCGCTGTCGTCAGACAGGCATGAAGGGATACGCTTTGGACTGGAGCAGGCGATTACCCAGCACAGCTGGCAGCCGCCGCAGCCACGTCGTCAGCCTGCAAAACTGCGTCATTTTACCGTCGATACCGAGGTCAATTTCCTGCCGACCCATACCGATCGTAAATCGTTCCTGGAGCTGATCGCCCTCGACCAGCCAGGGTTGCTCGCACGCGTCGGCCAGGTTTTTGCCGATCTGGGAATTTCGCTTCATGGAGCCAGAATTACAACCATTGGCGAGCGAGTAGAAGATTTATTTATAATCGCGACCGCCGACCGGCGTGCCCTTAATAATGACCTGCAACTTGAAGTGCAACAACGGTTGACAGCAGCCCTCAATCCAAACGATAAAGGGTGATGTGTTTTTTAGTGAAATGGAAAGAGTAAACAATGCAGCAGTTACAGAACGTTATTGAGTCCGCTTTTGAGCGTCGCGCCGAGATCACTCCGGCAAATGTGGATACCGTTACGCGTGAAGCGGTAAACCAGGTTATTTCCCTGCTGGATTCCGGCGCACTGCGCGTGGCAGAAAAAATCGACGGTCAGTGGGTCACTCATCAATGGCTGAAGAAAGCCGTGCTGCTCTCTTTCCGTATCAACGATAACCAGGTTATCGACGGAGCAGAAAGCCGCTACTTCGATAAAGTGCCAATGAAATTCGCTGACTACGACGAAGCGCGTTTCCAGAAAGAAGGCTTCCGCGTGGTTCCGCCAGCGGCGGTTCGCCAGGGCGCATTCATCGCACGCAACACCGTGCTGATGCCCTCCTACGTGAACATCGGCGCCTACGTTGACGAAGGCACCATGGTGGATACCTGGGCAACCGTCGGCTCTTGCGCGCAGATCGGTAAAAACGTTCACCTGTCCGGCGGCGTCGGCATCGGTGGCGTACTGGAGCCACTGCAGGCTAACCCAACCATCATCGAAGACAACTGCTTCATCGGCGCACGCTCCGAAGTGGTTGAAGGCGTGATCGTTGAAGAAGGCTCCGTGATCTCCATGGGCGTTTACATCGGCCAGAGCACCCGCATTTACGACCGCGAAACCGGTGAAGTTCACTACGGTCGCGTTCCAGCAGGCTCCGTGGTTGTTTCCGGCAACCTGCCGTCTAAAGATGGTAAATACAGCCTGTACTGTGCCGTGATCGTGAAGAAAGTTGACGCTAAAACCCGCGGTAAAGTGGGTATCAACGAACTTCTGCGCACCATCGATTGATCGGTTAGTGCCATAAAAAACCCGCCTCTTCGGCGGGTTTTGTCTTTCTACGCTTTGGAAATGACAACCGGAACGCTTTTATAGGCGGGCGTCAGGCTTTCACCGTCGACCGCATCCAGCGACAGCAGGACGTTTGCCTCCGGTAAATACGCGCCAATCGACCCGGCAGCCATGCTATAAATCACCACCGTCAGGCCGAGCATTTTCCGCCCTTCGGCAGGCTGGCCGCGATCGTCAAGCGCCTGCACGTTAACCACATCCCCCTGAATTAGGCCGCGCGCCCTGGCCTCTGACTCGCTCAGGAAGACCACGTCCCGACGACCGGTGATCCCACGGTAACGATCGTTCATGCCGTAAATCGTGGTGTTGTATTGATCGTGGCTGCGCAGCGTCGCTAATACCAGCGCATCATCTGGTTGATGCTGACGATCAATAGCGGAAAGATGCCCGACCACGAAGTTTGCTTTGCCATTCGGCGTGTGCCATTCACGGCGCGACGCCGGAGTGTCCATTCGAAAACCACCGGGTTCAGCGATGCGAGCGTTGTAGCCAGCAAACGCCGGGATCGCCGCTTCGATCGCATCACGGATCAACGCATAGTTACCGCTCATCTCCTCCCAGTTCACCGGGGAGTGAGGCAGCGTGGCACGCGCCAATTCCGCCACGATAGCGGGTTCTGATTTTAGCCTGCGCGATGCCGGTTTCAGGCCACCGCAGGAGGCATGCACCATCGACATGGAATCTTCGACGGTCACAGACTGAATACCCGTCGCCTGGAGATCCCGCTCGGTTCTGCCCAGCGCGGGCAGCAAATAGTTATGCTTCGCCAACAGCAAATGTGACCGGTTGAGCTTGGTGGCAACGTGCACCTGCATATCCAGCATTTTCATCGCCGCAAAGGTTCGCTGCGGCTCCGGCATCGCCACCGCCAGATTTCCGCCCATGCAGATAAGCGCTTTCGCTTCGCCACGCTCTATCGCCCGGATGCTCTCCACGCTGGACCGCCCGTGCTGGCGCGAAACCTTAATGGCGAAGCGGTCTTCAAGGCGTTGTAAAAAGGCTTCCGGTGCGGCTTCGTTGATCCCAACCGAGCGATCGCCCTGCACGTTGGAATGGCCGCGCAGCGGGCAGATCCCCGCGCCAGGTTTACCCATGTTGCCTTTCAGCAGCAACAAGTTCACCAGCTGCTGGACGTTTTCCGTGCCATTTTTGTGTTGGGTGATCCCCAGCCCATAGCAAATGATGGTAGCGCGAGATTTGTCGTAGCTGTCGGCCAGATCTTCCATCTGGCTGTGCGTCAGCCCGCTTTCCTGCTCCAGTTCGGCCCATTTGCACCGGCGCAGATCCTCATACAGCGCCTGGTAACCGTCGGTATGTTCCACGATAAACGCGTGATCAAGGCACGGCGGCTGATTGAGCAAAATCCGCGCCTCATCCTTCTCAATAAGCGCTTTCATCATCCCCTTGAGCAGCGCAGAATCGCCACCCATTTTCACCTGATAATAGCGGCTGCTCAGCGTCGTTGCCTGACCGGTAAGCATCTCTTTCGGGCTTTGCGGGAAGCTAAAACGCTCAAGCCCGCGCTCCGCGAGCGGGTTGATGGCGATAATTTTGCCACCACGTTTCGCGACCTCGCGCAGGGTGGTCAGCATGCGGGGATGGTTGGTACCGGGATTGTGTCCGATGCAGATCACCAGGTCGCACTGTTCGAAATCGTCCAGCTCTACCGTTCCCTTTCCAAGACCAATCGAACGCGTCAGACCCGCACTGGTCGGCCCGTGGCACATGTTGGAACAATCGGGGAAATTGCTGCTGCCGTATTCGCGCGCAAAAAGCTGATACAGAAAGGCCGCTTCATTAGAGGTACGCCCGGAGGTATAAAACTCTACCTGTTCCGGGGAAGCGTAACTGCGCAGGCGCTCACCGATTTCCTGAAACGCAACATCCCATTCGACCGCCAGCCAGCAGTCGGTCGCGGCGTCATACTTCATCGGATGGGTCAGGCGGCCGATATTTTCCAGCGCATAGTCGCTGTAGTGCCAGAGCGCGGAAACCGGATGGCGGCTAAAAAACGCCGGTGACGCTTTCTTGCTGGTCGTTTCCCAGGAGACGGCCTTAACGCCATTTTCACACAGCTCCATCGGCGCGCGGTGGCCAGGATCGGGCCACGCGCAGCCCGGGCAGTCAAAGCCTGACACCTGATTCATTTTAAACATGGCGATAATATCGCGGGCCACAGCCCTTTGCGAAAACACCGATGCTGAGACAGCTTTTACTGCCCCCCAGCCTCCTGCCGGCCCCTGATAACTGCTAACACCTGATACACCCTTTTTCATTACGACGGCTTAATTACTGACAATGATTCATGGCGGTTACGGTAGCAATTTCATCCTGATATTGATTTCCTCTTGACGAGGTAGCCAAAAACTACAATAAACGAGTTAGATTAATGTTCCCTGCCGGTGAGCAGGCAGGCGAAAATGGGGTACGGATTTCAAGGATGTTCCCTCTTTTTACCGAGGCATTAATTCCAAGCGTAGCGCAATCAGGATCGACCCCGCTTTTTTTGTATTCGAGGGTGGCATAAATGGATTTTTTCGTTAATTATTCAAAGGTTATGTTGAGATAAGGGTACCGCTATGTACGATAATCTGAAAAGTCTGGGCATTACCAATCCTGATGAAATTGATCGTTACAGCCTTCGCCAGGAAGCTAACAACGACATTCTGAAAATCTATTTCCATAAGGATAAAGGAGAGTTTTTCGCCAAGAGCGTGAAGTTTAAATATCCACGCCAGCGTAAGACCGTCGTCGCTGACGGTATTGGTCAGGGTTATAAAGAAGTACAGGAAATCAGCCCTAACCTGCGCTATGTGATCGATGAACTGGATCAAATCTGTCAGCGCGATCGCACGGAAGTCGATCTTAAACGTAAGATCCTGGATGACCTACGTCATCTGGAGAGCGTTGTGACGAACAAGATCAGCGAAATTGAATCCGATCTTGAGAAGCTGACCCGCAACAAATAAGGTGGGTGCGGCCTGATGCCCTCACCCCGGCCCTCTCCCTGTGGGAGAGGGTGCAAACACTAAAAACGGCAATCCCGGATTGCCGCACTGCACTTATTCTACTTCTGCTCATCAAGCTGTAGCGCCACGTACAGCAGCAGCCTGTCGTCGAAATTCCCCAGATCCAGCCCCGTTAGCTCTGAGATCCTATTGAGACGATACTCAAGCGTATTGCGGTGGATAAACAGCGCCTTAGATGTCGCCAGCGGTTGCACGTTATGGCGAAACCACGCCTGTAAGGTACGACGCAGCAGCCCATTGTTATCTATCGCTTTTAGGCGCACGAGCGGGCGCGCCAGCTCATTGGCCTGCCAGCCGCCGCGCAGGCTGTCGAGCAGCACGGGCAACATCAAATCCTGGTAAAAATAGCTGCGGCTTTCCGGCATGCGCTGTTTGCCCACCATCATGGTGGTGCGCGCCGTGCGCCAGGAGCGGGCGATACTGCCCGGCCCGGTAAAGTAATTGCCCAACGCAACGCGAAAACGGAGCTGTCCATTCTCTTTCATGCGTGCGATAAGCTGATCCACCCGGCGGCGGTGATCTTCCGCATCCCAGCGACCAAACTGATTCAGCGCGGGTTTTAGCACCACCATTTCCGTCAGAGAAACAATCGCCACCAGGTTGTTACGTTCCGGCGTAGCCAGCGCATTTTGCAGCTGCTGGAGTTCGGCCATCGCACTGTCCACGCCAAGCTGACCGCTATCCACCTCGATCACCGCCACCACGCGCGGCTGGTTCAGATCAATACCCAACCGCTGCGCCCACTCGCTCAGCGCGGGCGTATGTTCTTCTGCCTGGATCAGGTTCATGACCAGCTCCTCACGCAGGCGGCTGTCCTGCGCCAGCAGATGCATCAGGCGCGACTGTTCCAGCATCATCTCCGCCGTCATGCAAACCAGCTCGCCATATTTACGCAGGGAACCCGGTTCACCGGTGAGGCCGATCACGCCAACAATCTCGCCTTCCAGACGCAGCGGTAGATTGATCCCCTGGCGAACACCGTGAAGATGCTTCGCCACCGCATCGTCAATATCCACCACGCGTCCCTGGGAAAGCACCAGCAACGCACCTTCGTGCAATTCACCAATACGCTCGCGATCGCCGCTACCAATTATGCGCCCACGGGCATCCATTACGTTGATATTGGTATCAATGATGCGCATCGTGCGAGCTACGATATCCTGCGCCATTTTGGTATCAAGATGCCAACCAGCCATGTCATCCTCCTGTGAGCAGAGCTCAAGCATAGGGGAGTTCGGCAACGGTCGCATTGTGCGGATGCACAAAGTCAGGCGAAGAAGTATGGACTTGTGGGAAGGGTCACAGAAACAAGAAAAGCCCCTGCTCGCAATGCGCAGGGGCTTCGGGGGACTACTGCATCAGCAGGTAAATGGAGGAGTCACCACGCTGGATATTCAACGCCAGCACGGTAGGCTTGCTGTCGATGATTTTGCGCAGTTCAGCAATGTTTTTCACCGGCTGCTGGTTAGCGCCCATGATCACATCACCTTTTTTCAGGCCGATTCGCGCAGCCGGGCTGTTCGCTTTCACGTTGTTTACCACAACGCCTTTGTCTTCGCCCTTGTTGCTCATCTCGGCACCTTCAATACCGCTGAAGAGCGTGCTGGAATCAACCGGATTCTGGCTGCTCTGCTGCAGTTCAAGGCTCACGTTAACCGGCTTACCTTCACGCAGCAGGCCGAGCGTCACTTTACTGCCAATTGGCATTGAACCTACTTCGGCACGCAGCGCGGCGAAGCTGCTGATCGGCTTCCCGTTCAGGGTCGTGATCACATCACCCGCTTTAATACCTGCTTTCGCAGCTGAAGAGTTCGGCATGACCTGGCTAACGAAGGCCCCACGCTGTGCGTCAACTTTCATCGCTTTCGCCAGTTCGGAGTTCAGTTCTGTCCCCAGGATACCCAGCTCACCGCGTTTCACCTGACCATATTCCACCATCTGTGCGGTCAGGTTTTTCACCATGTTACTTGGGATAGCAAAGCCGATACCGATGTTGCCACCGTCCGGTGCCAGGATAGCGGTGTTAATACCAATCAGCTCGCCGTTCAGGTTCACCAACGCACCACCGGAGTTACCACGGTTAATGGCCGCATCCGTCTGGATAAAGTTTTCATAGTTCTCGGCGTTCAGGCCGCTACGGCCCAGCGCAGAGACAATACCGGAGGTCACGGTTTCACCCAGACCAAACGGGTTACCGATAGCCACGGTGTAATCACCTACGCGCAGGGCGTCTGAATCGGCAATCTTAATCGCGGTCAGGTTTTTCGGATCCTGAATCTGAATCAGCGCGATATCAGAGCGCGGATCCTTACCTACCACTTTGGCGTCAAATTTACGCCCGTCGCTCAGCTGAACCTTAATGGTGCTGGCATTGTCCACAACGTGGTTATTGGTCACGACGTAGCCTTTCGCCGCATCAATAATTACGCCCGACCCCAGCGCCATGAATTTCTGCTGCTGGGCACCGCCGTTACCACCGCCCTGGCTGTCATCCCCTGCACCACCGCCCTGACAGAACGGGGAGCTCTGGAATGGCGAACCGTCCTGGCAGAACGGTGAGTTGTCACCGAAGAACTGCTGGAAGTTTCGCGGCATACGCGGAGTATTGACGGTCGTGCTGCCCTCAACGTTGATACTCACCACCGATGGCATCACCTTTTCGAGCATCGGTGCCAGGCTTGGCATCGGCTGCGCGGTTGCTGCCGTCGATGATGCGCTCTCAGCTGCAGTTACAGCCAGTGGCGACATCGCCAGGCCTAAACCCAAACCTAAACTCAGAGCCAGTGTACTCATTGCTAAAGTGGTTTTTTTCATATTTCTCAATCTCGATTTACCCGATAACGCAAAATTGCTGTGTAAACTCAGATTCGTTTTATACCGCTTAGTTCCGGAATAAAGTTTATGGAAAAAGTAAAAATTTATTGGCTGTCTTTACAAAACTCTGGCGTTATTCAACGGCCATAAGTTTGCGGTATTCATCCCAGGCGTACAAATCCGTCATACCGCTGATATAGTCCTGGATGAGACGGCAGCGATAATAATATTCCATAACAGGCCATTGTGAAGATTGCCTGTCCAGCTTGCTGATGGCTTCGACATAAGCCAGGCGATGGCGGGTAGAAAGTTTTTGATAAAGCCGTGATTCAATAGGTAACTGCCGCACGCGCTCCTTTTCAACCAGATCGCTAAACGCGTCGACGGATAATTGCAGCAGAGGGCGATAAATGTCCAGTAACCCACTGATAACCCGGTATCCCTGCAGCTCTAGCTGCTCTACATCCGGATGGCTGAAAACATGACGTATCGCGACGTTTTTATATAACTCAAGAAGTTGACTAAAGCTGCTGTCATCTTCCAGCAAGGCGTGGTTGAATTCCCCGCTAAAAATCATCGGTAAATTTTCTATAAAACGCGAGGCCGCATAAGGCACCAGTTTATTTAATGTATTGACGCGCAAATACATAAAGAACTGATCTTCAGTGCTGCGGCTTAATGAATTTGAGCGTGATTTTTCCCAGGCATTTTCGACGACCTGCACAAACAATGAACCTTTTTCATGTTTGCCCCAGGCATCATAAAGATGCTGATAAAGTGCCTCAACGCTGAATATTCTTTTCTCAACCGCGTCTTCCAGGTCAGCAACACAATAGGAAATGTCGTCTGCCGCTTCCATAATCCACGTTAATGGAAAACGCCCATTCGGCGCCAGCGACAACTCTTTACGCAACCGCTCAATGTAGGCTTCTTCAGATAAATAGTAGCCCGGCTTTTTCATCAAATAGCTGTGGGAAGCTGGCGTTTCCCCTATCCACCAGGCAGGGCGCGTGTATTTGAGGATGCACCCCACCTGCGCCCAGGTCAGGTTCATGCGCATCAGGGAATGCACCAGGCGGATCCCCTGCGCATTGCCCTCAAAATGACACAGATCCTGACGGACTTTGCGGCGCAGATCGTTCAACCCCTCTTCGCCCTCGCGCAGGCGTAAGTCACGCACCACGCAGCGGTCATCGCTGTGCGGCTGGCTGACCGCATCCGCAGGAAAGAGCCGTTGTTTGAACCAGTCGTTAATCGCCGCCTCACCGAAATGGCCAAAAGGCGGGTTGCCAATGTCATGCATCAGGCAGGCCATTTCAACGATGCTTTCAAAGGGGCCCGTCAGCTCATCAAGACCATAGGTTTCTAACAACCGCTGCTCTTTAAGACGGCTTAGGATCTCTTTAGCAATGTAACGCCCAACCTGCTGAACTTCCATTGAGTGGGTTAAGCGCGTTCGCACCGCAGCGTTACGCTCCAGCGGAAATACCTGGGTTTTTTGCTGTAACCGACGGATTGCAGGGGAGTTGATAATTCGCCCACGATCGCTTTCGAAGATGCGCAAGATCTCATGTTCGCTCTTATCGCCCTGCGGCGATCGAAAACGACGATGCCAGTTAATTTTGATGCGAAAATCGATCTGCGCCATGTGCTCCCCCGCGTGAGAAATGCGCTTCCACTAAAGCCCATGATAGACTATGCATCTTAACAAGGCACATCGCGAGTAAATCTATGAAAATCGGCATTATTGGTGCAATGGAAGAAGAAGTTACGCTGCTGCGTGACAAAATTGAGAACCGTCAGACCCTCTCTCTTGGTGGTTGTGAGATTTACACCGGCCAACTGAACGGCGTTGACGTTGCTCTGCTGAAATCAGGCATCGGTAAAGTTGCAGCAGCGCTGGGCGCAACGCTGTTACTCGAGCGCTTCAAGCCGGACGTGATCGTCAACACCGGTTCCGCAGGGGGTTTGGCCCCAACGCTGAAAGTGGGTGATATCGTGGTTTCCGATGAAGCGCGCTACCACGATGCCGACGTGACCGCGTTCGGCTACGAATACGGCCAGCTTCCTGGCTGCCCGGCAGGGTTTAAAGCCGACGACAAGCTAATTGCAGCCGCAGAAACCTGCATTGCGGAGTTGAATCTCAACGCCGTGCGCGGCCTGATCGTGAGCGGTGATGCGTTCATCAACGGTTCTGTCGGTCTGGCGAAAATCCGCCATAACTTCCCTAATGCCGTTGCGGTTGAAATGGAAGCGACGGCGATTGCCCACGTTTGCCATAACTTCAGCGTGCCGTTCGTCGTCGTGCGCGCAATCTCTGATGTGGCTGACCAACAGTCTCACCTGAGTTTCGATGAGTTCCTGGCCGTCGCGGCAAAACAGTCCACCGTGATGGTGGAACGCCTGGTGCAGAAGCTGGCACGTGTGTAAACCGTGCGTTAGGGCGCTGGTCGCCCTGCTTCTGCTCGCACCGGCATGGCTTTATGCCGTGCCGCGTGTAATTACCCTTTCCCCTGCGAACACCGAGCTGGCGTTTGCCGCCGGGATCACCCCCGTTGGCGTAAGCAGCTATTCAGACTATCCACCGCAAGCCGCCAGCATTGAGCAAGTCTCAACATGGCAGGGGATGAACCTTGAGCGTATCGTGGCGCTTAAGCCTGACCTTGTGCTCGCCTGGCGTGGCGGTAATGCCGAGCGGCAGGTCAACCAGCTTTCCTCGCTTGGGATCAAGGTGATGTGGATTGATGCGGTCAGTATCGAGCAAGTCGCTTCGGCATTACGCGCGCTGGCACCCTATAGCCCAACCCCGAAAAAAGCCGAATTCGCAGCGGATCGCATGCTCAGCGACTATGCTGCACTGAAAAACACCTACGACACCCCCGCAAAAAAACGCATCTTCCTGCAGTTTGGCAGCCAGCCGCTGTTCACCACCGGACAAGGCTCGATTCAAAACCAGGTACTTGAAATCTGTGGAGGTAAGAATATCTTTGCCGCCAGCCGAGTGCCGTGGCCGCAGGTTAGCCGTGAGCAAGTTCTGGCCCGCCAGCCGCAGGCCATTGTGGTGGTCGGAAATGCGAGCGAAATTCCCAAAATCGAACAATTTTGGCAAAGCCAGTTAAAAATACCGGTGATCCCGCTTAACAGCGACTGGTTTGAACGCGCCAGCCCGCGTATTATCCTCGCCGCAAAACAACTCTGTGCCGCACTGGCAGAGAGTCACTAACATAGATAAACACCCCGTTCGAGGATTTAACGATGCTCGTTTATTGGCTGGATATTCTTGGCACAGCCGTTTTTGCTATCTCCGGCGTTTTACTGGCCGGAAAACTCCGCATGGATCCTTTTGGCGTGCTGGTACTTGGCGTGGTGACGGCCGTCGGTGGGGGAACCATCCGCGACATGGCGCTGGCCCATGGCCCAGTCTTCTGGGTAAAAGATCCCACAGATCTGGTGGTAGCGATGGTTACCTGTCTGTTGACTATCGCCTTGGTTCGCCAGCCCCGCAGATTACCCAAATGGATATTGCCGGTACTGGATGCCGTCGGCCTGGCCGTGTTTGTGGGCATTGGGGTAAATAAAGCCTTTAATGCGGGAACCGGCCCAATGGTGGCCATTTGCATGGGTGTTTTAACGGGCGTAGGCGGCGGGATCATTCGCGACATTCTGGCGCGCGAAGTACCAATGATCCTGCGTACCGAAATCTACGCCACAGCCTGTATTGTTGGCGGGATTGTTCACGCGACAGCGTACTATACCTTTTCCATTTCGCTGGAAAATTCCGCGATGCTGGGGATGGTCGTGACGCTGGGGATACGTTTAGCGGCGATACGCTGGCACCTGAAGCTGCCGACGTTTGCGCTGGATGAGAATGGTCGGTAAAAAGCAAAACGGTAACCATCAGGTTACCGTTTTTAGCGTGTTCCTCTCCCCGTGGGAGAAGGCATCAGGCCGCACCGCCCGGTACGTTAGATGCTGAACGAAGAACCACACCCGCAGGTGCTGGTCGCGTTCGGATTCGTCACCACAAAGCGCGAACCTTCCAGACCTTCGCTGTAATCAACCGCACCGCCCACCAGATATTGCAGGCTCATCGGGTCAACCACCAGCGCAACGCCCTGTTTCTCGATAGTCATATCACCATCGTTGATCTGGTCGTCAAAAGTAAAACCGTACTGGAAGCCGCTGCAGCCACCACCGGTAATATATACACGCAGTTTCAGATCCGGATTGTCTTCGTCGGCAATCAGGGTTTTCACTTTGTTGGCTGCTGCTTCGGTAAATTCCAGCGGTACAGCTACGTCATCACTCATCTTATGCTCCCATGAATACTGCTTACTGCTATTGGGTAAAAATCACCCAATTCTTTTTTTCATTATCTAATACCCTGGTAATTCATTCAAGTATTCTGCGTCGAGGCCTGTTCAGCCTCTTGTTTCGCCAGGGTACGGGCAAGAATGGTGGAGTATAGCGGTTTTCCACCCAGGAATTGGGCCAATAGTGTCGCGCCGAGACAGGTAATGATCATTGGCAAAATGAGCTGATAATTATCGGTCATCTCCAGAACGAGCAGGATCCCGGTCAGTGGCGCGCGAAGAGACGCCGCCAGCAGCGCCCCCATCCCCGCAATCGCAAACGTCCCTGCCTCCAGATGATACGCCGGGAACCCCGCAGCTGCTGCCATGCCAAATGCCGTCCCCAGCAGCGTACCGAGCGCCAGCATCGGCGCGAAAATACCGCCCGGTGCGCCGGAAGAAAAACAAAGCACCGTCGTGACGACGCGAGAAATAAACAGAAACAGCAGCAGGCCGACGCTAAAATTCCCCGCCGCCGCAATGGGGATCAGCCCAAAGCCGCCCCCCGCCGCATTGGGTTCAATCAGGCCGATAATGCCGCACATCCCGCCCAGCACCCCGCCGACCAGCACCCATCGGGTGGTGTTGCCGCCGTGGATCCGCTGGAACATATTCTGCGCGCGTAAGATCAGCGCGTTGAACAGCGGGCCGACAACGCCAAAAATCATCCCGAGGATCAGATACAGCCACAGCGTATTCACCGGCGCGTTGGTCAGTTTCCCCACTTCAATCACCGCCCCTTCGCCATTAAAAATGCGAAAGACGATGCTCGACATGATCACGCCGGTAAACACCGCTTTAATGGAGATCAGGTTATAGCGGAACTGGGCGCGCATCTCTTCGATAATAAACAAGATCCCCGCCAGCGGCGCGTTGAACGCGGCGGAAAGCCCCGCCGCCGCGCCGGTTGCCAGCAGCGTATGGCGCGCTTCAGCGCTGCGCATCCGGAACAGATCGCCCACCATCCGCCCGATGTTTCCACCCAGCTGTACGGTGGGCCCTTCGCGCCCCAGCACCATTCCCGCGCCAAGCGTTCCCATGCCGCCAATAAATTTCACCGGGATTACCCGCCACCAGCGCACCGGGCGCAGCTCCTCAAGCGCACCTTCAATTTCCGGGATGCCAGATCCACCGGCTTCAGGTGCAAATTTGCGCACCAAAAAGTAGCCCACCATGGCAAACAGAGCGGACAGACCAAACGCCCATAGCCAGACAAGCCACGCGCTTTGCGCATACGCGGCCACCGTACCGATGCGCCAGTTGAGCACGGCATTCACCGCTTTTTCAAATGCGATGCCAACGAGCCCAGCGACCGTCCCCACCACAGCGGCAGCGAGGAGAATAGCCAGCGGGGTTTTATCGCGATTGAGCAGCCGCCGGATGCTTACCCGGTACCGCGCGCGGGTAAACTGTCGTTCTTCAAAAGAGGGAGAGTTTGCTTTCATTGCCTGTTCTTTATCATCATACAAATCGCCGTAAGGATTTTACCAGACACACCTTCTGTAGATCACTTAGAATAGCCCCCTTAACTTATTTCTACGAACCAGGAACGACGCCATGAGCAAGTCTGAAAACCTCTACAGTGCAGCCCGCGAGCTTATTCCAGGAGGGGTGAACTCACCGGTTCGCGCCTTTACCGGCGTAGGCGGAACGCCGCTGTTTATTGAACGTGCTGACGGCGCGTACCTGTTTGATGTCGATGGCAAAGCCTATATTGATTACGTCGGCTCCTGGGGACCGATGGTGCTGGGGCATAACCACCCGGCCATTCGTAACGCGGTAATTGAAGCCGCCCAGCGCGGCCTGAGCTTCGGTGCGCCAACCGAGATGGAAGTCAAAATGGCGGAGCTGGTGACCGAACTGGTGCCAACCATGGACATGGTCCGTATGGTGAACTCCGGTACCGAAGCCACCATGAGTGCGATTCGCCTGGCGCGCGGCTTTACCGGTCGTGACAAAATCATCAAGTTTGAGGGCTGCTACCACGGCCACGCCGACTGCCTGCTGGTAAAAGCGGGCTCCGGTGCGTTAACCCTCGGCCAGCCAAACTCCCCTGGCGTACCTGCTGATTTCGCCAAACACACGCTGACCTGCACGTACAACGATCTGGATACCGTGCGTGCGGCATTCGAGCAGTATCCGCAGGAGATTGCCTGCATTATCGTTGAGCCGGTCGCGGGCAACATGAACTGCATTCCTCCGCAGCCGGAATTCCTGCCGGGTCTGCGCGCGCTGTGCGATGAATTTGGCGCGCTGCTGATTATCGATGAAGTGATGACCGGCTTCCGCGTGGCGCTGGCGGGTGCACAGTCTTACTACGACGTTGAGCCAGACTTAACCTGTCTGGGTAAAATCATCGGCGGCGGCATGCCGGTCGGAGCATTCGGTGGACGCAAAGACGTGATGGAAGCGTTGGCACCCACCGGCCCGGTTTACCAGGCAGGAACGCTGTCCGGTAACCCAATTGCCATGGCCGCCGGTTTCGCCTGCCTGAATGAGGTGGCGCAGCCGGGCATTCATGAAACGCTGACCAGCCTGACGACGCAACTGGCAAACGGCCTGCTGAAAGCCGCGGCCGACACCGGGATCCCGCTGGTGGTAAACCATGTAGGCGGCATGTTCGGGATTTTCTTCACCGATGCGAAAACCGTGACCTGCTATCAGGACGTGGTGCAGTGTGATGTTGAACGTTTCAAGCGTTTCTTCCATCTGATGCTGGAAGAAGGTGTGTACCTGGCACCGTCAGCGTTCGAGGCAGGCTTTATGTCTGTGGCGCACAGCGAAGAAGATATCAATAACACCATCGACGCCGCGCGTAAGGTGTTTGCGAAGTTGTAAAACGCTCGGGGTGATGCCCTCTCCCACAGGGAGAGGGTGAACAAACTATCTACTCTGCTTTCTCAACAGATAAATAAAGTACGGCGCACCGATAAAGGTCGACAGCAGGCCCGCCGGGATCTGATACGGGAACAGCACCATCCTGCCGCACCAGTCTGCAAACACCAGCATCACCCCGCCCACCAGGGCAGAGATCACAATGTGCGGCATCGTCCGACGGAACCCCATCATCCTGGCAATGTGCGGTGCCATCAGCCCGACAAAACTTAGCGGACCAATGGTCATGGTCGCCGTCGCCGTCAGGCATGCAGCCAGAAGCAGCAGAGCCACGCGCGTTGGCGTCAACGCCATCCCCACTGCCCGTGCGGTTTCACCGCCCAGCGGTAGAATAGTCATCCAGCGGCGGCAAAGCGGAACAATCGCCAGCAATACGATCATCACGATCCCGGTATGAATAACCTGGCTGCCGGTGGCGCTGTACGTGGAGCCGGAAATCCAGGTGAGGATTTTCGCCATGCGCGGGTCACCGCTTGCCTGCAGCATCATCAGCAACATTGTGAACGCGGTGCTTAGCGCCATCCCAGCCAACAGCATACGGTGCGGAGAGAAACCACCGCGCCCGGAGGCAATCAAAATGATCATCAAGGTGACGGCCGCACCGATACTCCCGGCTGGCATCAGCCAGCCGAAGGCATCCCCCGGCACCAGGAACAGCATCAGCACCACGCCAAACGCGGCACCGGAGCTAATGCCCAGCACTTCCGGGCTGGCCATTGGGTTGCCGGTCAGGCGCTGGATAATGCATCCCGCCACCGCCAGCATGACGCCGGCAATCATCGCCGAGAAGATGCGAGGCCAGCGCCACTGCAGCAGATCGTTGAGCAAATCCCCCGTCGCCCAGTGCCATCCCGTGATGTCACGACCAAAAGAGAGTGCGGCAAAGGATACAACAACCAGTACAGCCAGCCCGGCAAGGCTGAACCACAGCACCGACTGGCGCTCCGCATGCACTTTATCGCCCGCATCCATCGCCGGTGCGCTCATGCTGCGCAGACGCGGCAGCAGCCACAGCAGCAGCGGCGCACCGATCAGCGCCGTCACCGAACCGGTGGACACTTCCATCCAGACGCGCGCCAGCCAGAGAATGATTTGATCGGAAAGCCAGAGGATCAGCGCCCCAATCAGCGGGGCCAGCATCAGCCGCGCCAGCAGACGGCGCGCCCCGAGCATTTTCGCCAGCAGCGGCGCAAACAGCCCGATAAAGCCGATAATCCCCACTGCGTTGACCAGCAATGCGCTCAGGACAATGGCCAGCGTCAGTGCTGCCAGACGTGCCAGAGACAGCGCCAGCCCCAGATTGCGCGCCACGCCATCATCCAGCCCCATTAAGGTCAGCGGACGCAAGAGCAGCAACGTCAGCACCACGCCGCCAATCAGCTGCGGCCACAGGCGCTGCACAATGCTCCAGTCGGTTTGGGTAAGCGTACCGGTGCTCCACAGGAACATGCTTTGCAGCTGATCGTGATGGAACAGCACCAGCAGCTGGTTGATTGCCCCGCAATACAGGCTGACCACTAAGCCTGCCAGGATCAGCGTTACCGGAGAAAGACGTTTGCCCCACGCCACGCCAAAGACCAGCGCGCCCACTACGCATGCCCCCGCAAGCGCGGCAAACTGTGAGGTCAACGCACCGGGCAGCGCCCACAGCGTAGTGATGGTGATCCCAAGCTGTGCGCCCGTTGCCACACCCAGCGTGGTTGGCTCTGCCAGCGGGTTACGCAACACCTGTTGAAAGAGGACGCCCACCAGCCCTAACCCGGCACCGACCAGCAAAGAGATTGCCAGCCTTGGCAGCAAACTGTAGTGGAACAGCATTTGTTGAATATCGTCGATATCCGGGGAAGCCAGCGCCGCCGCCCACGCCTCGCGCGGTAGCGCCGTCGACAGGTTGAACCAGGTCAGCGCCAGCGCGGCCAGGAAAATGAGGCACAACAGCAGCGCCGGGAAACGGGCAATACGCATACTCATGCTCTGCCTCCCAGCGCATTATCCAGCACGCGGGCGAAGTGCATCGCCGACAGCGTTGCGCCGTAGAACCACACCGCCGGCGCGCGCTGGAAACGCTGCGCGCGCACGAAGGGCATTGCCTGCCAGAGCGGTGTCGCCATCAGAGACTGCATTTCGCGCTCGTTGCCGTGATCGAAACACAGCACATCCACATCACGAAACGCCGCCAGACGGTCAATGCCCACGGTAGTACTGCCCCAAAAGGTCATCTCCCCGTCCCAGGCATTGCGAATACCAAAACTATCGAGCACTTCCTGGAACAGGCAGTTTTTGCCGAAGACCAGCATATGACGAGCATCCAGAAGCGTCACCATCAGCAGCGGGCGATCGCCGCGCTGGGCAAAGCGAGGTTTCAGGGAGTCAATCAGGGCATCAAATTCGTCAAGATGTTGCTTCGCCTGGCTTTCGCGATTCAGAAAATGGGCCATATCGTTGATGGATTTTTTCGCCATCGTCAGCGGTTTTTTGCCGTCGCTAAAGGTAAAACCGCGTCCTGGTGCAATACGTGCCATCGTCGCTTCTGACGGGCCATAGCCTGCGGACCAGAACAAAAATGACGGTTTCATCAGCGTGAGAAGCTCAAGATTAGGCTCTGTACGCAGGCCGATGTCGATGACAGATTCAGGCAGCCTGGGCTCGTTCACCCACAGGTTGTAGTTGGGGACATCCGCTACGCCATACGGCGTGATGCCCAGAGCCAACATCAGCTCTACCGGAAGCCATTCCAGCGCAACAATCCGGTTCAGGTCAATGGTGCCAGCCCGTGCCGTGTTCATTTTCAACAAGAGCGGTGAAAGTGCCAAGGCGGTCAGTAAACGGCGGCGACTAATCAAAGTGGAATCCAGCATCAATACACAAAGCTCACCGGTGCAGCCCCGGCAGGATGAGGCAAAATACCCATTGGAATACCGTAAATGTGTTCCAGCGTTTCGCTGCGCATCAGTTCAGAGGGGGTCCCCTGGGCGATCATTTCACCGCCGCGCAGCGCCACCAGGTAATCACAGTAACGCGCCGCCATGTTGATGTCGTGTAAAACGGCAATCACCATCAGCCCACGCTGCTGGCTTAAACGGTGCACCAGAGCAAGAACATCAACCTGGTGAGCAATATCCAGCGCAGAGGTCGGCTCGTCAAGCAGCAGGCAGCGGCTATCCTGAGCCACCAGCATCGCAATCCATGCGCGCTGACGTTCGCCACCCGACAGGCTGTCGACCAGACGGTGTGCCAGCGGTTTTAACCCCACCAGCGCGATCGCTTCTTCCACTTTCTCTCTGTCGGCCACCCCGAAGCGCCCAAGCGCCCCGTGCCACGGATAACGACCAATCGCCACCAGCTCACGCACCGTCATCCCTTCCGCCTGCGGCAGCTGCTGCGGCAGGTACGCCACTTTGCGGGCAAAGGCTTTGCTGCTCCAGCTCTCCAGTGGGTGTTCATCCAGCAGAATATCGCCTTCAGACGGCGGCTGATGGCGACCCAGCATCTTGAGCAGCGTCGATTTACCGGAACCATTATGACCAATCAGGCCGGTAACTTTACCCGCAGGGAACGTCAAAGAGAGCGGATGCAGCAAGGTGCGCCCGGGTACGCGAAAGGAGAGATTATTGAGCGTAAAGGTGGTGTCGGATTGGGTTTTATTATCCTGCATGTCAGCCAACTTAAATAAAAAGGGCACGGCGAACCGTGCCCGAAGAGAGATTAGAAGCGGAAGGTCGCGGTGGCAACAACCTGACGTTCAGCACCCCAGTAGCACGCATAGTCTTTGTAGCAGCTAGAGACGTACTCACGATCGAACAGGTTGTTCACGTTCACCGCGATGGATGAACCTGGCAGTCCCAGACGAGCCAGATCGTATTTCACCATGGCGTCTGCCAGGGTGTAGCTTGCTACGCTAAACGGCTGATCCTTCTTGTCTCCGGTAGAGTAGTAACTCACCGTATTGCCCACGTAGCGGGTACCTGCACCAATCGTCAGGCCGCTGAGAGCCGTCTCGGTAAAGGTGTAATCTGCCCACAAAGAGGCCTGATTACGCGGCACTTCAGCCGGACGTTGACCTTCAAATACCGTATCGTGCGTAAACTCTGCATCGGTGTAGCTATATGCAGCCGTCACGTTGATGTTGGCATTAACCGCTGCTTTAGCTTCCAGTTCAAACCCACGGGAACGCACTTCGCCGCTCTGAACGCTATACAGCAGGGTTGGATCGTTTGGATCGGCCGTCAGATTCTTGTCTTTGGTCAGCTGATACACCGCCGCCGTCACGACGATCGGCATGTCTTTTGGCACATACTTCACGCCAGCTTCATACTGCTTGCCACGAGAAGGATCGAACGGCTTGCCGTTACGATCGGAGCCGGACGTCGGCTCAAACGATTCGCTGTAGCTGAAGTAAGGTGAAATACCGTTATTGAACAGATAGTTGATGCCGCCACGCCAGGTGAAGGCCTGATCGTTGTTCTCTGCCAGCACGTCGGTGGTACGGGTGTGGGTAGAGGTCATCGCATAATCGTAACGACCGCCTAAGGTCATCACCCAGTTATTCCATTCAGCCTGGTCCTGAGCGTACAGCCCGGTTTGTTCCATGCGGTTAACGACGGAATAATTTGACCATGGCAGGTTGGTGTCGATATTCGCATTGCCGTAGTTCGGGTTCTGAATATCAATCGGATCGGCAGAGCCGTAAAGTGCCGTGACATCGTTGCGCATGCGGGAATAATCAACGCCGGTCAGCAAGGTATGATCCACCGCGCCGGTGGAGAATTTTGATTGCAGCTGAGTGTCGACGGTGAACATGTTCAGATCTTCATCTGAACGCACGTAAGCGCGGCTAATTTTGCCTGGCGCAACATAGCCATTGCCGTATACCGCACGGTAAAGCGTATCGACCTTCGCGTAGCGCAGGTTCTGACGCACGGTGAAGGTATCGTCAAACTCGTGTGAGAAACTGTAGCCAACCAGCTGCTGGCGGCGGGCCATTTTATTGTCCGCTTCACCTTCGTTGAAATCCGTCGGGATTTTATGCTCATTACCGTTGGCATCGTGATACGGCACCACGGTACCTTCGCGCGGCAGCCAGCCGTAGTAGCCCGACTGCGGATCGTTCTGGAAGTTGCTCAGGAACGTGAAATCGGTTTTGTCGTCAGGGCGCCAGCTAAAGGAAGGTGCAATCGCGTAGCGCGTCGATTTCGCCATCTCCTGCTGTGCATTTTCGCTACGACCCAGACCGGTCAGACGATAGGACCAAACGCCGTCATCGTCGATAGCATCGCTGAAATCAAAGCCCGTCTGCCACAGGTTGTTGGTACCCATTTTAAACTGGACTTCTTTCAGCGGCTCGGTCGTTGGACGCTTGCTCACCATGCTGACGATACCGCCAGGGTTGCTGTTGCCATACAGAACGGACGTTGGCCCACGCATTACTTCTATGCGCTCCAGGAAGTACGGATCCATAGAAACTTCAGAGTAGTTGTTACCCTGCAGCTTCATACCGTCCAGATATTGGTTGGTGTTTACCGTTGAAGGGGCGGTAAAGCCACGAATTGAGACCACGTCATAGGTGGTGGAGCTGCCGCGGGTTGCGAACACGCTCGGGGTATAAGCCAGCGCCTGCTTCACGGTCGTAGGCTGGCGGCGTTCCATTTCATCGCGCGTTACGACAGAAACAGACTGCGGGGTTTTCTCAATCGGGGTATCGGTTTTGGTCGCCGTTGCGGTGCGTTTTGCAGCAATCGTTGGTGCTGGACCCCAGGCACTTTCCTGCGCGGCCGGAGCGGCAGTGACGGTGATGGTTTCTTCTTTTTTCGGGGTTTCGGCAGCATGTGCATAAGTAGACATGCCGGCAACCGCTGTGGCTACGACAACTGCGATTTTACGCAGCGTTGTATTAATTGGCTGAGCAGTATTGGAAAGCGCCATGTTGGATCTCTGATGGAAAAGTGAATGATAACGTAAACGAGAATTATTATTATGACCGCAGCATAATAGGCGAATCGCTGGCGGTATAGCAAGCAGTATGCGGCCCTACAAGAATTAAGGGTTTAAGAAATAAACAACCGCAAACGCGAAGTTAAAGAGGGTTGAATCGGGGGTTAAAAAAATGGACGTTAAAGGTAAAAAAATACCCCCTTCAGGTGAAGGGGGTATTTTAGGAGGTTAGTTACCGCCGAACATATCTTTAATCCAGCCTGCGACACCGTCGCTGTCTTTCTTCTCATTCTGCTGCTGCGGCTGTTGCTGCTGCGGCTGCTGCGGTTGAGAAGACTGCTCGAACGGGTTGCCCGTCGGCTGTTCTGGCTGGCTTTGCTGGCACAGCGAATCCGGGTTCGTCGTCCAGACAGGCAGCGTACGCATACCGCCGCCACAGACGAAGTTACCGGAATCATCCACACCCATATCAACGACATCTTCCGGCGCGACCAGATTCAGCGGTACCGGAGACTGGTTCGCAAGATAACGCTGGTAAATCGACATCGCCCCGCTCGCCCCGTACAGCTTGGTTGGCTGGTTGTTGTCGCGGCCTACCCAAGTGATCACCACTTCGCGGCCATCAATACCGGCGAACCAGGTATCAACGTTGTTGTTGGTGGTCCCGGTTTTACCCGCCAGATGCAGACCCGGGTATTTCGCTCCCAGTTGACGCCCGGTGCCACGCTGCACGACCTGCTGCATCGTCCACAGCGTCATATAGGCCGCCTGAGCCGGAACGGCACGCTCGGCCTGCGGGAAGCTCTGGTACAGCACAGAACCATCTTCAGCGATCACCGAACGCAGCGCGGAAAGCTGTGCGCGATTACCGCCGCTGGCAATGGTCTGGAACGCCTGCGCAACTTCGATTGGCGTCAGGTTCAGCGCCCCGAGGATCATGGCCGGAACCGGATGCAGCTGATCTTTCGGTACGCCCAGCTTCTGCCAGGTATCGGTGATGGCCGGCAGGCCCAGCGACATCCCCAGGTTCACCGTGGGTACGTTCATGGAGCGGGTCAGTGCATCCACCAGCATCACCTGACCGCTGAACTGTTTGTCATCGTTCTGCGGAGACCACACCTGACCATTAGGCTGGCGCAGGGCAATCGGTGCATCGGCAATCCAGGTATTGAGACGGTACTGATTTGGCTGACTCAGGGCGGTGAGATAGGTCGCTGGTTTTGCCAGAGAACCAATCGAACGCCGCGCCTGCATGGCACGGTTATAGCCCGCAAACTGCGGTTCAGCGCCGCCCACCATGGCGCGAACTTCGCCGCTGTTACGGTCAACCACCACCATCGCCGTTTCAAGATCGCTCAACTTACGCTGTTTCTTGAGGACTGGAATACCTTCAACCGCGGCTTTTTCTGCTGCATCCTGTGCGACGGAGTCAAAGGTGGTAAAGATCTTCACGCCGGAGAGATCTTTCACCTTGTCGCCGAGCTTAGACTGCAGCTCCTGGCGCACCATCTGCATAAAGGCTGGCTGCGGCGAGATCACGCCACCGCGCGGCTGTACGCCAAGCGGACGTGCGCTCAGCATGTCGTACAGCTCCTGGTCAATCACCTGCTGCTGTTGCAGTAGACGCAGTACCAGGTTACGACGCTCCAGCGCCAGTTTCGGGTTACGCCACGGGTTGTAAATGGACGCCCCTTTTACCATGCCGACCAGCAGGGCCTGCTGGTCAAGGCTCAGCTCCTCTACCGGGCGGCCAAAGTAGTACAGACTCGCCAGCGGGAAGCCGCGGATTTCGTTATCACCGCTCTGGCCGAGGTACACTTCGTTCATGTACAGCTCAAGGATACGATCCTTGCTGTAGCGCGCATCCATCAGCACGGCCATGTACGCTTCGTTAGCTTTACGCCAGTAAGAGCGCTCGCTGGAGAGGAACAGGTTCTTCACCAGCTGCTGGGTCAGCGTACTCGCCCCCTGCACCGTACGCCCGGCGGTCAGGTTAGCCAGCACCGCGCGGCCAATGGAGTACAGGCTGATACCATCATGCTCGTAGAAGTGACGGTCTTCGGTTGCCAGCAGGGTATCCACCAGCAGATCCGGGAAGCCATTACGTGCCACAAACAGGCGCTGTTCGCCATTCGCTGACGAGAGCATGGTGATCAGGCGAGGATCGAGACGGAAGAAACCGAACTGGCGGTTGTTATCCATATTCTCGATGGTATCCAGATGGTCACCGTCAAAGGTGAGGCGAGCACGCACCTGCCCCTCTTTGCTGTCCGGGAAATCGAACGGACGGCGGATCATCTCAATGCTTTTCGCCTGCACGGTAAATTCGCCAGGCCGCGTCATTTTAGACACCTGACGGTACTGGGTCGCTTCCAGCAGCTTCACCATCTCGTTCTTACTGATGGACATATCCGGCTCAAGGTTCACCATGCGGCCATAAACGGCCGCCGGCAACTGCCAGACTTTTCCGTCGATTCGGCTACGGATCTTCTGATCCAGATACACGCCATAAATCGCCATCAGTACAACAAATACAATAAACAGCTTCAGCAGCAGCCAGAACCAACCGCGCTTGCCCCGAGGCTTACGCCCTTTGCCTTTCCCTTTACGCGGCATCGGTTCCTCATCCTCATAATCGTCTTCATAGTCATCGTCATAATCCTCATTTTTGAGGCGACGACGGCTTACCTTTTCTTTCGCCGGACGCGTTGGTTTCCCCTTACGCCCAATTGGCTCGCGGTCATTCCCCGCCATGCTTTTTCTCCGCAACGTTCAGGCGCAAAGGCCCGATTCTCTTTTCTTCCACATCACCGTGAAAGAAGAAATCTCTCAAAATGGGTTTTCTCCCTCTCACTGTGGGAGAGGGCCGGGGTGAGGGCATCAGGCCGCACTCCCCTCTTTCGCCTACATCACGAATACTTTTTCGTTCGCCTTGTTGGCGCCGTATTCGCCGGATCGTCCGGCCAAACGTGTTTGGGATAACGACCCTTCATCTCTTTTTGCACTTCCCGGTAACTTCCCGCCCAGAACGCCCCCAGGTCACGGGTAATCTGCAGCGGTCGATGCGCAGGCGACAACAGCTCAAGCACCATCGGTACGCGCCCTTCGGCAATCGACGGTGTGCTCGCCTCACCAAACATCTCCTGCATCCGTACCGCCAATGCAGGAGGATTATCCTCATGGTAGCGAATAGCAATCCGGCTTCCGGTCGGCACAGTGTAATGCCCAGGCAGTTCACTATCCAGACGTTGACGTAATGACCAGTCCAGTAAATTCTGTAACGCAGCCTTAACATCAAGAGCTTTGAGTGCCCGCAGCGAGTGTACACCGCTCATTTGCGGCAGAAGCCAGCCCTCCAGCGAGGCCAGCAGCGTTTCATCATCCACCGCAGGCCAGGCATACTCCGGCAGCCAGCGTGCAGCACAATGCAGACGAATACGGTACTGCTCAGCCTCCGGCGCCCAGTTCAGAACGTTCAGCCCTTTTTCCCGTATGCCGTTCAGCATGGCCTGGTGCAATTCCTCTTCCGACGGTTTTGCCAGCGGCTTTGTACCCAGCGTCAGTTTACCAATCTGCCGACGGCGAAAGGCCTTCAGCGTGCCCTGGGCGTCATCCCACTCAACGATATCGGATTGCTGGAGCAGCTGCGGGCAAATGCGCGTCAGGGCGTCAATGTCCACGGCTGAAGCCAGCAACATGCGCGCATCCGGGGAGTGACTGCCCTGCAACAGCAGCGGTGCGATCAGCCATTCATGGCGCGTTAACGCGTCATCGCTATCCAGCATTGCGCCCATACCATTCGCCAGCTGATAGCGCCCGTCCAGCCCGCGACGTCGCGCGATCCTGTCCGGGAACGCCTGCGCCAGCAACGGGACAATGCTGTCGCTATCGGGTGAACCGCCCCGGCAATGCAGTCGTTTGCAAAGCTGCTGCGCCCGCTGCTGCCAGTTTCCCTGATTACGCGAAAAGGCCTGTGCCAGATCGCTACTGCCACCGCGCGGCGGCTCCTCAAGAATAGCCGCCAGTTTGGCCGCCGTGGCAATTTCACTCTCGCTCTGCGCCGCCACCAGCATTGCCGCCAGGCGGGGGTCATTCCCCAGTGCGGCCATTTTCTGCCCTCGAGATGACAAGCGTTCGCCCTCCAGCGCCCCCAGCTGATGCAATAAAGCACGCGCTGCGGCAAGGTTAACAGCGGGCGGTGGGTTGAGCCAGGTCAACTGCGCGGGGTCAGGACACCCCCATTGCAGAAGATCCATCACCAGGCCAGACAGGTCGCTTTGTAAAATATCCGGCGTGCTTTGAAGCGCAGCGCGTTCGGCCTGCTCTGCGCTGGTTAAATGCAGACAAATGCCCGGTTCCAGACGTCCCGCGCGGCCCGCGCGCTGAACCATTGAGGCCTGGCTTATGCGTTGCGTCAGCAGTTTGGTCAACCCGCTGCGCGGGTCATAGCTGGCAACCCGCTCCTGCGCGCAATCCACCACCAGGCGGATACCTTCGATGGTCAAACTGGTTTCGGCAATATTGGTTGCCAGCACAACTTTACGCTGTCCGGATGGGGCAGGAAGAATGGCTTTACGCTGGTCAGCCAGGGATAACGCGCCGTAGAGCGGGCAGAGTATTACATCGCTGCTCACGCGGGCGGCCAGCTGTTCCTGCACGCGCTGGATCTCACCCACGCCGGGCAAAAACAGTAGGAGTGAACCCCGTTCCTGGCGCAGAAGCTCTGCCGTCGCCGTTGCCACGGCTTCGTCAAAACGCGGGTGGGCAGCAAGCGATTGATAGCGGCGCTCAACCGGAAATGCGCGGCCAGCGGAGGAGATCACAGGCGCATTCGGTAATGCCCGTTGTAAGCGTTCGTTATCCAGCGTTGCCGACATAATCAGCAGCCGGAGATCGTCACGCAGCCCCTGCTGGACATCCAGCAACAGGGCCAAGGCTAAATCCGCCTGCAGGCTGCGCTCGTGAAACTCATCGAGGATCACCAGCCCAACCCCGGTCAGTTCTGGGTCATTTTGCAGCATACGGGTGAGGATACCCTCGGTCACCACTTCAAGCCGGGTCGTCGGCCCGACGCAGGTTTCGGCCCGCATGCGATACCCCACCGTCTCACCCGGTTTCTCATTCAGCAGCTCCGCCAGACGCTGTGCCACATTACGCGCGGCCAGCCTGCGCGGCTCCAGCAGGATAATTTTCCCGGCAATCGCGCCATCTTGCAGGATCTGCAGCGGCAGCCAGGTTGATTTGCCTGCGCCCGTAGGGGCGTTAAGCAAAACCTGGGGGGCATGGTGTAAAGCAGCGAGTAGCTCGGGAAGGACAACGGCGACCGGCAATGAGGACACTAACAGCTCCAGAGGGTTAACATTAGTCGGCGTACATTGTAGCATCGGCGCATATCATTACCGAGTCCCCCGTATGTCTGAGTCAAAACGGCTGTTTTTTGCAATTGCTCTGCCCACCGCGATCCAGCGGCAGATCGTTCGCTGGCGGGCTGAACACTTTCCGCCGGAAGCGGGCCGCCCTGTCGCCGCCGCGAATATGCACCTGACGCTGGCCTTTCTGGGCGACGTAAGCCGCGACAAACAGCGTGCCCTGGCGTCAATGGCTGGACGCATTGCCCAGCCAGAATTCACCTTGCATCTTGACGATGCCGGGCAGTGGCTGCGTTCCCGCGTGGTCTGGCTGGGTACGCGCCAGCCGCCGCGTGGATTATTACAACTTGCGAATATGCTGCGCGCGCAGGCAGCGCGCAGCGGCTGTTACCAAAGCCCGCAGCCTTTTCACCCCCACATTACCTTGCTGCGCGATGCGGGCCAGGCCGTTGCGCTCCCGGCGCCCGGCTTTCACTGGGCCTTCCCGGTCAAGGAATTTGCACTTTATGAATCTGTCTTTGCACAAGGACGCACCCGCTATACGCCGCTTCAGCGCTGGACGCTGGGCGATACCCTAAGGAATTCTGATGAAGTTTAGCCCTGCTTTACAGCGCGCCACGCTGATCCAACGCTACAAACGTTTCCTTGCCGACGTCGTAACGCCCGCGGGAGAACAGCTCACATTGCATTGCCCGAATACCGGTGCGATGACCGGTTGTGCCACGCCGGGCGACACGGTCTGGTATTCCACATCAGAAAATACTAAACGCAAATATCCGCACACCTGGGAAATGACGCAAACCCAGCAAGGCGCATTTATTTGTGTTAATACCCTGCGGGCAAACCAATTAGTGAAGGAAGCCCTGACAAACGGTACGCTCCCCGAACTGGTCGGTTACGGTACGCAAAAAAGCGAAGTGAAGTATGGCGATGAAGGCAGCAGAATTGATTTTATGCTCCAGGCGGAAGACAGACCGGAGTGCTATATTGAAGTAAAATCAGTGACGTTAGCGGAACAGGAAAACGGCTACTTCCCGGATGCGATAACGCTACGTGGCCAGAAGCATCTACGGGAGCTGATGAGTGTTGCGGCGACGGGCAAACGCGCCGTATTGCTGTTTGCAGTGTTGCACTCAGCCATTGAACGCGTTTCTCCCGCCCGCCATATCGATCCCATATACGCGCAATTGTTGAATGAGGCACAAAAGCAGGGGGTAGAGGTTTTCGCTTATAAAGCGGAACTTTCTGCCGATAATATGACTCTGATATCCTCTCTTCCCATTGTCTTGTAAGGGATTAGACGATTGACGAATAAGTGTTCTGGCCGCGTGCGCAAATACGCTTTTCCTCACAGGCTTGTCAAGTGTTACGTTTAGATAATTGCCATACGGAAAAGCATCTGCTATTTATAGCGACCTGATTTTTCCCCCAACACGGGGATCGATAGTGCGTGTTAAGGAGAAACAACATGCAAGAAGGGCAAAACCGTAAAACATCGTCCCTGAGTATTCTCGCCATCGCTGGGGTGGAGCCGTACCAAGAGAAACCGGGCGAAGAGTATATGAACGAAGCCCAGCTGTCGCACTTCAGGCGTATTCTTGAAGCATGGCGTAATCAACTTAGGGATGAAGTCGATCGCACCGTTACTCATATGCAGGATGAAGCTGCTAACTTCCCGGACCCGGTAGACCGTGCCGCTCAGGAAGAAGAGTTCAGCCTCGAACTGCGTAACCGTGACCGCGAGCGCAAATTGATTAAAAAGATCGAGAAAACGCTGAAAAAGGTCGAGGACGAAGATTTTGGCTACTGCGAATCCTGCGGTGTTGAAATCGGTATTCGCCGCCTGGAAGCGCGTCCAACAGCCGATCTGTGTATCGACTGCAAAACGCTGGCAGAAATTCGCGAAAAACAGATGGCCGGCTAATCCCCGCCCTCTAAACACTCTGCAAAGGCGGGAGTCTCTCCCGCCTTGTTACTGTTACTATGTCTGAATCACACTATATTGGGCGCTTCGCGCCATCTCCCTCCGGTGAATTACACTTCGGCTCGTTAATTGCCGCTCTCGGCAGCTACCTGCAGGCTCGCGCCAGCCAGGGTAAATGGCTCGTTCGCATTGAAGATATTGATCCTCCGCGTGAAGTTCCCGGTGCAGCAGACATCATTCTGCGTCAGCTGGAACATTACGGTCTTCACTGGGACGGCGATGTTGTCTGGCAGTCAAAACGTCATGACGCCTACCGGGAACATCTGGGCTGGCTCCGGGCCCAGGGGCTTTCGTATTATTGCACCTGCACCCGCGCACGCATTCAGAGCGTTGGAGGTGTCTATGATGGGCACTGCCGTACGCTCAATCATGGCCCGGAAAATGCCGCCGTTCGCCTGTTACAACGTTCACCCGTGACCCGTTTTAACGACCTGCTTTCCGGCGATATTCAGGCTGATGAACGTCTGGCGCGTGAAGATTTTATTATCCACCGCCGTGATGGCCTGTTTGCATATAACCTGGCCGTGGTGGTCGACGATCATTTCCAGGGCGTAACGGAAATCGTGCGCGGAGCAGATCTGGTCGAACCTACCGTGCGGCAAATATCGCTTTACCACCAGCTGGGCTGGGTGGCACCGGATTACATTCATCTGCCGCTGGCAGTCAACGATCGGGGCGTTAAGTTGTCAAAGCAGAATCACGCTCCCGCCCTGCCAGATGGCGATCCGCGCCCTGTTTTGATCGACGCGCTGCAATTTCTCAACCAGAATGTAACCAGCGAATGGCAGGATCTGTCTCTTGATCAACTGCTGAAAATGGCCATTGCCAACTGGACGCTCAGGGCGGTGCCAAAAATCCAGCATTCTCAAATGCGTTGCGCTGAGCTATGATTAGCCGCTTTTTTCATAACAAAACACACTACGAGGTGTACCATTTTTACCCGAGTCGCTAATTTTTGCCGTAAAGTGCTAAGCCGCGAAGAGAGCATGGCGAATGACGCTATTGCGCAAACCCACATGTCGGTTATTCCGCGCGAGCAGCACAATATTTCCCGCAAAGATATCAGTGAAAATGCCCTCAAGGTGCTCTATCGTCTGAATAAAGCGGGCTATGAGGCCTACCTCGTTGGCGGTGGGGTGCGTGATTTACTGTTGGGCAAAAAACCAAAAGATTTCGACGTGACGACCAGCGCCACGCCTGAGCAAGTGCGCAAATTATTCCGCAACTGCCGCCTGGTTGGCCGCCGCTTCCGACTTGCTCATGTCATGTTTGGGCCGGAAATTATTGAAGTGGCGACCTTCCGCGGGCATCACGAAGCGGCCGAACCCGATCGCACCACTTCACAGCGTGGCCAGAACGGTATGCTGCTGCGTGACAATATCTTCGGATCTATCGAAGAAGATGCCCAGCGTCGCGATTTCACCATCAACAGCCTTTACTACAGCGTGGCGGACTTCACCGTACGTGATTACGTTGGCGGCATGCAGGATCTGAAAGAAGGCCTGATTCGCCTGATCGGCACGCCGGAAACGCGCTACCGTGAAGACCCGGTGCGAATGCTGCGCGCCGTGCGTTTTGCCGCCAAGCTGAATATGCGCATTAGCCCGGAAACCGCAGAACCTATTCCACGTCTCGCAACGCTTATCAACGACGTGCCGGCTGCCCGTCTGTTTGAAGAGGCGCTGAAGCTGCTCCAGGCCGGTTACGGGTTTGAAACCTACAAGCTGCTGCGCGAGTACAACCTGTTCCAGCCGCTGTTCCCGACCATTACGCGCTATTTCACCGAAAACGGTGACAGCCCAATGGAGCGCATGATTGCGCAGGTACTGAAGAATACTGACACCCGTATCCATAATGATATGCGGGTAAACCCGGCCTTCCTGTTTGCCGCCATGTTCTGGTATCCGCTGCTGGAAGCCGCACAGCGCATTGCTCAGGAAAGTGGTCTGGCGTATTACGATGCGTTCGCGCTAGCCGCAAACGACGTGCTGGATGAAGGCTGCCGTACACTGGCGATCCCAAAACGTATCACCACGCTGGTGCGCGATATCTGGCAGCTTCAGCTGCGCATGTCTCGTCGTCAGGGCAAACGCGCCTGGAAGCTGATGGAACATCCAAAATTCCGCGCGGCGTTCGATCTGCTCTCCCTGCGTGCTGACATCGAAAAGAACCAGGAGCTGCAGCGTCTGGCGCAGTGGTGGGGTGAGTTCCAGGCCTCTGCACCGCCAGAGCAAAAAGGGATGCTGACCAATCTGGATGAAGAGCCAGAACCGCGCCGTCGTCACCGTCGCCCGCGCAAACGCGCGCCGCGTCGTGAAGGCACCGCATGACCCTTGCGTACATCGCTCTCGGCAGCAATTTAGCCTCTCCTCTGGAGCAGGTTAACGCTGCCGTTCAGGCGCTGGGGGAGATCCCGCAAAGCCGCATTGTTGCCGTCTCCTCTTTTTATCGCACGCCGCCGCTGGGGCCGCAGGATCAGCCTGACTACCTGAATGCCGCCGTGGTGCTGGACACATCCCTGGACGCTGAATCGCTGCTGGATAACACCCAGCGTATCGAGCTGCAGCAGGGCCGCGTGCGCAAAGCTGAACGCTGGGGACCACGCACGCTCGATCTCGACATTATGCTGTTTGGCGACAGCGTGATGAACACGCCGCGCCTGACGGTTCCGCATTACGACATGAAAAACCGCGGGTTTATGCTCTGGCCGCTGTTTGAAGTGGCGCCCGACCTCACCTTCCCTGACGGCATATCGTTGCAAGCGGTTTTGCACAGCCTCAACGCGGAAAAACCTGACCGCTGGTAATCCTGTTTTTTTATCGATTAACCCTTAAATATTTATGGTTAATCGATTGCCTAAAATCATTGTTCCCTCGAATGTTACTGTTAGAATGCGCAAAGATTCGCTTTTGGGCTATCAGGAAACAGTATGAAACCAACCACCATCTCCTTACTGCAGAAATGCAAACAGGAAAAGAAACGCTTCGCCACCATCACTGCCTATGACTACAGCTTCGCCAAACTGTTTGCCGAAGAAGGTATCAACGTCATGCTGGTCGGAGATTCGTTAGGGATGACGGTACAAGGACATGATTCCACCCTGCCGGTCACCGTTGAGGATATCGCTTACCATACGCGCGCAGTCCGCCGCGGTGCCCCAGCCTGCCTGCTTCTCTCCGATTTGCCCTTTATGGCCTACGCCACCCCGCAAGACGCTTTCGAAAATGCGGCCGCGGTGATGCGTGCCGGTGCCAATATGGTCAAAATCGAAGGCGGTGCCTGGCTGGTCGAAACGGTTAAAATGCTCACCGAGCGCGCCGTACCGGTCTGCGGTCATCTAGGCCTCACCCCGCAGTCTGTCAACGTTTTTGGCGGCTACAAGGTGCAAGGACGCGGCGATGCGGCACAAACGCTGTTTGATGATGCCGTCGCGCTGGAAGCGGCAGGCGCACAGCTGTTGGTGCTCGAGTGTGTTCCGGTTGAGCTGGCAAAGCGTATTACTGACGCGCTCTCTATCCCGGTGATTGGTATCGGCGCAGGCAACGTGACCGACGGTCAGATTCTGGTGATGCACGACGCCTTTGGCATTACGGGCGGGCATATACCTAAATTTGCCAAAAATTTCCTGACGGAAGCAGGCGACATGCGTGCTGCCGTGCGGCAGTATATTGCCGAGGTTGAGTCCGGTGCCTATCCGGGCGAAGAACACAGTTTCCATTAAGGAGTCTTGTTGTGCTAATCATTGAAACCCTGCCGCTGCTGCGCCAGCACATCCGCCGTGCACGTCAGGAAGGTAAACGTATCGCACTGGTCCCGACGATGGGCAATCTGCATGACGGCCATATGAAGCTCGTCGACGAAGCGAGAGCGCGTGCAGATATCGTGGTCGTCAGCATCTTCGTTAACCCTATGCAGTTCGATCGCGCAGACGATCTGGCGCGCTATCCGCGCACGCTGCAGGAAGATTGTGAGAAGCTGAAAAAACGCCGCGCGGATATCGTCTTCTCCCCCGCTCCGGCTGATGTGTACCCGCAAGGCACCGATGAAGCCACCTACGTTGATGTGCCTGGCATTTCAACGATGCTGGAAGGTGCAAGCCGTCCGGGCCATTTCCGTGGCGTTTCAACCATCGTGAGCAAGTTGTTCAACCTGGTACAGCCAGATATCGCCTGCTTCGGGGAGAAAGATTTCCAGCAGCTCGCGCTGATCCGCAAAATGGTCGCCGATATGGGCTACGACATTGACATCGTCGGCGTGCCGATTGTGCGTGCCAAAGACGGTCTGGCCCTCAGCTCCCGAAATGGTTATCTGACCGCTGACCAGCGCAAAATCGCGCCGGGCCTAAGTAACGTCATGAACACCATGGCGGAGCAAGTTCTGGCCAAAGAGCTGTCGGCAGAAGAAATTATCGCCCTTGCCGAGCAGGCGCTGAATGATAAAGGCCTTCGCGCTGACGATGTACAAATTCGTGATGCTGATACGCTGCTGGAATTTACCGAAACCAGTAAACGTGCGGTGATCCTGGTCGCGGCATGGCTTGGCCAGGCACGTCTTATCGACAATAAAGTGGTTGAACTGGTGTAGTTCTTCACCCTTGATAATTAAAGGTAAACGTAATGATTCGCAAAATGCTGCAAGGTAAGCTTCACCGTGTGAAAGTGACTCAGGCTGACCTGCACTATGAAGGCTCCTGCGCGATCGACCAGGATTTTCTCGACGCGGCGGGTATTCTTGAAAATGAAGCCATTGATATCTGGAACGTGAACAACGGCAAACGCTTCTCCACCTACGCGATTGCCGCCGAGCGCGGTTCTAAAATCATCTCTGTTAACGGTGCAGCTGCACACTGTGCAGATGTCGGTGACATTGTGATCATCGCCAGCTTCGTGATGATGTCCGACGAAGAAGCGCGCCGCTGGCAGCCTAAAGTGGCTTACTTCGAGGGCGACAACGAGATGAAACGCACTGCGAAGGCCATTCCGGTTCAGGTTGCGTGATCAAGAGAACGGGGCGGTGGCCTTGCTCACTGCTCCCTTTTCTATTGCTTTTGGGTATCACGTATTTATCAAAATGATTTAAATTCAAAATAATAAAAACCTCATCTATTTATATTCCACTTCATTTCCCCGATGTTCCAATCTTGTTAAATACATTCCCCAGAATGATGTATTCACACAAAAGATCTTCCACATTGATCAATAAAAATCACTGCCAACACCGTAAACATCGAAAATAAACTAATACAACCTTTCAATATGGATGTTTTAAGACCATTTTCAATAACTTATCAAACCATTATTTCTTCTAAATTTTATTTTTAGCAATTTTAAATATCTAAAGCATAGATGTATCTCTACTATCACTCCGCTTGAATAAAAAATACGAAACGATATTTAAAATGGAACTTTTATCATGTTAAAGAAAACGTTATTAGCTTCAGCTGTAGCTTTATTCGCAATGGGCTCATTTTCTGCTTCCGCGGAGACTGACCTGGGGCTCATCACCTTTGACGGTGCGGTAACCGACACCACCTGTAATATCTCCACCTCAAACGGTGAGTCACAAAACAATATTACTATCACGTTGCCTGTTGTTAAAAAATCTGACGTTGAATCCACAACCGTCGATGCCGGCGTAGGCTCCAAAAACTTCGAGTTACTTTTAACAAATTGCCCTGATGCATTAAAAAGCGCTTCAGCGAGCTTTATGTCAAAAAATATGGGTGCGATTGCAAACGGCACTATCGAGCCTGATGCAGGCGTAGCAGGCGCTGCAACAAACGTTGCACTGGCTCTGTTTAACAACGCGCCTACCCTCTCTTCGCGCATTATGGTCGGCCAGCCTGACAACAATACCCAGACTACCGATTTGCAATCCGGGACGGGTAAGCTTTTTTATCGTGTCGCTTATGTGCCTGGTTCTAACTGGGTTAAAGACACCAGTCCTGTCCAGTCCGGTAAAGTCAGCGCTAACGCTTACTTCACCATGAGCTACGAATAATATCGTTCTAAATAATGTGCCCAGCAGGGCACATTATTTTGTATTACATGGGATTACGTGTATGTACGCACTAAGAAGTCAACGTGGGTTAAAGGCGCTAATGCTGGCGACGATGAGCCTTTTTGCCCTCAACGCCAGTGCGGATATTGTTATATCCGGTACCCGCGTCATTTATCCTGAATCAGCACAAGACGTAACGGTTTCGATGGATAACCGTGGCACCAAGCCTTTGCTGGTGCAAACCTGGCTGGATGATGGAAGGGATTCCACCAACCCACAGGAATTAAAGCTTCCTTTCATCGTCACTCCCCCGGTTTCTCGCGTTGAGCCCAAAAAAGGACAAACGGTAAGAATTACCCGACTTGGCGATACATTACCTAAAGATAAAGAATCACTATTCTGGTTCAATGTTCTTGAAGTGCCGCCGAAAGCAAAAGAAAGTGACGGCCAAAGCATGCTTCAACTCGCTTTCCGTACCCGCATTAAACTCTTTTTCCGCCCGAAGGGGTTGAAAGGAGAGCCGGGCGATGCCGCCAAAAATCTTAAATGGACGCAAAATGCCCCTGGTGCGTTGACCGCACGTAATGATTCGCCTTATTTCGTTTCACTGTCGAGTGCAACCGTTAATGCGGGAGGAAAAAATTACGACATTGAAACGCATTATATTGCGCCGTTCTCAAACCAGACAATGAGCGTAAAAAATTATACCGCTGCCAAAAATAACAAAATCACATGGAATGCCATTAATGACTTCGGCGGAATTGACAAGTACGAATCCGTACAAAATTAACGCCACATTTGCCTTTCATTATTAATAAGAATAGCAATTACCTTTGTTCTGGAACAGAGTCACTATGCACTTTAGACGCTCGCTAATATGTTTATCGATAAGTGCAGCATTGCCTTTTTGCGCATTTGCTGTCGAAAATAGCCCTGAAGAAGAGGTGCAATTTAATGACCAGTTTCTTTATAACACAGGCGGTAGTATTGACGTCAGTCGCTTCTCGCAGGGAAACCCCGTTATTGCCGGAACGTACAAAGTCAACGTCAACATTAACGGTAAGACGTCGTTAACCACCGATATTCTCTTTAAAGAGAATGGGACGCCGCGCGCGACAGCCTGCATCACGCAAAAACTGCTCACGCAGTCAGGGGTATCGACGGAACCGCTTGAAAAGTCGGAAAACGATCCGGCATTAACCTGTGTTTCCATAGAAAAAACCTACCCAGGCTCTCACATTCATTACGATCCCTCGACGCAGGAGTTGGATCTCTCCATTCCTCAGGCCTACGTTCTTCAACGTCCTGCTGGATACGTCGATCCTTCGCTTTGGGAAGATGGCATCCCTGTTGGGATGCTCTCATGGGACCTCAATAGCTGGCACGCTAACGGCTCGGAGAGCAGTTCCGACACGGCTTACGCGGGGTTACGCTATGGTGCAAACCTGGGTCCGTGGCGACTCCGCGCGCGGGGTAATTTGAACTGGGCGCAAGAGTCCGGCACCCACTATGCGAGCCAGGATATCTATCTTCAACGCGATATCACACCACTAAAAGCGCAGCTTATCGCGGGCGATTCCTTTACCCGTGGTGACGCTTTTGATTCGATCAGTCTTCGTGGCGCACGCTTATATAACGATGACCGCATGCTGCCCAACGGCATATCCACTTACGCGCCAGTCCTTCGCGGCGTCGCAAACAGCAATGCCAAAGTCACCGTGACTCAAAGCGGAAATACTATCTATGAAACGTCCGTACCGCCGGGTCCCTTTGAAATTACCGATCTCAGCACCACAGGCTACGGCAGCGATCTTTTTGTCACGGTAGAAGAAGCCGACGGCAGTAAACGCTCCTTCTCCGTCGCATACTCCTCGGTTGCACAGATGCTCCGCCCGGGCTATTCCCGTTGGGATGTGGGGGTGGGTGAACTCCGCGACGACAGTCTGCGCAGCAAGCCGACCGCGGGCTACGCGACGGGGTATTACGGTTTATCCAATACCTTCACCGGCTACACCGGGCTAGAGTACACCGATACACAATTTTATGCGGCGCTCGTCGGGATTGCGATGAACACCCGAATCGGTGCGATGGCGTTCGATGTCACCCATTCGGATGCACAAATCGATGGTCTGCGTAACCTCAAAGGCGAAAGCTATCGAATTTCCTACAGCAAGCTGATGGAAGAGACAAATACCTCTTTCAACGTCGCGGCATACCGATTTTCGACCTCCGATTATCTCAGCCTGAGCGATGCGGCATCGTTGAACAATGAGATCAAATACCGCGATAAAGCGCGAAATCCAGGGCAGCAAAACAGCGATGTTTACGACACCTTCCAGAGGATGAAAAACCAGATTCAGGTGAACATCAGCCAGCCGCTGAAAATTGCCGAGCGTGATTTAGGCTCTCTCTATCTGAACACCACCTGGCAGGACTACTGGAATAAAGGCGGTTCATCTGCGCAATACTCGTTTGGGCATAGCCAATCACTTAGCTGGGGCAGCTACAGCCTCACCGTGCAACGAACCTACGATGAATTTGGCACCAAAGACGACAGTGTGTATGTGAACCTGAATATCCCGTTTGATTCTCTGTTAGGGAACGGCAAGCGGGCGGCAGGCTTCTCCTCCGTCAATATGGGCATTGGTAGCGATTTCAAAGGCAGCAGCAGTTTCAACACCAGTGCCAACGGCAATACGGAAGACAACCGCTTTAGCTATAGCCTGACCGAAAGCACTACCCGTAGCGACAGCACGTTAAACCAGCTTAGTGGCTACGGCAGCTATAACAGCCCACGCGGGCCAGTGAGTCTTTCCGCTTCGGCATCAGATGATGGCACCCAGCAATATTCCGCAAGCTACAGCGGCGGGTTACTTGTGCATTCTGGCGGGCTCACGTTCGCACCCGGCAGCATCAGTGAAACCGATACCCTCGCGCTGATCAAAGCCGAAGGGGCAGAAGGTGCCCGCGTTTCTATTGGCAACGGGGAGATAGGCTCTTCTGGTTACGCCATCATGCCTTATCTGTCTGCCTATCGTGAAAATAACGTCAGCCTCGATATCAGCAATATGCAGGCGGATGTCGAAGTGAAAAACACCCAGTCGATCGCCATTCCACGCAACGGGGCTGTTGTGCTGGTTAACTTTGAGACCGACCAGGGCCGCTCCGTGCTAATGGAACTGCTCCGTGACGATCGCGGTTTCATTCCGCTCGGGGCGGATGTCCAAAATGCGGCAGGTCTTTCCGTGGGCAGCGTCGGCCAGGCGGGGCAAGCCTGGATCCGCGGGATCGAAGACGCAGGAACATTGAAAATCGTTTGGGGTAACGAGCCGGGATCCTCCTGTTCTGTTTCCTATGTTATCCCGCCCGACGCGAAAAAAATGGGACCAACAACGCTGCTGACAGGCCAAACCTGCCACATCTCAGCTATCTAAAAGGAGTTTTGAACATGCTTTCCGCCGTTCACATAAAAACAGGGTTACTTTTTTTGGGGTCAGGGCTGATGGCACTGTCACTGGCTTCACGTGCAGATAATCACGATATTACGTTTACGGCAACGATCCGTGATACCACCTGTGACATGCAGATTGAAGGCGGCAGCGGGGACGGCACCAACAATGTTATTCCAATAGGGACCAGCGGGAAGGTACGCCTGGATTACATCATCCTGAAAAATGCCAAAGCGACCACCAGCTTTAAACTGAAGATGGTTTCTTGCCCATCCAGCCTCACATCATTAAAAACAACCGTCAGCGGTACTGCCAGTTCCGTTACGACGGCCATTGCAAACTCGCTTAACGGTGATGGCAATGCCGAAAATATCGGCGTGTCAATCGCCCGAACCGCTACGCCAGAGTCACCGTTCACGATCAATTCGACTACTGATTCTCAACGTCTAATCTGGTCAAGCGCCGAAATAAGCTCTGGCGAAGTATCGCTTATCGCAAGCCTGGTAGAAACCCAAAGCGGGCAAGGTACCACCGGCAACTTTAGCGGTATCGCAACGTTTAACTTCACCTATGAATAACTGGCAGCAATATGGAGCGTTGAAATGAAAACAAAAATCACATCACTGGTGCTTGCCATCACTGCTGCCTTTCCCTCAGCCTCATTTGCTGCCATTACGGGCACAACCAGCGTTCAGGCCACATTTACGTCGGTCATTGAGGCTGGAACCTGCAATGCGGAAATTCAAAATGCCAGTGGCGCACCTATCAGCATTTTGCCCTTTGGTGATGTCTTTAAGTCCGATCTGGTGAGCCAGAGTCGTGAAGAGGCGTTCAGGATTGCCTTCACGAACTGTGCAGGCGTAAAAAGCGCCACGATCCAGGCCACGCCAGGCGCAGGCGGTACATGTACCGGCAACGCGCAAAATGGCAACTCTTTTGCGGGTGGCCATAACGTCGGGTTTGAAATCTGGAAAGGGACGGTGGAATCAGGGTCATTGCTGAACTGCAGCACCGCCCCCTCTCCCATAATTAACCTGGCGGCCGGAGCGGCTAACTTTGACATGGATGCCCGTATTGTTATCGCAAAAGATAAAACGATCGCGGACGTCACGACAGGTACCGTTAGCGCACCGGTCACCTTTCTGGTGACCTATCAATAATGATTTTTCTGACCGGCAAAATAAACAGGATGCTCAACGCTCACTTTTTCTCTCATAAGGCCATCTCTGCGCTACCTGCCTGGTTAGCGCTCTGCGGGATGTTTCCTGCAGTAAGTCTTGCGTCGAATATGGAAATGGATATGACGGCCAATATCATCAACAACACTTGTCAGGTGACCATTCCGGAAAATGGGAATGTCACTCTGCCGACCGTTGGGAAAGCATGGTTTTATACCTTGGAGGGGACTGACCGTCTGAAACCAGCAGATCCCGCCGGGGGCACGCGCTTTGTCGTTCAGGTTGTTAACTGCAATGGGGATGAAACGGGCTCCGGCAAGGCACTGCATTTTACCTTCAAACCGCAGACAAGCCTGGCTGACGGCGTATCAAAACAGATATTCAATAACGAGACCTCACCTCTGGCCGGCGGCGCTGAAAATGTTGGCATTGTGATTTTTTCGGCATCTGACGATCAAAACGTACTCGACAGCAATGGACTGTCGGATGTGGCAGTTAACATCGATTCCCCCTCTGACACGCAAAGCTACCTGAAAGCATATTCCTTCTACGCACGCTATCAAAATTATGGTGCTGTGAGCGCAGGGAAAGTGACGACACGCGCGCTGGTTAGCGTGACATATCAATGACAACGGGGTTTAACACAAGGAAAGTATTATGTTTTTTATAAATAACTGGCTTTCACGCATTGCCCCTTCGTTACTTTTTTTTACGTTGTTAACGACGAGCAGCTTTTCCGTAAATGCCGCCTGGGAAGGCACGTTTACAAGTGGAGCCACGCAGACTGTCGGTGACATTATGGGCGCTAAAGCGACCTTAAAAACCCTAAATTCGGTAAGTTCTGCGACACTCATCAGCTCACGTTATTCTGTGAATCTACAACCTGGGTTAAACAGTGAACGTCAGGTTGGCAATGATGGGGAGGATGTTTTTACCCTCACGCAATCAGACTTATACGTTGGTACAGTAAATGGCGTAGCGCTCTTTAAAACCAATGTGACCGGGATAGTGTATTCGCTCGCGATCCGAACAACCGATAATGCAGTCACTGCATTTTTTACCCCGAATCCCGGCAGCTGGGTGAAATCAGTTGAAACCAATAATAATGAGACCCTGATAAACAATAAAACTTGGCAAGCCGCTGTGGAATTTTATCAGCTCCCCAGTTTCGTGGGTATTCCTGCAGATGTAACGACCATCGGCCCTGTCGCAGGGACTATGGGGAAAATAATCATTGGCGAACCCAACGGCACAACGGAATCCGATCACCCTCGTCCAACCATCACTATATCGAGCATGGCCTTTACTGTGCCGATAGAAAAACCCACCTGCACGCTAACGATGCCCAAGACCGTGAAGCTGGGTGATTATGACACCTCGACCGTGGAGAACGATAAGACGACAAGGGTATCTTTTGGGATCACCGGGAATTGCACCAATACGCGCAAAGTCACCATAAAATTAACCACTAGCAAGACAACCGGAAACGATAATTCATTACTCGCGAACACCGCCACCTCTAACGCAGCCAAAGGCGTTGGGGCGTTACTTAAATGGCCGAACGATAAGCAGATTATGCCAAACTCAACCAACAGCTTTAGCGTTGAAGACGGGTCAACCCTTGCCTTATTTAGCGTCTTGTTAAATGCCCAGTTGGTAAAATCAGACACCGAAAAAGTCACCTCTGGGGAGTTCAGCGCCATTGGCACGCTGCAATTCACCTACGAGTAACTTATCCCTGCGGCTGGTTACTGATCAGCCGCGACATGGTCTCCAGCGAATCCGTTCTTAAAATGTACAGACGTTTCAATAAGAACGGATTATCCCCCGGCTTGACCTTGCCCCGTACCGTCGTCACCGCCAGGTGGAACCCCGCATCGTTTGCCGCTTTCACCGCGTTATCGTTGTATCCACCAAACGGATAGGAGAGATAAAGCACGTGCGGGTTAAACTGCGCCAAATCGCGGCGTGAGCGCTTAAAATCGAACAAGATAATGTGGTAGCTGCGGCTGAGTAGAATCGGCTGATGATTGCCATCCACGCGGTGCAGGAAATGGGTGTGCGACTGAATATCAAACACATCCTGAATCTGCTCCAGCTCTGACACGCTCATAAACTGGAGCGACTTGGGTGCCCACTTCTGCGGATGACGTTTGATTCGGGATGAAATAATAAATGCCGTGGCCTTAAACCCGTATTCTTTCAAAATAGGGTAAGCATAGCGGTTAACGGATTTCAGGCCGTCATCAAAGGTGATCACCACCGACTTAGCAGGCAGGTTTATTTTGTTCCGTACGTAGCCCTCGAGCTGATACATGGTCAGCGTGGTATAACCCTGGTCGCGCAGCCAGGTCATCTGGTTGCTAAAAGCACGTACGCTGGTCGTTGTGGAGGTATGACGAAAACGGGTGTTCTCCTCATCGCGCAGGATATGGTGGTAGGTAATCACCGGAATGCCGTTGTCCTCCTGCGCATCCAGGCTACTTACCCACGCCAGGCGGTTACCAATGCGGATCTGGAACCAGGTCTGGTTCAGCCGATCTTTGAGTTTATTCAGGATTGGATAGCGAAGATTGGCGCTTAACGTTCCAAAAGGGGCACTGCCATTGTCTGCAGCGTTGTAAACGGGGGTATCTTTCCAGGTCACCATATTTTGATTGCTAAGGGGTTTATTCAGGTCACCCAGACCATCTTCCACTCGCTGCTTTCCCTGTACCGGCTCAAGGTGGCCTTTGTCGATAAAGCCCGTCCCAAAACCGAAGCGAAATTCGTAGTAGTCGGCCGCCGCGGGCACCACCGCCAGAATCTGTCCTGCCCGGACATTGCCAACATTTACCACATTATTCCCCACCTGCGCCCAAATCGCCGCGTCTTCGGTGGTTTGCATATACTGCGCTGGCAGCCTTTGCTGGCTTAATAAACTGGCGGAACTGATGCCGGAAACGAAAATTAGAAGCAAGAAAACGATACGCGTAAACATTAGGTCTTTTTCTGTGCGGAAAAACTCATGTCATTGTAGCAAAAGCGACATCAATACCAATGTTTAATTCTTATACAGGTCATGCAGCAGGATGAAAGGAGGATTTTTCTGTTGTTGATGCCACAAACTGCTGACGCCCGGTATGCCCTGCCCCACAATAGTATTTCGGAACTCTGCGCTGCTAAGGGTTTCACGCTGCGGATACATTAACTCCAATAATGGAAGGCTAATGCCGGAGATCACTTCACAACAGTCATGCTTATGGCTCATCAAGGCTGCTGAACGGTAGGGTGCTGCACCCGAGTTATCGGTAAGAAAAATAACGCCTTCACCCGTGTCGGTTTCATGCAGAGCATCGCACATCATTCTGCCAAGCATATTGGTACTGAGCCCTCGCCAGTAATTTACCGCACGGCACTGCACCAGCGGACCGAACCTGGCCTCAAGCTTAACCAACAGATCCTGCGCACGTTCATCGTGGCAGGTGATGACCCATCCCAGCATAACTCCCTCCTTAGCAGGCGAGTAGTTTAGCGTGGTGAAGATTAGCTTTCGGTGATAACTGTCAAAAAAAAGTGCCCGGCAAACAGAATGTTGCCGGGCGGAAGATTAGCTACGCAGACCCCGTCCACGCTGGATCAGATACCAGCACAGCAGGTAGAAGGCGAGGATAAACACCACCAGCACCCCGACGGTGGTAAACAGCGGCACGTCGGTAATACCGAGGAAGCCGAAGCGGAACCCGCTGATCATGTAAACGATAGGGTTCAGGTGCGACAGCGCCTGCCAGAACGGTGGCAGCAGCGTCAGGGAGTAGAACACCCCGCCCAGATAGGTCAGCGGCGTCAGCACAAAGGTCGGGATCAGGCTGATATCATCAAATGTTTTAGCGAACACCGCGTTGAGCAGACCCGCCAGTGAGAACAAGATTGCCGTCAGCAGCAGCGTCAGCGCCACAAACAACCATGAGTGAACCTGGAACGGTACAAAGAACAGCGAAATTCCGGTCACCAGGATCCCCACGCAGAGGCCACGCGCCACGCCCCCCCCGACGTAGCCGGCGATAACCACATGCGTTGGCACCGGTGCCACCAGCAGCTCTTCAATATTGCGCTGGAACTTGGCGCTAAAGAACGATGACGCGACGTTGGCATAGGCGTTGGTGATCACCGCCATCATGATCAAACCCGGCACGATAAACTGCATATAGGTAAAGCCGTGCATTTCACCAATACGTGAACCAATCAGGTTTCCGAAAATGATGAAATACAGCGTCATGGTAATCACCGGCGGCACCAGTGTTTGTATCCAGATGCGCATAAAGCGGTTAATTTCTTTCGCCCAAATGCTTTTTAGCGCGACCCAGTAAAGATGCGTCATGCCTTGTCTCCTTGTTTTTCATGCACCAGAGAGACAAACAGCTCTTCCAGTCGGTTTGCTTTGTTTCGCATACTTAATACCTGAACGCCCTGCGCACTCAGCTGGGAAAAGACGCTGTTGATCCCCTGCTCACGCAGCACTTCGACTTCCAGCGTTGAGGTATCGACCAGACGGTATTGATATCCCTCCAGCTTCGGTAGCGGGCTTTTCGCGGCCAGGTCGAGAATGAACGTTTCTGACTTCAGCTTCGCAAGCAGACCTTTCATCGAGGTGTTTTCCACCAGTTCACCGTGCTGGATGATGCCGATGTTGCGGCACAACATTTCAGCCTCTTCAAGGTAGTGGGTCGTCAGAATAATGGTGGTGCCTTTATCGTTAAGATCCTTCAGGAAGCCCCACATTGAACGACGAAGTTCAATATCGACCCCGGCAGTAGGTTCATCAAGGATAAGCAGTTTGGGTTCGTGCATCAGCGCGCGGGCAATCATCAGACGGCGCTTCATGCCACCGGATAACATCCGCGCGCGTTCGTTACGCTTCTCCCACAGGTCGAGCTGCTTGAGGTATTTTTCGCTACGCTCCATCGCCTCTTTGCGCTCAACGCCGTAGTACCCGGCCTGGTTCACGACGATTTGCTGAACCGTCTCGAACGGGTTGAAGTTGAACTCCTGCGGAACCAGCCCCAGCTGACGCTTGGCATTCACCACGTCTTTTTGCAGGTCGTAGCCAAACACGCTGACGCGTCCGGAGGTTTTATTGACCAGCGAACTGATAATGCCGATAGTAGTGGATTTCCCCGCCCCGTTTGGCCCCAAAAGCGCGTAGAAATCCCCCGCCTCTACTTTGAGATCTATCCCGCGCAGCGCCTGTACGCCACCCGGATAGGTTTTTTTAAGCTGCTCAAGCTCTAGTGCAATCGCCATGAAATAAACTTACCTATAGTTCTGACACACGTTGTGTGGTTTCATTAAAAGTCGGGTTACCCTATAGTAGCGCAACGCAATTACTCGGTTACAGGTCGTTAACCTCCATGAATGACATAGATACACTCATCAGCAACAATGCACTATGGTCAAAAATGCTGGTGGAAGAAGATCCCGGATTTTTTGGGAAACTGGCGCAAGCGCAGAACCCGCGCTTTCTATGGATTGGTTGTTCCGACAGCCGCGTTCCTGCCGAACGCCTGACGGGCCTCGAACCTGGCGAACTCTTTGTTCACCGTAACGTTGCCAACCTGGTGATCCATACCGATCTCAACTGCCTTTCTGTCGTTCAGTATGCCGTTGACGTGCTGGAAGTCGAGCACATCATTATTTGCGGCCACTACGGCTGCGGCGGCGTGCAGGCGGCGGTCGAAAACCCGGAACTGGGGCTGATCGATAACTGGCTACTGCACATCCGTGATATTTGGTTCAAACATAGTTCACTGCTGGGCGAAATGCCTCAGGAGCGTCGTCTTGACACCCTCTGCGAGCTGAACGTGATGGAACAGGTCTATAACCTGGGTCACTCAACCATCATGCAATCGGCGTGGAAACGCGGGCAAAAGGTCTCTGTCCACGGCTGGGCGTACGGTATTCATGATGGTTTGCTGCGCAATCTGGAAGTGACGGCCACCAACCGCGAAACGCTTGAACAGCGCTATCGTTCAGGGATTGCCAACCTCAAGCTTAAGCATGTGAACCATAAATAAAGCGGGGGTTTCTCCCTCTCCCGATGGGAGAGGGCTGAGGTGAGGACTGAAGCCCTCACCCATCTCAACATTACTCGTCCAGCAGGATCACTTTTCCGACATACGGCAGATGGCGATAGCGCTGCGCGTAATCAATGCCGTAGCCCACGACAAATTCGTCAGGAATCGAGAAGCCGACAAACTCAACAGGGACCTGCACTTCACGGCGCTCTGGTTTATCGAGCAGCGTGCAGATCGCCAGAGATTTCGGACCACGCAGGCTTAAGATCTCGCGCACTTTAGAGAGCGTGTTGCCGGAGTCGATGATGTCCTCAACGATCAAGACATCTTTGCCACGAATATCTTCATCCAGATCTTTCAGGATTTTCACATCACGGGTTGTAGACATGCCGCTGCCGTAGCTGGAGGCGGTCATAAAATCGACCTCATGTGACACCTGCACTTCACGACATAAATCTGCCATGAACATGAAAGAGCCACGCAACAGTCCCACCAGCACCATTTCGCTGCCGCTGTCCTTGTAATGCTCGGTGATTTGACGGCCCAGTTCGGCGATACGCGCTTTGATCTCGACTTCCGGGATCATCACTTCAACAGTATGTTTCATGTTACTAACCATATGATTTAATGAAAATCTCTCAATGCGGATGAACGTCATTCCGGCATTGATTCACAAGCCAGCCATTATAACAGCAAATGGGTAGCCCTGGCGCATGAGTTATAAAAAGCAAATTTTGTGATTCCGATCACACTTGTTAATACCTATAATTAATTGCTAGCAAATAATTAACAAAACTGACGAGTACTTTTCTATGGCTGAAACAAAATCACAACAGCCGCGTCTACTGGTGACATTAACAGCGGCGTTCGCAGCCTTCTGCGCGCTGTATTTGTTAATCGGTGGCGTATGGCTGGTCGCGCTTGGCGGCTCCTGGTACTACCCAATTGCGGGTCTGGTTATGGTTGGCGTAACCATCCTGCTTTTACGCAGAAAACAATCAGCACTGTGGCTTTATGCTGCTTTACTCCTCGCAACAATGATTTGGGGCGTCTGGGAAGTCGGATTCGACTTCTGGGCACTGACGCCGCGCAGTGACATTCTGGTCTTCTTTGGTATCTGGCTGATCCTGCCGTTTGTCTGGCGTCGCCTGATTCACCCGTCCAGCGGTGCTGTCGCAAGCCTGCTGGTGGCGCTGATTATCAGCGGCGGTATCCTGACCTGGGCCGGATTTAACGACCCGCAGGAGATCAGCGGCACGCTGAACACCGAGTCTACGCCTGCTGCTGCAATCTCGCAGGTAGCAGATGCTGACTGGCCTGCCTATGGCCGCAATCAAGAAGGTCAACGCTACTCCCCGCTGAAGCAGATCAACGCGGATAACGTTAAAAACCTAAAGGAAGCCTGGGTATTCCGTACCGGCGACCTGAAAACGCCGAACGATCCGGGTGAACTGACCAACGAAGTCACGCCGATCAAGGTCGGCAACATGCTTTATCTGTGTACCGCTCACCAGCGTTTGTTTGCGCTCGACGCGGCCACCGGTAAAGAAAAGTGGCACTTCGATCCCCAGCTAAACTCTGACCCGTCCTTCCAGCACGTCACCTGCCGTGGCGTCTCTTACCACGAAGCGCGTGCGGAAACGGCAAGCCCGGAAGTGATGGCCGACTGTCCTCGTCGTATCATTCTGCCGGTCAACGATGGTCGACTGCTGGCAGTGAATGCCGAGACGGGTAAGCTCTGTGAAACCTTTGCCAACAAAGGGATCCTGAACCTGCAGACCAACATGCCGAGCACCACGCCGGGTCTGTATGAGCCAACGTCTCCGCCAATCATCACCGATAAAACCATCGTGATTGCGGGCTCAGTCACCGATAACTTCTCCACCCGTGAAACCTCTGGCGTTATCCGTGGTTTCGACGTGAATACCGGTAAACTGCTGTGGGCCTTCGATCCGGGCGCGAAAGATCCAAACGCGATCCCGTCAGATGAACACACCTTTACCTTTAACTCGCCAAACTCCTGGGCTCCCGCAGCGTACGACGCGAAGCTGGATCTGGTCTACCTGCCGATGGGCGTCACCACGCCAGATATCTGGGGCGGAAACCGCACACCGGAGCAGGAGCGTTATGCCAGCTCTATCGTGGCGTTGAATGCGACTACCGGCAAGCTGGCATGGAGCTATCAGACCGTTCACCACGATCTGTGGGATATGGATATGCCGTCCCAGCCGACGCTGGCGGATATTACCCTTAACGGCAAAACCGTCCCGGTGATTTATGCCCCAGCGAAAACCGGTAACATTTTCGTCCTGGATCGCAGCAACGGTAAGCTGGTTGTACCCGCGCCGGAAAGACCTGTTCCGCAGGGTGCTGCAAAAGGTGACCATGTTTCCAGAACGCAGCCGTTCTCTGAGCTTAGCTTCCGTCCGAAGAACAACCTGACCGGTGCAGACATGTGGGGTGCCACGATGTTTGACCAGTTGGTATGCCGCGTGATGTTCCATCAGCTGCGCTACGAAGGTATCTTCACGCCGCCGTCCGAGCAGGGCACGCTTGTCTTCCCGGGTAATCTGGGGATGTTCGAATGGGGCGGGATTTCCGTTGACCCGAACCGTCAGGTCGGCATTGCAAACCCAATGGCGCTGCCGTTCGTATCCCGACTGATCCCACGTGGTCCTGGCAACCCAATGGAGCCACCAAAAGACGCGAAAGGATCGGGCACAGAAGCCGGTATTCAGCCGCAGTATGGCGTACCTTACGGTGTCACCCTGAACCCGTTCTTGTCTCCGTTCGGTCTGCCGTGTAAACAGCCTGCCTGGGGCTACATCTCGGGTCTGGATCTGAAAACTAACCAGATCGTCTGGAAAAAACGTATCGGTACGCCGCAGGACAGCATGCCGTTCCCAATGCCAATCCCCGTACCGTTCAAGATGGGTATGCCAATGCTGGGTGGCCCAATCTCTACCGCCGGTAACGTGCTGTTCATCGCGGCGACTGCAGATGACTACCTGCGCGCGTACAACATGACCAACGGTGAGAAATTGTGGCAAGGCCGTCTGCCAGCCGGTGGACAGGCAACACCGATGACCTATGAAGTGAATGGCAAGCAGTACGTTGTCATCTCTGCGGGTGGTCACGGTTCGTTTGGCACGAAGATGGGCGACTATATCGTCGCGTATGCGTTGCCGGACGAGGCAAAATAAATGCAAAACGGCAACGAAAGTTGCCGTTTTTAGTGTTTGTTCCCTCTCCCTGTGGGAGAGGGTCAGGGTGAGGGCATCAGGCCGCACCTGCGAAATGTAGGCCGGGTAAGGCGAAGCCGCCACCCGGTTTTTTTTATACAGTGAACCCCAACATCATCCCCGTATCTTCATGCTCCAGCAGATGGCAGTGCGCCATATAGGCAAACTCCTTCGGCGCTGCATGGTCGAACTTCACCAGCACCTCACTGACGCCGCCTTCCACCTTAACCGTATCCTTCCAGCCCGCACGATGGGCATCAGGCGTTTTGCCGTTTTCGGAGAGGATGCGGAACTGCGTGCCGTGAATATGGAACGGGTGCAGCATCATGTCGCCTTCGCCGGAAATAACCCAGCGCTCATACTGTCCTTTTGCGGCGGCAAACATCGGGGTGTTCATGTCGAACGCTTTTCCGTTAATGCGGTTGGCGTTGTGGAAATCGAACCCGTGGCCACCGTGATCCATCCCGCCCATCTTACCGTGGTCCATGTTCATATGGCCCATCATCTGCCCGTGGTGCATACCGGCCATCGCCCGATCGCCATACTTCGCCATCAGCGCCTGCATGCCCATCATATCGAGCATCGGGTCCATCGAGAGCTGCAATTTGCGCTGGGTTAACCCGTCAAGCGCCGGGAGCGCGGGCAACGTTGTTAAGGTATCCGGCAGCGTGCCGGATGCGGCGATCTGCAGCGGCTGGATCCGCAGAACCGGATGCGCCTTATCAAAAGGCGCAACGGCCATTCCCATCTGGCTAACCGGCAGCGTCACGAGGTCAAATGGCTTACCGTCGCTGATGTCCACCAGCACTTCAAAACGCTCGCCCATCAGCATGGGTAATTCATTCACCTTGACCGGCTCGGGCAACAGCCCGCCGTCGCTCGCCACGACGTACAGCGGACGCCTATCGCTGGTCGCAAAATTCAGCGAGCGCGCGTTGCAGCCGTTAAGCAGGCGTAAACGCAGCCAGCCTTTCGGCGCAGCGTGCTGGGGGTAAATGGCACCGTTGGTCAACAGCGTATCGCCGAACCAGCCTACCGCCGCGCTCATCACATCGAGCTGGTAATCAATTTGCCCGTCTGCGGTAAATTTTTTGTCCTGCACGATGACCGGTACATCGTCAATGCCCCACTGTTTTGGCAGACGCAACAAACGGCTTTCGTCGTCCTCAATCAACACCAGCCCTGCAAGCCCCATCGCCACCTGGTGGCCCGTTTTGCCATGCTGATGCGGATGGAACCAGCAGGTCGCGGCGCGTTGGTCAGGGGTGAACGTCACGCTGCGCTTGTCCCCTGCTTTAATTACGCCGTGCGGGCCGCCGTCCACTTCACCCGGCACTTCCAGGCCGTGCCAGTGCAATGTGGTTTCTTCCGCCAGGGTATTGTGGATATCAACCGTGACCGCTTTCCCTTTGCGTAGCTGAAGCGCCGGGCCAAGCAGATTCCCGTTATAGCCCCAGGTTATGGCGTTATTCGCACCAAAGGCCGTTTTACCGGACTGAACGACAAGCTGAATTCGGCTACGGGCATCGGCGGTGAGTAAATCGGGGATGGGTAAGGCAGGCCTGTCGGCCGCAAACACCGCGCGGCTCCACAGCGGTAATGCGCTGGCAACCCCCAGCGCAGCGGAATATTTTAAAAAATCACGACGTTGCATGTTCATTTCCTTATTTCCAGGCGGCGATCTTTTGAGCATAAACCCTCCCCTTACCGGAAGGTCAAGTTCGGCGGTAATAATAAAGGTCGTCGCGTTGGCATCAAGTATGCTAACGTTAATTTTCCGTGATGCAGTGGTAGAAATAATGAAGACGTTTTTCAGGACAATTTTGTTCAGCAGCCTGATGGCAATGTGTGCGAACAGCTATGCGCTAAGTGAGAATGAAGCGGAAGATATGGCTGATTTGACGGCAGTTTTTGTATTCCTGAAAAACGATTGTGGCTACCAGAATTTACCCAACGGGCAGATTCGTCGCGCACTGGTCTTTTTTGCCCAGCAGAACCAATGGGATCTCAGCAATTACGACAGCTTCGACATGAAAGCGCTCGGTGAAGACAGCTACCGCGATTTAAGCGGTATTGGCATCCCAACGGCCAAAAAATGCAAAGCGCTGGCTCGTGATTCGCTCAGCCTGCTCGCCTACGTGAAGTAACCTTCCCGACGCCCTTGTTGACGCTTTAACCGCCCTACGACGGCGGTGTAATGCACCCATTCTGCTGGATGTAATGGATGTTAATGAGGGAGATGTCTACCATGGCCGATAACACGGTGTGGCATGAAACGCTGCATGACCAGTTTGGTCAATATTTTGCCGTTGATAACGTGCTTTATCACGAGAAAACCGAACTTCAGGACCTGATAATCTTTGAGAACGCAGCCTTCGGCCGCGTGATGGCGCTGGACGGCGTGGTGCAAACCACCGAGCGCGATGAGTTTATCTATCACGAGATGATGACCCACGTTCCCCTGTTGGCGCACGGGCATGCGAAGCACGTTCTGATTATCGGCGGCGGTGACGGCGCCATGCTGCGTGAAGTCTCGCGTCACCAGTCTGTCGAAACCATCACCATGGTGGAAATCGACGCGGGCGTAGTCTCTTTCTGCCGCCAGTATCTGCCCAACCACAATGCCGGTAGCTATGATGACCCGCGCTTTACCCTGGTCATCGACGATGGTGTGAACTTCGTTAACCAGACCACAAAGACCTTTGACGTCATTATTTCCGACTGTACCGACCCTATCGGCCCTGGCGCGTCGCTGTTTACCTCATCGTTTTACGAAGGCTGCAAACGCTGCCTGAAGCCCGGCGGTATCTTTGTGGCACAAAACGGTGTCTGTTTCCTGCAGCAGGATGAAGCCCTGGACAGCTACCGCAAGCTAAGCACCTACTTTGACGACGTTAGCTTTTATCAGGCCGCTATTCCGACTTACTACGGCGGGATAATGACCTTTGCCTGGGCGACGGATAACGACGTGCTGCGCCATCTCTCCACCGAAATTATTCAGGCCCGTTTCCACCATGCCGGCCTTCACTGTCGCTACTACAACCCGGCCGTGCACACTGCAGCGTTTGCTCTGCCGCAATACCTGCAGGATGCACTTTCCGTCAAGGGGGCGAGCTAATTGAAAAAGCTCAAACTGCATGGCTTTAACAACCTGACCAAAAGCCTGAGTTTTTGTATTTACGATATCTGCTATGCCAAAACGGCAGAAGAACGCGACGGTTATATCGCCTATATCGATGAACTCTACAATGCCAACCGTTTGACGGAAATCCTGTCAGAGACGTGCTCAATCATTGGCGCCAATATACTGAACATTGCCCGCCAGGATTATGAACCCCAGGGCGCGAGCGTGACCATTCTGGTGAGCGAAGAGCCGGTCGATCCTCAGCTTATCGACAAAACCGAACACCCCGGCCCGCTGCCAGAGGCGGTGGTTGCGCACCTCGATAAAAGCCACATTTGCGTGCATACCTATCCTGAAAGTCATCCTGAAGGCGGCCTGTGTACCTTCCGCGCCGATATTGAAGTATCGACCTGCGGCGTGATCTCTCCGCTGAATGCGCTGAACTACTTAATCCACCAGTTGGAATCAGACATCGTGACCATTGATTATCGCGTGAGAGGATTTACCCGTGATATTAATGGCATGAAGCACTTTATCGACCACGAGATTAATTCCATTCAGAACTTTATGTCCGAGGATATGAAGGCGCTGTACGACATGATGGACGTGAATGTTTACCAGGAAAATATCTTCCACACCAAGATGCTCCTGAAAGAGTTCGACCTGCAGCACTACATGTTTAATACCCGACCAGTGGATCTGAGCGAAGAAGAGCGTAGGGCCATCACTGACCTGCTTTGGAAAGAGATGCGCGAGATCTACTACGGCCGTAATATTCCGGCCGTGTAAACGTCAACCGGAGCAGGGATGCTCCGGCCGGTTATTTCTGTTTCATGAAATCGCGGTACGCATTCACCACCTGAAGGAAGTCTTCCACGCCGCACATCGACAGACTCTCTTCATCGTAGTAGCGCATCCCCTCTTCCATCTCATCGCCTGAGAACTCAAGCTGGTTGGCACGCACCATCACCTCTTCGCCATCCATCCACAGCGTGTACTCATGCCCGGCGCGTTGCCAGGAGCGTTCACTGCCTTTCACCGTATTCGCCGCTTGTTCAACTTCATCAAGAAGTGAGAGATTCTCTTTCACTTCTTCGTTGAACCAGTGTCCTACGGCTTCGTGGCCCATCGACATACGCACTTTCACCACTCCGGTGATGTCGCGCAGAAATTCGTAATCCATAGTGTTTTCCTCTGCAAAGCCATTAGGGTAATTATCGCAGCAGAGAAGAAGAAAAAAAGCGTGAGAGGTAGGAGGAATGAAAATAAAAAAGCCCCTCACCCTAACCCTCTCCCCAAAGGGGAGAGGGGCTGGTGGTGAGGGGTTGGTTTTTATACCGCCGTCTGGAAGATAACCCCGTCAGCCTTCTCGGTGTACTGAGAGAGCTGGTCGAAGTTCAGATAGCGATAGGTATCCACCGCTGTCTTATCAACCTGGGCCACAAAGGTCTGGTACTCTTCCGGCGTTGGCAGTTTGCCAATCAGCGCCGCAACCGCCGCCAGCTCCGCAGAGGCCAGGAAGACGTTAGCACCGGTGCCTAAACGGTTCGGGAAGTTACGGGTAGAGGTAGACACTACCGTCGCACCGTCGGCGACACGCGCCTGGTTACCCATACACAGGGAACAGCCAGGGATTTCGATACGCGCACCGCTCTTACCAAATACGCTGTAATAACCTTCTTCGGTCAGCTGAGCCGCGTCCATACGGGTTGGCGGAGCCACCCACAGACGGGTTGGCAGCTGGCCTTTGTGGGTATCCAGCAATTTACCGGCAGCACGGAAGTGGCCGATGTTGGTCATGCAGGAACCGATGAACACTTCGTCGATCTTTTCACCCTGCACGGCAGACAGTGGACGCGCATCGTCTGGATCGTTCGGCGCACAAAGGATTGGTTCTTTGATATCCGCCAGATCGATGTCGATCACTGCCGCGTACTCTGCGTCGGCATCAGCTTCCAGCAGCTGCGGGTCCGCCAGCCATTTTTCCATACCCTGAACGCGACGCTCAAGCGTACGACGATCGCCGTAACCTTCTGCGATCATCCACTTCAGCAGCACGATATTGGAGGTCAGGTACTCTTCGATCGGTGCCTGGTTCAGCTTGATGGTACAGCCTGCAGCTGAACGCTCTGCGGACGCATCGGTCAGTTCGAACGCCTGCTCTACTTTCAGATCCGGCAGACCTTCAATTTCCAGAATGCGGCCAGAGAAGATGTTTTTCTTACCTTTCTTCTCAACGGTCAGCAGACCCTGTTTGATGGCGTACAGCGGAATGGCGTGAACCAGGTCGCGCAGGGTGATACCCGGCTGCATTTTACCTTTGAAACGCACCAGCACGGACTCTGGCATATCCAGCGGCATTACGCCGGTCGCCGCAGCAAACGCCACCAGACCAGAACCCGCCGGGAAGGAGATACCGATTGGGAAACGGGTATGGGAGTCACCGCCGGTGCCTACGGTATCTGGCAGCAGCATGCGGTTCAGCCAGGAGTGGATAACGCCATCACCTGGACGCAGAGACACACCGCCGCGGTTCATAATGAAGTCTGGCAGCGTATGGTGAGTAGTCACGTCAACCGGTTTCGGATAGGCCGCAGTGTGACAGAAGGACTGCATCACCAGATCAGAAGAGAAGCCCAGGCACGCCAGGTCTTTCAGTTCGTCACGGGTCATTGGGCCAGTGGTATCCTGAGAACCCACGGACGTCATCTTCGGCTCACAGTAAGCGCCTGGACGAATACCGGCTACGCCGCATGCACGGCCAACCATTTTCTGTGCCAGAGAGTAACCACGGTCGCTTTCTGCCACGTCTTTCGCCTGACGGAACACATCGCTGTGCGGCAGGCCCAGCGCTTCACGCGCTTTGGTGGTCAGGCCACGGCCGATGATCAGCGGGATACGGCCACCGGCACGCACTTCGTCGATCAGCACGTCGGTTTTCAGCTCGAAGCTTGCCAGCAGCTCGTTGGTTTCGTGGTTACGCACTTCGCCTTTGAACGGGTACACGTCAATCACGTCCCCCATGTTCAGGTCGCTCACGTCCACTTCAATAGGCAGCGCACCGGCATCTTCCATGGTATTGAAGAAGATTGGTGCAATTTTACCGCCGAGGCACAGGCCGCCGCCGCGTTTGTTAGGGACATGAGGGATGTCATCACCCATGAACCACAGCACGGAGTTGGTTGCGGATTTACGGGAAGAACCGGTACCGACAACGTCACCCACGTAAGCCAGCGGGAAACCTTTTTCCTGCAGCGCTTCGATCTGCTTGATTGGACCGACGGCACCTGGCTGATCCGGCTCGATACCTTCGCGGGCGTTTTTCAGCATCGCCAGCGCGTGCAGAGGGATATCCGGGCGAGACCACGCATCCGGTGCCGGAGAGAGGTCATCGGTGTTGGTTTCACCGGTCACTTTAAAGACCGTAACGGTGATTTTTTCAGCCAGCGCGGGACGGTTCTGGAACCATTCAGCATCAGCCCAGGACTGCATCACCTGCTTCGCGTAAACGTTGCCTGCTTTGGCTTTTTCTTCCACATCGTAGAAGTTATCGAACATCAGCAGCATTGAGGAGAGCGCTTTGGCGGCAATCGGAGCCAGCTTTTCGTTATCCAGCGCGTCAATCAGCGGGTGAATGTTGTAACCACCCTGCATGGTGCCGAGCAGTTCAATCGCTTTTTCAGGAGTAACCAGCGGGGAGGTTGCTTCGCCTTTGGCGACAGCAGCAAGGAATCCGGCTTTAACGTAGGCAGCTTCATCTACGCCAGGCGGTACACGGTTGATCAACAGATCTAACAGGAATTCTTCTTCGCCCTTAGGCGGGTTCTTCAGCAGCTCGACGAGCGCGGCCATTTGGGTTGCATCTAAAGGTTTGGGTACAATTCCCTCGGCGGCACGTTCTGCTACGTGCTTACGGTATTCTTCTAGCACGACGGTTCTCCTCGCTCTCATTGTCATATGCGGCGGGCGTTCTCTTCACGCTCCTGTGAGACAGCAGTTTGTAGGGTAAATGCCCGATACCGCGTCGGGCAGCATAGCAGGATTTCTGCACAGTGTTAATCCGTTTACAAAAAAGCAACATTAAAAAATTTGCTGAATCGTTAAGGATGGTATAGCGGGGAGAGAAGGTAAATTTTGGGCACAAAAAAACCGCCTGAACGCGGTTAATTAGCCTTCCAGCATCACATACTGTTGTGTAATAAATGCTCACACTCTTTATCCGGACTCTCCGGGAATTTTCCCAAGAAAAGTCAAAACTGTAATACACGGGTGATTAATACTCGCGGCAACAGAAACGCCTCACGGCACAGCGTTTGTCTCGTTGGAGTCATTTTATGAAGTTGCCCCTTAAGTCACATCTGATCGTCCTGCTGTGCAGTGCCGGGCTTTTTGCTGCCTCTGGCGTCATGTTTGTCAAAAGCCGTGCAACAGAGCCAGCAGCGCCTGCCCCCGTTGCGCAGCAGCCCGTCGTACCGGCTCCGGCAGCCGCGACAACGCCGACCGCACAACCTGTTCCTGTTGCACCGCCGACCTACAGCGCCGCGCAAATCGATCAGTGGGTCGCGCCCATCGCGCTCTACCCTGACGCTTTGCTGTCGCAAATTTTAATGGCATCTACCTACCCCGCTAACGTCATTCAGGCGGCCCAGTGGTCAAAAGACAACCCCAAAATGCAGGGTGATGCCGCCATTCAGGCTGTTTCCAGCCAACCCTGGGATCCCAGTGTGAAATCGCTCGTCGCCTTTCCGCAGCTGATGTCGCTGATGGGTGAAAACCCACCCTGGGTAGAAAACCTGGGTGATGCCTTCCTTGCGCAACCGAAAGATGTCATGGATTCTGTTCAGCGCCTGCGTTTGCTGGCGCAGCAAACCGGTGCATTAAAATCGACGCAGCAGCAGACCGTGACCACTGAAACAAAGCCAGCACCGGCAAAAACCACCGCCAGCGAATCGACAACAAGCACGACGACCACCACAACAAGCCCAACGGTGATCAAGATTGAATCTGCCGATCCTCAGGTCGTGTATGTCCCCACCTATAATCCGAATACGGTTTATGGGACCTGGCCAAACACGGCTTATCCTCCAACCTATCTCCCGCCCACGCCCGGAGAGCAGTTTGGTAACAGCTTCGTTAACGGTTTAGGATTCAGTCTGGGCGTGGCAACGACCTATGCCATCTTCAGCAGCATCGACTGGGACGATGACGACTGGGATCACCATCATCATGATGATGACTGGGATCATCACGGTGGATATAACCGCAACGGCGACAACAATATCAATATCAACGTTGATAACTTCAATAAAATCAGCGGCCAGCGCCTGACGGATGCTAACCATACCTGGCAGCACAACCCGGCGTACCGTGAAGGCGTTCCGTACCCTAATAGCCAGCTCAATACCCGCTTCCACTCGACCAATACGGCCACAGGGCTAAGCTCTACGCAGCAAAAACCCGTTAACCGTGATAGCCAGCGTCAGGCCGCGATGAGCCAGATGGAGAAATCGACGGGCAAAACATTCCCTCAAACCACACGCCCCGTCACGAAAGATGCCCAGCGCCAGGCCTCAAGCCAACAGCTGAAGCAGATTTCCCAGCGTAACAACTACCGTGGTTACGACACTCAACCGCAAGCCGCGAAGCGCGCGGCCACACTGCAGCGGGAAAACCGCCAGTCGACAGCACACCGGCAGGAGAAACGGGTAACGCAACCTGCGCAGCAGCGACATCTGTCGCCGCGCACCAGCCAGCCACGCGCCAATGCGCTAAGCGGCAACGACAGCCGCTCCGCCAGCTGGCAAGCCCAGCAGCAGCGAGGAGCCCAAAGCCGACAGGTATCGGCCCGTAACCAACAGCCGCGGCAAGCTGCTGCCGGGCGCGCTGAACACCGTGAATTCCGTCATCGTTAATGGAGCCGACATGAAAAGCAAACTACTCAGTGGAATGGTGTTGTTCATGGTTTCGGCCACCGCATTCGCGCAGCAATCCTTCACCACGCCCGACAAGGCCACCGATGCGCTCGCAAGTGCCATCAGCGAGCAAAATGAAAGTGCAATGAACAATCTGCTTGGGGAAAACTGGCGCGATTTCCTGCCCGCCAACGGTGTCGACCCAGAGGCTGTCGATCGCTTCCTGCGAGACTGGAAAGTCCGTCATAACACGGTTATTGACGGCGATATCGCACACCTTGTTGTCGGGGAGAATGGCTGGCAGCTACCGATTCCGGTGATCAAAACCGCTTCCGGCTGGCAGTTTGATATTCAGGAGGGGGCCGAGGAGATCCTGACCCGTGAGATCGGGCGCAATGAACTTGCCGCCATTGAAGCACTGCATGCCTATGTGGACGCGCAGCAAAGCTATTTTGCACTGAACCAGAAGTATGCGCAGAAAATTGTCAGTTCGGATGGGAAAAAAGACGGCCTTTACTGGCCCGCAGTCCCCGGTGAAGCACCAAGCCCGCTTGGGCCGGCATTCAGCCCGAAAGAGCCTGGTGCGGGTTATCACGGTTACCGGTTCCGCATTCTGCCGGATGAGAATGGCTTTGCGATGGTGGCCTGGCCGGTCAGTTATGGTCAGACGGGTGTGATGAGCTTTGTGATCAATCAGGACGACAGGGTGTATCAGGCTAATCTTGGCAGCGATTCAGCGCAAAAAGCCCAGGCATTAAACGCCTACAGCCCCGATAAGGCCTGGCAACCCGTCGCCCCGTAATGCGAGGTAAACCACACGCCGGGTAAGGCGAGACTGCCACCCGGCTGTTTTTTTACAGAATATTTGCCACTGACTTCGCCAGCTGAGCTTCCAGAACCGGCTTCGCTTCTTCGAACTTCAGGTTCACTTTGTTGGCGTTAGACACGACGCGCGTCTGATATTTAGCGCGATCGCCCTGCTCAGTGCTGGTCTGAAGTTTCACTCCTGATGTGCCCTGACGCAGAGCCGCAATGTTGTCAGTGGTAACTTTCGCTTTGCTACGCTCGGAGATCTGCAGGTCAGTAACCATGGTGTAGTTCACGTCTTCCACCATTGCATCCGCAGCCATACCGATCAGGCCAGCAGCAAGACCCACGCCCAGCGCTGCGCCGGAAGAGTTGCTGTTATAAGCAGTAATACCGGCACCCAGTGCAGCACCCACAGCGGCACCTTCATAACCGGTTTTCAGATACCCCTGGGTTTCACGCAGATCCATCTTGTCTGCTTTGAGCACGTTAGCCTGCACCCAATAATACGCCCCATCAGGGGAGCTAGTCACTTTATAGCCTTTAGCAATCAAGTCGTTAGCCAACAGCGTTTGCAGGTTGCTCATGTCTTTATCAGAGGTGTTTTTCACCTGAATATAGACCGTTTTTTCGTTAGAAGGCTCAAGCCAGACGGTTTCGCTCATCTGGGTTTTCACTTCCAGATTACGTTTCTTCACCGCCGTCGTCATCGCGCCGCACCCTGTCAACGTTAGCGCTGCTGCCATTAGGCCAATCACCGCAACTTTCTTCAAAGACATATGTTTTCCTTTTTCGTGTAATAAAGAGTCCAGAACCTCTAAGCCGTGCGGCCAGTAGCCACACAATGGTGAAAAAAGTATCGGCAGATGGCGGTAAATTTTTAGCGGAAATATCAATGAGATGACTACCAGAATGGGTAGTTTTCAGGCAAAAAAAGCCTGACGGGGGAATACCATCAGGCAGTATTATGCGGCTTAATGCTGTTGTGTTTGTGATATCGCGGTTGAACTGCCGTTACCCAGCACGGCCTCGTCGGCCTTGATGCTACCGGAGTTATCGGCCCAAACGCCTTCCTGTGATTTTGTCACCGCCTGATGCTGCACATTCAGGTTTTCACCCATTGCAGCAATGTGGGGGCTTTCCGTCCCACCGCTATTGTCAGCCCACGGGATGGTCTGATCGGCAGCAGCGGCGCTAGCGACTAATACAGCAGAAACGATGACGGACTTAAGAAGCGTTTTCATTTTGCACCTCGTCAGAAAACGACCACGCAATGACTACCTACTGTATAAATTTAGGTCGTTATTCATTACCCGATCTCGACAAGATGTAGCGATTTGTTGCTAATAACAACAGATTAGCGCTTCGGTTGGGGCAATTTTCCATAAAAAAAGCGGCTGAATCAGCCGCTTTTTTCGCTGGAAGAAAGATTACTTTTTCTTCGCTTTCGCGTTTGGCAGGTCGGTGATGCTACCTTCGAACACTTCTGCTGCCAGACCCACAGACTCGTGCAGAGTCGGGTGAGCGTGGATGGTCAGCGCGATGTCTTCAGCGTCACAGCCCATTTCGATTGCCAGACCGATTTCACCCAGCAGCTCGCCGCCGTTGGTACCGACAATTGCACCACCGATCACGCGGTGAGTCTCTTTGTCGAAGATCAGTTTGGTTACGCCATCTGCGCAATCGGAAGCGATAGCACGGCCAGAAGCAGCCCACGGGAAGGTGGCGGTTTCGTAGCTGATGCCTTTTTCTTTCGCTTCTTTCTCGGTCAGACCAACCCAGGCAACTTCTGGCTCGGTGTATGCGATAGATGGGATCACTTTCGGATCGAAGTAGTGCTTCATACCGGCGATAACTTCAGCGGCAACGTGGCCTTCGTGAACACCTTTGTGCGCCAGCATTGGCTGACCGACGATATCGCCGATAGCAAAGATGTGCGGCACGTTAGTGCGCAGCTGTTTGTCAACGCGGATGAAGCCACGGTCGTCCACTTCCACACCGGCGGCGCCAGCATCAAGGTTTTTACCGTTCGGCACACGTCCGATAGCCACCAGAACCGCGTCGTAACGCTGTGCTTCTGCAGGGGCTTTTTTGCCTTCCATGGAAACGTAAATACCGTCTTCTTTCGCTTCAACGGCAGTCACTTTGGTTTCCAGCATCAGGTTGAATTTCTTGCTGATGCGTTTGGTGAAGACTTTAACGATGTCTTTGTCGGCAGCCGGGATAACCTGGTCGAACATTTCAACCACGTCGATCTCTGAACCCAGCGCATGGTACACGGTACCCATTTCCAGACCGATGATACCGCCGCCCATGACCAGCAGACGCTTAGGAACGGTTTTCAGCTCCAGCGCATCGGTGGAATCCCACACGCGTGGATCTTCATGCGGAATGAATGGCAGTTCGATTGGGCGAGAGCCTGCCGCGATGATCGCGTTGTCGAAGTTGATCACGGTTTTGCCGTTTTCGCCTTCCACTTCCAGGGTGTTCGCACCGGTGAATTTACCCAGACCGTTTACCACTTTCACTTTACGGCCTTTGGCCATACCCGCCAGACCGCCGGTCAGCTGAGTGATAACTTTCTCTTTCCAGGTACGAATTTTGTCGATATCGGTTTTCGGCTCACCGAAGACGATACCGTGGTCAGCCAGTGCTTTGGCTTCTTCAATAACTTTGGCTACGTGCAGCAGCGCTTTAGAAGGGATACAGCCGACGTTCAGACAAACACCGCCGAGGGTGCTGTAGCGTTCTACGATGACGGTTTCCAGACCTAAATCCGCGGCGCGGAATGCTGCGGAATAACCTGCTGGGCCTGCCCCAAGTACTACGACCTGAGTTTTGATTTCTGTGCTCATCATGACCTCTTAATTTATACCCGTCGTCCACCGGGTCGTTCTATCCGTCCGCAGTTTACAAAATTGTTAACAATTTTGAAACAACAAACGGCTCACGAATTATCGCTTTCGCCAATAACCTCACAAACCCCATGAGATTATCAGAAAAAAGCCGGCCGATTGGCCGGCTTTTCGATTACATCACCAGGCGGCGAATGTCGCTCAGGGTGTTGTTGATGATGGTAATGAAACGCGCACCATCAGCACCGTCGATCACGCGGTGGTCGAAGGACAGAGAGATTGGCATCATCAGACGCGGCATGAACTCTTTGCCATTCCACACTGGCTCCATCGCGGATTTAGACACACCGAGGATAGCCACTTCCGGCGCGTTAACAATCGGTGCGAAGTGGGTCGTACCCAGGCCACCGATGCTGGAGATGGTGAAGCAACCGCCCTGCATTTCGCCAGCAGTCAGCTTGCCATCGCGCGCTTTCTTGGAGATCACGGTCAGCTCACGGGACAACTCAGTGATGCTCTTCTTGTTCACGTCTTTGAAGACCGGAACAACCAGACCATTTGGCGTATCAACCGCAACACCGATGTTGATGTATTTCTTCAGCGTCAGTTTCTGACCATCTTCGGACAGAGAGCTGTTGAAGCGTGGCATCTGTTCCAGAGCCGCAGCGACCGCTTTCATGATGAAGACCACTGGGGTGAATTTCACGTCCAGTTTACGCTTCTCAGCTTCAGCGTTCTGCTGTTTACGGAACGCTTCCAGGTCGGTGATATCCGTTTTGTCGAAGTGCGTAACGTGCGGGATCATCACCCAGTTACGGCTCAGGTTAGCACCAGAGATTTTCTGGATGCGGCCCAGCTCCACTTCTTCGATTTCACCAAACTTGCTGAAGTCCACTTTCGGCCATGGCAGCATGCCCGGGATACCGCCACCAGCGGCTGCAGCTGGTGCAGCTTCGGCGCGTTTCACCGCGTCTTTCACGTAAGTCTGAACGTCTTCGCGCAGGATACGACCTTTACGGCCGGTACCTTTCACTTTCGCCAGGTTCACACCGAATTCGCGCGCCAGGCGACGAATCAGTGGCGTTGCGTGGACGTAAGCGTCGTTTTCAGCGAACTCAGATTTGCCTTCCGCTTTAGCTGCAGGGGCAGCGGCTGGCTTAGCAGCCTGTGCCGGTGCAGCAGCAGGTGCTGGAGCAGCCGCGGCAGCCGGAGCTGCGGCAGGCGCAGCGCCTTCCACTTCGAAGACCATGATCAGAGAGCCGGTAGACACTTTGTCGCCAGTGCTGATTTTGATCTCTTTAACGGTACCTGCGAACGGAGCCGGCACTTCCATAGAGGCTTTGTCGCCTTCAACGGTGATCAGTGACTGTTCAGCAGCAACTTTGTCGCCCACCTTCACCATCACTTCGGTCACTTCAACTTCGTCACCGCCGATGTCAGGAACGTTAACGTCTTTTGCGCCACCCGCAGCAGCTGGTGCAGCGGGTGCCGGAGCAGCGGCCTGTGCAGGCGCGGCAGCAGGTGCAGCACCTGCCACTTCGAAGACCATGATCAGAGAGCCCGTAGACACTTTGTCACCGGTGTTGATCTTGATCTCTTTAACGGTACCTGCGAACGGAGCCGGCACTTCCATAGAGGCTTTGTCGCCTTCTACGGTGATCAGAGACTGCTCGGCCGCAACGGTATCGCCCACTTTCACTAGGATTTCAGTGACTTCAACTTCGTCACCACCGATGTCAGGCACGTTGACTTCTTTCGCTGCCGCAGCTGCTGCTGGTGCAGCGGCCGGAGCGGCTTCTTTCTTCTCTTCCTGCGCTGGTGCAGCTGCTGCTGCACCGTCGGCGGAATCGAAAATCATGATCAGTTTGCCAGTCTCGGTTTTATCGCCAACAGAGACTTTGATCTCTTTAACGATGCCAGCCTGAGGAGACGGGACTTCCATAGAGGCTTTATCGCCTTCTACGGTGATCAGCGACTGTTCAGCTTCAACTTTGTCGC
>Ga0207713_1000166_pt1 | contig 96359 bp, 102 predicted proteins | sample KBSS64metaG_FD_184404 | JGI IMG/M metagenome (GOLD analysis project Ga0207713, IMG submission 184404) | Switchgrass rhizosphere microbial communities from Kellogg Biological Station, Michigan, USA - KBS S6-4 metaG (SPAdes) (version 2) | ecosystem: Host-associated > Plants > Roots > Rhizosphere...
GGTTCTGGTTTCACTCAGCACCGCCCGAAAGCGTTGCTGTTTAAAATTGGAGCGGGAAACGAGACTCGAACTCGCGACCCCGACCTTGGCAAGGTCGTGCTCTACCAACTGAGCTATTCCCGCATTGGCGTCCCCTAGGGGACTCGAACCCCTGTTACCGCCGTGAAAGGGCGGTGTCCTAGGCCACTAGACGAAGGGGACACACTACAACATTCACTCCCTGCCGCGCTTCGCTGTGTGCTTTACGCTGCAAGTGGCGCGCATTCTAGGGGTGGTTTGAAGAGTCGTCAACCCCCTGTGATAAATTTATTTAAATCAATGACTTCCCGGCCGATAACCTGATTGGGAACGGCATCGGGCGCCCTGCCCGACAGGCTCCCGGGGCAAACGCCACTATCCGGGTGGGGGCGAAGCCACTACACTCAAATGGACGATAACCTGACGAGGCTTACACGGTGACACCACTCATGATCACCCTGCTTATAGTAGCGGGGATCGTTATATTGATTGCCATCGGCTACCTGAACAATGTGGTGGAGAACAACAAGCTGGAAAAGAAGAAGCTCAAGCTAGAGCTTCATGACCGCTTGCGCCGCTGCGGCGAAATCACCGAGACCTTTCCGGGGCAGTTGATGACCCCGGCGCTGAAGCTGTTGCTGACGCGCCTGGAACTGAACCTCAACCAACGCATCCTGGCCCAGGACAAGGGCAACGCAGGCGTTCGCGCCCGCCTGGGTGAACTGGAAGCGGAAATCGCCAAGGGTGAAGGCATTTCAGTGAACAACCCGCCCACGCCGATCCAGACCGAAGCCAAGGCCAAGGACGTACGTTTTCTGCTTGAAGCGCTGCACAGCCAGGTGACCCGCGCGGCACAGGACGGTTTTCTGCCGGCCAATGAAGCCAAGCACTGGATCCGCGAGATCCGCCACATCCTGGTGCTGTTGCATATCGAGTTCTTCAACAACCTGGGGCAGGCGGCGTTGCAGGCCGAGCAGCCTGGGCAGGCGCGGCTGGCATTCGAACGTGGCGTGCAGTATTTGCGCAAGCAACCGGAACCGGCGGTTTACCAGGAACAGTTGCACTACATGGAGAAGTTGCTGGGGCGCGCCAATGCCATGGTGCTGGACAAGACGGCGCCCAGCGAGGATGACCACAACGAACTGACCGACGGGCTCAAGGAAGTCGAGCCGGAATGGAAGAAGAAGGTCATCTACGACTGAGTGCGTTAATAGAGGACCTGGCCGCGCGGTACAGGTAGACCGCGTGCACCGCCGACGCGGCCGGGTCCGCTGCAGATTCCTGGTCAGCAGTCGGTCAGGCGCAGGAATACGTTCACCAGTTTTTCGATGCCGGCTTGATCCGCTTCGGCGAAGCGTGCCAGCTTCGGGCTGTCCAGGTCCAGTACGCCAATCAGGCGCCCTTCCTTGATCAACGGAATCACCAGCTCACTGTTCGATGCGCTGTCACAGGCAATGTGGCCGGGGAAGGCGTGCACGTCTTCCACGCGCTGGGTCTGGCGGGTGGCCGCCGCGGCGCCGCACACGCCCTTGGCGAACGGAATGCGCACACAGGCTACCTGGCCCTGGAACGGGCCCAGTACCAGTTCCTCGTTGCGGTTAAGGTAGAAACCCGCCCAGTTCAGGTCATCCACGGAGTGGTAGAGGAATGCTGAAAACTGCGAGGCGTTGGCAATGAAGTCACGCTCGTCGGCGAGCAGCGATTCCAGTTGCGCGGTCAGCATCGCGTAGCCTTCGAGGCCCTGGCCGGTGCTGTTCAAATCAATCATTGCGGTTGCTCCAGTAATTTGAGGCCCACCCAGTAACGGGCGAATTGGTAGGCGCAGCGGCCGTTGCGGTTGCCGCGGCCAGTGGCCCAGCGTGCCGCGAGGATATCCAGCTCCTCGGTGCGTTGCCAGACGAGGCCGGCCTGGCTGGCGAACTGGCCCACCCAGTGCTCGACCACGTCGAGAAAATGTTCCTGATTGAACGGGTAGAACGACAGCCATAGGCCGAAACGGTCGGACAGGGCAATCTTGTCTTCCACCGCCTCGCTGGGGTGGATTTCGCCATCCACGTTTTGCCAGTGGGCGTTGTCGCTCTCTTTTTCCGGCACCAGGTGCCGGCGGTTGGAGGTGGCGTACAACAGCACGTTCTCCGGTGCCGATTCCAGTGAACCATCCAGCACGCTCTTGAGGATACGGTAATCACCCTCCCCTGCCTCGAATGACAAATCGTCGCAGAACAGCACAAAGCGCTGGGGCAGGTGCACCAGTTGCTCCACCACTCGCGGAAGGTCGGCCAGGTGGTCGCGCTCGATCTCGATCAGGCGCAGCCCCTGCGCCGCGTGCTCGGCCAGCAAGGCGCGCACCAGCGATGACTTTCCGGTACCACGCGACCCCCACAGCAGCGCGTGATTGGCCGGCAACCCCTGAAGGAACTGCCGGGTGTTGGCGCCGAGCTGATCACGCTGGCGGTCCACGCCGATCAAGTCCGTGAGGCGGGTGTCGAGGCTCACCTGCAATGGCATCAGGTAGCCCGACCGGCCATCGCGCTGCCAACGCGCGGCCAGGCACCGGGACCAGTCGATTTCCGGGCGCACGGCCGGCAACAACGGTTCAAGCCGTGCGAGCACTGACTCGGCGCGCTCCAGAAATGCACTCAAACGCGCGTCCATGGCTTCTCCTTTTTTTCACAATCACAGTAAAAGGCGTCCGCGCGCTGTCGATATACTCCACTCACAGCGCCGAAACGAACAGGACTTCAGCTATGCTTGCCCAGCGCGCACGGAACGAAACACTGGCCCGGACCATATGGATATAAAGTTTACCCAGCGGCTGTCGTACAAGCAGGCTCGACTGACGGTAGTGGTCGGCTTCATCATCGGGACATTGCTGAGCATTGTGCAGATCGGCATCGATTATGCCAACGTCGATCTGGCCATCAACCGCGAGATGGTGTCGTTGCTGGAGATCAGCCACAACCCCGCCTCGCGCATCGCCTACAACATTGATGCCGAACTGGCCAAGGAACTGACCGCCGGCCTGTTGCACTCCGAGTCCATCGTCGGCGCACGCCTGTCCGACAACAACAATACCGTGCTCGCCAACGTCAGCCGCCCGCGCACGGAAAGCCGCTACCGGATGATCAGCGATTTCCTCTTCGGTGAGCGCCGCACGTACGATGACACCCTGTTTCTGAGCCATATGCCCAGTGAACGCCTGGGTACCCTGCACCTGGACGTGGACACCTTCGCATTCGGGCTGCGCTTTCTGCGCCGCGCCGAAATCACCCTGTTTTCCGGCTTCCTGCGCAGCCTGCTGCTGGCGGGGATCATGCTGGGGCTGTTCTATACCATGCTGACCAAACCGCTGGTGCGGGTGATCAGCGCGCTCAGCAACTCCAACCCGCACGCAGCCAAGCCCACCAAGCTGGACTACCCGCCCGGCCACGAGCACGACGAAATCGGCGTGCTGGTGCGAGCGGCGAACCAGCAGTTCGTCAGCATGAGCACCGAGATCCAGCAACGGCGCACCGCCGAAAACCGCCTGACCGAGTACCTGGCCGAGCTGGAAAACATTGTCTCGGCGCGCACCACTGAGCTCAAGGCCAGCAACATCCGCCTGAGCCTGTCCAACGAGGAACTGGAGAACGCCCGGCGCACGGCCCTGGACATGGCACAGGCCCGCGCCGCGTTCCTGGCTAACATGAGCCATGAGATCCGTACCCCGCTCAACGGCCTGTTGGGCATGATCGCCCTGTCCCTGGACAGCCCCCTGACCGCCGAACAGCGCCAGCAGCTGTCCATCGCCCATGACTCGGGCAAGGTGCTGGTGGAACTGCTCAACGACATTCTGGACCTGTCGAAATTCGACGCGGGCCAATTGGAGCTCGAACGCATTCCGTTCGACCTTGGCGCCCTGGTGGAGGACACCGCCAACCTGTTGTCACAGAACGCTGCGCCCAGCGTGGAGTTGACGTGCCTGATCGCCCCCACCTTCCCCTCCATGGTGCTGGGCGACCCTACACGCGTGCGGCAGATCGTCAGCAACCTGTTGTCCAACGCCCTGAAGTTCACCCGCTTCGGCCGTGTCGATGTGCGCCTGAGCACCTACCCGGGGGGTGTCAGCATCGAGGTGTGCGACACCGGCATCGGTATTGCCCAGGAAGCCCAGGTGAAGATCTTCCAACCCTTCACCCAGGCGGGCGCCGGCATTACCCGTCAGTTCGGCGGCACCGGCCTGGGGCTGGCGCTGACCAACAACCTGTGCGAAGCCATGCAGGGCCGCCTGAGCATCAGCTCCGAAGCGGGCTTTGGCAGCCGGTTCAGTGCCGACCTGCCCTTGCTGACCCACACCCCGGCCATCGCCCCGCCCCCCCTGAAGGGCAAGGTACTGGCCATCAGCCCGGCCAGCAGCGGCCTGGCCGAACTGCTGGAAAACCTGCTGCCCGGCTGGGGGCTGGAGTACCAGCGCCTGGGGACCGACGCGCCCCTGGAGGGCTTGAAGCCCGACCTGCTGATCACCGACTGCCTGGACTGCCTGTTCGGCCTGCGCCCCGCCATCGACGCGCCGATATTGCTGGTGACCGCCTACGGCAACTTCCTGCCCACCGAGCAGGCCACCGCCCTGAGCCCCCTGCAACAGCAGGCCCGCCCGCTGGCGCGCAACGCCCTGTACCAGACACTCAAACGCACCCTGCTGGGCGACGAGCCGACCCAACAGCAAGCGCTGGAGCGCGGCGAAGCCCCCCAGCGGCGGGCGCGCATCCTGTTGGTGGAAGACAACCCCGTCAACCAGCTGGTGGCCAAGGGCATGCTCAGCAAACTGGGGTGCGAGGTGACGGTGGCGGCCCATGGCGGCGAAGCACTGGCAGCGCTGGAAGACCGCGAGTACGACCTGGTGCTGATGGATTGCAACATGCCGGTGATGGACGGCTATGAGGCCAGCCGCCGCATACGCCAGAGCGGCCGCTGGCCGCAAATGCCCATCGTCGCCCTGACTGCCAACGCCATGCCCGAGGAGCGCGAGCGCTGCCGAGCCGCGGGCATGAGCGACTACCTGGCCAAACCGTTCCGACGCGAGGAACTGGTCACCCTGATCGACCACTGGGTGCCGATCCCCCCAGCACCATGAGCCTGGCCAACAGTTGCTCCAACCCCGCTTGCAGGGGCTGCAGCTCGTTGAGGTCCAGGCCACTGGCGCAAATCAACTGCTGGCGCAACTCGCTTGCCTTGCGGCTCAGGGCCAGGCCCTCGGCGCTGAGGCTCAGGTGCACCTCGCGCTCATCCCGGGCCGCACGACGACGCCTCACCAGGCCCATCTGTTCGATACGCTTGAGCAACGGCGTCAGGGTGCCGGAGTCCAGCATCAGACGCTCCCCCAGCGCCTTGACCGTTGGCTGCTCGGGCTGGCTCTCATGCCATTCCCACAGCACCAGCAGAGCCAGGTACTGCGGGTACGTCAGGCCCAGGGCATCGAGCATGGGCTTGTAGCCACGGGTCACCGCCCGGGAAGCGGCGTACAGCTTGAAGCACAACTGGTCATCCAGCAGCAGGCCGTTCATTTGAGCAAGGCTTGGATCTCGCTATCCAGCTCCTGAGGCTTGGTGGTGGGGCCGAACCGCTTGACCAGCTTGCCGTCCTTGCCGATCAGGAACTTGGTGAAATTCCACTTGATACCTTTCGAGCCCAGCAGCCCGGGGGCACGCTGTTTCAACTGCACGAACAGGGGGTGGGCGTCTGCACCATTGACGTCGATTTTCTTGAACAGCGGGAAACTGACACCGAAGTTCAGCTCGCAGAACTGCGATATCTCGCCCTCATTGCCCGGCTCCTGCTTGCCGAATTGGTTGCAGGGAAAGCCCAGCACCACCAGGCCTTGGTCTTTGTAGTCTTTCCACAACTGCTCCAGGCCCTTGTATTGCGGCGTGAAGCCACACTTGCTGGCCGTATTGACCACCAGGATGGCCTTGCCGTGGAAGTCGGCCAGGGTTTTCTGCTCACCGGTGATGGTGGTGCAGGGAATATTCAGCAGCGCGTCGCTCATGGCAGGTGCCCTCGGGTTGAGAACACGACCATAGCGTGCAATTCAATTGCACACAATCTATTTGCTGCGATTCGCCTCCTGCAGGAGCTGGCTGGTAAGCCAGCCCCTGCGAGTCGGGGGTTACTCGACGGTACGAGGCACCAGGTCCAGGCACACCGAGTTGATGCAGTAGCGCAGCCCGGTGGGCGGCGGGCCATCGGGAAACACGTGGCCCAGGTGGGCGTCGCAGGCGGCGCAGGTCACTTCGGTGCGGATCATGCCGTGGCTGGTGTCGCGAATCTCGACCATGGCGCTGTCTTCGATCGGCGCATAGAAGCTCGGCCAGCCGCAACCGGAGTCGAACTTGGTGGTGGAATCGAACAGCGCGGCGTTACAGCAGACACAGTGGTACACACCGTCGGTCTTGGTGCTGTTGTACTTGCCGGTGAAAGGCCGTTCGGTGGCCTTTAGCCGGCAGACGTTGTATTGCTCGGGGTCGAGCATCGCCTTCCATTCTTCTTCGGTCTTGGTGAACGTGGTCATCGGGTTACCTCGGCAGCGGAAAAACCCCGATCTGTCCCTTTTCCGGGGATCGGGTGGCACGTATGATTGCGCCTTGTTCAGACCCCAGTCTGTCACCCACGCCAGGCGCATTCAATTTCATTTTCATGGCGCCACTTCGCGGCACTTTTTTCCTTGGGACTCCATCATGCAGGTCAGCAAATCGAACAAGCTCGCCAACGTCTGCTATGACATTCGCGGGCCAGTGCTCAAGCACGCCAAACGCCTGGAAGAGGAAGGCCACCGCATCCTCAAGCTGAACATCGGCAACCCGGCCCCCTTTGGCTTCGAGGCGCCGGAGGAAATCCTCCAGGACGTGATCCGCAACCTGCCGACCGCGCAGGGCTACAGCGACTCCAAGGGCCTGTTCAGCGCCCGCAAGGCCGTGATGCAGTACTACCAGCAGAAGCAGGTAGAAGGCATCGGCATCGAGGACATCTACCTGGGCAACGGTGTTTCCGAGTTGATCGTGATGGCCCTGCAGGCCCTGCTCAACAACGGCGACGAGGTGCTGGTACCGGCACCTGACTACCCGCTGTGGACCGCCTCGGTGGCCCTGGCCGGTGGCCATGCCGTGCACTATCTGTGTGACGAGCAGGCCAACTGGTGGCCTGACCTGGACGACATCAAGGCCAAGATCACCCCCAACACCAAGGCCATGGTGATCATCAACCCGAACAACCCGACCGGCGCGGTGTATTCGAAGGAAGTGCTGCAAGGCATGCTGGAAATCGCCCGCCAGCACAACCTGGTGGTGTTTTCCGACGAGATCTACGACAAGATCCTGTACGACGACGCCGTGCACATCTGCACCGCATCCCTGGCACCGGACCTGCTGTGCCTGACCTTCAACGGCCTGTCCAAGTCCTACCGCGTGGCGGGTTTCCGTTCCGGCTGGATCGCCATCTCCGGGCCCAAGCACAATGCCCAGAGCTACATCGAAGGTATCGACATCCTGGCCAACATGCGCCTGTGCGCCAACGTGCCGAGCCAGCACGCCATCCAGACGGCGCTGGGCGGCTACCAGAGCATCAACGACCTGGTACTGCCCAATGGTCGCCTGCTGGAACAGCGCAACCGTACCTGGGAACTGCTCAACGACATTCCCGGCGTGAGCTGCGTCAAGCCCATGGGCGCGCTGTACGCGTTCCCGCGCATCGACCCCAAGGTGTGCCCGATTCACAACGACGAGAAGTTCGTGCTCGACCTCCTGCTGTCGGAAAAGCTGCTGGTGGTGCAGGGTACGGCGTTCAACTGGCCGTGGCCGGACCACTTCCGCGTCGTCACCCTGCCACGGGTCGATGACCTGGAGCAGGCCATCGGGCGTATCGGCGGCTTCCTGAAGAACTACCGCCAGTAACCGAGTCGTCGAAACACTTTCCTCTGCCTCCTGTGGGGGCTGGCTTGCCAGCTCTCACGGATGCAGCCGCCTGAAGTGGGCTGCTACGCATCCGGTAACACATCTCCTCACAACCGTTGATCCCGCCACCCCACGGCGGTAGCGCTCCGCTGTCTAGAATCCAGGTTGTGACACAGTTTGAAATAGTCGCCTTGTTGAATCGCCGGTCCCCTCCCCTTATATACCGGACAACGCGACAATTTCTTCCGTCAGGAGTACGTAACAACCATGATGCGCATCTTGCTGTTTCTTGCCACCAACCTTGCGGTCGTGCTGATTGCCAGCATTACCCTGAGCCTTTTCGGCTTCAACGGGTTCATGGCGGCCAACGGCGTGGATCTGAACCTCAACCAATTGCTGGTCTTCTGCGCCGTGTTCGGCTTTGCCGGCTCGCTCTTCTCGCTGTTCATCTCCAAATGGATGGCGAAGATGAGCACCAGCACGCAGATCATCAGCCAGCCGCGTACCCGCCATGAGCAATGGCTGCTGGCGACCGTGGAGCAACTGTCTCGCGAAGCGGGCATCAAGATGCCCGAGGTGGGCATCTTCCCGGCCTACGAGGCCAACGCCTTCGCCACAGGATGGAACAAGAACGACGCCCTGGTAGCGGTCAGCCAGGGCTTGCTGGAGCGTTTCTCGCCCGAAGAAGTGAAAGCGGTGCTGGCCCACGAGATCGGCCACGTGGCCAACGGCGACATGGTCACCCTGGCGCTGGTGCAAGGCGTGGTGAACACCTTCGTGATGTTCTTTGCCCGCATCATCGGCAATTTCGTCGACAAGGTCATCTTCAAGAATGAAGAAGGTCAGGGCATGGCCTACTTCATCGCAACCATCTTCGCCGAAATCGTGCTGGGTATCCTGGCCAGCATCATCGTCATGTGGTTCTCGCGCAAACGCGAATTCCGCGCCGACGACGCCGGTGCCCGCCTGGCCGGCACCGGGGCCATGATCAGCGCGCTGCAGCGCCTGCGCTCGGAACAGGGCGTGCCGGTGCACATGCCTGATACCCTGACCGCCTTCGGCATCAACGGTGGCCTGAAACACGGGCTGGCCGGGTTGCTGATGAGCCACCCGCCACTGGAAGACCGCATCGAGGCACTGCGCCGCCGCGGCTGAAGCCCTGCCCTCCCCCTGTGGGACAGGGGGAGATCCACAAGCGCCTGGGCTACCTGGACAACCGATAGACCCGCTCATTGAGGAAATCCGCGCCTGCATTGCGCTGCTTGGGGCTCTCGGCCAGCACATCCCGGCACTCCACCTGTTGTACCGTCCAATCCCTGCCATACAACGCCCGCACCTCTTCCTCAGCCACGGCGAATGGCGGCCCGGGCAACAACGACTGGTCATATTCCAGCGTCACCAGCAGCCCCGCGCGGGCGTGCGGCAGGATGTCGGCGAGGTGGCGCACATAACGCTCACGCATGGGCGGCGGCAAGGCGATCAGCGCCGCACGGTCGTAAAGCGCCGTGCAACTGGCCACGTCGGCAGCCGTCAGCGCAAAGAAATCGCCGCACCACACCTGTACATTGCCGGCCTCATAGCACCTGAAACCGCCGTGGGCCCGAAGCTCAGGCTCAAGCCCCTGCTCGGCAAAGAACGCCTCCACGGCTTTCTGCGCCAGCTCCACGCCGATCACGCGCAACCCCTGCCCTGCCAGCCAGGCCAGGTCCAGGCTCTTGCCACACAGGGGCACAAGCACCCCGACACCCGATGCCAAACCCAGGCCAGGCCAATGAGCCTGAAGATAGGGGTTGACCGCCGCCTGGTGAAAACCAATCTGGTTGTGGTGCCAGCGCTCCTGCCAAAAGTCCGCCTGCATGCTTGCTCCTGAAAAAATCGATCAAATGGCACTAAAACTTATATTAGATTTAGATCATTCAGTAGCCGAAGATAATCCCATCTTTACGCTCAGGACTTCCATCATGCTCCCCAGCCTGTTCATCTCCCACGGTTCGCCCATGCTTGCCCTGGAGCCTGGTGCCAGTGGCCCGGCACTGGCTAGGCTGGCCGCCGAACTGCCCCGCCCCACTGCCATCGTGGTGGTGTCAGCGCACTGGGAAAGCCATGAGCTGCTGGTTACCGGCAGCCCCCACCCGGAAACCTGGCACGACTTCGGCGGCTTCCCGCCAGAACTGTTCGCCGTGCAGTACCCGGCCCCGGGTGACCCTGCGCTGGCGGCACGCATCGCCCAGCGCCTGACTGACGTGCGCCTGCCCGCGCGCCTGGACCCCAAGCGGCCTTTCGATCACGGCGCCTGGGTACCGCTGTCGCTGATGTACCCGGCAGCCGACATTCCCGTGGTGCAGGTCTCACTGCCCAGCCGCCTGGGGCCACAATTGCAGCTGCTGGTTGGCCAGGCCCTGGCCGGGTTGCGCAGTGAAGGTGTGCTGCTGATCGGTTCTGGCAGCATCACCCATAACCTGCGCGAACTTGACTGGCACGCCGGCCCTGAACACGCCACGCCCTGGGCCAAGGCGTTCCGGGACTGGATGCTGGAGAAGCTCGAGGCAGACGATGAAGCCGCGTTGCTCGACTACCGCCAGCGGGCGCCCCACGCGGCGCGAAGCCACCCGAGCGATGAACACTTGCTGCCGCTGTACTTTGCACGTGGGGCGGGTGACCGGTTCAATCTTGCCCATGCCGGCTGGACGCTGGGGGCACTGGGGATGGACATCTACCGATTCGATTGAGGGCAAGCCAGCACCTGTAGCTGGACAAAAAAAATCCCCGGCACCAGGCCGGGGATTTTTCATTTCAGATCAGCCGCAAGGCAGGATCAGTCTTCGCGATAGCGACGCAGCTTCAGCTGCTTGCCAGCAACGCGAGTGTCCTTGAGCTTGGCCAGCAGCTTCTCCAGGCCTTCCTCAGGCAGTTCGACCAGGCTGAAGCTGTCACGTACCTGAATACGGCCGATGGCTTCGCGGGCCAGGCCGCCTTCGTTGAGGATGGCACCCAGCAGGTTTTTCGCGGCGATACCGTCGCGTGCACCCAGGGCGGTACGGCAACGGGCACGACCTTCGCCCAGCGGCATTGGCGCGCGACGCTCGCGGTCACCACGCTCAGGGCGGTCACCGGTGGTGCGCTCGCGTGGCGCGCTGGTTGGCACCAGCGGCTGCTCGCGCTCCACGGCTTCCAGGGTCAGCGCCTGGCCATTGGTGGCCTTGCGCAGCAGCGCAGCGGCCAGGGCACGCGGCGAGCAACCGATGTCGGCAGTCAGGCGGTCCAGCAGGTCGCCGTGGGTAGCTTCCGCATCACCGACCAGTGGCGCCAGGCCGTTGGTCAGTTTCTTGATGCGGGCATCCAGTACGGCCTGGGCGTTCGGCAGGCGAACTTCAGCAACCTTCTGGCCGGTTACACGCTCGATGACCTGCAGCATGCGGCGTTCACGCGGGGTGACCAGCAGCAGCGCGCGGCCTTCGCGACCGGCACGGCCAGTACGGCCGATACGGTGAACGTAGGATTCCGGGTCGTACGGCATGTCAACGTTGAACACGTGAGTGATGCGCGGTACGTCCAGACCACGGGCAGCGACGTCGGTAGCGACGACGATGTCCAGGCGGCCATCCTTCAGCGAGTCGATGACGCGCTCACGCTGGTTCTGGGCAATGTCGCCGTTCAGGGCGGCGGCCTTGTAGCCTTTGGCTTCCAGGGCGCTGGCCAGGTCCAGGGTAGCTTGCTTGGTACGCACGAAGGCGATCAGCGCATCGAATTCTTCCACTTCCAGCAGGCGCAGGACGGCGGAAGTCTTCTGGTCGGCGTGAACCAGCAGGTGAGCCTGCTCGATCGCGGTGACGGTCTGGGTCTTGCTCTGGATCTTGACGTGTTTCGGGTCTTTCAGGTGACGCTCGGCGATCGCACGGATGGACTGCGGCAGGGTAGCCGAGAACAGTACGGTCTGACGGCTTTCAGGCATGGCCTTGAAGATGACTTCCAGGTCATCCATGAAGCCCAGCTTGAGCATTTCGTCGGCTTCGTCGAGAACCAGGTGGTTCACGGTGGCCAGGACCTTCTCGTCACGACGCAGGTGGTCGCAGAGACGGCCAGGGGTAGCCACGACGATTTGCGCGCCGTTACGGATAGCTTTCAATTGCGGGCCCATCGGGGCACCGCCATACACGGCCACTACGGTTACGCCAGGCATCTGCTTGGAGTAGGTTTCGAATGCAGTGGCTACTTGCAGCGCCAACTCACGGGTTGGCGCCAGGATCAGGGCTTGCGGCTCGCGCTTGCTCGGGTCGATGCGATTCAGAATCGGCAGTGCGAAGGCAGCGGTCTTGCCGGTACCTGTCTGCGCCTGGCCGATCATGTCATGACCTTCCAGGATGATCGGGATCGATTGCTGCTGAATAGCCGACGGCTCTTCATAGCCGGTCGCGATGACGGCTGCAACAATATTCGGGTTAAGTCCGAGAGCGGCGAAGCCGCCGGTTTCCTGGGTCATGGGTCTGCCTCTAAGTGCATCCGCAAAGACCCATGCTCCAAAGCTGCGCATGCCTTGTAAGACTCGAGAGTCACCCTGGCAGCTTTGTCGGCGGGGATTTGCGAAAACGATTGAATGAAAAAAAAGAATCGTCAGGGAGAGTCCGTGAAACGGACGTGCAGTCGAAGTTGTCTTCGGGGGATTGCGCTACCTGAACGCGGCCTGATTAAAGACCGGCGCGCACTATACCTGAAAACGCCGTGCACGTGAGAGTTTTTTATCAGCGGCAGACGGCTGAAGCCACGGTGGTCACAGGCTTCGCGCGCCGCCGCCCCGCAGGGGACGGCGCCCCGGCTTAATCGTTTCACCTACCGCCCGTCCGCAAGCCTCCGAATCAGGACGCCGGGCGCAACTGAGCGATCAGCCCCTGCAATGAATAACCCAAGCGCGGCATCAGCGCATCGGCGCGGGTCTTCAGGGCCTCCAGGTCCAACTCCTGATCCAGCTCGGCCGGGATGATCAGTATGACGTTGCCTTCGGTCACGGGCAGTTCCCAGTAGTGGCGATGGTACAGGCCCCGCAGCAGTGCCGCGCCCAGTGGCTTGCCGTCATCACCGGCCCACTGGTTGATGATCAGCCAGCCACCCGGGTTCAGGCGTTTCTGGCAGTCTTCCAGAAAGCGCCAGGCCAGGTGGCCGACACCGGGGCCGTGGTCGGTGTACAGGTCGACGAAGATCAGGTCCGCCGGTTCTGCCGTAGGCAGCAGCTCCAGCGCGTCACCGGTGCGGATATAAAGGCGCGGGTCGTCATCCAGGCCCAAAAACTCGATGGCCAGGCGTGGCACGTCCGGACGCAGCTCGATGGCCTCGACGTCTTCCAGGGGCAGGAACTTCAGGCAAGCCTGGGTCAGGGTGCCAGCACCCAGGCCCAGGAACAGCGCGCTTTCAGGTTGTTCATGGCACAGCGCGCCGATCAGCATGGCGCGGGTGTAGTCGTATTCCAGCCAGCTGGGGTCGGCAGTGAACACACAGCTCTGCTCGATGGCATCGCCAAATTCCAGGAAGCGGTAATCCTCCACTTCCAGCACGCGAATCATGCCAAATGGGTCATGCACTTCAGCCAGCACACGCTCGACGCGCTCGCGGGGTACTTCGGGTTCGTTGTCTTGCACCACGGGCGCTCATCAAACTGGAAAAAACCGATTGTCGCATCTGGGGGGAAAGCTGCAAGCTGCGAGCTTGCAGTTCCCACTCCCTGAACAAGAAGAGCCCGTGATGAGCCAACCCTGGACCCCCGAGAGCTGGCGCGCCCTGCCGATCCAGCAACAACCCCATTATCCCGACGCCGCCCGCCTGGCGCAGGTCGAACAGACCCTGGCCAGCTACCCGCCCCTGGTGTTCGCCGGGGAGGCCCGGGAACTGCGCCGCCAGTTCGCTGAAGTCACCCAGGGCCGCGCCTTTCTGCTGCAAGGCGGCGACTGCGCGGAGAGCTTCGCCGAATTCTCCGCCGCCAAGATCCGCGACACCTTCAAGGTGTTGCTGCAAATGGCCATTGTCATGACCTTCGCCGCAGGCTGCCCGGTGGTCAAGGTGGGGCGCATGGCCGGCCAGTTCGCCAAGCCGCGCTCGGCCAACGACGAAACCATCGACGGTGTGACGCTGCCGGCCTACCGCGGTGACATCGTCAATGGCATCGGCTTCGACGAAAAAAGCCGCACCCCGGACCCCGAGCGCCTGCAGCAGGCTTACCACCAGGCCACCGCCTCCCTGAACCTGCTGCGCGCCTTCGCCCAGGGCGGTTTTGCCGACCTTCATCAGGTGCACAAGTGGAACCTGGACTTCATTGCCAATTCGGCGCTGGCCGAGAAATACCACCAACTGGCCGACCGCATCGACGAAACCCTGGCCTTCATGCGTGCCTGTGGCCTGGACAGCGCCCCGCAACTGCGCGAGACCAGTTTCTTCACTGCCCATGAAGCGCTGCTGCTCAACTATGAGCAAGCCTTCGTGCGCCGCGACAGCCTGACCAACGACTATTACGACTGCTCGGCGCACATGTTGTGGATCGGCGACCGCACCCGCCAGCTCGACGGCGCCCATGTGGAGTTCCTGCGGGGGGTGCACAACCCCATCGGCGTCAAAGTGGGCCCCAGCATGAAGCCAGAGGACCTGATCCGGCTGATCGACACCCTCAACCCCGACAACGATCCTGGCCGCCTGAACCTGATCGCCCGCATGGGCGCCGGCAAGGTGGGCGACCATTTGCCGCCCCTGATTCGCGCCGTCCAGGCCGAAGGCCGCCAGGTGCTATGGAGCAGCGACCCCATGCACGGCAACACCATCAAGGCCAGCAGCGGCTACAAGACCCGCGACTTCGCGCAGATCCTCAGTGAAGTGAAGCAGTTCTTCCAGGTGCACCAGGCCGAAGGCAGCTATGCCGGCGGCATTCATATCGAGATGACCGGGCAGAACGTGACGGAGTGCATCGGCGGCGCGCGGCCGATTACCGAAGATGGTTTGTCAGACCGGTACCACACCCATTGCGACCCGCGCATGAATGCCGACCAGTCGCTGGAACTGGCATTCATGATTGCCGAGACGCTCAAGCAGGTTCGGCGCTAGAGCCGCGTCGCGGCCTTCCCGGATTTCGCCTGGCCCTGTGGGGCCGGGCGAAGCTCGGGAAAAGCGCGACACCGATTCAATTGACCAGCCCCTGCAACCCATGTCCGCGCTGGCACTCAACCCGCACCCTCTCCAATCCCAGCCACCCCGCCATCGCCTTCAATTGCAACGCCAACCCCTGCAGGGCGGCTTCATCCACCCCCCCAGCTTCCTCGTGCACCGCCAGCACGCGCAACTCCCCCGCTGCCCGCGCCGCGCGCACATCCACCCGCGCCACGATGCGCTCACCGTGCAGGAACGGCAGCACGTAGTAGCCGTACACCCGCTTGTGCGCCGGGGTGTAGATTTCCAGCCGATAGCGAAAATCGAACAGGCGCTCGGTGCGGTCCCGCTCCCATACCAACGAATCGAAGGGTGACAACAATGCGCTTGCGCTTACCTGCCGGGGAATACGCACCTGGCGCAAGCAATAGGCCGGCTGCCGCCACCCTTGTACCTCGCAGCGTTGCACCTGCCGGTTTTCCACCAGCTCGGCCAGGTGCCGCCGCGCATCGCCGGGGTCCAGGCGAAAGTAATCGCGCAGGTCCCGTTCGGTCGCCACCCCCAAGGCCGTGGCAGCGTGCAGCAACAACTGCCGGTGGGCTTCACCGACTTCCAGCGCCGGCAGCTTCAGCACGGCACTGGGCAGCACACGCTCGGGCAGGTCATACAGGCGCTCGAAGCCACGGCGGCCGGCCACGGTGACCAGGCCGGCGGCGAACAACCATTCCAGCGCATGTTTCTCGGCACTCCAATCCCACCAGGGCCCCGCGCGCTCTTGCCGGGTAGACAGGCTGCCTGCCCCCAACGCACCTCGTTCGCGCACCGTGTCCAGCACCCGCGCCACCACGGTTTTCTGCTCGACACCAAAGCGCGCCAGCTCTTTATAGATGCCCTTGCCCTGCGCTGCCCTTGCCATGCGCCAGGCCATGGCCGGGTACAGCGCCAAGGGCATCAGCGAGGCCTCATGGCCCCAGTATTCGAACAACTTGCGCTGGCGCCCACGCCCCCAGGCCAGTTCGTCGAACAGGGCCTGGGGGTAATCGCCAAGGCGGGAAAACAGCGGTAGGTAATGGGAACGCACCAGGGCGTTCACCGAATCGATCTGCACCACGCCCAGGCGCTGCACCGTCTGCAGCAGGTGGTTCGGCGCCAGCGCCGATTGCCGTGGGCGCAGGGCGAAACCCTGGGCGGCCAGGGCCAGGCGCCGGGCCTGGGCAATCGACAGGGACAGGGGCTGGGGCATGCACGACTCCTTGTGGGCTCGCCCTACAGTAGCCCCGCCCCTCGCAGCTTGCCAAGGTTACTTCTTCAGCGGGTCGTCCCAGAACCGCCGTTCGGTTTCCTGAGCAACATCGGCACGGCTCATGCCGATATCCTTGAGCATGTCGTCGCTCATCGACGCCAGTTGTTGACGTTCCCACGCCAGTTGCCGCCAGCGCCGCACCCTGCTTATCAGGCGCTGCCACACGCCCGTGATAGAGCCGCCGCTGAACGGTACCCGCACCACCAGTACATACCCTTTTTGACCTTTCATCATCCGACCCTCCAGTTGGGGATGACTGAGTGTCGCGCCGGGCTTAAGATCAATCCAACGAATGTTTCTTATGGCTCCCATCTTGGAGTTTGATGAATGTCCCATTATCAAAGTATCGACTCGGAAGTGCTGCGCACCTTCGTCGCCATCGCCGACGAGGGCGGTTTTACCCGCGCAGGGGAGCGGGTCAACCGCACTCAGTCGGCGGTGAGCATGCAGATGAAACGCCTGGAAGAAGACATCCTCCAGCGCCAGCTCTTCGAGCGCGACGGCCGCCAGGTACGCCTCACCGCCGAGGGCCAGATTCTGCTGGGGTACGCGCGGCGCATTCTCAAACTGCACAGCGAGGTGTTCACCACCCTGCGCCAACCGCACATGGTGGGTACGGTGCGCATCGGCACCCCGGACGACTACGCCATGCGTTTTCTGCCCGGCATTCTGTCGCAGTTTGCCCAGGCCTACCCGCTGGTGCAGGTGGAGGTGCACTGCGAAAGTTCGAAACAGCTGATGGCCCGCCAAGACCTGGACCTGACCATCGTCACCCGCGAGCCGGGCACGGAAATCGGCCAATTGCTGCGCCAGGAGCGCTTCGTCTGGGCCCAGGCCCAGGGCTTCACGCCCCATGAACAGAGCCCGGTGCCGCTGGCGATGTTCAACAGCGACTGTTTCTGCCGTGCCTGGGCGTGCCATGCCCTGGACGCCCAGCAAAAACCTTACCGCGTGGCGTACACCAGTCCCAGCCTGGCCGCGATCATGGCGGTGGTCAGCGCCGGGCTGGCGGTAACCGCCCAGTTGCAAAGCCTGATCACCGCCGACATGCGCATTCTGGGCGAGGCCGAAGGCCTGCCGCTGCTGCCCATGGCCAGCATCGTGCTGCTGCGCAACGACAGCAGCCGCAGCGACATTACCGAATGCCTGGCCGACCATATTGCCGAAGGTTTCAAGCGCTGATCATTTAACGAACTCTCGGCGATGTTCACCGCTCAAACCTTTCAACACGCCATTGAAAGGCTAAGGCGGATTAGCTGGCGCATTAAACACCTTGACGCTAAATTCGCCGCCACCAATTGAATCAAGGATCAGCATGAACGCCGACCGCCCCACTTCCAGCGCTGCCGAAGGCCACTGCGACGATCTGCTGCTCGACAGCCAATTGTGCTTTGCCCTCTATTCCACCTCGCTGCTCATGACCAAGGTCTACAAGCCGTTGCTGCAGGCCCTGGACCTGACGTACCCGCAGTACCTGACCATGATGGTGCTATGGGAAAAGGACGGCCTGACAGTGGGTGAAATCAGCACGAGGCTGCTGACCGACCCGGGATCGTTGACCCCGCTGCTCAAGCGCCTGGAGGCCGAGGGCCTGCTCAGCCGGACCCGTAGCCGCGAGGACGAGCGCGTGGTGATCGTCGAACTGACCGACCAGGGCCGCGCGCTGCGCGAGAAGGCCAAGAGCATTCCGGGGTGCATTCTGGCGGCCACGGGCGGCTCGGTGGAACGCTTGCGCCAGTTGCAGGGCGAGTTGCTGGAACTGCGCGGCAACCTGCACGACAGCCTTTGATGCTGCCCTCGTTGTAGCCGCTGGCGTGCCCTCAAAAGCTCGCTGGAAAGCGAGCGCCTGACCGGCCAATACACCTTGCAGACTTACCGTTCGTCCTGAGCATCGAATTATTATCTTGCGCGCAAACTATTAACGCACTAATCTAATTTCGTACCCAGACAAACGCGCCCTCCAGCGCCACCCCTATCAAGCAGAACGAGGTGTCACCATGCAAACTCTCTACACCGCAACCGTAACCGCTACCGGTGGCCGTGACGGCCGTGCTGTATCCAGCGACAACATCCTGGACGTCAAACTAGCCACCCCCAAGGCCCTGGGTGGCGCCGGCGGTGAGGCCACCAACCCGGAACAACTGTTCGCCGCCGGCTATTCGGCCTGCTTCATCGGCGCCCTGAAATTCGTCGCTGGCCAGTCCAAGCGCGCCTTGCCGGCTGACACCCAAATCACTGCCGAAGTCGGCATTGGCCAGATCCCCGGCGGCTTCGGCCTGGATATCGACCTGCGCATCAGCCTGCCGGGGCTGGAACAAGCCGACGCCCAGGCACTGGTGGACGCCGCCCACCTGGTGTGCCCGTACTCCAACGCCACGCGGGGCAACGTCGATGTGCGCCTGCACGTCAGCGTCTGACAAGACAGCGCCCACAAAAAAGCCCGACTCAAGGTCGGGCTTTCTCGTTACAAGGGCTGGGCCAGAATTACTTGGCGCGGCCTTTGTAGGAACCGCCTTCGCGGGTATCGATCTCGATCATGTCGCCGATCTCGATGAAGTCGGCAACGCTCAGCTCGGTGCCGTTCTTCAGTTTGGCAGGCTTCATGACCTTGCCGGAAGTGTCGCCACGCGCCGAACCTTCGGTGTAGTCAACCTGACGCACGATAGTGGTCGGCAGCTCTACCGAAACCAGGCGGCCTTCGAAGAACACGGCTTCGCAGACGTCGGTCATGCCTTCTTCAACGAACGGCAGAACCGATTCGATGTCTTCGGCGTTCAGTTCGTACATGGTGTAGTCAGTGGTGTCCATGAACGTGTAGGAATCACCGCTGATGAAAGACAGGGTGGCTTCCTTGCGATCCAGGATCACGTCGTCCAGCTTGTCGTCGGCGCTGTAGACGGTTTCAGTCTTGTAGCCGGTCAGCAGGTTCTTCAGCTTGGTCTTCATGATCGCGCTGTTACGGCCCGACTTGGTGAATTCAGCTTTCTGAACCAGCCAAGGGTCGTTGTCGATACGGATCACGGTACCGGGTTTAAGCTCTTTACCAGTTTTCATTGCGGATATCCGAATTTGGATGGATTTACAAAAATCTAGGCCGCGTATCATATCCAATTTCGGTAAAAGTTCACCAGCGCCGATGCAAGATCAGGCTGAGCGGCTTGTGTTTCGCACCATTTCTGCGCATTCGCCTGCAACTCATCCCAGTGCGCCAGCACCTGCCGCCATGGCTCGGCCATGCTCAGCCCCTGGTTCCAAGCACGCCACAACAGGGTCAGGGCCTGCCCGGCATCCGGGCTCAAAGCCTCGACGTAGAGCGAGAGGAAGGCTTCCAGTTTTTCCCAGTGGGCATACTCCTCCTGCTCATAGATGTGCCACAACAGAGGCCGGCCAGCCCACTGGGCTCGCACAAAGGAATCCTCGCCCCGCACGGCGTTGAAATCGCAGCACCACAGCAGGCGGTCGTACTGATCCTGCCGGACGAATGGCACCACTTGCACGGTCAGGCTGCCGCGCCGATGGGCGGCGCCTGGCACCAGCTCGTCCTCCGCCAGCCAGGCTTGCACATCGCCCAGAACACGCCCCTGGGGTACCAGCACATGCGTGGGCGTTTCAGCTGCCGCCAGCGCATCAAGCCAGTCGGCCAGGCTGGCATTCTCGTAGGCGAACAAGGACATCAGTCGCGCCCCGGGCGCCACGCTCACACCAAGGCTGGCGAGGAAGGCCTGGCGCGCCGGGCCGTCAGCCTGGAACAGGCGCCGCTGGTCCAGCAGGCCAGCCTCACGCAGCAACCCGCCGGTCTTGGCCTCGAAGCCGGGAAAGAAGAAATACTTCTGCAGGCGGTCGGGTTGCGGTGACGGCAAGCCATGGCAGCCCGACACCCAGGTCTCGGCGCTCAGGTATTCCAGGTTGAACCACAAGGCCGGCGTCGGGCGCGCGGCCATGGCCTGACGGTACTCAGGTGGCAACTTGCACCCGAAGGCTTCAACCACTACGTCGGCAGCGCTGACCGCAAGCCATTGCTGCGGCCATTGGCAGATTTCCACGCCCTCCTGCCACTGGCGCGCCCTGTGCGGCTCAACACTGGGCCACAGCCGCTCGAAGGACTTCAGGTCGTCCACCCAGAGGCGTACCGCCAGCCCGTGTTCGGCCGCCAGTTGGCGCGCCAGGCGCCACGTGACACCGATGTCGCCGTAGTTATCGACCACTACGCAGAAAATATCCCAGGAGGTTTTCACGCCCGCTTTCATCACCACCCTCCAGGCAAATGGGCCATTGTAGAGGCAAAGTCGCCGCCAGCGGCCACACTCATGCGACAATCATGACCTTGCCCACCCCGCCAGGAGGCTGCCATGCCCTACCGTCCCAATCATCGTCAATTGCTGGTCACCCTCAACCCCGCGCAACTGGTGGGGTGCATTGCCCTGGGCCTCTGGCTGGGCTTTCTGGCCATCGCCCTGACCACGTGGCTGGGCTACAAACTGTTCTTCAATGCACCTTTGCCCATCACCACCCCGGCGCCACCGCCCCCGGCCATGAACACCCCCGAGGGCGAATCACCAATGTTCGAGCAATACCAGAACAACCTGCGCCGCCAGGAACAGAGCCAAGGCGATGCGCAGAACCATGACCAGGACCCCAAGTGCCAGTTCTGGCTGCAACAGGACCGCACCGCGCCGACTGACAAGAGCCGTACCAATGTACTCAAGTTCTGCAACTGACATGGACAAGCATGCCCTGCGGCAACTGATCGTCGAGCGCCTGGCCGAAGATTTCGACGTACTGCAACGGGCTGCGCAAACCGCCTACGAGACAGCCACCCACGAAGAAAACGTGGCAGAGAACAAGTACGACACGCTGGGGCTTGAAGCCTCGTACCTGGCGACCGGCCAGGCACGGCGCATGGAAGAAATCCGCCAGGCACTGGGGTTGTTCCAGCAGCTGACCTTGCGTGACTACGACCCGGCGCGTGGCATTCAGGTGGGTGCGCTGGTCACGCTGGAAGCAATGGATGGCACCTCGCAGTGGCTGTTCCTGGGGCCGGAAGCGGCCGGGCTGAAAGTGCGGCTGGCCGAGTGCCTGGTTACGGTGATAACCCCGCGCTCGCCATTGGGCCAGGCACTGCTGGGCAAGTTCGAGGATGACGACGTGGCGATTGTCGTGGCGGGCATGCAGCAGACGTTCACGGTGACACACGTGCGTTAGGCAGCCAGCATCCCCCACGGACCGATGCCTGGCCCCGACCTGGTCTACAGTGAAAGCCTTCCTTCACGCCCGTGAGTACCTGGAGAACCCCCATGTCGAACACCCAACCCTTCACCGGTAAAGTCGCCCTCGTACAGGGCGGGTCGCGCGGCATCGGCGCCGCCATCGTCAAACGCCTGGCCGCCGAGGGCGCCGCGGTGGCGTTCACCTATGTCAGCTCCCAGGGCCCGGCCCAGGCCCTGGCCGATGGCATCACCGCCCAAGGCGGCAAGGCCCTGGCCATCAAGGCCGACAGCGCCGACGCCGAGGCCATTCGCGACGCAGTGGCCCGCACCGTCGATGCGTTCGGCCGCCTGGACATTCTCGTCAACAATGCGGGCGTGCTGGCCATCGGCCCGCTGGACGAGTTCAGCCTGGAAGACTTCGACCGAACCTACGCCATCAACGTGCGCAGCGTGTTCATTGCCAGCCAGGCGGCAGCCCGGCACATGACCGAGGGCGGGCGCATCATCAATATCGGAAGCACCAATGCCGACCGCATGCCCTTCGCGGGCGGCGGCGCCTATGCCATGAGCAAATCGGCACTGGTGGGCCTGGTCAAGGGCCTGGCCCGCGACCTGGGCCCTCGCGGCATCACCATCAACAACGTGCAACCAGGCCCTGTGGACACCGACATGAACCCGGCCGACAGCGACTTCGCCGAGAGCCTGATGGGCTTCATGGCGGTCAACCGCTATGGCCATGTGGACGAGATTGCCGGTTTTGTCAGTTACCTGGCCAGCGCCGAGGCGGGCTATATCACCGGCGCCAGCCTGACCATCGACGGTGGTTTCGGCGCCTGATCGGCAAGCGTCCGTTCGAGCATGGCGACAAACGCCGCTGCCGCCGGGCTCGGGGTGTTCGACCACACCGCATAGACCCGGCGCACCGGCGCGTCACTGATGGGCACTGCCACCACCCCCTGGAACCCCAGCGCCACGCCTGCCGGCACCAGCCCCACCGCCAGGCCGCGTTGCACGAACTGCTCCACCAGGCGCATGTCGGTGATCTCGAACTGCACCTGATGGGCCACCTGGGCGGCGGCGAACGCCTCGTCGGTCTGGCGGCGGGCCCCCGTACCCGCGGCAAAGTCCACCAAGGGCTGGTCCGCCAGCTGCGCCAGCGCCAAGTGGGGCAACCGCGCCAGCGGGTGGCCCGGGTGCAGCACCGCCATCAGCTCCTCGTCGCCCAAGGCCCGCGTCGCCACGCCTTGCACCGCCGCGCCAGGCCATACCCCAATCAGCGCGACATCCATGCGCCGGGCGCGCACCTCGTCCACCATCCATTCGCTGCGCCCCACATTGAGGTGGATGCGCACATCGGCGTACTGCTGATGAAAGGCAGCGATCAATGCGACCAGGTCCAAGCCGGTCAGCGATGAAATCATCCCCAGGCTCAGCCGCCCGCGCACTTGCCCGCACGCCGCCGCCACCTCGTCACCAATGCGTCGCGTCGCCTCCATGGCCGCCCGCGCGCTATGAACGAACGCCTCCCCTGCCGGGGTCAGCGCCACACGCCGGGAGGTGCGCTCGAACAACTGCGTGCCCAGTTGCCGCTCAAGCCGGGCGATCTGGTGGCTCAGTGCCGACTGCACGGTGTGGCAGCGCTCCGCCGCACGCGTAAAACTACCCTCTTCGGCCACGGCCAGGGCGTATTCGATCTGCTTGAGGTTCATCACGGCTATCTCGTTTTACGATCGTTTCGATGACAACAATACATTTGTGTCATGGATCCACACTACCGATACTCGCGCCATCTTCCACTGCCTTGGAATACCCGCATGCCCGCCTCCCGTGAAACCCCATTGAGCAGCGCCCTGATCCTGCTGATGGCCATCGCCACCGGCCTTACAGTAGCGAGCAACTATTACGCCCAGCCATTGCTGCACACCATCGCCCAGCACCTTGGGCTCAGTACGGCGACGGCCGGCACCATCGTCATCACCGCCCAACTGAGCTATGGCGCCGGGCTGTTCCTGCTGGTGCCGCTGGGCGACCTGCTGGAACAGCGCAGGCTGATCGTCGGCATGACCCTGCTCAGCGCCGTCGGCCTGCTGATCAGCGCCTTCGCCCCGAGCCTGCCGGTGTTGCTGCTGGGCACGGCCATGACCGGGCTGTTCTCGGTGGTCGCCCAGGTGCTGGTTCCCATGGCTGCCAGCCTGGCTAACCCGGAGCGCCGCGGGCGCGTGGTCGGCATATTGATGAGCGGCCTGCTGCTGGGCATCCTGCTGGCCCGCACCGTGGCCGGGCTGGTGTCTTCGCTGGCCGACTGGCGCGCCATCTACCTGCTGGCCGCCGCGCTGCTCACGGTGTGCGCCATCGCGCTGCGCTGCTCATTGCCGCGCCGCCAGCAGTCGGCCGGGCTCACCTACCCGCAACTACTGGGCTCAGTGCTGACGCTGTTCGTCGAAGAGCCCGTGCTGCGCTTGCGTGCGGCGCTTGGTTTGCTATCGTTCTGCCTGTTCGGCCTGTTCTGGACGCCCTTGGCCTTCCTGCTGGCCGCACCACCCTACGGTTATTCCGACGCAGTGATCGGCCTGTTCGGCCTGGCGGGTGCCGCCGGCGCCCTGGCCGCCAATGCCGCCGGCCGCCTGGCCGACCGTGGCAAGGGACACCTGGCCACCCTGGGCGGACTCGTGGCGCAGTTAGCCGCCTGGCTCATACTCGCCTTTGCAGACCACTCGCTCGCAGCGCTGCTGGCAGGCGTGCTGGTGCTCGACCTGGCGGTGCAGTTGTTGCACGTCAGCAACCAGAACGCGGTTTACGCCCTGCGCCCGGAAGCCCGCAACCGCCTCAACGCGGGTTACATCACCTGCTATTTCATCGGCGGCGCCCTGGGCTCGACCCTCGGTGCGCAACTGTATGAGCGGCTGGGGTGGATGGGCATCGTCGGCGCTGGCGTGGTCATCAGCCTGGTGGCCATGGGCATCTGGTTCACCCGGGAACCAGCCGGCAACGTGCGACCGCACACTTCGTCGCCCGACATTGACTTGCCCCAGCGTTAAGCTATTCCGAAGGGTTGAATATCAATGCATTCAACCTGGAAATCCCTCATGAAGCTCACAATAAAAGCTGGAGATTTCTTGCAGTGCGAAGGCGAATACAGCAATGGATCGCTCACGCTCAAGACTGCCACCCACCCCTCCCCTGGCGAACGCATTCCCGTCAGCCGCATCAAGAACATCACGGTCGCCAACCATGAGATCAACCGCAGCCTCGGCGGCGCGCTGGGCTGGGGCATGGCCGGCGCCCTGGTGCTGGGGCCGGTCGGCCTGGTGGCGGGGTTGTGGCTGGGGGGCAAGGAAGAGCAGGTGACGTTCATCGCGACCCTGAAGGATGGGCGCAAGCTGACGGCGGTGGCCGATAGTCGTACGTTTTCCAAGCTTAATGGGACCTTGAATGAGCGGCGGGTTTCCTGATGTATTTCCTGGAGGTGGGACGGAGGTATACCAGGTGATGCGTCCAACTGAGGGGCTGCTTGGGAGGTATCATTGACCAATGGCATAGAAACGCCAGCTAGCCCCCCAGCACGATATTCGGAAGCCCAAGATGCGCAGGCCCTTCCCTCATCAGTCCTTAAGTTCGTCCCTGGGTTTTCTTGGCGTGAGGCCAATCTGCCCGCCGCAGGCGACCCAGGCCAGAGTGAACAAATAGCCGAATATCGTCAGGCCAATCTCCCAAGGCAGCAATAGGCTGTCGAAAGCTGCCTGCATTTGCTTGCAGTGCAGATCGCTCGTGCACCTAGATACACAAACCTGCTTGTCGCCTACCCAGCAGCTGTTGACCAAATCGCCGTAGCGATCAACCCTGATCATACGGCCAGCCTCAAGCAAGCTCCGATCAACCACTGTGCTGCGCTCGCCTCTGATAAGTACTTTCTCATACTGCCTGACGGACTCGTCGGGTTGCAGTTCCACATCGTAACCGCCTTTAGGCACTCCCACCCAGACGATACGGCCTTCACTGTGGGCGAGCGGCCTGTCGGTCATATCTGGGCTAGCGGTGAATCGATCGATCAGGAGAAATACCACCAGCAGCCCGAGCCATGAACCATGACCTGCTGGGGAAAGGCCCTTGAAGAAGTGAAGAACATAGTCGGGCATGGGGGGATGATCAAAGTGTAATGTTTCTAGGTTGCCATGGGGCGGCCGAAACGCAAAGGGTAGCATGCTCGCATCCACTCGTATTAACCCAACGCAGTCTTCCGAGAACGGCCACTATCGGCCAGGAGCTGCCCTCCACCCGGACGGCCAAGGCTCGGCCACGCGCTGTAGCCGCTGCCGCCAGGCTGCGCTGGCCTCTGGGCACACTGGAGATTTCCAGTGTGGTTGAGGGCCAGCGCAGCCTGCGGCAGCGGCTACAGTGCTGGGCTGGCCGCTTTCGGTCGAAGCCGCCCTTCAACCCGAGCACCGCGTCTCAGCCACCTGCCGCACTTGCCGAAGGCATGCGCTGCCCCATATGTACTGCACGGATTCAACAGCGTTACTGCTACGCCATGTGGAAGCTGGCCAGGGTCGAGCACAGCCTTCGGACGCTGGCATTCGATTTTTTCATTCGCCCCGCCACCCCCAAAGCCTGAGCAGCGGTTCGGTATCGGTGCGCGGCAGGGACGCTTTTTGCAAGCCGTTCCCCGCCAATTTCGGTCATGATGCAAGGCAGCGCTTAGCCCCTCCCGCGAACAGGCAAAGAACGGTTAACCCCTCACATGACACTGCAGCAACTGACCTATTTTCTGGCAGCAATCGAGCACGGGACCTTTTCCAAGGCCGCCGAAAGCCTGCACATCGCCCAGCCCTCGCTCTCCGAGCAGATTTTGCGCCTGGAAGAGCACCTGGGCACCCACGTATTCATCCGCACCAACCGGCGCCTGGTGCTCACCGAGGCCGGGCGGCGCCTGCAGCCTTTCGCGCAGGGCATGGTAACCGCCGCCCGCCAGGGCTACGAGGCCGTGCAAGCGGTGCGTGAACTCAGCGGTGGGGTTGCCAGTTTCGGTACCTTCGGCACCGCCCACCATTATTTCCTGACCGACCTGATCGAACAGTTCCGCACCCAGCACCCCGACATGCGCATCAAGATCGTGGGCTACAACTCGTCCGAGATCGCCGACCTGGTCAGCCACGGCGAGATCGAGGCGGGCCTGGTGATGTTGCCCATCAAGCAGCAGAACCTGACGGTGAGCGAGCCGGTCTGGTCCGCCCAGGTAGGCTACATCAGCGCCAACCCCGACCACCTGCTGGGCCCGAAAACCATCAGCGACCTGGCCACCGCCCCTCTGATCCTGACCGAAGCACGCTGGAAGACCGCCGACCCTATCCGTCGCCTGCTCGCCCAGTTGGCCGCAAAGGGCGGCGAGGTGCTGGACCCGATCATCGAGGTGGAGCACCAGATCACCGGCTTCGAACTGGCCGCGCGCGGGCTTGGGGATGTCATCGCCACCCGCCCGATTCTGCATCAGTTGGGGTTCAATGACCGCCTGGGTTGGGTGCCGATCAACCCACCCATCTTTGAAGTGTTCGGCTTCATCCACCGCCATGACACGCCTATCTCCCCGCCCACACGGGTGCTGATGAACCTGATGCGCAACCACCTGAGCCGTATCCAGGCCTTGTATGCCCACTTGGAGTCGCAGTAGGCATAGGCTATGCCTATACGAAGCACTTTGTTTTGCCCATTCATCCGAACGCGGGCCGGTTGGATACTGACCCCACGGACGCCGACAACAGGCGCTTCCAACGTTCGATGAATGGGGAGTCAATCATGTCCACTCAATTGCAGTACTGCATCATTGGCGCGGGGGCCGCAGGCTTGGCGGCGCTGAAGACCATGACCGACGCCGGCTTCCAGGTGGACTGTTACGAGAAATCGGCGAACATCGGCGGTCACTGGAATACCGACTACGACGCACTGCACCTGATTACCCCGAAAAGCAGCTCGTGCTTCGACGGTTTCCCGATGCCCGCAGACTACCCGGTGTACCCAAGCCGCGACCAGGTCAAGGCGTACATGAACGCCTACACCGACACCTTCGGCCTGCGCGAGAAGATCACCTTCAACACCGAAGTACGCACCATGGTTCCCCTGGGTGACAAGGGCGAAGCGGGCTGGCAGGTGACCCTGGCTGACGGAACCAGCAAGCGCTATGCCGGGGTGCTGGTCGCCAACGGCCACCTGTGGGACTGCAAGATTCCCGAGGTGGGCAAAGCCTTTACCGGCGTGTCCATTCACTCGGGCGAATACCGCAACGTCAAACAGGTTGAAGGCAAGGTCCTGGTGGTGGGCTTCGGCAACTCCGGTTGCGACCTGGCCGTGGATGCCGCCCAGGCGCGGCTGGACACCACCATCGTGATCCGCCGCGGCCAGCTGTTCCAGCCCAAGACCATCTTCGGCGTGCCCCGTGGCGAGCTGCCGTTCCTCGGCCAGTTGCCGCCCGAACAGCAGAACATGGTCATGAACATGCTGATCATGGCCACCGTCGGCTCGCACACCAACTACCCCGGCCTGCCGGCTCCGGAAAGCTATGACCTGGACGAGCAGCCGCCGGTGGTCAACACCCTGCTGCTGTACTGGATTCAGCACGGCCGCATCAAGGTGGCCCCGGGCATCGAGCACATCGAAGGCAAGACCGTCACTTTCAGCGATGGCAGCCAGGGTGACTACGACACCATTGTATGGGCGACCGGCTTCAACACCCGCCTGCCGTTCATGGACGAGAATCTGCTGCAATGGCGCGACGGTGCCCCTCTGCGCACCGCCGCCATGACCCTGCCGACCAACGTCGAAGGCCTGTTCTACATCGGCCTGGGCGCCCCCCGTGGCCCGCAATGGCCGGTGTACTGCGACCAGACCAAATTGGTAATGCGCTTCCTGAAACTGCGCGCCGCCGGCATGCAAGGCCTGGCTGCCAAGTTCGCCAGGCTGCAACCGGCAGACTCGCGCATCGACATCATCAAGCGCGAATGGCTGGTCAGCTACAAAGACACCCAGAGCCAACTGGATGTCATGGAACTGTCCCTGCAACCCGCCGCCCCTATCGCTCAACTGGCCTGACTGGATTACTCATCATGACTACTGCACCTACCGCCAGCGTCATCATCACCGGCACGTCTTCCGGCATGGGCCAGGCTGTCGCCCAACGTTTCCAGGCAGAAGGCTGGCACGTGGTGGCCGTCGACGTCGCCCCCAGCACCCAGGCACCCAGCGCCCTGTTCTCCCCCGTGGTGGGTGACATCACCCGCGAAGCGGAGTTGACCAGCGCCATCGACGCCGCCCTGGACGGCAAAGCGCCCTTGAAGGCGGTCATCAACGCGGCGGGGATCTTTCCCACCTCGTCGCTGGAAAGCTACAGCGACGCCCTCTACCGCAAGATCTTCGACATCAACGTGCTGGGCTCGCTGAACATCGCCCGCATCGGTACCCGACACCTGAAGGCTGCCGGTGGCGGCGCCATCGTGTTCTTCGCCTCGGTGGATGCTTTCACGGTGTCCAAGAACCAACTGCTGTACAGCGCCTCGAAGGCCGCCGTGGTGTCCATGACGCGCTCGCTGGCGATCGAACTGGCCGACCACAACATCGTGGTCAACGCCCTGGCGCCGGGTTGGGTTGACACCGAAGGCACCCGTGCCGGTGGCCGTATCGAAGCGGCCATTGCGTCGATCCCACTCAAGCGCGCCGCCCGCGTCGACGAAATCGCCGACTGGGTGTGGCAGCTCAGCGCCAAGCCGTCTTATGTCACGGGCGAGTCGCTGTGCATCGCTGGCGGTGTATTCATGCGCTAACCCGATCGCAGGCCCCACGCGCCAAGACGTGGGCCTGCCCTTCCTCCTGACTGCTGCCTCATTACAATTATTCCAGAGGGCAAGATCATGGGCGAACTCTACGTTTCCTCAACCTCGCACGACATGTCCACCCCGCGCGCCACGGCATCGACCTCACGCAAACCGATGACCAAGGCCGTGGTCGGCGTAACCCTGGGCAACATGGTCGAATGGTTCGACTTTGCGCTGTACTCATCACTGGCCGGCATCATCGGCAAGACGTTCTTCCACAACGACAACCCCACCACGCAACTACTGGCAATCTACGCAACCTTCGCCGCCGGTTTCCTCATCCGCCCGCTGGGCAGCCTGGTGTTCGGCCCCATCGGCGACAAGTACGGGCGTCGCATGGCGCTGTCGCTGAGCATCTCGTTGATGGCGGTGGCCACCTTCGCCATTGCGCTGATACCCAGCTACGCCAGCATCGGCGCGCTCGCCCCGGTATTGCTGATCCTGATGCGCCTGCTGCAAGGCCTGTCAACGGGCGGCGAGTACGGCGGTTCGTGCACCTTCATCGCCGAGCACGCGCCGGACAAGCGCCGCAGTTTCCTCACCAGCTGGCTGGAGTTCGGCAATATCTCCGGGTTCCTGCTGGGTGGCGCGGTGGTCACCCTGTTCACCCTGACGCTGGGCGAAGCAACCATGGCTGACTGGGGCTGGCGCGTGCCTTTTGCCGTCGGCGGCCTGTTGGGCATGATCGCCCTGTACCTGCGCCTCAGCCTGGAAGAAACCCCGGTTTTCCAGCAAATGCAGGAAAACGAAGCCGCGCAGAAAGCCAGCGCCGGTGCCAAGGCCAGCCTGTTCACCTTGCTGTTGAATGAGTGGCCGCAACTGCTCAAGTGCATGGGCCTGGTCACGGTGTTCAACGTGACCTACTACATCATCCTAGGGTACATCCCCGGCTACCTGGAGAACGTGCTGGGCTACAGCAACAGCTTCAGCCTGAGCCTGGGCATGACCGCCACGCTGTTCATGCTGGTGCTGATCCCGGTATCCGGCCTGCTGGCAGACCGCATCGGCCGCAAGACCATGATCATCGCCGGCTGCGCCCTGCTGATCGTGCTGACCATTCCCTGCTTCATGCTGCTGCACAGCAAGTCGCTGCCCCTGTTGCTGGCTGCCCTGCTGACCTTGACCCTGGCGCAACTGTTCTTCGAAGGCGCCATGCCGGCCACGCTGACGTCGCTGTTCGGCTCACGGGTGCGCTTCAGCGCCCTGGCCATCAGCTACAACATCGCCGTGTCGCTGTTCGGCGGCACTGCCCCACTGATCAACACCTGGCTGATCAACGCCACGGGCAACCAGATGATACCGGCCTGGTACCTGATCGCCGGCGCCGTGGTCGGCCTGATTTCCGTCCTGTTCGTGAAGGACTCCACCGGCAAACCTCTCCCACAATGAGACCCATGATGACTACTCCAACCTCGCGTCAAAACATCTCCTCGGGCGGCCAGTACGAATCGGTGTTCGGCTACTCGCGTGCCGTGCGCGTCGGCAACCACCTGCACATCTCCGGCACCTGCGCCTCGCCGGACCACGAACACAGCAATGCCGGCGAACAGGCCAAGGCCATCCTGGCCACCGTGCGCAACGTGCTGGCCGAGGCCGGCATGAGCGTGGAGGACGTGGTGCGCACCGTGGTCTACCTGCGTGACATCAACGATGCCGCCCAGGTGGCCAAGGCCCACAGCGAAGTATTCGACTGCATCCGCCCGGCCAGCAGCCTGATCCAAGTCGATTCCATGCTGCGCCCTTGGCAGAAGGTCGAAATCGAGACTTACGCCATCGTCGCCGACTGACTGCTGCATTGCATCACAGAGGCCGCGACCCCTGTCGCGGCTTTTTTTTGCCCCGTCCCTTCCCTTGAGAACGATTGAGCCGCCATGATCAAAGCTTCTGAACTCGTTGTGCAGTGCCTGGAAAACGAAGGCGTGGAGTATGTATTCGGTATCCCCGGCGAGGAAAACCTCGACCTGCTGGACTCCTTGTCACGCTGCTCCATCCAACTGATATTGACGCGCCACGAGCAAGCCGCCGGTTTCATGGCGGCCACCTATGGGCGCCTCACCGGCAAGACCGGCGTGTGCCTGTCGACGCTGGGGCCAGGCGCCACCAACCTGGTCACCGCCGGCGCCTATGCCTACCTGGGTGGCATGCCGATGCTGATGATCACCGGGCAAAAGCCGATCAAGAAGTCCAAGCAGGGCCGGTTCCAGATACTCGACGTGTGCGGGATGATGGCGCCACTGACCAAGTACACGCACCAACTGGCGTCGGCAGACAACATCCCTTCGCGCATTCGCGAGGCCATCCGCCTGGCCGAGGACGAAAAACCTGGCTCGGTGCACCTGGAACTGCCCGAGGATATCGCCGCCGAATTCACCGACAGTACGCCCATTGCGCCAAGCCTGTGCCGCCGCCCCATTGCCGAAGAGAAAGCCGTGCGCGCGGCCGTGGCCAAGCTCGAGGCGGCACGCAGCCCGGTGCTGGTGATCGGCGCGGGCGCCAACCGCAAGATGACTGCACGCATGTTGCGCCAGCTGATCGAAAAAACCGGCATCCCCTTCATCACCACGCAGATGGGCAAAGGCGTGGTCGACGAGCGTCACCCGCGCTTCCTGGGCAACACCGCGCTGTCAGCCGGTGACTTCGTGCACAGGGCGCTGGAGTCGGCGGACCTGATCGTCAACATCGGCCATGACGTGATCGAGAAGCCGCCCTTCTTCATGGTTCGCGGCGGCACCGAAGTGGTTCACATCAGCTTCCGCTCGGCCGAGGTAGACCCGGTGTACTTCCCGCAGGTGGAGGTGGTGGGTGACATCGCCAACGCCATCTGGCAGATCAAGGACAGCATCACCGTGCAATCGAGCTGGGACTTCGAGCGCCTGCTGCACATCCGTGAGGCCAACGAGGCGCACGTGGCCGAAGGCGCCGATGACCCGCGCTTCCCGGTCTACCCGCAGCGTCTGGTGGCCGACCTGCGCAGCGTGCTGCCATCCGACGGCATCGTGGCGCTGGACAATGGCGTGTACAAGATCTGGTTTGCCCGCAACTACAAGGCCTACATGCCCAACACCGTGCTGCTGGACAACGCCCTGGCCACCATGGGCGCCGGCCTGCCCTCGGCCATGGCCGCGCGCCTGGTACACCCCCATACTCCCATCGTGGCCGTGTGCGGGGATGGCGGCTTCATGATGAACAGCCAGGAAATCGAGACCGCCGTGCGGCTCAAGATGAACCTGGTAGTGGTCATTCTGCGTGACGATGGCTATGGCATGATCCGTTGGAAGCAGCAGCAGATGGGTTTCAACGACTATGGCCTGGACTACGGCAACCCGGATTTCGTGCGCTATGCCCAAAGCTATGGCGCACACGGCCACCGCGTGGAAAGCGCCGAGGGGTTCGCACCATTGGTGCGCGAGTGCCTGGGCACCCCAGGGGTGCACGTGATTGACTGCCCGGTGGACTACTCGGACAACGACCGCATTTTGCACCACGACATCAAGGTGCTGAGCCGGGAGGTGTAGCGTACCTTTCACTGAGGCGGCGTGGTGGCTGCTACAACCGAATGTCCTGGCACCGCGATGCACGCGACGCAGCCCTGCAGCAACTGTCTTTGTGGGAGCGGGTTCTACCTGCGAAAAGGACGCCACAGGGTGCCAGGTATTTCGCAGTGTTCTTTTCGCGGGTAGAACCCGCTCCCACAGAGAGGTGTAGCTGCCTAAGGCTGCGTCACAGGCTACGCGGTGGGTCAGTAAGCGCGTGGTGCCTGTGACGCGGCCTGACGGCCGCTGCTACAGGGGTGCAGAAGTCTTGAAACCGCGTCGCCTGCATCGCCCTGTAGCAGCTGCCGAAGGCTGCCTCAGCGGTACTCAATGCCGTTGCAAGCGGAACGCCTTGGGCGATACCCCGGCATGGCGCTTGAAGAAGCGAGAGAAATACGCCGGGTCTTCAAACCCCAGGTCATCCGCCACCTGGCCTATGGTCAAGGGCGTGTAGATCAGCAAGCGCCTGGCTTCCAGCATGATCCGCCCGTGCAACACCTGCAGCGCACTGCATCCGGTCAGCCGCTGGCACAGCAGGTTCAGGTAGGTGCCGGTAATCCCCAGCTCGCTCGCCACCGTCTCGATGCCCGGGTGCTGCCGGAAGCATTGTTCCACACGCAGCTGGAATCGCGCGAGGTAATGCTGCCCCTTGCGATTGGGCACCCGTTGCCCAGCTCCCTCGAACACCCGACGCATCACCTGCACGAACAGGGCTTGCAGCAGGCCCCGCAGCACGCTGTCCTTACCGTCGTCATAATCGACGTATTCATCATGCAGCAACCCGAACAGGGCCTCCAGGGCACGTGCTTGCGGCCTCCCTGCCAAGGGGTAGGCCCCGCCCGGCATTTGGCGCCCACCTTGCGGATCGAGCTGCTCCAGCACCGACTGCACCACCGCCAGCGAATAGCCGTCCACCCCAGCCTGCAGTTGGAAACCATGGATGGCCATGGCCGGTATGAGCATCACGCAGGGGCCTTCGACATGATAGTCCCCGCCCTCCAGGTGCAGATTCAGCGAACCGCTGCGCAGGTACACAATGTGCACCAGGTCGCCGTGCCGGTGATTAGCTATGTGCCAGCCATGCAAGCTGCTGCGCTCGCAGATAAGCTCGCAGTGCAGCAGGGCATGACCGGCCCACGGCCTGGTTTCGCCGTATAACTTGAACGTTGGAATAGCTGCCAGCAACGCTTGCGTCATGGTTTACCTGCCCCTCTTCCGTGAAGTTAGAAATAGTCCAGTTCCGAGCCGTCTTCGTCCCTTACCTTCACACCGCCCCGGCACAAGAATGGCACTGCTGCCCTCTTCCGCCATCAGGAGCTCGACAATGACTACCCCTTCAGCAACCTCTGCCCTCCACAACGACTGGCTCGGCCTGGCCGGCAAGGTCTGCGTCGTCAACGGCGCCGCCAGTGGCATCGGCGCGGCGATCGCCACGGCGCTGGCCGAAGTCGGCGCCGTTGTCGCCCTGCTGGACCGCAACCTGCAGGGCTGCGAAACACTGCAGGCACAGCTGACGCGTTTCCCCGGCCAGCGCCTTAGTCTGGGCTGCGATATCGCCGACGAAAGCCAGGTCAGAATGGCCGCCGAAACGGTGGCAAACGAGTTGGGTGCTTGTGATGCACTGGTCAACGCCGCCGGCATCCTGCGCTCAGTGAACCTGGCCGACATCGAGCTGGCCGACTGGAATGCCCTGCTGGCAGTCAACCTCAACGGTTACCTGCTGTGCGCCCGCGAGTTCGGCCGGCAGATGCGCGCCCAGCACAATGGCAGCATCGTGCATATCAGCTCGATTGCGGCCCACCACCCCCAGCCTTACAGCGGTGCATACACCCCCAGCAAGGCCGCAGTGTCGGCGCTGTCCCAGCAATTGGCCGTTGAGTGGGGCCCACACGGTGTGCGCAGCAATTGCGTGGCACCGGGGATGATTCGCACAGCGCTGACGGCCGCCTACTACGAGTACCCCGGCATCACCGAGGCCCGCGAAGGCTTTACCGCCACGCGCCGCATCGGCACCCCCGAGGACATCGCCAATGCCGTGCTGTTCCTGCTCAGCGACCGCGCCTCGTACATCAGCGGCAGCGAGGTGGCGGTCAATGGCGGCCTGGATTGCATGCTGATGGGCAAGATTCCTCGGCCCGGCTTCGCCGCCACCACCACCGCGTAAGTCCCTACAGCAAACCCAGGGCCTTGCGGCCCTGGGCAATGGACTCGGGCGCAATGCCGGCGAACAGGTTCGCCTGGCTTTTCACCAGCCCGGTACACCGGGCAACCGCCACCATGGCCTCCAGGTATTTGAGGCCCACGGTGGAGGAATCCACCACGGGCACCCGCGTGCCTTGCACATGGCTGTAGCCTGCGCGACGCAACAGTGGCCCGTAATAGGCACACCCCACCAGGATCACATCTGCGCCCTCGTTGATGCACGCGTGTGCCGCTGCCTCGAAGCGGGGAATGAACTGCTGCGCAGGCGCATGGACGGCTTCCAGCAATAACTGCGCGTCGGAATAGGGCGTGATGGACCGTGCCGGCCGAGCGATGCAGCGCTCTTGCAGGCCGTAGGCGATGATGTCGCGCTCGATGGCCACGGCGGTCTTGTCCGAGACCGTGACCACTGCAAACCGTTGGCCCATGGCCAGGGCGGCCAGCATCGACTGCTCGCCCACCGAGGCGACTGGAATGTCGAGCATCTCGCGCGCTTCCCACAAGGGGTCGTTCCAGCACCCCAGGTAAACGCCGTCATACCCATCGGCCTGGGCTTGCAGCGCCGCTTCGACCATCAACACCGAGTTCAGGTGCTCGGCATACAGCGAGCGAGTGAAACCACCACTGGTGGCCAGGAAGCGAAAGTCCAGTTGCACATCCGCGGCAACCACCGCGCCCACACGCTCATGAATGGTCGCCCACAGGGGCTCCAGGGCCGGGTTTCGGGCCGTGGGGTGAATCCAGCACAGTTTCATCGGGCATTTCCTTTTGGCCAATAAAAACCGGCGAGCCAGTCGCCGGTTGCGAAGCGAGACGGCTCAAGGCATGGGTTTGCCAGTGCGATCCTCCACCAGCAGTATCGCGATCAACCCCACTACCGCGGCCGCCATCAAGTAGTAGGCGGGAATCATGGTGTCGCCGATGCGCCCGATCAGCCAGGTGTTGATCAACGGCGCAGTGCCGCCGAACAGCGACACCGACAGGTTGTAACTCAACGCCAGCGCACTGAAGCGCACGGGGGCCTTGAACAGCGAGACCAGGGTAGCCCCCATGGCGCCTTCGAACAGCAGTTGCGCCAACAGCAAGCCCAGTACCGCGCCGTACACCAGCACCACGTTATGGGTTTGCAGCAACTTGAAGGCGGGGATGGCAAACACGATCAACAGCATGCAGCCCAGGGCCACCAGGCGCTTGCGCCCAACACGGTCCGCCAGCAGCCCTGAGAACGGAACCAGCACCAACATGCACAACGTACCCACCATGCCGAGCACGCTGCCAAAGCTGCTGGAGTAGCCCAGTTCATTGGTCAGATAGCCCGGAATGTAGCCCAGCACCACGTAGTAGCAAACGTTGTAGATGGCCACCAACCCGACGCTCTTGAGCAACTGTGGCCACTCCTCCACCAGCATCGATGCCAGGCTGCGCTTGTTTGCAGCGAGCGTGCGCTCGTTTTCCTGCATTTCCTTGAAGATCGGAGTTTCTTCAAGGTTGAGCCGCAGGTAGAGCGCGATCACGCCCAACAGACCGCCGATCACGAAGGGAATACGCCAGCCCCAAGCACGCATGGTGTCCTCGCCCAGCGCCAGCATCAGCGCACTGACCACCGCGCCCCCCAGCAAAAAACCCGACAGGATGCCCACCTCCAGCCAACTGGTGAGGAAGCTGCGGCTTTTATCCGGTGCATGCTCGGCAATGAAAATCACCGAGCCGCCGTACTCCCCTCCCGTCGACAGCCCCTGCAGCATGCGCATGGCCACCAACAAGATCGGCGCCAGAATGCCGATGCTTTCGTAAGAGGGGATCAGCGCAATGCAGAAGGTGGCAACGGCCATCAGCGCGATGCTCAGGGTCAATGCCGTGCGTCGACCGAAACGGTCGCCAATGGGCCCGAACACCAGGCTACCCAGCGGCCGCATCAGGAAGCCGGCGGCGAAGGTCGCATAGATGGCGATCAGTTGCGTGGTGCGGCTTTCGCTGTGGAAGAAAATATCGCCGATCAGAACGGCCATTGACGAGTAGAGGGCGAAGTCGAACCACTCCACCATGTTACCGAGAGTCACGCCCAGCACAGCCTTATTCAACGGTTTGCTCTTGGCCTGCTGACGCTGTCGCCGGGCCAGGCCGACGTCGCTGTCCTGAGCGCCGGGTGCTGCTGTATTCATACCGTTCATGGTGCACGCCTCTGAAGTTATTGTAATTCGTGGCAGTGTGGGAATCGGGTGCAGGCAAGCGGTGCATCCCTGCGGCCGGAACAGCAGGATCGAGTCGTGGCTGCGATCTTCTGCAAAGACGTTTCGGGCCGATAAAGCGCGCGGCATCAGTAAGCCGATTGCCCATTGTTGCGCTCTTTTTACGGTGAGATGAACGGTGTATTTCCAGTGCCATACATAGGCGCGGCCTATAGCTGGCCGGGGAGTCAAAGTAAGCGTTTCAAATCGGCGGGCTGAATGCCAGGCGCCTGCAACTGATGCCTCCGTCCCATGACTGACGGGTTGAATGCAACTGAAGGCATTGGCTGCTGCGAGCTGTTGGCGTGTTTGAAAGAATCGTGCCCCGCTGGCGCCTGATACGCACACGCCCGTGCTTCGGCGTGGAGCGGCTCGCCTTTGATCGCCATAAGTGCCTTTTCCGAGCAACAGCTCGTAAAGAACTCAGGCCTGTGCAGCGTTCCTGGCTTTGCTTTGGAACATGGCGGTATCGGCCTTGAACATCAGTTCGTCGAGGAGTTCGCCGTCTTCCGGATACCAGGCCACACCATAAGCCTAGCATCAAGCGCGCATTTGAGAATTTTTGTCCCTAGGTAATTTTGAGCATTGCCAACATTCTTATAACACAGGCCGCCATCCCTAAAGCGAAGGGAGCGGCGCCGCGTCGTTTGCCGTCGTTTACATCTCGGGCTGATCGGCCATCACAACTGATTGTGCTCATCGCATCTTCATTACTCACTCGCCTTCAACGTAGCTTTTGCCGCTGCCTTAGCTGATAGTTGACCACTCCGGAGATGGAAGCCGTACCTTTGCAGCCGCAGCCGCAGCCGCATTTGGCTGGGCTGTAGTGCAATAGCGGAAAGCCTGCTTATGGGCGATCGCGGCCCTTCGCGAAGGGCCGCTTCGGGTCGAAAGAAGTCAATTGGGTGTGTTTACCACGTATGAGCGACTCACGTTTTGCAGATTGAACCGTTACAGATTGCTAAGGCTTTATCACGCTAGCCGGTCCACCCGCTGGCGCCCACTGCAATCACCGCCGTAGCACTTGCACGCCACGGCAATGAAAGCTTGGGTTGCCGTGGAGGACTGTGTCTTGTCCAGCACGGCCAGCCCGACCACCCGCCGGACCGCAGGATTCAAAGGCCGCGTCAGGTACTCGGCGGACGCGCGCTGGGGCAACGAGGATTGCGCCACCACCATCACGGCATCGCCGCGCTCCACCGCAGCCAGGGTGCTCATAAGCTGCGAGGTTCGGTAACGCACGCGGGGTTGTAGCCGCGCCGCCGCGAACAATTGCGTGACCAATTCAGAGGAGCCGGCTTCGGTTAGGACGAAGGGGTCGGCGCACAGGTCGCTCAGGCTTACTGAGGCTTGGGATGCCAGGCCATGATCGAGCAACAGCACGGCGACCATCTGGTCTTCAATCAGCGGGTAGGTATCAAACTGCCCCTCCGGCAAGGTAACGAAGCCCACATCGACTCGATGCTCCAATAGCCATTGGACAACCTGGCGATCATGCCCCTCGTCTATGTGAACCTCGATGCCCGGATAAGCCGCGCGGAACTCGCGCAGGATGGTGGGCAGCAAGCGCTGGGAGGACGTGGGACCGAAGGAACCGATGCGCAGGATACCCAGCGCCAGGTCCCGCGCATCGGTCGCCTCCAGGCGCATGGCCTCAGCCATGCCCAGCATGGACTTGGCCCGCTGAACCAATCGCGCACCGATGTCGGTCAGCTCGATGTGGCCCTGTTGACGGACCAGCAACTCAACCCCCAGCTCTGCTCAAGGGCCTTCACCGCATGAGAAATCGCCGATTGGGACACCTTCAGGTCGGCGGCGGCCAAGGTGAATCCGCAGCGCGCTGCCACGGCCACAAAAATCGGTGGGGGCTGCTCGATGAGCACATCAGCGTTTATACCGCGATGGGAGGGGCGTTGGTGATCGGCGGTATTGTGGTGTGTAACAAACCGGTTTCTTCAACGGGGACAACCTGGTTCCGGTCTGGCTTTTTTGTCCGGCATTGAAGCCCAGCGCTGCAAGGGCGATTGCCAAAATATTTGATGCTTCACCCTTGTTGCGGTCCATCAGCTCGGGACGGCCAACCCAGAACGCGGCGAAAGGCGTTTCGGTGTCCATTGTCGGCTTCTGTGATTACTGGCGGGACGATTTCGTTTACTCATTCGTCGTTTGCCTCACTCAATCAGTACTTGAATGCGGGCCAATACATCGTCCATCACCGCCTCAGGGACCGCCTCTACGCGCTTGCCCCCACGGGCCTCAAGGTCAACGGTGCGGAGTTGATTACACAACACCACGCCCTGCGACTCGGTGCCAGAACCGCTCAGCGGGACGGCAAAACCGGCATAGCGGGCAAAATCCCCGCCTTGAGTGATGGGCGCAACCAGAACCAAGCCCGACACGTTGAAGGCCACAGGCGAAATGATCAGCGCCGGACGAAAATCGCCTTGCTGCTGACGGCCAGCGGTGGGATTCAGGTTCAAGCGCACAATATCACCACGGTTGAATGTGGCCCGCTTCACGCTTCACGCCCGACCGCTGACATGGCATTCCACGCAGCCATGTCGGCAGGCGCCGCCGCGCTCAGATCGCACTGCGCCATCAGCTCGGCCAACGAATAATGCGGCTTGGCCTTCGCAGGTTTGAGGGTCATAACCTCGGCGGACACATCGAGTTTCAGCACATCGCCACTGGCCAGATTCATCAGCTTCAGCACTGTTGCTGGCAGGCGAATCGCCGCGCTATTACCCCATTGCTGCACTTTGACTTCCATCACAACCCCCTGCCACTGAGCGACGATCCCTGCTTGATACCGGCCTGCCGGTAAAGCCTCCCCCAAGGATGGGTCGTGATATTTTTCAGAAACGCAAAAACGAAAAAGCCCTGAATAATCAGGGCTCTTTCGTTCAAATGTGGCGGTGAAGAAGGGATTCGAACCCTTGATACAGTTTCCTGTATACACACTTTCCAGGCGTGCTCCTTCAGCCACTCGGACACTTCACCGTTTCTCTTCAAACATGTTCTGTCTGTCGAGGCGCGCTAATGTAGTCGAAAGCTTTTCCGATGGCAAACATTTTTTTCAGATTTTTCATGCGGTTATGCCCTTTCGGGTAAAAACGCCTGTATTCACGGCAAACCGGCCACCGCGGCGCTGTGCACGCGCAGGCACGGGGCCCAGGCCGTGGGGCGTGACCGGGCAGTCAGTCACGGCGCTTTACCTGGGCGGGCGGGCTGAGTAACGTCTGCGGCAAAACCTAATAAAGGAATACCCGTCATGAGCGAGTTGATCGACTACCAACTGGACGATGGCGTCGCCACGCTGACCCTGAGCAACGGCAAGGTCAATGCGATTTCCCCCGACGTGATCGCCGCGTTCAACGCGGCGCTGGATCGCGCCGAGCAGGACCGCGCGGTGGTGATCATCACCGGGCAGCCCGGCATCCTGTCCGGGGGCTATGACCTCAAGGTCATGACCGCGGGCCCGCAACAGGCCATCGGCCTGGTTACCGCTGGCTCAACCCTCGCCCGCCGGTTGTTGTCGCACCCCTTCCCCGTGGTTGTCGCCTGCCCGGGCCATGCGGTGGCCAAGGGCGCCTTCCTGTTGTTGTCGGTGGACTATCGCATTGGCGTCGAGGGGCCGTTCAGCATTGGCCTGAACGAAGTGCAGATCGGCATGACCATGCACCATGCGGGTATCGAGCTGGCGCGCGACCGGCTGGGCAAGGCGGCGTTCCATCGTTCGGTGATCAACGGTGAAATGTTCAACCCGCGCAGCGCGGTGGAGGCCGGCTTCCTGGACGTGGTGGTGGGCGCCGAGCAACTGCGCGACACCGCCCTGGCCGCGGCGCAGCAATTGAAGAAGATCAACATGAGTGCCCACCGCAAGACCAAGCTCAAGGTGCGCAAGGCGCTGCTGGACCTGCTGGACGACGCGATCATTCGTGACCAGGAGCATCCGCTCTGACACGGCCTCAAACTCCCACCCCGACACCCGCGGCTGTGCAGATGTGGTCCATTTAGTTAATTGATCCAATCCCGCACGTGACCTTACACTCCAGCGCTCTGCCAAAGGTGAGTCGCTGGATGCTTTTTATCGTTCGCATGTTTCTGATGGGGCTGCATTTTCTTGCCGTGGGCGGCGTGGGCTTGCTGATTGGCCTGTGCCGCCCCTTCCACCCCGACAACAGCCGGGTGTTCGCCCGCCTCTATTCACGTCCGGCCATCAGGATTCTGGGGCTGACGCTGGACGCTCAGGTGCGCCCTTTGTTCGAACAGCCGCCCGGCTGCGTGATCATCGCCAACCACCAATCCAACTACGACCTGTTCGTGCTGGGCCAGGTAGTGCCGCGCCGCACGGTGTGCATCGGCAAGAAAAGCCTCAAGTGGGTGCCCTTCTTCGGCCAGCTGTTCTGGCTGGGTGGCAACGTGCTGATCAACCGCGGCAACGCCTACCAGGCCCGGCGTGCCCTGCAGACCACCACCCGCACGTTGAAGCGTGATACGTCCATCTGGGTGTTTCCCGAAGGCACGCGAAACCAGGGCAGCGAGCTACTGGCCTTCAAGAAAGGTGCGTTTCAGATGGCCATCGATGCTGGCGTTCCTATCGTGCCGCTGTGTGTCAGCCGCTATGCCCGCAGTGTGCGCTGGAACCGCTGGCGTGCCGGGCGCGTGGCAGTACGCTCGCTACCGGCGATTCCCACACAGGGCCTGACCAGCAAGGACATCCCGGTGTTGATGCGCCAGTGCCGAGAGCAAATGCAAGCGTGTATCGATGAGCTGGAGCGCGAGTTGCACCACGCTTGAACCCTGCGCGGCTTGCCGACTCTCAACACTGAGACCAAGCTGCATTGACTGCCACCAGTACAAGAAGCCAAACCATGGGTAGAGTGGTTGCCGCGGCGGTATACAGCGCCGGAAAGAAAGTCGTGGACATCAGCCTGGACGAAGGCGCGGCATGGGCGAAGAAGCCCGGCCATTTCGTCTGGATCGGCCTGGAGCAACCCAGCGCCGCCGAGCTGGCCACGCTGCAACGCCAGTTCGGGCTGCACGAGCTGGCCATTGAAGATGCGCTGGAGAAGCACAGCCGCCCCAAGCTGGAAACCTTTGGTGACGCGCTGTTCATCGTCACCTATTCACCGGTGCGCCACGAAGGCAAGCTGGAGTTCATCGAAACCCATATCTTCGCTGGCCAAGGCTATGTGATCACCGCCCGCAATGGCCATTCCGCGTCGTACTCGCTGGTACGCCAGCGGTGCGAAGCACGGCCGTTGCTGCTGGAGCACGGTGAGGACTTCGTGCTGTACGCTTTGCTGGATTTCGTCACGGAAAATTACCAGCCGGTCAGCGAAGCCATTCATGCCGAGATCGAGCAGATCGAAGCCAATGTGCTGGCCGACTGCCTGCGCGAAGCCGATGTGCAGCGCTTGCACAGCCTGCGACGGGAATTGCTGCGCCTGCGCCGCTACGTGGCGCCCATGGTGGAGATCAGCGAAGAGTTACAGCGCCTGTCGTTCCCCTTTATCGACAAGAACATGCGCCCGTATTTCCGCGACGTGGAAATTCATGTCACCCGGCAGATGGAAGACCTGGGCACCATGCGCGATATCGCCAGCCAGACCATCGAAGTGGGCATGCTGCTGGAGTCGTCTCGCCAGAGCATCGTGCAGCGCAAGTTCGCGGCCTGGGCGGCGATCCTGGCGTTTCCCACGGCGGTGGCCGGCATCTACGGCATGAACTTCCAGAACATGCCGGAGCTGCATTGGCAGTACGGGTATTTCGCGGTGCTGGGGGGCATTGCGGTGGGGTGCAGCGCACTGTACATCAGCTTCAGGCGTTCAGGCTGGCTGTAATGTGGGGGCGGGCCAGGCCAGCCCCCACCGGTTACTTCTGCGCCACGAAACGCAACATCCACTCACCGACCACCGTGCCCTGGTGCTCACGCGCCAGGCTGGCCACAGCGGCGCTGTGAACAGCTTGGCCCAGGCTCTGGGCACGCAGGTCGAGCAACGCGCGGGAATAGTCGTGCTGGAATTCCGGGTGCCCCTGGAAGCACAGCACCTGGTTGCCAATGTGGTAAGCGGCGTTCGGGCAGAACGCGCTGGAGGCGACCACCGTGGCGCCTTCCGGCAGCGCCGTGACCTGGTCCTGGTGGCTGATCAACAGCGCCAGCTCGCCGGCGGGCGGGTTCATCCATTCGGCCTGGGTGTCGACCTTGTAGTCATGCACGCCCACGCCCCAGCCCTGGCTCGCACGCTCGGCACGCCCGCCCAGCAGCAAGGCCAGCAACTGGTGGCCGAAGCATACGCCCAACAGCTTGTCGCCCCGCTTGTAGCGCTCCAGCAGGTAAGTGTTGAGGGTTTGAATCCAGGGGTCGGTACCAAAGGAGTCGGCCTTGCTGCCCGTGACCAGGTAGGCGTCGAACACCTCATCGTCAGCCGGGTAATCACCGTTCAGCACGTTATGAATGACGAATTGCGCCGCGATGGGCTGGCGCGCGAACAACTGCTCGAACATCCGGCCGTAGCCCTGGTATTGCTCGACCAGCTCCGGCCGCAGGACATCGGTTTCCAGGATGCAGATACGTAACGACATAGAAAAAGTACCCGACACAGTAAGAGGCAACAGTGCACGGCGCTGAGACTGCGCGAAACGACGCCCGCTGGCAAGTCCACCGGTGCATGGAGGCAACCGACCCTACCGTTCAGCGGCGCCTGACGAATGGTCATTCACCGCCAAAGGGAGTCTACGGGCAACCAGCCTCTCTAGCATGGGAATCACTTTGTTGTTCCACTGAATACTAGACAAATTGGCAATGATGTCGCGATAGGAACAGATGAAAGCGTTCTAAGGCACAGCCCGCGGGGGCCCTACTGTTACAAATATCGCCTTGGGTGGCTCGATTCAGCGTCAATGGATATCGAGCAGGCGATCGCTACATCAGGTGCACGTCTTCGCCTGGCCAACAAGGCCCGCAGTCGGCGCAAAGGAAGAATAACAAGAAGGCAGCCAACCATGTTCAAACACGACAAAGTACGTCAGGCCGGCATTATCGTCGCCATCACCACGCTGTTGCTGATACTCCCCAACCTCTCGCGGCTGTTCGGGTGAGCTCACAGGGAAAAGCGCCAGATAAAAATTGCCCCACTCGCTTTCGAGGCCCGTGCATCTGTGCCAATCTTCCAGACTGAACCCCTGGAGATTGGCCCATGCGCAGATGGATTGCCCCCCTCGTATTACTGATGAGCGCCCACGCCAACGCCTACGTGGACATTGATGAAGCGGTGGACCAGATAGGCAACGGCGTAGTCATTCTCGATGTGCGCAACTATGACCAGTTTGCCGCAGGCCATATCAACAATGCGCTGCAGGTGGACATTGCGCTTCGCCCCCTCTCTTCCAGCGACACCGATGCCCGTGGGCTGGCGTACCAGTTGGCCAAGGTGATCCAGAACAAGAGTCAGGTGGTGGTGATGTACAGCGACACCGATGCGAACGCCGACAAGGCCGAAGCCGCGCTGAAGAAGGCGGGCTTCCTGAGCATCGTCAACGGTGGCAATTACATGGACTTGAACTCGGCGTTGTTCCGGCTGTGCCAGAAGGACAACTTCTACTGCTGAGTCGCGCGAACCTGCCGGTGCCGGACGGCCGCGAGCTTGCAGAACTGCAAAGCTCGCGATCAGGACAGCACCTGCCCGTCATTGAACCTGTATCTGCACCTGTGTCGTCGGGGTGACCACCACCTTGGCGTGCATCTGCTCGAAGCCACCGCCACGGCGCATGCCGCGCACCGGGCAGGCGTCCAGGTAATCCAGCCCTACCGCCAGCTTCAAGTGCCGCTCCGGCTTGGCCAACTCGTTGGTCACATCAAAGCTGTACCAAGCGTCATCAAGCCACGCCTCAGCCCAGGCATGGCTGGCCAGGTGCTCGCTGTCACCACTGAACAGGTAACCCGACACATAGCGCGCTGGCACCCCCAGACTGCGGGCGCAGGCCAGGAACGCATGGGTGTGGTCCTGACAGACCCCGGCACGGGCTGCGAACGCCTGGGCAGCGCTGGTATGCACCTCCGTTGCGCCGGGGGTGTAGGTCATGTGCTGATTCAAGGCGTGCATCAGGTCGATCAGGGCGCTGCGGTCATTGCGCTGCTTGCACTGTTGGTCAGCGAAAGCACGCAGTGCCTCATCGGCCTCGGTCAGGCGGGTGAAACGCCGGAACGGCAGCGGTGATTGCGACTCATGCTCGGCCTCGCGGGTCTCATCGATGTCCACCTGGCCACGGGCGCCGATGATGATGTCGTGATGCGGTTCGTCCAGGGTCAGTACATGCAGGATATTGCCGAACGGGTCCAGTTGCGCACGCACATGGCGCGGCAGGTCCAGTTGCCAGCTGAGCACGTGCTGGCGCTCGCTGTCGTGCGGGGTCAGGCGCAGGTACTGGATGCTGGCGCGCACCTCGTCCTCATAGTGGTAGGCGGTCTCGTGGCTAATGGAGAGTCTCATACAGCCTCCAGGTAGGAACTGTGAATGGCGTTGCCCAATTCGGCGACCTTGGGAATGAATTCAGTGAGCCAGGCGTGCAGGCCTTCGTCGAGGATTTCGCCGATGCCGGTGTAGCGCAGGCGCGCGTCCAGCTCGGCGGCCAGGCGCTGGGCCGGACGACCGTTGAGGCCCGGCAACGAGGCCAGGATCTGGTCGATCTCCTCGGTGCAGGCGCGCAGCGAACGCGGTACGTCGGCGCGCAACAGCAACAGTTCGGCCACGTTGTGGGCCGATGGCGCGTCACGGTAGATCTCGGTGTACGCCTCGAATGACGACAATGCACGCAGCAGCGCACTCCACTGGTAGTAGCTGCGCGCCGAGTTCTCATCCACCAGTTCGGCTTCATCGCCGAGCATTTCATAGCGTGCATCCACCAGGCGCAGGGTGTTGTCTGCGCGCTCGATGAACGTGCCCAGGCGAATGAAGCGAAACGCGTCGTTGCGCATGATGGTGCCGTAGCTGGCGCCACGGAACAGGTGCGAGCGCTCCTTGATCCATTCACAGAAGCGGCTGAGGCCATAGCGCCCCAACCCCTGCTCGGCGATGCCGCGAATTTCAAGCCAGGTGGAGTTGATGTTTTCCCACATGTCGGCGGTAATGCGCCCACGTACCGCATGGGCGCTGGCACGGGCCGCGCCCAGGCAGCTGTAGATACTGGCCGGGTTGCTGGCATCCAGGGCGAAGAAATGCAGCAGCCGTTCGGCGTGCAGCTTGCCGTGACGCTCCAGGTAATCGTCCAGGGTGCCGGTGATCAGCAGCGGCATGGCCATTTCGTCCAGGCCGTCGCCGCGGCCGTCCTGTGGCATCAGCGACAGGGAATAGCTGACGTCGAGCATCCGTGCGAGGTTTTCGGCCCGCTCCAGGTAGCGCGACATCCAGTACAAGTCAGAGGCAGTTCTACTCAGCATTGGCAGGCATCCTTAATCCTCGACCACCCAGGTGTCCTTGGTTCCGCCACCCTGGGACGAGTTGACCACCAGCGAGCCCTCGCGCAGCGCCACGCGGGTCAGGCCGCCGGGCACCACACGGGTTTCGCGGCCGGCCAGGACGAACGGGCGCAGGTCGATATGGCGCGGGGCAATGCCGTTTTCGACGAAGGTCGGGCAGGTCGACAGCGACAGCGTCGGTTGCGCGATGTAGGCATGAGGCCGGGCCTTGAGCCGGGCACGGAAGTTCTCGATCTCGGCCGCGCTGGCGGCAGGCCCCACCAGCATGCCGTAACCGCCGGAGCCCTGGGTCTCCTTGACCACCAGCTCCGGCAGGTGCGCCAGAACGTGGGACAGCTCTTCAGGCTTGCGGCACTGCCAGGTCGGCACGTTCTTGAGAATCGGCTCTTCGTCCAGGTAGAAACGAATCATGTCAGTCACGTAGGGGTAGACCGACTTGTCGTCGGCCACCCCGGTGCCGATGGCATTGGCCAGAATCACGTTGCCCGAACGGTACGCGGCCAGCAACCCCGGCACACCGAGCATCGATTCAGGGTTGAAAGCCAGTGGGTCGAGGTAGGCATCGTCCAGGCGGCGGTAGATCACATCAACGGCCTTGGGGCCGTCCGTGGTGCGCATGAACACCCGGTCGTCACGCACGAACAGGTCCGCGCCTTCCACCAGTTCCACGCCCATCTCCCGTGCCAGGAAGGCATGTTCGAAGAACGCACTGTTGAAGCGCCCCGGGGTCAGCACCACCACGCTGGGGTTATCGATGGGGCTGGAGCTCTTCAGGGTGTCGAGCAACAGGCTGGGGTAGTGGTCGATGGGGGCGATGCGTTGCGCGGCGAACAGCTCGGGGAACAGCCGCATCATCATCTTGCGGTCTTCGAGCATGTAGCTCACGCCGCTGGGGGTGCGCAGGTTGTCTTCCAGCACGTAATAGCTGCCATCGCCATCACGCACCAGGTCTACCCCGGAAATGTGCGAATAGATGTCACGGTGCAGGTTCAGGCCCTGCATTGCCAGTTGATACTGTTCGTTGGCCAGCACCTGTTCGGCGGGAACGATCCCTGCCTTGATGATGCGCTGGTCATGGTAGAGGTCGGCAAGGAACATGTTCAGCGCCTTGACCCTCTGGATACAGCCGCGCTCCACCACGCGCCATTCACTGGCGGGAATGCTGCGTGGAATGGTATCGAATGGAATCAGCCGCTCGGTGCCTTGCTCATCGCCATAGAGCGTGAAGGTGATACCCGCCCGGTGGAACAGCAGATCGGCTTCCCGGCGCCGCTGGGCCAGGAGCTCTTCGGGGGTGTCGGCCAGCCATCGCGCGAACTCCCGGTAATGCGGGCGGACAACGCCGCCGGCATCGTACATCTCATCATAAAAGGTGCGGATCATGCCGTACTCCTTGTCACCCGGACACCAAGGCCATCGCAAGGCCCGTGCCAGCGGCATAAACGCTTATAAAACAATCGGTTGGCTAAAACACCGGCAAACAACGCACCATTCCTGTGCGTGATCCACCACAACCGGCTTATGGACGCTTCATTGCGAAGCGTCCTAAGGATAGCCGCAAGCCCCAAGTTGTCAGTTTGAGGCTTGAACCTTTCACCTTATTTCAGGCTTGAAGCCGTTGGACCTGATGCTTGACGCCCCAGCCTTCGATCTCGCCGCCCAGCGGCTCGATGACGGCCTCGAAGTCTTGCTCGAACTCGCCGATGCCGCCGTAGGTGGCGTACATCACCTTGCTGAGCTCCAGGTACCAGGCGCCATCGTCCCGTTCACTGACCTGCGCGTTGAGTGATTCACCCTGAAACTTTCCCGCCGCCGTACGCGCACGCTTCTCGTCCGGGAACACGGCATAAAACTCGATGGGGTGGATGCTGGCGAAATCAAATCCGCCTTCTTTCATGCGGCGCAGCACGTGGGTGCTGATGTCTTCTTGATAGGCTGTGCTCATGGATCGTCCTCCTCATCATTGATGGATAGACTTTCAGTACTTCCAGGACCTCCGTTGACAGATGACTGCAAAGGGAATACGCGGCCCCTCAGGGACCACCCGGAAACAAGCATGAAGCTGACAAGACAAGGTCACGGCCAACGGTCGGCCGTCCTCGGTTGCAGAGTAGCGCGAAGGCAGCGCCTGTGCCAGAGGGTCAGGCGCACAGGGTATGGATCAGTCGACTTGTGTCACAGAAACGATTTCCATGGCATTCATCTCCTTGAGCGCCTTCGCCGCCGGGTCCGGGGCGCGGTTGTCGAAGTCGTTCAGGTCGGCCTTGGCCAGCACGGGCCGGTAGTAGGCGCGCACATGCCGGGCCGCTTCATCCTTGTCGGGACGCTGATCGGCATCGATTTGCAGGTTCAGTTGCTGACCGTGCTCATCGATAAAAGCGATTTGCCACTTTTTCATCAGTATCTCCTCGGCAGACTGAGGCAACCGCCTCACTTAACTTGACCGAGGGACAGGGGCATCGTTCCAAGGGAATGCCAAATGGCACCGCTGGCACTGAAACGACTGTGGGAGCTGGCTTGCCAGCGAGCTTTCGAGGTTGAAAGCTCACCGCCAAGCCAGCTCCCACAGAAGCCGGCATCGAATCAGAACACCCTACTGCTTCGAGTCGGCGACACCCGCGGTGTTGTCCAGCAGGCTCTTGGTGGCCGTCTGGATGAACGAGTCGAGCTTGTGCAGCAGGTCGGCCTGGTCAGGCTGATCGGCGATCGACTCGGCTTTCGGGTCGCTGCCCAGTTGGAAGCGGAACATGCGCGGTGGCATGTCCTTGGGCTGCACCAGTATCCGATCACCCGTGATGATGGCCACGGTCTGCTCGTTGCCCGACGGCTTGATCACGCCAAAGCCCTTGTCGCCTTCCGGCAGGTTCAGCAGGTCACGGCCCCAGCACTGGTTGCGGGTTTCGCCACCGACACGGCCCATGATGGTCGGCACGATGTCGATCTGGGTACCCACGGTGTGGTTCACCGCGCCGAACTTCTCCTGCAGGCCTTCGCCGATCATGAGCATGGGCACGTTGAAGCGGCCCAGGTCCATTTCGGTGATCTGCTGCTCGTTGCCGAAACCATGGTCGCCGACGACGATGAACAGGGTGTCCTTGAAGTAAGGCTCTTTCTTGGCCTTCTCGAAGAACTGGCCCAAGGCCCAGTCCGAGTAGCGCATGGCCGTCAGGTGCTGGTTAAGCGGGCCACGGTCAGTGACCTGGGGCACCGGCAGCGGCGACGGGATGGCGTACGGGGTGTGGTTGGACAGGGTTTGCAGCAGGGCATAGAACGGTTTGCCGGCCTTGTCGCGCTTGGCCAGTTCCTCGGCGCCACGGTCGAACATGTCCTGGTCGGACACGCCCCAGGTGGGGTCGGAGAACACCGGGTTGACGAAGTCATTGCGGCCGATGAAGGTGGTCATGCCCTGGTTGGCGAAGAAGCCCGACTGGTTGTCCCAGGCGAAATCACCGTTGTACACGTACACGTCATCGTAGTTGCGCGCGCTGAGCAGCTCCGGCAGGCCCGACAGCTTGTGAGCGCCTTCGGGGGTCTGCATCAGGTATTCGAAGCCCGGCAGGTTGGGGAAGCAGCCCATGGTGGCGAACATGCCCTGGTGGGTATGGGTGCCGTTGGAGAAGAAGTGGTCGAACAGCACGCCCTGCTTGGCCAGCTTGTCGAAGTACGGGGTGATGTTGCCAGGTGCGCCCAGCGCGCCCACCGAGTGACCGGCGAAGCTTTCCATCAGGATCACCACGACGTTCTTGTAGCCCATCACGTTCTGCGCCGGCGGTGTGAAGTCGCGGCGCACGGCGGCGGTGTCGGCGTCCACGAGTTTATCGTTGGCGGTCAGCAGCATGTTGCGCACGGTCTGTTGGGCGTCGTCCTCGGGGATGGTGGCTTTCCAGATGTTGTCGCGCTCGTCGGAGAAGCTGCTCTTGGCCGCGCCGATCAGGCTCAGGGTACCGTTGAGGCCCAACTGGTTGGCGAAGTTCGAATCCGTGGTGTACGCATCGCCCCAGCGCAGCGGCGGCCCCTGGCGCAGGGTGCCACGGGCAGCGACCACGGCCACGGCCAGCAGCACCACGAACACGGCCACGCGCCCATACCACGGCGCTACCGGGCGACGGCCGCTGGCAACGTAGTCGATACGCGGGCGGGTCATGCGGTCGATACCCTTGAACACCAGGCTCAGCAGCCAGGTGACAATGGCCCAGGCCACCAGGTAACGCACCACGGGGTAGCCGTACCAGAGCATGCTCAGCACGGTCTTGGGGTCTTCCTTCACGTACTGGAACACCAGGCCGTTGAGGCGCTGGTGGAATTCGCGGAAGAAATCCAGCTCCATCAGGCCCAGGAACATCATGACGCTGGAGGTAATGGTCAGCCAGAAGCGCCACAGCCCGCGACGCGCCATCAGCCAGGGCACCAGGGTGGCGATCAGCAGCGGCACCAGGGTGTAGACCACCAGGCGCACATCGAAGCGCAGGCCATTGCCGAACGCTTCAATGAAGGTCGCGGCCGGGGTGTCGAGGATCATTTCACGGTTGTAGATCAGCAATGCCAGGCGCAACAGGCTGAGCAGGACCATGATGGCCAGGCCGCTGAGCAAGGTGTAGGCAAGGTGAGATTTGACGGTCGGCTGCCGGCGTTTATACGCCTGCGCCGGTTCCAAGGCGTCCGTGATGGCCATGTCGATTGAAAATCCGTGGATGGGTTTATTGGAATCGTGAAACACGAGGCGGCAAATGGTGCATCAAGATGGCAAGTGATGCACTGCAATTTTTAGACAGTGTCGCCCACTCCCCGAGCTTCGCCCGGCCCACAGGGTGGATCGCATAACCCTGTGGGACCGGGCGAAGCTCGGGAAGCGGGCGATACAAGACCCACTTTCAGGTGGCGTGAGGTAGCACCAGGTAACAATTAAAGGCGCACATTACCCCGGGGCCCGGCGATGGCCCAGATGATCAGGCCCAGCACGGGCAACAGCAGGATCAACAGCACCCACAGCACTTTCATGCCCACTTCGGCACTGCTCTTGAGCACATTGATGATGGCCCAGATATCGAGCGCGAGGATGATCAGGCCAATCAGGCCGTTGAACGTGGAACCCATGGCAGACGCTCCGGGAAAGGGATTCCCCTTCAGCGTAGCTGCGTATGGCAAACACAGGCGGTGCAGGAGCTGGCGTGCCAGCTCCTGCACATCGTCAGACGTGAACGGCGACTTTCAGCGCTTCCAGCGACGGCGCGGCGGCGATGTTCAGGCCTGCGCACAACTCCAGGACCCGCTCCACGTCCTTGCCGAATACCAGTACGCATTGCAGCTCATCATCCAGCGGCTGGCTGAAGTTGACCAGGGTGTAACCGCCGTCTTCCTTGGCCAAGCTGCTCATCTGTACCTGGATGCGGTTCAGCGCCGTCAGCGGCTCGACCTTGGCCAACTGCTTGGCCTTGAAGTTGAAGGCCACATCTGGGCCGAACGAGTCGGTGATCTGCTGGAACAGGTCTTGATAGGTGTCGGCCTGGAACAGCACGGTCTCGGGCAGGCTGCCCACCACTACCCATTCGCCCAGGGCGATGGGGAAGCTGTCGTCGTAGTTGATGTCCGGGTTGGCGGCCAGGAATGCCGCAGGGTCGGCGTAAGCCTGGGCGGCCTCGTCGGCGATGCGGTCGATGTCCGCTTCGGCCAGGCACCCCGAGCTGATCTTGGTGATGAGTTCAATCAGTTGGTCTTTCATGGGGGCGGCCTGTGACGGTAAAAAAGGGCGCAAAGGATAGCCGCATTCGCGCCCGGAGGGTATCAGGCCGTCAGCTTGGCCAGCTGGGCGGCGGTATCCTGAGCCCCCATGGTCTGGGCGGCGGCCAGCGCAGTGGCGCCGTTGGCGTCCTTGGCATGGGGATCGGCACCCTGGCTCAGCAAGTAGTCGACGATGGCGGTGCGGTTGAACATCGCTGCCATCATCAACGCCGTGCGGCCGTCGCCGCCCGCACCTTCGACGCTGGCGCCACCTTCCACCAGCAGTTTGACCGTGGCCAGGTCACCCTTGAAGGCGGCGCCAGCGATGGGGCTCTGGTTGTTGTCGTTGCGCAGTTCGGGGTCGGCCTGGTGCGCCAGCAGCACTCGCACGGCATCCTGGTGGCCGTGGTAGGCGGCCAGCATCAACAGGGTGTCACCCTTGTGGTTGCGCAGGTTTACCGGCAAGCCGTTGGCCAGCAGGCGCCCGAGCATCTCGGCGTCACCACTGCGCGCCACATCGAATACCTGCGCGGCGAATTCGGCGGCTTCGTCGGCGGTCATCTGGCGGGCTTCACGGGTGTCGGTCATGGGCTTTCTCCTTGGCTATTGACGGTCAGTTTCCAGTGACGCCGACAGGCGGTCAACAGAACCTGCCTATGGGGGGCGCCAATGGAATTTATTGGCAATTCGTTGTCATAGACCATAGGGCCATGGAAAAAGTGTCCCTGCCCTCTCCCCGGTTCGTCCTGAACCCGTCGCGCAAAATGCCGTGCAACAAATGACCATTCATGCATTTTGCACGAAAGAAAAAATTACCTTTTCGCTCAACCCCCCGGTTTTACGGGGCCAAATCGTGATGGCAAAACTGGCACGGGCGCTGCACTCCTTACTCACAGGTTTGCCAACCAAAGAGCCAGGAGCTGACATGAACTTTATTCAAGAAAAATTCGCTTCCGTATTCGCCGGCTACGACGTCACCACCCAACCGCGTCCGGACGGTGCTGTGCTGTTGACCCTGCGTGACAGCGAAGGAAAAGTGACCCGCCGCTCGATTTCCTACCAGCAACTGCACACGGGCGAACAACTGACCTGGGTCATCAGCGCCATTCGCCGCGACCTGGCCGGCCAGGCCAGCGAACTGCCGGCCATCAATATGCTGCAAAGCCAGAACCGTTTCGCGCTGCCTACCTACCACTCCGCGTGAGTGACACGGGCTTCATACCCAGGGCTGTGGGCCTGGGCGAAGCTCGGGAATGGAACGCCGCGCAGTATCAGTGATTGCACGGTTGCCGTTCCCGAGCTTCGCCCGGACCCTCGGACGCTAGCGGCGAGCCCGATTTGTCTCAGCTATCCAGACCCGGGAAACAGCGGGCAAGTTCCGTACCGGTGTAGTGGGCTGCCTGGGCTTGAGGTGTTTCGAACAGGCGAATAGCCACCAACCGCGGCGCCTCCCCCATGTCGAACCAGCGCGCGATGCCCGCTGGCAACACGACCAGGTCTTCCTTCTCGCACTGCACGGCGTAGACGTAGCCGCCGATGTGCACGCTCAACAAGCCCCGCCCCGCCACGAAGTAGCGTACTTCCCTGCCGTCGTGACTATGCTCGTCGAGAAACTGCTCACGCCATTGCTGGCGGTGCGGATGGTCGCGGTCCAGGCTGATGACGTCGACGTGCGGCGTGCCCCACTCGCTCATCAGGCGGTCGAGGGTTTCGCCATGGGCCTGCAACACGTCCTCCTGGCTCGCGCCAGCCTGAACGGCTACCTCCACCGGCCTGCGTTCGAAGCGCACCCCTTGCTCGGCCAACGTCGCGGCGATGTCCTCGAAATGGGTGAGGACCTTGTTGGGAATGTCCGGGGTGGACACCGAGTAGACGGACAGGATGCTCATGGCGGCGTTTCCTCTGCAAGCCGGGTGGAAATGATGACAGCCGCGGCCAGCGCGGCAAGGCTGGCCAGGGCGAACGTCCAAGTGGGGCCCAGGGTGTTCCAACTGTAACCCGAGTACAGCGCGCCCAACGCACCACCGGTACCGGCCAGCGCCGCATAGAGTGCCTGGCCCTGACCTTGCTGGCGAGCACCGAAGGTGCGCTGCACGAAGTGAATGCATGAAGCGTGAAAGCTGCCGAACGTGGCGGCGTGCAGCACCTGGGCGACTATCAGCAACCACAAGTGCTCGGCGAAACTGCCCAGCAGCCACCAGCGCAGCGCGGCCAGCAGGAAACTGGCGGCCAGGACCCGGCGTACCGAAAAGCGGCCCAGGACGCGGCTCATGGCCAGGAACATCAGCACCTCGGCCACTACCCCCACCGCCCACAGCAAGCCGATGAACGCGCGGCTATAGCCCAGGTGTTCCAGGTGCAGGCTCAGGAAGGTGTAGTACGGCCCGTGGCTGACCTGCATCAATGCCACGCAGGCATAGAACGGCAGCACCCCGGGGGCCAGCAACTGCTTGAGGAACCCGTCACCGGCCAACCGCCTGGCATCGACCCGTGGCTGAACGTTCGGCACCCAGAAACTGCTGACCACAATACCGGCCATGATCGTCACCAGGGCGTAGGGGTAGACGTCCAGGCTCCACCACTCGTACAACCGGCCCATCACCACCACCGTGAGAATGAACCCGATGGAGCCCCACAACCGCACCTGGCTATAGCGTGCCGGCTGACCGTGCAGGTGGGCCAGGGTAATGGTCTCGAACTGGGGCAGCACCGCGTGCCAGAAAAACGCATGCAAGGCCATGACCATGGCCAGCCAGGCATAGTCCTTGCGGATGAAAATCAGCGAAAAGCAGGCCAGGGTACACACGGCGCCGAACCGCACGATGGCCAGGCGCTTGCCGGTACGGTCACCCAGCCAGCCCCACAGGTTGGGGGCCACGCAGCGCATGAGCATAGGGATGGCCACCAGCTCGCCAATACGGGCACTGGCGAACCCCAGGTGGTCGAAGTACATCGCCAGGAAGGGCGCCGTGGCGCCCAGCAGGGCGAAGTAGAACAGGTAAAACCCCGAGAGCCGCCAGTAGGGAACCCCGGCAGCCCCGGAGGCCGGGGCCATTACAGCTGGCCCAGTACCGGGGTGGTGACGCGCACGTCAGCGTTCTGGCCGCGGTGGCGCAGCAGGTGGTCCATCAGCACGATGGCCATCATGGCCTCGGCGATCGGCGTGGCGCGGATACCCACGCACGGGTCATGCCGGCCTTTGGTGATGACGTCCACCGGGTTGCCGTGAATATCGATGGAACGCCCCGGGGTGGTGATGCTCGAGGTCGGCTTCAGCGCCAGGTGAGCCACGATCGGCTGGCCCGAGGAAATGCCGCCCAGGATGCCCCCAGCGTTATTGCTGAGGAAGCCTTCGGGGGTCATTTCATCACGATGTTCGGTGCCGCGCTGGGACACGCAGGCAAACCCCGCGCCGATTTCCACACCCTTGACCGCGTTGATGCTCATCAGCGCGTGGGCCAGTTCGGCGTCCAGACGGTCGAAGATCGGCTCGCCCAGGCCCGGCTTGACACCCTCGGCCACCACGGTGATCTTCGCGCCCACCGAATCCTGGTCGCGGCGCAGCTGGTCCATGTAGGCTTCCAGCTCCGGCACCTTGTCCGGGTCAGGGCTGAAGAACGCATTCTCCTCCACCGAGTCCCAGCTCTTGAACGGGATTTCGATGGGGCCCAGTTGGCTCATGTAGCCGCGGATGGTGATGCCCTGGCTGGCCAGGTACTTCTTGGCGATGGCGCCAGCGGCCACGCGCATGGCGGTTTCGCGGGCGGAACTGCGGCCACCGCCACGGTAGTCGCGCTCACCGAACTTGTGGTGCAGCGTGTAATCGGCGTGGGCCGGGCGGAACAGATCCTTGATCGCCGAGTAGTCCTTGGACTTCTGGTCGGTGTTGCGGATCAGCAGGCCAATGGAGCAACCCGTGGTGCGCCCCTCGAAAACACCCGAGAGGATCTCGACCTCGTCGGGCTCCTGGCGCTGGGTGGTGTGGCGGCTGGTACCAGGCTTGCGGCGGTCGAGGTCGCGCTGCAGGTCTTGCAGGGACAGCTCCAGGCCGGGCGGGCAGCCGTCGACGATGGCGACCAGTGCCGGGCCATGGCTCTCGCCAGCGGTGGTGACAGTGAACAGCTTGCCGTAGGTATTGCCGGACATGCAGGACGCTCCGCGAATTCAGCCAAATCAGATCGGACCTGGAGTATACGCACGCTGGGCGCCTGATTCATCCCTGGATGTGCGAACCTTCGCCCATGGTATAAGTCCAAGGCCCATCCTCCCCATACTGGCTTGATGATGCTACGTTTTGCTGCCCTCCTTGTTCTGCTCGTAAGCCCCCTGCTGCAGGCGGCCCCCGTGGTCTCCCAGCGCCCCATCGACCTGGACACCGGCACCGGCGTGTTGCAGGGCTCCTTGTTGCGGCCGGTGTCGGACAAACCGGTACCCGTGGTCCTGATCATTTCCGGGTCCGGCCCCACCGACCGCGACGGCAACAACCCCCAGGGCGGGCGCAATGATGATTTGCGCAAGTTGGCCATGCTGCTGGCCCGGCACGGCATCGCCAGTGTGCGCTATGACAAGCGCGGCGTGGCCACCGGGCTGCCGCTGGCCCCGGACGAGCGCACCCTGAGCGTGGAAGGCTACGTGGCTGACGCCCAGGCCTGGGCACGCCTGCTCAAAGCCGACCCGCACTACGGCCCGCTGATCCTGCTGGGCCACAGCGAAGGCGCGCTGATCGCCAGCCTGGCCGCCCCCGACGCCGGCGCCGCGGCGGTGATCTCGGTGGCCGGCAGCGGCCGGCCGCTGGACCAGGTCATTGGCGAGCAACTCAAGGGCCGCCTGCCACCGGACCTCGAACAGCGCAGCCTGCAGCTGCTCCAGCGCCTGAAGGCCGGCCAATACGACAGCGATGTGCCTGCCCCCTTGCAGGTGATCTTTCGCCCCAGCGTGCAGCCCTACCTGGTGTCCTTGCTGCGCCAGGACCCTGCCGCCGCCTTCGGCCGCCTGAAGGTTCCGGCGCTGATCATTCAAGGCCGCAACGACATTCAGGTGAGCGTGGCCGACGCCCGCGCGCTCAAGGCGGCCAAGCCTGACGCGCAATTGGTGCTGGTGGACGGCATGAACCACGTGATGCGTATCGTCGCCGACGACCTCAAGGCCCAGGTCGCCTCCTACAACAACCCCAACCTGCCCCTGGCCGACGCACTGGGCGGCGCACTGACGGGTTTCATCGGCAAGATTCACTGATCACGGCAAAAACCGCGCAAGTATCGGCAAACCCTGCCGATACGCCGATGCAGGTATCCACTTTGATACCCGCAGCGCTGCGCGAAAGAGGATCGCCGTGATGACCGAAACGCAAACCCCAGAGTCACCCGAAGTGGCCATTGAACCTGAACAGGCCCCCGCGCCAGTGGAATTGCCGTGGGCGGACGTGGTGCCTGAGCACTTCAAGATGCTGCGCCTGGTGCCTTTGACGGTGGACCGTGCCACCGGTGCGCGGCCCTTGCGCTTCGTGCAGTTCGGCCGCGCCGAGCGCCATGGCAAGGACTACAGCCTGCTGCGCATGGATATCCAGCTGCCGGCGCAGAAGGTACGCAAAGACCAGAACCGCCTGGAAGTGTGGGCCAACCACCAGACCCGCACCCTCACCTTCGGCCCCGAGAGCGGTTTGCAGATGGAGCCGCTGAACCGTGGCCTCGGCCGCTTCCTCATGGCCCAGGGGGTGATCTGGGCCCAGCGCAAATGGGCGCACTACCGGGTCGAGGGGGCTGCGCTGGCCAGCAAGGACGGCCTCAACGAAGACACCCGCCTGCGCCGCGACCATGTGCTCAAGAGCCAGGGTTTCACGGTCACCTACACCGACGCCCAGCACCTCAAGGGCAGCTATGCGGATGTACAGGTGGGCGAACTGATCGCCACCTGGAACGGTGACAAGGTGCAGGTGGTGGAAATTCTGGATGCTGCCAACATGTTGGTACTGGCCGAGCAGAACCTGCAGGAACAGGAAGTGAAACTGCGCCAGCAGGAAGAGCGGGTCGGCAAGCTCAAGCGCGAGGACAGCGGGCTGCGCTTTACCATCAGTTGCCTGGTAGCGTTCGCAGTGTTCCAGGCAGGGTTGCTGATCTGGATTGCAACCCACCGCTAGCCCTTCCCCCCTGCGCAACCTGGTGCCCGCTTGGGAAGCAGAAGGCGCGGGGTGTCAGGCATTACGCGGTGAACCGTTCCCGAGCTTCGCCCGGTCCCACAAGGCAACACCCTGACCCGCCGCCCACCCTGTGGGACCGGGCGCAGCTCGGGAAAAGCGCGCCGCGGGGTGTCAGGCGTTGCGCGGTGAACCGCTCCCGAGCTTCGCCCGGCTCCACAAGGCAATACCCCGCCCCCGCCGCCAACCCTGTGGGGCCAGGCGCCGAGTGGATCGTCAGATACGTGAAGCGAACAGCGCCTGGTGTTCGCGGCACTGGGCGGCGCTGAGCATGAACACGCCGTGGCCGCCGCGCTGGAATTCCAGCCAGTGAAAGTCTACCTCAGGGTACAGCGCCTCGACGTGCACCTGGCTGTTGCCCACTTCAACAATCAGCAGGCCCTTTTCGGTCAGGTGGTCAGCCGCTTCGGCCAGCATGCGCCGCACCAGGTTCAGACCGTCATCGCCACAGGCCAAGCCCAGCTCCGGTTCGTGCTGGTATTCGTCCGGCATGTCGGCGAAGTCTTCGGCGTCCACGTAGGGCGGGTTCGACACGATCAGGTCGAAACGCTGGCCCGGCAGGCCGTCGAAACCATCGCCCTGCACGGTGTACACACGCTCTTCCAGGCCATGGCGCTCGATGTTCTGGTTGGCCACTTCCAACGCTTCAAACGACAGGTCGGCCAAGGCCACTTCTGCGTCCTGGAACACGTCGGCGCAGGCGATGCCGATGCAGCCCGAGCCGGTGCACAGGTCCAGGATGCGCGCCGGCGGCTGGGCCAGCCACGGCGAGAAGCCGTCTTCGATCAGTTCGCCGATGGGTGAACGCGGGATCAGCACGCGCTCGTCGACGATGAACGACATGCCGCAGAACCAGGCTTCATTGAGCAGGTACGGCACCGGCACACGGTCTTCGATGCGGCGTTTGAGCAGCGCCTGGATATGCGCGATCTCGTCTTCTTCCAACCGGCAGTCCAGGTAGCTGTCGGCGATCTGGAACGGCAGGTGCACCGCACCCAGCACCAGCAGGCGAGCTTCGTCCCAGGCGTTGTCGGTGCCGTGGCCGAAATACAGCTCTTCCCCATGGAAACGGCTGACAGCCCAACGAATGTGGTCGCGCAGGGTGCGCAGGCGGGAAGTGATCACGGCAGACTCCTTTGGATACAGCCGAACATTCTAACAGCGAAGCCCGGCGAATGGGCGGCCTGCTGGCGTTTCGCCGTGGCCGGCCACCCGGCAATCGCCCCGATTCTGCGCCGCGCATGTGCGTAGCGATTCACAGAACGGCTCCAGCAGTGGAGAATGTGGCAAAAGCCCTATCCAAAGGAGCCCCCGATGTCCGATACAAAGACGATGTTCCAACTGACTGGCCGCGGCCATCCCCCTGCCGATCTCAGCCGTGCCAGCCTGGTGATCATCGACGCCCAGCGTGAATACCTCAAAGGCCCCCTGGCCCTGGTGGGTATCGACGAAGCGGTGGCCAACATTGCCCGGCTGCTCAAGGCCGCGCGCGCCGCCCATCGCCCCATCGTGCACGTACGCCACCTGGGCACCGTGGGCGGTCTGTTCGACCCGCAGGGCGACCGTGGCAAGTTCATCCCCGGGCTGGAGCCGCTGGGTGACGAGCCGATCATTGAAAAGAACATGCCGAACGCGTTCAACAACACCGCCCTGCACCAGACCCTCCAGGAAAAGGGCCCGATCGACCTGATCGTCTGCGGGTTCATGACCCATTCGAGCATCAGCACCACCGTGCGCGCGGCGAAGGACTACGGCTACCGCAGCACCCTGGTGGAAGATGCCTGCGCCACCCGCGACCTGCCCTTCAAGGACGGCGTGGTGCCTGCGGCTACCGTGAAGCAGGTGGGCATGGCCACCATGAACGACAATTTCGCGTGCGTGGCCCAGACCGACGACCTGGTCTGACCGCAGCCTGGTGACCCGGCGGCCGTGCCTGCGGCCGCCTATCCGATAAACGTATTCATTTCCTCTAATTGCGCTGCACGTCGGAACCCCGACGCCGCTGGCGGGTCGAAGGCCGGATATTCACTGAGGAAATCGGAATGAAGTTATCCGATGGTTTTGATGCTCGCCGCCTGCGCCCACGCGGCCCACGCAACTGGGGCACCCGCCTGGGCCAGGCCTTCGCCGCCGTGCTGGCCGCCCTGGGCGTACTGTTGGCCTTGGCCGGCGCGGCCAGCCTGTTCGGGCACCCGCCGGCCCTTGGCGACCTGAACGCCAGCAAGACCGGCGCCAGCCTGCTGGTGGTGTTCGGGCTGGTGGTGCTGTACCTGGGCGTGGGCCTGTGGCGCCGCTGCCGTCGCCGTCGCCAGCACAACCGCGCGCTGAACCTGGCGCCACACCTGATGAAAAAGCACGATTGACTCGCGTAAACTAGGCCTCCGTAGTGGAGGCTGACATGCAAGACGACGATTTTTCCCTGTTCAGTAGCGAGATGCGCGGCGTCAAGCCGATCAAGCATGACCGCGCCGAGACAGGCAAACCCAAGCCCGACCGCAAGCACCTGGCTGCCGCCCGCCAGGCGGCGACCGTGCGCCAGGACGCCACCACCGTCGACGGCCTGTCCGACCAATTCGTGATTGACGTGGGCCCCGAAGATGACCTGCACTGGGCCCGCGACGGCGTCCAGGAAAGCCAGATGCGCAAGCTCAAGAGCGGCCAGATCCCATTCGAAGGCAGCCTGGACCTGCACGGCATGACCGTGGAAAAAGCCCGCGAGACCCTCTGGGCTTTCCTGGCAGAGGCCACCCGGTTCGAAATCCGCTGCGTGCGCGTCACCCACGGCAAGGCCGTGCGCCTGGACGGCAAGCGGCCAATGATCAAAAGCCACGTCAACACCTGGCTGCGACAACATGCCCAAGTACTGGGCTTCACCTCGTGCCAGGCCCGCCACGGAGGCGCTGGCGCGGTGTATGTGATGCTCAAGCGCACCATGCTCGAAGGGCGTGACGAGTAAAGCTTGCGCTTGCAGCCACGCGGCCGGCGCCGTACCCTTCGCGTTTGCGAAAATTCCCACAGGTAGATCCATGTCCCTGGAACAGCACTACACCGCGATTCTCGGCAAACTCGGCGAGGACGTATCCCGCGAAGGCCTGCTCGACACGCCAAAGCGTGCCGCCAAAGCCATGCAGTACCTCTGCCGCGGTTATGAACAAACCCTGGAAGAAGTCACCAATGGTGCCCTCTTCAGCTCCGACAACAGCGAGATGGTGCTGGTCAAGGACATCGAGTTGTATTCGCTGTGCGAGCACCACCTGCTGCCGTTCATCGGCAAGGCCCACGTGGCCTACATTCCCAGCGGCAAGGTGCTGGGCCTGTCGAAGGTGGCGCGTATCGTCGACATGTACGCCCGTCGCCTGCAGATCCAGGAGAACCTCAGCCGCCAGATCGCCGAAGCGGTCCAGCAGGTCACCGGGGCGCTGGGCGTCGCGGTGGTCATCGAGGCCAAGCACATGTGCATGATGATGCGCGGTGTGGAGAAGCAGAACTCGTCCATGATCACGTCGGTGATGCTCGGCGAATTCCGTGAAAACGCCGCTACCCGCAGCGAATTCCTCAGCCTGATCAAGTGATCGGAAGGACTTTGGCATGTTGATGAAAGCCTTGCGCGTGGGCCTTGGCCAATTGATCGTGGTCGGTGACCTGCTGACCCGTGGCGGCAAGCTCAAGCGCAGCCCCCAGGCACAGGCGGACGTGGAGCAGCAAGCCCGTGGCCTGAGCCTCTACCAGTTCCACGCCTGCCCGTTCTGCGTGAAAACCCGTCGCACGCTGCACAAGCTCAATGTGCCCGTGGCGTTGCGCGACGCCAAGAACGATGAACAGCACCGCCAGGCGCTGCTCAATGAGGGTGGCCGTATCAAGGTGCCGTGCCTGCGCATCGAAGAGAACGGCATGACCACCTGGATGTATGAGTCCAAGGTGATCATCGAGTACCTCAACAAGCGCTTCGCGGCCTAGGTCGCGTTGTTGCCTTCCCACGCTTCGCCCCGCCCCACGCCTGCGGGGCCGGGCGAAGCGAGGGAAGGCAGCCCGGCCGATCTATAGCATGGTCACATGCCCAGGCTGTGCCTGAACCCGCTTGAGCCATGCTTCGATGCCCGGGTACGCCGACAGGTCGAACCCACCCTCATGGGCCACATGGGTGTAGGCATACAGCGCAATGTCGGCAATCGAATAGTGCTCGCCCACCAGGAACGGCGTCAGTTGCAGCTGCCGCTCCATCACCCGCAGTGCCTTCTTGCCACGCACCTGGCAATCTTCGTATTCCTTGAGGCGGTCCTGGGGCATGTTCAGGTACAACTGAATGAACCGCGCCACGGCGATGTAGGGTTCATGGCTGTATTGCTCGAAGAACTGCCACTGCAGCACCTGGGTGCGCAACCGCGGCTCGCTGGGCAAATACGGCGTGCCGTCGGCGAGGAAGTTGAGGATGGCGTTGGATTCCCACAGGCAGGTGCCGTCTTCCAGCTCCAGCACCGGAATCTTGCCATTGGGGTTCTTGGCCAGGAATTCCGGGGTCTGGGTATCCCCCCCTAGAATATCGATGTCCACCCATTCATGGGGCAACCCCAACAGGTGCAGCATCAGCTTGACCTTGTAGCAGTTACCCGAGCGGTAATCGCCATAAACCTTGTACATAAACCCTCCTTAAGCGGCCGCCTGGGCAGCCTGAGCCTGACGGATAACCTGTGCCAACCGCGACAGCCCTTCATGCAGGCGGTGCGGGGCGACGTGACTGAAATTCAACCGCAGGCAACCCGGGTTGGCGGCCGGGTCGGCGAAAAACGGCTCCCCGGGCATGAACGCGACATCCTGGGCCATGGCCGCAGCCAACAAGGTGCGGGTGTCGATCGGCTGTTTCAAGGTCAGCCAGAAGAATAGGCCGCCCTGGGGCACGTGCCAGTCGGCCAAGTCAGTGAAATATTGCAGCAGCGCCTGCTGCATGGCGTCGCGGCGCTCGCGATAGAAATCGCGCAATCGCGCCAGGTGCTCACCGTACTGCTGCGTACCCAGCCACTGCATGGCCTGCCATTGCCCCAGGCGGTTGGTATGCAAGTCAGCCGCCTGCTTGAGCCGCAGCAAAGGCGGGAACAGGTCAGGGCTGGCGATCAGGTAGCCAACGCGCAGGCCAGGCAGCAGCGTCTTGGACACAGTGCCGGTGTAAATCCAGCTGGCCTTGTGCAAGCGCCCGGCAATGGGCGCTGCCATGACGCCATCGTAGGTCAGCTCGCGATATGGCTCATCTTCGATCAGGGTCACGGCGAACTCGTCCAGCAACGCTGCTACCTGGTCCCGCACCGCTTCGCTGTAACGCACGCCCGACGGGTTCTGGAAGGTGGGGATCAGGTACGCGAACGCGGGCGCATGTTGCTCGAACTGGCGCCGCAGGGCAGCCAGATCCGGCCCGTCGCGTGTTACAGGCACGCTGAGGCACTGGGCGCCGAACAACTGGAAAGTCTGCAACGCGGCGAGGTAAGTAGGGCCTTCCAGCACCACTTCGGTGCCTTTGTCGATGTACAGCTTGGCGGCCAGATCCAGCGCCTGCTGGGACCCGCTGAGCACCAGCACCTGGCTGGCCTGGCAAGCGATGCCCTGGGCCCGGGCCTCGGCTGCCAGTAGCTCGCGCAGCTCTGGCTCGCCCTCGCTGGGGCCGTATTGCCCCATGCCAGCGGGCATGCCGGCCCACTCGATGGTGGGCAACATCGCTTCGGCCGGCAAGCCGCCGGCGAACGACATGACTTCAGGGCGCTGGGCCGCGGCAAGGATCTCGCGGATCAACGAACTCTTGAGGCGTGTGACACGTTCTGAGAAAGCCATGGGACCACCGCTGGCAAAGGCATCGTTAGATAGGTCAAACTGCTTGACTGAACTTACGACGCCAGCCCTGGATACGTCAATATGCTTGACCTTAAAAATACCGCAACCCAACAAGTGGCCATGGAAGCCTTCTTCTACGGCTACCAGGCCTTCACCGCCAAGGCCGACGAGATGCTTGCCCGCCGTGGCCTGAGCCGCGTGCACCAGCGCATCGTGTTTTTCGTGGCACGCTACCCGGCCATCGGCGTCAGTGAGCTGTTGGAAAAACTGGGGGTCAGCAAGCAGGCGCTGAACATGCCCCTGCGCCAGTTGATCGAGATGCAACTGGTGACCAGCACCGCGCCGGCCAGTGACAAGCGCAAGCGCCTGCTGGGCCTGACGGCCGAGGGCGCGCGGTTCGAAGAGGCGTTGCGCAAGGAGCAGGTGAAGTTGTTGCAGCGGGTGTTCGCCGAGGCTGGGCCTGAGGCCGTGCAGGGTTGGCTGGCGGTCAATACCGCGCTGGGGCATTCCCTGTAGCAGGCGCTTGAGCCCCCGTGCGTGGCTTGCTAGCGAAAAGCCCCCGCGCCATGTGCTTCGCCAGCAAACTGTGCCCCAACGGCACTGTATGGGCAAATGTTGCCGTGGCTGTATCGCTGGCTTTTCCAGCCGCCGGTTTAGGCTTTCACCCTGCCCTCACCCGCTCAAGGACTCGCAGTAATGACCGACGCCTCCCCCGCGCACCTGCGCCCGCTGGCCGACACGTCCCCTTCCGCCGTGGTGGCCGGCTTCATCGCCATGATGACCGGCTACACCAGCTCCCTGGTGCTGATGTTCCAGGCGGGCCAGGCCGCGGGGCTTACCAGCGCGCAGATTTCCTCGTGGATATGGGCGCTGTCCATCGGCATGGCGGTGTGCAGCATCGGCCTTTCACTGCGCTACCGCACCCCCATCACCGTGGCCTGGTCGACACCGGGCGCGGCGCTGCTGATCACCAGCCTCGGCCATGTCAATTACAGCGAAGCCATCGGCGCCTACATCACCTGCGCCGTGCTGGTGGTGATCTGCGGCCTGACCGGCAGCTTCGAAAAACTGGTCAAGCGCCTGCCCTCCTCCCTGGCCGCCGCGCTGCTGGCGGGTATTCTGTTCAAGATCGGCAGCGAGATTTTCGTCGCCGCGCAGCACCGTACGCTGCTGGTGCTGGGCATGTTCTTCACTTACCTGCTGGTCAAGCGGGTATCACCGCGCTATGCGGTGCTTTCTGCGTTGGTGCTGGGTACCTTGCTGTCAGGGCTGATGGGGCTGCTGGACTTCAGCCAGTTCCACCTGGAAGTGGCGACGCCCGTGTGGACCACGCCGTCGTTCTCCCTGGCGGCGACCATCAGCATCGGCATCCCGCTGTTCGTGGTGGCCATGACCTCGCAGAACATGCCTGGCATCGCCGTGCTCCGTGCCGATGGCTACCAGGTACCTGCCTCGCCGCTGATCTCGGTGACCGGCCTGGCGTCACTGGTGCTGGCCCCGTTCGGTTCCCACGGCATCAACCTGGCGGCGATCAGCGCCGCGATCTGCACCGGCCCCCATGCCCACGAAGACCCGAGCAAGCGCTACACCGCTGCGGTCTGGTGCGGGATTTTCTACGGCATCGCCGGGGTGTTCGGCGCCACGCTGGCCGCGCTGTTCGCCGCATTGCCCAAAGAGCTGGTGCTGTCGATCGCGGCCCTGGCGCTGTTCGGCTCGATCATCAATGGCTTGAGCATTGCCATGAATGAACCGAAGGAACGCGAGGCGGCGCTGATCACCTTCATGGTCACGGCGTCGGGCTTCACCCTGTTTTCGGTAGGGTCGGCATTCTGGGGGATTGTGGCAGGTGTGTTGACGCTGATGATTCTGAACTGGCGCAAGGCCTGAGTCTCGGGTTGCTCGTTTCCCGAGCTTCGCCCGGTCCCACAGGGTACACACCCACCCCTGCAGGACCAGAAAAAGGCCGGCACGGTTCACAGCCTGAAATGGCCCACCATTCCACGCAACTCGGTACCCAACTGCGCCAGCTCGATACTCGATGCCGCATTCCCACGCATGGCCACCGCCGACTGGTCGGCGCTGGCACGAATGCTGGTGACACTGCGGTTGATCTCCTCGGCCACCGAGCTCTGCTGCTCGGCCGCCGCGGCGATCTGCTGGTTCATCTGCTGAATCCGTGACACCGCGCTGGCGATACTGCCCAATGCGCTCTCGGTCTGCAGGGCGTCGGTGACCGCCAGCTTCACCAGCTCGCCACTGTTCTGGATCTGCGCCACCGACGACTCGGCGCTGGCGCGCAGGGTGCTGACCAGGCGCTCGATCTCGGCAGTGGATTGCTGGGTGCGCTTGGCCAGCGCCCGTACCTCGTCGGCAACCACGGCGAAACCGCGCCCCTGTTCGCCGGCCCGCGCCGCCTCGATGGCGGCGTTGAGCGCCAGCAGGTTGGTCTGCTCGGCGACGCTCTTGATCACCGCTACCACGCTGCCAATGCTCTGAATCTCGTTGCTCAGGCTTTCGATACTGTGGCTGGCCGAGTCGGCGGCGCCGGCCAGTTGCTCGATACGCTGCATGCTCTGGCGCACCACCTGCTGGCCACTGCCCACCTTGTCGTCGGCGGACTGGGCTGCCAGCGCCGCCTGTTCCGCGTTGCGCGCCACGTCATGCACGGTGGCGGTCATCTGGTTCATGGCCGTGGCCACCTGCTCGGTTTCCTGCTGCTGGCTACTGACTTCCAGGTTGGTCTGTTCGGTGACCGCTGACAACGAGTGGGCCGAACTGGACAACTGCTCGATGCCCGCCTGCAAACCGCTGACAATGCCACTCAAACCATTGCCCATCTGCTGCATGGCCGCCAGCAGCTGGCCGATCTCGTCACGGCGGTCTACCTCGATACTGCCGCTGAGGTCACCGGCGGCGATCTGCCGGGCTCGGCCGATCACACGGCGCAACGGCTGCACCACCAGGCGGGTGATGCCCCACGCGGCCAGCACGCCCACCAGTAGCGCGAGCAAGGAGGAGCCGATGATCAGCACCGTGTTCTTTTTCAATTCGGCCTGCATGGCCTCATCCTGGGCATCGGCGGCCTGATCGACGCGGCTCACTACCTCATCGGCGCGCGTCCTGAGCTGGGCATAGACTTGCTTTTCCTGGCTCAGCAGGTCGGTGTATTCGCCCAGCTTGTCGCTGAAACTGGCGATGTGGTCGCTGACTTCATTGAGCACGGTCTGGTAACCGGCGTCCTGTACTTCAGCCTTGAGGGCGTTGGCCTGCTTGAGGGCGTCGGCAGCCTGCTCGATCTTGCCACTGGCGTTGTCATCCTCGACACCCTTGCGGCTCTGGTCCAGGCGCACGCGCGCGACATCCATGGCCTGGAGCATCAACCGCGCCACCTGGGCCACGTCGTTGGCCTGGGTCACCAGCTCGCTGCCCTTTTCGCCTTTGGACTCCTTGAGCGCATACGTGCCGTCATCGGACAGGCCAGCCTGCAGTACATCGAGGTTGTTGGCCACGGTGCTCACCGACCAACTGGCCATGTCCAGGGCCAGGTCCTTGGCCTGGCTGATGTCCACGAACTGGTCGAATGCCTTGCGGTAGGCCGCCAGCGCCGCGGGAACGCCCTCGACACCCGCGGCATCGAGGGCCAGCGTGTCGACGGCCTTGCGCAGCGCCTCGGCGGTCTTGGGGTCGGCGTGCAGGGCAAAGTCCTGCTCCAGAAGACGCACGCGCAACAGGCGGCTGTTGAGCGCCGACATCTGCTTGAGGCCGTCGAAACGGTGGCTGATGGCGGCCAGCGACCAGACCCCGATGGCCGCCACCAGCGCCGTCAGCAACAGCACCAGGGCAAAGCCCAGGCCCATCTTCTTAGCCATGCCCAGGTTGGCAAAACGTCCACTGCCGGCCGATGTCATTGCGCGCTCCCCCCAGAATCAATGGGCGCAGAGTGGCAATGGCAAGGGCGGTGGCACAAGATCCTGGCGTCGGAATAATGGCAAAAAGCTATAACCGTGTCGCTACCAGCAACGTCAGCGGCGTTTTCGACATGGGTGGGCTCAGATGGCGGTAGCGCCACCATCCACCAGCAACGAATGGCCGGTGGTGAACGCCGCCCCATCGCTGCACAAGTACAGCACCGCGCTGGCCACCTCTTCCACCTTGCCCACGCGCCCCACCGGGTGCATGGCAGCGGCGAACTCGGCCTTGCGCGGATCGGCCTCGTACGCGCGGCGGTACATGTCGGTGTCGATCACCGCCGGGCACACCGCATTCACGCGAATATGCTTCTTGGCGTATTCGATGGCCGCCGACTGGGTCAGGCCAATGACCGCGTGCTTGGACGCGGCGTAGATGCTCATCTTTGGCGCCGCGCCCACGCCCGCCACCGAAGCGGTATTGACGATGGCACCACCGCCCTGGGCCAGCATCACCGGCAACTGGTATTTCATGCACAGCCAGACGCCCTTGACGTTCACCCCCATGATGGCGTCGAACTGTGCCTCGGTACCTTCGGCCAGGCGGCTGTTCTCGATCTCGATGCCCGCGTTGTTGAAGGCATAGTCGACACGGCCGTACTGCGCGACAGCCTGGTCCATCATTGCCCGTACCTGGGCCTCCACGGTAACGTCGCAGCGCAGGAAACGGGCTTCGCCGCCCGCTTCGCGGATGAGCGCCACAGTGGCCTCGCCACCCTGGCTATCCAGGTCGACCACGACCACGCTCAGGCCCTCGGCGGCAAAAGCCTGCGCCGTGGCGCGGCCGATGCCTGCCGCCGCGCCTGTCACCAGTACCACTTGCCCGGAAAATGCCATGCCCATGGGGCGACTCCTGTAAAAATGGGGTTCAGGCGAGTCTAGCCAAGCCCCTGTCGTGCTGCGCATTACTATTGGCCAGCTGTATCAGGGCCTATTCGGCGCAGCGGTTACACTTGCAGACCGGCCCTTGCGCCCTTATCAACAGGGCACCCATGCCTACGAGAGTAACTGCCATGACCGAAACAAACCGCCAATTTCTACTGGCCCGCCGCCCTGTCGGCGCGGCCAGCCGCGACGACTTCACCTTCCAGACCGTGCCATTGGCCGACCTTGGCGACGGCCAGATCCGGGTGAAGAACGAGTACCTTTCCCTGGACCCCGCCATGCGTGGCTGGATGAACGAGGGCAAGTCCTACATCGCCCCCGTCGGCCTCGGCGATGTGATGCGAGCGCTGGGCGTGGGCCAGGTGACCGCCTCGAAGCACCCGGCCTTCAAGGTCGGTGACTACGTCAACGGCGCCTTGGGCGTGCAGGATTATTTCCAGGGCGAGCCCAAGGGCTTCTACCCGATCGACCCGAAACTCGCGCCCCTGCCGCTGTACCTGTCAGCCTTGGGCATGACTGGCATGACCGCCTACTTCGCGCTGCTGGAAACCGGGGCGCCGAAGGCAGGTGACACGGTGGTGATCTCCGGCGCCGCCGGGGCGGTGGGCAGCGTTGCCGGGCAGATCGCCAAGATCAAGGGCTGCCGGGTGATCGGCATTGCCGGCGGCAAGGAAAAATGCCAATCGTTGATCGACGAGCTGGGTTTTGACGGGGTCATCGACTACAAGAGCGAGGACGTGGCAGCCGGCCTCAAGCGCGAATGCCCCAAAGGTGTGGACGTGTATTTCGACAACGTCGGCGGCGACATCCTGGATGCGGTCCTCAGCCGCCTGGCGCCCCATGCGCGGGTGGTGATCTGTGGGGCCATCAGCCAGTACAACAGTCAGACCGGGGTCAAGGGGCCGGCCAACTACCTGTCGTTACTGGTGAACCGGGCGCGCATGGAAGGGTTCGTGGTGATGGACCACGCAGCCAAATTCGCCGCGGCCGGGCAGGAAATCGCCGGCTGGCTGGCCAAGGGGCAGCTCAAGAGCAAGGAGCATGTGGTAGAGGGGCTGGAAACGTTCCCCGAGACGTTGCAGAAGCTGTTCAGCGGGGAGAATTTCGGCAAGCTGGTGCTGAAGGTCTGATACTGGCGGCGGCTTTTCCCCGGGCTTCTCCCGGTGCTGCAGGGGGTACCTGCAGCACCGGGCGAAGCCCGGGAACGGAGCGACGCCGGCGGATCAGGCGTTGAGCTGGGCCACTACGTCAGCCAGGGCCTGGGCCGGGTCTTTGGCCTGGCTGATCGGACGGCCGATCACCAGGTAGTCGGAGCCAGCATCCAGGGCCTGGCGCGGGGTGAGGATGCGGCGCTGGTCGTCCTGGGCGCTGCCGGCCGGGCGAATACCCGGGGTCACCAGTTGCAGCGACGGGTGTGCAGCCTTCAGGGCCTGGGCTTCCAGGGCCGAGCACACCAGGCCGTCCATGCCGGCCTTGGCAGCCAGGGCCGCCAGGCGCAGCACCTGCTCCTGCGGCTCGATGTCCAGGCCGATGCCAGCCAGGTCTTCACGCTCCATGCTGGTCAGCACGGTCACGCCGATCAGCAGCGGCTTGGCGCCGGTACGCTGGTCCAGCACTTCGCGGCACGCCGCCATCATGCGCAGGCCGCCCGAACAATGCACGTTGACCATCCACACGCCCATCTCGGCCGCCGCCTTCACCGCCATGGCAGTGGTATTGGGGATGTCATGGAATTTCAGGTCCAGGAACACTTCGAAGCCCTTGTCGTTCAAGGTCTCGACGATACCCGAGGCGCTGCTGGTGAACAGTTCCTTGCCGACCTTCACGCGGCACAGCTTGGGGTCCAACTGGTCGGCCAGTTTCAGGGCGGCGTCACGGGTAGGGAAATCCAGGGCGACGATGATGGGAGTCTGGCAAGCGGACATGGGCGGGCTCTCAAAGGGGCAAGTCGAAATCGGCGCGCATTGTAGCGGATTTTCATGGCCTACGGGGCAGCGAGGGGGATCGGTGGTGCCCCCTTCCCGCGCTTCGCCCGGGCCCACGGCACACTTGTGAACCTTGTGCGACCGGGCGAGGCGCGGGAAAAGCGCACCACCGCCTTCCCACATCCCCATCCGCGACCCATTCGGGGCCATTACGACCCTTTTCCAGCAGGTGGCACGGCCACTGCAGGAAAACCGGTACGAACGTTCCAATCACACGAGGGAGCCGTCATGACTATGCAACTCAAACCCACGCTGGGCACGCTGCACCTGTGGGGTATCGCGGTGGGGCTGGTTATTTCCGGGGAGTACTTCGGCTGGAGCTACGGCTGGGGCGTGGCGGGCACCCTCGGCTTTCTGGTGACCTCATTGATGGTTGCCACCCTGTACACCTGCTTCATCTTCAGTTTCACCGAGTTGACTACCGCCATTCCACACGCGGGCGGGCCGTTCGCCTATAGCCGCCGGGCATTCGGTGAAAAGGGCGGCCTCATCGCTGGGCTCGCGACCCTGATCGAGTTTGTCTTCGCCCCACCGGCCATCGCGCTGGCCATCGGTGCCTACCTCAACGTGCAGTGGCCAGCCCTGGACCCGCACCACGCGGCGCTGGGCGCCTACATCGTGTTCATGGCCTTGAACATACTCGGCGTGCAACTGGCGGCCACCTTCGAACTGGTGGTGTGCGTTCTGGCGGTGATCGAGCTGCTGGTGTTCATGGGCGTGGTCGCCCCCGGCTTCAGCGTCAGCAACTTCGTGGCCAACGGCTGGGCCGGCGACAGCACCTTCAGCCTTGGCGCGGTGGGCGGCATGTTCGCCGCCATCCCATTCGCCATCTGGTTCTTCCTGGCCATCGAAGGCGCGGCCATGGCGGCCGAAGAAGCCAAGGACCCGAAACGTACCATCCCCAAGGCCTACATCAGCGGCATCCTCACCCTGGTGCTGTTGGCCGTGGGGGTGATGTTCTTCGCCGGCGGCGTGGGCGACTGGCGGGCCCTGGCCAACATCAACGACCCGCTGCCCCAGGCGATGAAAATCGTGGTGGGCGAAGGCTCGGGCTGGCTGCACATGCTGGTGTGGATCGGCCTGTTCGGCCTGGTCGCCAGTTTCCACGGCATCATCCTTGGCTATTCGCGCCAATGCTTTGCCCTCGCCCGCGCGGGCTACCTGCCTCGTGGCCTGGCCAAGCTGTCGCGCTTCCAGACCCCGCACCGGGCCATCATCGCCGGCGGGGTGGTCGGCATCGCCGCCATCTACAGCGACGGCCTGATCAACCTGGGCGGCATGAGCCTGACCGCGGCGATGATCACCATGGCCGTGTTCGGCGCCATCGTCATGTACATCATGAGCATGCTCAGCCTGTTCAAGCTGCGCCGTAGCGAACCTGACCTGGAGCGCAGTTTTCGCGCCCCCGGCTACCCCATCGTGCCGGGCATCGCCCTGGTGCTGGCGGTGGTCTGCCTGGTCGCCATGGCCTGGTTCAACGCGCTGATCGGGCTGATTTTCCTGGCCTTCATGGTCGTGGGCTTCCTGTACTTCCTGATGACCGGCGCGGCCCGCGCCAGCGCCCCGGCGGACGCCATGCTCACGGGCCTGTAGTCTGGGCCCTATAATGGAACCACTGCCGAGCGCTTGGGCTCCAACGGAGTACAAGCCCCGTCTTTCGCCGCCAGCCTGGCGGCGAGCTCGGCGCTCAAGGAGAAGTGGCCATGCCGTGGTATGCCTGGTTGATTCTGGTGGTCGCGATCGGCTCGATCGTCGGCGGCCTGATGATGTTGCGTGACAGCGCCGACAAGGTGGAGCTCACCGATGAACAGCGGCGCAAAGTGGCGCAGCGCAATGCCGAGGCGGATGCCCGGGATGCGCAAAACCGCTGATGAACGGCGCCCCGGTCCTGCGGTGAACAGCGGCATGGGTCTGGTGGCTGTCTATCTGTTAGAATTATACCCACCATTCCATGAGCCATGAGGGAGGGTATCGCTCGTGCGTTACTCCGCAGACCATAAAGCCCAGACCCACGACCGTATCGTCAAGGAAGCCGCTGCGCGCTTTCGCCGTGATGGCATCGCTGCCACCGGCCTGCAGCCCCTGATGAAAGCACTGGGCCTGACCCATGGCGGCTTCTATGCGCACTTCAAGTCCAAGGATGAGTTGGTGGAGACCGCGCTGCAGGCGGCAACCGACGAATTGACCGAGGTGTGCGAGAAGGCCTTCGCCAAGCACAACCCCCTGCACAGCTTCATCGACACCTACCTGAGCCCCGCCCACCGCGACGCCCCCGAGCGTGGCTGCCCGCTGCCGACCATGGCAGCGGAACTAGGGCAACGGGGCCAGGCCAGCGCGGTCACCGACCGCGGGGTGCAAGACCGCCTCGCGCGCATTGCCGCGACGCTGAACGCCGCCGACGCCGATGAGCAAAGCGTGGTCATGCTGTCGACGCTGGTCGGGGCGCTGATGCTGTCGCGCAGTGTCGAAGACCCACAGCTGTCACTGCGCATCCTCGACACCGCACGCCAGGCACTCAAGCAACAGGCCGACGAAGCCTGCTGAGCGTCTTCACGTCCAGCGCTTGAACAGTACGCTGGCGTTCACCCCGCCAAAGCCGAAGCCGTTGGACAGGGCGTACTCGATGTCCATCTTGCGCGACTGGCCACTGACGATGTCCAGGCCTTCGGCGAGCTCGTCCGGGTGTTCCAGGTTCAAGGTGGCTGGAGCGATCTGATCGCGCAGGGCCAGCAAGGTGAAGATTGCCTCGATGCCACCCGCCGCACCCAGCAAGTGGCCGGTGGCCGATTTGGTCGAAGTGATGGCCGGCCCCTGCCCGGTGTCGAACAATGAGCGGATAGCCGCCAATTCACCCTTGTCACCCACCGGCGTCGATGTGGCGTGGGCATTGAGGTGCTGCACCTGCGCCGGCTCCACGCCAGCCTGGGCCAACGCCTGGGTCATGGCCCGGCGAGCGCCGCTGCCGTCCTCGGGCCCCGCGGTCAGATGATAGGCATCGGCGCTGGTGCCATAGCCCACCAGTTCTGCCAACGGGGTGGCGCCCCGTGCCAAGGCGTGGTCCAGGGCCTCGATCACCAGTACACCAGCACCTTCACCCATGACAAAACCGTCCCGGTCACGGTCGAAGGGGCGAGACGCCCGGCTCGGGGTGTCGTTGAACCCGGTGGACAGAGCGCGCGCGGCGGCAAAACCGCCCAGGCTCACCCGGTCGATCGCCGCTTCGGCCCCACCGCATACCGCGATGTCCGCTTCCCCGGCGCGAATCAGCCGCGCCGCGTCACCAATGGCCTGCACCCCAGCGGCACAGGCCGTGACCGGTGCGCCCAATGGTCCCTTGAAGCCGTGCTGGATCGAGACATGCCCGGCCGCCAGGTTCACCAGGAACGCGGGAATGGTGAACGGCGACAATTTGCGCGGGCCCCGGCTGTCGGTAGTACGCACCGCATCGACGATGGTGCCAAAGCCGCCGATGCCGGAACCAATCACGGTGGCGGTGCGCTCACGCTCCGCTTCCTCCGTCGGTGCCCACCCGGCCTGGGCCAAGGCTTCACGGGCAGCGCCCAGGGCGAACAGGATGAAGCGGTCCATCTTTTTTTGTTCCTTGGGTGGCGCGGCGGTATCCGGATCGAAGCCCGCCTCCGGGTCTTCAGCCAGCGTAAGCACCCTGCCACCGATGCGCGCTGGCAAATCGGCGATCACGGCCTCGGGCAGCTGGCGCAGGCCGGACTGACCGTCCAGCAGGCGGCGCCACACAGCTTCCACGCCGGTACCAAGGGGGGAAACCAGGCCCATGCCGGTGATGACAATTCTTCGGTTATTCATAGGGAATCTGCGTGTGAGGGAAGGGAAAGATTAAGATTATAACCATAATCCAATGTCGTTATATTAAGACCATCATTAAAGGAATTCAATGGACCCTGCTTCGCTCATGGCGCCGTGATGGCAAATTATGCGGCGAAGCGCTTCAACAACCATTACAGTCCACGCGGCGCCACTAGCCGGTGCCCGTTGCCTGTGCAGAGCGACACGGGGTTATATGGACATTCGATGATCAGGGTCCTGCACTTCTACAAAACCTACTACCCCGACAGCCTTGGCGGCGCCGAACAGGCTTGGTGGTACGCCCCGCGGCCCCACCACGCCGTCGTGGAGGCCATGCGAACGCTCTGGGATGACCAGCAACTGTGCGCGACCTTCGGCCGCAATGCCCGCGCCCTTACGCACTTTTCAGTGGAAAAGATGACCGCCGCCTGCGCTCTTGCCTATCGGGACTGCATCGAGATGCACGGGCACGGCACGGCTGCCGTGGTTGGGGCGGCGAACCGACAGGGGTAAGGAGTGGAGGAACGGGGTGCTTGATGCAGCAGTACTGCCATACGCGGTGGTGAGGCAGCGTCGAGATGGCAGCATTGAGGTGATCGATTGAAAAGGCCGACTCATGAAGTCGGCCCCTGACCCGCTTGCTTACTCCAGCGACAGGCGCTCGTGGTTCTTGTCCAGCAATGACTTGCCGATCCCCTTCACCTCCAGCAATTCATCGACCGAGTTGAACGGGCCGTTGGTTTCGCGGTGGGCAACGATGGCCTGGGCCTTGGCCAGGCCGATGCCGGCGAGTTCGCGCTGCAGGGTTTCGGCGTCGGCCTTGTTCAGGTTGACCTTGTCACCCTGCACCATCACCACAGGCGCGGCGGGCTGAGCGGTGGCTGGCGGGGCCGCGTTGGCGGCGATGGAGGCGCTGGCGAGGATGACGAACAGCAGGGACGCGAGAGACGGTATACGCATTGGGAAGCTCCATGACATCAAAGGGTTCAAGGGCGGCTTTCCTGAGCCGCCTCTTCAACCTAGCTGCCGGGGGAACATTGTCCAATGGGGTTGAGTGAGCAAATGTGTATCACGACTCCGAGCGTTGCTGCTGGTAGATCCAGTCGACGATTTCGCCCTCCGGGGTGTAGCCACTGACAGTGTCGCGCAGCAACTGGCGCACAGTGCCGTAATCATCGCCCTCAACCGCCGCCAGCAGGGCCACGAAGCGCTCCTTGAGCAGGTCCCAATGCAGGAAGTCTTCGTTTGCGCTCATGATCATGGGGTGTCGAGTCATCGATACGTTGTCCCCGATCAGCAATTCCTCGTAAAGCTTTTCCCCCGGCCGCAGGCCAGTGAACTGAATGGCAATATCGCCCTGAGGATTCTTTTCCGAACGGATGCTCAGGCCCGACAGGTGAATCATCTTCTCGGCCAGTTCCGCGATACGCACTGGCTCCCCCATGTCGAGGACAAACACATCCCCGCCCTGCCCCATCGAGCCGGCCTGGATCACCAGTTGCGCCGCTTCAGGGATAGTCATGAAGTAACGGGTGATCTTGGGGTGGGTCACCGTCAGCGGCCCACCGGACTTGATCTGCTTGTGAAACAACGGAATAACCGACCCCGAAGACCCCAGCACATTGCCGAAGCGCACCATGGTGAAACGCGTCTTGTTGACCCGCGCCACATTGCTCGGGTCGCCATAGAGAACAGGAGCAACCTCCCGGCTCAGGGCCTGGAGCGTCATCTCCGCCAAACGCTTGGTGCTACCCATCACGTTGGTGGGGCGCACCGCCTTGTCGGTCGAAATCAGGACGAAATTCGCTACCCCTGCCTGTAATGCCGCCTGGGCTGTATTCAGCGTACCAATGACATTGTTGAGCACCCCTTCGGCAATGTTGTGCTCCACCATGGGCACGTGCTTGTAGGCTGCGGCGTGGTAGACCGTACTGATGCCCCAGGTCTTCATCACGTCCAGCAGTTTGTGGGGGTGGCGTACCGAGCCCAGTATGGGTAGCAGCTTGACGCTCAGCGATTCGCGCTCCAGCCGCTGTTCCAGTTCAGTGACGATGCTGTAAAGGTTGAACTCGCTGTGCTCGAACAAGACCAGCACAGTGGGCCTGAGCGAAATGATCTGGCGGCATAGTTCGGAGCCGATCGAACCGCCGGCGCCCGTGACCATCACCGCCTGATGGCTGATGCAGTGCGCCAGCAGGTCGGCTTGAGCCGGAACGGCGTCGCGCCCCAGAAGGTCGGCGATATCGACCTCCTGGATATCATCGACCTTGACCCTGCCACTGGCCAGGTCGGTGAAATTGGGCACACTGCGCACGTGCAACGGAAAACTTTCCAGAAAGCTGAGAATCTCCCGGCGGCGGGCGCGTGTCGTGGAGGGCAGCGCAAGCAGCAACTCCTGGGCGCCGGTGACATCGATCATCTGCTGGATATGTTTGGGTTTGAACACCTGAAGGCCGGAGATAACCCGATCGGCAATATCAGCATCATCGTCGATGAACGCCACGGGGCGCATCGAGCGCCCCATTCGCAACGCAGCGACCAGTTGGTTACCGGCGACACCGGCTCCGTAGATCGCGACTTTGGTCAGCCCTTCGTCGCGGCTGTTGTTATTGCGAAAAGGAACATAGTTGACGGAGGTAAACCAATCGCCCATGAAATACTGCCGCATGGCCAAACGCAGGCCACCGATGATGACGAGGCTCAACCACCAGTAGTTGAAGATGATGGACCTGGGCACCACGGCATTATGATTACTGTACCAGTAGACCACGACCGCAAGAATAAGCGACGACAGACTGACGGCCTTGACGATCGCCACCAGCGCATCGTTCCCGAAGTACCGCATCACCGCCCGGTACATGCCAAACCGTATGAACAGTGGAATGGCAATGAGGGGCGCACAGATAAACAGCCAGAAGTGGACTTTGATGGGGTTGTACATATCCTCGATTCCGAGGCGAACCATGAAGGCCAACCACAGGGAACCCCACACCAGGCCGACATCGGCCCCTACCTGTATCAAGCGCTTGTGCCGCCTGGGCAACGCCAACAGGAACGTCCTTAGCTTATCCATAAAATTGACCCAATGGCCCGGTACTCCAAGATCCCGCGTCGAAGCCTTGATTATGCAGAAATATCCAAATGCGGGGGTAGCGTTTTATCCACGCTGGCTGACGAAAATGTGCAAGACACCCCCTCCCCCCCGAGACACCGGGCGCAGAGGCATTGGCATGGCCCCGAAGCCACCCGACCGATTGTATCCCGCGTGTAGGAGAAGTCGCTTTGGGCTGTACGAAACTAGATGTCAGAATGCTACACTCGGGGCCACCGCGTCCGCTGCCCTGAAGAACTCTACCAATGCCTACGCAAAACATGCACGCAAGAAAGCTGGTTTCGATTGTCGTTCCATTCTTCAATGAAGGGGAAAACGTTAAAACCTTCCACACTTCAATAAGCAGTGTTCTGGAAAAACTGTCTGACTTTGAATTCGAGATAGTGTGCATCGACGACGGCAGCCGCGATAACACACTGGAGCATCTGGTCAGCATCGCTGCTGTAGACAGCCGATACAAGGTACTGGAACTTTCTCGCAACTATGGCAAGGAAGCGGCCTTGACGGCAGGCATCGACCACGCGCGCGGGGATGCCGTGATCCCGATCGATGCCGACCTGCAGGACCCACCCGAGCTCATTGGGCCGATGCTGGCCGAATGGGTAAAAGGCTATGAAGTAGTGCTGGCAAGGCGTGTCGACCGGTCCTCCGACTCCTACTTGAAGCGAAAAACAGCTGAACTCTTCTACAAGTTCCACAACCAGCTGTCCCACGTCAAGATCCCGGAAAACGTCGGTGACTTCCGGCTGATGGACAGGCAGGTGGTGGAGGCGGTCAAGCTGCTGCCCGAACAGCAACGATTCATGAAAGGCATCTTCGCGTGGGTCGGGTACAAGACCACTACCCTGGACTACGTACGAAACGCGCGAACCGCAGGTGACTCGAAGTTTTCCGGCTGGAAGCTGTGGAACTTTGCACTCGAAGGCATCACCAGCTTCAGCTCCGCACCGTTGAAGCTGTGGACCTACATAGGCGGTATCGGCGCGACACTTTCGCTGATCTACGCCGCCTATATCGTTCTGCGAACCCTGATCCACGGCGTCGACCTGCCGGGCTACGCCTCCATTCTGGTGGCCGTTCTCTTTGTAGGCAGCCTGCAATTGATGAGCATCGGCATGCTGGGCGAATACGTGGGCCGTACCTACATAGAGTCGAAAAAGCGACCGATCTACCTCATCCGCAACACCTACTCCACAAAAGAAAACTAAAACCAGAACCAACACCAGGGCATTTACATTGATGAATCGTGAAAACGCGGATGCCGGGCATCCGCACGAGTTAATAAAGGAAAACTCGGGATACGCCTTTTCAGACACACTGAAAACGCTGGTCGCACTAGGTGTTCTGGTGCTGATCGGCGCCCTCATTGTGATGCACAAGGCACCTTTTTCATTTGGGAATGGAGACCATGCCCTGTTCCACGCCTTTGGGCACTGGATCAACCAGGGTGAGGTGTTCACCAGGGATTTCATTCACTTCAGAACCCCCGGCCCTTACTATTACTACGCGCTGGTGCAACATCTCTTTGGGGAAACCCAACTTTCCACCAGCATGGCACTGCTCTCCGAAGCCCATATCGGGCAGGTCATCGCCTCGTTCGTCATGGCGCTTGCCGTGTCGAAAGCATTCTGGAAGCGCAGCTCACTGCCGCTGGCCTTCTGCATCGGTGCATTGTTTCTGGCCCTGCCTGCCATTTATCAATTAAGGACTGCGATCCCGGCCCTGGCACTGGCTACCTATGTGTATTACCTGCTGGCTCCCCGGAAAAGCCCTACTTACCTGGTCGTGACCGGGGCACTGCTCGGGCTGTCGTTCTGGTTCGGCCAGGAAGTCTCGCTGTTTCTGATCATCTCCATTGGCGCGGCGGAGATTTCGTTCCATCGTGAAAAAACCGTCAAGCTGTACCTGGAACGCATCGCAGCACTGGCCGTCGGCATCGCCGCAACATTGTTGCCGGTACTCTTCTACTTCTACGCCGAAGGCGTAAGCCTGCAAGAGTTCTTTTACAACACCTTGTATTATGCGTTCTTCATTCAGCCCAAGGGAATGGACAGCCCATTCCCGGACTTGCACGCTGACACCCTGATATTTTATGCCTGGATCTGGGTCTACATCGCCTGCGCCTTCGTGTTCGCGATCAAGAAGCAGCTCGCCAACCCCGTCGCCATCGTAGTGTTCAGCTATATTGGCCTCAGAATGATCTCGATGCTGGGCCGCTCTGACTTTCTCCATTTGCTGTTTTCAATATCAGAGCTGTTTGTCCTCATTCCGATTACCCTCGGCCTGCTTCTCACCAAGGGACAGCCCCTGTCCACCAAGGCGCTGGTGCAAGGCATTGTCAGCGCCCTGCTGCTCGGGCTGATCTTCCTGGTTGGCATCAACGGTAAATCCAGCGCATTGCTGGCAATCCCTTTCCTGCTGATCGCCTACAGCTATTCCGACCGAGTGCTGGCAGTCTTCACGGCTCCCGGCGGGTCGCCGCACCCCTTGGCAGGCCTGTTCGCGACAGCGCTTGGAACAGCGGCGGTAGTGGTGCTGACACTGCCTTACTCCGTCGATAATGTCAGGGGCACCATCGGAACATTCAAGGCGACCCCGTCGAGCGTGGTCCTTGGTACCCAGGTACCTGCGGAGCGGAAAAAGGAAGTCGACGAAGTCCAGGCAATCATCCGCCGCGAGAAGGCCGACAATATCTTCAGTTACCCGATCAGAACTGAGTATTACGCGTTGGTACCGAAACACGGGACACGTTTCGTCGAGTTCGCACCCCAGACCACACCCGATGATGTGCGCGGCGCCATCGCAGATCTGAAGGCGTCCCGCCCCAAGCTGGTATTCCGCGATCTGGACCAAGTGTCGTTCCTGTCTCCGATTCTCCATGACTTGTCCGACTACGTAATGTCGAACTACACCCCCATCACGATCATCGAGGGTTATAGCCACCTGGAAGTGCTGGAGTTGAAAAGCGCTCCCACTACCATCAAGCGGTTGTTCGACAACGTGTACACGCTGAACACTGACCACGCCCATGTCACGGCGGGTACCCGCACCTACGCTGACGGCCACACCGTCCTCGTCATTGCGACAAACAGTGGGCAAGGCGTCTTCAAGCTTGAGCGTGAAAGCGCTCAATACGTAGAGGCGAAAATCTACCCAGAGCCAGGCGCCGGGACCTCCGGTATCGTCACTGCCACCCTGGACGGCAACACGATCAAGCAGCAAGTAACAACCGCGGACGGAACGGTATTTATTCCGCTTCCCGCTGGTAGTGGTCAGGTGACCGTCACCCTGGAAAGTGCAGAACCCGGAAGATCGGTACTGTGGGAAGATCCCAAAATCGTCACCGAGAAAAACTGATACGCACTGACGGGTGAGACATGTTTGGACTTTTGTTTTTGAAATTCGCAGGAGCGGGCCTGATCGGGACAGGGGTCCACTACATCACCCTGATCTCGCTGGTCCAGATCGCAGGGGCTGGGCCGGTAACGGGGTCACTCACCGGGGCAATCGCAGGTGCGATCATCAACTACCTGCTCGCCTACCACTACGTGTTCGCCAGCGATAAGAAACACAGTGAGACCGCAAGCAAATATGGGGTGATCGCTACAGGCGCAATCATATTGAATACAGCGTGCATGTACGCCTTCGTGCATTGGCTGTCGCTCAACTACCTGGCTAGCCAGGTATTGACGTCCGCTCTTTCACTCGGCTACAGCTATGCTGCGAATTCGGTCTGGACGTTCAGAAAGGCATGACGTGAAGAATAAGACATTGCGCGGTTCATCCGAACGCGCAATGTTTTATTGTCTATGGAAGGAGTATCGCAAAGCGGCAGGTGGGTAGTTTACCTTTGCCGCTCTGCTCCACCGAGGCGGGGTGCGTTTTGGGTGCTTTCAGACAAGGAAGTAGCCAACAAGAAAAAAATCAACAATCCCTGTACATCGAACCTCTATATAAATCCCGCCGCACTGACGCACTGACGGCTCAATGACTCAGAGCCCAGACGCCTTGATCCAATCAAAGGTATTCCTGATACCTTCATCAAACGAGATTTTCGGCGCCCAGCCTAAATCCCTGGAAGCCCGGCTGACATCCAGTACGCTCACCGGAACGTCCATATTCCTTCCAGGAAGGTAGTTGACATCGATACTCGAGCCGACAACCGCCTCCAACGAAGCGATGATTTCCTTGATACTGATTCCGCGACCGGAACCAATATTGAAGATCTTTTCCTTGTAGGAATTGAACAGTGCCAACTCGATCGCATTAACCACGTCATCAATGTAGACGTAGTCCCTGACAACCGAGCCATCCCCCCAGACATCAATAGGCTCATCATGGATGATGTGACGGAAGAACGCAGCAATAACGCCCTGGTTTTTCTTGTTGGTCTGATAAGGACCGTAAGGGTTTGCCACCCTTAGCACACAATAATCGAGACCATAAAGATGGTGGTACAGCGACAAATACTTTTCTATCGTGAGCTTGCTGACGCCATATGCGGTGATGGGGTCATTAGGTGCACTTTCAGGTGTCGGCACCACGGAAGGTACCCCGTAGACGGTCCCCCCCGACGAAATGAAGATGACCTTCTTCACTCCTGAGTTGACGCAGGCATCAAGCAAGTTCAGCGTTGATACCACGTTGGCCTCGAGGTCCGCGACCCTGTTCACGTTCGCACTGGCCGGCGTGGTTGCGTTGACCAGATGGATGACCGTGTCACAGTCGGCAATGGCGTTGGAGACCTGATTGACATCCGAAAAATCACCTTCAATCCAGCGGCACTGTTTGAATGCCCCCGGATAAAGAGGATTTCTGCCAAACGCTTTCAGGTTCGGCATCTTCGAACCAAGCACCTCGCACAACCGGGAACCGATAAAGCCACTGGCCCCCAGGATGATACAGCGCTTATTGAGAGGCATGTGCTTGCTCCAACCTCAAGGACGAGGTGCTGATATGCAACAGCGCATCACTCAGTTTTTGAGCTTCCGCTTCCCAACTGGAATGATTGGCGACCTTGATACCTTCCTCGCGAATCGCCGAGTGCAGTTTCGGGTTGGTGAGCAACTCGCAGATACCGTCGGCAAGGTCTTCCACGATAGGACGCTTCAGTACGGCGTTACTTTCATTCAACAGCCACTCCGTGCACGGATGCTTGTTACTGACCACCGGTACACCACAGGCCATCAGCTCCAACGGCAACAGCGACAGGTTGGTAAAGGACAAGACCAAAGCGACGTCGCACTGATTATAGAGATCAGGCAACTCTGCAACGTTCAAGGTGCCGGCATTCAGATGCTCGAACGGGATTTCGTAGTTTGAAACATCCCATCCCGCGAAGATCACCTTCACGTTCGGCAGGCGCTTGACAACTTCGTGCAAGGTCAGCAAGCCGAGTTCGAAAGCCCGTCGCTGGGTAGGCGGCCTGGCATAGAAAAAGACGCGCTTGATCTCAGGCTCCCGACGTGGCATCAGGCGATACAGCTCACGCTCGTAAGAGAAACTGACGGGGAACGTTTCAGCACCGTACTCTTGCGACAACTTATCGGACAACCAGGTACCGGCCGTGATCGCAGTAAAACCAAACGAATAGGTGGCTTCCGCCATGGCAGACTCGGAACCCACGGCGTAAAAGTAGGGTTCAAAATCCTGGACGAAATAACACTTGTGCCGGGTGCCTTGAAAATTCTTCACATAGTAGGCGGTCTGCCAGGAAGTGGCGACCGAGTACTCGGCATCCGGGATCCCTTCGATGCCATCATACACCTCGGCCTTGAGCGGGAAGAACCATTCGGAAATCTGTGCTTTGGCCTCGGCGACGTTATACGGCGAGTGCCCGCCGACAATGATCACACGGCATTCAAACCCGAGCTTTTCGAGCAAAAACATGAATCGAAAAATATTCAGGTGGCCGCCCGACCCACGCCCGTAAGGCGGGATGAACCAGTTTAGGGTTCGTGGGGACGTTGCCTTCGCAGGCGGCTTGCCAAACGGCTTGTCGAGCACGAAATCGTAAAAACCCAGCACATCGGTTTTTCTGAAAATTGCTACAGACGATGTATTAACAGTGGAGCTGACCTTTCTTGTCAAAGACAGCAGCCCATGCGCTTTATAGTAGGATACCGCCTGGCGCCACTTGTAAGAAAGCATCTGAAAATTCATAACATGTTCCTTCACTGCGACTGCGCAAACAATTTTTTGTCCCTAGAGATCTTCGACCTGACGTAGCTCGGAATTCTTTCGCCGCGTGCGCCAAGGTAATGACCGAAAACCCGCATGAAGTTATCAAGCACCGCAAAGGCCACCACGAATGGCTTGCGTCGTAACAGCCCAATGCTGCGCGAGTAGGAGATATCACGGCGGCTGAGCGCCATGAACGACTCTACCATCGGCTTCAAACCAGGTGAAAGGATATAGCCGAAGAACCTTTTGAATGCATAACTTTCATCAAAGCTTCTCTGGAACCGCTCAAACAGCCCGTAGTCGTGAGAGTGGTAGACAACCGCTTCTTCTGAATACGCCTTGAGAAAACCTGCCTCGATGATCGATTTGGCCCAGGACTGATCTTCAGCAAAATCCACATCCGGGTAGGGTATCTTTTCCCACACCGACCGGCGAAGCAGCGCATTGTTGTCGGAGAAGAAATGGAGGAACTGCTTGTAACCCAGATCGGCTTCGTAACGGGCGCTGTCTTCGAGAAATACCAACGGTGCATCCCGGAAGCCGGAGAAGTGCAACTCAAGCTCTCGCTTGGTAAAGATGGAGGCGTGATCATAGGCGACATGCCGTCCAAATACGCCAGCAATGCGTTCATCTTGCTCGGCCGTCTCAACTAGCGACTTGAGCCAGTTGTCCTTGACGGGCTGAGCATCATGCGTGATGACGGCAACGAACTCACCGGATGATTGTTCAATTGCGTAATTGCGAGACTTCCCATGGCCGAAATCCGAGGGCAGGATTTCAATAAGCTTTACAGGGGGCTTGCTTCTCACAAACTCCAGGGTGCCATCCGTTGAGCCCGAATCTATGACAACGATCTCAAACGGCCAGGGCGTACTCTGAGACAGCACGGAGTTCAAAACAGCCTTGAAAACCGCACCTGGGTTTTTAGTCGGTATGATAACCGAAGCTTTGAATTGAGTCATAATAATCCACCTAAAGACTCCCAATGGTACCAATTACGACGCAATTCAACCACTTTTTTCCTTAAGGGCAGTGATTTGGGCTTCCAAAACCTCGATTAATTTGTCTCGGTAGGTTATCTGCGCAAAGGAGTTTTCCTTCTCGGCCTCATGCAGTCCCCGCAGCTCTTCGATCAGCCTGTCTCGGTACTCCACTTGTTCCACCGCATTCTGCTTCTCAGCGGCGAGCCTGCACCCCAGATCGGCGAGCTGGCTGCGGACGATGGACTCTCGAAAGGATGACTTTGCGTGAGCCCGCTTGTAGATGCTGTCAACGGCTGGAGAAAAGGCGGACGCCGCCCCAGGGGACGAACGGATCAGATCGGTAATGAAATCCAGGATGAGCTTAGTCTTCAGCGCCGTCAGCGGTTGCTTGCGCCCGCCGTCCGCCTCGAAAACACCGACCACTCGTTCGACATTACCTCTCAATAGTGAAAAGTCACTGAACAGAATGCCGTGCCCCTCATTCGAAAAGTATTCGGTGATCTTGTGAGAGTATTTACCCACGTAAGAAAAATTCTTGACCCCGTAGGCATTGGAAATAATATTTCCGTGCAAACTTGAACCGATGAAGCCATGGCTGGCGGCAATCACCGCAACTTTCTGCTCCAGCGTGATCTCAGGAAACCTTCCCCTGCTGACCAATGGATAGCCGGTAATGTCGGAGAGCTTTTCAAGATAATCCGTGTCTCCCAGGCAACCACCTATCTCGATCAGCACGAACGGCTTGCCCACGCGCTGCTCAATTTCCTTTAGCGTTTGCGCAGCGATGTCGACCGGCTCACAGACATCACCATGCCCCTGAAAGCAGAGATAACCTTGTTCGAGTTCAGGCAGCATCGCACGCACCAGATCATCACACTTCGCTTGCGGCAAGAACGACGGAATGGCATGCACGAAATCCGGCACTATCGAGATAGGGACATCAACGCAGGGCTGCAGGTAAGCCGCACTTCTGGAATCTCGCAGCGCGATAGCCTTCAGGCGTGAAAAGCTGTTGGTCAAAAACTCGCGAAAGTCCCCTTCCACCTCGTAGGGCAGCCCCGCAGCCAATACCCCCAAGCGCCTGGTACCGCTGACCGTCGGTGAAAGAATCGAGGTGAAGGTCAATGCTGGCGTTTGTTCGCCATAGATGGCGTACAACGAATAATCATCATCGCGCAGCAAGTCGCCGCCCCCTATCAGCACCCAATCAAAAGGCGCGACGGCATCCTCGGCATCCAGCGCGTCAATATTTTTATACTGACACTGATCACTGTAAAAATAGGCACCTTCAGTAGGGCTGAAACAATGATATTCAAGCTGATTTTCCGCGCCATGAATCGACGCAAAAAGACGACTCGTCACCCAGGGAAACAGCAAGTCACCCAGATTATCAAGATCAAATGTACCTACTTGAGCGATTTTCATGTTAGATACTCAAATTCCACGGTTGAGTTCAGGTCGAACAACCCGATTATTGTTTTATCCGCCAGAATCGTCAGCTTCGCTGCCTCATAGCGCCTGTCGAGCGGGGTACTGACACCGTCTACGAAATTGGAAAGCCCCAGTGACAGCGAATACTCGCCCGGGGCCAGACGGAACGTCTGCTTGAAGGTCGCCGTAACGACCGAACCACTCGATTGTCGGCCAATAGGGCTGTTTAAATAATAGCTATTGCCACTGTAGAGCTCGATGCCACGCCGATCTTTTATGTAAAACCCGACGACTGGATTTTCAACCGCTTGAGCGAACTCCAACCTGACTCTGATTTCCACCGCCTCATCATTCTGAATCGCGCCGTCGAGTTTTTCCCCGGCGCTGTCATAGAGCCCGAATTGCGTAATCAGCGCCTGCTGGTTGCCATAACGGTATTCGGCCTCCTGCTCTTGCTGGCGCTCGACCTCATGATTGAGTTCATCGACGAGGTGATGGTTTTCCTCGTCCTGATGCTCGATGACCTGGTTGACACTTTCAGTTTCACTCTCATCATGGGCATTGATTCGAATGTATTCGTTTACCACGACTTTTGGGTCGCCGATCTTCAGCAGTTGGCCTTTATGCAACAGCAACGCTTTATCACACAGCAACTTCACTGAGGTAACATCGTGAGAGACGAACAGCAAGGTCACGCCGTCCTCTTTCAACTTCTTGAGGCGCTCGAAGCATTTTTGCTGAAAAAACACATCGCCGACGGCCAATGCCTCATCGATGATCAGAATTTCCGGCGCACTGTGGATGGCTACCGAAAACGCGAGCCGTATGAACATGCCGCTGGAGTAGGTTTTCACCTGCTGATCAATGTATTCCTCGATTTCCGAGAAATCGATGATCGCCGGTATTCTTTCGTCGATCTCACGTCTGCTCAGGCCAAGGATCGAACCGTTCAGGTAAATGTTTTCCCGCCCGGTGAACTCGGGGTTGAATCCCGCGCCCAGTTCCAGCAGTGCCGCCACGCGACCGTTGCAGGCAATGGAACCTGTAGACGGTGAAAGCGTGCCGCAAATCATCTGAAGCAGTGTCGATTTACCGGACCCATTTCGACCGATAATACCAACGGAGTCACCTTTGTTGACCTGAAAACTGAGGGGGTTCAACGCCCAGAAATCACGGTAGAACTTTTTCTTGCTATTGAAGAAACGACGATAGACAAATTGCTTCAACCTGTCTTCGGGTTTTGCATAGACGTGATAATTCTTGGAAACTTCGTCAACAATGATGGATGGCGTAGGAGCGACATCTTGAGTATTAGAGGACATCTGCAAACCCCTTCCGCGCCTTTTGAAAAACGGAATATCCGATCCAGAAAATGACGATACTGGCAACGATGGAAACACCATAATCCGCCACGTCAAAAAGCTTGCCGTCGACCAGCACCGCGCGCGCCTGCTCGATGATGTTGGTCAGTGGATTGAGGCGTAACCATGGCTGGAACTGCTCAGGCAGCGCGCTGACGGGGTAAAAGATAGGGCTGAGAAACATCAGCACACTGGTCAGGACACCGATCAACTGCCCGATGTCCCTGAGGTACACACCGGCTGCAGCCAGCAGCCAGAGAATACCCGCAGTGGAGAGCAACAACGGGATGAGGACGATCGGGAACAGAATGGCCGTATAAGGGAGAACTTCCTTGAAAAAAAGTTGTGCCAACAGCAAGACGATCGAACTGATAAAAAGTTGAAAGAGCGACACGCCGATAGCCACAAATGGCAGAATTTCGAGAGGGAATACGATTTTCTTCACGTAATTGGCGTTTGATACGATTATTTGCGGCCCTCTGAGCAAGCACTCCGCAAAGAACGTATACACCATCAGCCCCGCAAACAACATAATGGCGAAGTCAGCCTTGTTGGTAGGGACAACGTTGTTCCACCTGGACTTGAACACTTCCGAGAATACAAAAGTATAGACCCCCAACATGAACAAGGGCGTAAAAAACGCCCACCCCAGGCCAATGAAGGACTCTTTGTACTTGACTTGAATCTCCCGCTTAACCATGCCAAGAATCAATTGGCGGTGCCGGCTAAACGATCGTAATATTGCAATCATCTTCTAATCCAGTTATCCAGAAATCCATGCGCCTACCGACGCCTCGTCCATCACCGTGCATTCTATAATTTCCTGGGCATGATGTCCTGATTTCTTCCCCAGGGCGCCCAGTGTCCGATTCATATTTTGTTCAGGAAAATAGCCAGGCCCAGTCCGAGCGTACCGAAAAAAGTCTGCCTATAAATACCCAATCGGCAAAACAGGTAGCATCGCTTTGCCAAGCCTGATTGCCTGGCCTCCACGAAGCCATCAAGCAATACAAGGTTCTCTTGGGTCAACCGCTGCCGATACAGGGCCAGCCCCGTGATGTTATCGTCACTCCACTCTTTCAGAACCCCTTTGAACAGCCTTGCCAGCCGCTCGACCCGGCTGGCGATCGATACATTGGCCCCAATGGCATTCGCCCCGTGCTGCCGATAAAAAATCATGGGGACGTCATCATAGTGAACCCTTCCCCCTACGCTAGTCACCAGCAGGTAGGACCACCAGTCATGGGCGGCCAGCCGTAACTGGCGGGGCGTAGAGGCCAGCAGTTTGCAGGCTGCCTGGTTGATGATCATCGTATTGCCCGCCGCGATATTCTGTACCAGGGCATTCCTGAAGGAGGGAGCCTTCGAGAACCTCGGCGATAACCCCACAGGGTGCCCTGCCTCATCGGCGATGGTGGTGCGGCCACAATACAACTGGGGGATGCTGGCGTCGCCACCCTCGAAAAAAGCCATGCCTCGGGCAATTTTTTGCGGGTACCAGAAATCATCCTGGTCACAGAAGGCATAAAAATCAGCCTTGCCGCAGGCATGATTCAATACGTGAAGAAAGTTCCTGGTAAATCCTTGACGCGGACCCGAGATAATCTCGAGACGCCCCTCGAACTTGTCCCGGTAATGATGCAGTACCGCCAGGGTCGCGTCATCGGAACCGTCGTCGGAGGCATAGATGACCCACTCCTTGTGAGTTTGCTCACCGATCGAATCCAGCTGGGCAGACAAGTACCTGGCCCCATTGTATGTACACATCAGTATCGCAACTGTTTGCATAAACCCTCACTCAAGACCCTTTATTCGTCAATGAAACTATTTGGTCTCGTCTCCGGCACCAAACCAGTAAGCACCCACGAATAATGGCGTATAAGCCAAGGCCAGAACCGCTGCGCCATTCGCCCCGCCTACCCCCACCCACAGAGCGAGTGGAAACAACCAGAAAATCGTGATACCCGCATAGGCCACCGTCACTACTTTATGACTTCGAAACTGCCTGGATGCGATTTGATAGCAATGACTGCGGTGTGCCTCATACACGCGCTTACCGCGCAAAACCCTCGCCACCAGGGTCCATCCCGAATCAACGATGAACACGCCGGCGAGGATGAGCCAGCAAAAGAAGTAGAGTGTATTTACCGCAGCAGCTTGCAATGAAAAAAGCCCGATAACGAGCCCGAGGAACCCGCTGCCAACGTCACCCATGAAGATCTTTGCCGGCGGAAAATTCAGCACGGCAAAGCCCATCACAGCCGCCGTCAACATGACAGGCATGACGGCCAGTTCGGGGTGGCCGGACCCCATGTAGATAGCGGCCGCCCCGAGACATATACAGATGGCCTCGGCACTTGCCAGCCCATCGATACCGTCCATGAAATTGTACAGGTTGAGCATCCAGGCAAGGTAAAGCGTGGTGACAATGCCTGCCAACCAGGTCGCTTCGACCGTCAGCCCAAGGATGTCGACGACCGGAATATGAAAGCCCCAATATACCGCCCAACCAGCGGCGACCAGATGACTCAACATTCGCCACTTGGCAGGCACATGGCCACGATCGTCAGCGAAGCCGACCACCCCGGCCAAACCTCCTGCCCCGAGGTAGCCAATAGCTTGATCAAGCGTCAACAGGCCATGCAAGCAACACACGGGCACCAGAAGCAAAAATATCAAAAAGAATGAAATGCCCCCTCCCCGCGGGGTTGGCAAGGCGTGCGACGAGCGGTTGTTCGGTATGTCCACCAACTTTAAAACAGAGGCATTGAAGCGGACCCAACGCGCGATGCAGTACGACAAGACCATCACCAGCACGGCCCAACCTGAAACAATCATTTAGCGTGTTCCTTGAAAGCCTGGACCGTGGTGTAAAGACCGAACTCATAGCGATGGGGAGGCGCCCAACCCAACCGCTCTGCGTTCTTTTGTACATCCACCTGCAGCGACCCTGTCAATCTGGCAAGGGAAGAAAATCTGCCGGCCATGACCTTCAGGACAAAGGACGGCACAGGGAATGCAAATAGCCGAACATTGAACGCCTTTGCCAGCGCACTCAAGAGTTCGACGGTAGACAGGTCCTCGCCGTCGCTCACCAGAAAAGCTTCATTTTCAGCGTTGGGATTGCCCAGGCAGGTCACAACGAGATCGGCCAGATTTTCGACGAACACCAGGCTTCTCTTATTCTTGATAGCGGCAACCGGCATGGGCACTCGCAGCGACACGGCGTGCATCATTCGTTGGAAATTCGCGCGCACGCCCGGCCCATAAACCAATGGGGGCCGAATGATCGTGATGACCATATCCGTGGTTCTGGAAAGTTCTTTCAACTGAACTTCCGCATCCACCTTGGATTGAGCGTACGCGTCCTTCGGCGCATAGGGGGCCTGCGCATCGAAAGGCTTACCCAGTGGAGTCGATTCCCCGTGCACCTTCACCGAACTCAGGTAAATGAACTGCCTGACTCCGCTCGCTGCAGCGGCCCTTGCCAGCAATAGCGTGCCGTCTACATTAAGGCGTGAAAACTCGGCCTGATCACAATCGTGCTGGCGCATCACGTGTACACGAGCCGCGCAATGCACCACGGTGTCGATGTCCTCCATCCGCGGCAGGTGCTCCGCCTCTGCCAGCACGAATGCCCGAGCCTCGAGCCCGCCACTCCATTGCTGGGGGGATCTCACCGCTGCAATCGGCTCCAGGCCATCCTGTACCGCCAGCCGGGACAGCACATGACCGCCTACCAGCCCCGTTGCACCGGTGACCAACACCTTTCGAACGCTCATCGTGGCCTCCGAGTGAAGGCGCAATAGATGCAAACAAGCAGAAGAAATAATTTGTCTCGCATACGCCGCCTGCAACGAGTGAAATTCAATGCAATAAAAAGATACTCACGAAAACCGGGCGTCGCTTGTTTCTTCAGCAGGCCCATCTCCTGCTGACCGAAGAGGCGAATCATCAGAAATACTTGAGCAAACCACCAGCCAGCACTGATTTTTCGAAACCGGGCATATAAAGAAGCCAGTCCAACATTGGCGCCCACCACGTTTTCAGCATGCTGCCGATAGCGCATGGAGGTAACAGGGTCGATGTACCAGGTAAACCCTCTGCTCCGGGCAAATGCGTAGAGACACCAGTCATGCAGCGACACCTGCTGCACCTCGTCTTCATGGGCCAGCAGCAAATTCCTGAACGCCGTCGCAAGGCCTTTGCTGAATACATAAGTACAGCCTGGCCCTGCGGCTTCAAAATAATGGTCCCACTTGACTTGAGGCTGTGCCTTATCAATGAGTGCTTCTCGCCCATCAGCCCAGAAGGCCGTCACGTTACTGGAGTACGCCTGAACGCCCTTGCTATCCAGCGCTTGAACAGCGCGATGCAGCTTGAGGTCGTCCCAGATATCATCCTGGTCAGAGAGCGCAACGTAATCAAAGCCATCGAGCGTTACGTCCCGAAAGAGCCTGAAAAAGTTCTGCGAGGCGCTGCCGAGTGAAACAGCGGGCAACAGGGTGAGATTCGCATGATGTTGCGCATACACACGACACCACTCGAAAGTTTCATCTGTGGAACTGTCCACGCTCACGAAGATACTGACATCCACGTGAGCCTGGGCCTGGATGGAGGCAACCTGAGCTTCGATCCAGGGATACCCATTATGCGCGGCCAATAACACGGCGATTGTCGGCCCGGCACTGGACTTGAGAGCGCCCTGCTCCCTACCGACCATGACTGGCCGCCGTATGAGCGCTAGCCAAGCCACGAACAAACCCACTACCAGGAATCGAATTTGTCATGTAACCATCAAGACCTAAAAAAAACACGGGGAACAGGGGCGACAGCGGGGTCTTTGGCAAGAGAGACATCGGTCGGTATCGGGTGACGCTTGCCCGCAGGTGGCTGGAAATACTACCGTCATCGGCCTGGAAGCCGGTACTGACGCGCTTATTCTATAGAACGCCCTGACCGCTTCGACAGGTAAATATGGACTGAATATTTCGACCGCGCCTTCGCGAGAGGCTGAACACCCGCGGGTTGGACGCTCGTTCGGCGAAAACGTTTCACACCGTTGGAATCAATAGCCAACCCTCTTCTGGGTCGCTGCCCATGAAGCGGCATAGCCTGCTGCAGCGAATGCTAAATACGCTTGTGGCGATACCTGCCGCGCCACAGAAGCACAACAGCAAGGGCTGGACCGATGAGGGCTCCGATCAGAAGCGCAGCCACCATCAACACCGAAACCGGAATATTGGGAAGGTTGTAGCCAAGGAAAACCAGAGAAACCGGCGACTGGTTCTCGAGCGTAAAAATTAGGACGACTGCTACCACCGCCAGCACCAGCAGTGCCAGCACCAGTTTTTTCAATTTATGCACCATTCGCTCCAAGCTTGTCAGGCACGCACCTGTTCTTCTTCCTCATTCACGCGATCTCTCAGCTCTTTCCCCGGCTTGAAATGCGGCACAAACTTCCCATCCAAGCTGACCGACTGCCCGGTCTTCGGGTTACGCCCCACCCGCGGCGCGCGGTAGTGCAACGAAAAGCTGCCAAAGCCGCGGATCTCGATCCGGTCCCCGGTTGCCAGGCACTGGGACATCTGTTCAAGCATGGTCTTGATGGCCAGTTCCACATCCTTGGATGAGAGCAAGCCTTGATGGGTGACAATACGGTCAATCAGTTCAGACTTCGTCATATTTTTCCCTTCTTTATCAAGAAGCTAGACAATCGCTTCAAAGGTTTTAGCATGGCTGGAGGGATTTGAACAGCCCGCATATTGACTTGTTGCAAACCTTTACGGTAGATGCACCCGCGCCGACGACACTCCGAGCCTCATGACTGCTTGCATTTCACCACCAGGCTGCGACTCGATACCCCTGCAGGATTGATACCAAAGGGATAGTCCGGCGTGTCATCCGTCAAATCAGTGCTCTTGGCCAGTACGCTATAACCGCGCGCACCGCACGCCTGCTCCGCCTTCTCATAGCACTTGTCCCACGAAGAGGTGATGCCTGAGCAATTGATATGCAGCGTGGCCACCCCCTTTACTTCATGGGATGACATCGTGGCCGCGCACCCCGACAACACCATGAGCGCAGTCATCAGCAACGTTCCTTTCATTCCCGGTTCCTTGTGTCGCCCCCAAAACGCGCACCACTCACTGGCTATGGTGTCCGCACGCCCTGTTTTAGGTAGACAACTGATTTCACTGGAGATTCTTTCTGCAAAAGGATTTCTTGCAGACGGCTAGGGTGACGCCCCGCGATGACCGTTTAATGTAGCCACGCTGAGAAGTTTCGCTCATCGCAGGCCAGGAGGGCGTCTGCAACAGCCAAGGCACCCCATGGAGGCGCCTTGGCACGGCCAGTCAGACCGGCGTCACACTTTTGGCCTGAGGCCCCTTCGGCCCATTGGCGTCGATATCGAACGCGACGGCCTGGTTCTCAACCAGCGACTTGAAGCCATCGACCTTGATTTCCTTGAAATGCACAAACACGTCCGGCCCACCACCATCGACCGTGATGAACCCGAAGCCCTTTTCATTGTTGAACCATTTAACTTTACCGGTAGCCATATGCTGTTCCTTGGAGGTGTCGGGCAAGCCACCGGCTTACTCCGCGACCTCGATATTGATTGCGTAAAGCCTGCCGTCCGGGCCCTCCTGGACCTCGTAGGTGACGGCCTGCCCTGGGATAAAAGTGGGACCACCTTCCACGCTGGATTTGACCCTGAAAAAGACTTCACGGCCATCGGCGTCATTAGTGATGTACCCGATACCCGCCCTGGAAGAATCGAGCGGTCCATCCACGTGCGCTTCCATGGCGACCTACTCGATTTCCACGTCGATAGCCTGTTCGCCCTTGGGGGTGCGCTCGACGTTGAAGGTGACTTTCTGGCCCTCGGCCAGGCTCTTGAAGCCAGGCGCCTTGATGGCCTTGTAATGGACGAACAGGTCCTTTCCGCTCTCGGATGAGATAAAGCCGAACCCCTTGTCGTTGTTGAACCACTTGACGGTGCCTGTCGGCATGGAACGATCTCCTTGAAAAACCAGATATGCAGATTGCAGGAATCTGCGTGCATCCTGCGGGAACATGAGTGGATCCGGACAGGTACAGGAGATAGTGCGCGAGGGTGTGCAGAGGATCAACGAAGGGATTGTTTCAAAAATGGACGGTGTGGGAGGCGTTGACGGACGGCGTGATATGCGGTGATGGAGGGTGTAGGAAAGAAGATAACAGCGCGGAAGGAACAGCAAATCGCAGGCATGAAAAAGGGCGACCGAAGCCGCCCTTTTTCTTAATGGTCAGTCAGAACTCAGTTCTGCTTTTCCATTTGAGCACGCAGCAGGTCACCCAGGGTGGTTGGACCGGTTGCGATGTCCGAAGCAGCTGGCTTGTCGCGCAGGCTCTGGATTGCTTCTTTCTCGTCTTCAACGTCTTTCGACTTGATGGACAAGTTGATCACGCGCGACTTGCGGTCAACGCTGATGATCTTGGCTTCGACTTCTTCGCCTTCCTTCAGAACGTTACGCGCGTCTTCAACGCGGTCACGGCTGATTTCGGAAGCTTTCAGAGTGGCTTCGATGTCGTCGGCCAGGGTGATGATGGCGCCTTTGGCATCAACTTCTTTAACGATACCGCGAACGATAGCGCCTTTGTCGTTGACAGCAACGTAGTTGGAGAACGGATCGCTTTCCAGTTGCTTGATGCCCAGGGAGATACGCTCACGCTCTGGATCAACCGACAGGATCACGGTGTTCAGCTCATCGCCTTTCTTGTAGCGGCGTACTGCTTCTTCGCCAGCTTCGTTCCAGGAGATGTCGGACAGGTGAACCAGACCGTCGATGCCGCCGTCCAGACCAATGAAGATACCGAAATCGGTGATCGACTTGATGGTGCCGGAGATTTCGTCGCCCTTGTTGAACTGGCCAGAGAAGTCTTCCCATGGGTTCGACTTGCACTGCTTGATGCCCAGGGAGATACGACGACGCTCTTCGTCGATGTCCAGAACCATGACTTCCACTTCGTCGCCGAC
>Ga0207713_1000167_pt1 | contig 95979 bp, 83 predicted proteins | sample KBSS64metaG_FD_184404 | JGI IMG/M metagenome (GOLD analysis project Ga0207713, IMG submission 184404) | Switchgrass rhizosphere microbial communities from Kellogg Biological Station, Michigan, USA - KBS S6-4 metaG (SPAdes) (version 2) | ecosystem: Host-associated > Plants > Roots > Rhizosphere >...
CTTCAGTCAGAGCCAGGTTTTCCAGAAGTTCAGGTCTTCTAAGCCAGGTTCGGCCCAGCGACTGCTTCAAACGCCAGCGACGTATCTCGGCATGGTTTCCAGACAGTAACACTGCCGGTACTTCCATTCCTTCTAACACTTCAGGACGAGTGTAGTGCGGACAGTCAAGCAACCCATCGGCAAAAGAATCTTCAGTTGCCGATGCTTCATGGCCCAATACTCCCGGAATAAACCGGGCGACGGAGTCAATCAGCGTCATTGCGGGTAACTCACCACCGCTGAGTACGTAATCGCCGATAGACCATTCTTCGTCAATCTCGGTTTGAATTACGCGCTCATCTATTCCTTCGTAGCGACCACAGACCAGAATCAGCTTTTGATTCGTCGCCAGTTCGCTCACGCCAGCTTGATCAAGCTTGCGTCCCTGAGGTGACAGATAAATCACCTTCGCGCCTTCACCTGCCGCGGCTTTTGCTGTGTGAATGGCGTCCCGTAAGGGTTGCACCATCATCAACATCCCCGGTCCGCCACCGTAAGGACGTTCGTCCACGGTACGGTGCCGGTCATGAGCAAAGTCACGAGGACTCCAGCTCTGGATGTTCAGCAGGCCATTTTTTACTGCCCGGCCAGTTACCCCGTAATCAGTAATCGCGCGGAACATTTCAGGAAACAGGCTAATTATGCCAATCCACATAGCGCCGTCTTTTACCGTTTATCCGGAGAATTTAAAAACCAGGATCCCAATCTACTTCAATGGTTTGAGTAGTGAGATCGACTTTCTTGATAACCTGTCCATCGAGGAACGGAACCAACCGCTCCTTGATGCCAAATGCATCTTTCAGGTTTGCCTTAATGACGAGAACGTCATTTGACCCGGTTTCCATCATATCGATGACTTTCCCCAGGCTGTAGCCTTCGGTAGTGACTACCTGGCAACCCATAAGGTCTTTCCAGTAGTAGTCGCCCTCTTCCAGCTGTGGCAACTGCGACGAATCCACGACAATTTCACAATTAGTCAGCGCATTCGCGGCATCACGATCGTCAACGCCTTTCAGCTTGATGATGATGTCCTGATTGTGGTGACGCCAGCTTTCCAGCTCGACCTCTTCCCACTTACCGCCTTTCTGGATAAACCAGGGCTGGTAATCAAAAATGCTATCAGCGTCTTCAGTGGAGGAAAACACTCTGAGCCAACCACGGATACCGTAGCAAGAACCCATTTTTCCCAATACGATCGGTTCAACAGGTGCTTTATTGCTCATCATGACCACCGTGACAGATTAAGCTGCTTTGTTTGCTGCTTTGATCAGCGTAGCAACGCGATCGGAAACAGTAGCGCCCTGGCCAACCCAGTGAGCGATACGATCCAGATCCAGACGAGTTTCTTCTTCTGCGCCAGCGGCCAGTGGGTTGAAGAAACCAACGCGCTCGATGAAGCGACCGTTGCGTGCATTACGGCTGTCAGTAACAACAACCTGGTAGAACGGACGCTTTTTAGCGCCGTGACGAGCTAAACGAATAGTAACCATAACATCCTCTTGTGTGAATAAAACACCCAGGCCCCATCGAGGAACGGAGCCCGGGTGTCATATTAAAAGCCCGAAAATTTTACTCATTTTCGGGCAAAAAGCAATCTCAAAAGCGATTAACGTCCTGGAAATCCTGGGGGCATCATCCCTTTCATCCCACGCATCATCTTCGCCATGCCGCCCTTCTTCATTTTCTTCATCATGCGCTGCATGTCGTCGAACTGTTTCAGAAGGCGGTTTACGTCCTGCACCTGCATGCCGCAACCGGCAGCAATACGGCGTTTACGGGAACCTTTGATAATTTCAGGCTTCGCACGTTCCTTCAGCGTCATCGAGTTGATGATCGCTTCCATACGCACCAGCACCTTGTCATCCATCTGCGATTTCACGTTGTCAGGGATCTGACCCATGCCCGGCAGTTTGCCCATCAGGCTCGCCATGCCGCCCATGTTTTTCATCTGACGCAGCTGTTCAAGGAAGTCGGTCAGATCGAAACCGTCACCTTTTTTCAGCTTGCTGGCCAGCTTCTCGGCCTGCGCGCGGTCAACTTTGCTCTCGATATCTTCTATCAGCGACAGCACGTCGCCCATGCCGAGAATACGGGAGGCAATACGATCCGGGTGGAAAGGCTCCAGCGCTTCGGTTTTCTCACCCACGCCAAGGAATTTGATTGGCTTACCGGTGATGTGGCGAATAGAAAGTGCCGCACCGCCGCGAGCATCACCGTCGACCTTGGTCAACACCACACCGGTTAACGGCAGGGCTTCGTTAAATGCTTTTGCGGTATTCGCCGCATCCTGACCGGTCATTGCATCAACGACAAACAGGGTCTCTACCGGATTGATAGAGGCATGCACCTGTTTGATTTCGTCCATCATCGCTTCGTCAACGTGCAGGCGACCGGCGGTATCCACCAGCAGCACGTCGTAGAATTTCAGCTTCGCTTCTTTCAGCGCCGCATTTACGATGTCGACGGGCTTCTGCGCCACGTCAGACGGGAAGAAGTCTACGCCAACCTGTTCCGCCAGCGTTTCAAGCTGTTTGATCGCCGCCGGGCGATACACGTCGGCAGACACCACCAGCACTTTTTTCTTGTGCTTCTCACGCAGGAATTTACCCAGCTTACCGACGCTGGTCGTTTTACCCGCCCCCTGCAGGCCCGCCATCAGCACCACGGCCGGAGGCTGAGCCGCCAGGTTCAGCACCTGGTTCTCTTCACCCATCGCCGAAACCAGTTCGTTACGAACGATTTTGACGAACTCCTGACCTGGCGTCAGGCTTTTGTTCACTTCGTGACCAACCGCTTTCTCTTTTACGCGGTTGATAAAGTCACGCACGACCGGTAACGCAACGTCTGCTTCCAGCAGCGCCATGCGCACTTCACGCAGCGTTTCCTTGATGTTCTCTTCAGTGAGGCGTCCACGGCCGCTGATGTTGCGCAGCGTGCGCGACAAACGATCGGTTAAATTATCAAACATTGTCTCTCGCCTGGGGTAGAAACGTTGGGCCGCCGTAGCGACACATACACAGAATTTTGCCGGAGTATAACATGAAGGCGGCTTTGTTGTTATGCAACGGTTGGAGCAGGCGTCGCGTAACGTTATACTGCTTCTCTTTCTTATTAAGACAACTGCCGACGCCTATATGCCTGTTTTCGCACTGATCGCCCTTGTTGCCTACTCTGTCAGCCTTGCGCTGATCATTCCCGGCCTGCTGCAAAAAAACAGCGGCTGGCGGCGCATGGCTATCCTTTCGGCGGTCATCGCACTGATAAGCCACGCTTTTGCGCTGGAATCGCGCATTCTTCCTGGCGACGGTAGCGTACAAAACCTGAGCGTGCTCAACGTTGGCTCGCTGGTCAGCCTGATGATTTGTACGGTAATGACCATTGTGGCGTCCAAAAACCGCGGCTGGCTGCTGCTGCCAATTGTCTACGCCTTCGCGCTGATAAACCTGGCCTTGGCCACGTTTATGCCTAATGAGTTCATTACGCATCTGGAAGCGACTCCGGGGATGCTGGTGCATATTGGCCTGTCGCTGTTCTCTTACGCCACGCTGATTATCGCCGCGCTCTATGCCATGCAGCTGGCGTGGATTGACTACCAGCTGAAAAACAAAAAGCTGGCCTTTAACCATGAGATGCCGCCGCTGATGGTCATTGAGCGTAAGATGTTTCACATTACGCAGGTCGGTGTGGTGCTGCTGACGTTAACGTTGTGTACTGGCCTGTTTTATATGAAAAACCTGTTCAGCGTAGAGAATATCGACAAAGCGGTCCTCTCTATCATCGCGTGGTTTGTCTATATTGTCCTGTTATGGGGCCATTATCATGAAGGCTGGCGCGGTCGGCGCGTCGTCTGGTTCAACGTTGCGGGTGCGGGCATTCTCACTCTTGCCTATTTTGGCAGCCGCGTCATACAGCAATTTGCTGGCTAAGTAACAAAGGAGTTCCCCCTGGAACACATCTCTACCACCACGCTGATCGTCACGCTGATCGTCATGGTGGTCATTTCCGCTTATTTCTCTGGCTCGGAAACCGGCATGATGACGCTAAACCGCTACCGGTTACGTCATCGGGCGAAACAGGGTAACCGTGCCGCACGTCGTGTCGAAAAGCTGCTGCGTAAACCAGACCGCCTGATTAGCCTGGTGCTGATCGGCAACAACCTGGTTAACATTCTCGCCTCCGCGCTGGGCACCATTGTCGGCATGCGCCTTTACGGCAACGCCGGTGTTGCCATCGCCACGGGCGTACTGACGTTTGTGGTACTGGTGTTTGCGGAAGTCTTGCCAAAAACCATTGCCGCGCTTTACCCGGAAAAAGTAGCCTATCCAAGCAGCTTCCTGCTTGCACCGCTGCTGATCCTGATGATGCCGTTAGTCTGGCTGTTGAATATCGTTACGCGCCTGTTGATGCGAATGGTCGGCATTAAAGCCGACGTCACCATCAGTAGCGCGCTCAGCAAAGATGAGTTGCGCACCATTGTGAACGAATCCCGCTCACAGATCTCCCGTCGAAACCAGGACATGCTGCTCTCGGTACTCGATCTGGAAAAGGTCAGCGTCGATGACATCATGGTGCCGCGCAATGAAATCGTCGGAATAGATATCAATGACGACTGGAAAGCCATCGTCCGCCAGCTTACGCACTCCCCGCACGGGCGTATTGTGCTCTACCGCGACTCCCTGGACGATGCCATCAGTATGCTGCGCGTGCGTGAAGCCTACCGTTTGATGACCGAAAAAAACGAGTTCACCAAAGAGATTATGCTACGCGCTGCTGATGAGATTTATTACGTACCGGAAGGAACACCGCTCAGCACCCAGCTAGTGAAGTTCCAGCGTAATAAGAAAAAGGTCGGCCTGGTGGTGGATGAGTACGGCGATATTCAGGGGCTGGTGACCGTCGAAGATATTCTTGAAGAGATTGTCGGCGATTTTACCACCTCAATGTCCCCTTCCCTCGCGGAAGAAGTCACGCCGCAAAACGACGGCTCGGTGCTGATCGACGGCAGTGCGAACATTCGTGAACTCAACAAAGCCTTTAACTGGCATCTGCCCGAAGATGAAGCGCGTACAATGAACGGGATGATTCTGGAAGCGCTGGAAGAGATCCCGGCTGCGGGAACGCGGGTACGTATTGAGCAATACGATATTGATATCCTGGACGTGCAGGACAATATGATTAAGCAGGTTAAAATTCTACCTGTGACGCCATTACGCGAAAGTATCGCGGAGTAAAATATAGGCCGGGCAAGGCGTTAACCGCCACCCGGCACTATGAATGGCAAATTACGCTTTCGCTTTCGCCACGGTTACCATTGCGGCACGAATAGTACGGCCGTTCAGGGTATACCCTTTTTGCATCACGCCCAGCACTTTACCGGCTTCAATCTCTTCTGATTCCACCATCGCAATGGCCTGGTGAACGTTTGGATCCAGCGGTACGTTGGTATCGGCAATCACTTCTACGCCAAACTTACCGACCACATCCAGCATGGATTTCAGCGTCAGCTCGATACCTTCAATCATCGCCGCGTTGTCCGGGTTAGCTTTATCAGCCACTTCCAGCGCGCGATCCAGGCTATCAATCACCGGCAGCAGTTCGTTGACGAATTTCTCAAGCGCAAATTTATGCGCTTTTTCAACGTCCAGCTCGGTACGGCGACGCAGGTTTTCCATTTCCGCTTTGATGCGCAGCACGCCATCGCGTTCGCGATTCTGTGCTTCTACCAACTGAGCTTCCAGATTGGCAATTTTTTCATCGCGCGGGTCCACCTGATCAGCAGACGCGTCTGACTCTACGGCCTCAACGTTATCGTGCTGTTCCGTGATAATTTCTTCAGGGGCTTGCCCCTCAGGCGTTTTCTGTTCTTTACTACTCATGAATTTCTCCGCGTTTTTCTGCATTCATCTCGCTAACTTCGCTTATTATGGGGATCAGTTTCCGGGATTCAAGGGAACAAGACAGATTGTCATCATTCATCAGGCACAAGGACCTCCAGAAAATGAATAATCATTTCAGGTGTATTGGGATTGTAGGGCACCCACGTCATCCTACGGCATTGACGACACATGAAATGTTGTATCGCTGGTTGTCTGGTAAAGGCTATGAAGTGATGGTCGAACAGCAGATCGCTTCCGAGTTGCAGCTCAAGGGCGTCAAAACCGGCACGCTGGCGGAAATTGGTCAGCAGGCGGATCTTGCCGTCGTTGTGGGTGGCGATGGTAACATGCTGGGCGCAGCACGCACGCTGGCACGCTATGACATCAAGGTCATCGGCATCAACCGTGGCAATCTCGGCTTTCTGACCGACCTTGACCCAGACAACGCACAGCAGCAGTTAGCCGACGTGCTGGAAGGCCACTACATCAGCGAAAAGCGTTTTCTTCTCGAAGCGCAGGTGTGCCAGCAGGACTGCCAAAAACGCATCAGTACAGCCATCAATGAAGTGGTGCTCCACCCCGGAAAAGTGGCGCACATGATTGAGTTTGAAGTCTATATTGATGAAATTTTCGCCTTCTCGCAGCGCTCCGATGGTCTGATTATCTCTACCCCGACGGGCTCTACCGCCTACTCGCTCTCTGCAGGTGGCCCAATTCTGACCCCCTCCCTGGATGCCATCACCCTGGTGCCGATGTTCCCGCACACGCTCTCCGCTCGCCCGCTGGTGATCAACGGCGACAGCACCATTCGCCTGCGTTTCTCGCACCGCCGCAACGACCTGGAAATCAGCTGCGACAGCCAAATTGCGCTGCCGATACAGGAAGGAGAAGATGTTCTCATCCGTCGTTGTGATTACCACCTGAACCTCATTCACCCGAAAGATTACAGCTATTTCAATACATTAAGCTCTAAGCTTGGCTGGTCAAAAAAATTGTTCTGATTTTGCATCCAGCGCTTTACTGTATAAAAAACCAGTTTATACTGTATGAAAACACAGTCATGGTTTTTCATACAGGAAAACAATTATGCTGGCACAACTGACCATCAGCAACTTTGCCATTGTTCGTGAGCTTGAGATCGATTTCCACAGCGGCATGACGGCGATCACCGGAGAAACCGGTGCAGGTAAATCAATTGCCATTGATGCCCTCGGCTTGTGCCTGGGCGGACGCGCTGAGGGCGATATGGTGCGCAGAGACGCCACCCGCGCCGATCTCTGTGCCCGCTTTTCCCTGAAAGATACCCCTGCGGCCCTGCGCTGGCTGGAAGAAAACCAGCTGGAAGACGGACGTGAGTGTTTACTTCGCCGTGTGATCAGCAGCGATGGCCGGTCTCGTGGCTTTATCAACGGTACTGCGGTCCCTCTTTCCCAGCTTCGCGAACTTGGTCAGTTGCTCATTCAGATCCACGGACAGCACGCCCACCAACAGCTTATTAAGCCAGAGCAGCAAAAAGCGCTGCTTGATGGCTACGCAGGTGAGTATGCGCTTACTCAACTGATGGCTGAACACTACCGGCAGTGGCACCAAAGCTGCCGCGAGTTGGCTTTGCATCAGCAGCAAAGCCAGGAGCGTGCTGCGCGAGCTGAACTGCTAGAGTATCAGTTAAAAGAGTTAAACGAATTCAACCCGCAGGCGGGCGAATTCGAGCAAATCGATGAAGAGTACAAGCGCCTTGCTAACAGCGGTCATCTGCTCTCAACCAGCCAGAGTGCGCTCACGTTGCTGGCAGATGGCGAAGACGTGAATCTGCAAAGCCAGCTGTACACCGTGCGTCAGCTGGTCACCGAACTCGCCGGTCTGGACAGCAAGCTTTCCAGCGTGCTGGATATGCTCGAAGAGGCGGCGATCCACATCACCGAAGCCGGTGATGAACTGCGTCACTACTGTGAGCGTCTGGATCTCGACCCGAATCGCCTTTTCGAACTGGAGCAACGCATCTCCCGCCAGATTTCGCTGGCGCGTAAGCATCACGTCACGCCGGAAGAATTGCCTGCCTTCTATCAGTCTCTGCTTGATGAACAACAGCAGCTCGACGATCAGGCCGATTCGCTTGAGACCCTTTCTCTGGCAGTTAATCTGCACCATCAACAGGCGCTGGCAACGGCTAAACAGCTGCATGACATTCGTCAGCATTACGCACAAGAATTAGGCCAGCACATTACCGACAGCATGCACGCGCTGGCAATGCCGCACGGCGTCTTCACCATTGATGTACGTTTTGAAGAAAACCATCTGACGGCGGAAGGTGCGGATCGTATTGAATTCCGCGTCACCACCAACCCAGGTCAGCCGTTACAGGCTATCTCCAAAGTGGCATCTGGCGGTGAACTGTCGCGCATCGCGCTGGCGATTCAGGTCATTACCGCCCGTAAAATGGAAACCCCGGCGCTGATTTTCGATGAAGTGGACGTTGGCATCAGCGGCCCGACCGCTGCGGTCGTGGGTAAACTACTGCGCCAACTGGGCGAATCAACCCAGGTAATGTGCGTTACCCACCTGCCACAGGTCGCAGGATGCGGACATCATCACTTTATCGTCAGCAAAGAAACCGACGGTGAAATGACGGAAACGCACATGAAGCCGCTGGATAAACGCTCCCGCTTGCAAGAGCTGGCGCGCCTGCTCGGAGGCAGCGAAGTCACCCGCAATACGCTCGCAAACGCGAAAGAACTGCTGGCGGCATAAACTTTTTCGGGATCTCAGGGTCATACAGAACAACAAAAACGCCGCCAGACCGGTTTCAAAGTGGGGCAAGGTCTATTATCATCGGCATATAACACATGAGCCGCGTTCTGCTCGGGCCCGAAAAGGAATCAAATCATTATGCGTTGTAAAATGCTGACCGCTGCCGCAGCGGTTCTTCTGATGTTGACCGCAGGCTGTTCCACTCTGGAGAAAGTGGTTTACCGTCCTGACATCAACCAGGGGAACTACCTAACCCCTAACGATGTGTCTAAAATCCGCGTGGGGATGACACAACAGCAGGTCGCTTATGCACTGGGAACTCCGATGATGTCCGATCCATTCGGCACAAACACTTGGTTCTATGTATTCCGCCAGCAACCGGGCCATGAAGATGTGACCCAGCAAACCCTGACGCTGACCTTCAGCAGCGCTGGCGTGTTGACCAACATCGACAATAAGCCAGCCCTGACCAAGTAATCAGGCTGCTGAGTCGTAAATGCAAAAAGGTGCTCATTGAGCACCTTTTTTGTTTTCTCTTTATCCCTTCGCTCCTCTGGGAAGAAGGTTAGGATGAGGGGAAGAAAGCACTACTTACCGGATTTCTCCGCACGCTGACGACGCAGCTCTTTCGGGTCGGCAATCAGCGGGCGATAAATCTCAACCCTGTCGCCGTCTTTCAGTTCATCTGCCAGCTTAACCGGGCGGCTATAAATGCCGACTTTATTCTTCGCCAAATCAATATCACTGCGAAGTTCCAGTAAGCCAGACGCGCGGATAGCAGACTCAACGGTAGCGCCCTCTTCCAGCGTCAAACGCTGCAGATATTGCTTTTCCGGCAGGGCATACACCACTTCCACAGCTATCTTATGCGACACTGTAAACCTCTTTGGCGCGAGTTGTGAACGCCTGAACCATGTTGGATGCCAGCTCTTTGAAGATGCGTCCGAACGCCAGCTCAATCAGCTTATTGGTAAACTCAAAATCCAGGTGGAATTCAATACGGCAGGCATCAGCGCTGAGAGGCGTAAACTTCCAGCCTCCCATCAGGGTCTTAAAGGGACCATCTACCAGATGCATTAAAATACTCTGGTTATCCGTCAGCGTATTGCGGGTGGTGAACGTCTTGCTGATCCCCGCTTTCGACACATCTACGGCAGCCGTCATTTGCGTCGGGCCTGATTCCAGAACCCTGCTGCCGGTGCATCCCGGAATAAACTGCGGATAAGAATGAACATCGTTCACTAACTGATACATTTGTTCCACGCTGTAAGGGACAAGCGCAGTACGGCTAATCTGAGGCATAGCATTTTCCATGGTCACACAACGGACAAATAATAACATTTATCACCTGTTAAAAAAACGCTAAGCCTCATCTCGTGCTAATATAGCGCGTTAGACCTCACGGGACGCAATGAGGTGACTTTTTGAACTCAGATTACCGACGGCTTTACGACACCTATGACGAAGAAAAAAGCACATAAACCAGGCTCGGCGACCATTGCGCAAAACAAGCGTGCTCGCCACGAGTATTTCATCGAAGAAGAATTCGAAGCTGGCCTTGCGCTGCAGGGCTGGGAAGTTAAATCGCTGCGCGCTGGGAAAGCGAACATTGGCGATAGCTATGTGATCCTGAAAGATGGCGAAGCCTTCCTGTTCGGCGCGAACTTTACGCCGCTGACCGTCGCCTCTTCACACTACGTTTGCGATCCCACGCGCACCCGTAAGTTGTTGCTGAACAAGCGAGAACTTGAGTCCCTTTACGGACGCATCAACCGTGAAGGCTTTACCGTTGTTGCGCTTTCTATGTACTGGAAAAATGCCTGGTGCAAAGTGAAAATCGGCGTTGCGAAAGGTAAGAAGCAGCACGATAAGCGCACTGATCTGAAAGCGCGCGAGTGGCAGCTCGATAAAGCACGTATTATGAAAAACGCAGGACGTTGATTCTGCACACTTATTGTACTATTCAATAAGTTAGCGTTCCGGGCTGGTATCCAGGAAGTGAAATCTGGTATACTCAGTTCAACACTATTGGGGCTGATTCTGGATTCGACGGGATTTGCGAAACCCAAGGTGCATGCCGAGGGGCGGTTTGCCTCGTTAAAAGCCGCAAAAAAATAGTCGCAAACGACGAAAACTACGCTTTAGCAGCTTAATAACCTGCTCTGAGCCCTCTCTCCCTAGCTTCCGCTCTTAAGACGGGGATCAAAGAGAGGTCAAACCCAAAAGAGATCGCGTGGAAGCCCTGCCTGGGGTTGAAGCGTTAAAACTAATCAGGCTAGTTCGTTAGTGGCGTGTCTGTCCGCAGCTGGCGTGCGAATGTAAAGACAAACTAAGCATGTAGTACCGAGGATGTAGAAATTTCGGACGCGGGTTCAACTCCCGCCAGCTCCACCAAATATTGATGTACTGAAGTTCAGTAAAGTCTACTAAGCCCGCATAGCACAAGCTCTGCGGGCTTTTTTACGTCCATTGTCGTCTAGTGAGAATTGCTGAGAACCACGAGTTATGGCACCCTGAATGGGACCCAAGACAAAGGGTCCAAAATCGAGGGTCCCAAAATGGCAAAGATTGCGAAGAAACTCACCGACACTGAAATCAAAAACACCAAGCCAGCAGACAAAGAAATCAACTTGTTTGACGGGGATGGCTTGATTCTACGAATCTCTCCCCTCTCAACAGGTGGGAAAAAGAATTGGTATTTCAGGTATTCAGTGCCTGTGAGCAAGAAAAGAACCAAGATGAGCCTTGGAACCTACCCTCACCTTACCCTGGCAAGAGCAAGAGCCTTACGTGATGAATACCTATCCTTGCTTGCGAATGGCACGGATCCTCAAGTCCATAACAACGATAAAGCTAATGCATTAAAGAATGCCACAGAACACACATTACAAGCCGTGGCGAGAAAATGGTTGGATGAGAAGGTAAAGACCTCTGGCATCTCACAAGACCATGCGGAAGACATCTGGCGAAGCCTTGAACGAAATATTTTCCCCGGTCTGGGTAATGTGCCAATCAATGAGATCCGTCCCAAACTCTTAAAACAGCATCTTGATCCAATTGAACAACGAGGAGTACTGGAAACTTTGCGGCGGCTAATTTCCAGGTTGAATGAAATCTTCCGTTGGGCGGCTACAGAAGAGCTGATTGAATTTAACCCCGCAGATAATCTAGGCCAACGTTTCAGTAAACCTAAAAAACAGAATATGCCTGCCTTACCCCCCTCTGAACTCCCTCGTTTTCTGGCAGCACTGAACAATGCTTCTGTCCGTTTAGAAACAAGACTACTGATTGAATGGCAACTTCTCACTTGGGTTCGCCCTGGTGAAGCTGTCCGCGCAAGATGGTCTGATATAGATATGGATAACAGCATGTGGAACATCCCGGCTGAATTTATGAAGATGAAAAAACCTCATAAGGTCCCATTAAGCAAAGAATCTCTTCGGATACTCAAGTCTATGGAATCAATCAGCGGGCACCGCGAGTGGGTATTTCCCAGCATAAAGGCTCCCTTAAATCATATGCATGAACAAACAGCCAATGCAGCAATTATCCGTATGGGCTTTGGAGGTGAACTTGTTGCCCACGGAATGCGATCTATTGCAAGAACGGCAGCGGAAGAGTCAGGTAAGTTCAGGACAGATGCCCTTGAAGCAGCCCTTGCCCACTCAAAAAAAGACGAAATTATCGCTGCATATAATCGTGCGGAATATATTACCGAACGAGTAGCTCTCATGCAGTGGTGGGGAGATTATGTCCAGGCACAACAGCTTAAATTTTTTGCTGCTTAAATGGACGAAAGGCTACTAATCAGTAGCCTTTCCAGTATCCCCATATATGGGGCAAATAACAAACTGTACATAGTACAGGATACATATCAGCAAAAATATTTGATGGCATACATTATTAATAAATCATTTTTAAATAATGTCAACACCTGTGTGTGATTTATTTCTATAATTAATGTTAGATCTGGCAATGCCATTATACTTTAAAAAATCCATACCATTCCCCCCGTTACTTATAATCAAATGAAAATATAACTCATCGCAACCCTGTCAAATAAAATTAATTTTTCACTTACAAATAACAATCTTAAAAAAGATAACCAATACAAATTCAATATGCAATAATAATTTCACACCTCATATTTACCATTCACTGTTATAGCCCATTATAACCTTGAGCTGAAGAAATGTATTACCGGGTTTCACTTGCACAATAGAAGATGTATATTAGAAGCATTATCTGTCTGCAAGAGAAGCCTTTAAAATCAATACACGCGAAGCATTTAAACAGCCTTTTCATTCAGCTTCCTTTAAGCTACCGAAGCGATGGATTCGGAGCTTATCCTGAACTGCAAGAGAAGCTTTAAAATCAATGCAAGCGAAGCCATATATATTTATATAATAATATCTGCTACTACAGTTTTTTATTATTATAACTAAAGCAAGGGCTAACTCTGCGAAGCCGCTGCGCTTGCTTCTTCGAGTTCCCCTTGCTTTTCTGCCCTTCGGTTAGAAAAGAAAGACCCGTGGCTATGTGGTGACGTTCAAAGCGAACCTGATGAACTTGCTCACAGTCCGTTTCGTGCTATGAACTCTCAACGCCATCATTCCGTCTGCTCTGTGCCAAACGCGGACGCTGGAGCGCCAAAGACTCTTTAATAGTGGATGGGTAGTTTTGCAGGGGGTGTTTACATAGCGTTTCGCTTACTGTCTTTTACTTAGGTTCTGAAGAATACCTTTTCATATGGAGTTTATTGGTAATATAAGGAATATTCTCTTTTTTTTGTTTCTTACCTTCATGTCTAACCATAAAAGCAAATGAAAATATTGCTGAACGGGTTATCTGAATTAGCTGACCGAAATGGTGAATAAACTCATCCTCTTTGATAAAAAGAATATCTTTAATCAATTTATAAGACTGGTAAAGATCTTCTGCTTTATCACTTTTGTGTACCACCAAAAATTTATGTTCTAGACCATTGCGCCACTCTTTATAAAAAGACAATTCGCCACCTTTATTTTTATTCAGGTCAGTAGCAATGCTATACAATGCTAAAAGTCCAGGTGACTTTATATCTTCAAACCGTTGTCTTCTGTTATCAACATCTAACTGCCAGAAGCTTTGAAAATAGATATTTTTCTGTAACCCGCCCTTCTTTGAAGGTGGATAAACTTTGTGAAGTTCACAGATACATACCGCAATCTTATCGAGAATACCAAAGCAGAGACGAAATGCCGTTCTGATCTTCTCAATATCAATGCCTAAGATCTCGTCATTATGTAACTCTAAAAAATGACATTCTTCTTTAATTTCATCCGTATCCTGAGGATAAAGGTATTCAAAATAGAGATGGCGGGCAAGTGAAAACTCCGATTTAAAGCGGTTTAATGCCATCTCCATTGGAATAATAAAATCACCGGTTACACCAGAAGAAGAGATGACAAGATTATCGGTGGCACTCCCCACACAGGGGCAATAAAGACCGTGCTCGGACAGCGTCAGATGATTTATTAGGCAGAATTGCCTGTATGCACTCAATGCGTCAAACTCCTGTTGCGTGAGCATGTCATCATGCTCGTCCGTTTCGCCGTCTGCTGATACACATTTTTCTATTTTATCGTTCGTTTGTGCTATACGCCCAAGATAAAATGATTCCCATTGTGGAGGGATTTTTTTGGAAATAGATGCATTAATATACCCTTTTCGTATCTCCTTTAATTGCTTAATGGAGTATGAAGATGAAACAAGGTTTAGCTCAATGAGCGCAGCAGAACGATTAACCCAAGACTGTGGTATATCTAATCCCTTGCGATTAGTGAGATCATAATATCTCAGTGCTTCACTCATCCTAAATTGACTTCTTAGTGAATTGGCCAGATTAACTGACAGTTCTGCCTGGAATTCTTCGCTCTCCTGTGAAGAGAGGTTGAAGGCTCGCCAATAGATGTTTTTTAACGAAACGAGTTCTTCTATTGATTGAAAGGTATGATCATGAGGGTTATTGACAGTTATCAAATTAGACAAAGAATTAGCATAATTATAATAAAAATGGCTCTCTCCTTGTACATGTGCTAATGCTTCCTTGTTATCATCCATCAGCTTAAAACCAAGCTCTGCTGCATTTTTATGGTTGCTCATTTGCCCAATATCAACAAGACCGCCAGCCACATTCCCCAGCACTATAAAATAATTTTCACCCTTGACCGTTATTTTTCCCAGTTTTTCCAGGAATACAACGGATTGCTGGTATGCCAGGTCAAAATCACCACAGTCAACCAGTCGGTGAATATTGAGACTTTCATCTACAAGTTCTTTTGTAATCATGATTCACTTTCCTTACTTAGATGATTTTTGCGTTACAACAGTCGAATTAGCCTCACCTGATACGTCAATTACTATCGCAGACAGGCGGTCTCGCTTAACCATTGGCACAGCTTCATTAAGAATGTCCTCCATTGTCGTGCCGTTTACTGGGGGTGGCGTGTCTTTCGCCGGGCGAGGGATAGCGTTTGGTCGAGAAGCACCAAACCAGAAGACCAGATAGATGCCGTAGCCTGCGGCATCGGGATTGGTAGTATAAAGTTGGTCCAGCTGCTCGTTAAGCGCGCTCCAGACGTCGCGGTGATAATCACGCTTTATCTCAATGGGGATCTTTATTCCTGGAAGTGAAATGATGATATCAGCCCTTTTACCCGAAACCATGTGGCCTTCAGGCTCACAGGTTATTTGTAACGGATGGAGTCGTGCTCTAAGCAGCTCCAGAAAAAAATTCCGACAGCTCTCTTCAGGCTTAGGCACTAAAATTTGACCATTGCCATTCTCATTCCAGAACTGTTTATAAATATCGGTATTTTCATAAGTAATTCGGTTAGCGATATCCCGCAAATGATCTAACAATAGCGCATAGAGATCCATTACATTAGCTGGGGTCTGATTTTTCAGCGTATTCAACGCTTGCTTCCAGTTAGTGTGTTGAAACTGTGATTCCCGATACCGCACCTTCTGGTTGCTTTGAGCGTGCAAGAGATAATCCCGATAACTTGTACATTCTGGCAGTAATAATAAACGTTTAAATACTTCACCAGCATCGTATGAGGAAAAAGAAGATACGTCATCAATCAATCTTTTGATAAAATCAGCATACTCCCAATTGTTTGCTGAGTTAGAGTCGTTACTTGCAACTCGATCTGCATTAGGAAAATGAGTAGCAGAGACAGTGATGATCGCTTCCAATTGTGTTAGTGATAAACGCTGCTCACTACTCCCACGGCCTCTTTTCGCCTTACCAGATAGTTGACGAATAATCGCTATCATTTCCGGCGCGGATTTTGATTCAGATGAAAATAGATCCTGACACTGGTCTGGAGCGAATAAATAAGTATATACCAGCCAGATTTGATAACTTGTCTTATTAAGTTTTGAGGGTTGCGCTATCATCAACTCAGATAGCTGCAACAACTCTGCATGACTTTCAGGATGCGCTAACAACCACTCAACCAGGTTTTGTAAATGGAGAACATCATCAGGGTGCTCTTTAGCTAGTCTCATAACTAAAGGGACGGCATATTCGATTGGAATGCAGGTATCATTTAACAGATAGTTAAGTGCACGGATATCTTGCAGCTGATTATTCATGCAGAAATTGATAATGTGGTAATAGGTTTTGATGAAAAATGCTGTTTTGTAAAGTATTACATCCTTTTTCCACGGTAATGAATAATTACTTATAACATTATTGTCTTTAGTGAAAAGTGCTAATATCACATCCAGCGCCAATAGCGTTGTTAACAAATCTTCGTTCCATTGTGTAACATCAGGATTGTTTTTAAATAACTCATCGCTTCCTGCCAGTACCGCATACCACCATTCGTAATACTCCCTCTTCAACAAAGCACAATTCACCTCGTCAATTGTGGGCAGATCTGAACGATTTAAAATCGCTAAAAGACCGGATATCGAATCAGTGACGTTTTCGGCACCTAATATGTCTGCACAGCGCTGCACTGGCGTCAATTTGTCATCAACATCGCTGTATTTAGAATAGTAAATATAGGAAATATGTTTGAGCCACTCCAAATGTTGGCCCGACACAATTTCTTGACGACATAACTCAAAATTGAGTCTATCTTCACAACGAACCTCTTCCTGTTTTTTCTTATTTTCTATTCGGCTGAGGTTCTGCTTTATTCGCCAATCGTCAATTTCGCAGATGATGGAAGTGTCAAACACAGTAAGTAACTGCTCATTTGAATGGCAATACGCAGAAAGTAAATCAAACGTATCTTTGGGGGGCGTGTCACAACGATAAAGAGTTGCAAATGCCAGTCGATAAATACATTCGACTTTTTCTGAATCACTTTGGGCATGGGATAAATAGTGGATAAAACGAGCCAGCAAAAGCTCATCAGGAACAAGATGGAAGGTGCTTTCAGAAAATTCATGTAAGAACAAGTATCGAGTATCATAGCGTGTAAATGAGATAATGGCGGCGTCTATAATATCTTCATATTGCCAGCTACGATTTTTTATCTCCTGAACGATAGATTTCTGCACATTGTCATAACTGCGATAGCTGTGATTATGGGAGTAGCTATAGAACACTTTTAGGCACAACCATATCTGAGATGCGCTGTAACCACTCTTCTCGCTTAGTATCTGCAATAATCCAGCTTCCAGAAAATGTACAATCTCAGAGTGATTTTTAGCTGAAGAATACCAGTCATTACTGTGAGCGGTGTGGTACCGATCGAGATGCTCAAAGATAGCGAGCAGATCAGCTGTCGGTACAATATCATTCAGTCGCCATAATGATCCTATCGGTAATCGTTCGTTGGTTATATTTAATGTATCAACCAGCAATTGTGCTATATCCTGCGGTGCAAAGTAATCTTGATAGAGCAACTGAATAATGTGGTTACGCAACCGGATGCTATCGTGATTTTTGTCTTTTAATTCCGCAAAAAAACGTACCGAAAATTTCTGACCAGACACTCCAAAATGGATTAATGCCGTTATTGCTTCCTCTTTTTCCGCATACGAGGAATCCTTCGATTTTGCAATATTAATTAAGTCATCACTCAGTGCGACTATCGGTGTTGTTACCGATAAGGATTCCAAAACGATCATGCGCAGAGAAAATGACGAATGAGGATCACGGACTATCTGTCGCAACAGAGTTTCCATTTCTACTGTCACAAAGCCATTCAGATATGAATTGAGACCGTGATTTCTAAACCAGGGATCACGTTCTGAAAGTTTTGACAACGCCACCAGTAAATTTTGTTTTTCCACTGTCGGTAATGAAGCTGCATCGCCATAGGTCAGAACGCCGTAAGGATCAGCTTCAATGAAGACTTGGGCGTATTGCGGTAAAAAGACCGCTAGCCATGCGTGTAAACCTCTCAATTCTGAAGACGGATATCCCTCAAATCCCAGCATACTTCTCAAACGTCCCATGGGTAGCCCTTTGTCAACGATCCCGGCTAACCATTTTGCCGCTAAATACTCAGCAATTGTCCTGTGGCTGTACCCAACAGTCTCAAGCTCATCTTCGGCAGAAAAAACCCGCCTCGATAACGCCGCTCTAATTATTTCATGTGAGAAGAACGAGATGGTTCTGTAACTGGGGTATTCTGGTCGGATATCGTTCGGAAGCAGAGAAACCCCGGAAACATCACTCAATATGCACAACGCGCAAATTGATCCAGCAGGATACTCTAATTCGTCGCAGGTATAACTTCCTGAAGTTAGCCGCGTATGCTCTTGGCTATGTTCAGTTAAAAGGAACTGTGTCGCAGAGTGGAAAAGTTCAGACCTTGTACGGGGCCAATTTCCTTTTTTAACTGCTTCAGCCAGCATTAGCAGATTTTGTGGGTTGTAAAGAAATTCGCTGGCGGCATGTTTTTCTGCTTCAGCCAGAAACGCTTCAGGGTGTTCTACACCATTAGCTTGTAGAATCACAGTCTGCTCTTCTTTTGAGAGCGACTGCAAATGTAAAACAACATAGCCTCCCGTCTGCTCAAAATAGGGTAAAAATGCTGACAAGTCTGATTCGCCTAACCAATCCTGAGAGCGACAAGAAATTCTGACATTTTGTGGAGTTTGGGAAAAAAGCCTACGGACGATGTCATCTACAACATCACTACTGCTACTGGCACTCCTCTTCTCATCTAATGCATCGATGAATAACGTTTTCTGATTATCAATCGGAACGCCACTTAAAAAATGACGTACTGTCAGATATTTTGCCTCTTGTAATGTCGCAAACTGTTTGAAGAGGTGTGTTTTTCCAGCACCAGGATCACCAAGCAGAACAATGTTCGGAAAGTGAGAATAATCACTAAATACCACCGTTTGGGTATCTTTATCCTGTTGAGGATAGATTTGCCTGACTTGCCTGTTTAGCATTCTATAGGCTCCTGAGTATCTATTTTTGTTCTACCAAATTTGCACGGCAGTTTTTACTCCAAATTTACCATAGACTTTCAGCCGATACAGTAAACCATCTAACCCACCATGGTTGCTATGATGTCACGTTTTGGTTTACATGACAGACTCATAGTGAGCAGAACTGGCTGCTTGGACATCGAGTGGTGATACCATTCAAACATTGATGGAATCCGGGATGACGCTGGCTCCGTTGCATGGGCTGCATGTCGCTCACAGCGGTCCTTCAACTCAGTTGCCAGTCCCTCCCCGTGCCAATAGCGGAAGTTACTTACATTATGCAGCCCTTATGCTATCCGATGCTGATGATGCATTATTCCTAAGATCAGTACATTGACATATACTCATAAAGCGGTGAATCCACCTAAGGGGTTGGGCGAACAGCTGCATTACGGCTGTTAGAAATGATTCTTGTTATTGCTAATAACTGAATGTTTACATCGCGGGGATGAGTTGCTGTCTTGTCCTCACCGGGGGCACCCGGCACCGCAAATCTTCAGGCCCTCCCCACTGTAAAAAATCCTCTGAACACTAATTCACAGCATCCAGAGGGGAGCGATCGGCTCTCATTACAAAGAGCTTGCACCATAACTAAATCCATTCTTAACGCATATTGATTGTTATCATGTATACATTTTATTTATGTCTGGTCTACGCTTAAGTAGCAGCACTCCCTGTTTAAGTTAAACTTTTTGTTTCATGGCCGCTTTATCCGAGCGGCTTTTTTTCATATTTTTATCGCTCCGATTACCTCTAATCATCGGGCATTGGTGCCCCTGCTCATAGCTGCCCTTGAGGGCATTTAGCATTCAAACTTCGATCCAGTAACGAACATTAATATACAGAACTGTGGCTTATTGAGTTATCAGAACTTAATAATCCAGATTATGTAGTGCATAAATGATGTGCAGTCTTATCGTAAAATTTTTCATGTTTTTTATTCAGCCTCCAATTTTTTACCCCACCGATATCACCAGAAAGTTGCTAATGACGAAAAATCATATCGATAAACCACCATCTTAAAACCAGATTAATCAAAGAAAATAGAACATAGCATTTTTTGATAAAATAATACTTTGATGAAAAAACAATAGCTTATATTTAATTAAATAAAAACAAATCCATCCCTCTAAATAAACACAAAAAATATATTTGCATTTTTATTATTTATTAATATATATTCGATTCGTCAATTAAATAAAGGAGAATAAAAAATGAAAAAACAAGATTACCCAACACTAACAAACTATCTTTCTAAAACAAAAAAGAATACAGATCTCTACAGGTTATACAACCCACAATTTTCCGTTTTCGGGAAAACTGTGAATGAAGAACAGGACTTTTATTTTTGTTACTTCTCCAGGCATATGATCACCGAGAGAAATATCTTAACCCTCTTTTCAATTCATACCTTTCTCTCTTACAACGTAAGCAAGAAAGAAACAATCAAATCATTCACGCACTTCCTCCGGAATGCCAACAATGACACCTTCAACAATGCATTCCAGTTTCGCGGGTGCAATATCATTTATAAAAACAAGAAAAGAGAAATGAAAGAAATTTCATGGTTTTCCTTTTCACGGATCTATGACGACATAGTAAAAATAAAAGAATATAGAACAAACAACAACACTTACAACAAAATTGCCGCCTAAAAGAGGAGACGACAAAATGAGTATCCATAAAGAATACGGTTTCTTATACTGCGAGACTAAAAAAGATGTCCAGGAATGCATTACTGCAGGTTTCGATATTAACTCTCTCATATATTCGGGTCGAAATGCACTGTTCGATAACAGTCACACTAGTGCGGTTCAAGCCATGATTGAAGAGGGAATGGAATTAGATCATACAGATCATTACGGAAACAATGCGCTATTTACCAATAACACCCCTAAAATACTCAGCCTCTTAATAGACTCCGGAATCAATATTCACCATACAAATAACAATGGGGAGAATTGTCTTTTCGGTCATAATTTTGACAGAGCAAACGCAGAAATCCTTATTAATGCAGGTGTTGACATTCATCACACAGATAATAATGGACAAACGCTTCTTTATAAGACCTTCAGTAAGGTTTACTTTGATTACTGGGTGAATAAAGGTTGTGATCTTAATCATAGGGATAAGTATGGCAACACGGTTCTGGATTTGTCTGGCTGTAAAGGGCACCTATATGATTTTATCGCAATGGCCCTCACTCGTCATCTTGATAAAATTGATACTCCCCCTACACTTTTTAAACACTTATCGATTGAGTCCTTACCCTTGTTGGCGTTACTGCATAAAAAAGGCATTCATTTCACGGTAGATAAACACTGTACATTTTCACTTTACGTGAGAGAAATGAAGGCATTTTTTGTCGAATTAAAATCCTATACAGATATTGGTCATGTTCAATTTTACAATATGGACAATAAGCACATTGGCAGCTACACGGGGATCGAGACAGTAAAATGGTTTATTCGCAACGGTATCAGAATAGACGACGAAATACTCATAGAACGTTCTGATGCAGATAAGATCTTTGGTTATATCGCGGGGAGAGATAAAAAAGAACTATTCAAGGTGATAAAATCAGAAATTATTCGACCACCTAAACGAAAGAGGATTTAACCATTTTCATTCATAATTCTCCCTTCAGCGCTATTAGAAAGGTTATACATTGTGGAAAATGTGCTGATAAACACTAATGAGTAAGAGATTTTAATAAACCTCTTACTCATTTTACTTTTAACTCTTCACATCGTTTTTTTCACTGCAATAACTTGACTTTTTTATCTCATCAATTATCTATAGTTATACCTACAGTCATCATATGGATAATAATGAATAACAATATTGATAATAATGAAGATAAATCAAAAAAAACACGCCGAGGAAAATTTCACACAGATACACTGCCATCTAATGAAATACGAAATCACTGTGTCAGCGTGAGATTAAATGCAGACGAACTAATTATACTCAACAGTAAAAGAGGCCATTATAAAAAAGGGGAATGGCTAAGAATGGCGTCCCTGCATAAACTCCCGTCAGTACTACCTGAAATAAACCGCGAAGCCTGGATTGAACTCGGCAGGCTTGCGCAAGATTTAAATCACCTGTTAACGCATCTCGACCATAAAAGTCCTGATAGTGAACTGACCCGTACTGAACTGTTTGCCATCAGGCGACAGATAAAAGCCCTTCGTGAACATCTTATCCCTTCCACTTTCTGGAGTGACAATAAATGAAAGGCATGCAGAAAATAAAAAGAGGTAAACAGTTTGCAGGTGTTGTTCTCTACAGCCTGAAATCAGGCTCTCACCACAAAATTGAGCCTTATGTCATTGGCGGTAACATGACGGGCAGCAACGCCACCGAACTAATCAGTGAGTTTGATAGCGTTAAAAAAATGCGCCCCGATGTCGCCAAATCTGTCTGGCACAATTCACTTCGCCTTCCAGAAGGAGAATCGCTGACAGTCAGGCAATGGACAGCATTTGCGGATGAGTATATGGCCCGGATGGGTTTTACCGACACACATTTGCGTTGCTATATCCTCCACGACGATTTTTGTGGCCAGCACATCCACATAATAGCTAATCGCATTAACATGGCCGGTGGAAAGTTGTACCTAGGGAAAAATGAAAATCTCATCAGTACCCGTATTATCAGCGAGCTGGAAATAGTGCACGGACTCACCCGAACCACACCAGCAACCAGCGTTCGTCGTCAGAGTAAAAGGAAACCTTCCCGCAATGAACTAATGATGGCGGAACGGACAGCAGCTCCCTGCCCTAAGTCACAGTTGCAGACCCTGATCGATAATGCATTAACCTGCCGTCCCGATTTACTCACCTTTGTTCGTTTACTGGAACAGGAAGGTGTGGCCTGCAAACCTAACATTGCGTCGACAGGGAAAATGAACGGTTTTTCATTCCTGTATCAGGGAATAGCTTTTAAAGCTTCTCAGCTTGGAAAACAGTATGGCTGGTCAACTCTGCAGACGTTGATTGAGAACTCCCCGGAGCAATTAATGTTGCTAAAGAAAACACGGGCCCCTGCTCCTGCTCCTGCTCCTGCTTCAGTGCCAGTGCCAGTGCCAGTGCCAGTGCCAGTGCCAGTGCCAGTAAAACAACCTGAAGCATCAGCAGGGTACAAGGAAACTCTTCTGGAAAAAATCCGCCAGCTTGAAGTGAAAATACAGGAAGAAAGGCAAACTGATACAGTTCCAGTCATTCAACTGAAAGCCCGACTGCACATCACCAGTCGCCAGATAACACAAGAGCGCCAGAATCGGGTAATAGCATGGCTTCCTTTTATCCCCCCATTTTTGGCTCTGCTCCACCGTTGGGGCCAATCCCTGCTACACGCCGTTACATGCAGCTTCAGACATTTCACACGATTTCATCTGCTTACACCACCCTCTCATCCTTCCCATAAAAATTATTATAAACAACCTGTTAGTAACACCCCTTCTCACACCCCACAAATTAACTAGCTCAAACATCACTGAGAGTCAATAAAATATTGATCGTTTATATAGATCAATTTTCTAGTTATGATAGTTATCATCTATCATGATGCAATCATCGATCGGTACAAGCAATTTTACTAAAGCGAGTCATTCATCGAAAATGTTCAAAAATACATCATCTTAAATCAGCCCTCGGAGTCTCGATGGATAATAAAACGATTAGCTGCCCCTTTTGCTTTACACAAAGCCCGCACGGTGTGCGGATTTGCAAAGGTTGCCATGCAAAAGTGGCCTATGGTGAAAGTCCTCTCAGTGTGGCATTCCTGTTTCAATTCGTGGCATTAGCTCTCGCCTGGTTAGTATTTTCATTGACCGACAGTACTCCTGCCTCAGTCATTACGTTTTTTGCCAGCGTCATTATTCTTATCTGCATAATTAAAAAAACATATGCAGACAGAGTTATTTTTATACGGTGATATTAATGTAACACCACCGCAAACATAAGAAAATTAATATGAGAGAATTTATGAACAGATTTATTATTTCTGTGTTTTTTATTTCTGCTTTCTTTATTTCTGCTTGTTCAACATCAGGTAACCAGCATCTAAAAAAAGAAACATCACAAAGTCTGCAGTCGAAAATTATCAAAAATAAAACAACGAAATCAGAAATCATTACTGCATTAGGTGAGCCCGGTACCCGAACAACACTGGATAGTGGCAATGAAGAATGGACTTATACCATGGATAACAATCAGTTTGATGCCACCACATTCATTCCCGTTATTGGACTGCTGACAGGGGGGTCACAGACGCAGGCCAAAACACTGATAATTGAATTTAAAAGTGAAACGGTCAGCAAGTGGACGTTCTCTGAAAACAACAGCAAGATGAAAACTGGTCTTATACAATAAATCACCTGCACCTACAGTCTGGAATTATTTTATGAAAACATATGCATTTACCACACTCACTGCGTCCATTCTTTTGTTGAGCGGCTGTACCGGTGAACCTTCTGAGCAGGATATTTACACTGCAATGAATAAGGTCGTGGAGCAGACGAATGCCATCGTTAAATCCATAGTTGGTAAAGATGTCCCGAAAGACACACTGCGGGAATTAAAATCTGTCAAAAAGCATGACTGCGTGAAAGTATCGGATAAAAGCTATAAATGTAATGTGACGGCTGTTGTCAATAACGACAAGGCCACCGCCGCTGTCACACTGGTCAAAACGGATGATGGCTGGCAGGTCGTTAACAAGTAAGACTGCTCATAAATATGCTGAGGCAGGACGTCGGGGAACCGGCCCCTGCTTTTTTTATCTGCATTCAAAGTCGTATCACAGACATGACAAGGCGTAGAAATGCTGTAGCAGTACGCTACTGTCATCACACTGACCTGTCGTTACCTTCCCGTTGCTTCATAACCTTTTCCTGACACCAGGGCGCGGAGTGTATGTCATTGAACCCGCGATACGCTTTTTCTCATACTGTGCCAGTAAATCAGCATAGATGCGTTCCGCCCCGGCAACATTCTGTGAAATGTAGTTTACCAGCGAGTTGAGCGACTGCAGCAGTGTGTTACCGTTCGTGAACTGGCTGAGCAGATTGCCGTTGAGACAGGACGCAACGCCAGAGAACATCTGCATAATATTATCGACGTGAAAACAGGAATTGCTGTACTTCGCCTGCGCATAAAAATACTTCAGATGGTAACCGACAAACAACACATAGAATTTTCGGTAAAAGTCATTGCCCTTTGGGCTATGACAATGTCTGGTAATGTATTTATCAATCACCCATAGAAATTTTTCTTCCTGATCCTGAGTATGGTCATCTTTCATAAAATATTCCTTTTTTAGTTTTTATATTTAAGTACTATCAGATCTGAATATAAAATCAATACTCACGCTAAAATATTTTTCTTTATACAAACAAAAAGGGATTTTTTTATCAAAACATCCCCGTCTGTTGGCACAGACAGGATAATCAGAGTAAAACATTCTTATTGATATAATGTATTTCTCCAGCTGTGTTTTTCAATATTTAAGATAAAACCCTTCAGGAATATTTTTAGCAGAGTGCTACGCACCGGCTCCCGCCCGCAACTTCGCATACGTCTGTTATTTCATGATTTCATCAACAGTAAAAGCACTACAGACAAGTCTAATATGCAGCGCTGCTGAGTGCCCATAGCACTCACTCGCTGAAGCAGAAAGGATTTTTCCGATGGGTTTTCGGCGTGAGCCGCAGTCTGAAAGCAGGTTAATCATTGTTATCTGACCACTGGCGCGAAGCGTATTCATTCAACAGGTACTCATGGCAGCGAAGACCTGAAGCCCGGTGGCGCCACACGCGGGAGGCGCTGGCTTCATTTAAAGCAGTAACATAACAGGAGGAAAACCAGTAATAACAGTGTTTATCTACGAGCACACACGAAAATTTCTTGGATAAAAAACGCGAAGCTGTGGTTTCTTGTTTCTTTATTACTCTTTTATCATGTAAAAATAAGAGTTAAAAAAGTTAATTAAATCAATAAATTAATGAGTCATCAGGGTTATAAGCTTCACCACCTAAATTTATTCATCTCATAACAGCTGATGGTAAAACTTACCACCCTTCGTAATAACTCTCATAACCCATTATATTCACGCTTGATCATTAGTTTTTGCTCTCACCCAAAATAAAAACCAAATAATTTATATTTAATCAAAAAACACTATTGACAATTAATTTAAACATGCCATAAGTGATATCATAATAATAAAAAAGGAGGAATTATGTCAAACACCAATATCACGTTAAGCAGACAACAAAAATCCATTATAGCAAAGGCCCTTGACGTCAGTCCTGAAGAATTAGAAGAGATCAGTATCAAAACCAGCATACACAAGAAAACGTCATTTCGTGACGACTTCTCACTGGTATTCAAAGGCAACATTGCCACGCTCGCAAGAATGAAACTAACACCCACGTCATTTAAAATCGTTATCTATCTTTTTTCAATTCTGGATTACGGAAACATTCTTATTAATTTTTCACAGTCCAAAATTGCAAAAGAACTCGGACTATGTAAATCCAATGTTTCACGCGCATTCAGAGAATTATTTGAAAAGAAAATTCTGCTTCGTGACGCCGAACATGACCATGTTTACCTGAATTCAAATCTCTGTGTAAAAGGCATTCCGCGCCGCTTCAATGAAGAACAGATGGATAAGTTTAAAAAATCCAGGATAGATACTGAGGATTTTGACGATGCCTTCAATCTTTACCATTCGGGCAGGAAAGTAAAGCCAAACAGAAAGCCCGTAACCCTGTTTCCTGCTGACGACATACCATTTTAATCCCTATTGTGCGGGTGGTAATCATGGCTCTCACCTGCACATTAACTGAGGACTCATTTATAATAAAAAAAGAGGATTATTTATGGAACAAAAACGCCCTTCATACCTTCTTACAGATAAACACGCATCAGCGAAAAGAAAGCAGAACGAAGAAACAGCTAAAGCATTTTACCTTCTCACACACATTGCCGCGAAAAAAACCTGGCAACCGCATTATATATCTTAGTTTTCATCGTGCAAAAATAGTGGCGCTGAAGGAAGGCATACATATCACACCCGCCCGGTTCTATCGGGCTATCAATGAATTGATTGATGCGAACACAATTGCACGTACAGAGTTTAAATATCAGTATATCCTTAACCCTGCATACTTTAGATTTCTGAAAACAGACCCAACATAGTAATATCCAGGGCTATGATTTTTCATTCCCGCAATACCCCCCAATAAATTGAATGAAGAACAACACCATTCATTGTCACTTCCGTAAAGTTTAAGACTCCGTTCCTAAACTTTACTCTGAAAGACTCACACAGGCATACCAATACTATAATAGATCACTGCTTTCGCTACTCCTTCTACGTAATCCCGTGATTTTATTATATCAAACCACAAATCAAATATATCAGCCTGAGCAAGCATATTCATTTGACGGACTTCTTCCAGCATTTCCATTCTGTCGTCAGTAAATAAACGACTCAGCAACTCAATGGCCTCCATGACCTTTTCAGTTGGCTCCAGTTTTTCAATACGATCAATATAAAAAATTTCGTCAAAAAGGTTATCATCAATAATATCCCAATAGCCTTCGTACTGCTCAAAATCACTTATGTCCATTTTTATCCCTCTTGTTTACGCTACATGAGATCTTGAACTGTTAATGACCGCATCAATCCACTCATCTATCTCACTCTCGACAAAAGCCACTGCGCGGGCGCCAATCTTTACTGGTGCAGGAAACCGTCCTTCGCTAATCAGACGATAAATCCAGGCCTTTCCATAGCCCGTACGCTGCAGGACTTCAGGAAGACGGATAAGGCGGGTTGGTTGATTGTTTTTCATATTTAGTACCCCTTCTTCGTTTCGTTGAAGCCACTGTAAGGCTGATCCCAACAAAAAAGGAGCGTGCTTCCTGTCTGCAGGGCTGTCCTTGTACCAAAGATGTAAAGATCCAAAAATTCATCTCAGCCAGAATCCGCGAGTTTCATCACGTCCGAAACTCTCATATTTTTAATGTGAGCGTTACGGTTAATGAACAGATTGAACTGCTTAATAAAGTCGATTGTGGCTGCTTTCATCGCAAGGGGTCGATCGGAGTCTTTTATATGGTTCTGCTGACGAACGACAGATTCATCATCGTCGTCGGTATACAAAAGGCGGGAAAGACGATCATCTGAAATTCTCACTTCGTGTCTTTTTGCCCAAAGTAAGATATCCAGCATTGCCACCAGGCGATAGCTGATGATTTTTTTGATTGTCCCATACCCAAACCTAACCACACCGGATTGATCTATCGTGACATTCTTAATCTTTCGCCATTGAGGGAGTACCGATTTTATGGAGGCGGTTATCTCATCATCTGTGCCACTCGCGAGATCAATTTCTAGCATTACGGTATTTTCACATAACGGCGCCATCACCTCAGACACATAGGCCTGATGGTGCGGTAAGTTAACGCCGTAAACATCTCCGCCATCCCATGTAAAGAGCTCTGCTGACAGTGCAGAAACGCCGAGCTGCGCCAGTCTGGTGATATCCGTCAAGAACACATGAGGAGGGTTGTAGAGGCAGTCATAATCCGCCTCGAAATCCAGTGACGTTTCATCGAAAAGGAGAGGCCTTCCATCGAAAATTTTGACCATATACTGCCACAGCCCCTTCTTCTCCTCATCACTCGGCCCAGGCTTGTAAAGCAGAGCCCTCGCCCAAAGTTCGTAGTAAAGGGCATAAAGAGTACAATTTTCCAGTGCCCGGTAGTTATCGATATCAAACCAGGTTCTGATCTCCTGATTGTGCTCTCGCGACCAGTTTTTCATAGATACAGTCTCCATCATGCTCAGAGGCGCATACCCCTTACATATCTCAGGTTTATCTGGCTTAGTCTATGACGCTAACCCACTAGGGAATCAGAGAAAAGTAAAGACTGTTTGATTTGTGAGCTTGATTGACTGCAATTTAAGCGCTCGACACAGGGCAGGATGCCAAACACCTTCAACAGAGAGGTCGGTAGCTCCAGCATATGCAAGCTAACGTTGCTATGGAACTTCAACTAAGTAGCAAGAGTGGACGGTTCCTTAGTATCAGGCAAGTATATGATTGCACCTAGCGGTGTAAAGAGTTATAAAAAAGCATAAAACGTTGTATTGTGAGACTTTAATGAACCGGCAGCCATTTACTTCATCAGCACTTAAACGTAATTTAAGCGAAAGTGAGAAAGCCTATTATTTTAGCAAAGGAAATAGCGAAAAATTAGAATCATTAATTAACGATGCAGTATTAATTGCCAATGAAAATTTTCGTTCTGGAGTCAGCGTCAAAAAATTAAACATCAAGGGGCGTTGTGTTTATTCCGCATCGAATTTAAAAGAAAAATTAATACTGAGGCATTGTAATTCCAATCTGAAGTGTCTGGAATCACTTTTGCCTAAACAAAGAAATAAAATAATTGATGAATTGAAGCTTTATCTTAGAGAAGGCACACAGTTTAGGGTTTATCGGCTAGATATAAAGTCTTTTTTTGAGTCCATCCAGTTGCCCCAGCTTTTTAAATATATGCATGATGAGTCGAGACTATCCAGGCATACTAAAAACCTGCTAGAATGGTATCTTAAAGCTTGTGAGCGTATTCATGCCACACAAGGCTTACCTAGAGGGCTTGAAATTAGTCCAATGCTATCTGAATTATATTTGTCAGAGTTTGATCGCAATATCAATCTACATCCAGAAGTATTTTATTACTCTAGGTTTGTAGATGACATGGTGATTATTTCAAGTGGGAATGAAGACCAAAAGGCCTTTATGAAACAGGTAGTGGATTTCCTTCCTAACGGTTTGAAACTAAATAAAAACAAGCTAAACATATCCCCTTTAATTCCTAAAAGAAGTAAAGGGGATAATAATAATGATAAATTACTCCATAAATTTGATTTCCTTGGTTATTCTTTTTCAGTTATAGATACACCATTAGCAAAGAATACAGTAAACATCATATATAGAAAGATAATTATTGACCTATCAAGCGGTCGATTGAAAAAAATAAAAACAAGAATATCAAGAGCCTTTTATGCATTTAAGAATAATGGTGATTATAAGCTATTACTAGACAGGATTTCTTTTCTTACTAGCAATAGAGATTTAAACAGAAAAATTAAATCACTGAGTTCAATTGAGAAGAGCAAAATTAGCACCGGAATATATTATAGCAACGCTCGGCTTGACGAAAACTCCAAGACACTAAAGCAACTGGATAACTTTTTAATTTATTGTGTAATGTCAAATAGAGGGCGTTTGAATAGTGTTGCCAAGCATTCTTTAAGTATAAACCAAAGAAAGGAATTATTGCGAAATAATTTTACGAAAGGTTTTTCTGCAAGAATTTATAGGAAATATAATTTTCAACGTTATACAGAGATTACTAAAATATGGCTCTAAAAAAGAATATTAAACTTGATAAAAAGGATTATACCAGAGCTTTGTTGTGTGATACCCAACCAGCAGACTGTCCGATTATTTTCTCAAATGATGGGCTTTATGCTAATTTGGCATATTTTGATGTTAACTATAAAACATCAACAGATTTTACTCCCCTTTCATCTTTCTTAAAAAAAATAATTAACCCATCGTTGGACTTGTCTATTACGGTTGATGAAAGAGAGCAGAAAAGGAAAAAACAGAGCTTCCCTTTCGGTTACTGTATTGTTAAAGATTCTTTTAGCTTGAGACGTCTTTCTTTAATTCATCCGAGATCTCAACTTAATTATTGTGAGTTTTACAAAAATTATTCATCAATTATAACCTACAATTCATCAAAGAGTAATTATTCAATAAGATATCCTAAGAAAGTTGCCAATTCATTCTTTTTATATGAGAAGAATGGAGCGGAAAGATATAAAGGGGAGGATATTGAAACTACTGAGGATGAATTAATGAGGAAGTACTCTTCTTCATATTTTTCGTATGGTGGTTTCAATAGAATATATAAATTATTCCAAAGTAAATCTTTTTTTGAACTTGAAAAAAGATTCTCTATAATGTGGATGCTGGATGTATCACATTGTTTTGATAGTATCTATACTCACTCAGTGTCGTGGGCTTTAAAAAATAAAGCTTACATTCGCAAGCATGTAACTAACAGTAATCAGTTTGGTCAAGAATTAGATACATTGATGCAGCGAAGTAATAATAATGAAACAAATGGCATCCCAATAGGCTCTGAATTTAGTAGAATATTTGCCGAATTGATCTTCCAACGAATCGACAATAATATTGAGTTGGATCTTTTGGATGAGCATGGGTGGAAAAATACAAAGGACTATGTGATATTAAGGTATGTTGATGATTTTATTGTGTTTTGCAATAATGAATCGAATGCAGAAATAATTTCTAAAACTATTAATGTGAAATTAAATGAGTTTAATCTCCAACTAAATAAAAATAAATTCAAAAAATATTCAAGACCATTCTGCACTAGCAAAACAGGACTTATTATCAAAGTTAATGAGTTAATTCAAAATTTGGAATCAAAATTATACGAAAAGCATGACGGCAATATTGTTCTTAATAAGATAAGAAATAAGCATGATTTGAAAGTACATATGATTAATAACATTAAGTCTATATGCTTAGATAGTCAGGCTTCTTATTCAGATGTGTCGTCCTATTTGTTATCCTCACTGTCTAAAAGATTAATAGCACTTATCCATCACTTTTCTTTTGAGAAAAATAAAGATGAAGAATTTAAAAAAATCAAAGATGTAATATTTACACTATCTGATTTAATGTTATTCTTTTTTAGCGTTAATCCAACAGTATCATCCTCGTACAAATTATCTAAAACAATGATCATTATTAATGATTATTTGAAAGGGATTTCAAGTGATTATAGTAATATTTTTATGACATCATTGGTAAACACTGCTGAAAATATCAATTTTGGTGATAATGACAATGGCTTATTTATAGATGATTTTATATCCATTGAAAAGGTCAATTTAATTTTGGCAGCAACGTTTTTTGGAGATAACCACCTGGTAAGTGAATCTTTTTTTGATGGGATTTTGCACAAAAAGAAATTAGATTACTTTACAATCATATCCTTATTATTCTATTTCAGGAATAGAAATTCATTTCAGGCACTTAAGAGTATAGTTGAAAGAAAAATTATAGAATTACTATGTCCAGATATGGATTTGTTACAGTCTTCGGAGAAGGCACATTTATTTTTGGATGTAATGTCTTGTCCATTTGTATCAATAAAAACAAGAAGATTTATATATATAAGATATCTAAAGTATTTTGAGCCAAAAAATCTAAGAACCCACTCTGAGATTGAGAATGATTTGCAATCAATGCTCCAATGCTACTGGTTTGTCAAGTGGGATGAGTTAGATCTTTTAAAGATGATAGAGAAAAAAGAATTGAAGGAAACTTATTGATCTGATAAAACATTAATGTGGCCAGTTTCGAAATACTTACGCATTATTGGTAAGATAAAATCTTATGTTACCAATAATGTGATTTCGCTAGATTTGGAATCGGCTTAACTGCTTAAACTTATGCTAACAGAATTGCTTAAGACCTAACCATTCTTTGGAATGAGATGGGGCTTCCAGGTCCAGTTGAGAGTAGTCACTTACTGTTTGTAGCTTAACCGAAACGGTTTGTGTTGCTTACACACCTGATGTTGAGAAGCTGGCCACACCTTCATCTAGTTTTCTAGCGCATTCTGTATTGAATAGAATGCGTTTTTTGGGTACAAATACCTATTTTATTTATAATATCCAATTATTTCATCATGTTGCGTATGTCTAACCCCCTATGATCATGACTCTACCACCAGTGGTTTAAAAGACATATCATAGTCCTGAATGGCTTTAGTATGCGAACTCACAGTCGATACTAATGTCCGTTTTTCGCTCAAGTGCCATAAAAACCCTAACCAAAACTGAAGTGCGTATGGCTATGCAAAATCTGGAATCGATCTACTACTGGTCAACCAGCGCGAAATTTTGTGTAGGAGCGCATTTTAGACTCGATTGTTATCTGCTTCTGCGTTCTACTACGTTTTCATATACCCTAAATTCACGACCAATATCGCTACTCTGCCAACTGGCCGCTTCGAGCACGAACGTACAAAGTATACCATCTGCTCAAATGGACAACTTTAGTGAGCCAGAACACAGTGAATGAATAACTCGAAAGGTGATTAATAGCCAAGCATTTTTTGCCTTTTTTTATAATGAATTACAATGTAATTGGGGTACATCTCATTGTAGTTGCGATAGAGCAGCTTTCGTTACACCCTCAGTGTTCAGACGCTACGAGCCCCACCACATTCACAGTTAATGTGTTAAAGAGTTTATTATTTTAACATAACCAAGCATGCAGGAACCATGCGAAGGGCGGTGGCTCAAGTTTATGGTTCCCTCATGGGACCCAAGGTAAGATATGTTTCTATTAAATATATAAATATCAATACATTATATAATATATTGTAGGGACGCCAGCCCAAAATTCTTGGTTGATGGTCACCAGAGCCTGATACGAAGTCCTGAAAGCTCGCACGGCGCAAGCTCTGCGGGCTTTTTTGTGCCTGCAATTTGTCCTGCGAAGTCGGAAGCCAACTCATAAAATCCGCACCTTTTAGGCCCATTGATAGGCCCAACGAAAAGCTCTATTGTTTTCGTTGGGTCTAAACGCATGGAGACTCCTCATGGCAAGAAAAACCAAGCCGTTAACCGATACGGAAGTCAAAGCCGCCAAACTTAAAGATGCCAATTACCAGCTGTATGATGGTGACGGGCTTACTCTGCTAATCAAGTCCAGCGGTAGTAAGCTCTGGCAGTTCCATTACTATCACCAACTATTGAATCAGGCTCCAGCAGGGGTTACTAACTCACAGAATAAAGGATGCACGGGATCGAGCTATGCGTACTCATCAACTGAATAAGCCCAGTAAACTGTATCGCAGCGTCAACACGACTACGCGGCACCATTCTAATAATCCAAGTGCAGAGTATCGATGGGGTCGAAATCGTAAAAAAGTCGGAGATGAGCTACTGGCAAAGCGCGAGACAATGCATGGCAGACAGAAGCGTGGCCGAGACTACACACCATTGTTTTATTTTCTGATCAAGCAGATTGGTAAACCGTGGGATGAAATCTTCAGCGAAGTTTGTGGACGTCTTGATACCACCGAGCCTGTATTCTGGTTGGTCGCGCTACATGAGCATCAGCGAAGGGATTTAGTCTGCATTGGCGAAAGTAGTTTTTATCCGGGGTTGTTTGTTGATGAGAAAGGAATTCTACAACAGGTAAACCCTTCAATTACGAAAAAGGACGTCGTAGTGACTTGCCGCTGCTGTACACACACTTACATTGGTGAACCTGTCCCCTGGATAGATTAAGTGACAACACCTCCTGTCCTGCTACGGGTACAGTTGTCCTCAGCAATGAGAGCGATTGCCAATTTTCGCTTCTCACTGTGAGTTCAACCTCCCTATCCCACTTCCCTACCAGCGCGTCCGCTGCATATCAATCACAAACCTATACCGCACATCGCCCTTCAGCATACGGGCAAATGCACCCTCAATCTCTTCTCCCGCAATCAACTCCACATCCGCAGTGATATTGTGCTCGCCGCAGAAATCCAGCATCTCCTGCGTTTCACGTATGCTGCCGATCGACGACCCGCTGATGCTTAAGCGGCGAAAGACCATCGGGGTGACGTCTGGCGATACGTGTGGCTGGTCGGGGATGCCCACCAGCACCAGCCGCCCGTTAGTACGAAGCGTGGCCAGATACGCGTCCAGACTATGGGGTGCGGCCACGCAGTCGATAATCAGATCCAGAGACGTCCCGCATGCGGCCATCTGTTCAGCATCGCGCGAGACAACTACCCGGCTGGCTCCCAGCCGCTGGGCGTCCTCCCCTTTTTCTGGCGAGGTCGTAAACAGCGTCACTTCCGCGCCCATGGCGCTGGCCAGTTTTACCGCCATATGCCCTAATCCGCCCAGCCCCACTACCCCTACGCGATCGCATGGCTTGACGTTGAAATGGCGCAGCGGTGACCAAACAGTGACACCCGCACACAGCATTGGAGCGACGGCAGCCAGCGGCAGGTGCTGCGGGATGCTCACCACAAAATGTTGATCGACAATTACGCTCTGCGCATACCCACCCCAGGTACTGTCGCCAGTGTACTTATCCACGCCGTTATAGGTCGCCGTAAACCCCGCTTCGCAATACTGCTCCTCCTGCTGCTGGCAGAATGCGCACTCGCGGCAAGAATCAACCATCACCCCCACGCCAACGACGTCGCCGACGTTAAACCTGTCGACTTCACCGCCCGCCTCAATAACCCGTCCGACAATCTCGTGTCCGGGCACCATCGGGTAACGGCTGACAGCCCATTCATTGCGGGCCATATGCAGGTCTGAGTGACAAACGCCGCAGTACAGAATTTCGATTTTAACGTCCTGCTTTTGCAGCGGGCGCAGCGTTATTTGTCGTGAGACGAGGGGTTGGGTCGCGTCGATAGCAACGAGGGCATTAATATTCATGGAACCTCAGAGTGGCATTAATTTAATGAAGGCGGCAGACTCTACTTAATCGGGTTCCATATTGATAGTAGTCACCTTTTGGTGACCATAAGAGGAGTTGTCATGCCTGCCTGGGTTGATGGGAAATTGATGTTTTTTGCCGACTCGCCGCCGCGTCGATTAATGGAGCTGTTTGCAGTGAAGTGGAGCACCATGGTGCTCCATGCGCTTTATCACTGGCCGCAAGGGCGCGCCCGCACCGGGGAGCTGCAGCGCAGTTTGCAGGGGATTTCAAAGAAAATGCTCTTCCAGACGCTTAAAGAACTGGAACAGCGTGGCCTGATAATCCGCCACGTCTACAACGTTGTGCCGCCAAAGGTGGATTACCGGCTAACCCCGTTCGGATGTACCTTCGCCGAACCCATTGAACAGATGTATCAGTGGGGGGTTGAACACCAGGCCGAGCTTGATGAAATGCAGGCTCATTTCCATACGTCGCAGACGCCTTCGGAGGAATCCTAACAAATCACATTGATTCAATTACAGTTTTTTCCTAAAGCGATCCCGCTTCGCCTGTGCCATGCTGAATCACGCTCATAACTGATAACGTAAATGAGGATATTATGAAAACAACAATTATCGCATTATCTGCCATTCTGCTGGCTTCTCCCGTTTTTGCGGCGACCACACACGCTACCGATGATACCGTTGCTGCGGCGAACGCTAACGCCAACGAGGCGAAGCAAAAACTGCATGAAGAGCAGAACAAAGGCGAAGAGCTGAAGCTCAAGCAGAAGCATGCTGCAGAAGGTAAAAGCGACAGCGTTGGCAGCAAGGTCAGCGAAGATTCCCAGAAAGCCTGGCATAAAACCAAAGAAGGCACCGAGAAAGGGTGGGATGCCACCAAAGAAGGTACTGAAAAAGGCTGGAATAAAACCAAGCAAGGCGCCAGTGAGTTAGAAAAGAAAGTCACTGAATAACCGCCACACTTCCCCAAAAGGCCGCATTTGCGGCCTTTTTTATTTCTCCGAATACAATCAGTACATCAAACGTTAACTCTTTGACCGCTTATCGGAGAATCATCATGCATCGCCCGCTGGCCTTTTTCGCCGCCCTGCTGTTCTGCCCCTGTCTGCTTGCGGCCCCGCAGAGCTACACCATTGATACCGATAGCACGGCAATTCGGCTGTCGTGGCACGCCTTCGGTGGGATACTCTCGTGGGCAAAACTCACCGGCGTCACCGGTAACGTAACGCTTAATCCTGAAAGTGATTTTGACGACCATATTCACGTCACGATCCCCGTGGCTACGCTGGTTGCCTCCAACGGCCTGCTGACCTGGCAGCTGAAAAGCGACATGTTTTTTGAATCGGCTCGCTACCCTACGATTGAGTTCACCAGCTCGCGCGTGGTCAACGTCGGCAACGGGCAGTACAGGGTGTTCGGTACGCTTACCGTGAGATCCATTTCCCGCCCGGTGATTCTGGAAGCGGTGGTGAAAGAGCCGCACTCGCAAACCCTCAATCTGAATGCCACTACGGCGATTTCACGCGCGTCCTACGGCATGGATAAATTTGCGCTGGTTGTCGATGACCGAATTGCCATCGCCATTGCGATTCAGGCTAAAGCATCATAAAGCTGCCGCGCGCTTGCCTGTAACGCAGCGTGGGGATTACGGCCAATCAGGACAAACTGATACCCCGCACGGTGCCACCACACCATGTTCATACTATGGCGCTGTTCCTGCTGGAAAGAGACCGTCGTCTTCTGCTCCGTCGGGGAGATACACAGCGCCATCGGGCCGTAGTCCATATTGATCCAGGCAATTTGCGCGATAGAGGTCGCGTCGTACCGAAGCATGCGCACCATTTTAAGCTCCGATCCGCTTAGGGAAAGCTGCGACTGCAAAAGCGGCAGGCCGATATCCTGCACAACCCGCGCCAGCCCGCGCTGAAGCACAGGCGAAGTGAGATCCATATCCAGCAGCGTCTCGGCGCTGTAAAGCGACATGTATTGCGCCTCAAGATCGCGGATTTGGGCGTTCTCATCAGCGGAAGCAGAAGATGGTCTCAGCACATAGCCCAACCCCGAACCCAGAACCAAAAAGCCGAAAGACGCAGCAACCAGCGCGCGCCGGCTTACGCCGCCGGGCAAAACGCGATGCGGCTGCAGACTTTCGTCCAGCCGGGCCTGCATCTTTTCCACAGGCGCCTCATTGAGCATATCGGCAAATGCGCCCCGATAGTCCTGGCTACTTTTCATCAGCTCGGCCGTTCGCCCGGAGAGCTGTTCATCACTTTTCAGCCACTCCTCAAACCGCTGCGCGTCGGCAGGGTTCATCTCGCCGTCTATCCAGGCCACGATAGCATCGTCGTTATAGGGAGGGGTAAAGCGGTGCGAATTCAAGAGCGTTTCTCCTTTGCCGTGGGCAACACATCAGCCGATTTTGCAAGCGTAGCCCTTGCCGTTGCCAGCCGGCTCATTACGGTACCAATCGGCACCGCCAGGGTGTCCGCCGCCTCCTGATAGGTAAAGCCTTCGACATAGACTAAAAAAACGGTATTACGCTGCGCTTCGGGCAGCGCGTTGACGCGCTGCATTATCTTCAGATAGTGCAGACGCGCCTCATCCTGTTCACGCGTGTCCGGCGCCATTAGCTCGTCACCGGCGACAAACCCCTGCCCCTGACGCACGTGCCGCGCCCGAAGCTCAGAGATCCAGATGGAGTGCAATATCGTAAACAGCCACCTGTCGATGCGCGTGCCTGCCGTATATTGACCACTTCTTTCAAGCGCCCGCACGCAGGTGGACTGCACCAGCTCTTCGGCGATATCCCGGTTTCGCGACAATACCAGCCCATAGCGCCAGAGACGCGACAGGTGGGCGGCTAGCTGTTGACGAACGTCACTGGTTGCGATTTGCGTACTCCTCCAGGTATCAGGATTCCGGGTGTCCGTCGATGGCAGCCTGCAGGTCACGATACTCCTCGCAGCTTTGTCCACAGATACCGGCAATCACCTTTAACTGCTCTTTCGCCAGGTCCGGCCTGCCCTTGATCATCCAGGCCTCTCCCAAATATTCACGGGCTTTGGCGTAGCGAGGCTCAAGCGCAAGCGAGCGCTGATAGTAGCCAATACCTTCATCCGTCCGGCCGAGCTTGCGGGTAGCGTAACCGCGGTAGTTCCACGCTTCGGCCGTGTTAGCGTCTTTTAGTGAATCCAGCAGGTTCAGGGCTGCCTGGTACTCCCCTTTCTTCGCAAGGTGGTAGGCGTACTCGGTTTTGTCCCGATCGCTGAGGCTGCTGCTTTTATCTGGTACGCATTTTTGGGTCGCACTGTCATATACCTTCCCGGATGGGCAGTCAGGCGTTTTACTCTCGGTACTATTATCGCCCATCGCCAGTGCGAGTGGGGCCTGCAGGCAAAAGATAAGCACCGGGATAAAACGAAGAGAAATTCTGTTCATGTTCGACTCCTGAGTTAAGGTGAAGACGAGAGTAAACGCCCCAACAGCGAGTTTTATTCAGCGTATCTGATAATTTATTCCTGTTCGCAAAACTCATACTTCCGCCGTATGCGCTGAATAAAATAATTCAGGCAATCTACCCTCATCACCTTTCTATTATTTACCGCGCAGCTAGCAGGTTATTATTGACTCACCAGAATATATTTAAAAAAAGCGTACAAACATGATACATCTTATAGCAAAAACTTCACCCTAACTTAAATAACAATTAAGCAGCAATAAACAAAAGCACATGAAATAATTAAACAGCAAACTTCACCTCGTTATTACCGCCTCGCTTTCGCATACACCACCATATTAGATGAAAAATCATACCCCATAAAATACAACAGGTTAAAGGCATATACATATAGATCAGGATAATAAATTAACGTTCCCTTCAATGTTATGACTTGTGTTTACAGAGGCTTAATTTGCATATTAAGGCATTTGTAGCTATATCATTTTTATACCGAATTAAATAAATTCATCTATTAATCACAAGGTTTTACAAAAAACAGAAACGTAAAAATCCAATATTATCTGAAGTAAATAATTAGATTCGTTCTGATGTTGCCACTTTTGATGCTGGCGGGCATCGATCGCTCTAAAGAAAGTTACGGTGAGTGCTGCATAAAAAACAGTAACTCCGCCGGGAGCGCGCTTTACCCTCCGCAAAGAGATGGCTCGTCTTGCTCGCCGTCCATGACAACTCTGCTGGAGTAATAATAATATGAGCCAAATCTCTGTTATATCGAAACTTACTGGCGTGGAAACGACCACGGAAGGCGCGCAGGTTACCCTGAGCCATTCCTCTATCGTTGAGCTTCATGTAGAGCGAGCCGATATTGCCCACTACGCGCGCAGCGGCAACGATCTGGTCATATCCCTTCACTCCGGCGATGTGATTACACTCAAGAATTTTTACGTCGCTGATGCCCAAGGGACGAGCCAGCTGGTTCTCGCCGAGAGCAACGGCACATTGTGGTGGATTGAAGACCCTGTCGGGGCGGCAACATATGAATCCATCGCCTCCACGGACGTGTTACTTGCCGCAGCAGGCAGCGAAGCCGGTGGCGCCGCCGTCTGGCCATGGGTGCTGGGCGGTTTAGCCGTTGCCGGTGGGGTGGCAATCGCCGCGGGTAGCGGTGGTGGCGGCGGCGGTGGCGGCGGCGATGACAACGGTAACCCCGGCAATCCGGGCAATCCCGGTAATCCTGGCCATCCAGACACCACGCCGCCAAATGCGCCCGACATTGTTCTGGTCAATGATAACGTCGGGACGGAGACCGGTCCCGTCAGCAAGGGACAGCACACCAACGATTCCACACCCACGCTGAGCGGCACGGGCGAACCGGGCGCAACTATTACCGTGTACGACAACGGCAAGGCGATTGGTACCGCAAAAGTCGATACCGACGGGAAGTGGACCTTCACGCCGCCGACCGCCCTGGTGGATGGGAACCATACCCTCTCGGCAACGGCTACCGACGCCGCAGGCAACACCAGTCCGGCCTCAGGCTCAGTTTCGTTTGTCGTCGATACGCTTGCGCCGCAGGCGCCCGTCATTACCAGCGTGACCGATGACGTCACCCCCAACACCGGTGCCGTCGGTAACGGGGGCAGCACCAACGACCTGCGTCCGACCCTGACCGGTACTGCCGAAGCGAATTCAACCGTCACGCTGTACGATAAAGGTGTTTTCATTGGCACCGTCAAGGCCGATGCCAGCGGGAAATGGACGTTTACACCTGAAGGTAATCTGGGCGAAGGTACTCATCAGTTTACCGCAAAATCCACGGATGCCGCGGGAAACACCGGCGCAGCCTCAGGGGGATACATCGTCATTGTCGATACCTCCGCGCCCGTCGTGCCGATTCTGGGCAGCGTAACCGATGACGTAGGAACGATTAAAGGCCCTCTCACCAGCGGTCAGGTCACTGACGACCAACGTCCGACGTTCAACGGGACCGGTGAAGCCGGTTCTCTCATGACCTTCTACGATAAAGGCGTGTATCTCGGGCAAACGATCGTTTCGGCTAACGGCACGTGGACCTTCACGCCTGCCGCTAACCTTGGCGAAGGAACGCACCAGATAACCCTGACCTCCACGGACGCGGCGGGCAACACCACGTCGGCCAATGGAAGCTTCAGCTTTACCGTCGATATCACGCCACCTGCAACGCCAGTGCCCGTCATCGTAAATGACAGCGCAGGCACCATCGTAGGCACCGTACAGAACGGCGAAAGAACGGATGAAACGCATCCGGGGCTGAGTGGAAGAGGTACCGCGGGCGACACTATTACTATCTATGATAACGGCCAACTGGTGGCAACCGTCCCCGTAGGTTCAAACGGTTTTTGGAACTACACGCCAACCACAGCGCTTGCTGAAGGTCCGCATTCTATCACCGTGCGCGAAACCGATCCGGCCGGTAATCAGAGCCAGCCTTCAGACCCGATTAACTTTATCGTGGATACCACGCCGCCAAATCCCCCTACCGTCGAGCCAATGGCTGATACGGGTATCTTCGTCACCGGCCAGGCGGAGGCAGGCAGCACCGTCTCTATTTACGATGGCACAACGCTAATCGGGCGAGGGATTGCGGGAGCGGACGGTCACTTTTCCGTGCGGGTATCGCCTGCGCAGACCGACGGTAAAACGCTCACCGCCGTCGCGGAAGATGCCGCGGGTAATATTGGAGATTCGACCACCTTTAGCGCCAGCAATTCGGGCTTCCCGGACACGCCGGTGATTATCAGCATCGAGAATGATAACGGCGCTGACCCCGTTTCCATCGGTGCCGGTCAGGCGACCAATGACAACACGCCACTCATCAGCGGGACCTCGGTGCCCAATGCCGTCATTGAGATTTATGACAATGGCGTGCTGCTCGGCGTGACGCTGGCCAATGCCAGCGGCGCGTGGAGTTACCCTTCTCTGGTGCTGCTGGATGCGACGCATGTTATCACCGCTACGGCCACCACGCCGGCGGGCACCAGCGGTGATTCCGTTTCCTTTACCTTCGTCATCGATACCGTTCCACCTCCGGCACCTGATGATGTAGACGTTCTGGCGAACGGTACTCAGGTCACCGGTCACGCTGAAGCGGGCAGCACCGTTACCGTAAAAGATGTGAACGGCGTGACGCTGGGAACCGCCGTCGCCGGAAACGATGGCAATTTCACCGTCACCATTTCTCCGGCGCAGAAAAATGGCGAAACCCTGACCGTCACCGCAACGGACAAGGCCGGTAACAGCAGTACGGGAACCGACGCTGACGCCCCGGACAGCACTGCGCCGAACAGCCCAACCGGGGTGGTGGTTGCCCCCGACGGCGAAAGCGTTACGGGTACAGCTGAGCCAGGAAGCACGGTGACCATTAAAGATCCCAACGGCACGACGGTCGGTTCTGGACCTGCGGGGACGGATGGTTCTTTCACCATTCCACTAAGCCCGGCGCAAAATAACGGTGAGGTGCTGGACGTCACCGCCAAAGATGGCGCGGGCAATACCAGCCCGCCCACGCAGGCCACGGCGCCAGATACCACCGCGCCAGACGCGCCGGGGGGGCTGGCGGTCAGCCCTGACGGCACCACGCTGACCGGCACCGCTGAGGCAGGCACCACGGTTACCGTTAAGCAGGGAACCACCACCATCGGTACGGCCCCGGTCGACGATACCGGCCACTTCACGGTTACGCTTACGCCGCCGCAGAAAAATGGCGAAACCCTTGATGTGAGCGCGAAAGACACTGCGGGCAATATCGGCGATTCCGCACCGGTGAATGCCCCGGACGTGACCCCGCCTTCCGTGCCAGTAATTGTCTCGCTGGAAGACAACGTTGAGGCCAACACCGGCCTGCTCGGCAATAATGCCACGACCAATGACAATACCCCGCTGATCCGCGGAACCGGTGAAGCAGGCTCCACCGTCTCTATTTTCGATAACGGCAGGCTGGTGGATACTGTCCAGGTCGATGGAACCGGGAACTGGAGCTTTACGCCTCCAACCCTGACCGAGGGTGGGCATATCTTTACCACCTCAGCCGCCGATGCCGCAGGGAATAATAGCGGGCTCTCCAACAGCTGGAGCATCACCGTCGATACCAAGGTTCCCAACGCCCCCGTTGTCAGCAGCATAGTGGACGACGTAGCCGACGTGACCGGTAATATCACCAGCGGTCAACAGACCAACGACAACCGCCCTACGCTCAATGGCTCAGGCGAGCCTGGCGCGACAATCTCCATTCTTCTTGATGGCAATTCTATCGGTACGGCCGTGGTTGGGCAGAACAGTGCCTGGACCTTTACGCCGACGGTCGCCATCCCTGACGGTAATTACACCCTGACGACCGTCGCCACCGATGCTGCCGGTAACAAAAGCCTGCCTTCCGCAGACTTCGATCTCAATATCTTCACCGGCGCGCCGTCCGTGCCTGAAATCGGGACCATTACCGATGACGTCGGGCCAATCAAAGGCACCCTGAATGACGGTGATGCAACCGATGATTCGAAGCCTCTGATGCAAGGCACCACCGATCCAGGCACGACCATTACCGTGTTTGACGGGACAAACGCCATCGGCACCGCCACGGTGGACGGCGCGGGCAACTGGACCTTTACGCCAACCTCACCGTTGACCGACGGGTCGCATACCCTGACCGTGGTGGCAACAAACCCTGCGGGCACAACAACGACATCCGACCCCATTACCATCACCGTTGATACCAAGGCACCGGACACGCCTGACACGCCGTCCGTGGTGGTGAATCCCGATGGCTCAGACGTCACGCTTGGCTCGGGGGATATCACCCGCGATACCAACCCAACGCTTAGCGGCACGGGCACCGAAGGCGATACCATTACTATCTACAACGGTGATGACATACTGGGCACCGTGGTTATCCCACCGGGAGGCATCTGGACCTGGAACCCTCCGGGAGGCTTAGACGACGGGACCTATAACCTGACGCTGACCGTTACCGCCAAAGACGGCGCGGGCAACGAAAGTGCGCCATCACAGCCGATTCAGATAACCATCGATACCGATGCGCCTGATACGCCTGACCAGCCAACGATCACCGATAACGTCAATGAGATCACCGGGCCAGTTGTTGCGGGCACCAGCACCAACGACGATCGCCCGGTAATCACCGGCACAGGGACGCCGAACGATGTGATCACCCTTTACGATAGCGTTAACGGCGATACCGCGACGCAAATTGGTCAGGTCACCGTCGGCGCGGATGGAAACTGGACGTGGCGTCCTGACGCCTCGCTTCCGCTGGGTAACGCCAGCCACTCCATTACCACCACCGCCACAGACGAAGCGGGCAACATCTCCGCGCCTTCTGCCGGGTTCAACTTCAGCGTGGATACCACCCCGCCTGCCACGCCGGAAATCCTCATTGCCGGGGGTGTCGCCTCGGGCGGTTCAACCGCCGACAATACGCCAACCATTTCCGGTACGGGCAGTACCGGCGACCAGGTGATTATTTACAATAACGGCGTAGAAATCGCCCGCGTGACCGTCATTGCAGGCGAGTGGTCGTACACACCTGCCTCGCTGCCGGATGGAAAACTGACGCTGACCGCCTCTTCCATTGATTCAGCGGGTAACGTCAGCGGCACCAGCGGGGTTTACACGGTAACGATAGACACCGTCGCGCCGACAACGCCGCTGGTGACTGCCGTCGCGGACAGTAACCTTGTCGGAGACGTTCACTATACGCAAGACACCACCCCGACGCTGAGCGGCACCGGCGAGCCGGGCGCGACGATTACCGTCAGCATCGACGGCAATCCTTCAGCGGTCACCGCCATCGTTCAGCCAAACGGCACCTGGACATGGACCCCAGACCCTATTCTTACCGATAACGCAGCGCACACCCTGGTGGTGACCTCTACGGATGCCGCTGGAAATCTCTCGGGAGCAACCACCGTCAACGTGACCGTAGACAACCTGCCACCGGCGGTTCCGGACGATCTTGCCCTGACCCCACAAGGCACCCCGCTGACCGGCACGGGTGAGGTGGGTTCAACAATCACGGTATACGACAGTACCGGAACCCAGGTTCTTGGCACCGGTGTCGTGGCGAATGACGGCACCTTCTCGATCGCCCTGACGCCTGCGCAAACGAACGCCACCACCCTGGAAGTCGTCGCAACGGATGCCGCCGGGAATGAAAGCAACCCCGGCTTACTCACCGTTATCGACGTCCCCGACCTGCCGGATATCCCGGTTATCACCACCATCATCGATGATTTCGGCAGCAGCGTTGGCGATGTGAAAGGAAAAACCTCCGACGACACCACGCCAACGCTTAACGGCACCGCGGTCGCGGGCAGCACCGTGACCATCTATCTGGACGGCGCGGTGCTGGATACGGTGGTAGCGAACGCCACCACCGGGGCCTGGAGCTACACCCCTGGCACACCGCTGGCGGAAGGCCTGCATCGCTTTGAGGTGACCGCGACGGTCGGCGCGGAAACCAGCGGTCGTTCTCCGGCGTCGACGGTAACCGTGGATACCACCGCGCCGCTGGCACCAACGATCGGCGCAGTTACGGACGACGTAGGTCCGGGCATCGGGCCGCTTGCTAACGGCCAGGCGACCAACGACGATCGGCCAACGCTGAGCGGTACCGCGACGCCGGGAGACACCATTTCCGTTTACGATAACGGTAACCTGCTTGGCAGCGTAGTGGTTGGCGCGACGGGGGCGTGGAGCTTTACGCCATCTTCGGCCCTCAGCAACGACACGCATAACCTCACCATCCGCGCGACCGATCCTGCGGGTAATCAGGGACCGGCCTCCGATCCGTTTGCCATCGTGGTCGATACGGTATCAACCACGCCGGTGATTACCGGCGCTGAAGATAACGTGGGTACGGTCGTCAACGTGCCGAGCGGTGGCACAACCAACGATGCCACACCGATGCTGTCGGGCACGGCGGAAGCAAACAGCACGATTGCCATTTTCGAAGGCGCAACGCAGATTGGCACCGTGCAGGCCAACGCAACGGGTGGCTGGACCTTTACGCCAGCCACGCCGCTGGGAGAAGGCAGCCATACCTTTAACGTGGTGGCCACCGACCCGCTGGGCAACGTGAGCGTGTCGTCCAATCAGTACACCGTGGTCATTGACACCATTGCGCCGGATACGCCCGTTCTGCTTACCGTCGTCGATAACGTCCCGGGAGGCGTCAACGGCGCGCTGACCTCAGGCCAGGTGACCAATGACAACACCCCAACCCTCACCGGTTCGGGGACAGCGGGTGCCACGATCCATATTCTGGATAACGGCAGTGAAATCGCAACCGTGACAGTAGGCGGAGATGGTAGCTGGACCTGGACACCGGGCACGGCGCTGTCGGAGGGCGCGCACAGCATTCGTATTAACGCCAGCGATGCCGCCGGTAACGTCTCCGCGAATTCGCCGACCTTTAATCTGACCGTGGATACTGTCCCTCCCGTCACGCCGGCCATTACCAGCGTGGTTGACGATGTCGGCCCGGTTACCGGCGCCATTTCCAGCGGTTCCGCAACCAACGACACCCAGCCAACCCTCAACGGCACCGGAGAAATAGGCTCAACTATTCATATTTTTGATAATAACGTGGAGATTGGTACCGCTCTGGTGAATGCTTCCGGCACGTGGACCTTTACCCCAACGACGCCGCTGGGTGAAGGGCCACATCCGCTAAGCCTGACGGCGACGGACGCAGCGGGCAATACCAGCACCGGCACCACGCTGTTTAACCTGACCGTCGATACCCTCATCCCGAACCCGCCGGTGATAAACACCGTTACCGACGATCAGCTACCGTCAACCGGAACCCTGACCAACGGTCAGGCGACCAACGATACCCAGCCGACGCTGGCGGGAACCGCTGAAGCCAACGCGGTGCTCCGCTTCTACGATAACGGCGTGCTCATCGCTCAGACCACGGCAGACGGCTCAGGCAACTGGACCTTTACGCCGACGGCGCCGCTGGCCAACGGTAGCCATACCTTGACGCTGACCGCGACCGATGCGGCAGGTAACCTCAGCCAGCCTTCCTCCGGGTTCACGGTGGTTGTGGATACCGTTGCGCCCGTTGCGCCGGTTATCAGCCAGGGGGTTGACGATCAGGGGACCATTACCGGCACGTTCGGCAGCGGCCAGGTCACCGACGATACGCTGCCGGTGCTCAACGGCACCAGCGAGGCCAATGCTGTCGTACGTCTGTTTGAGAACGGAACGCAAATTGGACAAGCCACGGCGGGGACTGACGGCAAATGGTCGATTCAGCTCACCGCGCCGCTGGCCAACGGCGCCCATACTCTCACCGCAACGGCAACTGACGCAGCGGGTAACGTCAGCACCGCATCGGGGAACTTCGTGGTTAACGTTGATACCACGCCGCCGGCGGCCCCGGTACTCACCTCGGTGGTTGACGACGTGGGTGCGACGGTGAATCTGACCAACGGCCAGTTAACCAACGATGCCTTGCCGACGCTGAACGGCACCGCAGAAGCCGGTTCAACGGTGAAAATCTACGATGGTGGTAACCTGATTGGCAGCGTGGTCGCAACGGGCGGCAGTTGGAGCTTTACCCCAACAACCGCCCTGACGGATGGTTCGCATACCCTGACCGTCACCGCAACGGACGCGGCGGGTAACGCCAGCGCGCCAACCACCGGCTTTGTTATCGTGGTTGACGCAACGGCACCGCTCGCCCCGGTGATTAGCTCCGTCGTGGATGATGTGGGTAGCGTCACCGGGCCGATTACCGGCAACAACCCGACCAACGATACCCGCCCAACGCTCAACGGTACCGCAGAGGCCAACGCCACCGTTCGCATCTATGACGGCGCAACGCTGGTGGGCACGGTCACCGCCGATGCCAGCGGTAACTGGACGCTGCCGCAGACCAGCACCACGCTGACGGAAGGACAGCATAACTTCACCGCCACGGCAACGGATGCCGCGGGGAACACGGGCCCGGCATCGTCTATCACCTCGATAGTTGTGGACGTGACGCCGCCGACCCTGCCGCTTTCGCTTGCCGTCATCACCAACGGAACGCACGTCACCGGGACTGCCGAAGCGGGCAGCACGGTCACCATCACCACCAGCACCGGGACGGTACTGGGCACGGCGACGGCGGACGGCACCGGCAGCTTTAACGTCACCATTTCACCCGCCCAGACCGGGGGCGAAAGCCTGCTGGCGTTTGCCACCGATAAAGCCGGTAACGCGGGCGCCAGCGCGTCGGTCACGGCGCCGTTTACGACCCTGCCAAACGCGCCGGTTATTGCCACCATCAACGATAACGTCGGCACCATTACCGGGAATTTGACCAACGGTAAAACGACCGATGACACTACGCCGACCCTGAGCGGAACGGCGCAGCCGAACTCCACCGTCACCCTGTTTAACAACGGCGTGTCGATGGGCACGGTGGTCGCGGACGGAAGCGGCAACTGGACCTTTACCACGCCAGCGCTGGGCGAAGGCTCTCATGCCTTTACCGCGGCGGCGTCTAACGGCACAGGTACCGGGCCGATCTCCCTGGCCACCACCGTCATTGTCGACATCACGGCGCCAAACACCCCAACCGGTACCTTTAACGCCGACGGTAGCGTCCTGACGGGTAACGCCGAAGCGGGCAGCACCGTATCCATTCGTCTGGCGGATGGCAGCACGGTCACCACCACGGCGGGGAGCAACGGCACCTACAGCTACACCTTCCTCAATAAACAGACCGAAGGCCAGACCCTGCAAATCACCGCGACGGACGCCGCGGGCAACCCTTCCCTGCCGGGTTCTGCTCTCGCGCCGGTGGTGCCACTGTCGGCCAGCAGTAACGTTGAGGAGCTGGAACTGAGCACCACGGCGACGGTCACCAACTCGCAGTACAGCGACTACGGCTTCCTGCTGGTGGGGGCGCTCGGCAACGTCCTGACGCTGCTCGGCAACGACAGCGCGCAGGTGGGCTTCACGGTGGGCAGCGGCGGCAGCGCGGATATCACCGTCAATGCCAACGCTACCGGAGCGGTGCTGTCGCTGCTCAACACCCTTGAACTGGTGGTTCAGCGCTTCGACGCCGTCAACAACACCTGGACTACCGTCGTGAACACCGGGCAGCCGCAGTTCGCCGACCTGCTGACGCTCGGTGCCACCGGTGTATCTCTTAACCTGAACGGCCTTGCCAGCGGCCAGTACCGCGTGCTGAGCTATAACACCAACCTGCTGGCAACCGGCTCTTACACCAGCATTGACGTGGGCGTGAAAGAGACCAGCGCGGGCGTCGTCACCGGCGAAACCAGCCTCGGGGGCAACGTTATTCTCGACGTTGACCCAACCACCGGCAGCGATAACGCCCCGGCGGGCACGACGGTGACTGCCGTAACCAACGCCCTCGGCGTGACAACCAACGTTACCGCCGACGGTACGGCGATTCAGGGTCAGTACGGTACGCTGACCATAAACCGCGACGGTAGCTACACCTATACCCTGACCAACACCAGCGCGTCGGTGATAGGTCGAACCGAAAGCTTCACCTACACCATCACCCATAACGGCACCAGCGCCTCGGCAAATCTGGTGCTGTCGCTGGGCGCGGGTACCACCGCTAATAGCATTGTGGCCGTGGATGATACGGCCTCGCTGACCTTCGACACCACCGTGCATGAAATCAACAACGGTACGTCGTCGCAGGGCGGCTTTACGGTGGTGGGGGTCAATCTCGGCAGCACGCTGGGGCTTAACCTGCTGGATGACCTGAGCAACCCGATCATCTACAACGTGGAGGAAGGCACTACCCGCACCATGACGATTCAGGCCTCCGTCGGTGGCGTAGCGCTGGCATCGGTGTTTGACCTGTACGTCTATAAGTTCAACGATGCGACCCAGACCTTCGAGCAGATGCGCGTTCAGCCCGGCTGGCTGCGCGCGCCGCTGCTGGGCGGGACCTCATCAACGCTGACCCTGAATCTGCCGTCCGGGGAGTATCTGTTCCTGCTGAATACCGCGGCGGGGATCACCGCGCTGACGGGCTATACGCTGAACGTGCTGGAAGATCACGTCTACAGCGTGTCGAGCGTGAGCACCAGCACCACCGGTAATGTGCTGGCGGATGATATTGCCCCGTCCGGTACGGTCGTATCTGAAGTCAACGGCGTGGCGGTTAACAATAGCGGCGTGACCACGATTGTCGGGGAATACGGCACGCTGACCATCAACGCGTCGGGGCAGTACACCTATACCCTGAAAACGGGGGTTGGCGCAGACCATATCAACACGCCAGACACCTTCGTCTACACCATTACCGCACCAAACGGCGCAAAAGATACGGCATCGCTGAACATCACCCCAACCGCGCGGGCGATGGATGCGGTGAACGACATCAGCCACGTGCTCGATGTTACCTCGGTGCACCACACTACGGGGTACACGGATACCAGCGTCGGTACGGCAAGCTGGAACGCGGCTCTGCTGGCCACCACCTCGGGCAGCGGCAACGGAACCTTTGTGGTCGATGCCAATACCGCTCTGCATGACATCGTGCTGCATTTCAACGTCACATCGCTGTTGACGCTGGGTGGGCTGACGGTCAACTGGGCGATTTCGCAGGGCGGCACCACCCTCAAAACAGGCTCACTGCCTGCCGGGCTGCTGCTGGGTGGTTCTGCGGACGTTGCGGTAACGGGGCTGGATCTCAACGCAGGCACCTATACCCTGAGCTACACCGGTAGCGTGCCAGCGCTTGGGTTGGGTAACGTCACGATCACCCCAAGCGTCACCGGGACCACCTACTCCCTGACGCAATACGACTCCACCAGCGGCCACACCGTCAACGGTAACATCTTTGACGGTACCGACTCTGCCGGAGCCATGGATCAGCTGCACTCGGTAGATACGCGTTTGAGCGTGACCGGCTACACCGGCGTGACGACCACGCTTGATCCGTACACCGGCAGTGCCACCGTCAACGTTGTCGGCCATTACGGCACGCTGGCGATTGGTGCCGATGGTCATTACACCTACACCCTTAACAGCGGAGTGTCGCTCGCCACCATTACCTCGAAGGAGGTCTTTAACTACACCCTGACCGATGCAGCGGGCAAAACAGACACCGCCTCGCTGACCATCAACATGGCGCCGCAGTTCATCAGCTCTGAGCATAACGACATCATTACCGGTACGGCCTATGCGGACACGCTGATTTACCAGGTCCTGAACAACACGGTGGGGAATGCCACGGCGGGTAACGTCAACAGCACTGCGGGCGATCACTGGACCAACTTCTCGCTGACGCAAGGAGACAAAATTGACATCGGCGATCTGCTGGTGGGCTGGAACGGCAGCGCATCAACGTTAGGCAATTATCTGCATGTCACTCAAAGCGGTAGCAACACTGTGATCTCCATCGACCGTGATGGTGCAGGGAGCACCTACACTAATACAACGCTCGTTACGCTGGATAACGTTCAAACGACCTACGACGAGCTTGTTAACCAGCAGCACATCATTACCTGATAGCATCTGAAGTATGAAGGGTATAAATGACCCGGGCGCACAGCGCCCGGGCATAAACAATAAAGCTGTACCATTTTATTAGGGATAAGACATGGGAAAGAAGATGCCTTACTGGTGGCTCTCGTGCTGCCTGATATCTGTACCCGCAATTTCAGCCAATCCGGCGGGGATGATTAATACCGGACAGCTGAGCGAAACGCAGGAACTTCCCTCTCTCAATGGTCGTGTGGCACCCGTTGCGAGCGTGGCGGCACCCGGCACGTTACAAATGGGTGAAGCGGTGAACCGCGCCGTTACCTGGCATCCGGCCATCAGCGAAGCGGTCGGAAAGCTCTACGAACAAAGCGAAAATGTGGACGTCGCGAAATCGAAATACTACCCGCAGGTCAGCGCCGGAATGGAAAACGGTTATACCCACGACGGCGGCGATAGCGGCTTTACCCCGTCGCTGGTGCTCTCCCTTTCACAGATGCTCTACGATTTCGGCAAAGTGGCAAGCCAGGTGCGAGCAGAAAGCGCCGGGGTGGCTCAGCAGCAAGCCAACGTGCTGGTTAGCATCGACACCATCGCCCACGATACCGCCATTGCTATGGTGCAGGTGCAAACCTGGCAGCAAATGGTGGAGACCGCCAAAGAACAGCTCGACGCCCTCTCCTCCATCGGCTCGCTGGCGAAACAGCGTAATGAACAGGGAGCAAGCTCGCTCTCTGACGTAGTGCAGACTGATGCCCGCGTCGAAGGCGCACGCGCGCAGCTGATGCAGTATCAGGCCAGCCTCGACAGCTCCCGCGCCACGCTGATGAGTTTTCTGGGCTGGAACACCCTCAACGACGTCAGTAATGATTTCCCGAAAAGCCTTGCCAGCAGCTGCGATATTGCCGAGCCGGATGACCGCCTGGTGCCGGCAGTCCTGGCGGCCTGGGCGCAGGCGAATGTTGCACAGGCCAATCTTGATTACGCCAACGCGCAGATGACGCCGACCATCTCGCTGGAGCCAGAAGTACGCCACTATCTGAACGACCGCTACGCGGGCAACGAAACGCTGGATCGCACCCAATATTCCGCGTGGGTGAAAGTGCAAATGCCGCTCTACCAGGGCGGGGGCCTTACCGCCCGGCGTAACGCTGCCGGTCATGCGATGGAATCGGCCCAGTCCACCATTCAGCGCACGCGCCTCGACGTGCGGCAAAAGCTGCTGGAAGCCCGCAGCCAGGTGATGAGCCTGATGAGCACCCTGCAAATTCAGGGGCGTCAGGAAGCGCTCAGCGCCCGCACCCGCGAACTCTATCAGCAGCAATATCTCGATCTCGGTTCACGCCCGCTGCTTGACGTACTTAACGCCGAGCAGGAGGTCTACCAGGCACGCTTCACCCAGCAGCAAACCGCCGGACAGCTGCATCAGCTTCAGCTCAACTGCCTGTACAACACCGGACGCTTACGTCATTCGTTCGATCTTGAAAACCGCACCATCCAGACCGTGGAGATCCAGCCATGAAGCACAGTGACATTCCGCAGGGCGAGATCGTAACGGACGAAGAGCTGGAACAGTGGGCGCAGGCCTTTGGGTATGTCGCCACGCGCTATCGCGTCGCCTGCTCTCCCGGCGCGCTGATTGCAGGCGCGCCCTGGCTCAAGGGCAAACCGATGGTCCCTGCCCTCACCCAGCTTGCCCGCGAGGCCGGGCTATCGTTTCAGCTCCTTACGGCAGATCAGCAATCCATCAACAGCTGGCGGTTGCCGGTAGTGGTGGCGCTGGAGGAGGGCAAAATTGGCGTCATTGAGCATTTTGACGGCGACGACACCCTGGAAGTCAGCTTTTTCGATGACAAGACCCATACCAACCGCCTGTCGATGAGCGCGATGTTGCCCTCCATCCGCCACGTGATCGCCCTGCGTCCGCTGGCCGCCCTCAAAGACAGCCGCGTGGACGCCTACATTTCAAAATACCGTCCGGACTGGCTTTACCGGTTGGTGCTGCGCGACCTGCGCCCCTACACCTGGGTCATGCTGGCCGCGCTGTTTATCAACGTGTTGTCTCTGTCGGGAATTATCTTTTCGATGCAGGTCTATGACCGGGTGATCCCCGCCCAGTCCTACCCCACGCTTTACGTGCTGACCATCGGGGTGCTGATCGCCACGCTGTTTGGCTTTGTGCTGCGCGTGGCGCGTGGGCACATCATGGATCTGCTGGGTAAGCGCTCGGATCTGCGCGTATCTGACCGGGTGTTCGGCCATGCCCTTCGCTTGCGCAACAGCGCCATTCCGCGCTCGACGGGCAGCTTTATCTCCCAGCTGCGCGAGCTGGAGCAGATCCGCGAGATGGTGACCTCCTCGACCATTTCGACGATCGTCGACCTGCCGTTTTTCTTACTGTTCGTGGTGGTGCTGGCGATCATCGCCCCGCAGCTGGCGTGGATCGCGCCGGTCGCGGCGGTGCTGATGGTTCTTCCCGGCCTGCTGTTGCAAAAGAAACTGGCCGAGCTTGCGAAGCAGTCCGCACACGAGTCCACCCTGCGCAACGCGGTGCTGGTGGAGAGCGTGCAGGGGCTGGAAGACATCAAACTGATGCAGGCGGAAAACCGCTTTCTGCAGCAGTGGAACAGCTATATCCAGATCACCGCGGAATCCGGACTGCGCACACGCGAGCTAACGCAAAACCTGATCAGCTGGGGAATGACCATCCAGAGCCTGGTGTACGCCGGCGTGATCGTGGTGGGCGCGCCGATGGTGATCGACGGCACGTTAACCACCGGTTCGGTGGTTGCCGCGTCGATGCTGGCATCACGCATGATCGCCCCGATGGCCACGCTGTGCGGCGTGCTGGCCCGCTGGCAGCAGGTGAAGGCGGCCAAGGAAGGTCTGGACAGCATTATGCAATTACCCACCGAAAACCAGCGCGAAGAGACGCCGATCCGCCAGGACGTGCTGCGGGGCCACTATCTGTTTGAGCAAGCGCAGTTTCGCTATCACCCGGAGGATCCGCGCATGGCGCTGCGTATTAACCGCCTAGAGATCAAACCCGGTGAAAAAGTGGCGATCCTCGGGCGCAACGGGGCGGGAAAATCCACCCTGCTGCAGGCCATGGCCGGCGGCATGGACGTGGCGGGCGGCGAAGTCAGGCTCGACAACTTTAGCCTGCCCCATCTGGACGTGGCTGACGTGCGCCGTAACGTCGGCTTTATGACCCAGAACGCTCGGCTGTTTTACGGCACTCTGCGCGAGAACATTACGCTCGGTATGCCGCGCGCCACCGACGAGGAGATTTTCGAGGTGCTGGAGATGTGCGGCGCGGCGAGCTTCGTGCAAAAGCTGCCGAAGGGGCTGGACTACCCGATTATGGAAAACGGCGTCGGGTTATCCGGTGGGCAACGCCAGTCGATTTTGCTGGCGCGCATGCTGCTGCGCGACCCGAACATCGTGCTGATGGATGAGCCTACGGCCTCTCTGGATGAGCACACCGAGCGGGAATTCATCCAGCGCCTGGGGGCCTGGCTCGGCAACCGGACGCTCATCGTCGCCACCCACCGCGTGCCGGTGCTGGAACTGGTGGAACGCGTGGTGGTGCTGAAAGAGGGAATGCTGGTCATGGACGCGCCAAAAGCGCAGGCGCTGAGCAACAGCCGTATGCAGCAACAGCAGCAGGCAACCGGACGGGAGTGGAAAAATGAAAATCAATCAGCGTGACGTCGCCGCAATGGAAGACCTGGACAACGCTCTCGACTCCGAAAGTGGCTACACCGGAGCGCGGCGGATCGTCATCTTCACCCTGCTGTTGTTTATCGTCGTCGGGGTCTGGGCGTGGTTTGGCATTCTTGATGAAGTCTCAACGGGAACCGGCAAAGTCATCCCCAGCTCGCGTGAACAGGTATTGCAGTCGCTGGACGGCGGGATACTCACCGAGCTGAACGTACACGAAGGCGATCAGGTGCAGGCCGGGCAGATCCTGGCGCGGCTCGACCCGACGCGCTCGGAATCAAACGTCGGTGAAAGCGCGGCACGCTATCGGGCATCGCTGGCCTCCAGCGTGCGTTTGTATGCTGAGGTAAACGATCTGCCGCTCAAATTCCCCCCTTCGCTGGCGAAGTGGACGGAGCTGACCGCCGCCGAAACGCGGCTCTATAACTCCCGCCGTGCGCAGCTTGAGGATACGCAACGCGAGCTGCGCGCTGCTCTCGATCTCGCCAACAAGGAGCTGGCGATCACCCAGCGGCTGGTGAAAACCGGCGCCGCTAGCCACGTCGAAGTACTGCGTCTGCAGCGGCAAAAAAGCGACCTGGAACTCAAGCTCACGGACGTGCGCTCGCAGTATTACGTCCAGGCGCGAGAAGCCTTATCCAAGGCCAACGCGGAAGTGGACATGGTTGCGGCGGTGCTGAAAGGACGTGAGGATTCGGTGACGCGACTGACGGTAAAATCCCCGGTTCGCGGCATCGTCAAGAACATCAAAGTGACTACGATAGGCGGCGTGATCCCGCCCAACGGTGAGCTGATGGAGATTGTTCCCGTCGACGATCACCTGCTGATTGAAACCCGCCTGTCACCGCGTGATATCGCCTTTATCCACCCGAATCAGGAAGCGCTGGTGAAAATTACCGCCTATGACTATGCGATTTACGGTGGTCTGCACGGCGTGGTGGAGACCATTTCACCGGACACCATTCAGGATGAAGCCAAGCCGGAAGTGTTCTATTACCGGGTATTTATCCGCACCAGCCAGGATTATCTGGTGAATAAAGCGGGCCGACATTTCTCGATTGTTCCGGGGATGATCGCCACGGTGGATATCAAAACCGGCGAGAAAACGGTGCTGGATTATATGATTAAGCCGTTTAACCGCGCGAAAGAGGCGCTGAGGGAGCGGTAGTGCGTGCTGCCAACGCCCCCATGGACGCCGGACGCGGTACGTCCTGGAAAGGGTGTGGCAGAAAGTATTGCGAAAAAAACCGGACGGCCGGATAGTGCTGAGGACATCAAACACATTTCAGGAAGAAATCATGCGTCAACGTACTATTGTCTGCCCAATCATTCAGAACGAAGGGGCGTATCTGTTGTGCAAAATGGCCAACGATCGCGGGGTGTTCCCCGGTCAGTGGGCGCTTTCCGGCGGCGGGATGGAGCCAGGAGAAACCATGGAGCAGGCACTGCGCCGCGAAATCAAGGAAGAGCTGGGCGACGCGCTGGAGATTACCGACGTCAAACCCTGGGCATTTCGCGATGACATTCGGCTGAAAACTTACGCCGATGGAAGTACGGAAGAAATTTACATGATCTACCTGATCTTCGACTGCGTCAGCGCCAATCGCAACGTAACCTTCAACGACGAGTTTCAGGAAATTGCCTGGGTGCAGCCGGAGTCAATTAAGGCGCTGGATCTGAACGACGCCACGCGCGTGACGTTCGCCCAGAAAGGATTGCTATAACCTCATGCCGGAACGCGCGCTAAATACACACTCAAATAGCGCGCAAATTTCCCGATAAACACGCCCGCAAAGAGCCCGCCAGAGACAATCGCTAATGCGCTCATGGCGGGCTGTTGTAGGGTTTGCGGAGCGATAGCGTTCATCACGCCCAGCACATATTTCACCAGAAATGCCAGCATCATAAACGGCAGCGCCGTGTAGTCTGCCTGGCGGGAAATCGTGCGCGGGGCCGCTGCACGGATCACCACCGTCGAACGAATCAGCACATAGCCCAACGCCGCGCCCGCAAGGATCCCCGCAACCCACAGCGAGAGCGTGGCAAGCGTGGGCGGGCGGTAAATCACCAGATCATAGATATCCCACACCAGAAAAATGGCGGGGACAATCGCCAGTTTTTCCAGCGTCACCGTGGCGGGCTTGCGCGCCCTGACCCCACGCGAAACAAGAAACGCAAACAGCACCCAGACCCAAACAGGCGTCTGGGCCAGCATATTAGTCAGGAAATCGAACATAGCGCTCACCACGGGTAGATGCGATGGTTATCGCACCGGTTAAGTATCGTGCAAATTGCTCCGCGCGCAATCCCCCTCGGCATCTATCGATGCATCATCGCTATCCCGGATGAAAGAATATAATTCTCCAGCGCGTTCCAGCGCACCATTTCCCGGTGAAGGTCAATTAAGGCCGTCATCGTCTGATAATAACTATCCCGTTTTACACCGGTTTCTTCAGCATTAATAAAATCGTCAACCCGCGCCATGAGAGTAATATATATTGCGCGTAGCGCACCGGGTACATCACCTGCATCAATCATGGTTAAATAATGAGAAAAAATGTGATTTATTTTTTCATTCATTGATACATCATGAATACTAGTAAGAATCGCTTGGTGTAATATATTTTCTGCTAGCTCTTTTCTGTCCATATGAGGGTCCTTCTCAGGTGGTTTTTCATTTCTGTTGAGAGATAATATTTCGATCAAACTAATTAGGATGCAAATAAGAACATGGGCAATTAGTGTAAGAATATTCCGAGACGGGATAATACAAAAAGTGCTGTTTACTTAAAAATGTTATGGATAATTAATTAGTTAGTAAATGTTATTTTTAGTATGACAATTATAATTCGGGCCAAAAAACCGTCAGAGGTATGATCCTGCGCAAGTTAACATTCGGTTTGCGGCGAATTTGCTCGCCATAACGGGTTAAACATTACGCAGGTTCATCACCATTTAGTCAGACTACAATGACGCTTTCAAACGTCGTACCGCTTCTTTCAGCTGTTCATCCGTTGGCGTGACAAACGACATACGCAGCGTCGTGTGGTCCGGGTCGTTGCAGTAGAAAAACTCGCCCGGCACAAATACCACACCGTTGCTCAACGTTTTCTCCAGCCATTTCGTCGTATTGATCCCGTTGTTCATTTTCGCCCACAGGAACATACCGCCTTTCGGCTTGTGGAACGACATCACATCGCCCAGCTCGGCCTCCAGCTCGCTCGCGAACGTCTGGTATTTCTGACGATAGGCTTCACGGATCATCGTAATTTGCCCTGCCAAACGCCCCGTTTTAAGGTACTCATAGGTCATCAGCTGTGAGAGCGTGCTGGTATGCAGATCGGTAGTTTGCTTCAGGTTAACCACCGCGCGCTTCAGCCACTCCGGCACCAGCACCCAGCCCACCCGGGTTCCCGGCGCGAGGATTTTCGAGAAGGTTGAGGTGTAGACCACGTTATCTTCATTACCGATATCCTTGGCGTGGGCAATTAACGGGCGGAATACTTCCTCGGTATAATTAATTTCGCTGTAGGGATCGTCTTCAATAATAACGAAATCATAACGCTTCGATAATTCCACGAGCTGTTTACGGCGTACTTCAGAAAGGGTTACACCGCCAGGGTTACCGAACGTCGGAACAATATAGACCGCTTTGATGGTTTTATTTGCCACCAGCGCCTCAAGTTCATCCACTTTCATTCCGTCTCCGTCGGTGCCAACGGATTCAAATTGCGCCTGCGCCAGCCCAAATACCTGCAGTGCCGCCAGGTAGGTCGGACGCTCAACAACCACAATATCGCCGGGATTAATTAATGCACGCGCCAATACGTCCAAAGATTGTTGCGAACCGGACGTTATCACCACGTCATCGGCTTTACAGGCAATTCCACGCCCCTCGCAAATGCGCTGGATCTCTTCGCGCAGCCCCGGCACGCCCTCGGTCAGGCCATACTGAAATGCCTCGCCAAAATGCTGGGATAAGACGGCATCAGCGGCTATCTTCAGGCCTTCGTGATCGAACAGTTGAGGGTTAGGAATACCGCCGCCAAGCGAAATAACGCCCGCCATTTTGCTGTGTTTTAATAATTCGCGGATTGCAGATGATTGCAGGCCCTGCGCGCTGCTGGCGAGTTTACTTACAGACATTCTCTCTTTACCTTCTTTTTTTATGATATGACCAGTCTTAGTAGCACATGTCTGCGCCTTTGATAACTCCTTTTCGCGCGCTCTGCGGAGTAATCGCGCCATAACCAGACGCTCTCCCCTATTTTCAATAAAGAGAAAGAGCAGGAGCGTCTGCAGCAGGCGCAGCTGATAGGCGAGATTGGTAATCAAGTCGCCGATATTGCCCGCACCGAGGGCAATATTCGCGCCACCAACGCCGCGAAGGAGAAGCTCAATAACGCCAACGCAGCGGATTTGCAGGAGGCCAAAGACGTATGGGAAAAAGCCAACCCGGGCAAAACCGCAACGCTTAACGACATTACCGGCCAATGAGCTGGATGAAACACAGAAGCAGACCGTCTCTGCGCTGGCGACGTTGGCGGCAGGGCTTTCTGGCGGACTGGTGGGCGACAGCAGCGCGTCCACCGTGGCAGGTGCGCAGGCGGGTAAAACAACGGTTGAGAATAACTCGATGGGCGACATTGCAGCAGCCTTGCCGCAGGGTAAAACGACAGAGCAGGTGGCCGAAGAACACGTCGAGGCCGAGAATGAACGCTACAAGCGCGAAAATTGCGCCGGAATGAGTAGCGAAGCCTGCGCGGTTAAAATGTATACGGAGCGTCGGGACGCGCTGAAAGAGATGGCGTGGAATGGCGTCGATTTTGTCCCCGTCGTGGGTGATATTAAGAGCTTCGCAGAAGCAAACAGTGCGCTGGATTATCTGGCCGCCGCTATCGGCGTTATCCCTGGGGCAGGCGATGTAGCAGGCAAAGCCATCAAGGGCGCGGAAAAAGCACTGAAATCGGGTGACCTTGAGGCAGCGTCTAAACTCATCGTCAAAGCCAGTGATGATATCAGCACGGCAAAATACTTTGGCCAGCAGAGAAAATACTGGTCAGCTGAACCTATTCATTTTGAAGGGAATAAGGTTTACCAGAGAAATGATACATTTGACCCTCAGCAGATATCCTCATGGAAGGTAAAAGGCAAAACGGTGACGGGCACGGACATCGAGAGAATGGCTTCTGGCAGAGCACCGATTGGGACCGACGGTAAATCCGTCAACCTGCACCATATGACCCAAAGCCAGAGCGGGCCAATTGCGGAGGTCACCCAGTCGTTCCACAAGGAAATAGTGCTGTAATACATATCAATCCAAACACCACGCCATCTGGCATTAACAGGCCTGTGTTTGATAAGTGGAAAAACCAATACTGGCAGCAACGTGCCGCGAACTACGGTAAAAACTTCTGAAAACGCTCACTTTAGCAGATGTTGAAAAACTCATCAGCGCACATGATGACATCGTTGATTTTGGCAGTGCCGAAGATGCGGTTGACGGCCAATGGATCGCTCAAGCGGAACAAAAGCTGGGAGTTCCGCTAACGACGTCTTACAAAACGTTCCTGCAAGAGTATGTCGGCAGCGAAATTGGCGGTGAAGAGATCTACAGTATTTACGGCATGGACTTTCAGACAGTCTGCGGCGGGGATATTGTGTATCAGCACCTCACCGATATCAAAAACGGCACCGCCAAAGAGAAGCAATTAGTCGTCAGCGAAACGGATTTTGGCGAAACCTTTTACTTTGATTATTCACAATTTAAAGAGGGGGAATGCCCGATACGTCAGCGCCTGCCGTCAGGAGAATCACGCCCTTACGCGGAAAATTTCTATGAATTTTTGTGCAAGCGTATTGAAGCGCATTTGAGCTAATTCGGATATCGCCAGCAAAACGACTTATTACTGGCACTAACAGGAACACCGCCGATTATCCGTATGAGTGCCACTGGACGGCGCCCTAAATAAAATCACTGCCTCCCCTACTAATATAGGGGAGGCAAATTCCAGGACTATTCCGGTCTTTAGGATTATTCCCCATTTTATCCTCCATCAAAAAAACCAACAATTTATCCGTTTTATCAAAAATGGTATTTCCATGGCTTCACAATAAAAATGACTAAAGGATGACGGAAGATGAAAAATATATCTCTGGCGGTATTTATCGCGGCAACCCTGGCAAGCAGCGCTGCTCTGGCGGATAACCAAACTGTGTCACTTGGTTATGCGCAGAGCAAAATAGAAGACTTCAAAAATATCCGCGGCGTTAACGCTCAGTATCGCTACGAGTGGGATTCCCCGTGGAGCGTAATGGGTTCCTTCACCTATATGAGTGGCGATCAGGACGAGAATTATTATGTTGATTCTGATTCGGTGAAAAACCATATCGAAGCAAAATATTATTCTCTTCTGGTCGGCCCGGCCTACCGTATTAATGAATACGTTTCCTTATACGCACTGGGTGGTTTTGCCCATACCAAAGCGGACGGCGATACCAAATGGGTTAACGCCGGTGACGGTTACACCCAGAAAGACAGCATCTCCGAGAAATCAACCTCGTTTGCCTACGGCGCGGGCGTACAGTTTAACCCGACGCCAGAGCTGGCAATTAACGTTGGCTATGAAGGCACCCATGCCGATCTGGACGGCAATCACGCCATCAACGGCTTTAACGTCGGTGTAGGTTATCGTTTCTAACCTCCCCTTCCCCTCTTCCTTTCAGGGAGAGGGGTTCGACTGTACGTGCTGTAAAATATGCGCAATAAACTGCGTAAGCTTTGGCAGGGGCCGTAAATCCTGACGCCATAGCAGATGCACCGGCCTCGGCTCCGGGGTGTAACCCTCCAGCACCCGCACCAGCCTGCCGCTTGCCAGGTCTTCCGCCACCAGCACTTCCGGCTGGAGCAACAGGCCTGCTCCCGCCCTTGCTGCCATCCGCAGCCCGTAGCCGTCGTTACATCTTAAGATTGCATCGCGCTTCCAGCGCACCTCGCCTTCTACGCCCGGCAACCGCCATTCGTTACGCGCCGTCCACACCGTGTGGGAAAGACAAAGATGATCAACCAGATCGGCAGGGGTTTGCGGCGTGCCGTGGCGGGCTAAATAGCCCGGGGCCGCGCAGATCGCCATCCGGTAGGGGCAAAGATATTTTGCCACCAGATCGTCGTTGTGAGTGTCACCAATGCGGATCGCCAGATCGACGCCCTCATCCACCAGATCCACCATTCGGTTGGTGAGATCCAGCTCCACGCGCACGTGCGGATACGCCTGCAAAAATGTGGCGGTGAGCGGCGCGATCGTGCAGCCGCCAAACGAGGTCGGTGCCGTCACGCGCAGCGTCCCGGCGGGTGTCGCTCGCAGCCGCTCAACCGCGCTTTCGGCAATAGTAACCTGCTCCAGCGCCCGCTTTGCCTCCTCGAAGTAGACCCGCCCGGCGTCGGTCAGACTTTGGCGGCGCGTGTTACGTTCCAGCAGACGCGTGCCAAGGCGGGCTTCCAGCAGCGCAATGTACTTGCCCACCATCACCGCCGACATCTCAAGGCGTGACGCTGCATGGGTGAAGCTGCCGCTTTCCACCACCGCGATGAAGGTCTCCATGCTGCGAAACTTATCCAAATTGCAAACTCCTGGTTAGTAATCTTCTAACTTTAGCCCAGTTTATCGGACATTTAATTTATTAAAGAATGAAGGCTCACAACATAAGGAGTCTGCTATGAAAATCGTCATTATTGGTGCCAGCGGAACAGTCGGTCGCGCGGTAACGGAAGAGTTGGGGCGTCGCCACGCGGTAATCCGAGTCGGCCGTACCCAGGGCGACCATCAGGTCGATATCACGTCACAGGAGAGCGTACAGGCGCTGTTTGAAAAAATCGGCCCGGTGGATGCGATTGTCTCTGCCAGCGGGGGTTTACACTTCGGCCCGCTGACGACCATGAAAGACAGCGATTTCAATCAGGGTTTACAGGACAAATTACTGGGTCAGGTGCGCCTGGCGCTGACCGGCCAGCACTCTCTGAACGAGGGCGGATCAATTACCCTGATCAGCGGTATTGTGGCACATGAGCCGATTGCGCAGGGCGTGAATGCCACCACGGTAAATGCCGCGCTGGAAGGCTTTGTCCGCGCCGCTGCCTGCGAGCTGCCGCGCGGCATTCGCATTAACCTGATTAGCCCGACCGTACTGACGGAATCCGCCGATGCGTATGACGGCTTTTTCCCGGGGTTTGAAAGCGTTCCCGCCGCGACCGTCGCCCTGGCCTACCGCCGCAGCGTAGAAGGGGTGCAGAGCGGACGGGTGTACAAAGTGGGTTATTAAGCCTTGCGGGCGGAAATCAACACCAGCATCGGGCGTTCAGCCTCTTCGGCCAGCGCGGGCCAGGCGTCAATTTGCACCTGCGTTGGCCCCCATTCATTGACGTTGTTTATCGTCAACCCGGCCTCGATCAGCGCGTTGAGCGTTGTGCCCAGCGTGCGGTGATATTTAATGACGCCGTCCGCCAGCCAGTTGCTCACGCGCTGGCCCTCTTGCTGGTAGTGATTCACTCCCCAGAAGCGCTCCCCGCTATCGTCGGTTAGCCAGCCCTGACGGGTGGCGCAGGTGTAAATCGGGTGCTCCATTGAAAAGACCAGGCTGCCGCCCGGTTTCAGCGCGCGCCGAACGTTTGCAAACAGGGTATCCAGCTCCGGCAGGTAGTGCAGCGCCAGCGAGCTATAGACCAGATCGAGGCTGTTTTCCTGAAGCTCTAGAGATTCGAGATCGCTGCGCTGGTAGTGGATCTGCGCGTCGTTTGTCAGCTCTGCCGCGCGGGCGAGCATCTTCTCGGAGATATCAACGCCGGTCACTTCCGCGGCACCCAGCTCGCGCGCGACACGGCAGAACCAGCCGTATCCGCAGCCGAGATCGATAACCGACCTGCCGGTTAACGCTGGCAGCATCTCCTTAAGCGCAGGCCACTCCGGCGCGCCATCAAGACCCTGTACCGAGCGGGGAAGCTGGGCGTAGCCTTCGAAAAATGCCGGGTTGTCGTAGATGTTTTGTGCCATGAAAGATCCCTCTATATGAATGTGCCTCCCAGTATAAAGCATTCCCTGCGGCCTGATGCCCTCACCCCACCCCTCTCCCACAGGGAGAGGGAGAAATGCACGTCAACCCACTACTCCCCAGACCAGATTACCGTTATGGAAGGTCGCGGTACGCGGTGAAATGCGCGCCACGGCTTCGGCAGAACAGGAGGCATCCACCAGCACAAAGCTGGCGTCGTCCTGCGCTTTTGGCCACACGCGTTCACCTTTGTCATTCAGCGGCAGCACGTCGCCAGTAGCAATGCCCAATGCGCGGGAAAGCGTCTGCTCGTTCGGGCGGATATAGAGCTGGGCATAGAGGTTAGCCTTTTCCAGCATATCGCCCAGGCCGTACGGTGACCAATGGTCGATCACGCTGTCGGTGCCCGTCATCACAAACACGCCCTTATCGCGCAGCTGCTTAAGCGGCATATGCAGGGTGCCAATCGGTACGGTAGACGCAATAGTGACCTGCTGTGCCGCCATGCGGGTGGCTATCTCATCCACCTGCTGCTCGTTGAGCGTCGCCAGCGCAAACGCGTGGCTGATGGTCAGCTTGCCCTTCAGCGCGGGGGTTTTCTCCACGGTTTCAACCATGTAGTTCACCGCCGCCACGCCCGCAGGGCTGGTTTCGTGCAGGTGAATATCCACCCCTTTGTCGTAATCCAGCGCAATCTGGAACATGGTGTCGAGAGATTTCTCCATCGCGCCGTCGACGTTAGTCGGGTCCAGCCCGCCCACGTAGTGAGCGCCGGCCTGCATGGCCTCGCGCATCAGCTTCTCAGAGTGTGATAAGAGCAGGCCGTGCTGCGGGAACGCGACGATTTCGCAGTCAAACCCTGGCTTACGACGCGCCAATACGGCCTGCAGGTTTTCCAGATTCTTCAGACCCGACGTGGGCTCAATGTTGCAATGGCTGCGAGCGATGGTCGAACCTTTCGACTGGATCAGGTCGATCAGCTTTTCCGCGCGCTCCTGGGTATAAGGCTGCAGTTCCGGTAATAGCGTCTGCTCAAGGCGGATCATATCCTGAATGGTGGTTCCCGCCGGGCGGTTAAGCGAACGCCACGGGCCACCATAAAAGGTTTTATCCAGATGGATGTGCATGTCGCGCATCGCCGGAAGCATCAGCTTGCTGCCTGCGTCATAGTGCGGCAGCGTGGCATCGGCATGGCTGTTGTTATCGCAAAGGGCAACGATTTTACCGTTGCCGATCTCCAGCGTTTTCAGCTCTGTGCGCGTACTGGTCGCCACGTTGCCGTCGAAGTTGAACCCGGCCTCCAGAAGGACGTTATCCAGGTAGTAGTGTTTTGCGGTGATGTTCATGGGTTTGCCCGTCTCGCAGGTTGGCTTCGCGGTATCCGCAGCATACGCGACGGAACCGGTCGCGCCAAACAGCGCGCAGGCAGTGACCATTTTGCCGCTCTGGCTGATGAATTCACGGCGGCTTTTATTTTCACTCATCTTATCTTCCTTTTACTTACGCATTCACAATGTGGGTGCCGGTTTCCCCGCGCAGCGCCGCTGGCAGGCAGTCCGGCGAGGTGATCACCACCCGCTTGCCGCCCTGTTGCAGGAACGCCAGGCTGGCAACGATTTTGGGCAGCATGCTGCCCGCCGGGAAGTGGCCCTCCTCCATGTAGCGCGTCATCTGCGCCACGTTGACCGTATCCAGCGCCTGCTGATTCGGCTTGCCGAAGTTGACGCATACTTTCTCCACGCCGGTGGTGATCACCAGCACGTCGGCGTTGATCTCACGCGCCAGCAGCGCGGTCGAGAGATCTTTATCAATCACCGCGTCGACGCTCTGGTAATCCCCTTGCTCGGTTCGCACAACCGGAATACCGCCGCCGCCCGCGCCGATCACCACAAACCCTTTTTGCGTCAGCGTTTTGATGGCATCCGCTTCAACGATGCGCAGCGGCTGCGGCGAGGCCACCACCCGACGATAACCTCGGCCTGAATCCTCAACAAAATGCCAGTCCGGGTGCGCACGCTGCAGTTCGTCACGCTGTTCCTCGCTGAAGAACGCGCCGATCGGTTTCGTCGGATGGGTAAACCCCGGATCGTTTTTATCCACCTCGACCTGCGTCACCACCGTCACCGCTTTTTTCTCACCGCGCGCTGCCAGGCGGTTGTTTAGCGCCTGCTGGATCAGGTAGCCGATACCACCCTGGGTATCCGCCACGCAGTTTGCCAACGGCGTCAGCGGCAATCCTTCCCGCTCGTGAGCAATTTCAGCGCGGCGCAGATCCAGCCCGACCTGAGGGCCGTTACCGTGTGTAAGGACAATTTCATAGTCAGACGCCAGCATCTCCAGCACTGACTCTGCCACCGCTTTTACCGCCTGCGCCTGATGTTCCACTGACTGGCTGGCGTTATCTTTGATAATGCTGTTGCCGCCGATGGCGACGACCATGAGTTCTTTCATGTTGTTTCCTTTAAGAAAGGTGCCCTCACCCCTGCCCTCTCCCACGGGGAGAGGGAGGGGGTATTATCAGGACTCTGATACCGGTGCGCCCGCACGGGCCACTTCGCGGCTATCAAGGAAATACTTCACCACAAACATGCCGCCCATCATCAGGTAGGCCGTGACGAACATCAGCGAACTGCCTTCGGCAAAGCCCACCACCGGCGCGTGGATCACGCCAAACAGCGCCAGCAACGCGCCCACCACGGCGGCAACCGCGCCTCGCAGGGGTTTATTGATGATGGCGAAGATGGCGATACAGCCCCACAGCATGCTGGCGAGCGGCGCGCCGTTGCCCAGATGCACCAGCCCTTCGTAGTAGATGCCTTTGCTGTGCAGCACGTCGGAACCGATTTTCGCCGCGCTGGTGCCCGCCGCCCCCATCACGCTGTTCATCATGGTCAGCGCCCAGTTGGCGATCCACGGGAACAGGCAGATGAAGATCACGGGAACCTCCACTTTGGGCGTTTCCCTCACCACCTGGTTGGCCGTGACGACACCAATAAACACTAGGATCGGCACGATGGCGGTCATCGGAATGATGGCGAGCATAAACGCCCCCAGCCCGAACAGCGGCACGATGAACATGGTGACGCCGGACGCCAGCGTGTAGCCGATGCTTGCCCCCATTGCCTTCCAGCCCGCGTGTCCCACGTAAACCGTCACCGGGAACGGGTTGCCCATCAGGCAGCCGAGCATAGAAGCCAGACCGTTCGCCAGCATCACCTTGCGGGTCGGGTATTCATCCCCCGCCGCATGGGCGCTTTCGATGTTCTCCAGGTCAAAGATGTAGTTCGCCAGCCCTAGCGGTACGGCAGACGCGAGATACGGCAGCGCGTGCGGTAAGCCTTGCAGGAAGCCATCCACATGCACCTGCGGCGGGTTAAAGCCGAACGACGACATTGAGGCTTTGATCGCCTCCGGGCTTTGCAGACCGGAGATCCACGCCAGCGCCGTGCCGGCAACCAGCAGCAGCAGACCGGTCGGGATTTTGGCGAAGATCGGCTTTTTACCAAACCAGTTGATGAAGATCAGCAGCAGCACGATGAACGACACGGTTGGCGCTTCGAACGCCTGCAGCATCGGGTTCATCGCCAACAGCAGCAGGCCCAGACCGGAGAGGCACGACAGCAGCACGGTACGCGGGATCATCTTGCGGATGGTTTCCCCTAAAAATGAACCGCCCGCCAGGATCATCGCTTCCACGAAGCACCACACCAGGCCTATCTGGATGGCAAATTCCGCGTCGCCCGTTTGCTGGTAGACCGGCATTAATACCAGGAAGGTCACGGTAAAAATCGACGGCGCGCTCGGGCCGGACGGCAGCGCGGTCACGTCAGTTCGCCCGGTCTGGCGCGCCATCTGCAGGCCAAACCATGCGTAGCAGACGCTCGCCACCAGCACCGCTAGCCCGAAGGCGGGTGCGATGCGTCCATAAACAATCTCCTTCGGGATGCCGACGACAAAAATGAGCAGCCCCATCATGGTCAGCAAATTGGTCAGGTTGTTGGTCATCAACCCGAAATACGCCGCCCAGTCACCTCTTTTCCACTCCAGTTTCATGTTTTTCATGGATGCTTACCCTTATAGGAAATAGCGATCGCGGAAGGTCAACAGCGCCTTTTCAAAACAGCTAAACGGCGGGTGAACGATGCCCGCCCCAATCATGCCAATACCGGCGTCTTTGTGAGCAATGGCGGTGTTGATCACCGGCAGAATGCCGCTGCCCGCCACTTTGGTGATGTCGATAGCGGACGGAATACCCATAAACGAGAGCAGCGGAATGGTGACGTTTGGGTTTTCACCGAGAGTGATTTCGCGCATCTGGCGGGAGAAGTCGATGGCTTCATCCACCGTGCCGCCCACCAGCGCCACAATCGCCGGAGCCGTTGCCATCGCAAAGCCGCCGATACCGTAGGTTTCGGTGATGGCGCTGTCGCCAATATCGAGCCCGGAATCTTCCGGCCTGTAGCCCGCAAACATCGGGCCAATCACCTGCTGCGCCGGGCCGGTGAACCACTGCCCCGGCAGGCCGGAAATGCGCAGGCCAAATTCATAGCCGTTACGCGCCATGGTCGTGACCACGGTGCTGTACTCAATGCCGTGGGCGGCATCCAGCGCGGCTTTGCACATCGCCATCCACGTCGGGCCAGAGAAGTAGTCGCTGCTGGCAACAAACTCGAACACGTCGCGCTGCTGTTCCACCGGATACCCTGCCTGGATAAGCCCCGGCGTCAGCGCCTGGATCAGCAGCGTGGTACCCGCGTTGTTACGGTTGTGGCACTCGTCGCCCATGTGCAGCGCCTGCGCAAGCATCAGGCGCAGGTCGATTTCACCGATGATTTTCATGGCATCGCGCAGCATTGGCCCCAGCACGTCACGCATCCAGTTCAGACGGTCAATCACGCTCTGGTCGTTGGCGCCCATGCGCAGGATCTTCGCCATCTGCTCGCTGAGGTTGGTAAACGCGCGGTTGCCGTAGGTTTTGTTCTCGACGATGTGCATAAACATGGATGCGGACGTGACGCCCGCCATTGAGCCAACGCAGTCGTGCTCGTGGCACGGCGAGAAGGTGATATCCCCGGACGCCGCCAGCCTGGCCGCATCGGCCAGGTCTGTGGCTAAACCTTCGAATACCAGCGCGCCGGTCACCGCCCCTTTCATTGCACCGCACATGTTTTCCCATGCCACAGGCGGGCCCGCGTGCAGGATGGTGGTGCGGGTCATGCCTGGCACGACGTTAATGGCCTGGTCGTAGCCCACCAGCACAGGATGGGACTGAATAATGCGCTCGAGGGCGATGCGGTTGGCGGCGGCAATTTTGTCTGCCAGCGGTTTTTCAGCGAGCTGATCCAGGGCTTCAACGACCTGCATATTGCCTTGCCCCGGCGGCGTCCAGTCGAGCTGGGTGACGGGAACATGCTGTTTTTTGAGGTCGTCGCTGAACATCGCGATGCCGACGTTAATCACGTTCAGCGGCTGGTTAAATAAAGTCGTCATTATGCTTTCTCCCCTTTGCAGACAAATTCGCGCGCCAGTAACCCGGTATTGGTGCTGCTGCTGGCCCAAATCACGCCGGCATCAGTTAGAAGCTGGCACTGCTGCGCCAGCGACGGTGCGTCCTGGTCAGTACCCAGCACGTAGCCGAGGATCTCCAGCGGACGGTTATCGGCCTTCGCAATCGCCTGCGCCTCTTTAATGGCGTCGATCATCACCCCGACAGGATCTTCGTGCGAGCCAAAGCCCAGCACGAAGTCCATTACGATCGCCCCCACTTCCGGGTCACGTGCTTCCTGCAACAGACGGCTGATGCGGTTGGTCGGGTCGATCATCGGGTGCGGTTTGCCGTTGGTGAAGTCGTCGTCGCCAAAGTCGAGGAAGGTATGGGCTTTACTGACGTTGATGTCGCTAAGACGTTTCGCCGGATCCGGCTGAATATTGCTGTAGACGTCGTCGAATTTTTCCAGCGCGGCGAACATCGCTTCATCGCACAGCGTGCCGCCGCAGAATAGACCGCGAATGTACTTTTGCTGCGGGGTCAGACGGGCGCGCACCTCTTCAATCAGCGGCCAGTTCAGCGGGTGCAAATCGAGGGACTCTTTTTTGATACCGGTCAGCAGGACGGCTTTTAAAGCGGCGTCTTTGGTACCGCGAGCGAACTGCAGCCCGTCTTCATCGGCAGGCGGTTCGTTACGCCCGAGGAAACACACCACCACCGGCTTGCGGCAGGTACGGGCACGCGCCAGTACTTTTTCTGCAACCGTAGGCGCTGGTGGCTTGGAGATCAGCGCAATCACCCGGGTGGCATCGTCAGCGTCCAGCATGTCGATGGCGTCGAGCATCATCAGACCGCCAATCTTTTCACTCAGGTCGCGTCCACCGGTACCAATCAGCTGCGACACGCCGCCGCCGAACTCGTGAATACGCACGCTCAGCTCCTGGCTGCCGGTGCCGGAAGCCCCAACAATACCAATCGACCCGCGGCGTACCGCGTTGGCGAAGCACAGCCCTGCGCCATTAATTATCGCGGTGCCGCAGTCCGGGCCCATCATCAGCAGCCCTTTCTGGTGCGCCAGCTGCTTCAGCGCCAGCTCGTCGTCGAGCGATACGTTGTCGGAAAACAGCATAACGTTGAGATCGTTTTCCAGCGCCTGGCGCGCTTCACGAGCGGCAAACGTGCCGTTGACCGAAATGACCGCCAGGTTGCTGTCTGGACGATGCGTTTTGGCACTGGCCACCGTGGCATAGCGCGCTTCATGGCTGCCGCTGCTCTCTTTACGGGTGAACAATGCTTCAATCGCGGCCAGCGTTTCATCATTCGCCGCGTCACCTTTAATGACGATCATCAGGTCGCCGTTTTTGGCTTCGGCTAATTCCGGCGTTAACAGCCCGAGGTTTTTTAATACCCCCTTGTTCATTTCCGTCGCCATTGCCACAAATGCCTGCTCAACGCCCGGCAATTTATTGGCTTTGGTCGATACCGACATTAATGAAACCGAATCAAAATAGGTGTTCTTTTTTATCACGATTTTAGTTGGCATTATTTTCTCCTGAATGCGGATAAAAGGGGGCCGCCATCGTGCAAAAGCGCACGACGGTAAAATGCTTTTTGTATTTGCGGCCAACCCGGTACGGCTGGCCGGTATTATTACGCGCCTGCTGCCAGCAGCAGTTCAGCGATGGCGTGGAAACCTTTTTCCCGCGCCAGCTCAAGCGGGGATTTACCGTATTTATCGGTCATGTGCGGATTTGCGCCGTTATCCAGCAGCAGCTTGACGATCTCCTGCTGTTTCGCGCCGCCGTCGTTTAAGACGATGGCCTCCAGCAGCGGCGTCCAGCCGACAAAGTTGGTGTGGTTGACGTTAATATCGGTTTTCGCCAGCAGTTCACGCACAATGTCGACGTGGCCTTTTTCACTGGCAGGCGTAATCCCCACGCCGCCAAAGCGCGTCAGACGATCCAGGTCTGGCTGGGCCGGAAGGACAATGTGAAGAAGGGTTAAATCATTGGTCAGGCAGCTAATCAGGAAGGGGTTAAAACAGGTGTTATCTTGCTTATCAATATCCGCCCCGGCGGAAATTAAGAATTCAACGCAGGGATAATGTTTATTTAGACTGGCAATAATAATGGCCGTTCTTTTCTGGCGGTTCGTGGCATTGATATCCACGCCCTTATCCAGACACGCTTTCAGCGCGTTGATATTGCCCTGTTCTGCCGCCAGTAGAAATTCAGTAACGAGTTCATTTGCAGACATATTCAGACTCCCGATGTTTTCATTTCCGATGACCTGAGAATAGCAACAGCCCCGCCAGAAAAGAATCCGCTTAAAAATGATTCATCGACAGTCAATTCATTGTTGAGTTAAGTTTAACAATCAGGCCAAAATGTGCGGCTGTGCAACCTTTTTCTTATGGTTTACCGCTTTTTAGCGCCTTAGACTGCATTATGCTTATGTCTGACAAAGCCTTACACCGCGCGGATTTCAGCAAATATTCAGAACTGTGACCGGCGTCAAATGCGTTGTAACAGCGTTGTTAAAATATGTTCAAAACTGATGGCTTCCAGGAGCAGCAATATGAATTCCATCTTTACCGAAGAGAACCTGCTGGCCTTCACAACGGCGGCACGTTTTAGCAGCTTTAGCAAAGCCGCCAGCGAGCTGGGCGTCACCACATCGGCCATCAGTTACACCATTAAGCGCATGGAAACCGGGTTAGATGTGGTGCTGTTTGTCCGCAACACGCGCAGCATTGAGCTAACCGAATCCGGCTTTTACTTTTACCGCAAAGCCACGGACCTGCTGAACGACTTTCACGCCATCAAGCGCGGGATTGATACCATCTCTCAGGGAATCGAGGCACGCGTGCGCATCTGTATCAACCAGCTGTTGTACACCCCACGCCATACCGCGCGGCTGTTGCAGGTACTCAAGAAGCAGTTCCCCACCTGTCAGATCACGGTGACCACCGAGGTGTACAACGGCGTCTGGGATTCCATCATTAATAACCAGGCCAATATCGCCATTGGCGCGCCGGACACCCTGCTCGACGGCGGCGGTATTGATTACACCGAAATTGGCGCGATTCGCTGGGTTTTTGCCATTGCGCCCGCGCATCCGCTGGCATTCACACCGGAGCCGATAGCGGAAAGCCAGCTGCGCCTGTACCCCAATATCATGGTGGAAGATACCGCCCACACCATTAATAAAAAGGTCGGGTGGCTGCTGCATGGGCAAGAGGCGATTCTGGTGCCGGATTTCAACACCAAATGCCAGTGTCAGATACTGGGCGAAGGGATTGGCTTTTTACCGGAGCATATGGCGCGTGAAGCGGTGGAAGACGGGCTGCTGGTCACGCGGCGTATCAACAATCCGCGGCAGGACTCGCGCATGCTGCTTGCGACACAGCATGCGGCGACCGGCCAGGTCACGCGTTGGATCAAACAGCAGTTTGGCCCAGAGGGCGTGCTGACCGGGATCTATAACGATTTACTCTGGCGCGCTTAGTTTTTGGTTTGTACCCAAAACGCGTGAATCAGACCGGGAATGTAACCCAATAAGGTGAGAAGGATATTCAGGATAAACGCCCAGCCAAAACCTTTTCCAAGCAGCACGCCCAGCGGCGGCAAAACGATCGTAAAGACAATACGCCAAAAACCCATAAGAACTCCGTGCAAGCTAACTAATTGAAAATAAAAAAGAGAACATTCTCTAAGCATAGCCAGTTTATCGGTTGCTGACAGGTTGCTCCTGTCCTTTTACCTGCCTTTACCCTTTTTACACTGGCTTAAGGCCGCTATTCAGTGCTCTACTGGTCTGACTGGATGCAGATCCCTTTCATTTGCCTGTAAGGAAACGCCATGTCCCTTCCCCTTATTACTCCGCAGCGCGCGAACGCGCTCGTTGCCGACGGCGCAAGACTGATTGATATTCGTGGTACTGATGAATACGCCCGCGAACATATTTCGCTGGCCCAGTCCGTGCCGCTGGATACATTAACTGCGCTTAACGCTGCGCCTGGCGAAACGGTGATTTTTCACTGCCAGTCTGGCGCAAGGACATCAAACAGTGCCGATCGTCTGGCACAGGCAGCCGCTCCCGCGCAGGGCTACATCGTGGAGGGAGGGCTCCAGGCGTGGAAACAGGCCGGATTACCGACCGTCGAAGATAAATCCCAGCCGCTCCCGCTGATGCAGCAGGTTCAAATCGTCGCCGGTCTGCTGATTTTGCTCGGTGTGATTCTGGGCTATACCGTCTCAAGCGGCTTTTTCCTGCTCAGTGGTTTTGTGGGTGCAGGGCTGCTGTTTGCCGGAGTCACTGGCTTTTGTGGCATGGCGCGGTTGCTGAAAGTCATGCGGTGGAATCGGCGTACCTCGTAAGCAGTACGCAATGGAATACGCTGTACCCTTTGCCAGACGTGGGCTATGGTGGTGATCGCTAATAAGAAGAGGAGGTACTATGTTTTCTGTCGGTGATTATGTGCAACCGCGTAAAGGCGGCCCAAAACTTAAAGTGCTCGAAGTGAAAGGCGATAGCATTGTGGCCGTTCAGGCCAGCAATGAACAGGGTGAAAAATATACCCTGAAAGCAGAAGACGTGACGTTATATACCGAAGCAGGTGATTTCGGCGTCTGCTAACCCGGACAACCGGGCGGAGTCTTCCGCCCGGCTCACGGATTAGATCAGAAAATCGTCCAGTGATTTACCGTTTGCCAGCGCATGGGCAATTGGCTTCGGCGTACGACCCTGACCTGTCCAGGTTTTCTCTTCCCCGTTCACGTCAATAAAACGATATTTCGCTTCACGCGCTTTACGTTTTTTCGCCGGTTGGCCAGCAGGAGCCTCTGAACCGAGCAAATCTGAAGGTGAAATACCGTCGGCTTTCATCCGTTCCAGCAGTGCATTAATTTTATCCTGCTGCTCAGCGCGTTGTTGTTCAAACTCCGCCTGCTCGCTACGTTTCTCTTCAGCAACGATCCTGACTTTTTCCAGCATTTCTTCCAGAACGTCCAGGGATAATTCACGCGCCATTGCGCGCAGAGTACGGATATTATTAAGATTCTGTAACGTCAAAGACATATTAATTGAAAACCTTTTCTTTGGGGTAAGTCGAAAAATCAAGGGACAGAATAATTCATTTCACCTTCAATATCTACCCATCGAATTCTTCAATCATTATTGTAAATATTTTTAAATATTTAATTTTAATATTGCGCAAATTCGAGATAAAGCATGAGGGGATATTACACGGACAGGTTGTGCAGCGGTGGCAACGCTAGAGTATTCCGCCTCATACAAAATCGAATAAAAATTCAAAATCAATGAATAAAAACACAGCACCAACAGCAGAATTTTCACCTGCAAAAATAGCGAATGAAGAACAATCCTCACAAAACGGTCACAATCAGACCAAGCGACAGAGTGCCCTACTGAACGTCAGGCTTTATCAACATCCTCCCTCCACGCACATGGATATTAATCCATTGATTTTAAACAATAAGTAAAAGACCGAGAGAGAAAATAACGAGACGTGCAAAAAACAGACAAATTTAGAGAATTTTGTGGATAAATTGGCAGTAAATAAAAATAAATCACTCATTGTTAGTTTTTAAGCAGAGAGATACGCTATACACGCCAAACAAAGCAACCTAAAGCACTAATCGCTGCGGGCAAAAACGTTACTATTGTGTTCTTCTCAAGGAGTTCAGACATGTTCTCACCGCAATCTCGCCTGCGCCATGCGGTAGCGGATACTTTCGCGATGGTTGTCTACTGTTCCGTCGTGAACATGCTGATTGAAATATTCCTCTCTGGAATGACCTTCGAGCAATCACTTTCTTCTCGTCTGGTTGCCATCCCGGTCAACATTATTATTGCATGGCCTTACGGAATGTACCGCGATGCGTTTATGCGCTATGCCCGACGCATTAGCCCAGCGGGCTGGATGAAAAACCTGGCAGACGTGTTGGCGTATGTCACCTTCCAGTCCCCGGTTTATGTCGCGATCCTGCTGACGGTAGGAGCAGACTGGCATCAAATTGCCGCTGCGGTCAGCTCAAATATTGTGGTGTCGATGTTGATGGGTGCGGTGTACGGCTACTTTCTCGACTACTGTCGTCGCCTGTTTAAAGTCAGCCAGTACAAGCCGGCAAAAGCGTGATGTGAGGCGACTGGCCCAGGCCAGTCGCTGATTTACTGAACCTCGCCGAACAGTCCCGTCAGAAACCGCTCCAGCGCCATTCGCGAGCTGAAACCATGCGGAATACCGTAATGCTCATGCGTTTCGCCGCCTAAATAGAGCGGAAATTGCTGATAATGATCGCAGGTTTTAATATCCGTGGCAGGCTCTGCAAATGACAAACTTCTGTCTTTGAGCGTCGGGTGAATAATGAGAGCTGTACGCCCCATTCTCGCTTCACGGTTAACGTAAACATAATTATCGCCACGGCGATATCCATACGCTTTGGATGTCACCTCATCCATGGTGAATCCCGCTTTTTCAAGAACGCGCGCCACCTCATCGGGTCGTAAATACATATATCTTCCTCGTTATCTTTTCCTGCCCGGCAAACCTTACCGTATTCAGCATTAGCAGGGCTTTCAGAATATTCCATAAACGGCCTGATAACGCGTGATGCACTTCAGATATTAAAATTCTGAACTAAACTAAACGGGAATGGAAAAATTACGGAGGATCGCATGTTTAACAGACCGAACCGAAACGATATTAATGACGACGCTCAGGATATTCGTAATGATGTCAGCCAATTAGCAGACACGCTGGAGGAAGTGCTGAAGTCCTGGGGTTCTGATGCGAAGGATGAAGCGGATGCCGCAAAACGTAAGGCTCAGTCATTGCTGCGTGAAACTCGCGCCAGGATGAACGGACGTTCCCGCACAACGCAGGCTGCCTGCGACGCGGTGAGCTGCGCGAATACCTTCGTTCGTGAAAAACCGCTGTGCGCCCTGGGCACGGTAGCCGCCGTCGGGATTTTCGTAGGCGCGCTGCTGAGCCTGCGTAAGTAAGCGCAGCGTACCGGCCCCGGTAGCCCCTGGCTCCGGGGCTTTTCTTTGCCCAAACGCCTGAAAAACCCGTACAGCCTGCCCTGCCCAGCTATGCTCATCATCGTGGCGACATCAATCTAAATTTCCCATATCTTGTATGGTTGAAACTTATCTCAACTACATCTAGTATTCCCTTTAGCAAGATACACACAACCTGACGCGTTCAATCGCGCCGCTTTCTTATTCTAAATGGAAATACGAACCATGAGCATTATTATTTACACTCGTAACGATTGTGTTCAGTGCCACGCGACTAAACGCGCAATGGAGAGCCGTGGCGTGACCTTTGAGATGGTCAATATCGACCTCGTTCCCGATGCTGCCGACACCCTGCGCGCGCAAGGCTTTCGCCAGCTGCCTGTGGTTGTCGCCGGAGAAACCAGCTGGTCTGGCTTTCGTCCGGACATGATTAACCGCCTCGCCGCTCAGGCCGCCAGTGCATGAGTGGGCTGGTCTACTTCTCCAGCAGCTCGGAAAACACGCTCCGCTTTATCGAGCGTCTCGGGCTGCCAGCGGTGCGCATACCGCTGAACGAGCGGGAACGTATTCAGGTAGACGACCCCTACATTCTGGTGGTGCCCAGCTATGGCGGCGGGGGTACGGCGGGGGCAGTGCCTCGCCAGGTGATCCGCTTTCTCAACGATCCCCACAACCGGCAACGGATCCGCGGCGTCATCGCGGCGGGTAATCGCAACTTTGGCGATGCCTATGGTCGCGCCGGGGATGTTATCTCTCAAAAATGCGGCGTGCCGTATCTCTATCGCTTTGAACTGATGGGGACACAGCAGGACGTAGAGAATGTGCGTAAAGGAGTGAACGAATTTTGGCAACGACAACCGCAGAACGGGTAATTCAGGCGACGCCGGATTATCACGCATTAAACGCGATGCTTAACCTCTACGATCGTGAAGGACGCATCCAGTTTGGCAAAGATCATGAGGCGGTGGACGCCTTTTTCGCCACCCATGTCCGGCCAAACAGCGTGACATTTAGCAGCCAGAATGAACGTCTCGACTATCTGGTCAACGAGGGCTACTACGAAGCGCGCGTGCTCACCCGCTATGACCGCGCCTTTGTGGAAACGCTGTTTGAGCGGGCCCACGCCAGCGGTTTTCGTTTCCAGACGTTCCTTGGCGCATGGAAGTATTACACCAGCTATACCCTCAAAACCTTCGATGGCAAACGCTATCTCGAAAGCTTTGAGGACCGCGTGGTGATGGTGGCGCTCACCCTGGCGCAGGGAGACGAAACGCTGGCCGAACGGCTCGCCGACGAGATCCTTTCTGGGCGTTTCCAGCCCGCCACGCCCACGTTCCTCAACTGCGGCAAAGCGCAACGCGGCGAGCTGGTCTCCTGCTTCCTGCTGCGTATCGAAGACAACATGGAGTCGATTGGTCGCGCAGTGAATTCTGCCCTGCAGCTGTCTAAACGCGGCGGCGGCGTTGCATTTTTGCTCTCAAACCTGCGTGAAGCCGGTGCGCCAATCAAGCGTATAGAAAACCAGTCGTCCGGCGTGATCCCGGTGATGAAAATGCTGGAAGATGCCTTCTCCTACGCCAACCAGCTTGGCGCACGTCAGGGAGCCGGGGCGGTCTATCTGCATGCGCATCACCCGGATATTTTGCGTTTTCTGGATACCAAACGCGAAAACGCCGACGAAAAAATCCGCATTAAAACGCTGTCGTTGGGGGTCGTGATCCCGGATATCACCTTCACCCTCGCCAAAGAGAATGCCGACATGGCGCTATTCTCCCCTTACGATGTCGAGCGGATTTACGGCAAAGCGTTTGGTGATGTGGCCATCAGCGAACGTTATGAGGAACTGCTGGCCGATACGCGCATTCGCAAGAAATATATTAACGCCCGCGATTTCTTCCAGACGCTGGCAGAGATCCAGTTTGAGTCTGGCTATCCCTACATCATGTACGAGGACACGGTGAACCGCGCCAACCCGATTGCCGGGCGCATTAATATGAGCAACCTGTGTTCGGAGATTTTGCAGGTCAATAGCGCATCAACCTATGACGAAAACCTGGACTACGCGGATATCGGCAACGATATCTCCTGCAACCTCGGGTCGCTGAATATTGCCCACACCATGGATTCTCCTGATATTGGCCGTACGGTCGAGACCGCCATTCGCGGGCTGACGGCGGTGTCGGACATGAGCCACATCCGCAGCGTGCCCTCCATTGCGGCGGGCAACGCCGCTTCGCACGCCATCGGGCTTGGGCAGATGAACCTGCACGGTTATCTGGCGCGGGAAGGGATCGCCTACGGCAGCCCGGAAGGGCTGGATTTCACCAACCTTTATTTCTACACCATCACCTGGCATGCGCTGCATACCTCAATGCTGATGGCGCGCGAACGAAACCAGCGCTTCGCGGGCTTTGAGCAGTCACGCTATGCAAGCGGCGAATACTTCAGCCAGTATCTGCAAGGCGACTGGCAGCCGAAAACGCAAACGGTGCGCCAGCTTTTTGCCCGCGCTGGCGTCACTCTGCCCACCCGCGAAATGTGGCAGCAGCTGCGTGATGACGTTATGCGTTACGGCATCTACAATCAGAATTTGCAGGCAGTCCCGCCGACCGGTTCGATCTCCTACATCAACCACGCCACGTCGAGCATTCACCCGATTGTCTCGAAAATTGAAATTCGCAAGGAAGGCAAAACCGGACGCGTTTACTACCCTGCCCCGTTTATGACCAACGAGAACCTGGCGCTGTATCAGGACGCGTATGAAATTGGCCCTGAGAAGATCATCGATACCTACGCCGAGGCGACAAAACATGTTGATCAGGGGCTGTCGCTGACGCTGTTTTTCCCGGACACCGCCACCACACGCGATATCAACAAAGCGCAGATCTATGCCTGGAAAAAAGGCATTAAGACGCTGTACTACATTCGCCTGCGCCAGCTCGCGCTGGAAGGCACCGAAATCGAAGGCTGCGTGTCCTGCGCGCTGTAAGGAGAAAGGATGAAACTGTCACGCGTGAGTGCCGTTAACTGGAACAAAATCCAGGACGATAAAGATCTGGAGGTGTGGAACCGCCTGACCAGCAACTTCTGGCTGCCGGAAAAAGTACCGCTCTCGAACGATATTCCGGCCTGGCAAACGCTCAGCCACGCCGAGCAGCAGCTGACTATCCGCGTCTTCACTGGCCTGACGCTGCTGGACACCATTCAGAATACCATCGGCGCTCCGGCTCTGATGAGTGACGCGCTGACGCCGCATGAAGAGGCGGTGATGTCGAACATCAGCTTTATGGAGGCGGTACACGCCCGCTCCTACAGCTCGATTTTTTCTACCCTTTGCCAGACCAAAGACGTCGATGCGGCGTATACCTGGAGTGAAGAGAGCGAGTCTTTACAGCGTAAAGCTCACCTGGTGCTGGCGTATTATCAGGCTAACGATCCGCTGAAGAAGAAAATCGCCAGCGTGTTTCTGGAATCCTTCCTCTTCTATTCCGGCTTCTGGCTGCCGATGTACTGGTCGAGCCGCGGCAAGCTCACCAACACCGCCGATTTGATTCGCCTGATCATCCGTGATGAAGCGGTTCATGGGTATTACATTGGCTATAAGTACCAGAAAGGGCTGGAGAAAGTCAGTGAGGCGAAGCGCGAGGAGCTGAAAGGTTTTGCCCTGGATTTGCTAATGGATCTCTACGACAACGAGCTGGGCTATACCGAAGAGCTGTACGCAGGAAGCGGCTGGGAAGAGGACGTGAAAGCATTCCTTTGCTACAACGCCAACAAAGCGCTGATGAACCTCGGCTACGACGCGCTGTTCCCGCCGGAAATGGCGGAAGTGAACCCGGCAATTTTGGCCGCGCTTTCACCCAATGCTGACGAAAACCACGATTTCTTCTCCGGCTCTGGCTCCTCGTACGTGATGGGCAAAGCGGTGGAAACTGAAGATAAGGATTGGGATTTTTAATGCCCCCTCACCCTTCCCCTCTTTCCGCCGTGAAGAGGGGAAATAACGTTCATTAATTTAATATAAATCCCATTTTTTTCTCCCTATTATTTTTAAGCCATCTACACTGTAATTTCCTTGCCATATTCACCTGAATCACTCCGATTCAGGTGAAATTCCCCGACGCAGCGACAAAAAATTCAGAAAAATTCAATTCCCGCTCAGCCCTTTACTCATGGTGAATTCAGCCGTTTCGCTTGCGGCAAAATTCATGCCATAAGCAAAGGTAGGGTTGTCTCAGATTCTCAGTATGTTAGGGTAATGCCAGTTAACTATTTACCATGGTAATCATATCGACATAAACAAATAACAGGACACTCTCTATTGCATGGCAATTAAATTAGAAGTGAAAAATCTTTATAAAGTATTTGGCGAGCATCCGCAGCGTGTTTTCAAATATATCGAGAAAGGACTTTCGAAAGAGCAAATTCTGGAAAAAACCGGACTATCGCTTGGCGTTAAAGACGCCAGTCTGGCCATTGAAGAAGGCGAGATTTTCGTCATCATGGGGTTATCCGGCTCGGGTAAATCCACTATGGTTCGCCTTCTCAATCGCCTGATTGAACCTACCCGCGGACAGGTGCTGATTGATGGCGTGGATATTGCCAAAATATCCGACGCCGAACTTCGCGAGGTGCGCAGAAAGAAGATTGCGATGGTGTTTCAGTCATTCGCACTGATGCCGCATATGACGGTATTAGATAATACCGCTTTTGGTATGGAATTAGCGGGCGTAGCCGCCAGTGAACGCCAGGAAAAAGCCCTTGATGCACTGCGTCAGGTTGGGCTGGAAAATTATGCTCACGGTTATCCCGACGAACTTTCCGGCGGTATGCGTCAGCGCGTTGGATTAGCCCGCGCATTAGCCATTAATCCTGACATTTTATTAATGGATGAAGCCTTCTCAGCGCTCGATCCATTAATTCGCACCGAGATGCAGGATGAGTTGGTAAAATTACAGGCAAAACATCAGCGCACGGTAGTCTTTATTTCCCACGATCTGGATGAAGCCATGCGTATTGGCGACCGTATTGCCATTATGCAAAACGGTGAAGTGGTGCAGGTCGGTACACCGGATGAAATTCTGAATAATCCGGCGAATGATTATGTGCGTACCTTCTTCCGCGGCGTGGATATTAGCCAGGTCTTCAGCGCCAAAGATATTGCCCGTCGAACCCCGAACGGTATTATCCGCAAGACGCCAGGCTTTGGCCCGCGCTCCGCGCTTAAGCTGCTCCAGGATGAAGACCGTGAATACGGTTATCTGGTTGAACGCGGCAATAAATTTGTCGGCGTTGTCTCTATCGACTCGCTGAAAACTGCGCTGGGTGAAAACCAGGGTATCGATGCGGCGCTTATCGACGCACCGCTTGCCGTGGACGCCGAAACGCCGCTTAGCGAATTGCTCTCTCATGTCGGCCAGGCACCCTGTGCCGTACCGGTTGTCGGTGAAGAACAGCAGTACGTCGGCATCATCTCAAAACGCATGTTGCTGCAGGCTTTAGATCGCGAGGGGGCACACAATGGCTGATCAATCTAACCCGTGGGGCACCGCTGAAGGGGCAGACAGCGCCGCACAATCTGCCGATGCGTGGGGCTCATCCACGCCAGCGCCAACTGACGGTGGCGCGGCGGACTGGCTAAACAGCGCACCTGCGCCCGCGCCAGAACACTTCAATATTATGGACCCGTTCCACAAAACGCTGATCCCGCTGGATAGCTGGGTGACGGAAGGAATTGACTGGGTGGTCACTCATTTCCGTCCGGTCTTCCAGGGGATCCGCGTCCCGGTGGATTACATCCTGAACGGCTTCCAGCAGCTGATGCTGGGGATGCCGGCACCGGTCGCCATCATCCTATTCTCCCTGATTGCCTGGCAGTTTGGTAGCGCAGGTATGGGGATCGCCACGCTGGTTTCGCTGATTGCCATCGGTGCGATTGGCGCATGGTCACAGGCGATGATCACGCTTGCGCTGGTCTTGACCGCCCTGCTCTTCTGCGTGGTGATCGGCCTGCCGATGGGGATCTGGCTGGCCCGCAGCCCGCGGGCTGCGAAAATTATTCGTCCCCTGCTGGATGCCATGCAAACCACGCCGGCATTCGTCTACCTGGTGCCAATCGTGATGCTGTTCGGTATCGGTAACGTGCCGGGCGTGGTGGTGACCATTATCTTTGCCCTGCCACCGATTACCCGTCTGACCATTCTGGGGATTAACCAGGTGCCTGCGGACCTGATCGAAGCATCGCGTTCGTTCGGTGCCAGCCCGCGTCAGATGTTGTTTAAAGTCCAGCTTCCGCTGGCGATGCCGACCATCATGGCGGGCGTAAACCAGACGCTGATGCTGGCGCTCTCGATGGTGGTGATCGCGTCGATGATTGCCGTGGGCGGCTTAGGCCAGATGGTTCTGCGCGGTATTGGCCGTCTCGACATGGGGCTGGCAACCGTAGGCGGCGTAGGCATTGTTATCCTCGCCATTATTCTTGACCGCCTGACCCAGGCTGTCGGTCGTGATTCACGTAGTCGCGGCAACCGTCGCTGGTATACCACCGGCCCAGTCGGGTTAATCACCCGCCCATTCACAAAATAAGGAACAACGATGCGACATCGCGTACTTTTTGCCACAGCGTTTGCAAGCCTTGTCTCCACCAGCACATTTGCGGCTGACCTGCCTGGCAAAGGCATTACCGTGCAACCGGTTCAGAGCACCATTTCGGAAGAGTCCTTCCAGACCCAGATTGTCAGCCGTGCGCTGGAGAAGCTGGGCTATACGGTGAATACCGCCAGCGAAGTGGATTACAACGTGGGCTATACCTCAATTGCCTCCGGTGATGCCACCTTTACCGCCGTCAACTGGCAGCCGTTGCACGATGATATGTATGCCGCGGCAGGCGGCGATAAGAAATTTTATCGTGAAGGAACCTTTGTGACCGGTGCCGCGCAGGGTTATCTGATCGACAAGAAAACCGCTGACCAGTATCACATCACCAACATTGAACAGCTGAAAGATCCGAAGATTGCCAAACTGTTTGACACTAACGGTGACGGCAAAGCCGACATGATGGGCTGTTCACCGGGCTGGGGCTGTGAAGCGGTGATTAATCACCAGAACAAAGCCTTTGATCTGGCGAAGACCGTTGACGTAAGCCACGGCAACTATTCGGCCATGATGGCAGACACCATTGCCCGCTTTAAAGAAGGCAAACCGGTTATCTATTATACCTGGACACCGTACTGGGTGAGCGACGTGCTGAAACCGGGTAAAGACGTGGTGTGGCTGCAGGTGCCGTTCTCCTCCCTGCCGGGCGAGCAGAAAGACATCGACACCAAACTGCCGAACGGCATGAACTATGGCTTCCCGGTGAACACCATGCATATTGTGGCCAACAAAGCCTGGGCTGAGAAAAACCCGGCGGCGGCGAAGCTGTTCTCGGTCATGAAACTGCCTCTGGCAGACATCAATGCCCAGAACGCCATGATGCATGACGGCAAATCGTCAGAGGCGGATGTGAAAGGCCATGTTGATGGCTGGATCAAAGCCCACCAGCAGCAGTTTGATGGCTGGGTGAAAGAAGCGCTGGACGCGCAGAAGTAAAAACCGTTTCCCTCTCCCCAAAGGGGAGAGGGTATGTTAAACCGCACAAACCCACACATAACAATCCCCCAACGTTCACAATCATTGGTTATTATGGTTTCTGAAAAAATAATCACTTAACTCACGATTCCTGAACCCAATGACAAAAACAACTCACGGGCTTAGCCCGGCACTTATCCTTTTAATGTCTGTGGCAACGGGCCTGGCGGTCGCCAGTAACTATTACGCGCAACCTCTGCTGGATACCATCGCCCACGCCTTCAACCTTTCGGCCAGCTCCGCGGGCTTTATTGTCACCGCGGCACAGCTCGGCTACGCAGCAGGGTTGCTGTTCCTGGTTCCGCTCGGGGACATGTTCGAACGCCGGATGCTGATCGTCTCGATGACGCTACTGGCCGCTGGCGGTATGTTAATCACCGCCAGCAGCCAGTCGTTGAGCATGATGATCCTCGGCACCGCGCTGACAGGGTTATTCTCTGTTGTCGCACAAATCCTGGTCCCCCTGGCCGCGACGCTTGCCGCGCCGGAAAAACGCGGCAAAGTGGTGGGCACGATCATGAGCGGCCTGCTGCTGGGAATTTTGCTGGCGCGTACCGTTGCCGGGCTGCTGGCAAGCCTGGGCGGCTGGCGCACGGTTTACTGGGTGGCAAGCGTGCTGATGGTCATCATGGCGCTGGCGCTGTGGCGCGGGCTGCCAAAAGTGAAACAGGAAAACCATTTGAACTACCTGCAGCTTTTGGCCTCCGTTTTTACCCTTTTCACGCAAGATAAACTGCTACGTACGCGCGCCCTGTTGGGATGTTTCACTTTCGCCAACTTCAGCATCCTGTGGACATCGATGGCCTTTCTGCTGGCCTCGCCGCCGTTTAACTATTCCGAAGGGGTGATTGGCCTGTTTGGTCTCGCAGGCGCGGCGGGGGCACTGGGCGCGCGCCCGGCCGGTGGGCTAGCCGATAAAGGCAAGTCCCACCTGACGACCTCATCCGGGCTGGTGCTGCTGCTGCTCTCCTGGGCCGCCATCTGGTACGGGCACGCCTCGGTGCTGGCGTTGATCGTCGGGATTCTGGTGCTGGATCTAACCGTTCAGGGGGTGCATATCACTAACCAGACCGTCATTTACCGCGTGAAGCCTGAAGCGCGTAACCGCCTCACCGCCGGATACATGACCAGCTACTTCATTGGCGGCGCGGCAGGCTCGTTAATTTCAGCTTCGGCATGGCAGCATGCAGGCTGGGCGGGAGTGTGTACCATCGGGGCAATTATGGCTGCAGTGAACCTGGTTGTATGGTGGGTGGGCTATCATCGCCAGGACGCTATTTATTAAGTTTTTCACTGCTTTGGGCCTCTTAGGGTATTAAGGGGCCCTGCAGTCTGTTAATGTAAACATAATTATTTATCCCAAAAATTTTAATATGGGTGACATATTTACACACGGCATGAATCGTTCAGATCTCAGTCCTCTCATCCTCGCTTTCAGGGGTACGCACCCCACCCTTTTTGTGCCTACCGGGTCACGGATTTACCCGGCGCTATCTGATGGTGACATACGTTTGGCGGATACAACCGCACAAATAATTCATTTACATTATTTGTCACTATCGTTACTATATCGGCTGTAATTAATGAGGTTATGCCCAAATGGATAGTTCGTTCACGCCCATTGAACAAATGCTTAAATTCCGCGCCAGTCGTCACGAGGAGTTTCCGTACCAGGAAATCCTGTTGACCCGCCTGTGCATGCACATGCAGGGTAAGCTGCTGGATAACCGTAATAAGATGCTGAAAGCTCAAGGGATTAACGAGACGTTATTTATGGCGTTGATTACCCTCGAGTCTCAGGAAAACCACAGCATTCAGCCTTCTGAACTGAGCTGTGCGCTGGGTTCGTCCCGTACCAATGCGACCCGTATTGCTGATGAACTGGAAAAGCGCGGCTGGATTGAACGCCGTGAAAGCGACAACGACCGCCGTTGTCTGCATCTGCAACTGACCGACAAAGGTCACGAATTCCTGCGTGAGGTGCTGCCACCTCAGCACAACTGCCTGCACCAACTCTGGTCTGCCCTTAGCACCTCCGAGCGCGACCAGCTTGAGCACATCACTCGCAAGCTGCTCACCCGTCTGGACCAGATGGATGAAGACGGCGCCATTCTTGAGGCGCTGCGCTAACGCGACGACACGCTCACAATCCTGATTTAAAAAAGAAAATCGACAGGCCAGCACGTCACACTGCTGGCCTTTCTGACAACAGGTCGGCTTAGCCGATGTGAAAATAAGAAGATCGTGGAGAACAACATGAGCGCAAATGCGGAGAACACAACCCCGCAGCAACCGGTCAACAAGAAAGGCAAGCGTAAGAGCGCCCTTCTTCTGCTGACCTTGCTCTTTATTATTATTGCCGTGGCATATGGGATCTATTGGTTTTTAGTATTGCGTCATGCTGAAGAGACAGACGATGCATACGTGGCAGGGAACCAGGTACAGATTATGGCGCAGGTGTCGGGCAGCGTGACGAAAGTCTGGGCTGACAATACCGACTTTGTGCAGAAAGGGGATGTGCTGGTCACGCTTGACCCTACAGACGCGCAGCAGGCGTTTGAAAAAGCACAGACGGAGCTGGCATCCAGCGTCCGTCAAACCCGCCAGCTGATAATTAACAGCAAACAGCTTCAGGCCAGCATCGACGTGCAGAAAACGGCACTGGCGCAGGCGCAGAGCGACCTGAATCGTCGTGTGCCTCTCGGCACCGCCAACCTGATTGGCCGTGAAGAGCTGCAACACGCCCGCGACGCCGTTGCCAGCGCGCAGGCACAGCTGGACGTAGCGATTCAACAGTACAATGCCAACCAGGCAATGGTGCTGGGCACAAACATTGAAGACCAGCCAGCGGTAAAACAGGCGGCAACTGAAGTACGTAACGCCTGGCTAGCTTTGCAACGTACCAAAATCGTCAGCCCAATGACCGGCTATGTCTCTCGTCGTGCCGTACAGCCTGGCGCGCAGATTAGCCCAACAACGCCGTTGATGGCGGTGGTGCCGGCTAACAATCTGTGGGTAGATGCCAACTTTAAAGAGACGCAGCTTGCCCATATGCGTATTGGCCAAACCGCAACGGTTATCAGCGACATCTACGGCGATGACGTGAAGTACACCGGTAAAGTGGTCGGTCTGGATATGGGTACTGGCAGTGCCTTCTCTCTGCTGCCTGCGCAAAACGCTACCGGTAACTGGATCAAAGTGGTTCAACGTCTGCCTGTGCGTATCGAGCTGGACGAAAAACAGCTGGCAGACCATCCGCTGCGCATTGGCCTTTCAACGCTGGTCACGGTCGATACGGCCAACCGCGATGGCCAAATTCTGGCAAGCCAGGTTCGCAGCAGTCCGGCTTATGAAAGTAACGCCCGTGAAATTAGCCTCGATCCGGTCAATAAGCTGATCGATGAGATCGTGAAGGCAAACGCCGGTTAATCCGAAGGTGAGCGTTATGCAACAGCAAAAGCCGCAAAAACCGCTGGAAGGCGCGCAGCTGGTCATTATGACCATTGCGCTATCGCTGGCGACATTCATGCAGGTGCTGGACTCCACCATCGCAAACGTGGCGATCCCGACAATCGCCGGAAACCTTGGCTCATCGCTGAGCCAGGGGACCTGGGTCATTACCTCATTCGGGGTGGCGAACGCCATTTCCATTCCGATTACCGGCTGGCTGGCGAAACGCGTCGGTGAAGTGAAGCTGTTCCTGTGGTCAACAATCGCATTCGTTATCGCCTCCTGGGCGTGCGGGATGTCCAATAGCCTGACGATGCTGATTTTCTTCCGCGTCATTCAGGGTATTGTTGCCGGGCCGTTGATTCCGCTTTCCCAGAGTTTGTTGCTGAACAACTACCCACCCGCCAAGCGCTCTATCGCACTGGCGCTGTGGTCAATGACCGTGATCGTCGCCCCCATCTGCGGGCCGATCCTCGGTGGCTATATCAGCGATAACTATCACTGGGGCTGGATCTTCTTTATCAACGTGCCAATCGGTGCCGTCGTGGTCATGATGACGCTGCAGTCGCTCCGTGGCAGAGAAACGCGAACCGAACAGCGGCGTATTGACGGCGTGGGGCTGGCGTTATTGATCCTCGGCATCGGTAGCCTGCAAGTGATGCTCGATCAGGGTAAAGAGCTGGACTGGTTTAACTCCCGGGAGATCATCATCCTGACGGTTGTCGCGGTGGTGTCGCTCAGCTTCCTGATTGTCTGGGAGCTCACCGACGATAACCCAATAGTTGATCTCTCGTTGTTCAAGTCGCGAAACTTCACCATCGGCTGCCTGTGTATCAGCCTTGCCTATATGCTCTACTTCGGCGCGATCGTTCTGCTGCCGCAGCTCTTGCAGGAGGTATACGGTTATACCGCGACCTGGGCAGGTCTTGCCTCTGCGCCGGTGGGATTAATTCCTGTCCTGCTGTCGCCGATTATCGGTCGCTTTGCCCATAAGCTCGATATGCGCAGGCTGGTGACGTTCAGCTTCATCATGTACGCCGTGTGCTTCTACTGGCGCGCGTATACGTTTGAACCGGGGATGGGCTTTGGCGCCTCCGCGTGGCCGCAGTTTATTCAGGGCTTTGCCGTGGCATGTTTCTTTATGCCACTGACTACCATCACGCTTTCTGGATTACCCCCAGAACGAATGGCGGCGGCATCGAGCCTGTCGAACTTTACGCGAACGCTGGCGGGCTCGATTGGGACATCGATCACCACGACGCTGTGGACCAACCGGGAATCGTTGCACCATGCACAGCTGACCGAGGCGGTGAATCCGTTCAACCCAAACGCCCAGGAGATGTACAACCAGCTTCAGGGAATGGGGATGACGGAACAGCAGGCATCTGGCTGGATCGCCCAGCAGATCACCAACCAGGGGCTGATTATCTCGGCAAACGAGATTTTCTGGGTATCGGCTGGGATCTTCCTCGTTCTGCTGGGGCTGGTGTGGTTTGCTAAACCTCCGTTTGGTGCCGGTAGCGGCGGCGGCGGCGCGCACTAACCCACGTTGTCCAAAACGCGACAGCGATTGTCCGTTCCGATAAAGCAGCGCTCCTGAAATCGATTCACGATAGTGAAAAGACAACAGGAGCGCATCATGCTGAACACACCCGCCGACAAATACCAACCCTATCCTACTATTTCTCTGTCGGACCGCCGCTGGCCGGAGCAACGCATCACCCATGCCCCGCGCTGGCTCTCAACCGATTTACGCGACGGGAACCAGGCGCTTGCCGAACCGATGGACAGTGCGCGCAAGCTGCAATTCTGGGAACTGCTGCTAGAGTGCGGCTTTAAAGAGATTGAGGTCGCCTTCCCCTCCGCCTCACAAACCGACTTTAACTTTGTCCGCCAGCTGATTGACGAAAACCGGATCCCGGATGACGTCACCATTCAGGTCTTAACCCAGGCGCGGGAAGATTTGATTCGTCGTACTTTTGACTCGCTGAAGGGGGCCAAACAGGCCACCGTACATTTGTATAACGCCACCGCGCCGCTGTTCCGCCGTCTGGTGTTTGGGATGGAGAAAGCGCAAATTGTTGAGCTGGCGACGCGCTCCACGCGCCTTATCCGTCAGCTTTGCGAAGAGAATCCTAACACCCGCTGGCAGTACGAATACTCCCCGGAAACCTTCTGCTTTACCGAGCCGGAATTTGCGCTGGAGATTTGTGAAGCCGTCGCGGAAATCTGGCAGCCAGGCGTCGAACGTCCGATGGTGATCAACTTACCGGCCACCGTCGAAGTCAGCACGCCGAATGTCTATGCCGACCAGATCGAGTATTTCTGTCGCCACTTCAGCCGCCGGAGCGATGTCTGTATTAGCGTTCACCCGCATAACGATCGCGGAACCGGTGTTGCTAGCGCCGAGCTGGCCGTGATGGCCGGCGCCGATCGCGTGGAAGGCTGTCTGTTTGGCAACGGGGAACGCACTGGCAACGTCTGCCTGGTGACGCTGGCGATGAATCTGTACAGCCAGGGGATCGGCCCCGGGCTGGATTTCAGCGATATGAACCGAGTGGTGGAAGTGGTGGAAAGCTGCAACCAGCTGCCGGTGCATCCGCGCCATCCGTGGGCGGGTCGTCTGGCCTACACCGCCTTCTCAGGTTCGCATCAGGATGCCATCAAGAAAGGCTTTGATGCCCGTAAGCCTGACGAGCGTTGGGAAATGCCCTACCTGCCTGTCGATCCGCAAGATATTGGCTGCACCTATGAAGCGGTGATCCGCGTAAACAGCCAGTCGGGTAAAAGCGGGAGCGCCTGGCTTATTGAGCAGAATCACGGTCTGAAATTGCCCCGCGCGCTGCAGCAGGACTTTAGCCAGCACGTGCAGCAGGAAACCGACAGTCACGGCAAAGAGATGACGCAAAACGCGCTGTGGCAGCTGTTCCGCAGCCGCTACGGCCTGGTAACAACGCCGCACTATGCCCTGCAATCTTACCGCAGTGATAGCCAGCAGGACGGCCAATTACGCTTGACGGCAAGCGTTGTTACCCAGGGCGGGACGCGCCAGCTTGATGGTCAGGGAAACGGCTTATTGTCTGCTGCAGCCCAGGGGCTGGGTCGTTGGGTTAACACCCCGTTTGTGATTAAGGATTATCACGAACATACGCTGGGGGAACGCAGCGACAGCCGTTCAGTCGCCTATATTCGCTGCCTCTTCCAGGATGGCAGCAGCCGGTGGGGGGTCGGTATCGACAGCGATGTCGCGCGCGCGTCTCTCCAGGCGCTGTTTAATGCCGTTAGCTGTCTTTAAAGTAATCGCTGGGTGAAACACCCATCACCCGGCGAAACATCGCCGTAAACGCGCTGTGGCTGCCGTAGCCCAGATCCAGCGCCACGCGTAACACAGGCTGGCCCTGCGCCAGCCACTGCAGTGCGTCCAGTAACCGCGCCCTTCTCACCCATTCGCTGTAGCTCAATCCGGTCTGCTGTTGGAAATGGCGGTTCAGGGTGCGCTCACTCATCCCCATCAGGCTGGCTGCCTGGGCGCTGCCCCAGCTTTCTCCTGCCGTAAGGCGGATCTGCTGACACAGGTTGCGCAGCATTTCACTTTCCGGCTCCGGCAGATGAAAGGGCAGCACCGGCATCACGCGTATTTCATCCAGGATCAGCTCGTACACCCGTTCGTCACGGCTGCCAGGCGCGTACGCTTCAGGGAGCGTAAGGGAGACGAGGATCAGTTCGCGCAACAGCGAAGAGATCTGCACGATCTGACAGGTCGCGGGGAGATCGGCCCGCGCCAGCGGATCGATAAACAGCGTACGGGCGGCCACGTTACCGGTGATGCGCAGAGAATGCGGTGTTCCCGCGGGCAGCCAGACGCCGCGGCCGGGAGGCACAACCCAACAGCCAGAAGCCGTATCCACTCTCACAACCCCGCTCAGGCTGTGTAGCAGCTGCGCGCAGTCATGCTGGTGCCACGGTTCACTGTCGCCATGACTGTAGTCATGCGCAAAGGGAACGAGGGGGCGATGGGTAAAAGAGAATGTTGAGGTCGTGGTCATGGGGTTAAACCACCCTAACCCTTCCCTCTCCCAAAAGGAGAGGGAAAAGGTGCACTAGATGTGCAGTTCCTGCAGTTTTTCTTTTGGCAGGGCCAGCTCATCGTTGCTGTTCACGCGGACATCACGCTCGATGATATGACGCGCGATTTCCTGCGCTTCTTCCAGGGAGTGCATCTGGTAAGTGCCACACTGGTAGACGTTCAGCTCTGGGATCTGGTTCTGCTCTTTCACCTTCAGCACGTCTTCCATTGCGGCTTTCCATGCATCTGCAACGCGCTTCTCTTCAGGCACGCCAATCAGGCTCATGTAGAAACCGGTACGACAGCCCATTGGGGAGATATCGATGATCTCAACGCCATTGCCATTCAGGTGGTCACGCATAAACCCGGCAAACAGGTGCTCCAGAGTGTGAATACCTTTTTCTGGCATCACTTCTTTGTTCGGCACGCAAAAACGCAGATCAAATACGGTGATCGTGTCGCCGTGCGGGGTGTGCATGGTCTTCGCCACGCGTACAGCAGGTGCTTCCATACGGGTATGGTCGACAGTAAAGCTATCTAATAACGGCATACGTCACCTCCGATAGTGATTTTTTTTAAAATAAACTGAACTCTTCTACAGAATGCGCGTCTGAGTATATGAAAGACGCGCATTTGTTATCATCATCCCTGATTTCAGAGATGTATATTTTGGCCACAGCGATGTGGCCTTTTTCTTTTGCTTCAAGCCTGCTTCGTCAAAAACGTCTCAAACGACTCTGTATCCGCCGCTTCAATCTCTTTCTGACGCACAACAGACGCATCGCGCTCTGCCACAAAATCGGCTTCGCTCAGAATGTCTAACGGCTCCTGCATCAGCATCTCGCGGTATTGCGCACCCAGCGTACGCCCTGTTCCGCCAATACCCTGATCAAGCATAGAACGCAGAATTCGCGCTGAGAACGTCAGTTCAGGATTATCAAAAGACTCAACCAGCTGGTCGCAGACATTTTGATAGGCTTCACCGCCGTAGACACCGTCCATCGTCTGAGCAACACGCTTGAGATCGCGGAACAGGTCTTTACCCACTTTCGCGAGCGGGAACTGTGCCGTTTCGCAGCCAATGCCCAACGTCAGACCCGGCTTGCGCCCTTCCAGAATCACGCGATTCCAGTTAGTACGAGTACAAAGCAGTTCGTCTGAACTCATTTCCGGCGCATCCGCCAGCACGCACCAGACCATAAAGAGGTCAAGGAAGCGAACCTGCTGTTCATCAACGCCAATCGGTGAGAACGGGTTGATATCCAGAGAACGCACTTCAATGTACTCAATGCCACCGCGCTGCAGAGCATCTGACGGGGTTTCACCGCTGCGCGTTACGCGTTTCGGACGAATGGGCGCATAAAGCTCGTTTTCGATTTGCAGCACATTGCTGTTGATCTGCAGGCGCTTGCCGTCTTTTTCGAGGCCGATTGTCTCGTACTCTTCCGACGGGGTTTTGATCGCCCGCTTCAATCCTGCCACATATTCGTGCAATTCGTTAAACGTAATACCGAGATTGCTTTGCGATTTATTGGTATAGCCAAGATCGCTGAGGCGCAGAGAGGTCGCGTACGGCAGATAGTACATTCCGCACTCGGTTTTCTCGAACGGCAGCGTGGTGGGTTTTCCCTGCAGGAAAGATGAGCAAATTGCAGGCGACGCACCAAATAAATAAGGAATGACCCAGCCGAAACGATAGTAGTTACGGATCAGACGGAGATAGCCCGCGGAGATCGCCTCTTTATCCGTTTCACCGCATTTCGCCTGCCAGAACGCCATCGGCAGAGAGAAATTGTAGTGCACGCCTGAAATGGTTTGCATCAGCGCACCGTAGCGGTTTTTCAACCCCTCACGGTAAAGCGTTTTCAGACGGCCAATATTTGACGTGCCGTACTGCGCAAGTTCGATGTCCTGCCCAGGCTCGATATAGCATGGCATGCTAAGCGGCCACATACGCTCTTCACCCAGATTACGGGCGGTAAAGCGATGGACGTCGCGTAAGAGCGTCAGCATATGATCAATATCGCCATCAACCGGAGTGATGAACTCCAGCAGCGCTTCGGCGAAATCGGTAGTGATCCATTTATGTGTCAGCGCCGAGCCTAACGCCTCCGGGTGACCCGTTGTCGCTAAGCTGCCATCCGCGTTAACGCGCAGCGTTTCACGCTCAAGGCCACGCTGAATACCCTTCAGTGCCTGAGGGTGGTTTTCCAGCCAGGCCAGCGCCTGTGATACGTCCGGGATCAAATTGACCTCCCGCCTGTCAAAGTAATGTTACTCAGCATAATTGTAATGGTTGACGATTGAAGGTCGCGTATACATTCCACCAATTAGTGCCACCACGTCATACCCTGTAGTGTTACCCATGCCACGAGAACATAGCGCAACGCCTTTCCAAGGCACAAAAAAAAGAGCACCGGCCCCCAGGAGATGCGCATCCATCCCGCCAGCAGACACAGTAAATCACCTATTACAGGCATCCAGCTTAATAACAGCGTGGCAGCGCCATAGCGTTTTAGCCAGCCGACTGCCTTTTCCTGCCAGCGAGATTTCTCACGCAGTGGAAAGAAGCGCCCAAGAATAACGTTAGTCAGCCCTCCAATGCTATTACCCATTGTTGCTATTATCACAAGCAACCAGGGCTGACTCACGCCGGACAACAGCATCGCCACGAGCACCACTTCCGAGTTTCCCGGTAAGAGCGTAGCGCTTAAAAAACTGCTGGCGAATAATGAAGCAAGTGACAGCCCGTCACTCACAGTAAGCGAACGTCCACTGCAGCCATTCCCGCATCACGGGCGGCCTGAATACCAAAATCGGCATCTTCAAACACCACGCATTTTGCCGCGGGTACGCCCATCAATTCTGCACAAAGCAGAAACGTGTCTGGCGCAGGTTTGTGGTTTTTAACGTGATCGGCGGCAACCACCGCAGAAAAATAGTGACGCAGGCCAAGATGGTTGAGCAATGCTTCGGCAATGGCGCTTTCGCTGCCCGTTCCGACCGACATAGGGCGACGCCCGTGCCACTCTTTTACCACATCGATTAAGGGTAGAGGGCGCACGGTATCTAAAAGCATGGCTTTTACCGCATCGGTTTTTTCACGCGCGAGCTGATGTGGGTCGAGATCGGCCTGATTGAGTTCAATCACGGCCTGGGCAATACGCCAGGTAGGGGATCCATTGAGAGCAATCATCGCCTGCAGATCGAAACGCATACCGTAACGGCCCAGGACATCAGTCCAGGCTTTACGATGCGTGGGTTCGGTATCCAGGATGGTGCCATCCATGTCGAAGATCAAACCGTCATACTGTGCGTACATCGTGCTCTCGCTAAACGATTAACAAAGCATTACTTTATCGTAAATGGGGATTTTTGTCGCTGATTGCGAAGAGATAACAATGAGAGTGGTTAAGAACTAAACATCGAGGGGAATGACAAAGAGAGATGGTGCATCCGGGAGGATTACTCGGCTGCGCCTCGCCCTTCGGGCCGTTGCCGAAGCAACGTTATCCTCCCTGGTGCTTGCGATTAACTCGCAGACCTTAAAACAACAGTATTGCTGTTATTTCGGAGAATATGGTGCATCCGGGAGGATTCGAACCTCCGACCGCTCGGTTCGTAGCCGAGTACTCTATCCAGCTGAGCTACGGATGCATCAGGATTTACTACTGTACTACTCGATACTCATATCGCTTCTGAAGCAATATGAAGTAATAGATGGTGCATCCGGGAGGATTCGAACCTCCGACCGCTCGGTTCGTAGCCGAGTACTCTATCCAGCTGAGCTACGGATGCATCAGGGTACTGCTTTCAGAAATAGTAAATGGTGCATCCGGGAGGATTC